>Ga0208125_100011_pt1 | contig 418960 bp, 401 predicted proteins | sample LakWasM128_HOW14_2_FD_183938 | JGI IMG/M metagenome (GOLD analysis project Ga0208125, IMG submission 183938) | Freshwater sediment methanotrophic microbial communities from Lake Washington under simulated oxygen tension - Sediment Metagenome... | ecosystem: Environmental > Aquatic > Freshwater...
GAAGTGAAACCGTTTAGCGCCGATGATAGTGTGGCAGTTTGCCATGCGAAAGTAGGGAATTGCCAAGCTCTTAAATTAAAAACCCAAGCCCAAACGCTTGGGTTTTTTTTTGCCTGAATTTAGGCAAATTATTTTAGTTAATTCTTGTGCGGATAATAAATTATATTAAAATTTAGAGCGTTCATAGATTTATCAGCTGTTGCCTATACACAGATTGATTTTGTAGTCATGCATGATAAGTCGGGCCAGAGGGAGATCGTACTTTTTAAAGCCAACTAAATATAACGTATTGAATTCTAAGTTAATATTATTTCGTATAAAAATGCTACAATTTAACGGAAAGCAGGTTTTATCCGCTCTTAACGGTGTTATTTATATCTTATACACAGAGTTATACACAGTAATTGTGGAAAAGATTGCAGGTGCAAATTTGTTAAATTTGAATGCTGAAGTCAATGGAAAAGTTTAAAGGAATAATACATCGTTAGGCTTGGACAATAACCTCTTTAATGGCAACGTTTACGCATGAAGACTAAGAATTTTGATCCGGTTCACACCGAGTTGCTAAAAGGGGTAAACCTGATTGAAGCCAGCGCCGGAACAGGGAAAACCTATGCCATAGCGATGCTGGTATTGCGTTTTGTGGTCGAGCAGGGCATTCCAATTGAGAAATTGCTGGTGGTTACCTTTACCAAAGCGGCAACAGAAGAGCTTAAAGACCGAGTGCGTTCCAGATTGGCTGAGGCCAGACGGGCTTTGGACAGCCTCGATCGACAGGCTCAGGGCCGGCATACTGAAAACATTGATGACAATATTGTCGACTGGCTGGCTAAGCTGGATATTGAACCAGAGTTGGTCAAGCAACGTCTTCAAATGGCATTGCTGGATATAGACCAAGCCGGAATTTTTACCATTCATGGTTTTTGTCAGCGAGTCTTAAGGGAGCATGCGCTGGAAAGCGGGCAATTATTCGATGCCGAATTAACCGGCGATTTGGCGGCGATTAAACAGGCCTGTGCGGATGATTTCTGGCGTAAGCAGATTTACCGACGTTCAGCCTGGGAAGTTGAGGTATTAACGGCGGACTTTAAAACCCCGGATGCGTTGCTTGCCAGCGTTGCCGCGTTTCCTGGTAACGGCTTGGCAACTAAAGTTTATCCGGTTTGCGAGAGTCTGGATGCCGCATTAAAAGAATTACAACGACTGGCGGGTTTGGCAAAAGATCAATTGGATAATTGCGCAAATGCTTTACGCAATTGCTTCGCTGACGAAAAATTCAAGACCGGTTATACGGATACTTTTGATTATCACCATGACTCGCTAAGCGGATGGCTGCACGGCACTACCACACATATTCCCGACGCTGAAGCATTTGCCTTATTGACCGAAAACGGTTTGATGGAAGCTCTGCATGGCAACAAATTCAGAACCAATAAAACCCAGAGCGGCGCTCAGCGCAAAGCCGAATATCTAGCTGAATTAGCAATCGATACTGCTGCTTTCGATGCGCTGGCTTCGGCGTTTACACAAATCGCCTTGGTATTACGCAAAACCCTGCTGGACAGTTTGCGCGAGGAGCTGGATAAACGCTTGCAGCAACTGAATGTGTTGTCGTTCGATGACTTGATCAGTCGCTTGGCAGAAGCCTTGCAAAGTGAAAAAGGCGCACTGCTGACGGCTGAATTGCAACAGCGATTTGAAGTGGCCCTGATCGATGAATTTCAGGATACCGATGACAGCCAGTGGTTTATTTTTTCCTCACTATTTGCCGCCACCAGCCAGTATTTATATTTAATCGGCGACCCCAAACAGGCGATCTACAAATTTCGCGGTGCGGATATTTATTCGTACCTGGATGCGCAACAACAGGCCGAGCATCAGTTTACCTTAGGGCTTAACTGGCGTTCGCACCCGCAGCTGGTCGATGCGGTGAATGCGTTGTTTCAACGAGACAGGGCGTTTTTCCTGGAGGGTCTGGAGTTTATTAACGTAAAGCCCGCTTTGTTGGCAGATAACGGCGAATTGCACCACGAAGGACAGGCCGTTGCGCCGATGATGCTGTGGCAGTTACCGGAAAGCGACAGCAAATCAGGCTACTGGACGGCGGGTAAGGCGGCCGAGGAAATCAGGGTCGCCGTTGTTAATGAAGTCGTTGATTTGCTGACCGGCGACTTCATCCTGCAACCGGCGAACCGGGTCTTACTGCCCAAAGACATCGCCATCCTGGTAAGAACCAACACCCAGGCCAGAGATTATCAGGCAGCATTGCGACTGGCGGGAGTGCCTTCGGTGCTAAACAGCACGGAGTCGGTTTTTGTCTCGCAGGAGGCGGCCGATTTATACAGCCTGTTGCAGGCCGTGGCTCATCCCGGCGATAGCGGACTGCTCAAGCAGGCTTTGACGCTGGACTGGTTTGATTTGGATGGACAAACGCTGCATCGGCTGATCAATAACGAGATTGAGCTGGACGCCTGGATGTCGCGGTTTCTCGGCTATTTTCAGGACTGGCAGCAAACCGGTTTGATGGCGATGATGCTGCATTTGCTGACCCAGGAAAAAATCAGGGCCGGTGTATCGAAAACACTGATGGCGGAAAGACAACTGACCAACCTGCATCATCTAATCGAGCTGGTACAACAGGCCGCTGTCGATGAACATCTGGGCATCAATAAAACCCTGGATTGGCTGCGTAGCGCGATCGCCAAAGCGAGCAGCGCGGAAGACCAGCAGTTGCGCCTTGAAAGCGACGACGATGCGGTCAAAATCGTCACCATGCACCGCTCCAAGGGGCTGGAATATTCAATCGTATTTTGCCCTTATCTTTGGCAGCGTAGCGATCGTTTAAACAGCGAACGGTTGTTGATTAGATGCCATGAAAACGGCCGGACCATAGTCGATTTGGGTTCCGATGATTTCGAACGGCACCGCGAAATGGCATTGAACGAAGAGCTGGCCGAGGATTTGCGGGTATTCTACGTGGCGGTTACCCGTGCCAAATACCGCTGTTATATTGCCTGGGCCGATGTGCGTTCGCAGGATACGGCGAATGATTCGTCGATGGCTTGGTTGCTTGAATTTGCGGCGGCCGATTTTTCCCAGCAACAGGCAAGACTGCAAGCCTTTCAGAATCAAGCCGGGCAGGCATTTGCTTACCGGTTGCTGGACGTGCCGGGTGAGTTAAACGGCAGCTATCAAAAAATGGTTGCGCACACCCAAATGCAGGCAAAAAAGCGTAAAAGATCGCTATATACCCGTTGGCAAATGAGCAGCTATACGGCCTTGTCGGCATTAAGCATGCACGATGCGCCGGAACTGCCGGAAGACAAGGCGGGAGAGCAAACGCTCATTGCCAAGTCGGAGCCCGGCAGCGCAGCGTTTGAATTGCCCAAAGGTGCGCATACCGGTAATGTCGTGCATGACCTGTTGGAAAACCATGCGTTCATCGACTTGGCCCAGCGCAAGGATATTGCCACGCAACGGGACAAGGCTTGTCAACGCTATGGCTTAAAACTGGAACGGCCGGAACTGCTGGATGAGCTGTTGCAGGCCGTGGTCGCAACGCCGCTGTCCGAGACGAATGTCGATTTTTGCCTGATGAATCTGGCGGAAAATCAGTGCCTGAAGGAAATGCCGTTTTATTTATCCATGCAAACGATGGACGCCGCACAGATCAATCATATTTTGCGCGACACACCGGCTTTCCAGTCATTAACCGCCAAGCAGATGTGCGGTTATCTGACCGGATTTATCGATCTTATCTGCGCGGTTCCGGATTCCGGAACGAGGCGTTATTATGTGATGGATTATAAAACCAACGGCCTGCAAGATTACAGCTCGGACAGCTTAACCCATGCCATGCGCGAACATAACTACGGCCTGCAATACTGGATTTACACGGTAGTGCTGCACCGTTATTTGCAAACGCGCTTGCCGGATTACGACTATGAAACGCATTTTGGCGGCGTGCGCTATTTGTTCGTGCGCGGCATGCAGCCGGATCAGCCTATGAGCGGCGTTTATCAAGACCGGCCCGACTTGGAACGGGTTGAAGCGTTGGCGGCGTTGTTTGGGGGGGCTCAGTGATGGAGGATTTGGAGGTACAAACCGAACCAAGATCATTCAGCCGCCTGGATGTGGCTTTTGCCCGATTCCTTAGCCAGCGCACCGGTTTCGATCCCCTGCAAAAACAGGCCTTCGAAACTATCGTGATGACGGCGTCTTACGAGCAAAACCAGGGACACAGCTGCATACAAATAGACGACAATGCGCGAGCATTGCTACTTGCTTCCGGGTTGGTAGGGCCGAACCCTGAAAGCCAAGCCGATCCCTTACCCCTGGTTATCGAACAGGATCGTCTGTATCTGCACCGTTACTGGAATTATGAAAACCGGCTGGCGATGCAGATCAAGGCAATGACCCAAGCCGAGCATCCGATTGAAAAACTCGACGCTCTACTGGATCGCTATTTCGATATGCGTGATGAGACCGACGACCAGCGTGAAGCGGCAAAAATGGCCGCCAAACAGTCGTTCAGCATCATCACCGGCGGACCGGGAACCGGAAAAACATTTACCGTCGTTAAAATCCTGGCGTTATTGCAGGAATTAGCCGAACAACCGCTGCATATCGCCTTGGCGGCGCCGACCGGGAAGGCGGCCATGCGTCTTCAGGAATCGATAGGTTTTAGCAAGACGAAGTTGCCGTGTTCGGAGACGATAAAAAATCGCATTCCGGAAACAGTAACCACCCTGCATCGCCTGCTGGGTGCGATGCCGCCCTCCCCGTATTTTCGGCATAATGCAGATAAACCGCTGGTGTATGATCTGGTCGTGGTCGACGAAGCATCCATGGTCGATTTGGCCTTGATGAGCAAGCTGCTTGACGCCTTAAAACCCGGAGCACGCTTGATCTTGCTGGGCGACAAGGATCAGCTGGCTTCGGTGGAATCCGGCGCGGTGTTAGCCGATTTAGCGATGGCCGAGACCTTGCAAAACAATGTTTACACATTAAAGAAATCGCACCGTTTCGGCGGCGCTATAAAAGAACTGGCCGAGGCGGTCAACTTTCAGCAGGATGAGCTGGCCTGGCAAATTTTAAGCGACGGCGGAGACGATGCGGTGCAATGTCTCGATGAAGATTTAATCGATTACGTAGCTGCACAGCAAGCGGATTATTTGCAGCTGATTAAAGCCGACGCCGAATTCGAGCGGATTTTCCAGGCGTTCAGCCGCTTTCAGGTGTTGTGTTCCAACCGGCAGGGAAAAAACAGCGTTGCCGACATCAATGATCGGGTTGAACAAAATCTGGCCGAGCAAAAGCGCATCGATTTGTCCGGTTTATGGTATCCGGGGCGGCCGGTCATGGTCACGCAAAACAACCCGGCGCTGCATCTTTATAATGGCGATATTGGCATTTGCATGCCGGACGTCCCTTCGACAAGTTCTTTAGTCCTGAGCTCAGCCGAAGGGGCAGGACAGGTTTCTACAGGGAAACTGATGGTGTTTTTCCAACGCGCCGACGGCAGCGTCAAAAAATACCTGCCTGCGCGTGTGCCGCATTGCGAAACCGTTTTTGCGATGACCATCCATAAAAGCCAGGGGTCGGAATTCGAGGAAGTGTTAATCGTCCTGCCCGAAGCCAGCAACCCCGTGTTAACCAAGGAATTACTGTATACCGCAATTACCCGAGCCAAGAAAACCATCAAGCTGGTTGCCGGGGAGGCGGTATTTACCGCGACAGTCAGGCAGAAAATCGAGAGAGTTACCGGGTTGGTTGATAAATTCAAGGGCTGAAATAGATACCCCTAACAACCATAAAGTTTTGATCTATTTTTCACATCCCTGTGTTCTGGATTCCGGCAATCCCTGCCGGAATGACGATTCTGGGGCAAACTGGTGTAAACGTTGAGCGCTCCAGCGTGGTAACGATGCAATGCAAAACTTCGCGTCTTCGTGGTTTTAAATTGACGTGGGCCGGAAACGCCTGTTCTCTATGTCGCTTGAACTGGCTTATTCCGGCCTACGATCCTCCTTACTCCTTCATTTTCCTTTCCAATTCTTCCTGGGTCAAATGCCGTACATCTTCGCCTTTGACCATGTACACCAAATGCTCGCAAACATTACAGGCATGATCGCCGATTCTTTCCAGTGAGCGGGCAATCCACAGCACATCCAGCATCCGGGTAATATTCCTAGGATCTTCCATCATCCGGGTAATCAGCTGCCGGATAATACTGGCGTATTCACGATCGACATTTTCATCCAAACCGGTAATCGTGGTTACGTCCTCTACATTCATCCGGGCAAATACGTCCAGAGCGCCATGCAGCATTTCCTGAACCAATTCCGCCATGTGTTCCAATTCAAAATACTGGTCATGTTTATTGTTGTCGGCACCCGACAATTGTATGGCCATCTCGGCGATGCGTTCGGCCAGGTCGCCGACGCGTTCAAGTTCATTGATAACCTTGATTACGGTGATTAACAATCTTAAATCGAATGCCGCAGGTTGCCTCAGCGCAAAAATCTGCATACATTCCTGGTCGATAGCCATTTCCAGCGCATCGACCTGATTATCCTGTTTGATGACCAGCTCGGCCATTTCCACGTCACCGGTCGAGAAAGCCGTTACAGCCAGTTCTATCTGCTGCTCAACCAGTCCGCCCATGGTTAAAACTTTGTTACGCACATCTTCCAGCTCTTTATTGAACTGGCCTGATATGTGGTGTCCTATTTTGCTGTTGTCCATTGCTTGCTCCTGGTTAGCCGTACCGACCGGTAATGTAATCTTCGGTTTGTTTTTTTCGAGGATTGGTGAATAACTCGCTGGTTGTACCCATCTCAATCAATTCGCCCATATACATAAATGCAGTGTAGTCCGAAACCCGCGCGGCCTGCTGCATGTTGTGGGTTACGATAACTATAGTGTATTTTTCTTTAAGCTCGTTGATCAGTTCTTCAATTTTTAATGTTGAAATAGGATCCAGCGCTGACGCGGGTTCATCCAGCAACAGCACTTCAGGCTCTATCGCAATCGCCCTGGCAATAACCAGACGCTGCTGCTGTCCGCCCGACAAGCCCAAGGCGTTATCATTCAAGCGGTCTTTTACTTCATCCCACAACGCTGCGCCGCGTAAGGCGTTTTCAACGGTTTCTTCCAATATCCGTTTGTCATTAATGCCCTGAATCCTGAGGCCGTAAGTGACATTTTCAAAGATAGACTTGGGGAACGGATTAGGCTTTTGAAACACCATGCCGACGCGCCTGCGCAAAGCGGCTACGTTAACGGCTTTGTCATAGATATTTTCATTATCCAGCAGGATCTTGCCTTCGATGGTCACGTTATCAACCAGGTCATTCATCCGGTTAATACAGCGCAGCAGTGTCGATTTTCCGCAACCGCTGGGGCCGATATAGGCGGTTACCTTTTTCTTGGGCATCTCCATATTAACGCCATGCAAAGCCTGCTTTTCCGCGTAGAAAAGGTTTAAATTTTCTACTTTGATACAAGCCTCATTCTGTTCGCCAGTTGTTTTTTGGTCGCGTAAAATTGAACTTACATCGATGGTATGTGTACGTGTGTGTTGTGCTGTCATTTCTTTAACCTTCCAGTGCCCGGTATTTTTCTCGCAGATGATTTCTGATTAAAATGGCTGATAAATTCAGCCCAACAATGACCAGTACCAACAATAATGATGTCGCATAAACCAACGGTCTCGCCGCCTCAACATTGGGGCTTTGAAAGCCGACATCATAGATATGAAATCCTAAATGCATAAATTTTCTGTCTAAATGCAAAAACGGGTAATTGCCGTCCAGCGGCAAGGTCGGCGCGAGTTTAACCACGCCCACCAGCATTAACGGAGCCACTTCGCCCGCCGCCCGGGCCACAGCCAGAATCAATCCGGTCATCATCGCAGGGCTTGCCATCGGCAACACCGTCAGCCATAAAGTTTCCAGTTTGGTAGCGCCCAAGGCCAGACTGCCTTCGCGTATAGACCTGGGGATACGCGCCAAGCCTTCTTCGGTTGAAACAATGACCACCGGCAAGGTGAGTAAAGCCAGCGTGATTGAAGCCCATAACAAGCCCGGCGTACCGTAGACCGGCGCAGGAGCCGCTTCCGGGAAAAACAGCTGATCGATGTTGCCGCCCAGGATATAGACAAAAAAGCCCAAGCCGAATACGCCGTAAACAATGGAAGGCACGCCGGCCAGATTGTTGACCGAAATTCTGATTAACCGGGTGATAAAGCCCTGTTTTGCATATTCCCGCAAATACACCGCCGCAATGACGCCAAACGGGGTCACTATAATCGACATCATCATCACCATCATCACCGTACCGAAAATAGCCGGGAAAATCCCCCCTTCAGTATTGGCTTCGCGCGGCTCGTCGGTTAAAAATTCAACCACCTTAACGCCGTAATGCACGATTTTATCGAACACGCTCATGGTGTTCGGCTGGAAAATCCTGACTACTTTATTCAAGGGAATTTCAATTTCAGCGCCGCTTTCGGTTTTTGCAACCAGGCTGTCCCGTCTTATTTGTTGATACAGCTCGCTCAATTGCGCTTGATACTTTTTATATTCGACTTCCAGCTCGGCCTTTTCAGCGGCTACCCGTTGTTCTGCAGCCGTATCCCAGAGATTTTCCAGTTGCAGCTTCTTTTGCTTAAGCCTTAGTTTTTCCAGGCTGTAGTTTATCGCGCCGACTTCCTTTTTTTCCAGATGGGCTATTTTCTTAAAAACGCTTAAGGCCTCAGATATTTTAGTCTGAACGGCAGGCCAAGCCTCCGCGCCTTCGGCGATAATCTTGCCGCTTTCCTTGACTGCAACCAGTCGGCCGTAAAAATTACCCCATTCCCGACGCTCTATCACCATCAGCTCGGCGGGAGATTGTTGCTGCTTAACATTGCGTTCCAATATCCAGCGAAAATCGGTGCCGGTAATATCCCGGTTGCCGGCTTTAATCAGGTATTGCACCAAGGTATCTTCATCATCGGCCATGGCATAGCCGGTTGATTTAGCCATCGCGGCCGGGGTAATGCTGGTATCGACATGTTCGCCGATAATTGTCTGGATTTGCCCGTTCGGTTCCTGATAGGTGAACTGTACAACTGGGGACGGCCAGAAGTGGCCGGCTCCCCGGACTAAAATCAAGCCCAACACGCCAACCACCATAATAAGGGAGGTACTGACCGCCGCCGCGTTGAGCCATACCCAGGGAGTACCGCTTTTAAACCATAATCTGATCATAATGAGCTATATTTTTCACGTAAGCGCTGACGAATGACTTCGGCCAGCGTATTAAAAACAAAGGTAAACATAAACAACACCAGAGCCGCTAAAAACAGGACCCGGTAATGTGTACTATCTACTTCCGATTCAGGCATTTCCACAGCGATGTTTGCAGCCAGGGTACGCAAGCCCTGAAAAACGCTTAAATCCATCACCGGGGTATTTCCTGTTGCCATTAACACAATCATGGTCTCCCCGACGGCCCGGCCGAAACCGATCATCACTGCGGAAAAAATGCCCGGACTCGCGGTTAACAGCACAACCCTAATCATGGTTTGCCAAGGCGTAGCCCCCAGTGCCAGAGAACCCACGGTCAAATGTTTCGGCACACTGAAAATGGCATCTTCGGCGATCGAAAAAATGGTCGGAATAACCGCAAAGCCCATCGCCACACCAACCACCAAGGCATTGCGCTGGTCATAGCCTATGCCCAGTTCAGTCTTAAACCAGTCGCGCAACGAGCCGTGAAACAAAAACGCTTCCAGGGGCACACTCACCTTAAAGGCAAACCAGCCGCTCAGTAAAATGATGGGAATCAATAAAGCGGCGTCCCAGCCTTCCGAAAGATTATGAGCAATGGCCTTAGGTACAAATTGCCAGGCAAAGGCAAACAGCATGACTCCGACAGGAATAATCATCAGCATCGCAAACAGTCCGGCCAGATGCTCTTCCATAAACGGCGCCAGCCAAAGACCGGCAAGAAAGCCCAAAATAACCGTCGGCAATGCGCCCATGATTTCAATGGAGGGTTTTACGTACTGCCGCATACGCGGAGCCATAAAATAAGCGGTATAAATCGCTCCCATCAGCGCCAGAGGCATGGCCACCAGCATGGCATAAAACGCCGCCTTCAGGGTGCCGAAAACCAACGGCGTTAAGCTGTATTTAGGCTCGAAATCACTATTTGCCGAAGAAGACTGCCAGATGTAATCGGGCTTTGGATAGCTCTCATACCAGACTTTCTGCCAAAGCGATTTGATAGAAACCTCGGGATGCTCATTATCGATATGCCAGAAATGCATTTTGCCGTCTGCCGACTGCACCAACAACGCATTCGCTCTCGGCGACAAAACCGCTGCTGTCGGCAAGGCATCGCTTACGCGTTCTTTAATCATTTGCCTTTCAGCGGTTGAATGATAAATGCCCACGATCCCGTCGGCATCGGTCGTCATAAAGCCTTTACGCCGCTGCTCGGCATTAATTGAAACGACCGCTTTATCAGAGACTTTAAACGACCGGGTTTTTTGCATGGCGGGACGGTTCAACTTGTCTTTAACCATGCTCCACTGTGAAACCAGGCCGCTGGAGTCGCCTATCATCAGCGAAAGGTCGCCGTTTAAAAAAGTCACGCTGGTGATTTTTTGTCCGGCATCGACCACATTCTGTTGCTGTCTGATAGCCGGACTGCTTTTGTCGCTAATATCGAAAAAGCCCAACTGTCCGTCATTGCTAATCAGGTACAGATTGGATTCGTCTTTGTCGATTAAAATACCTGCAATACCTGCCGCCGACTGTTCCAGCACTGAATCGGTACGCGTTAAGGCAGCCTCGTCGGCAAATAACGATTGTTCCTTTTGGAAGTTGATTAAGCGGATTTTACCGGGACCCTGTGCCGTATCCGCCGTTTTTGCGACTATCGTCGTTGCATTCTCGCCCACTTTAACCGCGATTTTCTCCAACGCCGCGCCGGAATCATCCAGCACCAAAGGTTGTTCGCCTAATGGGTATTTTAGCGATGGCGTAATAACCCGAACATTGTTTGGATAAGTTACTTTATATTGATGTTTAGCGATGACCGCCCGGCCATCGGATAAACCGTAAATAACTGCGCCTTCATTGATAGGGCTGCCCTGAGCAAAGCTGGCGATATGTGTACCCTCAGGTATTGCTACGGCCTGTGTCAATATGGTTTTACCGGTAGCCGCCTCAAAAAACACCACTTGCCCGCTGTCGGTAAATCGAGCGCCCACCTCATTTTGTTCTTCCATCTCCAGCAGTAATGTATTGCCCAGTGCCTGTTCCGGCACGGCGTATTCGCTGACCGATTTTGCAGTAGCCGATATAAACAGGGGATAAACCACATACAGCAAATAAAAGAAAATCAGCACAATCGCGACGATCACGCCCAAGCCGCCAGCCACTACGCCATAGCGTGCCAATGCATCTTTTATGAGCCGCCAGCGCTGATGATACTCACCGGAACTGATTCTTATGGAAGGGGGGGATTTTATGGATGTGTTTAATTCTGACATGCTGAAGATACTAGAAATTAAATGTAACTATGATATAACAAAAAAACAAAAAAAACGGCCAAGATTCACAAAGCAAATCTCAGCCGTATTTTTGTCCGATGCGCCTTTACTTTCTGAGGGGGGAAGATAACAACACATTAAACCCAACGTCCCTGTTTGCGCATCCTTGCGCAACACTACATCCAATCCTAATCTTATTTAAGCGTAGCCAGTACTTTATCGACAACTTTCGCAGGCAGAGGGATATAGCCGTCTTTTATTACCACTTGCTGACCGGTTTTGGACAATACCATTTTGATAAATTCATTGTCTAACGGTGCCAGCGGTTGGTTTGGCTTCTTGTTGACATATATATACAAGTAGCGTGTCAAAGGATAAGTGCCTGCGATTGCATTTTCAGGTGTTGCTTCAACAAAAGTCTTGCTGCCTTTCTTGGCCAAAGGCACCATCTTAACGCCCGACGTTGTATAACCCATGCCGGAGTAACCGATACCGTTAACTGATGAAGTAACTGATTGAACTACGGAAGCTGAACCGGGTTGCTCGTTTACGTTGTTTTTGAAGTCGCCCTTGCATAAAGCGTGTTCTTTAAAATAACCGTAAGTACCGGAAACCGAGTTACGTCCGTATAACTGGATGCTTTTTGATCCCCAAGCTGCAACACCGGCGTCGCCCCATGATTCAATGCTCTTTTCGCCGCCGCATTTATTTGTTGAAGAGAAAATCGCATCAACTTGTTCCATGGATAAGCCCTTGACCGGGTTGTCCTTGTTGACAAGAACCGCCAACGCATCAACAGCTACCGGAATAGCGGTTGGTTTGTAGCCGTATTTGTCTTCGAAGGCTTCCAGTTCGTCATCCTTCATTTCGCGGCTCATAGGGCCCAGGTTCGATGTGCCTTCAGTCAGTGCAGGAGGCGCTGTAGATGAACCCGCAGCCTGAATTTGGATGTTTACATTAGGATAAGCGCGGTTGAATTCTTCAGCCCATAGTGTCATCAGGTTGGCCAGCGTATCGGAACCGACACTGGACAAATTGCCGGAAATACCACTGGCTTTTTGATACTCGGGAATGCCTGCATCAACAGTTTGTACGGCACCTGCAACACCACTGACTAATGCGGTGATACCAAAACCCATCGCAGTCACTAACGATTTAGTTTTAAAAGATAGTTTCATCATGAACTCTCAAAATAATTTAAAGTGGGACTATTATGGAAATAGAATATGACAAGGATATTACAATACAGTTTTTTTTGCTATGCTTGGGCTTCAGCGCAAAATAGCGGCTGAGTTGGAATCTATTTCTGCCGCGCCATTCATATCCAAGTGTCATTAAATGTTAATACTAAGCTGTTACGCTTGAGGGCTTATCAATCAGATTACTCCTGAACTCACACTCTTTAATGAATATGTCCTTACAATTTGAATTTCCCGTGGATTTAACGGCTGAAAATTTTATCGTCAAATTAAGCCATGAGGTGAGCACGCGGCTGGCTTCAAGGCAGTCTTCCCGCAAAACCTATTACGACAGCTTTGACTGGCGCTTGTACTCAAACGACATCACTTGCGAGTTTAATCAAGCAAAATCCGCTTCATCCTTAACATTAAGATCAATTAAAAACGGTTTGGTTATTGCCGACGCAGAGCTTAAGAAAGTTCCTTTATTCAGCAAAGCATTCGAACCGGTAATAATGCGCGACACCTTGGCGCCGCTGTTGGAAATGCGCACATTATTACCCGTTTGCACACTGGATTATGAAATCTATCATCTAAACATCATTAATAAAGATGAAAAAACTATACTCCGGCTGCTAATCGAAGAGTACAGTCAATTCAATAACCGCGTCTTGCTGCAACCGGTAAGAGGCTATGACAAGGCTGCGGAGCATATTGTTGAAATATTGACCGCAACACTGGGATTAACAGTTACGGATAAACCCGTTCTGCTAACCGCTCTGCAAGTTCAGGGGTGCAAGCCTAAAGATTACTCATCAAAACTGAATATCAACCTGGATCCCGACATGCGCGCCGATATTGCCGGCAAGTACATTTACAGCCACCTGCTAAAAGCCATCAAAGCCAACGAGCAGGGCACGATTGCCGATACCGATAGCGAATTTTTGCACGATTTTAGAGTTGCGGTCAGGAGAACCCGCGCGGGACTCAGTCAGATTAAAGGCATACTGCCCGCTAACAGCAGCGCATACTATGCCGATTTTTTCTCCTGGCTGGGACAGATCACCGGGCCAACGCGGGATTTGGATGTTTATCTGCTGAATTTTGAGCGTTACAAAAGCAGCCTGCCCGCTTCAATCAGGGAAGATCTCAATCCTTTGTATGATTTTTTGCTCGCCAAGCAGCAAAAAGCCCAGAAGGAGTTGGCAAAAAAACTGCAATCTACCAAGTACCTGTCCACCCTGGCTGAATGGGAACAGTTCCTTAAAGAACCTTCGTACAAAAAACCGCTTGAGCAAAATGCCAAACTGACCATTAAAGAACTGGCGGACCGGAGAATATGGAAAATTTTTACCCGCGTGTTGGAGGAAGGCGAGGCAATTACCGACTTATCACCGGCGGAAGCATTACACGACTTAAGGAAATCCTGTAAAAAACTGCGTTATTTGATGGAATTCTTTCAAAGCCTTTATCCGGAGAATCAAATAAAGTGCCTGATTAAAAACCTGAAAGGACTTCAGGAAGTGTTGGGCGACTTCCAGGATTACGCCGTTCAGGAGCATAATCTAAAATTGTTCGGCGAAGAAATGATGGCGCTTAACATCCATGCCAATACCTTTTTGGCCATGGGTGTACTGGTTCAGGATCTTGATGCCCATAGATGTAATGCCCGCAAAGACTTCGCATCAAGATTTGAAGACTTTAAACAGGAAGAAAACCGGTCGGCCTTTACGTTGCTTTTCGCCCCGGCAAAGCCCCATAGTCATCGGCATTGAGCGGGTGGAATACATCTCTCCGATATTATTGTATTATTTATGAGTGGAGTTATTTCAGTATGGGTAAATCGGGAGCTGTATAGGGCAGAGCTATTGCCGGGGCGATACACATAGCAGCGTAGCGGTGGGTCGAATATCTGAATCTAACACTAAAAAATAACCGTTTTTTAAACTTACACCTAATTAAACTATAAGGGTTAAACACTATGAGTAAATTCAAGTTGATAATAGGGTTCTTATTGGCAATGTTGATTGCCGGTTGTGCAGGAGGCACTACACATGAAAGCACAGGAGAATATCTGGATGATTCTGTCCTGACTACCAAGGTTCAGACTTCAATATTGGGCGATTCCAGGCTTAAACTGTTACAAATCAACGTTGAAACTTTTAAGGGTGTTGTGCAGCTAAGCGGGTTTGTGGATTCCGCTAGTGCCGCCACCAGAGCGGTGGAACTCGCAAGAACGGTTAAAGGTGTCAAGACTGTTAATAACAGCTTAATTGTGAAGTAATCGCGACTGCATAATCCACAGGGATGTGGTGAAAGCTTTCGCTCCTCGGAACTGCTCCATGCGTTGTTCTACCTCCCCCATACAGTCGTAATCCGCTTACATTAGGCTAACGCCAGCTCATGCTCATCTAATGCAAATTGCACTATGGCGGTCGGGTTGACGCCTTCAGCCTGTTGGCCCTCCTCGGCAACTGCTCCTGAGTCGTCTAATGTTGGCGCTCTATCTCCTGCATCCATGCAGGCGTCATTTTGCGCATACAACAAATTCATAATTTCAGGGCTTAATGCAAAGTCAAAGCTTAAATTAAGCTCGTCGAGTCCGGCATCTTGTACCGGTAAAAATTGCTGCGCCTTGGTTGCCACCCAATTGATAATCATCAGAATGCCTTTTCGTTTTGTTAAATTCAGGTTGATTATCCAACATTACAATTAAATTTATATGACAGTTATAAGTCAATAAGATGACATTAAAGTTTCAGCTTCACGGCAACCGCTCCTGCATAATCCATCATGGATGGCGAGCAGAGTAATGCAGGGCAATTATCGATAAGCAAATATTTGTCCCTGCAGTTAAAACTATCACCGCTGTTTTATGGTTTTGCGCCTCATGCCTCATTATGGGGATAATCGGACAATGCGGTAAAAAATGGTAGAATTGCCGTTTTTGCGCAATTTGAGAACTTCTCTTAACCATGTCTAATACCTTAAAGCTTCCCCTTGAATCACTGAAACTAAATGTCGATTTGACTGGCTTTGAGTTCCCAACCGCACCTAAATTGCCGGACACCATTTTGGGCCAGTCCAGAGCCCAATCCGCATTGGAGTTTGGCGTCGCCATGAGTAACCCCGGCTACAATATTTTTGTGATGGGCGAGCCGGGATTGGGCCGGTTGTCGATGATTACCAACCACCTGGATGCCCAGGCCAAAACGCTGCCCGCGCCGCCCTCCTATGCTTATGTCGATAATTTCGATAATCCGAGAGAGCCGGTGGCCGTTGAGCTGCCCGCAGAGTATGGGCAAACGCTCAGCAAGGACATCGAAAAGCTGATCGATAACCTGCTGGCGACCTTTCCCGCCGCCTTTGAAAGCCCTACGTACCAGCAAAAAAAGAGCGCTATCGAGCGCCATTTTAACCAGTACTATAACAACGCCATCGATCTGGTCGATAAAAAGGCCCAATCCTTGGAGATTGCGTTGTTCAGGGAAGGCGAAACGATTTCTTTTGCGCCTATCCGGGACAATAAGGCGCTGAACGAAGACCAGTTCACCCAATTGCCGCTGACGGAACGGGAAGTCTTCCACAAGCATGTCGAGGCGCTGGAAGTATACCTGAGCGACGTATTGCTGGAATTGCCCCAGTGGCGCAGGGCCATGGTTGAAAAAATCAAGCAACTGGATAATGACACCATCGATCTGGCGATAGAGCCGTTGTTTGCCGAACTGAATGACAGTTATCAAAACATTGATGACGTCATCAGCTTTTTAGCGGAAATCAAAAAAAATCTCAGCAACACCATTGCCGATTATTTGATGCCGAGCCGGACGCCGGAGCCGCAAGACAATACCGTAAAACGGCAGCTGCTGACCGAGTTGTATGCGCCGAATATCCTGGTTGATAACAAGCAGGAATGCGGTGCGCCGGTGATTTACGAACCGCATCCGATTTATCAAAACCTGTTCGGGCGCATCGAATACGTCAGTGACCAGGGTACGCTGGTCACCAATTATCGCCGGATTTGCGCCGGGTCATTGCATAAGGCCAACGGCGGTTATTTGATTCTCGACGCCGAAAAACTGCTGAATTATCCGTTCGTCTGGGAAGGCCTAAAACGCGCGCTGCAATCCGGCCGCATTGAAATCGAATCGCCTTATTCGGATCTGGGCATTAACACCATCACCCTTAAACCCGAAGTCATCCCGTTAAACGTTAAAGTGATACTGGTCGGTTCCCGGGATATTTATTATCTGCTGGAAGAGCTGGATGATGAATTTAACGAGATGTTCAAAATCCTTGCCGATTTTGACAGCTACATTCCGCGTACCGATGAGTCGATGCAGCGCTTCATACTGCTGATGATCAGGCAGGCCGCAGATTCCGGCGCCAAGCCGCTAACGCGGACGGCCATTGAATGCCTGATTGAGCACAGCTGCCGATTGTCGGAAAACCAGCATCATTTTTCCGCCCGGATCAAAGACTCGCTGGAAATCATCGGCGAAGCCAACCTGTTTTGTAAGCGGGACAACCAGCCGGTTTGCGACCGGGCGCATATCGAACAGGCGCTGGCGGCAAGAGAGCATCGTAACGGCAGAATGCCCGAGAACATCCTCGAAGAAATGCTGGTCGGCACCATCCTGATCGATACCGACGGCGAGGCGGTAGGCAAAGTCAACGGCTTGACCGTGCTGGAAGTCGGCGGCAGCAGCTTTGGCGCGCCGGTGCGCATTACCGCCAGCGTTTACCCCGGTTCCCGAGGCATCGTCGATGTCGAGCGGGAGGTGGAACTGGGTCAGGCCATCCATTCCAAAGGCGTAATGATCTTGACCGGTTACCTGGGGCACACCTATGCCCAGCAATTTCCTTTTGCCATATCGGGCAGCATCGCCATCGAACAATCCTACGGTTATATCGACGGCGACAGTGCCGCGCTGGCCGAGCTTTGCTGTCTTATTTCCGCATTGACACGGACGCCGATTAAACAGACTTTTGCGGTGACCGGCTCAATCAACCAGTACGGCGAAGTGCAGGCGGTCGGCGGCGTTAACGAGAAAATAGAAGGCTTCTTCAGGCTGTGTCAGGCGCGCGGCCTTAACGGGCAGCATGCCGCCATTATTCCCGCCGCCAACAAGCGCAACCTGATGCTGAAACAGGAAGTGATCGATGCGGTGGCGAAGGGGCTGTTTGCGGTTTATGCGGTTTCCAGCGTCGATGAAACGTTGGAGTTATTGACCGGGGAATCGGCTGGTGTGTTAGATGGCGAAGGTATGTATCCGGAAGACAGCATTAATTTTAAAGCTATCTCAAGGTTGAAGGAGATTTCGGATATGGCTACGGATGAGGATGATAAGGAGGAAGGAGTGTAGGCCGGAATAAGGCCACCCAAGCGTAGCGCGAGGTGGCGTTTCCGGCGAATTCTGGCGGTATGCGCCGGAAACATCAGTTCTCGCTGTTGCTCGAACAGATTTATTCCGGCCTACAGGGCTGGACGACGGAGCACGGCCCTAGGCCATATCGTATTATCGCCGACCAACTTCCTGGCCTGTTCTTCTGGGGGGAATGACGCTCACGCCCCTTTGGCTTCATCCGCCAAACATCGGTACTTGGCGTTATCTTTGGATTCTGCGAAAAAACCTGCAGATAGAGTAAGATACAAGTTCGATTATCTGGATAATATTTGAAATCGACTGCGCTGGTTTTCGCTAGACTCTACATACGGAACCTCGGACCTTTCATGCAAGTAGATAAAACAAGATTTATACGGTGACTGATATGACTGAATTATTATCCGAGCGGATTACGATGGACGCTAACATTTGCCATGGCAAGCCCACTATCCGGGGCTTGCGTTATCCGGTTGAAAATATCCTGGAATGGCTGAGTTCAGGTATGAGCGTTGAAGAGATTCTCGCGGATTACGAGGACTTGGAAAGGGAAGACATTATGGCGGCATTGGAGTTTGCCTCCCGCCTCTCCAAGGTGAAACGGATCGAAATATTGGCAGCATGAAATTTCTTGTCGATACGCATTGCCACGACATCTTGCGGCTAGTCTGAAGTGGTCGGGACACGACGTTTTGCATACATTAGATTTGCCGTTTGGAAACCGTACACCGGATTGGCGGATCAACGAGATCTCGGTAGAGGAGCAACGTATTGTCATTACTAAGGATGCTGACTTCGTTAACTCGTTTTTGCTTTCGGGAGTGCCTTACAAATTGCTATTGGTGTCGACGGGAAATATTAGTAACCGGGAGCTTGAAGGAATATTTGCGAAAAACTTATCCGCAATTGTTGGGGCGCTGGAAATGTATGAGTTCGTGGAAATTACCCGTACATCGTTGATTGAACATAGATAGCCATAAGTCGCTGCACGTACCTTATGGCTGCAAACACATCAATAATCAACCGGCAATCGAGTAACCAATTCATCCCAGCGAATCACAATATCCGGCAATACGTTGACCTGGGTTTCGCCATTTAATTCGTACAGTTCGGGCTTGCCGTATTCGCCGTCGATCAAACGGTAAACGGTCAATACCCGATCAATGGGGTGAACCAACCAATATTCTTTTACGCCATGGCGTTCGTAAAGATTTCGTTTTCTGATTTGATCGTGCCCGGCCGTGGACGGTGACAATACTTCCACGATCCAGTCCGGCGCGCCGCGCACTCCGCGCCGATCCAGTTTGCTGCTGTCGCAGACCACCAATACGTCCGGTTGTACGATGGTATCGATGCTTTCGTCCGCTTCGTTCTGTTTCGGCAGGCGAACATCGACTGGCGCAATGAAAGCGCGGCAAGATTTACCCTTAAGTGCCAGACGAGCTTGGAGATAAATTTCCCCGGCCACATCCTGATGTGCCAGATCAGGAGCGGGAGACATTGCATACGCGTTGCCATCAATCAGCTCATAGCGCTTATCGTCAGGCCAAGCCAGATAATCGCCGTAGCAATGGTGCTGAGTGTCTTTTAATGCTAAACCCATATCAGTTTCCTCGTGTATTTCATGCAGGCCGGTATTGATGGAAAAAAGCATAACACAGCGCACAGGCTCCGGGTACGATTTTGGGGCTTCAATACGTTCTTTCGGGTGGGAACTTAAATGGAGTCTGACACGGAGCAATGCTGTCGGGTGTCTATGGAAATGAAGGGGGGCTGGTGTTGCAAAATTACAGGAATGCCTGTAATGGACACTATTTATGATTCTCTAAAAATACCAAATAAATTAGTATATTGAATCGATTAAACCCATCGGCATTTGAGTGGGAATTTACAGATTTGCATCTCTGTTGAATATTTTGCTGTCTTTCGCTGCCTGATCGCCGTTTGAGGATGAATGAACACCAAAAAGGCGTGCGATGCTTACAGTCTATTAATTGCCAATTTCCATAACGATCACGTCTATGCCGTTTTCCCTTAATCGGCCTCGAATGGTGCTAACGCTGGTCATTTGGGTATAAGGCCCCATTTTGACCCGGTTCCAGACGACATTGCCGACTTTTGCTTTCTCAACTTTGGATTCAATGCCCATTAAAGCCAGCTTGGCTCTTAAGCTGTCGGCATCTTTAAATTCACGGAACGAACCGGCCTGCAAAATATAACTGGCGGTTTTGGCCTGTCCCACCCGCTCTTCTCTGGCGCGCGTGTTAATTTCGTGATCCGGCACGATGACTTCTTTTTCAGGCAGGATGGTATAAAAATCAAATTGCGGCAATACCGGCCCCTCAGGTTTTTTTTCCTGCTTGGGGGCTTCAACTTTGGCCTCCTCGGGCTGGGTCGGTATAGCCGGCTGCGGGGTTATTTGTTTCGATCCGGTGCTGCGTAAATAAACCAGAAAGACTACAAACGAAATAATCAACGCCGTAATCAGCATCCATCGCCACAGACCAAGACTTTTTTGTTGGCCTGAGTTTTGTCTGTACGACGAGGTATTCTTACTCTGCGTTCTATGTTTGTAGTCTTTAGCCATTTTACATTGCTTCAGGTGTGTTGATATTCAGCAAGCTCAAGCCGTTTGCCAATATCTGTTTCACTGCGCAAATCAAATTGAGCCTTGCATTACGAATTTTTGCATCCTCGACAAGAAATTGATGCGCATTGTAGTAAGTATGGAACTCGTTTGCCAATTCGCGCAGGTATTGAATCAGCTGATGCGGTTCGTACTGTAACGCCGCGCGTTCCAGCACTTCAGGATAGCGTGCCAGGGTTCCCAGCAGATTGGTTTCGTGCTCTTCAGTTAATAGCGCCAGGTTTTCCATGCCCAGAGGCAAATTCCGTTCCCAGTTTTTCTCGTCCAATTGGCGTAACACGCTGCATACTCTGGCGTAGGCATACTGTACGTAAAATACCGGATTCTCGTTGGATTTGGAGGTCGCCAGTTTCAGGTCGAAATCCATGTGCTGTTCCGACCTGCGCATCACGTAAAAGAAGCGCGCCGCGTCTTTGCCGACTTCGTTGCGCAATTGCCGCAAGGTGACAAATTCGCCGGAGCGGGTCGACATTTGCACTTTTTCTTCGCCGCGATACAGCGAGGCAAACTGTACCAGCAGCACTTTTAACTTGGATTCATCTGCGCCCAGGGCCTGAATGGCCGCCCTGACGCGGGGAATGTAGCCATGATGATCGGCTCCCCAAATGTTGATAATCTGGTCAAAACCGCGATCCAGCTTGTTCATATGGTAGGCAATATCGGACGCGAAATAGGTGGATTGACCATTCTCGCGGACGACCACCCGGTCTTTCTCGTCGCCTAAAGCGGCGCAGGCAAACCAGGTCGCGCCATCCTTTTCATAAAGATGACCGGCTGCACGTAAGCGTTCCAGCGCTTTTTCCACCGAACCGTCGTCCATCAGCTGGCGTTCTGAAAACCATTCCTGATAGTCAACGCCAAACTCGCTTAAGTCGATTTTGATGTCTTCCAGAATGTTGTTCAGGCCTATTTGAAAAAAGTCCTGATATAACGGCGCGCCCAGCAAGGTCTTGGCGCGGGCTATCAGCGCATCGATATGTTCTTCCTTGTCGCCGCCCGCAGGTTCATCGGGAGGGATGTCTTCAAACACCAGCTCTACAGGTCTGCGATATTCATTGTTGGCGTTTTTATGAATGTTCCAGGCAATTTCGCGTACGTATTCGCCCCGGTAAGCATTGCTGGGGAAATGCACAACTTCGCCGCATTCTTCGAGGTATCTGAGCCAGATACTGGTGGCGAGTATGTCCATCTGCCGACCGGCATCGTTGACATAATATTCGCGATGCACGTCAAAACCGGTTGCCTGCAATAAATCGGCAACCGCAGAACCATAGGCGGCGCCACGTCCATGACCGACATGCAAAGGACCGGTTGGATTGGCGGAAACAAACTCGACCTGGACTTTTTTACCGGCGCCGATATTACTCAAGCCAAACTTCGGGCCTTGGTCGTGAATTTGCTTGATAACCTGATATTGGGCGGTGGGATCGATAAAGAAATTGATAAAGCCGGGACCCGCCAGTTCAACTTTAACAATTGCGGCATCTTGAGGCAGTGCGGCAATCAGTTTTTCTGCCAGTTGGCGCGGGTTTGTATTGACCTGTTTCGCCAGCATTAATGCCAGATTCGAAGCAAAATCGCCGTGTTGTGGGTCACGGGTGCGGTCAATCGTAATGTTCGGGGTGATTTCCTGAGCGAGAACACCGTTTGATTTTAGTGTTTCAACGGCTTGCAGGATAAGTTCCTCTATCTTTTTTTTCATTGCTTCACTGCGTAGGTTAGATCAAGTAAATAGACGTGCATTATCCATTAAAATCATTCGATTATCCATTCAAACAACATTGATGCCAATTCACAGGATAACAGAGTGACCAACGGGACTTTTTGCCGGCGCTGTTCGTCATTGAAACGAAGTGTGAGCGGCGTGCCGACAAGGAGGGTAGAGCAGCGCAGTAATGCAGGAGTATTTGTTGAGGCTTAATCGTCATGTTTATAACGCGTAAGCCTCGGAGACTGGGAGGAGGGAGCTTACTTCTTGGTAAAATACATGTAGGTTCCGTACTTATTATCTTTAAGTACCATAGCCGTATCGGTTTTTTCCACTAACGAGTAAACATCGAATTTGCCCGCTCTGCCCAATATGCTGACTTTTAAAGTGCCGTCTTCAACAACATAGTCGACTGCCGGCGCATCATAGGGGTTGCCTCTAACTTGAGGAATATCTTTTTGGGTCAGTTGGCTATTATCAATTACCCAGGTCATGCCCATCGGTTTTTTTTCAGTATCTTCCGGCGATTTTTTTGTATATTCCAGAAACCAACTGCCGATGATGTCTTTATTAGAGGTTAGGGGAGCGGCAAATACAGCCGTGCTTGAAAAGCCAAACAACAAGGATAACGCAAGCAATAGACTTATTTTTTTCATTATTCTTTCCTGAGTTAAGAAACTGGATATAAACCACTATTATATTAGTGTAATGCTATTGTACAAGAAACTGAGTTGAGCAGTATTTAACTTTAATGTTTATAGGGTTTCTCCAGCGATACGATGTTTCCGGTTTATTAAAAAGGCAAAATAATATCGGGTTTGATCTTTTTCATCAGTTGTCTGAATTGCTCCTGAATGCCGCTCATTGCGGCTTCCGAATCGGCCTCAAAACGGATAACCAGTGACGGTGTGGTGTTTGATGCCCGTACCAGTCCCCAGCCGTCCGGGAAGTCGACGCGCATTCCGTCTATATCGGTGATTTTGCCGTCGCTAAAATGGGCGGCGGCAAGCAGGCCGTCCATAAAGGTGAAATTTTCGCCTTCTTCCAGCACGACATTCAATTCCGGGGTGTTGATGCTATCGGGAAAATCGGCAAATACCTCGGCGCTGCTGCGCGTGTCGCGGGACAGTATTTCGAGCAAACGCGCGGCCGAATACAAGGCATCGTCAAAACCGAACCAGCGATCATTAAAGAAAATATGTCCGCTCATTTCACCGGCCAACTTGGCCCCGGTTTCCTTAAGCTTGGCTTTCATCAATGAATGCCCGGTTTTCCAGAGGGTCGGCTTACCGCCGTATTTTACGATTTGATCGGCCAGATGGCGGGTGCATTTCACATCGTAAATGATTTCAGAGCCGGGTTTTCCGGCCAGCACATCTTTGGCAAACAGCATCATCTGCCGGTCCGGCCAGATGATTTTGCCGTTCGAGTCGACAACGCCCAAACGATCGCCGTCGCCGTCAAAAGCGATGCCGATGTCGGCCTTGTAATGTTTGACCGTTGCAATCAATTCGGACAGGTTCTTGGGATTGCTGGGGTCCGGATGGTGATTGGGAAAGGTGCCGTCGATGTCGCAAAATAGCTCCTTCACTTCGCAGCCCAGCGTTTTCAGCAGCATCGGCCCCAGATCACCGGCAACGCCGTTGCCGCAGTCCAGCACCACGGTCATGGGTCTGGCGATATGTATGTCTTCGGAAATAATGCCGACGTATTCATTGCTGAACTGGCTGTTCTGTTCGATGCTGCCGGGCTTACCGGTTGCATAGGCCTGATTATCAATGCAGGTTTTAAGCTGTTGGATTCTTTCGCCGGCCAGCGTTTCGCCGTTGATGACCATTTTCAGGCCGTTATAATCGGCGGGGTTATGGCTGCCGGTAATCATCACCCCGGAACGCCCTTCGGTGTGTCTTGCCACAAAATAAAGCACCGGCGTGGGTATCATGCCTATATCCAGGACATTGAGGCCGGTTGTAATAATGCCTTTGGCCAGGGCTTCCGCCAGGGCAGGGCTGGAGGTTCTTCCATCCCGGCCGACCACGATGGTTTTACAACCCAGCTCTTTAGCCAGGGTGCCCAGCGCACGACCAATGTCGTAAACCACTTCTTTAGTCAGCGTTTTGCCGACGATACCCCGGATGTCGTAAGCCCTGAAAATAACGCCCGTGTCAGCCGTTTTTTTTGTGGAAAGGGGCATGTCAAAGAAGTCCGGCACGGTTTTTTCAACGGCTTCCGGTTTGCTGGTTGCGGCAGCCGGTTTATTAAAATTAACGCCGTCGGTTTGTGCTTTAGGCGTCCGCTCCAGGCGTTGCTCTGCTTCGGCAACTACTCTTGCGTCGATGCCGTCGTTCGCTGTCTTTGGCGGCGTAGCTCCTGATTTGACCTCCATGGCTGGGGGAAGTGCCGTAAGACTGACGGGAGCAGTCGCGGTCAGGCCGTTGCCAAAGTCATCAAAAAAACCACGCATTCCAAAATCGGCAATATTATTCTCGTCGGCTACATAGCTGTCCTGATTATCCATAACCCGTTTAAACTGCGATAAAGTGGAAATAACGGCATGCATTTCCGGCAACTTAACAGGATAGTTACCCTGTAGTTTATTGGTCATCAGATCCTTAAAGGCTTTTAGCACGCTGCCCAGATCGTGCGTCAGCAGAGATGAAAGCTTCCGGTAGCCCATAAAAAAAGCCAGCAGCGCCAGCAGGGCGGAAAGGGCGATTATGCTTGCGATGACAGTCAGTCCGGAGGAATTTACACTGTTGTCATACCGGTAATGCAGTTCCCAGCCGGTGTTGGCCACTTTTATGGGGACATCATCGCCTTGTTCTGCACCGACCGGTTGACCGGCAGCGCCTAACACCAGCGTTGCCTGTTTCAATTCAAGATGCCCGTCTTTTAGCTCCGCTGCCTGTACGGTTTTGCCGATAAAGTCATAGTTCAAGCTGGCCAGGATAACGCCGACCGCCTGATCATTCTGCATAATCTTCCGGGTTATCGCCAGATGCCGGTCAGGCCCGACATCGCCTTGTATTGCGGGTAGTTGGTTTTTGGTAAAGGTCTCCCGCACCATGTCCAGATCGGCATAACCCATTTTGGGCACGCTTTTGTCATCCAGCTCACTGACGCCCGGTAATAACAGCCTGACCTTCAGAACGCCGGGTAAATGCCGTTCAAGTTCTGCCGCCACCGTGTGTGTGCGAGCTGTATCTGCACTGGTAACCGCAGCCAGCACTTCGGGATCCTGCGCCATTTTTTCCAGCGTGTCGGTCAGCAGCTTTATCTGTGCCGTTATGCCTAACGCGACGCTTTTGGCAACGGCTGCCGTGGCGTCTTGCTTTGATTGCGCGATTTGAGTTGCACTGATCCAGTAAACGCCCGCACCGGCAGTCAGAATCATTAAAACGGCAAACGCTGACAGTAAAGAAAATAGTCGTATCATGTTTATGCCTCTATGAAAGAAAAACAGCTTAATGACGACCTGTATGACCAAAGCCTCCGGAGCCGCGCAAACTTTGGTCGAACTCGGCGACTTGTTCGAATTCCACCTGCACCACCGGTACAAAAACCATTTGTGCGATGCGCTCGCCGATATTAATGGTAAAAGCGGTGTCGCCCCGGTTCCAGCAGGAGACGAAGACCTGTCCTTGATAGTCCGAATCGATCAGCCCGACCAGATTGCCCAACACGATGCCGTGTTTGTGCCCCAGGCCGGATCTGGGCAATAAAACTGCGGCTAACTGGTGATCATCGATATGAATAGCCAGGCCGGTTGGAATTAACAGAGTTTCCCCCGGTTTTAGCTCGACCGGCTCATCCAGGCAGGCGCGCAAGTCCAATCCCGCCGAACCTGATGTCGCATATTCAGGCAACGGAATGTCTTTGCCTAAACGGCCGTCCAGAATTTTAAGCTGTATTTTTGTGGCGCCTTTCATATTCCATTCTCTCTACGATTAAGCTGATTAGTTGTTCGGCCAAATGATTTTTGTCGGTCATTGCCAGGGATTTTTGACCGTTTTTCCAGAAAACCAGCAATGCGTTTTGTTCGCTATCAAAGCCGCCCAAATCGCGCCCTACCCAGTTTGCCGCAATCATATCCAGATTCTTGCGCGCCAATTTGTCTTGGGCGTATTGTTCAAGGTCATGGGTTTCTGCGGCAAATCCGACCGTGAACGGGCGGTTAGCGAGTTGTGCGACTTCCGCCAGAATATCCCTGGTTTTTTGCAGGGTCAGCGTGGTTTGTTCGGCCTGTTTTTTTATTTTCGCTTTTTCCATCAGGGCCGGGCTGTAATCGGCAACAGCGGCCGCACCGATGTAAATATCATGTTCCGGGGCTTTGGCGATAACCGCCGCATGCATTTGCGCCGCTGTTTCTACGCTGATAAGCTCCGCATTATCAGGGGCTGAAAGCGACACCGGGCCGCTGACCAGCGTGACTTTGGCGCCGGCTTTTAATGCGGCATTGGCCAGCGCATAGCCCATTTTTCCTGAACTGCGATTGGTGATGTAGCGGACCGGATCTAAAGGTTCACGGGTCGGCCCGGCGCTGATTAAAACCTTAAGCCCGCTTAAACACTGTGCGGTCGGTTCAGCCATTAAACGGTTACAAATGTCCAGAGGCTCGGACATCCTGCCGAAGCCGGTTTCGCCGCAAGCCTGCTCGCCCTGTTCGGGGCCGATCACGATAACGCCGTGGCTTTTGAGTTTTTGAATATTTTCCTGAGTGACCGTTTTATGCCACATGGCTTGATTCATGGCCGGGGCAACGTAAACAGGACAGGTTGCCGCCAGATAGAGCGTCGACAATAAGTCATCAGCCAGACCGTGGCTGCATTTTGCAAGGGTATTGGCCGTTGCCGGGGCGATAATCAACGCATCGGCCCAGCGCGCCAGATTGATATGGCCCATGGCATGCTCTTCATCAGCATCAAGCAATTCGCTATGCACCGGATTGCCGGACAGCGCCTGAAAGGTGAGCGGACTAACAAACTGCATGGCTGATCGGGTCATCACCACGCGCACTTTGGCGCCCCGTTTTCGCAACAGCCTGACCAACTCGGCCGACTTGTACGCAGCAATGCCGCCGCTGACAGCCAATAAAATATGCTTGTTAATAGTAATGCCCGGAAAAGTTGAACAAATGGCGACATTATGGCAAGTATGAAGAAATTCTTCTATGCTTAAATCTCAATCGTATAGGAAGAGGCCTATGTCCATTAAAGATTGGTCGGCAGAAGATCGGCCCAGAGAAAAACTGTTGCGACGCGGCTCAGCCGCTTTAACCGACGCGGAACTGCTGGCCATTTTTCTGCGTACCGGTTCGCCGGGCAAATCCGCAGTTGACCTGGCTCGTGAGCTGCTCGTCGACTTCGGTTCCCTGAACGCCTTGTTAGGCGCCGACCAGCAACGCTTTTGCGAGGGCAAAGGCTTGGGCGAGGCCACTTATGCCCAGCTCCAGGCCGTATTGGAAATGGCCCGGCGACATTTTAAGGAAGCCCTGCAGCGCGGCAATGCGCTAACCAGCCCGGAAATCACCCGTTCCTACCTCAGCGCACAACTGCGCGGCTACAGTTACGAAGTGTTTGCCTGTTTATTTCTTGATAACCAGCATCGGGTCATACAACTGGATGAATTATTCAGGGGCACCATAGACGGCGCCAGCGTTTATCCGAGGGAAGTCGCCAAGCAGGCGTTACGCCATAATGCGGCAGCGGTGATTTTTGCCCATAACCACCCGTCCGGTATTTCCGAACCCAGTCAGGCCGATAAACATATCACCGAGAAACTGAAGCAGGCCTTGGCCTTGTTCGATATACGGGTGCTGGATCATTTTATTATCGGCGACGGGCAGCCCTATTCCTTTGCGGAGCATGGTTTGTTGTGAGGCGGAGCGAATTATGGCGTGGCAATGGCGCTGCCGATAAAAATATCCTGGAAACAAGGTTTGTTATTCGCCCATGCAGCCCATAGAAACCTGCTTATGCATTGCCAAAATGGGCAAAATAATTCCCCCCCGTCCTTAAAAAATAGCCAATTTTTTCGTGGTAAATATCAATAAAGAACTAACGTGCTGTTGTATAAGGAAATTAAATAAATGGTATTTTTTATGCGTTAATCTTGAAGAATCATTTGGAATTAAAACGTTGGTTAAGGTAAGGCATTCAGCTCAATAGCGAGTTCACCTGATAAGTAATCACGCTTATTGATTGAAGACGCTGAGCGCTCTACCCTAAAGATGCCTGGACAACACCAACCTATTTTCGAGGAATACCGACATAAACCGGCAAAATGCAAAATCAACGCTTTTTTCGCTGCTGCGAAAACTTTCCAAAAAAGGGTGTTATTGGGCGATTACCGATTGATAGGGATTTTAACTTCAAGAATAAGAATGTCAGCCGATAACGACACCAAGAATGTTAGACCGACATTGTCGACATGACTGACGAAAGCATAATTTTAATAAATTCGCTTTGAGGAACTCATCATGAAAAACATAGCATGGATGTTTAACATCATTGTTCAACTCACATTAATGGTAGTACTACTCTTTAACCGCAGGATTTATTTACACTGTGTTGACCTTGACAGTTAATTGACAAGGTATGGATGGTTTTATGAATGGAGCTCTGAGCCGGTCCCTGACTTTTTTCAGGGACTGGCAGTCAGCTTGCAAGTGTAGGTTTTCTATAAGGGGCGGTTTACCTCTATGCGTGTTAGATTCGAATCTCAATAATGAAAAAAGAATACGGCAATAACAAAAGCAAAATAGCGCTATTCGCCAAGCTCACCTTTCTTTAATCTATCGGAAACTATTTGAATGAAAGACGCAAAAATAACGCCCCTCACCGTGCAGCAATACGCAGAAATCTCCGAAGATATTTATGACGAAATTGACAGAGTTGTCTACGCCGGAATGGTTGCGGCCAAGTGCATCAAACATCCTGAATACGGCGACATCATTCTTGTTTCATCTGATCATGGCGGTTGTTTAATGATCCACGCTTAAAGCCGGTAGTCGATGGGTCGTACAATCCATTTAACGGTGAAGTCTCTTGCGGATGATTGCCAGCATTTGAAGATGCTGACAGCGTAACGCTTGCCTAGTCTATTATTTCCGTCTGATAGCGGTAAATCCGGATATTTTTAGACCAGTAGTCGGGCGGTAATCCTGCCTTTTGTTTTAAATGCCGCAAAAACTGCTCAGGTTCCGGCAATGATTCCCACACCGACGGCAAAAAAGTGCCGCGTCGGCGACCTTTTTCCAATATCAAACCGTCTATTCTCGGCGGCAGCTGTTCGCGTTTGTTCGTAGCGCTATAAATTTCCGGTTCTTCCAATATTAAGCCGTCTATACCGGGTTGCAGTTGAGATATTAAGTCCTGTTCAGAGGTAAATGTAATAGGTTCGGCAGGTGTGAGCAAGGACAGGTGTATTTCCAGGTCGTCGAGTTCGTCCGCTTGCAGTGGCGGAAAGCGAGGGTCTCTGAAGGCGGCGGAAAATGCATTTTCGGCAATATCTTCGGCCAGCGGCCTGACCGCTTCCAGCATGCCGATGCAGCCGCGCAGTTGATGGTTTCTCTGCAAGGTGACAAAGGTGGCGCGCGTTTCCGTCAATTCTTCCGGATAATCGTCCAGGTTGATTTTCAGGGGGCGGCCTGTTTGTAAACCCTGCTGTATTGAGCGCTTCGCCAACTCCAGCAGGCGTTGCCGATTCACCTTATTCAATGACATAAGCACCGTAGCCGACCACGCTGGCTTTATCTCCAGCGGTATCGCCGGAGTTGCGCAGGTCTATGGTTGTAACGGACAGCGACTTTTTTCTTGCCAGTTTTAACAGGCCGCTGACAGGCACTTTGCCGCAAGCGGATTCGGGGGCGAGTCGCTCATATTGCAGCTGCTCTATGGCCTGGCTGGTTGATTTATCCATCTGCTGAGCGGTGGCATAATCATGATAATGACTCAGGTCAGAACTGATCACAATCAGCGTTTCATCGCCGCCCCATAACGCATCAAGCACCTGACTGACTTGTTCAGGCGAAGCGTCGCCTGCAACAATGGGTACGATTTCAAAGCTATCCAGCATTTCCTGTAAAAAAGGCAGATGCACTTCCAGGCTGTGCTCATAGGTGTGCGCCTGCTCAATGTATTCGACAAAGGGCAGTTGGACTAGGGTTTGCACTGCCGCCTGATCCACAGGGACAGATCCCAACGGAGTGGTAAACGTTTCCGATCTGCTCACGGCCAAGCCCCTGAAAGCCACGCGATGAGAGGGGCCGATAAGCACCACGCGGGTTATCTTGTCATGGGCTTTTTTTAACCGGGCATAGGCGCTTGCGGCAATCGGGCCGGAATAAATATAACCGGCATGAGGCGCGATGATGGCTTTGGGAACTTTTTCATCGGTCGCCGCATCATTCAAAAACTGGTCCAGCATCAGATGAAGTTGTTCCGGATTTGCAGGATAAAAAGAACCTGCTACGGCGGGCTGTCTATTCATTAGCTTGTCCTTTTATTTAATTGCATGGCGCATGGGGATACTTTCTGCGGGGAGCGCTTGCTGAGGAAACTCAGTCCACAAGATAGTAACACTGAATTGTTACGCGTTTTTAACAACCGTTCAGCCGTGAAAAGCGCTCAACAGCGCAAACCGACACCCTATCGATGGAACGGATCATAGAATTAAAGCCATCCGGCATCCATACGTGCCATTACCTAGGCATACGAAAATCATTTATTTTATTTCGCTGATAAGCCATGCTGGACAATGGAAATTTTATAACTTGAACAAAAATAACGCGTAATACCCACAGTTCGCCTTCTGAATAAAGGGTTGAGTTATTGAAACAAGCCTTCACGCACTATTGTTGCATGAGCAAAGTGGCGTCTTTTTACTATTTATTAGTGGAAACAGGAGAATAACCATGACTGATTTTGTTACCAAAGATACCGTAAGAACCCGCTACTGGCATACGCTGGACGATGGTCGGGTGCAATGCGATCTGTGCCCCCGGTTTTGCAAGATGCACAAAGGCCAGCGCGGCCTGTGCTTTGTTAGGCAAAACCTGGATGACCAGATTGTCATGACCAGTTACGGTCGCTCCAGCGGTTTTGCCATTGATCCCATCGAAAAGAAACCGCTGAACCATTTTTTACCGGGCACCCCGGTATTTTCCTTCGGCACCGCCGGATGCAATCTGGCCTGTAACTTTTGCCAGAATTGGGACATCAGCAAATCGCGGGAAATGGATACCTTGATGAGCAAGGCATCTCCCGATGCCATTGCGCAGACGGCACTTGATTATGGCTGTGACAGCGTCGCTTACACCTATAACGATCCAGTCGTTTTTCATGAATATGCGATTGATACCGCCCAGGCCTGTCGGCGTCTGGGCATAAAATCAGTGGCGGTATCCGCAGGTTATGTTTGCGCGGAACCCAGAGTCGAGTTTTACCAATGGATGGATGCCGCCAATATTGATTTAAAAGCCTTCACCGAACATTTTTATCACAAAATTGCCGGGGGACATTTGGAACCGGTATTGGAAACGCTTAAGTACATCAAGCATGAAACATCGGTCTGGCTGGAGTTGACCACCTTGGTTATTCCGGGCGAGAACGATTCGGAAGCCGAGCTGGAAGCCATGACCCAATGGGTGGTCGAGAATCTGGGGCCGGATGTGCCGATGCATTTTACCGCGTTTCACCCTGACTGGAAGATGCGCGATAAGCCGCCTACGCCGATTTCATCTTTATTGCAGGCCAGACAAATCGCTTTAAAAAACGGGGTGCATTATGCCTATGTGGGCAATGTGCATGATAAATCCGCAGAGAGTACCTATTGCCACAGTTGCAAAAAATTATTGATAGGCCGCGACTGGTACGAGCTGTCCGACTGGAATCTGGATGCGTCCGGAAATTGCCGTTTTTGCGGCGAGCGCTGTGCGGGAGTCTTCAATCCAAAGCCGGGGAACTGGGGGGCGAAGCGAAAAGCGGTTGTTATGGGGTGATTGGTATGGCCAATGTTAAATGAAACTGTCAATTGGGTTGCGAAAAGACGCAACCCAATTGACACAGCTTAAGTTAAAGCGGATCGCCAATATACCAGGCCGGACGAGGCATGTTGCCGCGTCCGAATCGCTTTGCTTGAGCGATGCTTAATGCGACGGATGCGACGATGATGATTTTGTTACATCGGTTCTGCGCAAAATATAGCGATCTGCAAGTTTGCCGGAGATACGATTGCCATTGTTATCGAGCTGAGTGAGCGTATTTTCGCCGACAAGATATTGCCGTGTAGTTGAATTATCGCGAGGCGTTAAAACAATCGTATTGTTGTTATTACCCCCAGTAAATTTCCCTTTTTCCACAATTTCTCTTTCCGACTTGCCAACGTATTGGGTAATCAAGAGATAACTGTTGTTTTTGTTCAAGGCGAGTGTCGTTTTCACGCCCTTGCAATCATCGCAAGGCAGAAAGCCGTGATAAACGCCCGGCCAGTCAAGGCTATTTTGCGCATGATGCGTATCGGTATCCGTTGTCTCGGTCGTTTCAGCAAAAACAGGGTTGCAGCCCGAAAAAATTGCGATGAAAAGAGAAAAAGTCAGAATTTGTCTAAATGTTTGCATATTTGCTCCTCGGCAAAATGACGATAACAGTAAAGTAGCCGCGTAGGCCGGGTTAGCTTTAGGGTAACCCGACCTGCACTTATTTCTACAGCGAATCGCCAATATACTTCTTATAAAAAGGCCAGGTTTTAACGTGCAGATGTTTCCTGATCGGGGATTTAATGACCGATACGCATAAAGCGATGGAAAACAGGCACCAAACTGCGGCATATTCGTTAGGATCGGTGGTGGTAACGTCGGAAATAAACGGGCCGATTAAATAATGAAAGGCCACAAAACGCCATGAACCGTACATAAGCGGCAGGTAAAAGGCGACCACGATATAAGTAAACGCATGCAATCCCCAGTTAAAGCCGAACAGCCAGCCCACAGGGTCTGACATCAGGCCGTTCAACGGCATTTGCCAGGCGATGTGCCAGGAGCCGGAGGTAGAACAAACACTCGGTCCGCAAAAACCTTCCACACCGATGTTGCAAGAGCCTGCCCAGACAAAAGGATACATCTTGATCAGCATGAACAGCGTACCGATGGCGCAGATAGTATAGACAGTCGTTCGAATTTTTAGCTTGACGCTTTCCGGGATGAAGTACATCGCGACCATGTTGACAAAAAACGGCTGGAACGAAACGTGCAAATAGCCCAGTAGCGTTAGTATCTGATTATTCGGATTGTCACATAAATCGATATAGACGTAAGTTACCGCCTGTAATAATTCCATTAAAGCAAAATAAGTTAACGGAACCCAGAGTTCTTTAGATTCCCCTTGTTTAATTGCAACATAAGCTGCGGTACTAAGACCTGCGACGGCTAAAACACCGGACGCTTCACCACTCCAACACATAGAACTGACACCTTTTTTAAATTATTAAATACTGTCTTCTCATGAACAACTCTGTGAGCCAGCAGTAATGTTTTATTGGCTATGCGGATTGTTAGAGCGGTATATCGCCATTGAAGTAAAGATCAATAGGTCATGTCGACAGCCAACATAGCTATAGCTTTGTTTTTATAACCCGCCGGCAGGAACATTTGGTGATCGAAACAAACGGTTGTAAACCCGCCCATTGTATTACAAATAGTCAGGAATTGAGAAAATGTAATCCGCCCCTTAAAGACATTTCACCACGAAGACACGAAGTTCACGAAGGAAAAGACGCGAAGCCTATGAATGAATACGAGAGGTAATACGCAAACAGCAGAGGCTTTTGGCGATGCAGGAGCGGTTGCCGAGAGGGGAGTACCGGCAATGGCAAGTAGTCACATAAAAACTTCGTGTCTTCGTGGTGAATCAATCTCTTGCATTTTATTGATTGAAGCTTAAGTTGATGCAAATGAGGCGCTTGCCCTACTAAATGCCTTTATAGCCGGAAGTGATCGGGTAACGCCGGTCGCGGCCAAACGCCCTGCCGGTAATCTTGATTCCCGGCGGGGATTGCCTGCGTTTATATTCGTTCCGGTCGACCAGGCTGATGGCTCTGGCTACATCCTCGCGCCTGAATCCGGCGGCGATGATTTCAGCGGCGGACTGATCCATTTCGATATAACGCTCCAGGATCGGGTCCAGCACATCGTAAGGCGGCAAGGAGTCCGCATCAACCTGATCGGGCGCCAATTCGGCCGAAGGCGGACGGGTAATGACCCGTTCCGGGATCACCGGGGATAACGAGTTGCGATAACGCGCCAGCTGGTAAACCAGCAGCTTGGGCACGTCCTTGATCGGTGCAAAACCGCCGGACATATCGCCGTACAAGGTCGCGTAACCGACGCTCATTTCACTCTTGTTGCCGGTGGTTAATAACAGCTTGCCCTGCTTGTTCGACAGCGCCATTAACACCACGCCGCGGCAACGCGCCTGAATGTTTTCCTCGGTGGCGTCTTTAGCCGTACCGGCAAAAATATCGGCCAGCATGCCGGTGAACGCGTTAACGGCGGGTTCTATCGGAATAATATGATGCTTGACGCCCAAGGCTTTCGCTTCCAGCATCGCATCTTCGTTGCTCATGTCTTGGGTATAACGTGACGGCAGCAGCACGGCTTCAACTTTGTCAGCGCCCAGCGCATCGACGGCCAGAGCCAGAACCAGCGCAGAATCGATGCCGCCGGACAAACCCAAAATGGCTCCCTGGAAACCGTTTTTGCGCACATAATCTTTAATGCCCAGCACCAGGGCCTGATATTCGCTGGAGACTTCATTGTAGGACAGCGCACAGGCAGTTTTTACCGGTTGATTGCCGTCAAACTTGACTACGCTGATCTGCTCTTTAAATTCCGCGGCACGAAACACGATGTCGCCGTCTGCATCAACGACGAAAGACGCGCCGTCGAAAATCAATTCATCCTGGCCTCCGACCTGATTGACATAAACCAACGGAATCTGCGCGGCTTTAACCTGGCTGCAAATAACAGCTTCGCGCTGATGGATTTTTCCCGAATTAAACGGCGAGGCGTTAAGGGTCAGCAGCAACTCCGCTCCCGCTTGTTTGCTATCTTCAATAATGCCGGGTCGCCAAACATCTTCGCAAATGGTCAGCCCTATAAATGTGCCGTTGAACTCAAACACACACGGCTGGCTGCCCGCCGTAAAATAGCGCTGCTCATCAAACACGCCGTAATTGGGCAAAGCCCGTTTGCGGTAACAGGCCAGTATCGCGCCTTGGTGCAATACCGCCGCGCTGTTATAAAGCCTGTCGCCATCGCGCTCGGGAAAACCGACGACCAGCGCAATACCGGCAACGCGGTCGGCCAGTTGGTAAAGCGCGTTATTGGCGGCGGCAATAAAATCGGCGCGCAATAACAGGTCTTCGGCCGGGTAGCCGGTCAGGGTCAGTTCGGGAAAAACAATCATGTCCGCGCACAATTCATCACGGGCATGGATGGCGGATAGGACGATGTTGTCAACATTGGCGGCGATGTCGCCGACCAGGAAGTTGGTTTGGGCTAGGGCTATTTTTAGGGTCATTCGTTAAAATTAAATTAATAAGTTTTTATATGAAGTGTCGGTAATTTACAAACACCCCTTCATTGCCACGCCAATATCGGTCGGCGAACTCACCACTTCAATCCCCGCCGCTTTAAGCGCGGCGACTTTACCTTCCGCCGTGCCTTTGCCGCCGGTCACAATTGCACCGGCATGCCCCATGCGCTTTCCGGGAGGCGCGGTTTGTCCTGCGATATACGCAACCACGGGCTTGGTAACATGCGCTTTGATATAGTCTGCGGCTTCTTCTTCCTCGCCGCCGCCGATTTCGCCGACCATCACGATGCCTTTGGTTTGCTCGTCGGCCTGGAAGCGGCTGAGTACGTCGACGAAGTTCATGCCGTGGATCGGATCGCCGCCGATGCCGACGCAGGTACTTTGGCCTAGGCCTTGCGCGGTGGTTTGATGCACCGATTCGTAGGTTAAAGTGCCGGAGCGCGACACGATGCCGATAGATCCGGGCAGGTGAATATGGCCGGGCATGATGCCGATTTTGCATTCGCCGGGGGTGATCACGCCGGGGCAGTTGGGGCCGATTAACAGTGCGCCGGCACCTGCCATCGCCGCTTTGACGCGCAGCATTTGCAATATCGGTATGCCTTCGGTGATGCAGACGATCAGTTTAATCCCGGCATCGACCGCTTCCAGAATGGCGTCGGCCGCATAAAAAGGCGGTACGTAAATGACGCTGGCGGTCGCTCCGGTGCCGCTGACGGCATCTTGTACGGTGTTGAACACCGGCAAGCCCAAATGGGTTTCGCCGCCGCGCTCCGGGGTAACGCCGCCGACTAATAAGGTGCCGTAATCCAGCGCTTGCTGGGAATGAAAAGTGCCTTGTTTGCCGGTAAAACCCTGGCAAATCACTTTAGTGTCTTTGTCGATTAAAATGCTCATGCGGCCTCCGCCAATGCTACGACTTGTTCTGCCGCGTGTGCCAAATCATCCGCCGCATAAAGATTCAATCCGGTGTTGCTTAGCAAGGCCCGGCCCTGTTCGGCATTGGTGCCTTCCAGACGCACCACCACGGGTACGGCGACATGGACCTGCTCGACAGCGGCCAAGATGCCTGCCGCGATAATGTCGCACTGGACGATGCCGCCGAAGATGTTCACCAATACCGCCTTCACGCTATGATCCGACAGGATCAGCTTGAACGCCTCGCAGACTTTTTCAACACTGGTGCCGCCGCCGACATCGAGAAAATTGGCTGGTTGTCCGCCTTTAAGCTTGACCAGATCCATGGTCGCCATGGCCAGTCCCGCACCGTTGACCATGCAGCCGATATTGCCTTCCAGGGTGATGTAGTTCAGCCCGAATTGCTGGGCCTTGTTTTCTTTTTCATCTTCCTGATCGGGGTCTTTCATCGCCCTTATATCGGGATGCGCTTCGACCGCGTTATCGTCGAAATTGATCTTGGCATCCAGCGCTATCAGCTCGCCGTTGTCGGTTTCTATCAACGGATTAATTTCAATCTGGCTGGCGTCCTTGGCTAAAAACAGGTCGTACAAGCCTTGCATGATTTTTCCCAGCGCCTTGATCTGCGCTCCTTTGAGTCCCAATGCGTAAGCGACCTTACGGCATTGATAGCCTTGCAAGCCTGCGGCCGGATGGACGGGCACCGAGATAATCTGCTCGGGCGTTTCGTGGGCGACGGTTTCTATATCCATGCCGCCCGCGGCCGAGGCAATAAAAATAATGCGCTCGCTGCCCCGGTCAACCAGTACGCTCAGATATAACTCGCGTTTGATCGGGTAGGTTTTTTCTATCAGTAATGAATTAATCGGCAAGCCTTCCGCGCCGGTCTGTTTGGTCACCAGCCGCTTTCCGAGCATGCCTCGGCTAAACTCGGCCACTTCAGCCAGCGTTTTGGCCAGCTTTACGCCGCCGACTTTGCCTCGCCCACCGGCATGAACCTGTGCTTTAACCACCCAACCGTCACCGCCCAGTTCTTTGGCAACCTGCTCGGCGCTTTCCGGCGTGGTCGCCTGCTTTCCATCAGGCACAGGTATGGAGTAATGCAAAAACAACTGTTTAGCCTGATATTCATGAATATTCATTAATGACTCCTTGGATTAACCGGCAAAGTCCGGCGGGGGTATTTTTCACACACAGATGACAACTAAATGCTACGATTAAAGGCCTTATTGAGCATTTTAACGAAGTCCCTGCAAAACGCCATTTTAAAAATAAACATGCCGGCAAATACCCACGAGACCATCTTCCCCTGTCCTTTTTCCAAGGGTTACGGCATTCCCGCCCAACAAGCCTGGATATTGTTAAAGGTTTTTTTAGGCTATCGACTTGTCCTGGCCGGCCTATTTGTTACGTTGTTTTACAGTTACACGGATGCTTCATTACTCGGCGCTTACGACAGTAAATTATTCACTTACAGCAGCCAAAGCTACTTGATACTCTCGATCCTGTCCGGTATCTGCATAACCTGGCGACTGACCAGTTACGCCACGCAAGCGCAACTGCTTATTTTTAGCGATATACTCATCCTGACCTTGATTATGCACGCTTCCGGCGGCATTAACAGCGGCATGGGTACTTTGCTTGCCGTATCCATCGCCGCAGGCGGCTTATTGATTGGCGGCCGCTGCGCCATGTTATTTGCCGCACTGGCCAGTTTGGCCGTGTTGACCGAACAAGTCGTTGCCGATTACACGCACAGTTTTAATTCGACTTCTTATGCCAATGCCGGAATGCTGGGCGCTGCCTTTTTCACCATTGCCTTGCTGTCGTATATCCTCGCCAAACGTAGCGAACAGATATTTCAGCTTGCCGATCAACAAAAACAAACCATCATTAAACTGGAAGATCTTAACAAGTACATTATCCAGCATCTGCAATCGGGCATCATTATCGCCAACAAGCAGCAAGCCATTCAGATGGCCAATGAGGCGGCATTACGACTGGCAAATCTATCGACATTGCCGGTCAAGCTTGGCGATATTTCGGCATATTTAGCTGAAGCTTTTCAAACCTGGTTATCCGATCCCGAACAAAATCTTGTGCTGCTGCAACTGCCGAACCAGTCCGAAATCCATAGCCGATTCATGCCTCTGCCGACCGGACATGAATTTTTTTATATGATTATTCTTGAGGATATTGCGCTTTATAACCAACAGGTGCAGCAAAGCAAGCTCGCATCGCTGGGACGGCTTACCGCCAGTATCGCTCACGAAATACGCAACCCGTTAGGCGCCATCAGTCACGCAGGACAATTACTCTCGGAAAATCCGCAGTTATCCGTCCAGGACCGGCGGTTGACAGAAATCATCCAGACCCACTCGGTCCGCGTCAACCATATCATTGAGGACATCTTACAGCTGTCCAGAAGAACCGATTCAAGGCGGGAAAAGATTCGGCTAAAGCCCTGGCTGGATAATTACCTGAAAAATTTCACGCTTGAACATGCCGTTAATGTGGATGCATTCCAGCTTTTATACCCTGATGAATCTTTATGCGCGTTTATAGACCCAGGTCATTTAAGGCAGATTACCGACAACCTGTGCCGGAATGCGCTGAAATACGGTAAGCCTGATGCAGGGCCCATAATATTACGCGCTTTTGCCCTGCAACAGACGCCTTGCATAGAAATCATTGATAACGGTTCCGGCATCAGCCGCGAACACCAGAGCCACCTGTTTGAGCCCTTTTTTACCACCTCTTCCAGCGGTACGGGATTAGGACTTTATATCTCAAAAGAGTTAGCCGAATTAAATCAGGCAAAATTGAGCTATTATTTAACCGACGATAGCCGGAGCTGTTTCCGGCTCTGCTTGCTGAATGCGGAACAGACCCTAATTGACCTATGAATAAACCACTGGCATTGATTGTAGACGACGAACCCGATATCCGTGAGCTGTTGGAAATCACCCTTAACAGGATGAATATCCGGACAGCCTGCGCTGAAAATATTACTCAAGCCAAGGCGTTATTGAAGCAGGAGTCCTGCGATCTTTGCCTGACCGACATGAAACTGCCGGACGGCAACGGCCTGGAGCTGGTTGACTTTATACAAACGCTGTCCGCACCGATACCGGTCGCCGTGATTACCGCGCACGGCAACATGGAGTCGGCCATTCTGGCGATGAAAAAGGGCGCTTTCGATTTCGTTTCCAAGCCGTTTGATTTACCCGGATTGAGACTGCTCATTAACAATGCCTTAAAACTTTCCGATGCCGGCGTCACCAAAGAAAGACGAACCCGGCACACGCTGCTGGGCGAATCGTTAATCATGCAGGAGATCAGGGCAAAAATAGGGAAACTCGCCCGCAGCCAAGCGCCGGTTTATATCAGCGGCGAGTCGGGCTCAGGCAAAGAGCTGGTTGCAAAGCTGATTCATCAGCAAAGCTCCCGTAGCGATCATGCTTTTGTCGCGATTAACTGCGGCGCGATTCCGCACGAGCTGATGGAAAGTGAATTTTTCGGCCATAAAAAAGGCAGTTTTACCGGTGCCGTCAGCGACAAAAAAGGCTTATTCCAGGCCGCAGAAGGCGGCACTCTATTTCTTGATGAAGTTGCCGATTTGCCGCTGTCCCTGCAAGTCAAACTACTGCGCGCCATACAGGAAAAGAAAATTCGCCCGGTCGGCGAGCAGCAGGAAATTCCGGTCGATATTCGCTTGCTCAGCGCTACTCATAAAAACCTTAACGACATGGTTCGGGATGGCAGCTTCAGGCAGGATTTATATTACCGGATCAATGTCATCGATCTTCATGTTCCACCCTTGCGAGAGCGACCTGGCGATATACCCGCCCTTGTCGAGCATATATTGGCCAAACTGACGGGGGCCAACAAACAGGATAGGCCGGTCTTGTCGGCATCCGCATTAGCGGCATTGCAGAAGTATCATTTTCCGGGCAATGTTCGGGAGCTTGAAAATATCATGGAAAGAGCGCTTGCGCTGTATGACGGCAACAACATAGAGAGTGATGATTTGAACCTACCGATAGATGCGCATAAAGCGGCTAAATCGCCGGAATATAGCCCGGTTTTGGGATCATTGGAGGATCACCTGGAAGGCATTGAAAGAAAAGCCATTACCCTGGTACTGGAAGAAAATGAAGGGGACAAAATCGCGGCGGCCAAACAGCTGGGGTTATCTTTCAGATCATTACGCTATCGTTTGAAACAGCTGGATATGGATCATTAATAGCGGATCAAGGCAAAACCTCACCGATACTCCCCCCCTCTGAAAGTACGTTGGTAAATATTTCATTGCAACCTACTGACACACAAAGGCAGTCAAAAATGTGAGCTGCTCGGCATTTTTGATCGGATAGCTGCAGCAAAGTTCTGATTCATCATATTGTCATAAAAGTAATTTATCGTTGCCTCATTTTCAGCACAAAGGCAAATCAATGTTTGACCAATCCTTATTAAACCAATCGAAAGCGGGACTGTCCGAAATCGAGGCAGAATATATTGCCAGCAGTCTTCTAAAAGTCTGCTCTACGGTATCGCCCCAGCAGACCAATAGTGAAGTGACCGCGCTGTTGGACGAGCAGCGAGACCTGATTTCTGTTGCCGTGGTAGAAAATGGCAGGCCGATTGGTTTGATTAGTCGCAATATTTTTATGGAAGGCATGGCCAAACCTTTCCACCATGATTTGTTCGACCGAAAAAGCTGCATTGCGTTCATGGACAAAGATCCGCTCATTGTCGATCAAAACATGAGCATTCAAACGCTCAGTTTTAAGGTGTTGGGTTCCGGTCGTAAAACCATCAACGACGGATTTGTTATCACCGATGAAAACGGCGATTACCTGGGGCTCGGCACCGGCGAAGATTTAATTCGGGTCGTTTCTTTTTTACAGGCGGAAAAAAACCGGCTGGTAACAGAAAGCATTAATTACGCAAGCATCATCCAAAAATCCTTCCTGCGTTCGTCAAGAGAAGACATGAGCGCTGTATTGCAAGACTACTTTATGCATTGGGAGCCGCGCGACAAAGTAGGCGGCGACTATTATTTCTGCAAAAAATTCGATGACGGTTTCTTTCTTGCGTTGATCGATTGCACGGGGCATGGCGTTCCCGGTGCCTTTATGACGCTGATTATGGCTTCTTTTCTCGATCATATCCTGCATGAAGATAATCGTCACGACCCTGCCGGCGCGCTGGCGATAATGAATAAAAAGGTCAAAATGGCGCTTGGCCAGATAAACGAGACGGCCACTGACGTCGACAGGTTTTCTTCAGCGCAGAGCGGGCAATCCGATGATGGCATGGACACGGCTTTTTGCTGGGTCAATACGCAAAACGGTACGCTTACTTATGCCGGGGCCAAAACCCCCTTGTTTTATATAGGCGATACATCATCCGACGTACTTTTGCTGGATCCTGATCGTAAAGGCGTCGGCTATATTGACACGCCGATGGATTATGAATGGACCAACCAACAGCTCCCATTAACAAAAGGGATGTGCCTTTATCTGACCACCGACGGGATCATCGATCAAATTGGCGGGTTAAAAAAGATCGCGTTTGGTAAAAAACGCTTTTCGGCCCTACTTCAGGATAATTACCTCAAACCCATGCCGGAGCAGGAATCTATTATCATGCAAGCCTATTATGACTATCAGGGAAAGCAGAAGCGGCGCGACGATGTATCTCTGATGGGATTCAGATTTTAATTAACCGGGGAATTTTATGCTTATCGATCTGTTTACCGTATTCCGCGAAGAAGCTGATGCTAATGGTATTGTTTTTTATTACAGCGGTATCCTTTCACAGAATGTCATCATAACCATGAGTGACTCTTTAAAACAAAAACTGCAAATTCAGGATGAAAAGGGAGCCAGATCCCGCAAGGTGTTCTCCACCTTTATCGAAATGATACAAAATGCGCTGCACTACTCACCCGGTGCGCCCGATTCTGACGACACCAAGGAAGGCTCTATCATTGTCGGCAAAAAAGAAGATAAATATTTTATTATCTGTGCAAATTTTATTCAAAAACAGCATGAAACGCGCATCCGCGAGAAAATCGATCCGATCCTGGAAATGAGCGCCGACGAAATCAGGCAAGCTTATCGTACACAATTGAAAAATGATCAGCACAGTGACGATACGATCAGTAAAGGTGCGGGTCTTGGATTTTTAACACTGGCAAGAGATTCAATCGAACCTATCCAATACGCTATCAGAGATGCAATAGGGTATGAAAATGAACTGTCTTGCTTTTATCTCAAAGCTACTATTTAAGGAACTATCATGACCGACATCTACATTCCAGCCACTTCCGATACACCTGAAATCAACTTTAAATTTTCAAGCAACACGCTGAGTATGTCCGGTGAAGCATACCCTGAAAACGGCGTTGAATTTTTCCGTCCTATCCTTCGGCAATTGCAAAGTCATTTAACATCGCTCAACGGCGACGCTATTGAATTTAATTTTCAGCTCACTTATTTCAACAGTGTCAGCACTAAAATTTTTTTTAGCATGTTTGAATTATTAAACGAATACGCCAAAGCCCATCCCAATTGCGTTTTGTTAAACTGGCATCATGATGAAGACGACGACACGATTCTGGAATTAGGTCAGGATATACAGGAAGACTTTACCTGGATCGATTTCAACGCGGTCGTGTTAGCGTAATTATTAGGCCCTGCCTCGTTTCCAGGCCGAGTCATGATCTATCGTGATGAATGACTGGAATCGCAAAGCCCGTTTTTCGATTCCAGTCATTGCGCTGGGTGACGCAGGGCATCTAAGTCACGCGTAAGGAGGGATTATTTATGAGGCTGCTAAGATAACAGCGCTTTGCAGATCAATAAAAAAGGGAGACCATCCGGCCTCCCTTTATACATTTTCAATAACCTAAGTCTTATGCCTTATATTGATCCATGGCTTCCAGTTTCGCTATGGCCTCTTTTATTTTCGCGTCAATCTCGGCATTCAATTCATTAGCGGTATAGACTTTTTCCAATAAACCTTCTGTAACCAAGGCGTCTTTTATCCAGCGTTTGGTGAATCGGTAATTGCTATACGCCGTGACAACATCTCCTGTTTTTGGATCTTTTAATCCGGCGCTTTTTGCAGCGGCAGCAGCGGGTTTTTTAGCTGTTGCGGATTTGGCTGGGGCCGCCTTTGTGGTTTTAGGCGCCGCAGGTTTGGCCGCTGCCTTGGTCGCAGTCGCTTTAGTTGCTACCGGTTTGGCTGCTACAGGCGGCACTGCTTTAGTTGCCGCAGCCTTAGGTGCAACAGTTTTAGCCTCTGCCGGTTTAATTGCCGCCGGTTTTTCTTTGGCAACGGCAACTTGGGGCTTTGGCTGTTCCACGGCTGCTGCCTGTGGTTCAGGTTTTGCGGCCGGTGCTTTGGATTTAGCAGTTGCTTTCTGTTCGTCTATAATCGCATAAACAACATAGGCAACAAAAATAGTAGTTAATATAAACAACCCTTCAATCATAATGGCTCTCCACCTCTTTAAAAGTTAATTTTTTTATCACTGCTTTGAAATTAAGCGTCGCCGGTTAGCAGGTAAGCTTTCGTTCACACCCCTTACCTATAATTCAAGCAGGTAAACCGTACCGCTAGTGCCGGAATATACCAGAAGCCTGTGTGCAGGGAAAACTCTAATTCGAAAAAACGTAAATCTGTCCGATACTTAGGGATAAGTCCGGCGACTACCAGCATATTTGCCTTTGTGCCAGTTTAGGTAAATCGTCACGCAAGCCCATGGCGTAACGGTTAAAATAAGCCTTGACCCATGCCGAGTTATTGACCCTATTCATTCCCGCCGAGCGCAAGCCGACCAAGGGCTGCGCGGTTACGCCATAGGTCCTGTTCAGCACGTCCATACTCGACATCATCATCAGGTTATCGCCTTTACGCCAGCGCTCATAACGACGCAGGAAGCGTGAACTGGATAACGGCCTTTTTTCCTGTCGGGTCTGGATTACCAGCTCCGCAATCGCTGCGGCATCCAACAACCCGGCATTTACGCCTTGTCCGGCCAGAGGATGCATGGCATGGGCGGCATCGCCGCACAGCGCGAAACGTTGGTCGACATAGCGGTTGGCGTATTGAAAGCGTAAAGGAAATGCGGCGCGGGGGCCGACGTCCAGCATCTTGCCCAGAATACCGCCTGAAGCTTGTTCCAGAACTTGCAGGAAGTCTTGATCGGCAAGCGCCAGGTGGTTTTTTGATGTTTCCGAGCTCAGGGTCCAAACGATGGAGCATTGTCCGTTTTTCAGCGGCAAAAAAGCCAGTGGCCCTTCATCCAGAAAACGTTGCCAGGCTGTGAACTGATGACTCTTCTCAGTGCTTACCGTAGCGACCAGTCCATCCTGATGATAGTCCCAGCCGGTAACGTCGATACCCGCCATCGCTCTTAATGTGGAGTCGCGTCCGTCTGCTGCAATCACCAGATCGGCCTCAAGGATCCGGCCGTCTTCCAGTCGCAACTGCCTGCTACTTTCGTTAAGCTGCATATCGACGACTTTTGCAGGTGTAATGCAAGTGGCCGAGGGCAAGCTGTCCAGCACATCCCAAAGGGCGGCAACGGTGACCCGGTTTTCGACCAAATGGCCGAGTTCATTAAATTCGGTGTCGGCGCAATCAAAATGCAATTCCCCGTCGGCACGAGCATCCCATACCCGCATGTCGCGGTAAGCGCAAACGCCGCGTTGCACCATGCCCGGCCAAGCGCCCACCATTTCCAGGATGTTCTGGGAGGCCTTGGTTAGCGCGGAGACGCGAATATCGATAGGTTCCGGCGGCCACTGCCGTTCCGGGTTAAACCGCTCCAACAGCGCAACCTTGATGCCGCCATGCGCCAGAGCGCAAGCCGTTGCCGCGCCTACCATACCGCCGCCGCAGACGATGACTTCATAACGTTCGGTCATTGTTCTATCTCCTGCTACCCAGCCGGGGCAAGCGCCCGGCTAAGCCCATGGCGTGGCGGGTAAGCAATGCTTTTGCGGCGGGAATATGATCCAGCACCGCCAGGCCGATATTCCTGGCGGCAGCCAATGCCAGCCAGTCATTGGAAAAAATCCGCACCACCGTATCGGTAAAGCCGATGGTTCGGTCATGATCGGCCTGCCTGGATTCGGCGTAAGCCGTTAAAAAATCGGCGGCGCCTATATCCAGGCCTGCCTCATGTTGCTTGATGATCATTTCGGCCAGTTGCACAACGTCGCGCAGACCCAGGTTAAACCCTTGCCCCGCAACCGGATGCAGCTGATGCACCGCATTGCCGATGACCACGGTTCGGGCTGCGATCATTTTTTCGGCGCGTATCAGCGACAACGGGAACGCCCGCCGGGGAGCCGCCAAACCAAGCTCGCCCAGCCTATATCCGAAACACTGTTGAAGCTCAGCCAAAAAGTCTGTCTCGCTACCGGACATCAACGCATCGGCATCTTCGCTGCTGCGCGTCCAGACCACGGCGCAATGATTGTTATCGACCGGCAACAAGGCCAGCGGCCCGGAAGCGGTAAAGCGCTCGAATGCGGTATTCTTATGGGGCAGGGATGATTTAACCGTGGTGACCAGCGCGGTCTGTCCGTACTCGGTGATGTGTTGGTTTATTTCCAGCAACTTGCGAACCGAGGAGTTGCCGCCGTCCGCACCAACCAGCAGTTTGGCCGAAACGTTTAACGGTTCATCGCCGCGTTTCAGGCTGACATTGACGGCATCATGACCGGCCATCAAACCGACCAGTCGGGCAGGGCAGATCAGTTCTATATCGGACTCGGCAACAAGCCTTGCGACATGCGTTTCAATATCCCGCGCGGTAATGACGTAGCCCAGCGCCGCCACATTTTCTTTGTGCGCCGAAAGCCGGACTTTGCCGAAATGGCCTTGATCGGAAATATGGATGTCTTTGATTGCGGTGGCGGCCTGGCTGATGCCCTGCCAGATACCCAGCGACTCAAGCATTTTTACGGTACCGGCGGCCAAAGCCAAGGCCCGGTCGCCGGCGGGGGAGTCATGGTGTTGTTCGCGGGTGCTTGCTTCAACTATCGCAATCTTCAGCCCGGTTTCTTTTAACGCCAGAGCCAGGCAGTTACCTGCCAAGCCGCCGCCGGCAATTAATAAGTCGTAATCATGTTGCATCAGCTCGCCTGCATTAAGCTTTCAATTTCCGCAATGGTCTTGGGCGCGCCGCCGGTCAAAATCTCATGTCCCTCGGCGGTTACCAGTACATCGTCTTCAATGCGTATGCCTATGCCGCGCCATTGCTCGTCGACGGTCAGGCAATCCGCGGGGATATACAGGCCCGGTTCGATGGTCAGCACCATGCCGGGTTCCAGCAAGCGCCATTCCTTATCCAGTTTATAGTCGCCGACATCATGGACATCCATGCCTAGCCAGTGGCCGATCCGGTGCATGTAAAACTGTTTGTATTTTTCATCCTTGATCAGCTTGGTTACTTTGCCTTTGAGCAGGCCCAGCGATACCAGTCCTTTGGTGAGCACCTCAACTGACGCGTCATGCGCCAGATGCCACGGCAAACCTGGCTTGATCTGTGCGATTGCGGCCGTCTGGGCATCCAGGACCAGCTGATACAGCTGTTTTTGCGGCTCGCTAAAACGCCCGGAAACCGGGAAAGTGCGGGTAATATCGGCGGCGTAATGGTCGCATTCCGCACCGGCATCAATCAACAGTAAATCGCCGCTTTTTAATTTATCGGCATTTTCAGTGTAATGCAGTACGCAGGCGTTTTTTCCTCCGGCGACAATCGAAGGATAAGCAACCGCGCGCAAGCCGTCCTGGATAAAGTTATAAATGATTTCGGCTTCTATCTGGTACTCATACAGACCGGGCTTGCATCTTTGCATGGCTTTGACATGAGCGTTGGCGGAAACGTCGGCGGCGCGACGCATCAGCTTGAGTTCTTCAGGGCTCTTGAACAGCCGCATTTCGTGCAGAATATGCTCCAGCGAAGCCAGCTCGCCCGGCGCAGTAACGCCGCTTCTGGATTGGCTGCGGATATGATTTATCCAGACCAATAAGTTGTGATCGAGATCGGAATCGCGCCCGATCGGATAATAGACCTTGCCTTTGTCTTCCAACAAGCCCGGCAAAATATCATCCAGATCGTCGATCGGAAAGGAATCATCAGCCTTATAATGAACGGTAGCGCCTTCAAGACCGGCGTGCGCGCCTTCCCACAAGGCTTTTTTCTCATCGAATTCGCGGCAAAACAAGATGTATTCGCCTTGCTTGCGGCCGGGGATAAACACGGCCAGGGAATCCGGTTCATTAAAGCCGGTCAAATAATAAAAGTCGCTATCCTGCCGGAACGGGTAATTCACATCCCGGTTGCGAGCCCGGACTGCTGCGCTGCCTATCAGTGCAATATTGCCTTTGCCGATGTGCTGCATTAATTGCTTACGGCGTTTTTTAAATTCACTTTGTTTCATATTAAAATCAGGTTAAGGGCAAAAGACTAAGGGCCGAAGGTTCACGGGGATTTTTTCGCCTTTCGCCTTTCATCTTTCGCCTTTGTTATTCAATTCGCTCCGCAGCAGTAAAACAGCCGACCTCATGTATTCGGTAATTTCCATAAAATCACTCTCATCTTCTTCGCCTTCAGCCTCAGTATCCAGCTTGGTGAATTCGATAATGTCTTTTAGGATTTCGCCGGCTTCCCTGGACAAGTCGGAGGCGGCATGGGTAAAACCCACGCCTAATAAAAAGCCTTGGCACCAATAGGTAAGCGCTTCAACCTGCTCACTCAATAATGCGTCATCACTGGGTAAAAGCAAGTCGAATTCAAAGTCATCGCTAACCAATAAGCTTCGCGTGTCCTCGAACAAGTGCATCAACGTCGCCCGGTCTTCATCGGTCAGTGGTGTCGCATGCTGAAACAACTCGGTTAACCACTGGGCACTTTGAGCCTGTTCGTTGGCGCATAACATGCCTGTCGCCATGCCGTGCGCTTGCCCCGCCGAAAGCTCGGCATCGCTTTGTACAACTATTGCATTAATTATTTGGTAAGTCATAAATTCCACATAATAATTTCACTATCGCGGACTAAAAATATCGCTTATGCTACCATGATCATTAACTTGGATAATATTTGTTAATCTTGAATCGCCCGGTAAATACGCAATATTTTACGTATCTCCTTGCAATAACCCAGTATCACCATGACACAATCAAATCAATCTTTAGAGTTAAAAGACCTCGAAGACAAGCTGGATCAGCTCATCGAGCAGTACACTCATGTAAAAAATGAAAACAGTTCGCTGAAAACCAAACAAGATTCATTGGTTCGGGAAAAAGCCAAACTTTTGGAAAAAACCACGCTGGCCAGAACCCGGGTTGAAGCCATGATTACTCGTCTGAAAGCAATGGAGAACGGATCATGAACAAAAAGCTTCAGCCGGTATCGCTGACCATTATGGGCAAAGAATACAAAATTGCCTGCGCACTTGACGAGCAAGGCGACCTGATTCAGTCGGCCCAACAGCTTGATACTCAAATGCGCCAAATGAGGGATTCCGGCAAGGTAGCCGGCGCCGACAGAATTGCGGTTATGGCGGCGCTCAATTTAGCTCATGAGTTGCAATTGATGAAAAGTCAAAATGCCATGCTCAACCAAACCTTGAGCGAATGCCTGGCAAAAATGGCGCACAAGATAGAAAACGTTTTAGAAAATCAGTAAACACGCTAAACTATTAGCTTGCATCTCCTGCGGCGTTCGAGAGTGTGCTGGGTGTTTCCTGAACCTGTTTTTACCCCGGGGGCGGATACCAGTATTGGTGAGCATGCCCGTTTTATACGGGAAGCCTGATTTACCGGCCATGTCCCCACTTGAACCTCCGGTTCAAGGACGAAAGCACATTACGGCGCAGGCGGGAGATGCACCATAACACTTCCCATAAAGAAATCCCCATGAACTACTGGCTAATGAAATCCGAACCCGATACGTTCGGGATTAATGATCTGTATAACAAACCTAACCAGACCGAACATTGGGACGGCGTGCGTAATTATCAGGCCAGGAATATGATGCGGGATGACATGAAGCTGGGCGACCAGGTTTTCTTCTATCATTCCAATTGCGAAATGCCGGGCATCGTCGGCATCATGGAAATCGTCAAAGAAGGCTATCCCGATTTTTCCGCGTTCGACCCGGATGACAAGCATTTCGATCCCAAAAGCGATCACGAACATCCCCGTTGGATGATGGTTGATGTTAAATACGTCAGAACCTTGTCCCGCACCATCACCCTCAAAGAATTAAAACACCAGGAAGAACTGGCAGACCTCGCGCTGGTAAGACGCGGCAACCGATTATCCATAATGCCGGTGAGCAAAGACGAGTGGGAGTTTATTCTTTCGCTGGAGTAAAGTGGATGGGGTTAAAGTTTAGAGGCATGATAATGTCTGAAGCGCTTCCGTTCCCCGATAATTGCTACTACATAATCCACATGGGTTGGGTGACGTATAATTCCCTGTATTCATTAGGCTTCTGATACTGGCTCAGTAAAATAGCTCATGGAGACTTACATTCCAATTCATAAGCGGTTACACGTATTTATTTACACCCTTGTTTAGTAAGATAATATAGATAGTTTCAGCAATTGAGTGCATGAGGCATTTTTTCACTTAATATTTTTTAAAAATGAAAGTAATCCACACAGCAATTCCAGATTTACTTATTCTTGAGCCTAAGGTTTTTGGCGACCAGCGTGGCTTCTTTTTGGAAAGTTACAATCAGCAAACTTTTCATGATGTAACTGGCGTAACAGCGACGTTCGTACAGGACAATCATTCGCGATCCGGTAAAAATGTATTACGAGGATTGCATTATCAGATAAAACAACCGCAAGGAAAGCTGGTTCGTGTTATAGCTGGATGTGTTTTTGATGTGGCTGTTGATTTGCGAAAATCGTCGGCCACATTCGGTCATTGGGCTGGTGCAGAGTTAAGTGGAGAAAATCATCGGCAGCTCTGGGTGCCGCCGGGCTTCGCTCACGGGTTTTTAGTGCTGTCCGAGCAAGCGGATTTTTTATATAAAACTACCGAGTACTATGCTCCTGAATACGAGAGATGTATTCGCTGGGATGATTCTGATATTGGTATCGATTGGCCGGAAAACCATGTCCCCCTTCTTTCTGCCAAGGATGAGCTAGGACTGTCTTTTCAAGATGCCGAGGTGTTTACATGAAAATTCTGCTAACCGGCTGCAATGGACAGGTGGGCTGGGAGCTGGGTAGAGCGTTATTGCCTCTGGGAGAGGTTATTACTAACAGCCGCTCACAAGCCGACCTTTCTGATCTTGATGGTTTGCGTTGCATCGTCCAAAAATACAGTGCGGATGTTATTGTTAATGCGGCAGCCTATACAGCTGTGGATAAAGCCGAAACCGAAAAGGATTTAGCGTTTCTTATTAATGCAGAAGCCCCCGGTGTTTTAGCCGAAGAAGCAAAAAGAACTGGCGCCTTGTTGATTCATTATTCAACCGATTATGTTTTCGACGGCACAAAGATTTCTGCTTATGCAGAAGACGATGTACCGAATCCAGTCAATATTTACGGGCAAAGCAAATTAGCCGGTGAAAAAGCCATTCAGGCAACTGGAGCTGATTATTTGATCCTTCGAACATCATGGGTTTATGCAGCGAGAGGTCATAATTTTTTAAAAAGTATTCTGCGTTTAGCGGCAGAACGCGAAGAGCTGAATATTGTTGCGGATCAGATTGGGGCGCCAACTTGGGCGCGATTGATAGCTGAATCAACGGCGCATGTTTTACGGCAATCCCAGCTCGAAAGGCATGCAGGCGACTTTAACTCAGGCTTGTATAATTTAACATCAACAGGCGAAACATCCTGGCATGGTTTTGCTCAGATGATTGTCGATTATGCGCGGCAACAGGGAAACCAAACATTAAAAAACCGCATCATTAACCCCATACCCACAAAAGATTATCCTTTACCGGCTAAACGCCCAGCCAATTCGCGGTTATCAACAGATCGATTGGAACAGCATTTTGGCTTGAAAATGCCCGCATGGGATCAAGCTTTAAAGCTTTGTATGGAAGATATAGCCGCTACCGTTAATCGTTAATGGAACATAAATATATGAAAATTTTAATCACCGGTGGCGCCGGATTTATAGGCTCAGCTCTTATCCGTTATCTACTCACTGAGACAGAGCACAGCGTAATCAATATTGATAAGCTCACCTATGCGGGCAATCTTGAATCACTCAAGCCGATAGAGAGCAGTTCCCACTATAGCTTTGAACAAGCCGATATATGCAATGCGGCTAAAATTGAGCAACTGCTCCAGCAATGCCGGCCGGATGCCATTATGCATCTTGCGGCAGAGTCACACGTAGATCGCTCTATTGATGGTCCGGCTGCGTTTATAGAAACCAATATCGTCGGCACTTATGTCTTGGTTGAGGCGGCTCGACGTTATTGGCAATCTCTGGATGAGGATAAAAAAGCACAATTTCGTTTTCACCATATTTCCACCGATGAAGTTTATGGCGATTTAACCGATGATGACGCTCTTTTTACTGAAGAGACGTCTTATGCGCCCAGTTCCCCCTATTCCGCTTCAAAAGCAAGCTCGGATCATATTGTCCGTGCATGGCATCGCACTTACGGTCTTCCTATTGTTGTCACTAATTGTTCTAATAATTACGGCCCTTATCAATTTCCAGAAAAATTAATCCCGGTTGTTATGCTTAATGCACTGGAAGGTAAGGCCATACCGGTTTACGGCAATGGTCAGCAGATTAGAGATTGGCTATATGTCGATGACCATGCCAGAGCGCTTCTTGTCGTGTTGGAAAAAGGGAAAAATGGAGAGACTTACAACATCGGTGGGCATAATGAAAAAACCAATCTTATTGTTGTACAGACTCTTTGTCGTATATTGGATGAACTTCAGCCCAATAAGCCTAATGGACTCAGCAATTATCAAGAGCTGATAACTTATGTTAAAGACCGTCCAGGGCATGATCTCCGTTATGCTATCGATGCTACAAAAATTGCCGATCATTTAGGCTGGACGCCTAAAGAAACCTTTGAGACAGGCATGAAAAAAACCGTGCAGTGGTATCTTGATAACCTTGATTGGTGTCGGCATATTCAAGACGGTAGTTACCGTCGAGAAAGATTGGGGCTTGGGGAAATATTATGAACTGGAAAGGAATTATTTTAGCGGGTGGTTCAGGAACAAGGTTGCATCCTATTACCAAAGCAGTCTCTAAACAGCTATTGCCGGTCTATGATAAGCCCATGATCTATTATCCTCTGTCAGTTCTCATGCTGGCTGGAATACGGGAAATACTGATTATTACTACGCCGGAAGATCAGGTGAGCTTTAAAAAATTACTCGGTGATGGCTCGGATTTTGGCATACAGCTCCACTATGCTGTGCAACCCAAGCCGGAGGGGCTTGCTCAAGCTTTTCTTATCGGCGAGGAATTTATTGGTGAGAGCAATGTTTGTCTGGTTTTGGGGGATAATATTTTCTTTGGACAAGGATTTACAGCCAGCTTAAAACACGCTCTTGATCGGAATCAAGGTGCAACCATTTTTGGCTATAAAGTTAAAGACGCGGAACGGTTTGGTGTGGTGGAGTTTGATGAAAACAAAAAAGCAATATCCATCGAAGAAAAACCTGTCCAGCCTCGTTCAAATTATGCAGTAACGGGGCTTTATTTCTATGACAATCGAGTAATTGAGATTGCCAAGCGAATCAAGCCATCTGAGCGCGGTGAGCTGGAAATAACCGAGGTTAATCGCGTTTATCTGCAAAATAACAAGCTCAATGTGGAAATTCTTGGGCGTGGTTTTGCCTGGCTGGATACCGGCACTCATGACAGCCTTATCGAAGCAGGCCAGTTTGTACAAACCGTTGAACATCGACAGGGATTTAAAATCGCCTGCCTGGAAGAAATCGCTTTTAATCAAGGATGGATAACTCGGCAGAATTTAATAAAAAGTGCTGAAGGGCTGGGCAAAACGGAGTATGGCGAATATTTATTTGAAATTTCTGAAAATAACGACGAATAAAATATCAAATAAATAAAGTATTGAGCGCTCGGAGAAATGGCTTGATTGTGAAACAATCGGTTATTTAACAGGGATTATATGATACTTATATTCCGAGAAAGTTTGTGGGAGCTAAGCTCTGTCATTATTCTTGCCGGTGCCTGTCGTCTCTGGCCGCATTCGCGTACCTTGCCCCCAATTACTCTGCCGGACTAACCTGTATAGGATTGGCTTTTAGGTATCTGTCATTTAGGTCCGGTTCTTGCGCTTGAAAGCGTCGACCACCAAATAGGCCTCGGCTCTTAGTCATTTCGGGGTATCTGAGAATTTACCTCTCTTCCGCTCCGTGTGGTACAATTTCTGTTTTTATAGGCTTGTTGTGCTGTCGTGGTTTTCGTCGACGCCAAAATAATATCAAAGGAAAGTTCGTGCGATTGATTCCAACAATTCTTTGCGGTGGAGCAGGATCCCGGTTGTGGCCGGTCTCGCGTGAGTTGCACCCCAAGCCGTTTATACGCTTGGATGATGGGCAAAGCCTTTTGCAAAAGGCGTTTTTGCGAGGCGCATTATTGCCGGGCGTGGAAGAAGTTTTAACCGTCACCAATCGGGAGCTATTCTTCAAAACAGAAGATGAGTTTCGTGAGGTGAATGCTGACGGGGTTGCAACATCATTCATCCTGGAACCATTCGGCCGTAATACCGCTCCAGCGATTGCTGCCGCAGCTTCCCAAGTTGCCCAAAAATATGGCAATGATGCGATCATGTTGGTGCTTGCTGCCGACCATTTGATTGCTAATCAGCAGGCATTCCAACAAGCGGTGCTCAAAGCTACTGAACTGGCTGTCACAGGCAAATTGGTTACCTTCGGCATTCAACCCGACTCCCCGGAGACTGGCTTCGGTTATATCGAGGCCGACGGTAACACGGTGCTGCGTTTCGTTGAAAAGCCGTCGCTTGAAAAAGCACAGGAATATCACGCATCTGGCCGATTTCTCTGGAATTCCGGCATGTTCTGCTTTTCCGTTGGCTCCATGCTGCAAGAGATGGGTCAGTATTGCCCGCAAGTTCTTGCCGCGACGAGAGTATGCATCGAACAGTCGCTATCTGCCGAAGGCGAGGGCTTTGCGTTGCTTGAACTTGATCCCGAAACCTTCGGGAATGTTCCTGATGACTCTATCGACTATGCTGTGATGGAAAAGTCGAAACGGGTTGCCGTTGTTCCTTGCGATATTGGCTGGAGTGACATTGGTACCTGGACGGCGCTGGGTGATCTTACTGAGCCAGACGCCAACGGCAACCGAATTCAGGGCGATGCTCTGTTATACGGTACACGGAACTGCACCATCCAAAGCAATGACCGCCTAGTCGGCACGGTTGGAGTCAAAAACCTTATCATCATCGACACGCCGGATGCTGTTCTTATCGCCGATAAATCCAATGCACAGGATGTAAAGCACATTTACGCGGAATTGAAGGCAAAGGGTCACGAGACTCATAAATCTCATCGCACCGTGCATCGTCCCTGGGGTATGTATACCGTACTGGAAGAAAACAGGGGCTTCAAAATTAAGCGCATCGAAGTCAAACCCGGTGCGAGTTTGAGCTTGCAAATGCACCGCCATCGGAGTGAACATTGGGTTGTCGTTAGCGGCATAGCTAAGGTTATCAATGGTGAACGAGAAATCGTCATCAACACCAACGAATCCACATTTATTCCTGCTGGTCACAAACATCGTCTGACCAATCCGGGTGTCGCGCCTTGTGTAATTATCGAAGTGCAAAGCGGTGATTATGTAGGTGAGGATGATATTGTGCGGTTTGAGGATTCCTATGGACGCTGCTGAGGAATTTGCTTGCTTTAGGCCCACGAGTTCGAGGATGATTAATAGGTAGGGTAAATTCTTTTTCACATTACATAAGGATCATTGATGTGTAAAACAAGTAGGGTTAGAGCAATCGCGCTTAAATTACCCCCCCCTCGAGGATTCTAAGTAAACAATCATTGCTTCATCCGGCCTTTGTCACCTGATCTTGATGCCGACCTTAGATGTCTTTGGTCTTATCAGATTCAGAGCAACATGCCGGATAACAGTCAAGTTTGCTGCACTATGTCCTTCCTTTGCGAGCTCGATTGCTATCTATCTAAAGGCTAATCAAGAACCCAGTGAAGATTGTTTTCAATAGCCCAATGCGCTCGCGCCACTCGCTCTAAGCAGGGTGGGGGCATTAAAATAAAAACGTATTTGATTGATTGTTTGTTAAAAATTTAAAAGTCAAATTCGATTGCCCTGTAGGGAGGGACTCCTCCTCTATTAATTCTTCGCCAAATATGTAAAAATGCAAAGTTTGATGTTGTTATTATCTAGGAATGAAAATAAATATTAAGTCCGATTTAGAAGAAGCGCTTAAACTTTGTAAAGGCGCATTCCTATCCGCAGCTGGTTTCAGTCTACTCATCAATTTTTTGATGATCACGCCATCTATCTACATGTTGCAGGTTTATGACCGAGTAGTTGCCACGGGTAATAAATCAACTTTATTGATGTTGACACTGATCGTGGTAATGCTGTTTATCACTATGGCCGCATTGGAATGGGTGCGCTCACAAATTCTAGTCAAAGTCAGTACTCGTTTGGAAATGCTGTTAAATCAGCGATTATTTCAAATAGCCTTTAAGCAATCGCTGTATTCCGGTGGGCAGCGTGCAACAACCCAGCCGCTGGATGATTTGACAGGCTTGCGCCAGTTTCTAACAGGTAATGGCCTATTCGCCTTCTTTGATGCGCCGTGGATGCCTGTGTACTTGGCGCTACTATTCATGTTCCATCCATGGTTTGGCTGGTACTCAGTATTTACCGCCATCTTGTTGTGCATTGTCGCCGCGTTCACTGAAAAGGCGACCACCAAAATAATCACAGAAGCCAATAATGTCGCTATGGCGACGCGTGGCGCCTTGGGCAGAAATCTAAGAAACGCTGAAGTTATTGAGTCGATGGGCATGCTGGGCAGAATAAGAGATCGCTGGATGGTTGGTGCAGTCAAAGTTTTGGATCTACAAGCGACTGCTAGTTCGCGCGCGGGCTTGTTATCGGCACTGTCCAAAATTATCCGCCTTTCTTCGCAATCGTTGATTTTAGGTTTGGGAGCCTATTTGGTAATTGAGCGCGAAATATCGCCCGGACTAATGATTGCCGGTTCCATTCTAATGGGTAGAGCGTTGGCTCCTATTGATCTTATCATTGGTACCTGGAAAGGCTTTATCGGCGCCCGTGGTCAGTACCAACGCCTTAACGACATTCTGTTGCAAATTCCGGCCGACAAAGAACACATGTTGCTTCCTGACCCACAAGGTCGCATTCAGCTGGAAAATGCCGTGGTTGTCCCGCCGGGCAGTAGGTTGCCGGTGATCAAAGGCATCAATCTGGTGATTGAACAAGGCGATATTGTCGGAGTCATAGGTCCCAGCGGTGCCGGAAAATCCACTCTGGCGCGAGCAATATTGGGTATTTGGCCTACCGCTAATGGCGCTATACGCTTGGATGGCGCAGAAGTGTTCAATTGGGACCGTGAACACCTCGGCGGCTTTATCGGCTATTTGCCGCAAGATATTGAATTATTTGAAGGCACTATCAGCGAAAATATAGCCCGCTTTGGCGAGGTAGATCCTGAACAAGTTGTTGCAGCCGCGAAAATGGCTGATGTGCATGAGCTCATCTTACGGTTCCCCGAAGGTTACGATACCGCTATTGGAGCCACTGGCGGCAACTTATCGGGTGGGCAGCGGCAACGCATCGGATTGGCGCGAGCGCTCTATGGCAATCCAGTGCTGGTGGTGCTTGATGAGCCTAATTCCAATCTCGACGAGCAAGGCGAAGCCGCTTTGGAAAAAGCGCTTCTAGAACTCAAGCAAAAACAATCCACCGTGCTCATCATTACCCATCGCAATAGTGTGTTGTCGAAAGTTGATAAACTCTTGATTCTCAATGACGGCTTGCTAGCCGTTTACGGGCCAAGAGATCAAGTTGTCGCCCATTTGCAGCAACAGCAACAAGCGGCCATGCCCGTCGCGCAACCCGCATAACTATTGAAGTACTATGACAGAAAAACACGCATTGAATAACGCTACCCCCACCCTCACTCCCGCAGGCTTGCATACGAATGATCGAGGCATTCGTAACATCGGTGCAGCAATAGTCTTTGCAAGCTTTGGTGTTTTTGGCGTTTGGGCATTTTTTGCTCCTATGGATAGTTCGGCTCTGGCTCCCGGTGTTGTGGTGGTAAAATCCTACAAGAAAACTGTGCAGCATCTCGACGGCGGCATTGTTGCCAAAATACTGGTCAAAGACGGTGACTTAGTAAAAGAAGGCCAGCCGTTGCTGATGCTGGACGATACGCAAATCAAAGCTCAGTTGGAAATAGCGCGCGCTCAAAATATCACCCTTGCTGCCCAAGTAGCAAGGTTGCGCGCTGAAAGAGATCAGCTTAAAAAAATTGACTATCCTGCACTGCTTGATGATGCATCAGACCCTAGAACCACAGAAGCCAAATCGGCTGAAAATAATGTTTTCAAGTCCAGAATAAGTTCTCATGATGGTCAAATCGCGGTACTGAATCAACGTATCAGTCAAATTTCCAGCAAGATAAATGGCTTACAAGGCCAGGTAGATAGCAAAAAACAACTGATAGTCTCCTACGCCGAAGAAATTCGCGATCTCAAAGAACTGCTAGCCGAAGGCTTTACCGACAAGCAACGTCTGCGCGAGATAGAGCGCAATCATGCCCTGCAAAGCGGTGAAATGGCCCAGCTCAATGCCGAAATTGCGACCAATCAAATGCTGATCAGCGAAACCCGTTTGCAAATTTTACAAGTGCAAAAACAGTTTCAGGAAGAAGTAACCGGCAAGCTCAGCGAAGCCCAAGCCCAGCTTAACGATGCTGCGGAACGCTTGGCAGCCAACCAAGACAGGCTTAACCGCATTGTGATCAAGGCGCCGGCGAGTGGCATGGTGCTTGGGTTGGCTGTGCATAATGAAAATAGCGTTATCTCTCCGGGCCGTCCTATTCTTGATATTGTTCCTCAGGATGCCGAGTTAATCATAGAAGCCCAAGTGTCACCCATGGATATTGATCGGGTTACCGTTGGATTACAGGCAGAAGTTCGTTTTAGCGCCTTCAAACAGTCGAAAACCCCCAAAATGACGGGTAAGGTTATTCATTTGTCCGCCGACCGTCTTACCGATGAGAAAGGCAATTCCTATTATCAAGCTAGGGTCGAGCTCAACCCAGAAAGCCGTAAAGAACTGGGTGATTTGCAATTGTTGCCAGGCATGCCAGCAGAGGTTTTGATTAATACTGGGGAAAGAACGTTATTTGAATACTTGGCGCAACCCGCCACTAATTTTTTTGCACGCTCATTCATAGAAGACTAGCCGTCATGAATATATTTAGACATTGGCTTATAGTCATCATTCTTGCGTATGCCCAAACGGTGGTAGCCGAAGATCTAATCACAGTTTACCAGCAAGCACTGCAAGCAGATCCGCAGCTAAAAAGCGCCGAAGTCAAAGTCGAAATTGGTTCTGCACAAAAAGGCCAAGCTCTAGGTCAAATGTTGCCGCAAATCAATTTAACGGGCAATTGGTCGAAAAACAGACAAACCGTTACTCAACAAAATCGAGATACAGTCAGTAATTATCCGGGTACTCGCTACTACGTTTCTCTTAATCAAACTCTAGTTGATTTTGCCAAGTTTTGGGAATGGCGGCGTGCGTCAAAAGTAGAAGACCAATACGCCGCTGAAGCTATCGAAGCGCACAATCAACTGATGTTCAGCGTGGTGGATCGCTATTTCAGCGTGCTGGAAGCAGAAGACCAGCTTAACTTTGCCAAAACAGAAAAGCAGGCAGCCCAAAAACAGCTTGAACAAATACAAAAACAATATGCCAAGCAACTATTAAAAGTCACCGACCTCTATGCGGTAGAAGCTCGGCTTGATCAAATCATTGCCAACGAGATTTTAGCGGAAAGTAAACGCGTGACTGCTCTAGACAGCCTTAGAGAATTAACGGGTGTAACCTCAGCTACGCTCAATAAGCTTCGAGATACTGTCGACTATCAGGAAATCCAAGGCGATCTTCAACAGTGGATTGAAATGGCACAAAGTCAGAATCCAGCTATTTCAGCAAAAGAAATTGCCATACAAGCCGCAGAAAATAACGTGACGACTCAAAAATCCAAATATTTGCCAGTCGCTGATCTGCAGCTTAATTATTACAACACCAACACAGGCTACCAGAGCAGCCAATCCCCGCCAGTAGAAGTCCAGATTGCGGCCATCAATGTTAACGTACCCTTGTTTTCAGGTGGCACCACCACCCACCAACTGTTTGAAGCGCAGCATCGCTTGCAGCTCAGCAAAAACGACAACGAAGCCGCAATTCGCGCCATTATTAAAGAAACTAGCGATGCGTTTCTCAGTGCCAATGCCAATGCGCGGTATATCAAAGCCGCACAAAAAGCGCTGGAATCTACCAGTAAATCACGGGAAGCGATGGAGCGTGGCTTCCACTATGGCGTAGTGACCATCAGTGATGTGATAAAAGCGCAGCAGGATGAATTTTCGGCCAAAAAAGATTTTGCGCAAGCCAAATACAGCTACATAAAAAATCGCATCCGTTTTATGCATGCCATCGGCTCGATAGCAGAGGAAAATTTACAGGAAATCAACGGTTGGCTGGAAAAATCTTAAAAGTGCGTACCTTATACTACTCAGCAGTTAGAAAAATAGAACGCGGATGCCAAAAGTGGGCTCCTCTGTGACTGCATGGAGCAGTTGCCGAGGTGACGTAAGTTAATATGATGAACGCAGATAATTATAAATATTCAGAAATTACCGAACAAATTATTGAGGCATTCTACAAAGGATGCAACACATTGGTATATGGATTTTTAGAGAAGGTTTATGAGAATGCTTTGTTTATTGAACTTGTCGCGATGGGTTTATTCGCTGAAAAACAAAAACTGATAAAAGATTATTACGAAGGCAAAGAAGTGGGAGAGTATTTTGTAGATTTAATCATTCATGGATGTGTAGCTGTTGAATTAAAAACAGCAGAACCCTTATGTAAAGAACACGGATTTCAATTAATTATCTGAAAACAACAGGAATTGAAGTGGGTTTATTGTTGGATTTCGGAAAGAAGCCAGAGTTTAAACGCAAAGTTTTTTCAAACAAGAAAAATCTTATTCAATCATAATTATCAGCGTCATCTGCGTTCTATTATATTGATGGCGGAGTAGCTAATTCTATGAAACTTATAACTATATGATCATCGGCAGACTCAGGCACCTATACCAATATAAAGGTTTTATTCTCGGCAGCGTCAAGCGCGAATTTCAAAGCAAATATCAAAACTCACTGCTGGGAGCTGCGTGGACAGTACTGAATCCACTGGCCATGATTATCGTCTATACCGTGATATTTTCCCAAATCATGCGTGCCAAGCTGCCCGGCATCGATAGTACGTTTGCTTACAGCATCTACCTTTGCGCCGGCGTATTGACCTGGGGGTTATTTGCAGAAATTGTGACGCGCGCACAAAACACCTTTCTTGAACATGCCAACCTGCTCAAGAAACTGAGTTTTCCAAGGCTTTGTTTGCCGGTCATTGTGGTCGCTAATGCCCTGTTGAATTTTTCCATCGTATTTGGTCTGTTCAGCATTTTTTTGCTGAGTTCCGGCAACTTTCCCGGTCTCGTTTATTTGGCCTTGTTGCCTGTTTTTGCCATCCTTGTCGCTTTTGCGATCGGCTTGGGCATCAGTCTTGGGGTGCTCAACGTATTTTTCCGTGATGTCGGGCAGTTTTTCGGCATCGTCATTCAGTTTTGGTTCTGGCTCACCCCGATTGTTTATCCGGTCAGCATCCTGCCCGAAGCCGTGCGCCCCCTGATGAGCTACAATCCCATGGCTGCGCTTATGGCGGCCTGCCAGGATATTCTCGTCACCGGACAGTGGCCGGTCTGGCAAAGCCTGTGGCCGGTAACCCTGCTTGCTATTGCCCTGTGCGCTTTCGGCATGCGCCTTTTCAGCAGGCATGCCGGCGAAATGGTAGATGAACTATGACCCTGCTCGATAAGTTAACCCGGTTGCTGCAAACCATTCCCGATCTTGAGCTGGCAGTATTGGTTGGTAGTCGGGCACATGGAAGCGCAACTGACCAGAGTGATTGGGACATTGCTGTTCGATGGAAAAAACACATCAATGGCTGGACTCGTCTGGAGAACTCAGAAATCCTGAAACAACAAATTGCCGACGCCATCGAGATACACAAAGACCAAATTGACCTGATCGACATGGTATCGGCACGGCTTGCAATGCGAGCCGTGATTGCCGAGGAGGGAATTGTTCTCAAGGGAGAGAATACTCTGGCATGGAGCCACTACCTCGTCCAAACATGGGGAGAATTGGAAGATTATTACTGGAGGAAAAACCATGCGGCTTGATCTGTATCAGGCAGAAAGCGCACGTATTGCCAACGAGCAAATGGCTTTGCTTGCCGAGGCGAAACAACGCATCCTGTCGGAAGCGCCTCTTTCGCGGCTTGAACAAAGTGGTGTACTCCATGCACTGCAAGTTCTTATAGAAAACGCCATCGGTAAATCAAAACATTTACTCAAGGCTGCAGGCCAGCCGGTACCAGTATCCGCCTATGATGCCTTTGCAGGCCTCGAACAACAGGGCGGTATAAACTCACAAGAGTTGCAGCAGTGGAATTCGGCGATTGGATTGCGCAACAGGATTGTGCATGACTACATGAATATTGATATGCAACTTGTCTACGAACTGATCGCCAAAGATCGCCTGCAATTTATTGCCGCTTTCCTGCATAAACCAATTCCGGCTATGCCCAACTGAGGTTAAAACACACTTATTATATATGGGCACCATCACCATCACTAACTTAGGCAAAGCCTACAAACAATACCCCACGCGCTGGTCGCGGCTGGCAGAATGGCTAACGCCTGTTAGCAAACTCCGGCATCAGCTCAAATGGGTATTGCAGGACATCAACTTTACAGTCAATCCGGGTGAGGCTGTTGGCATCATTGGCATCAATGGCGCAGGTAAAAGCACTTTGCTGAAAATGATCACCGGCACTACCCTGCCCACCACCGGCAGCGTTAATATCACTGGGCGCGTAGCAGCGTTGCTGGAGCTTGGCATGGGCTTTCATCCTGATTTTACTGGACGGCAAAACGCCTACATGGCCGGTCAACTTTTAGGCATGAGCGCTGAAGAAATCGCCGGACTGATGCCCGAGATCGAAGCCTTTGCCGAGATTGGTGATTACATCGACCAGCCGGTGCGGGTCTATTCCAGCGGCATGCAAATGCGTGTGGCGTTTAGCGTAGCAACGGCCAGGCGACCGGACGTTCTGATTGTAGATGAAGCGTTATCGGTCGGTGATGCCTATTTTCAGCACAAGAGCTTTGATCGCATCCGTGAATTCCGCAAACAAGGTACGACCTTGCTGATCGTTTCTCACGACAAGGGGGCCATTCAATCCATTTGTGATCGAGCAATCCTCTTGGACTCAGGTCGTGTTATTAAGGAGGGCGAGCCAGAAGAGGTGATGGATTTTTATAATGCATTGATTGCAGTGCGTGAAAACTCAACCGTGGTGCAGAAAAAAACAGAGAATGGCCGAGTACAAACCACCTCGGGTACACACGAAGCCGTCGTTGTGGAAATCCTCTTACTTAATGAAAGCGGAATGGCGGTAGAAATGGTCAACGTGGGTGAGATTGTGACTCTGTGCATCAAAGTGCAAATCAACGCGCCGGTACCTCGCCTAGTGCTGGGCTACCTGATCAAAGATCGCCTGGGTCAGCCGATGTACGGTACCAACACGCACCACACGAATATCCCGCTGAATGACATGCAGGCGGGAGATTTAGCAGAATACCGATTTACCTTTCCGGTCAATCTTGGACCGGGCGACTATTCGATAGCCACCGCATTGACCGACAGCGACACTCATCTGAGTAACAACTACGAATGGCGCGATTTGGCACTACTATTCACCGTGGTAAACATAGATCAGACTGCTTTTGCCGGTTGCGTCTGGCTGAAACCGAGCACATCCATACAGGTACACCGTCAAGTTTCCAATGAGACTCACTAAATTTATCAACCAAATTCTTGATCACTTTGGCGTTGTGGTCGTTCGGAAAGAGACGCTTAGTCGCTTAATGTCCGCTGCGCCGCCCGAAAAGTCGGCAGATGAACAATTGGCGTCGGCAGTCAGGGAAATTACAGGTTCGGCTGACCTGGGCTACAAACAACTGTTGCGCCATCAGATTAGTGTTAAGTGGGATATGGTTGACCTGTTTGAGCGGCAGCGCATTCCTGACTCTGTGCTAGTGTGCCCCCTTTGCGAATACCGGGGCGAAGTTGCTGGGTTTGGCAGGTTTGTTACAGGTTGTATCTTTGAGGGTGGCACTCTGGTTCGTCATCAGTGTCCCGAATGCGACCTTATTTTTGGTGCCGAAAAAATGCTGGGTCTGTCAGAGGCGGAACTTTCAAGGGACTATGAATGGCACTATCGGATATTCTCCGAGGGCGATTCCACGGCACAAGAGATCAGGGCATTCCAGGCACTGGAGCCCGAAAAAGACCGGGTGTATCTTAATTGGGGGACAGGAGCCTGGTCAAAAACGATAGACTTGCTACGACAAGACGGTTGGAATGTGTATGGTTATGAACCCCACAGTTCGGCGACGGTGAGCAGTCCCTATGTTATTTCAAGTATGGAGCAATTATCGACCATGCGCTTTGACGGCATTTTTTCAAACAATGTCCTGGAACATCTACGCTACCCGGTGCGTGAGCTTTCGGTTATGCGGGACCTGCTTAAAAGCGGTGGCAAAATGTCTCATGCGACGCCGTGTTTCGAATATCTCTACGAATTTACCCGCTTCCATCTGTACTTTTATTTGGGGCGATCACGTACCCTTCTGGCTGCCAAAGCCGAACTCAGCATAGCTGACTTTGTGGTTGATGGTGACTTTATGAATATCATTCTTACAAAAGGCTGAAAATGACATTTATTTCATACGCGCAGAATTTTGAGGACGTCATGCTTTGGCGTGCCCTGAGCCATGTCGACCAAGGCTTTTATATCGATATAGGCGCTCAGGACCCGGTCATCGACTCCGTAAGTCTGGCTTTTTACGAACACGGCTGGCGTGGCGTTCATATTGAGCCAACGCAGCAGTACTCGGACAAGCTCCGGGAGGCTCGTCCCGATGAAATCATAGAGCAGGTAGCCCTTGGAAACAGTGAAGGACCAATGACATTCTACGAATTTAGCGACACGGGCCTGTCAACCGCCGACCCCGAAATTGCCAAGCGGCACCAATCCGCCGGTTATAATGCTGTCCGGATTGAAGTACCTGTAGTTTCGTTGGATGCAATTCTCGAGAAATATATGCACAAGGCTGTCCACTGGTTAAAACTGGACGTGGAAGGCTTGGAAAAGAGCGTCTTGGAGAGTTGGCGTATATCTGCCTGTCGCCCATGGATACTGGTTATTGAAAGTACAAAGCCGTTGACCCAAGAACAAAGTCATGCTGATTGGGAGCCTCTTGTTTTTGAAAAGGACTATAGTTTTGTCTATTTCGACGGTTTGAATCGATTTTATGTACATCGGGATCGCCCCGAGTTGCTTGATTCCTTCATTTCACCGCCAAATATCTTTGATGGATTCGTATTAAGCGGCTCAGCCTCTCAACCCTTCTGTCAGCTTATTGTGGATAAAGTCCGGCAAGCCGAAGCCAAGGCTCAGCAAGCCGACGCTAAAGCGCAGCAAGCTGAAGACCAAGCCCGGCACGCGGAAGCCCATGCCCAACAAGCGGAAGCCCATGCGCGGCAAACCGAAGCTCATGCCCGGCAAGCAGAGGCCCATGCCCAGCAAGCAGAAGCCCATGCCCAGCAAGTCGAGCTTGCTTTAGTTGCCATGCATAACAGTTCGTCCTGGCGATTAACTGAGCCATTGCGTAAGCTTTCTCGTATCATTGGTAAGTAGTCGTGCAAAATTTAATCGGGGCAGTGAAACGAAATTGCCCCGGTTCCAGATTCGTAGAAAAACAGGGTTCATGAGAATTAGCTCAGCACCTTATTGATCCTGCGTCCTTTCAAGTTCAAATAGCGCAGCGCTTACAAAGGCAACGACCCTGTCTTTCAGGTGCGACGGAATCTGGATTCCATCGGCATTTAAAGCGGAAATCGTATCGGATAAAAGGCGCTGCCGAAGGGTTGCGTCCGTTTTAGCCATACTGCACAATGCCGCGAGCTTTTCGCCAAGTTCTTTTTCGGTTATTTCAGTCATGTCTTTCTCGGATGTTAGGGTGTACGGAGGGTTAAAATTAATTCTTGAATAGCTGGCCCGTTGGTGGAGTTAGTTGCGTGCAGGTCAATCTAAAGCTTTTATTATATATTCTTAGGGGGTAGGGATGCCCGTGGCATAATTATATTATGCATCTTCCTGCGACATATCTTTAATGAATTACCAAAAGCTTAATAGCAGAGAACAAAAAACAGATAGCATTTCTAGCCTTATGAGTGGGCTGGACAAAGCAGACTGCTACGTCTATCATAACAAAAATTTTAAACAGGCCTTAATTTCATATGTCAGTCATTATTCACGAAACACAACCGAGCTTTTCGGAACCGGTCTCCCAAGCCTGTACTCAGGCTCAATTCGATACGCCGGAATTTGAGTTCTGGTGCCGGGAAATTCGCGAACCCAAGCGTTACCATCGCAAACTCTGGGAATACTGCTATCTGCTGCAAGTACTTTCTCGACAAGGCATGATTGCTCCCGGGCGGCGCGGCGTCGGATTTGGTGTAGGCAAGGAAATGACCGTAGCCGTTTTGGCGGCGCGCGGTGTCAAAGTGACCGCCACCGACCTTGACATGGAATCGGCCCAGCAGGAATGGGTGGAAACAGGGCAGCATGCAGCCAGTCTTGCCGATCTGAATGACAAGTGGATTTGCCCTCCCGATACATTTAAAAACTTGGTCGACTTCCGAGCGGAAGACATGACCGCCATTTCCCCGGATCTGACCGGTTATGATTTTGCCTGGTCTTTGTGTGCCTTTGAACATCTGGGCAGCATTCCGGCTGGCTTGGATTTCGTCCGTAACTCACTCAAGTGCATCAAGCCGGGCGGTCTACTGGTGCATACGACCGAACTTAACTGTCAGTCCGATGAAGCCACTTTGGACAGCGGGCCGATTGTTATCTTTCGCCGCAGTGATTTCATGGGTTTGGCCGAACAGTTGAACGCCGAAGGTCATCAGCTCCAGCTTAATTTTAATCTGGGCGATGGCGAGCTCGACCATCATATCGATGAAGAGCCCTATACGTCTCGCCGCCACCTACGTTTGCGCCTAGGAGACCATGTAACTACTTCTTTTGGCTTGGTTATACGCAAGGCTATGTCTTAAATGATGAATCTTCCCCAGCCAGATATATTGAATCAGTCCGACTATCAACTTGCTGAATTGCTCATCGGTTCGAACGAGCAGTTTTTAGTTAACGCGTACCGCGCCATCGTGCGTCGTTCGCCCGCCGAAGAGGAAGCTTTAGCTTGGTTGGCAGATCTTCGTTTGGGTGGCGACCGTCTGATGATACTGGGTGACTTGCGTTACAGCCCCGAGGGGCGGCAGTGCGATGTCGCTGTCAGGGGTTTGGCGCGCTCTTACTGGTTTCGTCGTTTGCAACAATTGCCGTTGTTGGGGCGTGCAGTAGGCTGGTTTTTCCGGGTGCTGCGTATCGGTCGTCTTGAGGTCAAGCTGAATCAGACCGAACTTCGGCTGAATCAAGCCGAAGTTCGGCTGGATAAGCTTTCACAACAGCTTGCCCAGTTAGGCCCGCGCTTGCAAACGCGGATCGAAGAGCAGGAAGATCGTCAGGACTCAGTCTTGCAGTGCTTGAAGGTGGATTCGGACTCCTGGCGCGGCGAAATAGCTTACGCTATCGCGACCCTGCGCAACGAATGGAAAGTCACTCTCGCACGCGACAGCCGCGCTATAGAGCATGCTGCTCGCGCTTTGGCGGAAGAGCAGGCGGTGTCGGCATGGGCGCCGCCTGCCTTGGCGCGCGAGCAGCTCTATCTCGATTTTGAAGACACATTTCGGGCGCGTTGGCAGGGAGAAGGTCATGCGCATTGGTACATGCCGTTGATTCGCCAAGTCTATGACGAAACAGCCACACTTAAGCCGTGTCTGGACATTGGCTGTGGGCGTGGTGAGTTTCTTGTTGCGCTTAAAAATAGTGACTTTCCCTGTGTTGGTGTCGATCTTAATCCGGCCATGGCTGACGCTGCCCGGGCCCAAGGCTTGGAAGTTGTCGTCGCCGATGCGATAGCCCATCTGCGTGGGCTGGATCCCGGCTCGGTAGCTGTGGTGAGCGCTTTCCACCTGGTTGAGTATCTGCCGTTCGAGCTGACCCTGCATTTGATTGAAGCCGCCAAACGAGTGCTGATTCAGGGGGGCTTGCTGATTCTCGAAACACCCAATCCGGAAAATCTCGTCGTAGGCGCTTGCACGTTCTGGTACGATCCCACCCGCCTGAGGCCATTGCCGCCAGCGCTGCTCAAGTTTTATGTCGAATCTGCGGACTATGAGTCGGTGCGTACGGCCCGTTTTACCCGGCAGCAACCCGGCCCGGACACGGTGACCATCGATCAGCCTGTTCTGCCTTCAGTCGATGGGCCGCTGGACTATGCTATCATTGCCCGCAAGGCCTCCTGATGTCGGTTTGGTAGGGGCAACCCCTTGTGCTTGCCCTTTGTAACCCGATATTTTGCGCGAATGTGGTGTTAGGCCTATCCCAACCTACGGACTATAGGGTATTTTGACCGCCCATCGCAGTCGGTGGTCCAGCCCTCAGCTGCATATATAGTATCTGATATAGACAATGAACCGAATTAAAACCAACGAAAAATAATATGATCTTCACCTTGCGCAGAATATTGCGCGTACTCGTCAGTCCCTCCCGGCTGAAACGTGCCATAGGCATACGCCTACAGCTGCGCCTGCGCCGCCTGGTAGCTTGGTTACTGCCGGAGGCCGTCTCCCAGCCGGTAGCGCATATCGAAATCGAATTGGCCGAGCTCCGTTACAGCATACTCAAGCTCGAATCTCGTGAGCACCTGCTTCGGGTCGGTAGCATGGATCCAGCGCCCCGCTTGCCGGAACAAGAATTAACTCAGGAACAGCAATGATGGATAGCTTTTCGCACTGCAGTGTCCTGCTCGACATGCGCATTACCCAGATCGCCATGCGCGAACGCGGTATTCCGCGCTATGCCTCAGCGCTAGGGCTCGCGTTGCCCGAGCAAATGCCCGGCGCGCAAATCGCCTATTTAATTGACCCGACAGCCCCATTGCCGGATGCAATTGAAGCGCTACGTCAAAAAGGCCGCATTGTCGAAGGCTCTGCCCAAATCAACAGCCTGCCGCGCCTCACCCACTACCTGCAAACCTGCGTGTTCGAGCTGCACAAAAATGCCGACGAATTGTTTCCCGCAGAGCTTGCCCGTTTTAAGCCCCGGCTCTCGGCAATCGTTTATGATGTCATTCCCTGGTTGTATCCCGAACACTACCTCACCGACCCTTACATCGCCCGGCGCTACCAATACCAGCTTGGCTTGCTTGGCTGCCTCGACCGTCTTTTTGCCATCAGCGAGTCGGCACGCGAAGACGTCATACGGGTAGCCCAGCTGGAGCCGGGGCGGGTGCAAAATATCTACGGCGGTATCGACCAAACGCGTTGGACGCAGACCGGGCAATTGCCTGTCACCGATGGTCCGCTTGAGATCGTAAATGACGAAGGAAAGTGCTTTAGTGTAAACCGCCCTTACTGGCTTTATGTGGGGGGGGCTGATTTCAGAAAAAACAACAGCGGCTTGGTACGCGCCTTCGCTCGCTTAAAAGCTGAGCTTTCCAAACAGGACGCAGTTCCGGTAACGCTGGTCGTAGCGTGCGCGCTGTCGGTGTTGCAGCGCGATGAGCTGCTGCGGTTGGGCAAGGCGCACGGGCTCCAGCCCGGACGGGATCTTGTGATCACCGGCTACATCAGCGATACTCTGTTGGCCCATCTGTACCGTCATGCGTTTGCAACCGTATTTCCTTCGCATTACGAAGGTTTGGGCTTGCCGGTGCTGGAATCCTATCACTTTGGCGTGCCGGCGCTGGCCTCCAACAACTCGTCATTGCGCGAAATCACCCATCCGGCATGCCAGTTCGATTCGAACAGCGTGACCGATATTGCGGACGCCATGCTGCGTATGCATCGTCAGCCCCAGTTGCGAGCGCAATCGCTCGAATTTGGCCGGGAAGTGCTGGTACAATGCAGCTGGCCGCAGGCCGCGTTTAAAGTAGCGCACTATATGAATACAAAGAGCTTGTCCTCCAATTGACATGAAAAATCGATGATAGACTTGTATTTTCATTAAGTATTGTCTATTATTTAATTGCCTTTGTTGTGATGAATGCAAAACAAGTGCATGTTGCCATGGCGTTGTCTGATAAATGCATGTATGCTTTTGCTTAATTCGCAATGTTATATGTGTGTATTGTAGTGTTAAGTAAATTGTCCGTTGTTTGCACAGCGAAACAACTATCTTTAGTTTTATTTGATTTTTTTTTTTTTTCGATTGATGGAGTATACGTATGTCAAAAGCAGTAGCCAACCAACTTTTCGTAGCCTATTTAGGTCGTCCCGCTGACCTAGCGTGGCAGTCGTCAACAACAGCCGTAACCGATGCTATGAAGGATGCGCCCAGCGCGGCATTGCAAACGGCATTTTACAATGCCGCCGTGGCGGATGGCCGTTTTTCAGCCAGCGATAGCTCTTCTACCCTGGTTAACAAGATTTTTCTCAACACCTTCGGTTTTGCCGCCAGCGCCTTTGAACAAACTGCCTGGAGCAATTTGGTTGCCAACGGTACGGTAACAACAGCAGGTCTGGCCTGGACTATTTTCTCCAGTTACTTGGGTGCTACTAATGTTCCTTCCAGCTACCAACTGCCGGCCCAGTCCAAGCTGGTGGCGGCTGAAGCTTTTACCGCTGCGCTGACCTCAACAGCGAACGCAGCGTATTCCCAAATCGGTAGCACATCGTCAGCAACTGGACGTGCCTATTTGGATGCCGTTGTCAGTCAGGCGACTGCGGCAACTGCAATTACCAATGTAGCGACTACGATTGCTGGAACTACTAGTTCAACTGGTTCGACTTTTACGCTCACTACTGGTCTGGATAACATTGTTGGTACTAGCGGCAATGACACAATCTCTGGTGCTGCAGGTACGTTGACTGCTCTTGATAATATCAATGGTGGTTCTGGAACGGATACACTGTCGGTTGCATCGATTGCAGCATATACCGGTGGTGCAACAATTACTAATATTGAGGCAATTACGCTTAACCAAATTACTGCGGGTGGATTTAATGCTAGTGGTATTGCGGGGCTAACCGATATTAATACGCTTGCATCTACTGTAGATATTGCTGTAACTAACCTTGCCGCAGCAGCCAATATTGGTGTTACTAGTCAAGACGCAGCCGTTACCATTACTTATGCAGACGCAGCCGTTTCTGGTGCAGCTAATGCGGTAACATTGACACTTAACAATGTCGCTCAAGCAGCGGGCACTGCAATCGCCCTGAACAACACGTCTACATTGACAGGCGCTACGGGTATTGAGACGCTTACCATTGCCGCTGCTGGTGTTGCTGGTACAGGCGCAAATACAGTAACAATTAACACCAATGCGACTCAATCGCTCACGACTGTTAATTTCACTGGCGCTTCTGCTGCTAACCTTACTATGGGTACAAATGTAACTACGACTGCAACGACGCTTAATGCTTCTACTATGACAGGTGCTTTGACGTTGTCTGGTTTGGGTGCTGCTGTTCATACAGTGACCTTGGGTACTGGTAATGATTCTGTTAATTTTGGTGGTAACTTTACATCGGCAGATATCGTCAATGGTGGTTCAGGTACTGATACTCTTCGATCAACAGGTGCAAACTTTCAAGCCATTACTGTTTTAGATACAAATGTTACGAATATTGAAACTATATCTGTTACCGATGATACTGTGGCCGGTACAATTGACCTGAGATACTTTGCGGGAGCTGTCAACGTTCGTGTTGCAGCTCAGGCTGATGCTGATGCGTTGGTTTTTACTGGCTTAGCATCTGGAGCAAATGTGCGTTTTGATGGCGCTCAAGGTGCAACTACATTGACTGTGATCGGTGCCACGTCACCAGCCACTGCTGATGTAGTGAATCTTGATCTTCGTGGTGCCGGTGTTACCTACACTACTACACTTGCTGGCGTAGAGACTATAAATGTCGACGCAAGTAATTCAACTGGTACATCGCTTCTTGGTATGACTGCAACAGCACTAACAACGCTGGCTATTACAAACACAGGTGCTAATACGGTTAATACTGGTACTCTGGCGGGAACTGTTAGTACTGTTAATGCTTCTGGTATTACTGGTTCAGGTGCAACAATAATTACTTTAAACGGCACTTCAACTACTGGCGCCCTTGTAACTGGTTCTGCAAATGCAGATACAATTACCGGTTCTCAGCAAATTGATATTATCAACTCTGGTTCAGGAAACGACATCATTATTGGTAGTGCTGCTGCTGATGTAATCAATGTAGGTGCTGGGACTGATACTATACGGGCTGTTGATGGTGATACACAAACTGGCGTTATTGCTACTGGTGCAGTTATGAGTACTGCTGATATTATCACTGGCATGGGAAATGGCGATATTATCGACTTAGGTACTTTGGAAACAAACTTAGTTCTCGCTAACGGCGCTATTTCTGTTGGAACAACTTTTGCCACAGCTACTGCCAACCAAGTTGTAATCGTTTCTGGATCATACAATGTAGCTACGCAAGTCTTTACGAGTGGTGCGGCATCTGTAACCAACAACGATTACATACTACAGTACAACGGTGGCGCATCTGCTACCACAGTAAACTCAATAGTATTAGTCGATATTGTTGGTACTGTTACAGCCACTTCTGCTAGTGAGTTAATTACGCTTACAGTAGTTTAATCTCTGCCCGTAAAGCTGTAAGGTGGATTCGCCGCGAGGCAATCCACCATGATGGCCTTGGGTGATGGATCACCTTAAAACAACCGCTCATTCTTTCGGGGATGGGCGGTTTTTTTATGTCCGCTTGTTTTGGATGCTATGCATTGATGGCGGTTTGCTACACGAACGCTGTAAAAACAAAGAAAAAACAAAGGGGTCAGACCCCTTAAAAAATAAACATATTTACATATTCATCTCCTATTTTTCCTCGTTACCCATAATTTGTTTTATGTTAAATTAACCGGATTTGAAGCCTGAGGCACGGTTTGTTTATGTGTATGTTATATAAACTAATCGTCGTACTGAATTTGATGGAGTGTGTTATGGCAACAATTACATTTGATACCTTAAAGTTTGTTGAAAAACTTAAGGCTGGAGGTGTTCCTGAAGCACAGGCTAAAGCGGAGGCAGAAGCATTGGTAACTGCTTTTTCTGAAGCAATGGATTCGCAGTTGGCGACAAAATCCAAAAATCCAAAAATCCAAAAATACAAAAATACAAAAATACAAAAATACAAAAATACAAAAATACAAAAATACAAAAATACAAAAATACAAAAATAAAGGGGTCCAAAAATAAAAATAAAGGGGTCAGACCCCTTAAAAAATAAACATATTTACATATTTATCTCCTATTTTTCCTCGTTACCCATAATTTGTTTTATGTTAAATTAACCGCAATAATTGGGGTCAGAGTAAAATAGCTTCTCATAATTTTGGTTATGTTAAATTTGCTCTTGATGTTATATGTTGATTGGCGGTTTGCTATGCTAAAATTATCAGCATTGAATATCGGGAGAAGAAAATGACTGATGATGAATTGAAGGCACTGGTGGCAAGTCTTGCTGTTGCTCAAGACCGTACTGATGAGCAAATGAAGCTCAATGCCCTTGCGCAAAAGGCGACTGATGAGCAAATAAGGCGCAACGATAAAATGTTGACTGAAAAACTGGACCGTATGGGTATTACGCTGGGTAACATTGGGCAGAATCAAGGCGATGTGGCCGAAGAGTTTTTCTTGCAAAGCCTGTTAAAAGACAATCACCTGGGTAGTATCCATTTTGACGATGTAGTGAAAAACATGGAAAAACATCGCGGTCAAATTCAGGAAGAATATGATTTGGTTATGACCAATGGTGATGCCATCGGCATTGTTGAAGTCAAATACAAAGCCCATACCAATGACCTGGATAAATTAGATCGCAAGATGAAACACTTTAAAAAACTGTTTCCCATTTACCAGAACTACAAGCAATACGGAGCCATTGCCTCATTCCACATCAATGACGATGCCAAAAAAGAAGCGTTAAGGCGTGGTTATTTTGTGTTGCAACGCAGCGGCGATCTGGTTCATACCGAAAGTGGCGAGCATTTGACGGTGTTGTAAAGGTTGTCCAGAACGCTGCAATAAGAAATAATTGGGGTCAGAGTAAAAATATTCTTTGCTATAATCTTGTCCATCGACATCAAAGTCGGGAATTTTTCAGTATGGCAAGATTAATAAGAGTGGCGCCGGTGGGTATGCCGCAGCATATTATTCAGAGAGGCAATAACCGACAGGTTTGTTTTGTCTCGGAAGAGGATATGGTGGCTTATGTTGGCTGGTTAAAAAAGTATTCAAAAGAAAATGAGGTGGCTATACATGCTTGGGTGTTCATGACCAATCATGTTCATTTGCTATGTACGCCGAGGCGTTCGGGCGGGATCAGTAAAATGATGCAGTCTTTGGGGCGCTCTTATGTCCGCTATTTTAATTTTACTTATAAACGAAGCGGAACGTTATGGGAGGGGCGATATAAAGCAAGCCTTGTCCAAACAGAGCAGTATTTGTTGGAATTGTATCGATATATTGAATTAAATCCGGTACGGGCAAAGATGGTATTAGAGCCAGGAGATTATACTTGGTCAAGCTATCAGTGTAATGCGCTGGGCAAGCAAAGTGAACTATTAACAGCGCATGAAGTTTATTTGGCGTTAGGGGGGAATGAGGAAATCAGGCGAAGCCGGTATCGTGATTTATTTCGAGCTCATGTTGATTTCCGGTTATTAGAAGAAATCAGGCATTGTGTTCACCGAGGTTTAGCCATTGGACATGAGCGTTTTATAGAACAGATTGAAGCTTTGACTGGTCAGCGCGTTTCTGCAAATAAACGAGGAAGGCCAAAGGGGGTAAAGCACAATAACCCAAAAAGCTGATTGAAAGACGGGGTCAGTCCTGACATTTCAACATTTATGTTGAAATTTAAAAAACTGGAGTGGGGTCAGAATAAAATAAATTTTCCTCTTGTTGTCCTCATAATTGGTATTGGTTGGTGGACGGCGCTTTTATGCTCTATTACGCATCAACTTAAAGGACTGGGGTTTTTGTTGTGATATACTCTGGTGCGGTTTTTACGAGTTAGGAGAAATGAAATGGCGACGATTACGTTTGATACGTTGAAATTCATTGAAAAACTGGAAAAAGCCGGTGTAAGTCGTGAGCAAGCGTCGGCAATGGCGGAAGCCTTTAAAGACGCGAGTGGCAAAGCGGAGTTAGTTACAAAAAACGATTTAGATAAACTTGAACTTCGTCTAACAGGTGAACTTAATTTAGTGAAGTGGATGCTAGGAGCTATCTTAGCGTTAGCAATTGCAAATTTTGTAAAACAATTTTTGTAATCTCGAAACCAAGAGATAAGAGATATCTGGGGTCAGAGTAGAATGGCACTTACTTTAAGGGATAACTCCATGAATTAACGGCCGTACGGCGGATCAATGTTGTACGGCGTAGGGGTGGATTCGCCGCGAGGCGATCCACCCTGATGACCTTGGGTGATGGATCATCTTGAAACAACCGCTCATTCTTTCGGGGATGGGCGGTTTTTTTATGCCCGCTTGTTTTGGATGCTATGCATTGATGGCGGTTTGCTACACGAACCCTACGCCATGTTATAATTTGCTTTAATTTCAAACAACACAAGGTAAAACAATGACCACCATCACCATAGACAACAAAGAATACGACCTAGATAAACTGTCCGACGAAGCCAAAGCACAAATTGTAAGCATTCAGTTTGTTGATGCCGAGTTGCAGCGGGTTAACGCCCAAGCTGCTGTCCTGCAAACAGCTCGTGTAGCCTATGCAAAAGGGTTGACTGATATATTGGCAAAGGAACATCCCGGCACTGATGGCTTAGTTTTTGGTAGCTAATGGGTTTGTCGTAGATTACTCTATCAACGAAGCCTTGAAATCACAGTCCTCTGTCTATACTTTGTTAAGCAGGGGTCTTTATTTCAAATATCAGGAATTATTATGCAAATTATTACCATTGACGGCATAGAGTATGATGCCGACATGCTCTCAGAAGATGCTAAGGCACAACTAATCTCAATGCAGATTACCGACCAGAAGATTGCCAACCTTCAGTCTGAACTGGCGATACTCCAAACAGCCCGTTCTGCCTACGCACGCGAATTGTTGGTTCAACTGCCGAAATTAGACCAGGTCAAAGCTAAATCGCTACATTAAGGCTTTTGATGCACGGGGTCAAAGGGGCCAGGCCCATTAAAAAATAAACATATTTACATATTCCTTTCCTATTTTTCCTCGTTACCCATAATGGGCGGTTATGTTAAATTGGCATATTCCAAAGAATATTGTTTTTCTTTGATTTACGCTACAATTGCGATTCATAATTTGTTATGGAGTTTTCCATGCCAACCATTAGCATGTTTTACGGTATTCTTGTTTTGATGTATTTTCGAGATAATCGACGACATCATCTTCCGCACATTCATGTTCGTTATCAAGGAGAAGAGGCTGCGATATCAATTGATGATGGTTCGGTCTTCGATGGGCGGCTTCCTCCCAAACAACTAAAAATGGTGCAAGCATGGATTGAGATTCATAAGGAAGATTTGCTTGTTGACTTGGAGTTGGCCGTCAACGGTGAGGAACCTTTCCGAATTGCACCGCTTCAGTGAGAGGTTGCCAATGCTGATTGATGTAATTTCTGTTCGTGTGCTCCCGGAGTTTCAACTTGATCTCGAATTCAAGAATGGCGAGCGACGCAAGTTTGATATGCGTCCATTGTTGTCAATGAAGCCGTGGAATCGGGTTGCGACGCCAGTCTTGTTTGAACGTGTGCGAGTTGATTACGGTACTGTTGTCTGGCCTGGAGAAATTGATGTTGCTCCTGAAACGCTCTATGAAGATTCGGTGCCATTGATCTAAAGCTGTAAGGTGGATTCGCCGCGAGGCAATCCACCATGATGGCCTTGGGTGATGGATCATCTTGAAACAACCGCTCATTCTTTCGGGGATGGGCGGTTTTTTTATGCCCGCTTGTTTTGGATGCTATGCATTGATGGCGGTTCGCTACACGAACTCTACGCCATGTTATAATTTGCTTTAATTTCAAACAACACAAGGTAAAACAATGACCACCATCACTATAGACAACAAAGAATACGACCTAGATAAACTGTCCGACGAAGCCAAAGCACAAATTGTAAGCATCCAGTTTGTTGATGCCGAGTTGCAGCGGGTTAACGCCCAAGCTGCTGTCCTGCAAACAGCTCGTGTAGCCTATGCAAAAGGGTTGACTGATATATTGGCAAAGGAACATCCTGGCACTGATAGCTTAGTTTTTGGTAGCTAATGGGTTTGTCGTAGATTACTTTATCAACGAAGCCTTGAAATCACAGTCCCCTGTCTATACTTTGTTAAGCAGGGGTCTTTATTTCAAATATCAGGAATTATTATGCAAATTATTACCATTGACGGCATAGAGTATGATGCCGACATGCTCTCAGCAGATGCCAAAGCTCAACTAATCTCCATGCAGATTACCGACCAGAAGATTGCCAACCTTCAGTCAGAATTGGCGATACTCCAAACAGCCCGTTCAGCCTACGCACGCGAATTGTTGGTTCAACTGCCGAAATTAGACCAGGTCAAAGCTAAATCGCTACACTAAGGCAGATGTCTTTCAAACTGCTCGTGTTGCTTATTCAAAAGCGCTGAATGATGCTTTGGCACAGGATACAAAACTTGGCACAAAAAACAAAGAAAACAAAGGGGTCAGACCTATTAAAAAATAAACATATTTACACATTCCTCTCCTATTTTTCCTCGTTACCCATAATTGCTTTTATGTGAAATCAAATGAAGGAATAATCGGGGTTGGTAATCAATGGGGATTTTTGTTGTGTTATACTTTGGTTTTAGTGATTTTTGATGGGTATTTGGTTATGGCTGCAATTACGTTTGATACCTTAAAGTATGCTAATAGGCTAAAAGCGGCAGGAGCCGAATCACGGATAGCAGAGGCTGAAGCGGAAGCGTTAGCAGAAGTTTTTGAGCTGAATTTGAAAGAAGTTGCTACTCGTGAAGACCTAAAACAAATGGAAGAACGATTAAATGAAAGACTGGATGCGCGATTGCTTCAACTGGAGCAACGCATGATTATCAAATTAGGCGGGTTAATGGTGGTTGCAATAGGAGCAGTTGCTACGTTGGTGAAGATTTTATAAGCCGGGAAAAAACGGGGTCAACGCTGTAACGGCTGTACGGCGGATCACTGTTGTACGGCGTAGGGTGGATTCGCGTCAGCAATCCACCACGATCGGGATGATCTAAATTGACCCCCGCTTGGATAAGTCCAAGCGGGGGTTTTTTATGCCCGACTGTTTTTGACCTTGCGCGATGATTGGCGGTTTGCTGACGCGAATCCACCCTACGCCATGCTACATTTATTTTTTATGATACTGATATGGAGCGGGTATGCCCAACTATCGACGCCACTTTGTGGCGGGCGGTTGTTGTTTTTTCACCGTTAACTAAAAGTCCTCTATGTTCCAAAGTTGAAACGGGGGTGATTTTTTATTGTACGAAACAAAGGGGCCAGACCCATTAAAAAGTAAACATATTGACACATTCCTCTCCTATTTTTCCTCGTTACCCATAATGGGCGGTTATGTTAAATTGGCATATTCCAAAGAATATTGTTTTTCTTTGATTTACGCTACGATTGCGTTTCATAATTTGTTATGGAGTTTTCCATGCCAACCATTAGCATGTTTTACGGTATTCTTGTCTTGATGTATTTTCGAGATAATCGACGACATCATCTTCTTCCGCACATTCATGTTCGTTATCAAGGAGAAGAGGCTGCCAATGCTGATTGATGTAATTTCTGTTCGTGTGCTCCCGGAGTTTCAACTTGATCTCGAATTCAAGAATGGCGAGCGGCGCAAGTTTGATATGCGTCCATTGTTGTCAATGAAGCCGTGGAATCGGGTTGCGACGCCAGTCTTGTTTGAACGTGTGCGAGTTGATTACGGTACTGTTGTCTGGCCTGGAGAAATTGATGTTGCTCCTGAAACGCTCTATGAAGATTCGGTGCCATTGATCTAAGGAGGCAATGGGTCAGATCCTAGAACAACCAATGGGGTCAGACTTGATTGAAGGTTGCTTCCTTCCCCATAATTGGGTCTATGTGAAATTTGAACTGGGATTTGGGTTATAATTATTCGACTTGTCTTGATAGAAAGACCTCCGAGTAATAACAATTGACAGTATGGCATTCTCTCTATATCTTCAGTTATCACTTACTTAACGTTAGGATGTCATAACTATGACCACCATAACCTTCGATACCCTAGAGCTGGTAGACAAACTAAAGTTAGCAGGAATTCCGCAGGATCAGGCTGAAGCGGTGGTGCGGGTGATTGCTGACGCACAAGAAACATTGGTTACCAAGGACTATCTGGATAACCGGCTAGATAAGGTTCTGGCACCCATTCATACAGACTTGGTTGTCCTTAAGTGGATGATGGGCGTATTGCTGGCTGGCGTTTTGTCGCTGGTGCTAAAGACGTTTTTTTAAAAAGCTGCAAATGAATGCAAACGAATGGGGTCAGACTCTGAGGTATCTCTACAAAATTGCGTTCAGGTTAAAATATCCCTCGATACTGCACTGAGTTGAAATAATCTCGACTGTTCAAAAGATGGAGTGGTTATAATTGTTTGATATTGACAACATTGCTATCCTGCCTTAATGAATGCCTCTTCTGTGACACCGTTTCAACAAGCTCAAATCCACGCCCAATCCGCCCAGTTTACTGAGATGCTCATAATCTGTGAGCATCTAGTAGAAACGAATATCCATAACTCAGGCGTGTTGCTTGACATTGGTGTGCTATTACTGAATTTTGGTTTTATTACCCGAGCAAAGGAGTGCTTCAAGCGGGTGCAGGTGCTGACTTCAGGCGACTTGAGTTCACTGGTGAATCTTGCCGGCATTGCCCGTGATATGGGTGAGCATGCTGAATCTCGGCGTCTGTATTCCAACCTGCTGATACGCTTCCCCAACAATCCGGTTATACGCCGTAATGCGCTGGTGAGTCTGGAATATGACTCAGTGGTAACGGATATGGAGCGGCTTGATATGGCTCTGGCTTGGGGGGAATGGGCAGTGGCTAGTGCGGGTGGTAAAAGGCCTCGCCCTGAATTGAGTCCTCTCAATAATCGCCAACTGCGTGTTGGCTATGTTTCTGCTGATTTTTGCCAGCATACCGTAGGTCTCTTCGTCAAAGATGTACTCAAAACCCATGATCCTGTCCAGGTGACAGCTTTTGCTTACAGCGCTGGGCAGGTAAAAGATTGGGTGACGGATGCAATCAGGTCTTATACCCAGTTTCGTGATGTTGCCGCACTAAACGATATCGCACTTGCCGAACTTATCCGTGAGGACAGCATCGATGTATTGGTGGATCTTTCCGGTCACACTGCCGGTTCACGCTTGACTGTTTTTGCGCAACGACCGGCACCGGTTCAGGTGAGTTGGCTTGGCTATTTTGCCACTACAGGTCTTTCCTGCATGGATGCTGTGCTGCTGGATCAGTGGCATGCGCCACCCGATATTGACGCGCAGTTTATTGAATCCATTGTGAGGTTGCCAACTGGCCGCTTCTGCTATCAACCGGTGCCTTGGGCTCCTGTTGAAGTTGCTCCGTTGCCATGCTTGAAGACGGGGCGCATTACCTTTGGTTGTTTCAACAACACGGGGAAGTTTAACACTGAGGTATTCGATGTGTGGGCAAGGATACTGGCGGCGGTTCCTGATTCCCGTTTGGTGCTCAAATGGCGAACTTTCAACGACGACAGTTTTGGTCAGTCGGTACGGCAAGCCTTTACCACTCGCGGTATTAACCCTGAGCGGCTAGAACTGCGTGGTCCTTCCTTTCATGTTGATGTGTTAAAAGAATATGCCGATATTGACATTGCACTCGATCCATTTCCGTTTACCGGTGGGTTGACCAGTTGTGAGGCACTGTGGATGGGGTTGCCTGTCGTAACCTGGCCGCAGAGTCAGGTAGTCAGCCGACAAACATTTGCATTTCTTTCTGCAATTGGCTTGCCTGAATTATCAGCGCAAGATGTCGATGATTATGTGCGTATTGCTGTGGCGCTGGCTGAAGATAAAGGGTATCTGTCCGCATTAAGAAAAGAATTGCGAACGAAGATGCGGACTTCGCCGCTAATGAATTTATCTGATTTTACTCATCAGCTTGAGCAGTGCCTGATTGACCTTTACCAAGAACTCTACGCCGATGAGAAAGACAATATGACGAGTAAAACCATCCTTCACGTTGGCCCTGGCCATAGAAAAAACGGATCGAAACTGCCGCAAGTATTCCTAACGCCGGATTGGCGTGAAGTGCGCTTGGACATTGATCCAGATAACGAACCTGATATTGTTGGATCAATGCTGGATATGGCAGCAGTTGAAAGCGGGAGCGTGGATGCCATCTACTCCGCCCACAATATTGAGCACGTCTATGCTCATGAAGTGCCGATAGTTTTGAAGGAATTTCTACGTGTGTTGAAGCCTGACGGTTTTTTGTTAGTCACCTGTCCTGATTTGCAAACTGTCTGTGCGTTAGTAGCTGAAGACAAATTAACTGATGCGGCTTATACCGCTCAAGCAGGTCCAATAACTCCGTTGGATATTCTATATGGTCATAGGGATGCACTGGCGCATGGGCATCACTACATGGCGCACAAGTGTGGATTTACTGAAAAGACATTGACTCAGGCACTTCAATCTGCGGGGTTCCAGAGTATCGCTTCGATGCGTAGACCTCGAGGGTTTGATTTGTGGGTGGTAGCCAGTAAGAGAGCAATGGATGAGCCAAATATTCGTGAGCTTGCAGGGAAGGTGTTGCCGAAGTGAAGCTTGTTGATGATTAAAAATTATTATCGAGTTTTAGGGCTGGTTGATACTGCTGAAGATGTGGTAATACGTGCTGCATTTAAGTTGCTTGCCCATCGCTATCACCCGGACAAGTGGCTTGAAGAACAAAAAACAGCCAATCGAATGATGGCTGAAATCAATGAGGCTTACAGTACTTTATCGGATCCCCAGTTGAAAGCGGCATACGATCAAAAAAAGGGGCGATATGAGCCAGATTCTGATTTTTATCTGATTCTAGGTGTGTTAGATAATGTTGATGTCCAGGTGATACATGCGGCCTATAGGGCGCTGTCCCAGAAATACCGAAATTCACCACGCCATAATTTAACTGAAAAAAGGTTAATTGAAATTGATCAGGCTTACCAAGTCTTAGCCGATCCTGTCAAGCGAAGAGCTTACGACATTAAACAGAAGACTGCTTCATATCTTTTTCGGTCAAGACAGGGTCCCGGACTCAGTTTATGGAGAGTGTATTTAGCCTATAACCTGGCTTTCTATATTTTTATGGCGGTAATTTATGTGCTTGTTTGAATGGCCTATTGCCTCACATGCACGCATTAATTGGAGGTAGGTTGATTCGCAGGGATGTCTCAAGGTCAGGTTCTTTAAAGTATTATATTTGTAGACGGCAAGGTAGGAAAAAGTTTTATTCTTAAGCTCGATAAACAAAATATCTGGTGAACCAGCCTAACGTTTGTTAGTGGTGATCTGGTTGATGCCGAAAGTAGCGAGCATTTGACTGTGTTGTAACCTCTGTTTGGATGTTCGTGCATTGTCCAGATCAGGCCAAAAGGCCGCTATGATCAGACATAATAGTGCGCATTGCAGTGAGCTTTATTATGCCTTCGCCAAAGCTAACGCCCACCGGATTGAACACATCGAGATAGAAGATTTCGTCCGGCTCGACGAGATGATCGGCGATGATCTCCACCGGGATGACTGCTTGGTTTTCGGTAGGATAGAGTACCAGCGTGCCGCTGGCGGCGATGTAATCTTGGCCGGCTTTGGCAGTGTCGTCACGAGTTGCGTATGCTACGCTCAGTAGCTGGTTTGGGTCGCTACGCACCCCCGTGAACTGCAGTAAAAAGTAGGTGTATGTAGTGTCAATGTTGCTCTCGACGATGTGCGTTTGGACTTCACTGGGTTTCGTTGGCGCATTCTGGTACTGCGCCCGCTGACTCTGATCTATCCATTGTTGGTAGTTGCTTATGCGCTGCCATGCGCCAATCTCACCGAAACTGCTATTAGTAATTCCGTTAATGTCAGGATGAATATTGCCTTGACTAAGGCTGGTGGTGTAACTTGCAATACCGGCTATCTGTCCGTTAATAAAGGCGGGGCCTCCGCTGTCTCCCTGAGAGATCATTCCTTCATTCTGCCCTAACCCTAGTCCGGGGTAATTTATAAGCTGTCCGAGAGCATCTTGAGCACTATTGCCGTTGTCGAAGTCGGCCATCAATTGGGTGCCCATCGTTGGTGTCCAGGACATTGTCGAGCCTAGCTGGCTTTTGAGCGTGGCGGAATCGGCATCGAACTGATTACTGGCCTTCAAGCGCAGTGGGCTGCCGCTGTAAGTAGTCAGCGTACCAGTGTCGCCAGTGCCTGGTAGGCCGTAGCCTACCATGGTCATTGTTTGTCCAATTTCGTCGCTGCTACGGTAAAGGCTGTAACGATTAGCAGTAACTGGCGCACTGCTTGAAAGAGTCACCAAGGCAAGGTCATTGTTACTCTGGGCATCGTAGGTCGAGAGCAGTGTGATATGGGTGGAGGCTATGGTTTGGCTGCCAGTCGTTGTTTCAAAGTTAACATTGGCGCTACTGGGTGTGGAGTTGGCGAATAAGTGTGCCACCGTCAGCACGGTTCGGCCATCACTGAGCAGGACGCCTGTGCCGTAGTAGCCATTTACAGAGATGCGTACTACGCCATCGTAGCCCTCGCCGGTATAGGCGCGGTTACGGGAATCGGTGTAGGGGGTAACGGTGGTGACCATAGGTGCAAAATCTCACGGATTGTTTTGAGTCAACAAATCTAAACGGATGATGACAATTGCTCAATACGGTTTTATTTATAAATATTGATACTTGAGTCAATTACAGAAAACACTAATGTACTCACGCAGTTTGCTTCTATGTGTAAAAGGCAACTATCAGCAGCATCAATGCCCAAACTAAACAACCACCAGCTAAAGCTGGTGGGTTTGAGTTACGGACTGAAAGTCCGGATACGCGTCGACTTTACGACGCGTCTTGGTCACCCTCAGTCTGGTGCTCTATCGAGCTTTGCTAATAATACGCAGACCCCATTCAACTGCCCGTTTGACTAATGGTCTTCTGAGTGTATAAATCAGATCATGCAACATAAGGTTATAAAGCTAAAGCTGACCGGCTGAAGCCGGTGGTTTTAATCTTGAGAATGGAAAATAAATAATACCCAACACACAAGCATTACACAACAGCGCATAAAAACGACTGTAGAGTGCAAATATTCTATCATAAACAAGTTACGTCATTTTCCGGTGTTCGCTGTTAATATCGGTTTCGGTTTTGCACTATATGCAAACAGTTTTCTTTGCGAAAGGTGCGCTTGATCATCGATTGTATTGCGATCCCCGGAGGGATTTCTGTTATTTAAGGGTGACAAACTCTCGGCTGTCGGTACCGATGTCCGGAATTTTGAATCTGGAGGTTATCTAAGCTTAATATTGATGCCATTGCTGTTGTTGGGGTAAAATGCAACGCTCGTAAAAATGATCTGGATAGATTAGATCGTAAAATGAAGCGTTTTTAAACAGTTATTTCTGACCTATCAGTTATTTAAGCAATATGCCGCCATAGCGGCCTCCCATATCAATGATGATGCCAAAGAAGAAGCGTTACGTGGTTATTTTGTTTTGCAACGCAGCGGTGATCTGGTTCATACCGAGAGTAGCAATTATTTGACTGTACTGTAAGGGCTGTCCGGATATTTGAAATCTTCTAATTGAGAGCAATAAAGCAGCCTGCCGCTCTCTCATTTAAAAAATATAGCAACAAAATAACTTGGATTGATTGAATGTTAAACAGGACAGTAAATATGAAAAAAGCGTTGATTACCGGTATCACTGGTCAAGATGGTGCCTATTTGGCTCAACTTCTACTCGACAAAAACTATACGGTTTACGGTACATACCGCCGCACCAGTTCGGTCAATTTTTGGCGCATTGAAGAGCTGGGTATCCAGAATCACCCCAATCTGCATTTGGTGGAGTACGACCTGACGGACTTGGGTTCCAATATTTCGCTAGTACAGAAGGTGCAGCCCGATGAGATTTACAATCTCGCGGCGCAGAGTTTTGTGGGTGTGAGTTTTGATCAACCCACTACCACCGCACAGATTACCGGTATTGGCGCGCTGAATTTGTTGGAAGCTATTCGACTGGTTAATCCCAAAATTCGGTTTTACCAGGCTTCAACATCTGAAATGTTTGGTAAGGTGCAGGCCATTCCGCAAATGGAGGATACGCCCTTTTATCCGCGCAGCCCCTATGGTGTGGCCAAGTTGTATGCCCACTGGATGACAGTGAACTACCGCGAAAGCTACGACATTTTCGGTTCCAGCGGTATTCTGTTCAATCACGAAAGTCCGCTGCGTGGACGCGAATTCGTCACCCGCAAGATCACTGATTCTGTGGCCAAGATCAAGCTGGGCAAACTGGACTGCATGGAGCTGGGTAACATTGATGCCAAACGCGACTGGGGCTTTGCCAAAGAGTACGTGGAAGGCATGTGGCGAATGCTACAGGCTGATGAGCCCGATACGTTCGTGCTGGCGACCAACCGCACCGAAACCGTACGCGATTTTGTCCGCATGGCTTTTAAGGGGGCTGGCATTATTGTGGACTTTAAAGGGTCGGCAGAAGGCGAAACGGCAGTGGTAGCAGGCCTTACCTCAGATTTCTCCCAGGGGGGGAGGGGGTTAAAGGTGGGCCAAACAGTCATGCGTGTAAATCCGAAGTTCTACCGTCCAGCCGAGGTGGAGTTGTTGATTGGTGACCCTGCCAAGGCCAAAATTAAACTGGATTGGGAGCCTAAAACTACGCTCGAGCAGTTGTGCCAGATGATGGTGGAAGCTGATTTGCAGCGCAACCAACAAGGCTTCTCGTTTTAATGTCAAAACTGTTACTCACTGGAGCGCGCGGCTTTACTGGCCAGCATTTTACTAAAGCCGCGCAGCAAGCTGGCTACGAGGTACATCCGCTATCCGCTGATATGACCAATGCAAAAGCAGTGGCTACCGAGACTGCCGCAGCGGCACCGGATTTTGTGGTGCATCTTGCAGCAATTAGTGCAGTGACCCATGCCGATGAAGAAGCTCTTTACCGAGTCAACCTGTTCGGTACATTGAATTTACTGAAGGCGCTGGTTGCTTTGCCCCAAGCTCCTAAGCTCGTGCTCTTGGCTAGCAGTGCCAATGTTTATGGTAATGCGGACACGTCACCTATCGACGAATCTATCTGTCCAGCACCGGTGAATCACTATGCGATGAGTAAGCTGGCGATGGAGTTCATGTCAGCCACGTTTACGGATCGTTTGCCGCTGGTGACCGTGCGACCATTCAATTACACTGGCATAGGGCATGATATGCGCTTTGTGATTCCCAAGTTGGTAGAGCACTTTGCTCGGCGGGCTGAAACTATTGAGTTGGGTAATTTGGATGTTGAGCGAGAATTTAATGATGTGCGGACGGTATGTGAAGCTTATTTGCGCCTGTTGCAGCAGGGTCAGCCAGGACAAAAATATAACGTGTGTTCGGGGCGACCGGTAAGTCTTAAGTTCGTGATAGACGCATTGAAAAAAATCAGCGGACATGATTTACAAGTCAATGTGAATCCGGATTTTATTCGTGCCAACGAGGTACATCGTCTGTGTGGTAACCCAGCCAAGCTGGAGGCTTGCATAGGAGCGTTGCAGCCCCCCCCGCTGGAAGATACATTACGCTGGATGTTGTCGGCAGGCGCATGAAGGTTATTTTATCGATTGACCCGGTGCGGTTTCCGCTGACCGGCATTGGACGTTACACGTTTGAGCTTGCGCGGCATCTTAAAAAAATATCTCAGATTGAGCGGCTGCGTTTTTTCTCGGATTATCGCTTTGCTGATGATCTGCTTCTAGAGCCCATGCAATCGGCTAAAATCGCCGCCTCGTCTTCAATAAATATCCGTCGAACAATTCTCAAGAACCGTTTGACGGTCGAGATGTACCACTTGATATCTCCGCTCATCAAGAGCTGGGCGCTACGCGGTCATTCGGATCATGTTTTTCATGGGCCGAATTTTTATTTACCGCCTTTTGATGGGCCTACCGTGTGTACTTTCCATGACCTTTCTGTTTTTACTTGGGCACACTGCCATCCTCCTGAACGGATAAGGTTCATGCGTAAAGAAATCGCACTCACGCTTAAGAGGGCAGACATGTTGATAACGGATTCGGAATATACACGGCAAGAGGTTGCTTCTTATTTTGGTTGGCCGTTGGAGAAAATCCGCGCTGTTCCCTTGGCGTGTTCAACTGATTTTCGGCCAAGAACATCGGACGAGCTAATCCCTGTGCTAGGAAGGCATGGTTTAAAATTAGGGGGCTATAGCTTATATGTGGGAACCATTGAACCGCGAAAAAATTTGGAAGTGTTGCTGGATGCATATTCATTGCTGCCGCAGTCTATGAGGCAGCAATGGCCACTCGTGTTGATAGGATATCGTGGCTGGCGTAGTGAACAGCTGCATGCCCGCATTGACGCAGCAGTGGCAGAGGGCTGGGCGCGTTATTTGGGCTTTGTGGATGCTGATGAGCTTCCATTGATCTATGCAGGTGCACGTGTTTTTGTGTTTCCTTCATTATACGAGGGCTTTGGGTTGCCGATACTTGAAGCGATGGCTTCTGGTATTCCGGTCGTTTGTTCTAATTCATCGACGCTACCTGAGGTGGCGGGTGATGCCGCAGCCATGTGCGAACCGCAGGATGTGGATACTTTAAGCCAGTTGATCGCAATAGGATTGGAAGATGAGATCTGGCGCGACAAGGCGAAAAGCAAAGGCTTGTTGCAAGCAGCCGGTTTCAGTTGGCAACGCTGCGCTGAGGATACTGTGGCGGTATATGGCGAGGTGAGTTCGTGAGTCAAGAGTCGCCGCGGGTCCTGCATTTTTTCAAAACGTATTATCCGGATTCATTTGGCGGGATCGAACAGGTTATTTTTCAGCTGTGTAAGGGAACCGTCCGCTATGGTTATACCAGCGAGGTGCTGGCGCTCTCCCCTAACGCACATGAAGAACCTATAGAGTATTCCGGGCACCTTGTTCATCAAGCTCAGCTCGACTTACAGCTAGCATCAACGGGATTTTCGCTGTCCGCTTTTCGTAAGTTCTCCGCACTTGCCAAGCAAGCTGACATCATTCATTTGCACTATCCGTGGCCGTTCATGGATGTAGTCCATTTTGCCACCCGCCATGGCAAACCGACTGTCGTCACTTATCACTCGGATATTATCCGGCAAAAGGCGTTACTGAAGCTGTATCGTCCGTTGAAGAACCGATTTCTTGCCAGTGTCGATCGGATTGTCGCAACCTCTCCTAACTACTTGGCTACCAGTCCGGTGTTGAATCGTTATCGCGACAAGATCGTGGAAATTACATACGGATTGGATAAGTCGACTTACCCGTCACCTGCGCCTGAGCTGCTTGCAAAGTGGCGTTCAAAAGTGGGGGGGCGCTTTTTCCTTTTTGTCGGGATGCTTCGTTATTACAAGGGACTGCATATCTTGCTAGATGCGTTGCAGGGTACAGACTACCCGGTAGTGATCGTTGGATCAGGACCAGTCGAGACTGAGTTGAAAGAGCATGCCGTTCGCCTAGGGCTGCGAAATATTTTCTTTCTGGGTGCTGTCCCGGATGAGGATAAAGTCGCATTGTTGACACTATGCTATGGCGTTGTTTTCCCTTCGCATCTGCGCTCTGAGGCTTTTGGCATTTCGCTGCTGGAAGGCGCGATGTACGGCAAGCCGATGATCTCCAGCGAGATTGGCACAGGCACGACTTTCATCAACATCGGGGATGAAACCGGGCTGGTTGTGCCGCCTAGCGATCCGGTAGCACTTCGGCAAGCGATGAGTTATCTGTGGGAACATCCTGAGGAAGCTGCCCGCATGGGCAGGCGTGCTGAGGAGCGATATTGGAAGCACTTTACGGCTGAGCAGATGGTGAAGTCGTATGTGGATCTGTATGGTGAAGTGGTAAGAAACCATCATGGTGCCGATCATTGAAGTAGTGTCGGAGACAGTTAGATAAGCTGATGATTACATTTTTTAAAGCCACGACTGATGCAATTTTGAGGGTGACGAGCATTGTTATCATGAAGAGATCGATAAAGGTGGAGATTCGTTGTTATTGGATAATAACAACGTAACGTTGAAAGGCGTTTAGGAGGATGCGTTTCGAGTTGAGGTATTAATTCGTTAAATATCTGATGTTACGTACCGGCAATGAATTATCAATGGCTTATGATGCTTTTTGCTCTGTAAGTTATTGATTTTCTGATTCGCTGCGTAACATCAAGTATATATTTTAATATGGTTGTTCTGTCATCCGGGGGCTGGCAGAAACAATTGCCGAGGTAGTGGGTTACAATAGCAAGTTAGTACAAGATACATCCAAACCCGATGGCGTAATGCGCAGGGCATTGGAGGTATTCAGAATTAGTAAATTGGGGTGGAAGGCAAGCACCAGTCTAAAAGAGGGTATTAATTTGACTTACAAAGCGTTCGGAGACAATCAGGCATGAAAGCAATTATTCTTGCTGGCGGCCTAGGCACGCGAATTAGTGAAGAGACATCAATTCGGCCTAAACCTATGGTTGAAATTGGCGGTAAGCCGATACTCTGGCATATCATGAAAACCTATTCAGCTCACGGCATTCATGATTTTATTATTTGCTGCGGCTATAAAGGCTATGTAATTAAGGAGTATTTTGCCAACTACTTTTTGCACATGTCCGATGTGACATTTGACATGCAAAGCAACCAGATGGAGGTACATCAACGCAATGCTGAACCATGGCGTGTAACGCTGGTAGATACCGGGGAAGAAACCATGACCGGTGGCCGCATTAAGCGTGTTGCCGACTATGTAGGGGGCGAAGATTTTTGCTGCACTTATGGTGATGGCATTGGCGATGTGAATATTACTGCGCTGGTTGAATTTCATAAACAACATGGCAAATTGGCTACCTTGACAGCAATGCAGCCACCGGGACGATTTGGTGCGCTTAATTTGAACGGGACTAGTGTAATTAGCTTTCAGGAAAAGCCACAAGGAGATGGTGGCTGGGTTAACGGTGGTTTCTTTGTGCTCTCGCCTGAAGTGCTCAATTACATTAAAGACGATCACACGGTTTGGGAGCGCGGACCCATGGAGAGACTTGCCAGAGAAGGACAAATGGCGGCTCATTTTCATTCCGGTTTTTGGCAGCCTATGGACACCTTGCGCGATAAAATCCATCTTGAAGAGTTGTGGGCTAGCGGGAAAGCGCCGTGGAAAACATGGTAGAGTCATCGTTTTGGGCTGGTAAAGTCGTACTGCTCACGGGCCATACTGGATTCAAAGGCAGCTGGCTTTCTTTGTGGTTGCAAGCTATGGGTGCAAAAGTAATCGGCTATGCACTGGCAGCGCCAACGACTCCCAGTTTATTTGGTGCTGCCACTGTTACTGGAGGCATGACCCATATCGAGTCGGATATATGCGACTTTGCGACACTTTCAGCCGTGTTTGAAAAATATCAACCCGAGATCGTCATACACATGGCGGCCCAGTCCTTGGTACGTTACTCCTACGTCAACCCGATCGAAACCTATGCCACCAACGTGATGGGTACCGTGCATTTGTTGGAAGCCGCAAGACTGACTGATAGTGTGCGGGCAATTGTTAATATTACCAGCGACAAGTGCTATGAAAACCGCGAATGGGCATGGGGTTATCGGGAAAACGAACCAATGGGCGGCTACGATCCATATAGTAACAGCAAGGGCTGCGCGGAGTTGGTGGCATCCGCCTATCGAAGCTCCTATTTCAACCCCGGCACCTTTACCGATCATGGCGTGGCATTAGCCTCGGCCAGAGCCGGTAACGTGATCGGTGGCGGCGATTGGGCGGAAGACCGGCTTATTCCTGACATTATGCGTGCAATCATGCAAGGCAAGCCGGTGAATATCCGCAACCCACATGCCATCCGCCCTTGGCAACATGTGCTGGAGCCGTTGTCCGGTTATTTAATGTTGGCTCAAAAGTTATTCGAACATGGCGCAGTTTATGGAGAAGGCTGGAACTTCGGCCCAAACGATGAAGATGCCAAGCCCGTATCGTGGATAGTCGACCATTTAACCAAGACCTGGGGCGAAGGCGCCAGTTGGGTGCAGGATGATGGCGATCACCCGCATGAGGCGCATTATTTGAAACTCGATTGTTCAAAAGCCAAAATGCGTTTAAATTGGCATCCGCGTTGGCGTCTTGACGAAACGCTGGCAGCAATTGTTGACTGGCACCGCGCCCACCAAGCGGGTAAAAATATGCGTGATTTTTCGTTAGGCCAGATACAGCAATATGTGCTTGCCGTGAGTGAAGCCGAACGGAATGGGAAATAAACAGATGACTACAATGGAAACAGCATCTCAATCTGCGCAGACCATAGATGTGCAACTCAAGGAAGTGTTGGCGCATTTTCCTACGATTGTTTTCGCGATGCTGTTTGGTTCCGTTGCCTTGGGTCGGCAGCATGCAGATAGTGATTTGGATATAGCGGTTGCGGCTCATCAAACGCTGACTGCCCATCAAAAAATAGCCCTGGTCAGTGCATTAGCCGATTGTACCGGACGACCTATTGATTTGATTGATTTAAAAGTGGCGCCTGAGCCATTGCTTGGGCAAATACTGCGTCATGGCAGAAGGATATTGGGCAGCGACACCTTATACGGCGAATTGATTAGTCACCACCTGTTTGAGCAGGCAGACTTCATGCCCTATCGAACCAGACTTCTTGCAGAAAGGCGGATGGCATGGATCGGGAAGTAGTCGAGCAGAAATTGGAGTCTTTGCGGCGTTGTTTGCGGCGCATAGAAACAAAGTGCCCAACAGATGCCGCCACGCTAGTGACGGACATTGATCTACAAGACATTGTTACGTTCAATCTCAGCCGAGCTGTGCAAATCTGTGTGGATATCGGCGCGCATCTGATTGCAGGGATGGAAGTGCCGCCTCCTGACACCATGGGGCAAACTTTCGATTTACTGATGCAGGAAGGTGTGTTGAACAACGGGTTGGCAAGCAGTCTCAAAAAGGCGGTAGGCTTTCGTAATATCGCAGTTCACAACTATGAAAGTATCAACTGGAATATTGTGCATAGTATTGTGAAGCATCACCTTGCAGACTTTTCAGAGTTTGCCAAAGTAGTCGCCATGAGGCTGAAAAAGTGACCGCGCAGCCCTGCGATGTGCAAAATAAAACGATTAACTATGTCACGCTTTGATTTTATCCCGACGCCCTTGTCCGGCCTGACGTTAATACAGCGTAAGACGCTTGAAGACCCTCGAGGCTTCTTGTCGCGCTTCTACTGCGTTGAGGCATTCGCCGAGGCAGGTATTAACAAGCCAATAGCTCAAATCAACCACACGCTGACACGCAAAAAAGGCGCGATTCGCGGCTTGCATTTTCAGCATCCGCCCTATGCCGAAACCAAACTGGTGAGCTGTTTGAGAGGCGAGATATGGGATGTAGCGGTTGATCTTAGACATGACTCACCTACTTTCTTGCACTGGCATGGCGAAATTCTTTCCGCTGAAAACCGTAAGAGTTTGCTCATTCCTGAAGGCTACGCTCACGGTTTTCAAGCGTTAACTGAAGATTGCGAGCTGATTTATTTACATACCATGGCTTACCATTCGGAAGCCGAGGGCGCGCTGAATGTAGCCGATCCAAGATTAAACATTGCCTGGCCATTGCCTATCAGCGATATTTCAGGGCGGGACAGCAATCACCCCTTTATTAGCTCAGATTTTCAAGGAATTATTTTATGAAGTGTCGTCACTGCGGAACTGAATTGACTTTACCGTTGATTGACTTGGGTTCCGCTCCACCGTCCAATGCCTATCTCAGCAAACAGACATTACATGCGCCCGAAAAACATTTTCCTTTGCGCGTATTAGTGTGTACTGAATGTTGGCTGGTGCAAACCGAGGATTATGCCGGAGCGGATGAACTTTTTTCCGCTGATTACGCTTACTTCAGTTCCTTTTCGACAACTTGGCTCAAACATGCCGAGCAGTATGTCGCCGATATGGCGGCGCGATTCGATTTGAATGCAAACTCCTTCATTGTAGAAGTGGCGGCGAATGACGGCTATCTGCTGCAATATGCCAAAGCACGCAATATTCCCTGTTTGGGCGTTGAGCCCACGACCAGCACAGCTAATGCAGCGCGCGCCAAGGGTATTGAAATAGTTGAAGCCTTTTTCGGGGTAACGTTGGCAGAGCGTCTTGTTGCGCAAGGCAAACAGGCCGACCTCACCGCAGCCAACAACGTTTTGGCCCACGTACCGGACATCAATGATTTTGTCGCCGGATTTTCCGTGCTGTTGAAGCCGACGGGCGTAGCGACTTTTGAATTTCCCCACTTAGTGCAGTTGGTGTCCGAAAACCAGTTCGACACTATTTATCACGAGCATTATTCCTATCTTTCATTAACTGCGGTGCAGCGTATTTTCGAACACAATGGCTTGAGCGTGTTTAATGTGGAGAAACTGCCTACTCACGGTGGCAGCTTACGCGTTTACGCGCAACGTAGCGATTTAGGCATGCGTGAATTCAGTCAGAATGTGACAGAGCTATTGGATTTTGAAGCAACGGCAGGCATAACTACTCCGGATTTTTACAATGGATTCCAATCTAAGGCAGACCAAGTGAAAAACGACTTCCTGGTTTTCTTGATTGAGGCCAAACGAGCAGGCAAAACAGTAGCCGGATACGGTGCCGCCGCCAAGGGCAATACCCTGCTAAATTACGCCGGTGTTCGTCCCGACTTATTGCCTTATGTAGTGGATCGAAACCCTGCCAAGCAGGATAAATTCTTGCCAGGCTGTCGTATTCCGGTTGTAGCCGAAGATCAGCTAAAACAAACCCGGCCTGACTACGTGGTGATTCTACCTTGGAATTTGCGAACTGAAGTCATTGAACAGCTGGCCTACATTCGCGAATGGGGCGGGCAATTTGTAACGGCAGTACCCTCGCTAAAAATCAGCTGAGAAGCTTATGAAGATTGCGGTAACCGGAGCCAGCGGTTTTATTGGACGGCACGTATTAACAAGCTTACTAAAATCTCAGGTTGAGGTTATCGCCGTGACGCGCGACACAGCACGGCTGGCTGATTTAAATCGGCACGTTCGCATCATAGCAATGGATATTGCTCATCCTACAGCCGATTGTTTTGAGCAAATGGGCTGTCCGGACGTTTTGATACATCTTGCTTGGGATGGTTTACCTCATTACAAATCACTGCATCACTTTGAAACTGAATTACCCAGGCAATATCATTTTCTGAAAACCATGATTGAGGCGGGATTGCCTTCATTATTGGTGACTGGAACCTGTTTTGAATACGGTATCCAATCTGGGCCGCTTTCGGCCGAGATACAAACTCAGCCAAATAACCCGTATGGTTACGCCAAAGATGCATTGCGGCAACAATTGAATTTTTTGCAATCAATTGAACCCTTTAACCTGATGTGGGCGCGGCTGTTCTATATGTATGGAGAAGGGCAGCCGAATAGCTCGCTGTACCCCAAACTTAAGGAATCGATCTTGCGCGGGGATAAGATATTCAATATGTCGGGTGGCGAGCAATTGCGCGACTACTTGTCAGTTGAAGAAGTGGCAAGTCGGATTACTCAATTGGCTATGACAGGGGGCAATGTTGGCACGATTAATATTTGTTCAGGAAAACCGATTTCTGTACGTAGATTGGTAGACCAGTGGTTGCAGGAAAATGGCTGGGAAATAGAGCTTAATCTCGGCTACTATCCTTATCCCGATTATGAACCGATGGCATTTTGGGGGGATTCATCTCAATTTGACGCTATCAGTGCGCCGGAACGAGCAACAGATATTTTTGCCGGAAATTAAACATGTCAGATATTTGCGTCGTTCATTTGGTCAGAAAGAAAAACGGCTTAGAACCGTTTCGTCATTTTCTCGCGTCGTACCTGGAGTATCCCGCTGGAGTCGATCACGATTTATTGATTATCTATAAAGGATTTAATCGAAAAACAGATATTGCTCCCTATGAACAATTGCTTGAGGATGTGCCTCACTTTTTTCTAATGGTTGCAGACTTCGGCTTTGATCTTCGACCTTATTTTATCGCAGCAGAAAAATACAATAGTCAGTATTTTTGCTACCTAAATTCATTCAGTGTCATTTTGGACAAGGATTGGCTGCTTAAATTCTATCAGCACATCAGCCAGTCGGGTGTAGGTTTGGTGGGGGCAACTGGGTCGTGGGGAAGTATAGGTGGCGGTAATAATGCAATAAGAGAATGCCCATCTTACGAGAAATTGGCGCGTCTTTTAATTCGTAAGTTGTTGGCAATGTACTTTGATTGTTTTCCTAATTACCACATACGAACCAACGGATTCATGATTGCACGTAATACCATGCTAAAAATAAAATATGGCATGGTTCTGACAAAAATGCACGCGTGGCTTTTGGAAAGCGGGAAGAATGGAATAACCAAACAAGTTGAACAAATGGGTTTAAGGTCTTTATTAGTAGGTAAAGACGGGAAAGCCTATGACAAACACGAATGGAATGTTAGTAATACGTTCTGGCACAGGACGCAAGACAATCTGCTGATTGCGGATAATCAAACAAAAAAGTTTGATACTGCAAGTATGGAGTGGCGACAAAAATGTGAGCTTTTTGCGTGGGGTGAATTGCTGAGCGAAACTCAAAGTAAAGTTGCTGATAATTGATGAAAAAAACACCATCCGTCTCCAGCAATGTCCTCGCTAATTTTGCAGGTAAGGCCTGGGCAGGCCTTTTCAGCCTAGCTTTTGTGCCGCTGTACATCAAGCTCATGGGGGTTGAAGTGTATGGACTGCTGGGGATCTTCATATCGTTAAGCGCGTTGCTTTCTCTTTTGGACATGGGACTCAGTACAACTTTAAGCCGTGAATTGTCGAGACTGTCTGCGCTAGAAAATTCCGAGCAAGAGTCGCGAAATCTGGTGCGGACTTTTGAGGTGGTTTATTGGGGAATCGGCATCCTGATTGGCATTTCCATGATTGTTTTGGCACCGCTAATTACTAAATACTGGGTTAACTCGAGCAGCGTCAGCAGCGAAATAGTTGAGCAAGCGTTAATTATTATGGGGGCATCAATAGCCTTTCAGTGGCCGGGAGCAATTTATTCCGGCGGCCTAATGGGGCTTCAGCGACAGGTTGAGCTTAATGTAATTCGCTCGATAATGGTGACGATGCAGCATGGCGGCGCGGTACTTGTATTATTATATATCTCACCTTCAATAGTTTCGTTTTTCCTTTGGCAGTCTTTTGTTGGCTTATTTACCACCATAATATTGGCTATTTGGCTCTGGAAATTGTTGCCTAAATCTGAGCGGGCAACACGCTTTGATAAAGAATTATTAATCCAGAATTGGCGATTTGCATCAGGAATGATCGGCATTTCGGTGGTGAGCATTTTGTTGACACAGCTCGATAAGATAATCCTCAGCAAAATGCTTACCTTGGAGATGTTTGGTTATTACATGTTGGCATTTAATGTGGCTAATGCACTCAATAATCTGGTAACGCCCATTTTTTCCGCACTCTTCCCTAAGTTTACCCAGCTAGTGGCTTCAGAAGAGGAAAGCAATCTCATCATGCTGTATCATAAAGGTTGCCGGCTTCTTTCGGTTCTTGTGCTCCCGGTAGCTATAACTATCGCCATTTTTTCAAAAGAGGTTCTTGCTCTTTGGCTAGGGAATACAACGGCGGTACAAAATACCCACCAGATGTTGACCTTATTTATGATCGGCACGGCCTTGAATGCGGTGATGACGCTGCCCTATGCATTGCAGCTTGCACATGGGTGGACCAAGTTGACGATTTATAAAAATATTGTCGCTGTGGTCTTGCTGGTTCCTTTAATGGTATGGATGGTGCACATGTATCAAGGCATTGGCGCAGCTTGGGTATGGATTATCCTGAACTTAGGGTACTTCATTTTTGAGGCGCCGATCATGCATCGGCGGTTGCTCAAAGGTGAAATGCGCAAGTGGTATTGGCGTGACGTACTCTTGCCGGTTGTAATAGTCACTATCATCGGACTGGTTGCTCGCGCAATTTTACCAGTGGACTCATCAAAAGTGATCACGTTACTGGGAGTGCTCAGCATATGCGCCTTCTCTTTTCTAGTTTCCGCTTGGGTTGCGGGCTATCTGAATATAAAGATATTGAAAGTTAATAGACCATGAAAAAATCCTGTCCTTATTGCCACGCCGAATCTCCGCTTTATTTTCAAAGCAAGGACTACAACCGGAACATTAGCCAGGAGACATTCGATCATTATCACTGTCCACAGTGTGAGTTGATTTTTATTGCCCCCATTCCCGCCAACCTTGCTGATTATTACTCAGAGACGTACCATTTTATACCGGAGTCCTCGGATTACCTGGCAGCGGGTTCCGAGCCTGAACGATACAAAATTGAAATTGTTGAACAATATATCGGTAAAGGAAGGCTGTTGGAAATTGGGCCGTCATACGGCAGTTTTACCTATCTCGCCAAAAAAGCCGGTTTTGAGGTGGAGGCTATTGAAATGAATGCGCGATGCTGTCAATTTTTGAATGAGGTTGTTGGTGTAAATGCTATTAACAGTGATGATCCCATTGAGGTGCTTAAACAGGCGGAACCTTATGATGTGATTGCTCTCTGGCACGTTATTGAGCACTTGCCTGATCCTTGGAGGATGCTAGATGCTATTTATGCAAAGTTAAATCCTGGAGGCATTGTCGTGTTGGCTGCGCCTAATCCGGATGCATTTCAATTTCACCTCATGGGTCATTATTGGCCTCATGTTGATGCGCCACGCCATGTGTCGCTGATACCTATGAAGCTACTTGTCCGGAAACTTGAGGGATTGGGTATGAAAGCGGAATTACTCACTACTACAGATAAGGGCAGTATTGGTTGGAATGACTTTGGTTGGTCATTTTTCTTCAGTAACTTAAGTTCGTTTTTCCATGTTAAAAGAGTATTGCATCATATTGGGCGTATGCTGAGTTTATTGTTAAGTCCGATTGAAAAAATGGAAGGAAAGGGTAGCGCCTACACCGTAGTTTTTAGGAAGGGTGGCTGATATGAAATTTTCAGTGTTGCTGCCGACTCGAAATCGTCTTGATTTGCTCTCTTATGCAATCGAAACCGTCAGAAGGCAGAATTATGCGGATTGGGAGATCATCGTTTCAGATAATTTTTCTGAGGAAGACATTGCCGGTTATCTAAGATCGCTTAATGATCCCCGTATAAAATATTATCGTACTGATAAATTTATTCCTGTTACCGACAACTGGAATAATGCGCTTGAGAAGAGCGACGGTGACTATGTCATTATGCTGGGGGATGATGATTGCCTGATGCAAGGCTATTTTTCAATGTTAAGCAAAGTGATTGAAAAACAGGATGCCCCGGATTTACTGTATACCAGTGCTTTTCTTTACGCTTATCCTGGGGTCATGCCGGGGCGTCCAGACGGCTTTCTTCGCTCATATAGTCACAGTAAAATGTTTCGATCCGCGCAAGAACCGTTTTGGTTGGAAAAATCTGATGCCGTGGAGTTAGCTCATCAATCCACTAACTTCAAAATGCGTTTTGATTACAATATGCAGTTTTCTTTGGTAAGCAGAAAGCTTATTCATAAACTGGAAAAACAGGGTTTGTTTTATCAGTCTCCCTATCCAGACTATTATGCTTCTAACGCAATGATGTTAAAGGCCGAGCGTATTCTGGTCGTCCCTTATCCCCTCGTAACTATTGGGATCAGTCCTAAATCATTTGGCTTTTATTATTATAATAATTCAGAAAACAAAGGGAATGAGTTTTTAAAAAATCTTCCCAATCCAGAAATGGTAAATCGCTTGCAACAAGTGATACTTCCAGGCACTGATATGAATACCTCTTGGCTACTGTCCATGGAAACACTGGTCAATAATTTTGCGGTTGAAGGCGATATACGTGTTAATTATCAACGTTATCGTCTGCTCCAGATTTGTGCTGTTTTTGCAGGGGTTATTTTGGACAAAAACGATACCCAATTAGTCGTTAATGAGTTAAGAAGCAGAATGACTGCACTTGAGCGGGTGCTTTTTGACATACCGTTGTCGATTGTTGCAACGATGTCTACAGTTCTTCCAAAATATCTTCGTAAACTTGTCTCTAATCGGGTAATTGCCATTACAGGTTCTCATCTACGGTTTTCTTCTCCAGAAATTAAGGGTACATTCGAAACGATTCTTGATGTTTTTGAGAAAACCCCGCCAGCAGCTATATCTATTGAGAACGCTAGGGATATTTGATGCCTGGGTCAAATACACCAAGGGTGAGCGTCTGCATTCCAACATTCAACGCTGCTGAATATCTCCGTCAGGCCGTAGGGTCGGTGCTGGATCAAAATTATCAGGATTTTGAAATAGTTATCGTAGACAACTGTTCGACTGACCATATTGTAAGTCTGGTTAGTGAACTTCAACAGTTAAGCAATGGGCGCATTCGTTTCTATCAGAACGATCGTAATATTGGCCTAGTCGGCAACTTGAACAGATGCCTGGAGTATGCCAAAGGAGCTTACATAAAGTTCTTGTGTGCGGATGACCTGCTGTTGCCTGGGTGTCTTGAGCAAATGGCGGCAGGTCTTGATACGCATCAAGCAGTGAAATTGGTTTGCAGCAGCAGATTAGTTATTAATGAGTACGGCAATAAGCTGAAAACCAGACGATATGCGACTGATGATGCCATAGTGCGCGGCAATCAGGCTATTACGCGATGTTTTTTTGGCGGAAATTACATTGGTGAGCCTACCGCCGTTATGTTTCGCAATCGTGATTTGAAGGGTTGTTTTCGAGAGGATATGCCACAGTTGTCGGATATGGATATGTGGTTTCAACTCTTGGAACAGGGTGATTTGCTAAGTTTGAAAAGACCGTTATGTGCCATACGCTCACACTCCGCACAAATGACACATGCGAATATTAAGCTCGGCAGGCTGGTTGACGACAATATAAAACTTTTCGATATGTATTCACGTAAATCATATTTGGAGTCCACTTGGTTCTTTGTGTTAAAGCATAAATTATTGATGACCTATCGGGTTTGGGTATCCAGAAAATTTATTTCGGATGAAAAGAGAAGAATGGTCTTGGATCGGTATGCAAGCCGATTGGCATACTGGTTAATGCCATTAGTGGAGTTGGGGCTTCGTCTGAAAAAGCAGATTGTGGACACGAAAAAAAACCAATGGTTAATTTAAGGAGGCATCGTTGCAGCAAATTTCTATTTCGATAGTAAGCCATTTGCAATGCAGTCTGGTTGAGAAGTTGCTGGTTGATATTGAGAGATGTTGCAAGGCAAGTTCCATTGAGGTAATACTCACTCTCAATATGCATGAGGAACTACCTTTCGCTGGGCGATCCTTCCCGTTCCCGATAAAGACTATTCACAAATCGACGCCCCAGGGATTTGCTGCCAACCATAATCAGGCATTTGCGCACGCATCTGGGCAATTCTTTTGTGTGATGAATCCGGATATTCGGCTTAATGACAACCCTTTTCCTGCGTTGCTCTCATGTCTGCAGAATTCTTCTGTTGGTATAGCGGCTCCGCTTGTTGTAGGAGAGAGCGGCGAGATGCAAGATAGTGTTCGTCGGTTTCCAACTCCGTTCAAGATAATTTGCAGGGTATTCGGCAGATGCAAAGGCATTGACTATGTGGTGAAGGATGAGACTATCTTTCCCGATTGGGTGGGCGGGATGTTCATGATGTTTCCACACAGTGTTTTCCGTGAGATCGGGGGATTTGATACAGGATTTTTTCTCTATTACGAGGATGTCGACCTATGTGCTCGACTGACTCTGGGAGGCTATCGAGTGGCCGCGTGCCATGAAGTATCCGTGATTCACGAGGCGCGGCGAACCAGTCATGCGAATCTTCGCTATTTATGGTGGCATGTAATGAGTGCTTTTCGGTTTTTTCTTTCGCCTGTTTACCGGCAGTTGCGACATCGCAAATAAAATATAGGAGGAATCGTTACATGGCTAATTTGGTCGTGCCAAGTGTGACTGGTCCAGTGGTAAAAATGGTGGCATTTTTGTTCTATCATTTCATAGAGAAGATGTTCCTGAGCAAATATTCTCAGTATGCGGTAGTAAACCATGGGTAGCTGGTCATGAATTTTTTGGTAACTGGAGCTAATGGGTTTGTAGGCAAATCGCTCTGTGCTGAGTTGCTTCGTCAAGGGCAATCTGTTCGTGCTGCGGTGCGTTCTGTAACAAGGCAAGTCGAAAATATTGAGACCGTGTCAATCGGCGAGATAAACGGCGAAACGGATTGGACGAATGCATTGCTCGGTATCAAGGTGGTTGTTCATCTTGCTGCGCATGTGCATGTAATGAAGGATAGCGTAGCCGATCCGCTGGATGAGTTGCGTAAGATAAATATTGAGGGTGCCTGGAATCTCGCCCGACAGGCGGCCGATGCAGGTGTGCAGCGCTTCATTTTTATCAGTTCGATCAAGGTAAACGGCGATGGTACGTTGTCGGGGCGGCCTTATACCGCTGATGATCAGCCTGCACCGGTTGATTCTTACGGCATTTCCAAGTTCGAAGCGGAAGATGCGTTACGGCACTTGGCGGAACAAACCGGCATGGAAGTGGTGATCATTCGGCCGTCTCTGGTCTACGGGCCGGGCGTGAAAGCCAATTTTTACAGCATGATGCATTGGCTTGAGAAGGGTATCCCGTTACCTTTGGGCGCCATTCATAATAAGCGCAGTTTTGTTGCATTGGATAATCTGGTTGATTTGATCATAACCTGCATTGATCATCCGGCAGCGGCTAACCGGACATTTTTGGCGGCAGACGGTGAGGATCTGTCTACTACCGAACTGTTGCAACGCATGGGCAACGCATTAGGCAAGCCCGTCAAACTGTTTCCTATGCCTATCTGGATATTAAAAGCCGCCGCTATGTTGGTGGGTAAGCGTGATATGGCGCAGCGTTTGTGTAATTCACTTCAAGTTGATATTAGCGAAGCGCGTGATCTGCTGGGCTGGCAACCTCCTGTGAGCGTGGATGATGCTTTGAAGAAAACGGCAACGGATTTTTTACAAAAATCATAGCCTGTTTGATTTTGGTAATACTCAAGTTAAGGTGTTCGGTTTTTTACGCCGACGATTTTCTACGGGACCCGTCTTCAGTAAGTTCACGGAAATAATCTGCATTATCGAAGTTCTGGCTTCGGCAACTACTCCTGCGTCGCTCTACCTCCTCCATCCATATCCATACAGTCGTCAATGACCAAGTGAGGCACAAATGATTTTTTGGTGGTTTATTTTGCTAACGAGTGTAGCGTCTTGGGCGCTCACCGGTTTTTTGCGCCGGTACGCCTTGGCGAAAAACTTAATCGATATTCCCAATGAGCGCAGCTCGCACTCGGTGCCGACGCCCAGGGGCGGCGGTGTTGCTGTTGTGGTGTCGTTTCTGGCTGTTTTGCCCATTTTAAACACGTTTGATTTGCTTTCTACTCCCGTGTTTTTGGCTTTATGGGGCGCCGGGTTCGCCGTTGCGGTAACCGGTTTTCTGGATGATCACGGACACATTGCTGCGCGCTGGCGCTTATTGGTACATTTCGGTGCGGCGGTTTGGGGGCTTTATTGGCTGGACGGCTTTCCTCCGCTCGCGGCTTTTGGATATTCGCTGAATTTGGGATGGCTTGGGTATCTGTGTGCGGCGGTTTATATAGTTTGGTTACTCAATCTGTACAATTTCATGGATGGCATCGATGGCCTTGCCGGTATTGAGGCGATTACGGTCTGCTGCAGCGGCGCGTTGATGGTCTGGCTTGTTGCGCCGGATTCAACGGCTTGGATGCTGACGGCTTTTCTGGCTACAGCCGTTTTGGGGTTTCTTTTTTGGAATCTTCCGCCCGCCCGTATTTTTATGGGGGATGCCGGTAGCGGTTTTCTGGGTATTATGCTGGCGCTGCTTTCGGTGCAAGCGGCGTGGATTGCACCCCGGTTATTTTGGGTATGGTTGATTTTGCTGGGCGTATTCATTGTTGATGCAACCGTTACCTTGTCTCGCCGCGTATTGCGGGGGGAGAAGTTTTATGAGGCGCATCGTAGCCATGCCTATCAATATGCATCACGCATCTTGGGCGCTCATCGCCCGGTTACGTTGGCAGTAGGCGCTATTAATGTTTTTTGGTTGATGCCTGTTGCCGGACTGGTTGCATTGGATAAATTGGACGGCATTGTGGGGCTCATGGTGGCGTATTTGCCGTTATTATTGTTGGCATATCGTTATAAAGCGGGTGATCGTCAGGCTCAAGCCAGGCAGGCCAAGTGAACTTATTTAATCGAGTATAATAAAATGGGTTATTGCGATAAATAAGTAGGACTAATTCATGAGATCACACACGCGCACTTGGTTTATCCTCCTTCCACGACAAAAGAAGGCCTTTATCCTTATTAGTGCTGATGTATTTTTTGCCGTATTTGCTCTTTGGGCTGCTCTTTCTTTGCGCTGGGGAGAGCTGTATGTCCCCAAAAGCGGCGAGTGGTATCTGTTTGCTGCTGCGCCTGTCATTGCGGTGCCTATTTTTATTAAGATGGGCTTGTACCGGGCGATTATTCGCTACATAGAGGTCAGGGCGTTATGGACCATTATTCAGGCGACTACGCTGTATGCACTGGTTTTTGCGTTTGTCCTGTATGAGTCCGGCATCAAGGGTGTTCCTCGGACGGTGTTGCCGTTAAATTGGTTGAATATGATGCTGCTGGTGGGTAGTAGTCGTTTTTTTGCACGTTGGTGGCTGGGAGAGCTTTATTTAAACTTGGGAGGAGGCCGGGGGGTAAAAAGTCATAGCAAAAAAAATGTAGTGATTTACGGCGCGGGAAACGCCGGGGTGCAGTTGGCTTCCGCATTAGGCTATGGGCGCGAATTCAGGCCCATAGCGTTCATTGACGATGACGTGTTGTTACAAAAACAAAAGGTCAACGGCCTGCGGATTTATCCGCTCAGTTCCTTGAGGTACTTGATAGAAAGGCATCAGGTTTCAGATATTTTACTGGCTATGCCATCGGCTAACCGGGCGCGTAAAAGTGAAATTATTCGTTTATTGGAGCCTTTTGCCGTTCATGTGATGTCCATGCCTGGCTTGTCTGATATTGCCCAAGGCAAAGTCACCGTTGATGCGCTACAGGAGGTTGATATTGCCGACCTCTTGGGGCGCGACGCAGTAGCGCCCGATCAGTCGCTGCTGCATGCCAATATTGCCGGAAAAGTGGTGATGGTGACCGGCGCAGGCGGTTCTATCGGCTCCGAACTTTGTCGGCAAATTATCCGGTTGCAGCCGAATTCGCTGATTCTTTTTGAAATAAGCGAGTTTGCGCTTTATGCCATAGAAAAAGAGTTGCAGCATCTATTAACCAAACGCCGCGCCGGTTCTCAACTGACCGACGGCATACCCGCCATCCACGGCGATATAAACAATGCTGAGGAAATAAAGCTTATTCCCGTATTGGGTTCGGTCACGAACGCCAAGCGATGCGAAAAAATATGCAATACTTTCAAGGTGCAAACAATCTATCATGCGGCTGCTTATAAGCATGTGCCGATGGTCGAAAGAAATCCGGGCGAAGCGGTCTGGAACAATATCTTTGGCACTTTGCATGTGGCACAGGCAGCGATAAAGGCGGACGTTGAAACCTTTGTGCTTATTTCAACGGATAAGGCCGTCAGGCCAACTAATACCATGGGAGCGACCAAGCGCTTTGCTGAATTGATTTTGCAGGCGCTCAGTTTAAATGCCGTTAATAATCTCCGGACCCGTTTTACGATGGTGCGGTTTGGTAATGTATTAGGTTCTTCCGGATCCGTTGTGCCGTTGTTTAAAGAGCAGATCGCAAGAGGCGGGCCGGTAACGGTGACTGATGAAAGAATCATTCGCTATTTTATGACCATACCTGAAGCGTCGCAGTTGGTTATTCAGGCGGGTGCAATGGGCCATGGCGGCGATGTGTTTGTGCTGGATATGGGCGAACCTATTCGTATTGTTGATTTAGCCAAGAGAATGATTCATTTGAGTGGTTTGGAAATCAAGGATGCAGAGCATCCCGACGGTGATATTGAGATTAGCTATACGGGTTTAAGGCCTGGAGAAAAACTGTATGAAGAGCTATTGATTGGCGATAATGTTTCCAAGACCGATCACGCAAGAATTATGCGCGCACAAGAGCTTGTTATTCCCTGGGCCGAGTTGGAGAAAATGCTGGCAACCTTGGAGCAGGCAACAGAAGACGATGATTTTGAGCGGGTCAGGGGCGTTTTGGCCGATGCCGTTACCGGTTTTATACCGCAGTGTGAAATTGAAGACGTGCTATGGAAAGAAGATAGGCGGCTGGTGAATGGATAAAAGCGATCTATACAGTCAACTATGCAAGGATATTTGTTGAATACAATATAACGTATAATGAAGCTATTATTTTGATTATAAGAAACAATTGGCTTTGTTAAACCGGTCACCCTTTTCAGGATTTAAAGAGATAACCCCATGGATAAATTAACCAGCATGAACGTTTTCGTTCGCGTGGCAAAGGCCGGAAGCTTTGCTGGTGGTGCGCGTGACCTGGATATTTCCAGGGCCATGGCAACCAAACATATCATGCATCTTGAGGGTGTGCTGGGTACGCGATTATTCAACCGGACCACACGCAGCTTAAGCCTGACCGACGTAGGCGCATCCTATCTGGAACGATGTCAGCAAGTGTTGCTTGAGGTGGAGGAAATGGAAGCCGCAGTAACGCATCTACAGACTGAGCCCAGGGGTATTTTAAGAATCAGCGCGCCGCCGGTCATTGGCTCTACGCATATCGCTCGTGCTGTGTCTGAATTTTTGAAAATACATCCCGATTTAATCATCGAGATGATTATCCAGAGCAGCCCCGGCGATTTGATAGATGAGGGGATCGATGTCGCTATTTTTCTGGGCGCTTTGGATGATACCAGTATGTTTGCCCGGAAATTGGCCAGTTCGTCGTTGGTTGTTTGCGGGTCGCCGGAATATTTTGAGCAATACGGCATTCCCCAGACACCGGAAGATTTGGAAGATCACAGCTGCCTGGTCAATTGGGCTATTGCGCCGAGAAATAAATGGCTTTTCAAAGGCGAAGCCGGATATACGGGAATCAATGTTTCCGGGCGGATGCAGGCGAATGTTGCGGATCCGATACGAATCGCGGCAATTAATGGCTTGGGGCTGGTGATGCTGCCCACTTATATTGTGGGCAGGGATATTGAAAAGGGCAAACTGAAAGTTGTTCTGGAAAATTATACGTCGCCGCCTTTGGACGTTCATGCGGTCTATCCGCATCGAAAGTATTTGTCAGCTAAGGTCCGGGGGTTTATGGACTTTTTGCAGGAATGGCTGGAGCATCGGGTTAGCGTGCCGGGAACGGAATGAGGCGGTTGATTAGTCGCGTATTCTGGCGGTGACTGCCTGATATTTTGTTCGTGGTGGTGAGTGTATAATGATTCATACAAGTTCGGTAACGCTTCCCCGTCTGCCCATGTCCTTACCCGCATCCCTGTAGGCAAGGGCTAAAGGTCGATACCCGCCAAGAAAAACTTACCCGTCCCGATGATATAAAATCAGTTTTGATGGCATCGGCATGAGTCGATTTCTTGACCGTGGCCTAGGGGATGAGATAATAGGCAAACATAAATCGGATGGATTGCTGTTTTATCGGACTTTTACGCGAGAAAAAGCAGAGCACAGGATGGGCTGAATGCAGGAGGTAGAGCATGCAGGGAGCAATTGCCGAGAGCGCCAAAAACGCACATAGAGATTACACGATGATAGAAAATTTAGATCCGCAACAGGCATGGGAGTTGTTACAAAATAATTCCGATGCCGTGTTAGTGGATGTAAGAACAAAAGTTGAACATTCCTTTGTAGGACACCCTCCCGGCGCAATATCAATTCCCTGGAAGGAAGCGCCCGATTGGCAGGTTAATCCACAGTTTGTTGCTGAAGTTAAAAAAATCGTACTGGATCGCAATGCGCCGATTTTATTGCTTTGTCGTAGCGGTCAGCGTTCGCTGGATGCGGCAAAAGCGTTGGAAGAGGCCGGTTATCAATTGCTGATTAATATTGTCGACGGTTTTGAAGGCGCCTTGGATGAGCACAAGCATCGAGGCAATCTTGGCGGCTGGCGCTTTCAGGGCTTGCCTTGGGAGCAGAGTTAACCTTATCTCCAAATTGGACCAAGCAGGGTGCGTCCAACAAAATCTAAACAGCAGTCATGACGGCATGTCGTCCTTTCTTTCCCCGCAATTAACCCATTAGGGTGCTTCCGCACTCATCATGCTTAAAAGAATGCGCACAACGCCTTCTACATTTGTTTATTTAAACCTTAGAGTACATAAAAGTGATCGAAAAATTAAGAAATATTGCAATTATTGCGCACGTTGACCATGGTAAAACGACCCTGGTTGATAAATTATTGCAACAGTCCGGCACGTTTGCCGCTCATGCAAAAGTAACTGAGCGCATTATGGACTCTAACGATATTGAAAAAGAACGCGGTATCACCATTCTGGCCAAGAATACGGCGCTGGATTGGAACGGCTATCATATCAATATCGTCGACACCCCAGGCCATGCCGATTTTGGCGGCGAAGTAGAGCGGGTATTATCGATGGTCGACTCGGTATTGTTACTGGTTGATGCGGTGGACGGCCCAATGCCGCAAACCCGATTCGTTACCCAAAAAGCGTTTGCTTTGGGCCTGAAACCGATTGTGGTCATCAATAAAATCGACCGTCCGGGCGCACGTCCGGATTGGGTTGTCGATCAAACTTTCGATTTATTCGATCGCTTGGGCGCAACCGATGAACAATTGGATTTTCCTATTGTTTATGCTTCGGCAATCAATGGCTATGCCGGATTGGAACACACTATCACCGGCGGCGATATGACTCCGCTGTTTGAAACGATTATTTCCAAAGTTAACCCACCGCCGGTTGATATAGACGGCCCATTCCAAATGCAGGTTACCAGCTTGGATTACAACACCTACACCGGCGTTATCGGCATCGGTCGGATTCAGCGCGGCACTATCAAGCCGAACATGCCGTTGGTTATTGTTAATCGCGAAGGTGTTGAGCGTAAAGGTCGTATGCTGCAAGTTTACGGCTTTCATGGTTTGGATCGTGTTGAAGTGCAAGAGGCCCGCGCCGGCGATATTATTGCCTTTGCCGGTATCGAAAAGCTGGAAATATCGGACACCATCTGTCATCCCGATAGCGTAGAAGCCATGACCCCCTTGTCGGTTGATGAACCGACGGTAACCATGACTTTTCAGGTCAATAACTCGCCGTTTGCCGGACGCGAAGGCAAATTTGTCACTACGCGCCAAATTCGCGACCGCTTAGACAAAGAACTGCAACATAACGTCGCGCTAAAAGTTGAAGATACCGGAGACCCGGATAAATTCAAGGTATCAGGTCGTGGTGAGTTGCATTTGTCGGTATTGATTGAAAACATGCGCCGCGAAGGCTTTGAAATGGGCGTATCGCGTCCTGAAGTTATTCTGAAAGAAATTGACGGTAAAAAGTGCGAACCGTTCGAAATGGTCACCATTGAAGTGGAAGAAATCCATCAGGGAACGATCATGGAAAAATTGGGCGAGCGTAAAGGCGACTTAACCAATATGGTTCCTGACGGCAAGGGACGTATCCGTTTGGAATACATGATGCCGTCGCGTGGTTTGATCGGTTTCCAAACCGAGTTTATGACCGCTACTTCGGGTTCCGGTTTGCTATACCATGTATTCGATCATTACGGTCCGATGAAACCGGGCGAAGTGGGCAGTCGTCAGCGTGGTGTAATGATTTCAATGGTTGCTGGTAAAGCCGTCACGTATTCGTTGCATCCGCTACAGGAGCGTGGTGAGTTGTTGTTGGTGAATGGCGATGAAGTTTATGAAGGCATGTTAGTGGGCTTGCATTCACGCAGTAATGATTTAACCGTCAACCCCTGCAAACCGAAACAATTAACCAATGTTCGCGCATCGGGTACGGATGAAAGTTTGGTGTTAGCCAGAATTCAGAAAATGACTTTAGAGCAAGCATTGGAATTTATTGCTGAAGACGAGTTGGTTGAAGTCACGCCAAAATCAATACGCTTACGCAAGAAATACTTAACTGAAAATGAGCGCAAGAGAGCGTCCAAGGGATAAGCCAGGGAAATAATGTCGTTGGCTTGCTCGATCATCGGGCAAGCCAACGCTTATTCTCGTATTAAAAACTATCGCTAAATCAGGAGTGCCCGGTCGGCGCACCCTTTATGCCTGCCTTTGATTGTAAAGGTAGTGTTGAATGCCAAATCAGCCTGAATCCTTTGGGCGAATCCAATCCATAAACCGTTGGGTTAATCCCGCTCTGCAAACGTTCAGTATAAACGTGCAAAGTTTTCGATTTTGCCTATTCCCGCTCCTCTATCCCTGCAAGCGCCGTATTTTGATAATTTTTAATGCTCAAAATCCATTAAAGCAGCAAGATTTCTGTCGTTACACGCATAACGAGCCGGTTCGCATAGGTATATAATCGCGTGGAACTATACGCATAAGGTTTTACACATGAATCGATACGATCAGGTTAAAGATAAAAAAATCGGCGGAGGCGTGATCTTGATGACGATTATTTTGATCGCTTTGACGGGGGGAGGATGGTTTTACTTTGAGCATCTGCAAAGCAATGCCGTAACAGGACCTGAAACACGAATTTTGGCGCTTCCTTCAAGTTCCAGGGAGACAGGGACGGTCGATCCGCTGTCGGTCAGTGAAGCGATAGACGGAGTGACTACGACAGAAGCGGTTCCCGGAGCAGCGACTGACACTATTGTAGAGCTACAGCAGGATGCCTCGTTTATTTTGCCTGATCTTGATCACAGTGACGCGCTGTTACGAGAGGAAATGACGGGTATTTCTCCCATGCTTTCCGGGTGGCTGAATACTGACCAGTTAGTCAGAAAATATGTGGTTATCGCAAACGATTTTTCGCAGGGATTGCGTCTTGAAAAGAATTTGCGCTTTCTTGAGTTGGATCAGCCGTTTGAAGTCGATCAGGATAATGAGAACCTGTTTATCGCCACGAAAAGTTATCAGCGCTATGACCGGCTGGCCGCGGCAATAAATGCGCTGGATGTACAGGCAACGTTGGCAGTGTATAAAAAATTCAGACCGTTATTGGTGCAGGTTTTTAGGGAGTTTAGTTATCCGGACGAGTACAGTCTGGAAGATATTTTCACAAAAGCGGCGGCGGTAATCCTTGCCGCGCCGGCTAGAGACGGGCAAATTACATTGGAAAGACAATCGGCACACTATAAATTTGCCGATCAGCAACTTGAGGCATTAAACCCGGTACATAAACAGATGCTGCGCATGGGGCCCGATAATACCCGCATCATCCAAAATAAATTGCGCTTGTTTGTTGCAGGTTTGGCTAACTTAAAAGAATAGTTTTATCGTTCGGGTCGTTACGCCGTAAGGTGGATCGCCAGATACGATCCGGAAGGGCGGGAGAGCGCAATTCAGGCGAGATGAATGTGGGCTTGGCACTCCCGAGTACTGGCTGATTTCAGACGTTACCTCGTGCCAAACACCACAATGGTTTTGCCGTGCGCGGTAATCAGTTTTTTATTTTCCAGTTCTTTTAAAACGCGCCCGGCCATTTCTCTTGAGCAGCTGACCATGCGACCGATTTCTTGTCTGGAGATATGCAGTTGCATGCCGTCAGGGTGTGTTATCGCCTCGGGACTTTTACACAAATCGAGCAGGGTCCGGGCAATTCGCCCTTCTACATCCATAAACGCCAGGTCACGCAAATTACGGCTGGTGTTTAATAACCGTGTCGATAACTGCTCGCCGATCATGAACAATATGTCATGTCCATGCTCCATGAGATCTTTTTTCAAGACCTGGCGAAGTCGTTCGTAGCTTATTTCGGCCAAATGGCACTCGCCACGTGTTTTAACGCTGACTTTTCGCGTTTCGGTGACCTTAAAAATGCCGATTTCACCGATAAAGTCATTTTTATTTAAGTAAGCGAGAATCAGTTCATGCCCGCCTTCGGCATCTTCCACGCAAACACTGACGGATCCGTCTATGATAAAATACAGCCGGTCGCCTGTGTCGCCAGGACGAATAATGGTAGTCTTGGGAGGGTATTTTTTTATATGGCAAAAACGTAGGAAATGTTCCAGCGCTTCTTTATAGGGGGTTTCTTGGTATTTCAGTATCATAGCAACAAGTTATCTATCATCAGTGCCGGGTTAAATTCCACTCACAATGCCGGATTTTAACAAAAAAATCAACATTGTTACTCTGGCAATAAGCGTTTTTATGCTACTCTATGCGTCATTTTTAACCGGGAAAAAAAATGCAAGTAACAGTTAAATGGGTCGATGGTGTGATGTTCGTCGGCGAAACCGGCAGCGGACATGCCGTAGTTATGGATGGTCCTCCCGACCACGGCGGTCGTAATATAGGCATGCGCCCCATGGAAATGCTTCTGCTGGGCGTGGGCGGTTGTTCGTCTTTTGATGTGGTGCAGATTTTGCAAAAAGGCAGAAATAACATTGTTAACTGTGTGACTGAGGTCACAGCCGAACGGGTTGATGCCATCCCGAGCGTGTTTAGCAAGATTCATTTGCATTTTATCGTCACCGGTCATGATTTAAAGGCATCGGCTGTTGAAAGGGCGGTAAAATTATCCGCAGAAAAATATTGCTCCGCATCCATCATGCTCAGCAAAGTGGTGGAAATCACCCATGATTTTGAAGTTATCGAGGTTTAACTATTTTGAATAAATTGCAATTACACGGCTTTAATAATTTAACAAAGTCGCTCAGTTTCAATATCTATGACATCTGTTATGCGCCAGCTGAACAGCAACAGGCTTATATCGAGTATATCGACGAAGCTTATAATGCCGATAAACTGACCCAAATTCTTAAAGATGTTGCCGAAATCATCGGCGCACAAGTTCTTAATATCGCCCGCCAGGACTATGAGCCGCAAGGTGCCAGCGTTACCATGCTGATCTCCGAGGGCGAAGCGCCGCCGCCGCCGAGCATGAACAGCCAATCGCCCGGCCCCTTGCCTGAAACGGTGTTGGCGCATCTGGATAAAAGCCATATTACTGTGCATACTTATCCTGAAAGTCATCCCGATAACGGCATCAGCACCTTTCGTGCGGATATTGACGTTTCCACCTGCGGCCGGATTTCGCCGTTGAAAGCGCTCAATTACCTGATTCACAGCTTTGAGTCCGATGTGGTGACCATGGATTATAAAGTGCGCGGTTTTACCCGTGACATTTCAGGCAAAAAGCATTATATCGATCATAAGATCACGTCTATTCAGGACTATATTGCCATCGATACGCAAGAAAGTTATCAGATGATTGATGTGAATGTGTATCAGGAAAATATTTTCCACACCAAAATGATGCTCAAGGAAACCGAGCTGGAAAACTATTTGTTCGAGAAGGAATGTGACTTGTCCGCCGATCAAAAAGCGGCAATAGAAAGTAAGCTGCATAAGGAAGTGACTGAGATTTTTTATGGTCACAATTACCGTCAGCGTTATGAGGAAGTTAAGGCTTAATTCTTGATTGAGCGGGGACGGCCCGGATGGGCCGTCTTCTGTCTACCTTGGTTATTCGACACCTCGCAGGTCGGGCTAAAAATATGGCCTGCGAGGGCTTTTTGGCCGGTTACTTTAATTGCCGCGCAATTAAAGTAACCGGATGAAGCACTTCCAACGCAATTCCCCGTTCCCTTAGTCCCGCCGATATATGCAGAGCACAGCCTATATTGGAGCTGACCAGATATTCAGGTTGGTCTTTTAAAGCAACACCCAACAGGTCGCTTAACAACGCTTGCGCCATTTGCGGATGATCCAGCATATAACTGCCCGCCGAACCGCAGCATTGTATCGATGCAGGCAGCGATGTCATTTTAATCTCAGGGATTTGTTGCAACAGCTTTACCGCGCCTTGTTCCTCGCGCATGACGTTTTTTAACGAACACGGCGTATGCAGACATACCGATACCGCCAATGGCTGTAGTTGCTCGCTGAGATCGCAGCCTGATTTGATTAAAAACTGGCTAATATCAACCACCTTTCCGGCAAACTCAGCCTGCTGGTATTCCTGCATCTGACTGCCGCAACCGCTGGCGATGGTGACTATCGCATCCAGGTTTTTATCCGCAAAAGCGCTGCAATTGGTTGCGGCCAACTGTCCCGACGTTTCATTATCGCCGTCATGCAAATCCAGTGCGCCGCAACAGGTCTGCTGTTCAGGTATGGATACATTGAATCCCGCCGCAGTTAACACCTTGATTGCCGCATTGACGGTCTCATGATCCAGCAAAGAACCCATGCAGCCGATAAACAAGCCTACATTGCCCCTCACTTCGGCAGTCGTCGGGTAATGCGGCGCCAACGGTGTTGAGTCATGATAATCGGGTAATAGGCGATCGATTTTATCGAGTCTTAATAATTCGGGTAATCTTAGGAATCGTGCTGTTTTTTGCAAGGCAGTGGTTTGATAGAACTTTAAACCCGATTGTGCCAAGCGACCGGCGGTTTTATTGTGGGACACTCTTTTCAGCAGCGACACCGACAGCGTAGTATCGCGCTCGCCCTTTATTTGTTCGCGGAAATCATTAATCAACCGACCGTAAGGCACTACCGCAGGACAAACCCGCTCGCAGGAGCGGCATAACAGGCAGTTGTCGATATGCTCAACCAACTTTTTCGATGTTTCCAGGTGCTTGCCCGCCCAGGCTTGAATTAACGCAATACGGCCGCGGGGCGACTCATTTTCGTTTTGGGTTTTATTGTAGGTGGGGCAGTGCGGCAGGCATAAACCGCATTTGACGCAGAGGTCAGCGTCGGCTAATAAGTTATTCATGGTTTTGTGCAGAGATTGCGTCAATTATTTCGGAGTATTCACTGACTTTCGGCTGGTATAAAAACAGCCCCAGCGCCGATAGCCCGGTGAATATGTACAAGGTGTTGAAACCATCGCCCAGCATGAACATGACCAGGCCGAAAATTCCGACAACTTCAACCAGCGACATCGAAACGATGACGGTCACCAGATAGCGGCTTTTTGCCGCAGCAACGGCTCCCTGTGTCGTCGGGGAACAAGGCATGGTTTGATTCAAGCGAAGCTGAATGTGCCGGATCAGGTTGGTCACCGGAAAAGTTACGATAGCAATAACATAAAGTATCGTTCTGACCAGCACCCGCTGGGCTTCCGGCAACGGCTGTTGCAACCGCTCGCCCACGGTATGACAGATAATGATATAAGCCGCCAGCATCGCAAGCATCATGCCTACAATGACCCAAGGCAGGATAAGATCGGACTTTAAATGTTCGCGTTCAACCTGGTTTCCCATGTTGCTTCCTGTTAAGTGGATGTAGCTGGGTATGATACCAAAACCGGTTGCTATGGAGTTTGAATTTGTTGGTCTGCGAGAATATTCAAAAGAAATATCAAGTTGTCGGTTGTAACGTGAAAGGCGAAAGGCGAAAGGCGAAAGACGAAAGACGAAAGACGAAAGACGAAAGACGAAAGACGAAAGACGAAAGACGAAAGACGAAAGACGAAAGGCAAAAGGCAAAAGGCAAAAGGCGAAAAAAATCAGGTTTCAAATTCCGGCGCCTTTAGTCCTGAGCCTTTCGCCTCTTTTTTAAACATAAAACCTTTTGACAATATGAGACAACCGGTCGTATTATTCAGCCATGCATGAAACTACAAAAAAACAAATTAACCGGGAAAACCTGTTAAATCAGGGCGTAACCTTGCTTATGGGGCAGGGCTACCACGGCACCGGGCTGAAAGAGATTCTGGATGCGGTGCAGATTCCCAAAGGCTCTTTTTATAATTACTTCGGCAGCAAAGAAAATTTCGGCGCTGAAGTCATTCAGCACTATATCGAACCGTTTATTAAACAATTGACCGGGCACTTGCAACAGTCCGAAGGTGACGCGCTCGGCGCGCTACAGCGTTATTTTGATGAGGGGATTGCCGAGCTTGAGAAAGCGGACTTTAAAGGCGGCTGTCTGTTGGGCAATTTAATGGGCGAAATCGGCGATACCAGCGATATTTGTCAAAAGTCCCTGCAATCCGCCCTCAATCGTTACCGGGATTTATTGCAATCAGGCCTTGCCAAAGCACAGCAACAAGGCACCATAAGAACCGACAAATCGGCTGAAGATATGGCCGACCTGCTGGTGAACACTTGGCAAGGAGCCTTATTAAGAATGAAAATAGAAAAATCCTCCGCGCCACTTAAACAGTGTTGCCAGGAGTTATTAGGGGATTTTTTTAAAGCGTAATCGTGATTGCGCTTTAAAAAAGCCAACCCATCGTTTTTACCATCAACCAGGAGATCAACATGCCAAAATATATTATCGAACGCGAAATTCCCGGCGCAGGTTCATTAGCTTATCGCGAGTTACAAGACATCTCGCAGAAATCATGCGGCATCCTTAGCGAAATGGGCCCCAAAATCCAGTGGGTGGAAAGCTATGTGACCGACGATAAAGTCTATTGCGTCTACATCGCACCGGATGAGGAAACGGTTAGAGAACACGCCGAAAAAGGCGGATTCCCGGCCAACCGTATTTCCCAAATCAGAACCATGATTGACCCCACCACTGGAGAATGATCTGGTCCCTACCGTAACGCCTAGAAGACCGGCCGGACCGCACAGGTGTCCGGCTCGTCAGCTAACCAATAATCGGAGACACTACGATGAAAACAAGACAACTAATAAAAGCAGCTTGTTCCGTGCTTGCCTGCTCCGCACTGCTTAGCCCGGTGCCGGGATACGCGGAAATATTGGCGATGGTGAATTATGAAAGCAAATCGGGCCAAACTCCGAGACGCGAAGGCATCGCGATTATCGACGTCGATCCTGCATCGAAAAGCTTTGCCAAAATACTCAATGACATCCCGCTGCCGGACGATTTAGTCGCCCATCATATCTTCTACAACAAAGACCTCAGCAAGGCTTACATCACCTCGTTGGGCAACGGCGCGCTGCATGTGATGGACATGACGCATGTTCCTTATCGCCCCAAAAAAGTCGATATGCCGGACTGTAAAGTTGCTGAAGACGTGGTCTTCTCCAAAGACAACAAGACTTGGTACATGACCTGCATGGGCACAAGCAACGTGATTGTCGGCGATGCGCAAACCGACAAACAGATCAAAGTGATTGCCGCCGATTCGGAAAACGCTTTTATCCGTTATCCGCACGGCATCAGTCTCAATGACGATATCGACCGCATCATGGTCACCAGTACCGTGCGTCCATCCGATCTGGGCGATGCCGGTGAAACCGTAACCGTTATCGAAGCGTCGAGCGGCAAAGTGCTATCCAGCCATAAATTGTCCGATAAACCTTCTCCTTCCGGCGTGTCACCCGTTGAGGCGGTTTTCCTGCCCGAATCGAATCCGCCTATGGCTTATATAGACACCATGTTTGGCGGCGCGCTTTGGACGGGTACATGGAATGCAGGCAACAAGAACTTCGATTTTCAGCAGGTGTTCGACTTTAATGCCGTTAAACAGGGCGTGCCGTTGGAAATCTACTTCAATGACAAGCATGACCGCATGTACATCACCACAGCGAATCCCGGTTATTTCAATATCTTCGACATCAGCCAATCCGCGCAGAAACCGACGTTGATCAAAGCGATACCGACTGCGGGCGGCGCTCACCATGTGGTGCTTACACCCGATGAACAGTATGCCATTGTGCAGAACAGTTTTTTAAACTTGCCGGATATGAGTGATGGTTCAATTACCGTGATCGACTTGAATAAACAGGAAGTGAAGGCCACTATCAATACGTTTAAGAAACAAGGGCTTAACCCTAACTGTATTATCATGATGCCGAAATGGCATCATGATGTTGCGCATTAAAAACTGCGTAGGCCGGAATAAGGCTACCCAAGCGTAGCGCGAGGTCGCGTTTCCGGCTTGTTGAGCAGTGTATTGCCGGAAACGCCCGTTCTTGCTGACGCTCGAACAGGCTTATTCCGGCCTACATGACTGAATATTTTTCAGCGCAGTATCTTTGGCTTTTCCTTCGTGTTCTTCGTGGTAAAAACCCCTTAACTTACAAATGCCGCTGCTTAATAGCCTGCGCCAACTGATGCACCGCCATCGCATACTTATCGCTGTTATTGTATTTCTTGATCACCTTAAAATTGGGGTGGACGCGCCAGTATTCACTGCCGTTGGTTGCGCCAAGTTCAATGGTCGATTCGCCGCTATAGCCTCTAGTCGGTTCCGCCACCGGCATGTTGCGTTGCCAACCGTTACGCGAAAAATAATGCGCTACGCTGCCGACCGCATCGCACTGATCCCAGAGGTTGCGATGGCCGTCGTTGTTGAAATCGACCGCCAAGCGGCGGAAACTGCTGGGCATGAACTGGCCTAAACCCATTGCGCCCGCCCAGGAGCCGACCGGTTGCAGCGGCTCATAGCCTTCTTCGCGGGTCATCAGCAAATAATTTTCCAGCTCTGAGGTAAAAAATTTGGCGCGCCGTTGGGTGTCGAATGCCAGCGTAGTCAGGGCATCTAAAATGCGCGTTTTTCCGACATTGCGGCCGAAAAAAGTTTCCACGCCGATAATCGCAACGATATATTCGGGATCGACGCCGTAAGTCACGCTGGCTTTTTGGATAGCATCGGCATTGTTGCTCCAAAAGGCTACGCCATTATTGATATGCGCCTCGGTAATGAATTGCTGGCGGTAGCGCGTCCAGCCTCCCGACTTGGGGTGAGCAGGCTTGGGGCCGAGGTCTGGTGGTGGGTTTTCCAGACGGATGACGTAATCCAAACGCTTAGCCTTGGAAAACAAGCTGTTTAAATAGCTTTCCGAAAAGTGGTGTTCAAGCACCATGTGTCGAATAAAGTTCTGCACAGCCAACGAGTTGGCGTAAGTTCCGGTTAAACCTAAACTCTGCGTTTGGTATTCAGGGGTATGATCGGGGATAGTGGCGGTATTGTTAGGATACGGCGCGTCGGTTTTGACCGCCGGATTGCCGGCGCATCCGGTAAGCGCTAATGCCAAAGCCAGTTTAAATAAGCGTTTATAGCCTGTGTTTTTCACGGTTGTCTCTTTTGTTGTTAAACGATTTGAAGTAACTGATTGCAGATGTAATTATTCACCACGAAGGCACGAAGAAATAAAACTCGGTGTCCTTCGTGGTGAATTAAAAGATTGGCATCTATTTCATTTGCATCTTTAAGCCTGCACTGCAAAAAAACACCTGATCGCAATGCCGGCCCATTAATTGAGCGGCTTTGCCGGACAGGTCGACAAACTGCCTCGCCAGGCGATTATCGGCGATTATACTCAGCCCGACTTCATTATGCACCAGCACCATGTCGCAAGATAACTGTAGTACCGCTTCCAGTTCTTGCAAAATGTCCGTTTCGGGGATTTGGTGATAAAGCTGGTTGTTTAGCCACATCGATATGCATTCAACCAATACCGGCCCCCGGCATTTCTGCAACGCTTCAAATAGTTTAACGGGTTCTTCGATAGTGACAAATAAATCTTGGCGGCGTTGTTGATGAATCAGGATGCGCGCCTGCATCTCGTCATCAAAAAACTCGGTAGTCGCCAGATAGAAGGGCTTGTCCGTTGCCGTCTGCTCTAAAATATACGCTTCCGCCAGCCGGGATTTGCCGCTTTTGATGCCGCCTATAAACAGTGTTTTCATGACAGCACGGCTCCTGCTGTTAATAGAACCAGAACGATCAGGTTAATGCCTGTTTTCATTTGCAATGCTGTGGTTAAGGTAGATTTATCGACCGGATTGAGGGGCAAGCCCAGTGTCGGTTTATGTTTGATTTGGCCGTGGTAGCTGGCATCGCCGCCCAGCGCAACGCCCAAGGCACCGGCCATTGCTGCAATCGGGAAACCGGCGTTGGGGCTTTCCAGTTTATTACCGTCGCGCCATAGGCACTGCCATGCGCGTTGCTTGTCTTTTGCCAATGCGACAATCAGCAAGGCGGTCAGCCGGGCAGGGATGTAATTGGCTATATCGTCCACTATTGCAGCCGTTTTGCCGAAATAAAAATAACGCTCGGTTTTATAGGCAATCATCGAGTCCATGGTGTTGATGGCTTTATACACGGCAATCCCCGGCAAGCCGAACAGCAGCAGGTAAAACAGCGGCGCGATAACGCCGTCGCTGAGATTTTCCGCCCAGGTTTCAAGGCCTGCTTTATAGATTTCGGTTTCGGTCATGTCTTGGGTATCGCGGCTGACCAGATAGCTTAACGCCTGCCTGGGTTGCTCCGCGGTTAACAGTGCGGCGACGCTGTCGTGCAACATATTCATGGCCAGCCCGGTGGAGGCAAATATCGCCAAAACTATCAGCGACAGCCACGTCGGCAAAAGGCCGCACAGGTAAACCAGGATGACGCTGACCAATAAGGCCAAGGCGATCAAGCCGACCGTTAATAGCGCGCCGGGCAAAATCCGGTCGCTGTAAAACCGCCGTTCAAACCCATTAATGAAATCGCCCATCAATACCACCGGGTGTTTGCAGGGGAGTTCGCCAAAGACCATATCGATAAGATAGGCCAAAGCCGCTAATTCAAAAAACATCGTAATTACTCAGTAGTTAGAAAAAAATGGAACACAGATGACGCTGATTGAACGGATTTACGCGGATTTTTCTACAGCCGGATGGAACATGTTGCCCCGTCCGAAACGTTTTTCTTTAATCCATAGAGTTAACGGCTTCACCAGCCATCGTAAAACCTTTGCGACGGGGTGCATACCCCGTCGCGCCCAGGAAATGGAATGCAGATGGCGCGGATTGAGCTGATAAACACAGCTAAAAAAGAAAATAAAATCCGCGTAAATCTGCCTAATCAGCGTCATCCGCGTTCCATTATGAAACCTGTAACGCTTGCAAAATGGCGGCTATATCCAGATTTTCCGCGACCATATCGGCAAAGCCCTGTATTTCGGCCTCGCGATAATGCGCATAGGCATAGCCCTGATACTGCGGATTGATGGTTTTAAAGTAATCGGTGCGGAACTCATCGTGATCGAAAACCCCATGTACATGAGTCCCGGCAAACAGGCCGCCCTGATAATACAGCGGGTACTTGTCCATGCGGCCGCAATGGATTTCATAGCCGCTGATCCCGGCGTATGCAAACAGTTGATAATGTCCTCGCGCCAGTATTTTTGGACTTTGGTAAAGCACCGTATCGTCGATAAAACTCAAGCCGGTTTCCACAATCGCGGATTCATGTTCAATCGCATCAGGATCGTGCAAACTTTGGCAGAGCATTTGATAGCCGCCGCAGATGCCGAATACCGGCTTGCTGAATTGCAAAATCTCCTCGAATAAGCCCTGATTTTTCAGCCATTGCAAATCGCGGATCACGGTCTTGCTGCCCGGCAACAGCACCATATCGAAGCTTTCCAGCGGACGGTAATCGTGGATCAGCTCGACATAGAGTTCGGGGTCGCCCATCAACACATCAAGGTCGTTATAATTGCTCAGGCCCGGATAGGCGATCACCGCAACGCGGATTTTGGCATCAACCAGACGTTGACGGTAATTGCGCAACGACTGGGAATCTTCCATGTCGATATTCAGCGGCTTAAACGGCAGCACGCCTAAGACAGGAACGCCGAAACGCTCGGCGATGATCTTTTCGCCCTCGTCGAAAAAACGCCGGTCGCCGCGAAATTTGTTGATCACCACCCCGATCAGGTTGCTGCGCATGACCGGATCCATCAGTTCCAGCGTGCCGTAAATCGACGCAAACACGCCGCCCCGCTCGATGTCCGCGACCAGTATATTTTTGCTGTTGAAACTGTTGGCGACAAAGGTATTGGACAAATCCTTGTTCAGCAAATTCAACTCGACCGGCGAGCCTGCGCCTTCCGCAACGATCAGGTCATAGTCCTGCTGTAATAATGAAAAGGCCTGTTTGACCTGCTGTTTCAACCGGTCGATTTCAGCATAATAGGCCGCAATCGACTGGTTTTGATAAACCAGCCCGTTGACAATCACCTGCACCGAACCGTTGCCATGCGATTTAAGCAGCACCGGGTTGAACAGGTAACTTGGCTCGACGCGTGCGGCTTCCGCTTGCAGACATTGCGCCCTGGAAATCTCCCGTCCCTCTTTGGTGACCGCAGAATTATTGGAGACGTTTTGCGCCTTGAACGGTGCAACCTTTAAGCCTTGGTCGGCAAAAATTCGGCACAAGGCCATGACCAGCGTGGTTTTTCCGGCATCTGAACTGGTGCCGAATACGGCTAATGGATTCATTGGTAGTTTTTATTAAATGCGATAAAGAGCAATATGCACCACGAAGACACGAAGGACACGAAGAAAATATATAACTAATACCTATTAGTTTTAATGAGAATTCCCCAATACGTCATTCCGGCAGGGATTGCCGGAATCCAGAAGCCAAGGATGGCAAGGCTCAGATCACATCCATGCGTTGCTCTGCCTCCTGCATTCGTGGATACCGGCAGTCCATGCCGGTATGACGTGCCATTTAAACAAAGCGATAGAGTAAGCTTCGTGTCCTTCGTGTCTTCGTGGTGAGTTTTTTTATTTTTTAACGTTCTTAATACTGTTGGCAAGTTGGGCTATCGCCTGTTCATCCTTGACCGCAAAACGCACATGGCTTTTATCCAGCTCCTCGAAATTGTCGCAGACGCGGATTAAAATCCGCGACGGCTCCAATTGCGCCTGCAACTGATAACCGTCACCGCCGTTTGCCAAGCGAGCCAGCAAAAAATTGGCCTGTCCCGGATAAATTTTCTCGAACAAACCGGAATCTTGCAGCGCTTGATACAGCAAATCGCGTAAATGCGCGGTCTGCTGCCGGGTTTGTTCGATGAAGGCGGTATTTGCCAAGGCCTGCTGCATATAGGCCATGTCCAGGCTGGACAGCTTCCATGCTGGTTCAAAGCGATGCAGTTCCTTTATCGCTGCTGTTGCCGCCAGAATAAAGCCGATGCGGATACCGGCGCAGCCGTAAAACTTGCTTAACGATTTGATCACATAAAGTTTATCGTAATGCGCGATGCGTTCTGCAACCGAGTCGGTCTTACAAAAATCTAAAAATGACTCATCAATGATGATCGTGCAATCTGCCGCTTGCCATGTTGCCAGCAAGTCCGGCAACTCATAAAGCCGGCCATCCGGCGTGGATGGATTAACAAAAATCACCGTGCTGCGTTCGGGAATATCCGCCAGTAAGTGATTAAATCGGTTGATGTTATGTACCGTGCAACCCAGCTCCCCGGCGATATGTGCATATTCGCCGTACAAAGGCGTATACAAAACCAGGTCTTTCGGCTGCAAGCCGCGCAACAGGGCGAAGATAGCCGCGCTTGCGCCGTTAAACAGTTCAACATCAACGCCCGCAGGAATCGGGTAGCGCTGAGCGATCGCCTGTTTTAACAAGCCGTAATCGGGATCGGCATACGGTGTAAGCTGAACGCCTTGCAGGCAATTTAAATCGACCGCCTGCTTCGGGTTGATGTTGGCCGAAAAATCCAGCACCTGTTCCGGCAGGCAGCCGAGCCGCCGGGCGAACTGGTAAATATTGCCGCCGTGGTTCATCCTAAAGACCGCAATTTGTCCACAAAAAACACGAAAGACACGAAACAAATCACGGCACTGTATTGATTTAGCCATTCACCATTTGGATGGTGGTCGACAGCTTGGTATATTTTTGAAAATTTTCGTGCTTTTTGTGTTTTTCGTGGAAAAAATGATTTTTCTAGGTTCATTTATAGATTGATGTATTCGATATAAAGGTAATCGTCAGCCTGCCGCAGTTTATGCACGGAACCCGAATCGATCCGCAGTTGAAACGAATTGGCTAAAGGCAGATTCAAAGCGCGCGCCAGCAAGGCGCGAATAACGCCCGCATGGGTGATCACCAAAACCTGTTTGGCTTCGGTGGCTAATAAATCCTGCCAGAAGCTGCCCGCACGCTGGTACAAATCTTCAAAATTTTCGCCTTTGGGCGGCGCGGCGGTCACAAAGTTGTTCGTCCAATGCTGCAAAACATCGGCGTCGATGTCGTCAAAACGCTTGCCTTCCCACTCGCCGAAATCAAGTTCCTGCAAGCGCGCATCGGTGGTCACCGTGTCTGAAAAGGTCTCGGCCAATTGCAGGCAGCGTGTTAACGGGCTGCTGAAAACGGTGCAGTCATCGTCGAACTCGGGCAGTTTGTCGTGCAGGTTCGCCATCTCGTCGGGAAAACTGTCCGCCAGGGCAATATCGCTTTGACCGTAACACAGCCCCGGATCGGTAGCGGTTTGGGTGTGGCGAATTAAATAAATATCCATAAGGTACTCACGCTTAAATAAAAAACAGTTTCGGCAACTTGCTGGCTTGCGCCCAGGCAATCGCCGGTATAGCCGTCGATACGGCGGTAAAAATAATGTCCCAGAAGCAGGGTCGCAACCAATACGGGGATGATTGCCAGCATACACAAGGCGGGCAGCAACGCCAACGGCAACAACGCTATCACCGTGGCAAAAGCCAATTCCCGGAAACTGGGTTGATAAACTGCGCCCGAGGCTTTGCTGTCATTGCCACGCGCATAAGTATAGCGCTGCATCAGCAACAGCGGCGACAAGCGGCTGATGCTGTGCCCGGCCAGCAAGACTAAAGGTATGACGGTAGGCGTTTCGGCTAGCACGCTGATCTTCAACAACAGCATCAACAGCAGCCCGATAAACCCGTAAACCCCGACATGGGAGTCTTTCATGATTTCCAGGATGCGCTGTTTATTCATGCCGCCGCCGAAACCGTCGCAGACATCGGCAAAGCCGTCCTCATGCAATGCGCCGGTCAGCAAAATGCCGGCGATTAGCGCCAGGATCACCGCCGTAGCCTGCGGCCAAACTAAATCCGCTAGGTAAAATATTAAAGCGGCGATGCCGCCAACCAGCCAGCCGATTAACGGCAAATAGATAGCCGCCTGAGGCAACCGTTTGTAATCCAATGCTTGAGGATGGGGCAGGCGGGTGTAAAAGCTGAGGGCTAGAAAGAATAGCATCTTATCGTTCCCACGCTCCGGCGTAGGAACGCATCCGGCAACGCTCCAGCGTTGCCAAACGCGACGCCGGAGCGTCGCTAACTGCATTCCCACGCTGGAGCGTGGGAACGATGGTATTTTCATTTGTTATCTCGTTCCCAAGCGCTGTGTGGGAATGCAGTATCGGCGCGTTGTGTCGCGTAAAGCTTCAGCTGTGGTTGTAGCATTTCAGGACGCAGCGCGTCCTGGATGGGTTCCCACGCAGCGCGTAGGAACGAGAAGAATACTTTTAAAGCAGGCGAAAGATTCAAGGTAAAAAGCCTTGGGTCTTTCGCCTTGAGCCCTTCGCCTGCTTTTTTAATGATCAACCCCAGCCTCAGCAAACGTAGCCATCTCGTTCAAAAACACGACCGCCGATTGCAGCAGCGGGTAGGCCAGGGCAATGCCGGAACCTTCGCCCAAGCGCAATTCCAGATTCAGCAAGGGTTTGGCGTTGAACTGGTTTAACAACGCCTGATGCCCCTGCTCGCTGGAAACATGGCTGAATACGCAATAATCCAGCACATGAGGATGCAGTTTGTTGGCGACTAACAGCGCGGTGCCGGCAATAAAGCCGTCGACTAAAATAAGCATGCCCAGTTCGGCGGCTTTAAGATAAGCGCCGACCATCATCGCGATTTCAAAACCGCCGAACGTGGCCAGCACGTCTAAAGGCTCAGTTGCGTCTTTATGCTTATTTAGCGCCCGCTGCAATACGACCACCTTATGTTGCAACTGCCCGTCATTTAAGCCGGTGCCGCGGCCTACGCAGCGCACTAACGACAGGCCGGTTAAACGATGCATCAGCATGGCTGCGGATGAGGTGTTACCGATACCCATTTCGCCAAAGCCGATGCAGTTACAGCCGCTTTCATATTGCCGCAAAACCTGATCCGCCCCGGCTTGCATGGCTTTGGTGCATTCCTCGGCGGTCATCGCAGGCTGGGTTGAAAAGTTCCGGGTGCCTTTGTCGATCTTTGCATCAATCAGCTTCGGATGACTGCTCAAATCAGCGTTGACTCCCGCATCGACAATCAATAATTCTATGTCGTGTTGGCGGGCAAAAACGCTGATCGCCGCGCCTCCATCCAAAAAATTGGCGACCATTTGCGCGGTCACGGTTTGCGGATAAGCGCTGACCCCGGATTCAACAATGCCGTGGTCTCCGGCAAAAATAAGGACGCACGGCTTGTTTAAACTCGGGGTCAGGCTGTTTTGGCACAATCCAACCTGTAACGCCAGTGATTCCAATTGACCCAGAGAACCCAGCGGCTTGGTTTTCTGGTCGATTTTGGTTTGTAAGGCGGTTCTAAGTGTTGAGCTGAGCGGAGGGATGACAAAATTTAGCGGCACGGTGTATTCCAAACGTTTTCAAATAATAAATCTTTAAGGTCTTTACGATCCGCCCATTGCTCTTGTTCCAGCATCGGCTTGTCGTAGAATTTATCGACATGTCCGAGGCATAAAACCGCGAACGGCTGGCTGTCTTCGGGCATGTTTAACAGGGTTTTCAAGGCTTCCGGCTCGAACATCGACACCCAGCCCAGGCCGATGCCTTCCGCCCTTGCCGCCAGCCACATGTTTTGTATCGCGCAGGCCAGTGAGGCCAGATCCATTTCCGGCAGGGTGCGACGGCCGAATATATACTGTTCCCGCTGCTCGCACAAGGCGGCAACCAATACTTCCGGGCATTCCAGTATACCTTCCACTTTCAGCTTCATAAACTCGTCTTTGCGTTCATCTAAAGCTTCGGCGGTACGGATACGCTCCTGTTCGACCAATGCGTGTATGGCTTTGCGAAGATCCGGGCAGCTGATGCGCATAAATCGCCACGGCTGCATAAAACCGACGCTGGGGGCGTGATGCGCGGCATTAAGCAGGCGGAGTAACAGCTCGGGATCGATGGGATCGGGCAAAAAATGGCGCATATCACGACGCTCAAAAATGGCGCGATAGACGGCGGCGCATTCCGCGGCAGAGTAGCGATTTTGGGTCATGTTATAGGTAAAAGGCGAAAGGCGAAGGGCAAAAAGCGTTTTTTTCGCCCTTCGCCTTTCGCCTGATGGTATCAAACATTATACGGATGAACAGCCTCAAAACCATGCACTTTGGCTTTGGTGGTAAAGACCGGCGGCGTCCAGCTATCCTGTTTTTGTCCGGACAGGAATTCCGCCAGCCACAAGGCCTGATTACGTATCGGCAAAATGAAGGCGTACAGTTTTCCGTTCGGCAATTCGGCCACATCGCCCAGCGCGTAAATGGATTCGTCACTGGTCTGCAAATAGGGGTTAACCTTGATGCCGCGGCCTATTTCGAGGCCTGCCAGTTCCGCCAATTCGGTGCGCGGTTTAAATCCGCAGGCGACTATCAGCCCGTCAAACTCGCCCGTCACCTCGGTTCTTACGCAAACCTTGTCTTCCTCTTTGATAAATTCCTGTACCGCCTGATTTAGCAGCACCTTAACGCCGGAATCCTGCAACACTTTAAGCAACAAAGCCGAATCCTCTGCTACCAGTTGACGCTCCATTAACCGGTCCATGGCATGAAACAGGGTCACGTTATCGCCCGCCGCCGCTAAATCGGACGCTACTTCGCAACCGATTAAACCGCCGCCGACAATCGCCCAGTTAGGCCGTTGGTTTTGGCTTAAAAAATCTTGCCGAAATTGTCGCAAGGCTTTCAAATCGACCAGGCTGTTCAGACTAAAAAACAGCTTGTCATAGGGCCTGAATGGCGGCGGAATGAACGAGGAAGAACCTTGCGCAATGATCAGCTTATCGTATTGCAGCTCTTTTTCCTGGCAGGAACCGTTGATCGCAATGGATTTGTCTGCACAATTAATAGCCGTTACTTCGGCGCCGCAGAGCACATTGATATTGTTTTCGCGCAGCTTATCAAAGGGCTTGAGGATGATGGATTGTTCAATATCGGTCTTGGTAAAACCGCGGGACAGCAGCGGCCGCGAATAATAGCCGTCATGTTCCCGAGTTACCAGCGTAATCTCGTCGTCATCGGCCGATAATGCGCGGTATTTTTCGGCAAAGCTGACTCCGGCTATGCCTGAGCCGATTATAACAGTCTGCATATTGTTCCCCGGTAAGGATTGATTAAGCCATTAAATCATATTCGCTTTTTTCTACGCCGCACTCGGGGCAACGCCAATCATCGGGAATATCTTTCCATAAAGTGCCCGGTACAATACCGGTATCCAGGTCGCCTTCCGCTTCATCATAAATATGGCCGCAAGTGCCGCACTGGTATTTTTTGTAATCAGGCATGATTATTCCTTGTTTGATGTTAAAAGCACGCCTGACTTTAACAGGTCTGGTTTAATTTTCAATCCGAATCTACAGCTTTCCGTCGATAGTTTTTAGTCGATAGCTTTCAATCTATATAGCGCCGAAATATCCTCATCGCCGCAACCTTCCGCCATTAACCGCTCGTAATCGGCAAGGGTCATGTCGATCAGCGTAGTCGATGCGCCGGATTGTTTCGCCATGCGTTGGCAGATTTTCAGGTCTTTATGGTGCAGCGCAAGTTTAAAGCCCGGAGCAAAGACGCCTTGGGTCATCGTGGAGCCGCGATGCTGTAAAAACCAGTTGCCCGATGCGCCGCCGGAGATGACCTCGATCACCTTATCCATCGGCAAACCCTGAACCTGTGCGAAAGCCAGCGCTTCAGCCACCGCCTGATTGATACCCGCGCCCATGATTTGATTGACCGCCTTGGTGGCTTGACCTGAGCCGGTTGCGCCCATGTGCAGAATGCAGCGGGTCAGGGTTTCCAGCACCGGCCGGGCTTGTTCCAGTGCATCCGCATCGCCGCCGACCATCATCGCCAGCGTGCCGTTTTTAGCGCCCTCAACGCCGCCGGATACCGGCGCATCGAGAAAATCGACCTGTTTTTCGGCCAATATAGCCGCGGCTTGCTTGGCGGTATCGCTGCTGACCGTAGACATATCGACGACGATGGAACCGGGCTTGATGGTAAGAGCTATCGCCTCAACCGTTGCCAGCACATCCTGGTCGGCGGAGATGCAAATCAGCACGATATCGACGTTTGCAGCGAGATCTTCCGGCTGGTCGAAGGCTATGACCTTCAATTCTTCGGCCAGACTTTGCGCCTTTGCCATCGTGCGATTGTAAACGCCGGTTAAGTATCCGGCCTTGGCGATATTTTTGGCCATGCCGATGCCCATTGCACCTAGGCCGATCATGCCTGTTTTCATGTTATTTTCCCGAGGTTGTTTAATCCCGAAAGTGGGACGGGGCATGTTGCCCCATCCCGCTTGGGCGTAAAAATGAGGTGGATGCGATCATTCCAATACAGGGTGATATTGATTTGACTGGGTATAACCACTAAACACATTAACCATACAACTACCTATGCAGCATGTGACTGGTAAAACTTTAATCGCAAGCTATCGGCACAAAAATCAATGTCTTGTTCTTGCCATATAATGGAACGTCCTTTATTCCCTATTTGTACTTGATCAAAAACAGCAGGATCCTTTAACAAGGTCATTACACCTTTTTCGATCAATTCTTTAAAATCGGCAACGATAGTGACATTATCGTCATAAGTTATTTTGATGCTGTAATCAGTTGCATTCGGCTCTATGGTTTTAATAGTATAAAACATGGGGTTACTCCAATGGCTCAATGGCAACAGGCGGCTGCATATTTTTACAAAGATCCCAATCGTGCGATAACTCTTCCTGGTGTAAAGCTGTCCATTCTAAAACCATTGATTTAACGCGCTTAGGCGCATCGCCTTTGATGATTTTGATGGGGTTAATTGTTATGACCAGCTCGTATTCGCCGTATTCTGCATGGTCATCAAAAAACATTTTGATTAGAATGCCGTAAAACATGGAAATCGTTGGCATGATGTTCTCCTAAAATCATCGATTCAATCGCAGCTATGGGTAGTCTGGGGCAACCGCAAAAAATAAACATCAATAAGTCACTGTTCACCTCAGGCGAGACGAACAGGGGTCTAAAGCGGGATGGGACATGTTGCCCCGTCCGAAACGTAATGCGTTGGGCATGTAGGCACTTAGCTTAGACATCACAGAAACGTTATGGACGGGGTTGCAAACCCCGTTCCGCACGGAGTTCTGCCAATCTTTCGGAAAACTTCATCCCGCATTTTTATAAGTTCTGGTTCTGAATCCATAGCGCGTAATTGTATTTCCTCAAACAGTGGGAATATCGGGCATGTTTTTTATGCCCGACATTCCTAAGTTACCAAATATTCCACGATGACCGGGTTTCTTTCCTCAAACCCACTCCGCTTTAATCCCGTTCTCCTCGCACCATTCCTCGGCTAGGCGTTTCAGTTCTTTCTGTTCGAATGCGTACCAGGCATCGCTTAAATTCGTGTGTTCGTGCAAAGTGTCCTTGAACTGACGAAAAGGTTTGCGGCGATTAAGTGCGTCTCTGAGTCTGTCCGCCTCCTTGGTATCACCGAGCTCGTCAACGAAGTCTTCCATGATTTGGAAGGATTCATGGGAGGCTAAGGGGTCGATCAGGCGATAGCGCGGGTTGTCTTCCAGGTCTTCCGGCAGGTCGTCCTCGTCGAGGCCTTCGGTGCTGAGCAGGATGTCGCCGGTTTCTGTGTCCAAGTAAAAGCCTCCTTCCACTACATCGAACCGAGTAGTCAGGGCTTGGATAATGTCGTCGAGGTTGATTTTCAAGGAAGTCATGGGGTCATCACCTTCTTTCAATTTGAGTTTTGTTAATTTCGATCAACAAGCAGTCTAAGGTTTTGGGCGCATCAAACCGACGGGGGGAGCCAATATACTCCAAGACTGCTTTCGCTAACTGGCAGGAATGGATGCCTTCAAAACCGGATTACAGCTTGGTCGATAACAGCCAAAACCCTTTCCGGCGGGGTAATATTCACGCGATTGGCCTCACCCAAACATTGTTAACCGGTTCGTGTTACTTGGGGCATCCTTCCATTTTATAAATGGCATAACCCTTCTTGTCGATGTCGGCTCTCATGGCTGCCGGGGCTTCGACGCTGTGATAGAAGTAACAGTTTTCCGGGGGCACGACGGCATCTTCCAGATCAATGCTGGCCAGCCATTGTTTCGCACAGCTAATCGCTTTTTGCTGACTCTCTTCATCCAATATCACATTAAAATGCAGTTTTTGGCCTTTTGCGGTTTTTGCGTAAGTGTCGAATACATATGAGAGGGTCATCAGTTTTCTCCCTTGTTGTTAAACCGGATAGGGTTGAGCAGGGCATGTTCGCGCAACATGTAAAATTAAGAAATCTTCTATTTAGCCAAATAAGTATAAGACGTCAACCCCGCAATCAGCTCCTGCTCATATTCCTGCCGCTGTTGCTCGCTAAGATCGCTGTTCGCCAGTTTTTCCCGGTAGGCGGTTTTCAAATCTTCGCTGTTGATATGCACATAATCCAGCAGGTCATCGACATGTTCGCCTTCATGCAGGTCGTAAAAATGGTAGCCTTGGTCGTCGAGTTCGATGTTGATGGAATGGGTGTCGCCGAACAGGTTATGCATGTCACCCAATATTTCCTGGTATGCGCCGAGCATAAAAAAGCCGATCAGGTACGGATCGTTGCTGTCGATTTCATGCACCGGCAGGGTTTTTTCGATATTCTGTCCGTCGATATACTGGTCGATGCGGCCGTCGGAATCGCAGGTTAAATCCTGGATAACGGCGCGGCGCGTGGGCTGTTCGTCCAGCCGGTGGATCGGCATGATCGGGAAGATTTGATCGATGCCCCAGATGTCGGGCATGGACTGGAACAGCGAGAAATTGCAAAACACCTTGTCGGCCAGTTTCTCGTTCAGCTCCTGCAATATCGCGGCCTCGCTTTGATTGTTGGGATTCAGCTTAAGGACCAGCTGGCGGCATAGCAGCGCATAGTTATTCTCCGCCTCGGCCAGTCCGGTAATGCTCAGTTTGTCCTGGGTAAATTGAGCCCGTGCTTCCGATAAATCGAACTGCGCATCGTGATAATGCTCGACCAGATTGTGCGGTTCCGGCAAGGCTTGCAGTTCGGCATGGTTGGCGTAAACCGATTCAATATCGGTCACGTTGGTGATCAATACCGCATGATGAGCGGTCAGCGCACGGCCCGATTCGGTGATGATGTCGGGCTGCGGCACCTGTTTTTCGGCGCAAATATCGGCAAAACTGCGCACGATATTCTGGGCGTATTCGTCCAGGCTGTAGTTGATCGACGATTCGCGCCGCGAATGGCTACCGTCGTAATCCACGCCCAGCCCGCCGCCGGTATCGACGATTTTCACATTAGCGCCCAGGCGATGCAGCTCAACGTAAAACTGCCCGGCTTCTTTCAGGGCTATTTTGATGTCGTGAATGTTGGCGATTTGCGAGCCCATGTGGAAGTGCATCAGTTTCAAGGTGTCCAATAAACCGGCTTGCTTAAGGCGCTCGATTAATTGCAGCACTTCAGGGGCATGAAGACCGAATTTGGATTTTTCGCCGCCGCTGTTTTGCCATTTCCCGGCGCTGATGCTGGACAGCCGGATTCTGACGCCCAGTTGCGGCTTGATGTTCAGGCGCGCCGCTTCCTCGATAATCAGTTCCAGTTCCAAGGGCTTTTCAATGACCAAGTACAGATTCAGCCCCATTTTCAGGCCGATCAGCGCCAGACGGATATAAGCGCGGTCTTTGTAGCCGTTGCAGACCACCACGCCTTTGTTGGACAGCGCCATAATCGCCAGCAATTCCGGCTTGCTGCCCGCTTCGAGGCCGATGTTGTCGGCCGCCAGAATGCCTTCGACCACCTTGCGTTGCTGGTTGACCTTGATCGGATAAACCGGCGTGTAGTTGCCCTGATAATCGTTATTGACGCAGGCTTTTTGGAAAGCGTTGGATAGCTGGGTAACGCGGTCTTTTAAAATATCGGTAAAACGCACCAGTACCGGCAAGGATAGCTTTTTGTCGTTTAACGATTGGGCGATTTCGTACAAATCCAGTTTCACGTTTTTATCGGAACTGGGTTTTACGCTGACATGCCCGGCGGCGTTGATCGAAAAATAGCCTTGTCCCCAACTGTCTATCGCGTAGGTTTGGGCGGATTGCCGGGTTGTCCAGGTTTTGCTTAGTTTTAAATTCACTGTTTATTTCCTTTCTTATAAATGCTTTGGCTTTTCTGAGACCAAAACTCAGTTAATCCAATTTTCAAGTGCAAGACCCTCCACACGTTCGAATTCCCGCGCATTATTGGTTACCATAGTGGCCGACAGACTAAGCGCATGGGCGGCAATCAAGGTGTCCAATGGGCCTATTGGCGTACCTTTGGATTCCAGTTGAACCCGAATATCACCATAACAGGAGGTCGCTTCAGTATCGAAAGGCAGGCATTCGAATTGATACAAAAAGTATTCAAGCTTAATTCGATTCGCTTCTTTCTTGACGCTTTTTGCGATGCCGTATTTCAACTCAGCCAACGTCAGCGAGGAAATAACCACCTGTTCATAAGCCAAGCCATCGATTTTTGCGAGAATATTTTCATAACCGATTCTGCGATTTAATAAATAAATGCAGATATTGGTATCCAGCATAAAAATCATTCAAAGTCTCGCGAGTCGCTTTCGAGAGGTTGATTTCTTTCCAAGGCTACCGTTTCGTCCACGCTGTCCAGCAGGCTTAACAACTGTTTGGCGGAGTGCTTTAAAGGTAATAATAAAATACCTTCACCGACGTGTTTAATCGTGACTTCCGTGCCCTCAAAACGAAATGATTTAGGCAATCTGACCGCTTGGCTTTGGCCGTTCTGAAATAACTTTGCTGTTTGCATGATGGGCTCCCGATGAATATATACTGGATATAGATTGTATGGCATTCAAGATGAACGGGCTACTGTTAAACGCATGTTCTTAAGTTTACTCTGCCCCAGTATTCCATTGAATCAAACGAGAAAGTAAATGCCCGCGGCCAGCCATGTCAGCAGCAGTAGCAGCCAAGGAAGCCAGTGCTGTCGATAAACTATACTCTGTTGTATTTCAGTATCATCCGACTCTGTCGATTGCTGCTTTTGAGTTGATATTTTCTTGAGCCTTCTGTTCAAGTCCCTGGCTTTTTCTTTTTGCTGTTTTTTATAGAGATCAATGCCTTTTTGAATGCCTTGAGCAATCAGCCTGGTTTGTTCTTTGGTTTGAGCGGGACGTTGAGTTCCTCGGGCTATTTTCAGCGCGTCCTCTTGAGTCTGCTGTGATGGCTTTTGATAACTGTTTTTGGTCATGATGGTATTTTGGTAATGAGCACTTCACTAAATTATACTGCGGACAGCTACGGATGCGGATAATCAAATCACCAACATCCTATGGTATCTACTTTAAAACTCAGCGGAACTAATACACTCTATCCGCGAAAATTGTAAAAAAGTGGTTTGATAATAGGTCACGCACCTTAACTGAATGGCCGGGAAAAATGAGGTGGTAGCGTGTAGGGCGTGCCGTGCGCGCCCTACGGCGGAATGACAAGGAAAATCAAATTCGCGTAACCTGTGGCCTATCTTTTTCGCGGCTGTAACGGACAATACGTAACATCAGTGATTAAGTCGATTGATGGGGTTAATCGGAATGCGTTGGTTGCTGGCAAAGCGGCTTAGCGAGGCGCGTTGAAAAGCCGGAAACGGGGCAGGTTGCTAATCAACTACTTCACATTCATGTAACTTGATTCCGGCATAATGAAACATGGCGCTGTGAATATGCGCTGCGGCCAATAGCCGCAATCCGTTGTGCCGTGGCTTGCCAAATCTAATATAATGCCCGAATCTTTATTTTTCCAGGAACCTATACCATGAACCCAACCGAATGGTTTACCGAGCAACACTCAGACGCGGGCTCGGCCTTTTCGTTAAAAATTAAACAAAAGCTGCACGAGGAGCAATCCGAGTTTCAACACCTTGAAATCTATGAAACCGAAACCTTCGGTAATTTGATGATTATCGACGGTTGCACGATGGTATCAACCCGCGACAACTTTTTTTATCATGAAATGATGAGTCATCCGGCGTTATTCACTCACCCCGATCCAAAAAGGGTGTGGATTATCGGCGGCGGCGACTGCGGCACGTTAAGGGAGGTGTTAAAACATCCATCGGTAGAACAAGCCGTGCAGATTGACATTGACGAGCGGGTCACGCGTCTGGCGGAAATTTATTTCCCCGAATTATGCGAATCCAACAACGACCCCAGAGCCGACTTGAAATTTATCGACGGCATTAAATGGGTGAAAGACGCCGAGCCGAATTCGGTGGATATTATCATCGTCGACAGCACCGACCCGGTCGGCCCGGCTTTAGGCTTGTTCAGCGAAGAGTTTTACCGCGACTGTTTTGCCTGCCTGTCGGAAAACGGCATGGTCGTCCAGCAAAGCGAGTCGCCTCTGTACCACATGAAACTGATCGGCGAAATGCGCGACGCGATGAGCAATGCCGGTTTAAGTCATCTGCAAACCTTGTTCTTTCCGCAATGTTTGTATCCATCCGGATGGTGGAGCGCAACGATTGCCAGCAAAGGCGATCTGAGCAAGTTCAGGGAATCGGACAGTGCGAACAAACCGTTCGACACGACTTACTACAACATCGATATACACAAAGCAGCTTTGGCCCAGCCTGAGTTTGTTAAAAAAGCGTTTAATTTATAAGTAGATTTTTTCACCACGAAGGACTGCAGGGATGCAGGAGGTAGAGCAATGCAGGAGCAATTGCCGAGGCACGAAGAACACGAAGTTTTTTACTTTGCTTTTCTCCGTGTTCTTCATGTCTTCGTGGTGATGCTTTTATAGGTTACCCGACCAACCATAATATGAGATTACCCTGATGTTTGATCCTAAATCCCTTGATGATATTGCCAACCGTTTGGCGGGCGCCATACCTCCCGGCTTGAGCAGCCTGAAAGACGATCTTGAAAAGAGTTTCCACGCCATTTTGCAGGGTGCGTTAAGCAAACTGGATTTGGTGACCCGCGAAGAGTTTGAAGTGCAAAAGCTGGTGTTGGCAAAAACCCGCTCAAAGCTAGAAGACCTGGAAAAGCGCGTCGCCGAAATGGAACAGCAAACGCTCAACAAAGAAGACATGTAGGTTGTAGGATAAAGCCGCCATGTCTTCCTTAGCGGTTGTTTTCAGTCGCGGTCGCTCCGGTATAGAAGCGCCTTTAGTGACCGTTGAGGTTCATATTTCCAATGGCTTGCCTGCACTCAATATTGTCGGCCTGCCGGAAACGGCGGTTAAGGAAAGCAAGGATCGCGTTCGCGGAGCGATATTAAACTCCAAGTTTGAGTTTCCGATGCAGCGCATCACCGTCAATCTGGCGCCTGCTGACTTACCCAAAGAAGGCGGGCGATTCGATTTGGCCATCGCGTTGGGCATTTTGGCCGCATCCGGCCAGATTCCGATCGCTCACCTTCATCACTACGAGTGTGTCGGCGAGCTGTCGCTGGGCGGCGAACTGCGGTCTATCAACGGCGTTTTGCCGATTGCGATACAAGCCCGGAACAACCACCGAAAACTGATACTGCCCAAGGAAAATACCGCCGAAGCGGCGCTAGTCAAGGATATTGAAATCATCCCGGCCATGCATTTGCTGGAAGTCTGCGCCCATCTGACCGGCCAGCATCTGATACAGATCGAGTTTCAGCAGGAAGAGCAGGACGTACCGTCTACCGATATAGACTTTGCCGATGTCCATGGCCAATATCACGTCAAACGTGCCTTCGAAATCGCCGCAGCCGGTGCGCATAACCTGATCATGCTGGGTCCGCCCGGCACCGGCAAATCGATGATCGCATCGCGCTTGCCGACCATATTGCCGCAGTTGACGGAGCAGCAGGCACAGGAAACCGCGGCAATCGCATCGATCAGCGATCAGGGACTGGATGTCGCCAACTGGCTTAAGCCTCCGTACCGTGCGCCGCATCATACTGCTTCGGCGGCGGCCTTGGTTGGCGGCGGAAGCAATCCAAGACCCGGCGAAATTTCGCTGGCGCATAACGGCACACTGTTTCTCGACGAACTCCCGGAATTCGACCGTAAGGTTTTGGAAGTGTTAAGGGAACCGCTGGAGACCGGGCACATCACCATTTCCCGCGCTGCCAGGCAAGTCGATTTCCCGGCGCGCTTTCAGTTGATTGCTGCGATGAATCCATGCCCTTGCGGCTTTCTGGGCGATGCTTCGGGGCGTTGTCATTGCACGTCAGAGCAAGTGATGCGCTACCGGGCCAGAGTGTCCGGCCCGTTGCTGGACCGTATCGACATGCATCTGGAAGTGCCCAGAATATCGCATGAAGTGTTGCGCAAAGGTTCGCCGGACGGCGAAGAAAGCAGCGAGACAATCAGGGCGCGCGTGGTTGCGGCTCGCAACTTGGCCGTTGCGCGTAGCGGCAAGGCCAATTCGGCGTTGACGGCCAAGGAAGTTAAGCAGCTGTGCGTACTGTCCGAACCCAGCCATCAGATTTTAGAGCTGGCGATGGATAAATTCGGTTTGTCGCATCGGGCTTATCACCGGATTTTAAAACTGGCGCGCACCATTGCCGATCTTGCCCAATCGGAAAATATTGAAACCGCGCATTTAAGCGAAGCGATTAGTTATCGCAAGCTGGATCGTAAGGTTTAATACGCTATGATAGAACATAGAATGGATAAAACAAGCTGTACGAGATAACACTTATCGCTATTCAAAGCATGGCGACCAAGAACGATAACTTAACTTTGGCCGAAGTGGCACAAGCTCTGAGCAATGGACGTATTCTCGAACAGTATGCCGACACGGGACGTGGTGTAAGCTGTTTAGTCGCCGGGTTTACCGATAGCGGTATTCCAATTCATATTGTGTGCGGATGCATGGGCAAGACGCTGGTTATTATTACTGTCTATATTCCTATGCCTCCTAAATTTACAAATCCTTTTGAACGGGGGAATTAATATGTCCGAACAATGCGTATTTTGCGGCCATAAGCACCTTAGTAGCAAAACCACACGCTATATCTACCAAAAGAACGAGCAGATGCTTGTTGTTGAGCACGTGCCTTGTCTTGAATGCATGTTTTGCGGCGAGCGATATTTCGATGCGTTGGTTTTAGAGAAAATCGAAAATGATTATCAGGCAATCACTGACCGGCAAAGACAACCCCTGCGGGTTATGCAGGTTGCGGTAGAGGATTTCGCGTCACTGTCTTTATGAACGATGTTTCTGACGTAAGCTCTGCCGGTTCCCAATTTCCAGATTGGGAACTCAGAATACGAAGCTGGAGCTTCCAAGACCGAATTCCCAAGCTTGAGCTTGGGAACTAGCTGAACGTAAAAGGCCGCTTCACTGCTTGAGCGTGGCTAATCAAAACATAAGTTTTTAAAGTATTAACCGATATTACGTAGGTCACAAAAAACACCATGAAGTTTTATATTTTTCTTCGTGTCTTCGTGGTGAACTTTTTTATAGGCATCAATGTCCAAACTAAACCCCCAACAACAAGCCGCTGTTAAAGCGATTGATCATCCCTTATTGGTGCTGGCCGGAGCCGGCAGCGGCAAGACGCGGGTGATTACCGAAAAAATCGCCTATCTGGTCAAGCAAGGCCTGCCTGCGCGGCATATTGCGGCAGTGACCTTCACCAACAAAGCCGCGCGGGAAATGAAAAATCGGGTATCCAAGCTGCTGGATAACAATCAACAGCGCGGCCTGCGGGTATCGACCTTCCATTCCCTGGGGCTTGATATATTGCGTGCGGAATCCAAGACGCTGGGCTATAAAGCTGGAATTACGCTGTTTGACGAGCAGGACAAGTACACGCTGCTGCGCAACCTGATCAGCCACGGCGCGAAAGATTGCGACATCGACAACATCGATAGCTATGCCCGGCAAATCGGCCAATGGAAAAATGCTTTCGTTACGCCGGAACAATCCATAGCGATTGCGGCAGCGAACGAATACCCGGCTGCCAACCTGTATATCGACTACACCCGCAGCCTGAAAGCCTACAATGCGGTCGATTTCGACGACCTGATTTTGTTGCCGGTGTTGCTGTTTCAACAGCATCCGGCGATCCTGGAAAAGTGGCAAAACAAGATCCGCTATTTGCTGGTCGATGAATACCAGGACACTAATATCACCCAATACCAACTGGTGCGTTTGATCGCCGGTAACTTGGGCCGGTTTACCGTGGTCGGCGATGACGACCAATCCATTTATGCCTGGCGCGGCGCGCAGCCGGAAAATCTGGCGCAATTGCAAAAAGACTACGCCCGTCTGCAAGTCATCAAACTGGAGCAGAATTACCGCTCCACTCAGCGTATCCTCAAGGTCGCCAACCAGCTGATCGCCAACAATCCCCATGCCTTTGAAAAACGCCTGTGGAGCGAGCTGGGTTACGGCGATCCGCTACGGGTTTTAAGCCATAAAGATGAGCAAATCGAAGCCCAGCAGATCGTCTCCGAGATCATCCATCACAAGTTCAAGACCGGCAGCAATTATCAGGACTATGCGATTTTATATCGCGGCAACCATCAGTCCCGGTTATTCGAAAAAGGTTTAAGGGAAAACAACATCCCGTATTTCATCAGCGGCAGCACCTCGTTTTTTGCCTATTCGGAAATCAAGGACATCCTCGGCTACCTGCGCTTGTTTGTTAACCAGGACGACGACGCGGCGTTTTTGCGGGTCATCAACACGCCCAAACGGGAAATCGGCCCGAGCACCCTGGAAAAGCTCGGCGCTTATGCCAACGAGCGGCATATCAGCCTGTTTGCTGCCAGCACCGAGTTCGGCCTGAGCCAAAAGCTGTCCGAAAAAGCCATGCACCGGCTGGAAAAATTCCGCGACTGGGTCATCGACACCGCAGACCGCATCGAGCGAGGCGATACCTTCGCGGTCATCGAACAATTCATCGACCAGATCGGTTATTCGCAGCATTTGCAGGAAGAAAGCAAAACCAAGGAATCCGCCGACCGCAAACTAAAAAATGTCTACGAACTGGTTGAATGGCTGAGACGCATCGCCGACAAGGAAACCGACGGTCAAAAACCGCTGGCGGAAATCGTCTCCAAAATCATGCTGATGGACATCATGGAACGCAACCAGGAAGACGAGGCCAGCGACCAAGTCAGCCTGATGACCCTGCATGCCGCCAAGGGACTGGAGTTTCCGCATGTGTTCTTGATCGGCATCGAAGAAAACATCCTGCCCCATCAAAACAGCATCGAAACCGACAACATAGAAGAAGAGCGCCGTCTGGCTTACGTTGGCATCACCCGCGCCCAGCGCACCTGCACGTTCAGTTACTGCACCCATCGCAAGCGTTACGGCGAAGTCGCCGAATGCGAGCCCAGCCGGTTTTTAAGCGAGCTGCCCGCCGATGATCTGGAATGGGTCAACAAAAAACAGCTGGCGCCGGAAGTCATCAAAGAGCGCGGCAAGGCGAGCCTGGCGCACTTAAAAACAATGTTGTCGTAATTGCAGCGCCGATCGGTTAGAATACACCCCACGCGCCCGTAGCTCAGCTGGATAGAGTACAGCCCTCCGAAGGCTGTGGTCAGAGGTTCGAATCCCCTCGGGCGCACCATTCTGCTTCACTTCCCCCCGCCTTATGTTGGCCTAATCTAAGTTTGGTGACCAAGCGTTATTAGATGCATTTTCTTCAATGAAGAATCTGACCTCAGCCCTTGGCGACTAAAGACAGGCTTCGTTTAGCTATTCTCTGTTCTTCAAGGTGTTTTATTGGTCATCTGGAATATGCTCCACTAGCTCTTCAATTTTGCATTCAAAATAAGTACGCAACTTGTCCAAGTTGTCTGTCACTGTGCAGTGCCCCCCAATGATTAATTCCAGTTGAATCCGCTAATTCATTAATTGTGATTCGGCTGTTCTCACGAAACTCCTTTTTTCTATCAATTCTTTAATCTTAAATCGCAACATTTCTTAAACGCTCAAAAGTCTTTTTAATCTTGCCAGAGCATCCGGCACGTAAATTCCCGAAAAATCCTTAATTTAATGGCAGTGACGCGCTACGTGGGAGCGATATGATTTATCTTGAATTAATGCTTCGCAATGGTAGATAGTAACAGTGCAGCAGTGTGTAGATATGACAGGGAGTTCACATCATTTATTGGGCTCTGCTAATATTCTGAATTTGTACTCGATCTTGATTACAACCATTATTAATGGAACTTTACCTTGAAAAATATCGTGCGTGTCCGTTTTTTGGTTTCTTTGCTGCTGTGGATATGTGCAGCCGATGTTTACAGTGATGAAAATCACCTCATAGCGTGCGGCTCCTTCTATAGGACATTGAGCGACTTGAAGGTGCAGCAACCGCCGAGGCGAGTACTGCTTGTGCCTTTACTGAGCAGGGATCCGCATACGACGGAGAGCCCAAGGTGGTCTGAGCAACCCGCCCGCACTCTGGAAGCCTTTTACCGGAACCGGTTTAATGCGGACGTTACGCAACTGCGGGATGTCTGGAGCTGGACGGATTATTACCGGCAGGTCGATCAACTGGCGCGGCAGTCGCCCCCTTTCGATCGGGTTATGTTTATCAGTCATGGCGGTTTCGACGGCCCGGTACTCAAAAATGCCGTGTTTTGGCAAAACTTTCGAGTAACGGGGAGCAAAGGCGAATTGCTTCAATACTCCGAGGCGCAACCCGGACTCAAGAACGTGTTGTCCATCACCTATGATGTCGAAAAAAACCGCATATTCAGCGGCTATATGGCCTCGCACTGGCCGGAGCTGACGCCGATGAAATCGGACGACATCAGGCATCTGCTTAAGGGGCTGGAAAAACAGATTCAGCCGCTGGATCATGCTTGTTTTCAAAATTACTGTTCGCAGGAGAGTCTGGCTACCAGCCCTGAACAGCAGCGCGGATACCGGCTCGATCTCTGCGAACTCATTTGCCGCGAACCGCTGTTCGAGCAAAAGACATCGGTTGAGATCTCTGCGGAACGGTTCTTTCATTTCACAAAATCCCTGAGTTCGCTGGTAACGGCAGACGGCTTGATTTTTTTCGGCGCCTGCAATCCGGGCAGTGCGGCACCGGTAAAAACGCTGGAGAAGGATGAAACCGAGTTGTTAATCAACTCAACCCTTGCGGGCGGGCCGCACAAGAGTTACGTGCATTTGGTTGGCGCAGTTACCGGTCGGGTCACCGCCGGTCCGATAGGACAAAGCAGCGCCGATGACATTGTAAATCGAATTATCATGTTTGAGACCAGCCGTCCCCAGCACAATTTATGCGTGGTCGTCCCTGAAACGAAGTGATCTGGTAACAAAGCCACAATCATTTTGGGAAGGAATAGCTCTCTCAACCATGAACAAGGAGCGCTTTGCCAGCGGGCCTGAAGGATATGTTGTCCGGCTTATTCAAACAATAAGTGCTAATACCTAAAACGGCTTTATGTGCGCCACCGTACCGACTGCCTCTGGTTTTGTAGTTAGCCTAGACATTGGCGGATGAAAAAAGCATAGCAATACCTTAAGATCAGCCGCCTAATCCTAGGGGAATATCATAAGCACACAGCCTATTCGCCGTTGCAATATCTTGCCGCGGCGTTTTTTTATATTGTCGGCCTCACTGCCGACAGATGCGCAACCTGCGGAAAAAGCGCTAATTAGGGATTTCATGACTACATCTCCAGTTAAGTGGCAGCTTCTCAGCAGGCTTCAGGGAAAACGCTCTACAGAGATAAGACTTAAGTACAAAAAACAAGCCGACTAAGATTCCAAGAACCTCAACGCTACTTTAGCCGCAAAACTTGCTGCAGCCGGTACGGTAGAGCGCATGCTGGAAGTGAGGATACCTTAAGCTTTAATAAGGAACCCTGCTGAAAAACAGCATCGAATGTTTTCTACATTCAGCGTCAGTCAAGACTAAATCGCCGTTAAAACAATAAGATAAAAATAAGTGATGGAAACCTTTGGCGCTCCGTACTGACAAAACAGGCAAATTTTCAATGCTTTTTGATACTCTCGACTTCATTTTTGATGCGTAACAGCAGCGTCTCCAGATCTTTTTCCTTTTCGCTATACAAATAAGTTAGCGCTATCAGGCTCAGGCAATGTATGCCGATGGTTTGGGCAAGGGTCTGGAGTTTATCCAGCGTGGGACTTTTTTTACCTCTCTCCAGCGAACTCAGATAAGTCCGGCTGGAAACGTCGGAGAAGTCTTCTTGGGTTAATTCACGCGATTTTCTGGCGTTTTTCAATGCCTTGGCAAATGCAACTCTCATTATTATCGATCCTTCTTATTGTAAAGCGGCTGCATATCTAGCCAAAATGAACCCTATAAGGCTACAATCTATAGTATTCATTTTCATTTTTGAATTACAGAATTAAGGGGCAGCTCATGCCGGAGATGCCCCTTAATCTGAAATCCAGAAGGTATACCGGCTGTGGGGTCAGCATCGCCGCAGACCCTATGTGGAGACGGTATACAGTCGGTTCAGTATAATCGCCGCTGTGGTTTTTTGCCGGAATCACCCTTATAACCGGTCACAGTGACCGACAAAATGCCGCCTTCAAGCGGGACTAAAACATTTATTAATGCAGACAAGACTGAAACATTTATCGCGGCTAGGTGTTTGGGCTTTGATGGTCGCCGAGTCGGCGTCGTCATTTGCCCAGACTGATAATTCCGGCGTCGATGCGGAAACTGTCGCTCTCGATGACATTCTGGTCGTCGGCAAGCGCGCCAGCCTTGTCTCAGCACAAGAGATCAAGCGCGACAAGACGGAAATCGTCGATTCGGTGGTCGCCGACGACATCAACAAACTTCCCGACATTAACGTCACCGACGCACTGTCCCGGATTACCGGGGTACAGATTCTTCGCGACCGTGGCGAGGGCGCCGGTGTGGCGATTCGCGGTCTTACCCAGATGGAAACACTGTTGAACGGACGGGAAGTCTTTACCGCCGGTTCGGGGCGCACGCTCGATTTTGCCGACATCCCTTCCGAAATGCTGACCGGTATCGATGTTTATAAAACCTCATCGGCCAACCACATCGAAGGCGGCGTCGGCGGCACCATTGATTTGCGGACGCACCGGCCTTTTGACTTTGACGGTCGTCAGCTGCTAGGTTCCGCACGGGTAATCCACGGCGATCTGGTGGACAAAGAGGAACCGCAATTCTCTACCTTGCTGAGCGACCGCTGGAAAACGGAAAGCTTCGGCGAATTCGGTGCGCTGGTGAATTTTGCTTATCAGCGGCGCGCCTGGCGGGAAGATCAAAAAAGCACCGGCAACCCCGTTGCCCGCAGCAACATTATTCCGGGACAGTCTGTCATCGTGCCCAACGGCACCTCGGAAACGACCAGTCTCGGCCATCGCGAACGCACCGCCGGCAGCCTGGTATTGCAATGGCGGCCGTCGGATGCGCTTGAGCTCTATGCCGAAGGCAACTATGCCGAGTTCAAGACCCTTCAGGATTCTTACCAGATTAACGTCACGCCGTCTTCGAACTTTGTCGCCGGTAGCCCACGGTTGTTTCCGGGCACCAACGATCTGCAAAGCATCAGCTGGACCAACGCCCCCATCTCCATTCTCAGCTTTGCCCGCGACACGGTGGACAGGACCCAGCAGGCGGCGGTCGGCGGCAGCTGGAACAAAGGCGCGCTGACGCTCAAAACCGACCTGAGCTACACCAAAAGCTTTAACAACCTGTTTTTCTCGGGGCCGGTATTTAGCGGCAGAGCCGCGCAATTTAACCAGGATCTGTCCGGTCAGGTTCCGACTACCAGCGTTAGCGGAACCGATTTGCTCAATCCCGCCAATTTTCAATATGCGAGCATGGCTTACCGCACCCGGCCGTTTAACGGCGAATTGTCTACGGCCCGGCTCGACGGCGATTACCAACTGTCCAGTGGCTTTATCAAATCGGTTTCCGCCGGGTTCCGTTACGCCAAGCGTCGAGCGGGCAACACTCCCGGCCTGATTTTTGCCGATGCCGCAGTGACCGGCATTTCGGCGGCAGACAGGCCAAGCCATATCATGGCCAATCCCGCCGATAATTTCCTGGGCGGGGAAGGCGGCAGCATCGGCAGCTATAGGGTCGGCAACCTCGATTCCGCCCGCGGCGCGGCCGGATTGCGCAATGCTTTCGGCATTACCGCGCCGATTCCCTCCGCCGGCAGCCCGCTGGGTATTTGGGGTATCAGCGAGGAAACCCAAGCCGGCTACTTGATGAGCAAATTCGAAGCGACAGACTTTCCCCTGGACGGCAACATCGGCCTGCGCGCAGTGCAAACGTCGGAGTCGGTAACCGGAAGCCAGTCGGCGCCAAGCACAGGGTCGGTGCTGCCTATCAACATCGACAGCACCGACATCGACTATCTGCCCAGCCTGAATCTGCGTTATCAGCTGATGAAAGGCTTGTATCTGCGCGGCGGCATATCCAAATCCATCACCCGGCAGAATTTCGATCAGCTGTCGCCGTCGCTGACCTTGATCCGCAACACCGTCACCCCGTCGTTGAATCAGGGTAGCGCCGGTAATCCTCAGTTGAAGCCGATCCGCTCCGACAATTTCGATCTGGCGGTGGAAAAATACTTCAATCCGACGACCTCGGTTTATATCACCGGCTTTCTGAAACGGGTCGATGGTTTTGTCAGTACAGCCAGCAATCCTGAAGTTCACGACGGTTTTACCTATCAGGTCAGCCGCCCGCAAAACGACGCGACCGCGACCATCAACGGCTTCGAGGTCGGCTACCAGCAGTTTTACGACTTCCTGCCGAGCTGGCTGAGCGGTTTCGGCACACAGGCCAATTACACCTATATCGACAGCGAAACGCCGAGCAGCATTTTGGGCCAGAAAGTCCCGCTGCAAAACCTGTCCAAACACAGCTACAACTTGATCGGCATGTACGAGAAAGGCCCATTTTCGGCCCGAATCGCCTACAACTGGCGCGACACCTTCCTGAGCGGCGTTGCCAATATCGTCGGCGTCGGCGCATTACCGATTTATACGAATAGCTACGGCTGGCTGGATGCCTCGGTGGGCTATCGTATCAACGAGCATTTTTCCTTCACGATTGAAGGCATGAATCTGCTAAATACGTTGCGCAGCTCCTATTACGGCGTGGAAACCCGGCCGCAGAGCGTTTGGGTCAACGATACCCAGGTCGGCGCGACGATGACAGTACGGTTGTGATGGCGATCATACCCATTACGCTGGTTCCCAAGCTCCAGCTTGGGAACCCAGAAGGCGAAGCTCCAGCTTCGCGAGACGGGAAACCAGAGCTTCCAGAACTGAATTCCCAAGCTGGAGCTTGGGAACTAGCGCTCAAAGATAAGCGCCGGAGCGTGGGAACTATAGTGATACTGATTTTCACACTGTGCGGCGTAGCCCATGCCGATACTGGATTGGAACAATGGCGCAGTAAAGCGGGCGAGATACGGATGCTGGCGGAAAATGATACGCAACGCGCCTATGCCGAAGCCGAGCGTTTGCAGGCCGATCTCCCCGCCGACGCTACGCCTGCTGATCAGGCGCGGCTGTTGAATCTGTTGGCGCGCATCGAAATTTATCAGGCGCAAACCGAAAAAGCGGCAGCGCATATCCAGCAAGCCATGGAGCTCGCCAAGCAACATAACGACTTGGTCGGGCAGGCCGAAGCCGACCTCAATACCGCCTTAAACGCGATCAATCAGGCTCGGGTCGACGATGCCATGGCCGCCTCGATTAACGGTTTGGCCGTGCTGGACGGCGTGGACCGGCCGGATCTGCTCGGCGAAGCGTTGCTAAGAATGGCGATGATGTACCGCCGCACCGACCAGCTCGACGAATCGATCACCATGTCGATGCAAGCGTTGGATATTGCCCGGCAAAGCAACAATCCGCTGGCGCTGGTCTACGCCTATCATGGCTTGGCGATTGCCTACGAACTGAGCGACCACTTTAACGAAGCGGGCGAATATTATCAGCGAATGCTGGAGCAAGCCCGGATCGCCGGTTCCAGACTGATGGAAGCCTATGCGTTGATGGGGGTTGGCTATATCCATAACAATCGCGGCGATTTGAAAAGCGCGGAGCCGTTGATTCGCGAGGCGGTTGCGGTGTTCCGCGCCATCGACGCCCCTTTCAGCGTCAATTTCAGTCAGTTCGCTCTCGCCGATAACTTGCGCAAGCAGCAACGTTATGCCGAAACCTTGCCGATATTCGACGAAGTAATCGGGCGTTATCAGCGCTATCCCAACAAGATCGGCCTGTGGTGGGTGCTGAACGCCCGTAGCAGCAGCCAAATGGCGTTGGGTCATATTGCCGACGCGCACCGCGATGTCGAACAGGCTTATAAATTGGCCCAGGAAATCGGTGTTCCCTTGTATCTGACCGACAGTGCGAAACGGCTGGCGGAAATCGCCGCCGCCAAAGGCGATTACCGCCAAGCCTACCGGTTTATGTTCGATGCGAGCGACACGGCGGCCAAGGCGGCAAAAGACACCGCCGCCACGCGGATGTTGCAGCTGACGCGCCGCTACCAAACCGAAAGCAAGCAACGCGAGATCGATAAACTCAACCGCCGTAACCAGCAACAGGCGGCGGAACTGAAGCATCGCACCCTCGAACAACGGTGGCTATGGACCGTGCTTGGCGGCAGCGTCATCATGTTGACCGGCGCCGCTTTTTTCCTGGTGCGCCTGCGGCGTTCCCACCGACGGCTGGAAGCGCTCAATACGCAAGTGCTGCAAGCCAAGAACAAACTGCAAGCCACGCTGGACACGATCCCTGATCTATTGTTCGAAATAGGATTGGACGGACGCTATTATGATTATCATTCGCCGCGTACCGAGCTATTGTTGGTTCCTGCCGAAGACCTACTCGGCAAAACAGTGTCGGATGTAATGCCCGCCGAGGCGGCAAAAATCGTCATGTCAGCTTTGCGCGAAGCGCATGACCAAGGCATTTCAACCGGCAAACAGTTTCAATTGCCGCTACCGCACGGCGACTTCTGGTTTGAGCTTTCCGTAGCGATCAAGCCTACCCTCGATAAGGAAGACGCGCACCTTATCGTGCTGTCCCGCAATATCACCGAGCGCAAACACATGGAAGCGCAAGCGCTGTAACGGGAACAGGAATTTCGCGTGCTGGTCGAAAACTCGCCGGACTTGATCTTCCGTTACGACACAGCGTGCCGCCGTATTTATACCAACCCGGCCGTGGCGCGGCTCGTTGGCCGGCGGGCTGACGCCCTGCTGCGTAAGTTGCCGTCGGAAGCGAAAATACTCAGCGCCGGCGAAGCGGACAAGTTGATGCAGATGATCCGGCAAGTGCTGGCGACAGGCCGGCCTGCCGAGAGCGAGGTGGAATGCCTGGGCGCCGATGGGCAGCTGCATTATTTCCATAACCGTTATGCGCCCGAGTTCAGCGCGCATGGCGAAGTGGTTGGCGTGATTTCCATTGCCCGCGACGTCACAGAACGCAAACAGGCCGAGCATGACATTGCCCTGATGAGCCAAGCTCTGGGCAAGGTGCATGACGCGGCCTACCTGATGGACGACAGCGCGCGTTTTCTTTACGTCAACGACGAGTCCTGCCGGGCGCTCGGTTACACCCGCGACGAGCTGCTGACGATGTCGGTCATGGACATCGGGCCGGGATGGACCGCCGAAATGGTCGGGGAAGTCTGGGAACGCCAGCGCGATATGGGAACCGTGCAATCCTTCGAAGCCGCCCACCGGCGCAAGGATGGCAGCATATTCCCGGTAGAAATCAACGCCAACCAGTTCGAATATGACGGCAAGATCTACGGCTTGGCACTGGTGCGCGACATCACCGAACGTAAGCGCATTGAGGATGAAATCCGCGCCCTCAACACCGACCTGGAACAGCGGGTGCTGGACCGTACCGAAGAGCTGCGTCAGCAGACGCGCTATTTGAGGACAATGATCGATACGCTGCCGATGTTGGCCTGGCTCAAAGACAAGGAAAGCCGGTTCCTGGTCGTCAACCAGGCTTTTGCAAGCGCTTGTTCCCATAGTGTGGACGATTTGGTCGGCAAGTCCGACCTGGATTTTTGGCCGCGCGAACACGCCGAGGCCTATCGTGCCGATGATGCGGAGGTGATGGTTACCGCTCAACGCAAGACCGTGGAAGAACCCTTTGTCGATGCATGCGACGGCACCATCTGGATAGAAACTTTCAAGGCGCCGATTTTGGACGAAGACGGTAGCGTGTTGGGGACAGTCGGTATCGCCCGCGACATCAGCGATCGTAAAGCCATGGAAATGGCGCGGGAAGCGGCTTTGGCCGAGGCGGAACGGCTGGCGCGGTTGCGTAGCGAATTTATGGCGCGGATGAGCCACGAACTGCGCACGCCGCTAAACGGCATTTTGGGTTACGCCCAGATATTGTTGGGAGAAAACAGGGGGAACGAACGGCAGAGCACGATGGTGAACGTCATACAGCAAAGCGGCGAATATTTGCTGAGCTTGATCAATGATATTCTGGATTTTGCCAAAATTGAGGCGGGCAAGCAGGAACTGAGCTTGAGCGATGTCCTGTTGCCGCGGTTCCTGCGCAATCTTGCCGGCATCATCACTATCAAGGCGGAACAGAAGGGGCTGGTTTTTGTTTGCGACATTGCAGCGGATGTGCCGGCAGGGATACGCGCCGACGAGACGCGGCTAAGGCAGGTGTTGCTTAATTTGTTGTCCAACGCCGTTAAATACAGCGAACGAGGCCAAATCAGCCTGAGAGTAACAGTATTGGAACCGGGGCGTTTACGTTTTGAAGTCCAGGATACCGGTATCGGTATTGATACCGGGCAGCTGGACACTATTTTCCAGGCTTTTGCACAAGCGGGAGACAGACTGCACCGCACCGGCGGCACCGGCCTGGGATTGCCGATCAGTCGCGAGCTGGTCAAGCTGATGGGCAGCGATATTCAGGTCATCAGCCGGGTCGGCGAGGGCAGCACCTTTTGGTTCGATCTTGACGTTGTTGAAGTGTGTGGGGACATCCTGGCCGACGAACAGCATATCGCCGGATACCACGGCTTGCGTCGACGTGTGCTGGTGGTGGATGACGTTAATGAAAACCGGGCCTTGCTGATTGAAATACTCAGTCGATTGGGCTTCGAAACCTGCGAGGCGGCAAACGGCAGGGCGTGCCTGGATAGCGTTGAGGCTCAAACGCCGGATCTTATCTTGCTGGATATGGTCATGCCTGAGATGGATGGACTGGAAACCGCGCACCGTTTGCGCCGCTTGCCGGGTTTCGGGAAAACGCCGATCATTGCTGTTTCGGCCAACGCTTCCGCCGGCGATGTTGCCGAAGCCATGAACGCCGGGGTCAACGTTTTTCTGTCCAAACCTATCGATATAAAAAGGCTGATGGTGCAACTCGCCGTGCTGTTAAAACTCGACTGGATTTACGCGCTGCCCGAAACCGGGATACCACTGCAACACCGGCTCAACGAAGCACTGGTTGAGCCGCCGCTTGAGGAAATGGCTATTTTGCATCGTCTGGCCCAGGAAGGCAGCATGCGCGATATTATCCGGCACGCCGCGCATCTGGAGGAACTTGACCAACGCTATCGCCCGTTTGCCGCGCAGTTACGCGTTTTAGCACAAGGCTACCAATCCAAAGCTATTCTGGATTTGACGGAACGTTATATCAATAGGATTGCAACTATTCAGCCGCAGATTGATATAGATGAACATTGATAAACTGAACAATGAAGAACTTACTCATTTTGTTATTACGGGTGAGATAAAAGGCGGGTGTGTTGAAGCTCAGGTTTTTTCGCATTTTAGCTATGTAGGCCGGAATAAGCCGGTTCGAGCGACAGCGAGAACCGGCGTTTCCGGCAAACACCATCCGAATTCGCCGGAAACGCCACCTCGCGCTACGCGCTTGGATGGCCTTATTCCGGCCTACGCCCAGGAGAAGCTAAAAATGGAACGTGATGTGTAAGATTTTTTTTGAATTATCAGTGTTCATCCTAATCCCCTGCGTTCCATTGTATTGAGTGGCTTCGTGGCGATAATTTTATAAGTTTTTTATGGATTTGCCTGTGAGCAATGAGACGTTACCCGATAGGCCCACCCTTTTGATTGTCGACGATACCCCGGTCAACCTGGGCGTCGTCGTGGAAAGCCTGGAGAGCCGCGGCTACCGGTTGGTGGTTGCCCAGGACGGCATGGAAGGCCTGCAACGCGCCGCCTTCGTAAAGCCGGATTTAATCCTGCTGGATGTGATGATGCCGGGGATGGACGGCTTTGAAGTCTGCCGCCGCTTAAAGGCTAATGCCGACACAGCCGATATACCGGTGATTTTTATGACGGCCCTTGCGGAGACCGAACATAAAATCACCGGCTTCAAAGTAGGCGGCGTCGATTACATTACCAAACCCATGCAGATAGATGAAGTCATCGCGCGGGTGGGTACGCATCTCAACTTGAAAGCCATGCAACGCCAACTGCAAGTACAGAACGCGCAATTGCAACAGCATCAGGCAGAACTGGAACAGCGGGTTATGCAGCGTACCGCCGAACTGAGCATCAGCAACCGCTTGCTGCACGAGGAAATCGACGAGCGCAAACGGGCGGAAGAGGCGCTGGCGTTACGCGAGCGCGAATTTCGCACCCTGGCTGAAAATTCTCCTGACGTGATCGTGCGATATGACCGGGAATACCGGCGGGTTTACTTCAACCGGGCTTACATAGGAGCGGCGGGCATAGAAGCGGTCGATGCATTGGGCAAGACGCCGCAGGACTACTGGTGGCTGGCATCGCCTTCCGCCGAGGAGTATATCGCGCGCTTACAGCAGGCGATGGATTCGGGCGAAACGGACGAACTGCTGACGGAAATGATTGATCCAGAGGGTAAGCCGGTTTACCGCATCATGTTCCTGGTGCCGGAATTCGACAGGGATAACCGCGCAGTGAGCGTACTTTCGATCAGTCACGACGTTACCGGCATCAAGCGCATGGAGGCCATGCTGCGCAAAAGCGAACTGGAATTTCGCACGCTGGCGGAAAATTCGCCGGGTATGATCCTGCGCTACGACCGGGACTGTCGTCGTATCTATATCAATCCGGCCTACGAGCGTCAAACCGGGATTCCGCTGGAAACGGCATGGAACAAAACGCCGAGCGAGATTTGGAAACCGCTGATGTCGTCCGATGAATATATGGCTCGCCTTAAGTGCATGATGGCGAGCGGAGAGCCGGATCGTATCCTGCTTGAATGGCATGATCCGGACGGCAACCTGGTCAGTCATGACATGCATGCGGTGGCGGAATACGACGAAGAGCGGCAAGTCATCGGCGCGCTGGTCATCGGCCACAACATTACCGAACTCAAGGCGACCGAACGGCGATTGGAAGAGTCGCGCGCCCAGTTGCGCACGCTGACCGCCAAGCGCGAAGAGGCTCGCGAGGAAGAGCGTAAACGCATCGCCCGCGAAATCCACGACGAACTGGGCCAACTGCTCAACGTGCTGCGGCTTAACGTTACAACTCTCGATTTCCGCTTTGGCGACGCTAATGCCGATTTGCGTGGTAAAACTCATAAAATGGTCGGCACCATAGACCAGGCCATCCTGATGGTACGTAACCTTGCCACCCGCCTGCGACCTGCGGTGTTGAGCGCCGGAATAGTGTATGCCCTGGAATGGTTGGTGCAGGAGTACGTTGAAAGCACCGGCATTGTTTGTAAATTGCATTTACCGGCCGACGAAATTTTCCTCGACGAAGACCGTGCGATGGTCGTGTTCCGCATCGTTCAGGAATCGCTGACCAATGTATTGCGCCACTCTTGCGCGCATCGCGTCGATATAACCTTACGCGGAGTAGAGGGTACCTGTGAAGTGGAAGTGCGCGATAACGGCAAGGGTTTTGATCCGGGCAATATCGACAGGCCCAATGCCTTCGGTATTGTCGGCATGCGTGAACGAGCGTTGATGCTGAAAGGGACGCTGGATATTGCTAACGCGGAGGTCGGCGGTACGGTATTGAAGTTGCGCATACCTAATTAAATAAAGGCGAAAGGCGAAGGGGGGACTGTGTTGAAGGTTGGGTTTTTTCGCCTTTTGCCCTTAGCCTTTCGCCTCTTTTATCAACAAGAAAAATAAATGGAACAAACAATATGATACGGTTATTGATAGTCGACGATCATGCGCTGATGCGCGAGGGACTTAAACAACTTTTCGAGGGTGAGGGCGACATTGCGGTCAGCGCGGAGGCCGGTAGCGGCGAAGAAGCATTAACAATGCTGCAAAATGAAGCGGTTGACCTGGTTTTGCTCGACATTACCATTCCCGGTATTCATGGCGTAGAGCTGATAACGAAAATCAGGGAGCGCCCCAGTAGTCCGCCGATTCTGGTGTTGAGTATGCACAATGAACCGCAGATCGCCAAACGCAAGCTCAAGGCAGGCGCTTCCGGCTACATCACCAAGGACAGCTCGCCAAAGAATCTGCTGGAGGCGATACGCAAGGTCGCTTCCGGGGGGCGATACATCGCGGCCGATCTTGCCGAAAAAATCGCTTTTGAAGTCAGCACTGCTGCGCCGCTGGTTCTGCATGAACTATTGTCCGGCCGGGAACTGGTCATCCTGCGCATGCTGGCTAAAGGCAAAAAGGTCAGCGAAATTGCTTTGGAACTCGACATCAGCAGCAAGACCGTCAGCACCCACAAGGCGCGTTTAATGCAAAAAATGCATATCGACAGCGATGTCAAACTCATGAAATACACCATCGCCCATGGCATGACGGTATAAATTTTGTTGCCACAGATTCACATATTAACTTTATGAAATATTCAGAAGTAATAAAAAGAGTCATTTTTATAATATGTGAATCTGTGGCGTTTTATTTTTGCTGCTGAGTAGTTACCTTTTTTCTATCATTTAATAACTTCACTCATATAATCCCTAAGCAAGCTATTTACCAATACCTGATATTTGATGTGTTTTTCACTCGCTTGTTTTTTTAAAAACAACAAAATATCGTTATCCAATTGTAGCGTCGTGCGAATTTTTCTGGGTTTGTAAAAACGCCCCCGAATGCCATCGCTAAAATCATAATTATCTTCTAGCTCGTAATCATCAAATTTAGCTCTTTGTTCAACATTTTTCATAATTTGCCCTCTCTTTTGGATTCGCATATCGTGCTGAGATAATTCTGATTATTTCTTCGCCATCATCAGTAAAAAACAAATTAGCAACAACCAAAATGTGTGCATTTTGAGTTGCCCCAATGGTTATCCATCTTTCTTCAAAATAGCTAAATTTGTGATCTAATTTCGAGATTTGCAGTGGATCATCGAAGACCGTTTTTGCATCTTCAAAAGCGACACCGTGCTTTTGTTGATTTAGCTTATTTTTATTTTCGTCCCATTCAAATTGCATGAACTTTTCCGTTGTAAATTCTTGGTCAAAAGTATATCACAAGAAAAAATCGGTCCAGTTTCCCAAAGGCGGTTTGTTCAACCGATGTTTAACCGTGAAACGGTTGGCAAAAAAGCCTGCTCATCCTCCTGGGCTGGGATAATAAAACGTAAGTGTGCTTGACAGCCGGAAGGAGCACATTGTTGTGTTCAAAAATGCACAATGCCAAGACCCGGAACTTTTTGCGCTACACGTACGGGTTTTACACGGCGTAGCGCACCATTCTAGCTATAAAAATCGCCTCATTGTAGTCCATTTCTGATAAGCATTGAGGCGTTTCAATATAGGCCAATCCTTATTCAAATTCGGTATCCGCCGATTGCGGCTGCCGACGCTATCGTTCAAATTAAACACGCCTAAATCGACCGGTTCAACCGGGAACGCTTTAGGTTTTGGGCGATAAGCGTTCGGGCAAATCGAGCAGGGTTTAATGGATCTGCATGATTGCATGTAGTGGGTTCGAATCCCCTGTTCTGTTTTTCATGCCTTGCTAAAGCATGGCACTGGCATCGTCCGGTTAATAAGCCTTACTCATCAGGAATTACCATGTGCATTTGTCTATGTTTTGATGTTTCCAAGTCAGAAATAAAAAAGGCCATTAGAGACGGTTACGATTCAATAGAAAAGCTGTCTGAGCAACTACAGGTTGGCAGTCATTGCGGCGGCTGTATTGGGCGTCTCGAGGAAATCCTGGAGAAGCAAAAAAACCGTAGTTTCTTGTGGTCATTACGCACATTGTAATCAGTTACGTAGTTACGTAGGCCGGAATAAGGCTACCCAAGCGTAGCGCGTGGTAGCGTTTCCGGCAAATTCATGGGGGTGCCGGAAACACCGATTCTCGCTATCGCTTGAACCGGTTTATTCCGGCCTACATGCTGCTTCAGCCCCCGACATAAAGTCCTCTCCGGCAGGGAAGCCGACCCCATTAGATCACGAAGCAAATCCATCCGCAGGGATGAGCAAGCTTACAGACATCCGGCGTTTCGAATCCATGCGCCTGCTGCAACGGCCTGCTTGGGCTGTGCCTGAAAATAAAGCGTAAATTCCGGGTTCACTGCCCAACGCTTCTCTATGCAAATTATTGCTTCAATGTAGTCCATTCCCTATAAAACTCTCCGCCATTCTTGTAGGGCAATTCCTGTTCAAATTCGGGACGCACCGATTGTGGGCGTCGCCTGATAAGTTCAGGCTTAGCTATCCATTGGATAGCCGTGCCGGATTGGCAGACCCGATAGGGGCACTAGAATTTTTCTCAAGATTTCCGACTGGCGGTGGTTGTATCGACTGCTCATAAATGAACATTGTTAATCAAGGATTACTGAGAAAATTGCGATATGAAAGAACCGATGAAATTTTATCGAAATGACGATTGGCCGGCGTTGCCATTATGGGTATCCGGCCTGGCCGGCGTATTAGGCAGTGTCATATCCAGCGGCTTTGCGATGAATGGCCTGGTCATGGCGGCTGTCTTGAGCGTTGCGACTGCCGGATTGTATTTCTGGAACCGGAACCGCTATCGGATGTCGTTGCAGGCTATCGAACAGGGTTTAATTGAAGGATTACAACAGAAAAACGAGGAAACCATCAAAGCCTTGCAGGATGCGCATCACCAAGCCGTTTTGCTGGCCGGCGCCCATCAAGTCGAAGCGGAGCGCAAGTATCTCAAGACCTTAATCACCGATCTGGCGCACCGTTTCGACGCATTACCCAAGCGTCTCGGCGGGCAGGAAGAAAAAACCGAGCAAAGCGAAGCGGCGCCTTTATCGGTCGAAGCGCAGATTGCCGATTTGGCGCAGCGTATCGATGCCTTGCTCAGCCATCTCGACCAGCAGCCGAGCGGCGATGAACAACAGGAACACGGCATCAATGGACTGGACTCGCTCTGCCAAAAAGTGCTGCCGATCTGGTCAAGCCAAGTCCAGATGGCCCGCGTGCATACCGAAGACTCCATCGCCGACCTGGCGCAGCGTTTCGACGCCCTGTCAAAGCGTCTCGATGCCGCCGTTATGGCGTCCCAAAACACCGTCGGCGGCGACAACGGTTCGACTGGCGGCATCGTTGACCTGTTGCGGGACAGCCAGCTGGAGTTGGGCACCATCACCCAGGCGCTGGGCGCCTCGCTGGAAGAAAAGGAAAAACTGTTGCACGCCATCGAGGGCTTGTCCGGCTTTACCGAGCAACTGGGCAAAATGGCCTCGGAAGTCAGCAGCATTGCCGCCCAGACCAACCTGCTGGCGCTGAACGCCGCCATCCAGTCGGCACGGGCCGGCGATGCCGGGCGCGGCTTTTCCGTGGTGGCCGACGAAGTGCGGAAATTATCGCGCTCGTCCGGCGACGTCGGCAAAAAAATTACCGAGACCATCGACTCGGTTAGCGAAGCGATTGAAGACACCCTAACCATCTCCCGGAAATTCGCCAAACAAGACGAACAGACCCTGAACAACGCCGAGCAGATCATCGCCTCGGTATTGAGACGCTTCAGCCGGGCCGCGTCCGGATTGTCCGACTCCGAAGAACTGCTGCGCACCGAAAACAACGCCATCAACTACGAAATATCCGACGTGTTTGTCGCCCTGCAGTTCCAGGACCGGGTCAGCCAGATTCTGGCGCTGGTCTGCGACGACTTGAACAAACTCGAACAGCATCTGAACGCACTTAACAACGGACAAAGCGACGAGGGGGCGTCCCGCTCAATCAATGTAGAGCAATGGCTGGAAGAACTGGCCAAGACCTACACCATGGAAGAACAGCTTACCGCCCACGATGGCGCGAAGGCCGAGATCAAGCCCCAGCAAACCAACATTACATTTTTTTGAGGAACACAACATGGCCAAAACAATATTATTTGTAGAAGACTCCGCCTCCGTCAGGCAAGTGATGAACAGCACCCTGACCCGCGAAGGCTACGACGTGATCCTGGCCAGCGACGGCCAGGACGCCTTGAGCAAACTGGACGGCACCAAAATACACCTGATCATCAGCGACGTGAACATGCCCAACATGGACGGCCTCACCTTCGTCATAAAGGCAAAACAACTGCCCGCCTACAAATTCACCCCGATCATCATGCTGACTACCGAAACCCAGGAAGACAAAATGAACGAAGGCAAAGCGGCCGGCGTCAAAGCCTGGATCGTCAAGCCCTTTCAGCCCGCGCAACTGCTGGCTGCGGTTTCGCAGCTTATCCAGGCGTAAACCTGAAAACAGCGCGTAGTTCACGTAAAACACAAAATAAATCAGTAGGGTACGCTGCGCGTACCTTTTCGTGGGCAAATGGTACGCGCAGCGTACCCTACATGGATTTTCGTGATTTTCGTGGATCACACACTTTTTCCAGCATAAACAACAGGAGCCACCGATGGCGAACGTGAAAAACAAAAACCAGCAGAGCGGCCGCATCGCCATAACCGGTGAACTGACCATTTATACCGCCCTGGAATTGAAAGACCAATTGCTGGCGGCGTTATCGGCTACCGAAGCACTGGAGCTGGACCTGTCCGAAGTCGGCGAAATCGATGCCGCCGGATTGCAACTGCTGGTGATGATCAAACAGCAGGCGGCAGTGTCAGGCAAAGCCCTCAGCTTTACCGGACACAGCCCCGTGGTGCTGGATCTGCTGGATTTGTCCGGCCTGGCCGGATTTTTCGGCGATCCGCTGCTGATCGTCCGCAAGCCCCTATAACCCGGTAAACCGACATGATCCCAGACGAATATCTACAAACCTTTGTTGTCGAATGCAAAGAACTGCTCGAACACATGGAAGAAGCCCTGCTCATCGTAGAACAGGCCGAACAAGACCCGGAAATCATCAACGCCATCTTTCGGGCCGCGCATACCATCAAAGGCTCGGCGGGCATGTTCGGCCTCGACCCCGTCGTCGAATTCACCCATGCCGCGGAAAGCGTGCTGGACCGGGTGCGTAGCGGCGAGGTATCGATGAATGCCGCCCTCGCGGCCTTATTCATCGAAGCGCACGACCATTTGAAAGAATTGATCGGCCATGTTGCCGAAGGCAGCCACCCGGCCGCGGCAACCGATAGCCAGGGAAAAAAACTGATAGCCCAGCTGGAAGCCTACCTCGGCGAGACCCCGACGGAGCAACCGGGCAACTCGGTAAGCTCGGGCGAAATGCCCGTCATCCAGACCGCCAACGTCGAGCGCGAACACAGCGATGTCGTGGTCGGCACCGACCTGTGGCATCTATCGTTACGCTTTGGACCGGAGGTGTTCAGGAACGGCATGGACCCGTTTTCGTTCGTGCGCTGCCTGGCCTCGCTGGGCAGCATCGAAGAACTGGTGACCATTATCGACGCTATCCCGGCCGCCGCACAGATGGACCCGGAATCCTGCTACCTGGGCTTTGAAATCAGCTTCAGCAGCGCAGCCGACAAACTCGCCATCGATAGCCTCTTCAACTTCGTCCGCAGCGACTGCTTCATCCGCATCCTGCCGCCGCGCAGCAAAGTCTCCGAATACCAGCGCCTGATCCGGGAACTGCCGGAACAGGAAATGCGCCTCGGCGAAATCCTGGTCAAATGCGGCACCTTAACGCCGGAAGAACTGGAAAGCATCCTGCGCATTCAATCCCAGCACGGCGACGCCCCGCAACGGCCGATCGGCGAAGTGTTGGTCGAACAGCAACTGGTCAGCTCGCCGGTGGTCGAAGCCGCACTGGCAAAACAAAAACAGGTCAAAGACAACAAAAAAAGCGAAGCTCAACTGATCCGCGTCGATGCCGACAAACTCGACGAACTGATCAACCTGGTTGGCGAACTGATCATTGCCGGAGCCGGCACCAACCTGATCGCCCGGCGCGCGGGCATGGCCGAGCTGATGGAGTCCACCGCCACCCTGTCGCGGCTGGTCGAAGACGTGCGCGATTCGGCACTGGCGTTGCGCATGGTGCAGATCGGCGGCACCTTCAACCGCTTCACCCGCGTGGTGCGCGACGTCAGCAAAGAACTGGGCAAAGACATCGACCTCGTGATCAGCGGCGGGGACACCGAACTCGACAAAACCGTCGTCGAAAAAATCGGCGACCCGTTGACCCACCTGGTGCGCAACTCCATGGACCACGGCATCGAATCTGCCGACGTGCGTATCGCCCGAGGCAAGCCCGCCAAAGGCACGCTCAGACTCAACGCCTACCACGACGCCGGCAGCATTGTCATCGAAGTCAGCGACGACGGCGGCGGCCTGAACAAAGAAAAAATCCTGAATAAAGCCATCGAACGCGGCCTGGTCGCCGAGGGTGCAAACCTGAGTGACAAAGAAATCTACAACCTGATCTTCGAAGCCGGATTCTCCACTGCCGACACCGTCAGCAACCTGTCCGGCCGCGGCGTCGGCATGGATGTGGTGCGACGCAATATTCACGCCTTGCGCGGCACCATCGATCTGGACAGCGTCGATGGCCAGGGCAGCACCACCCGCATCCGCCTGCCGCTGACTCTGGCGATCATCGACGGCTTCATGGTCGGGGTCGGCAACGCTTCCTACGTCATCCCGCTGGACATGGTGGTCGAATGCGTCGAATTAAGCGCCTGGGAAAGCGGCGAGGGTGGCGGTCAATACCTGAACCTGCGCGGCGAAGTGCTGCCGTACCGGCGGCTGCGCGACCATTTCGATAGGGAAGGCGACCTGGTGCAGCGCGAGAACGTCGTCGTGGTGCGCTACGGCGAGCACAAGGCCGGCTTGGTCGTGGACAAACTGATGGGCGAATTCCAGACCGTGATCAAACCGCTGGGCAAGCTGTTTAAAGGCGAAAAGAGCATCGGCGGTTTCACCATCCTGGGCAGCGGCGAGGTGGCCTTGATCGTTGACGTGCCGGGGCTGATGGGGCAGATAGAGCATGAAAAGGAGACGGGGGAAAGCGTCTCGATGCGACGCTCTGGTGCGGTGTAGGTGTAGGCCGGAATAAGGCTTTTCGAGCGTCAGCGAGAACAAGCGTTTCCGGCGAATTCGGGTGGTATTTTCCGGAAAAGCTTCCGCTCCTGCTCACGCCCCTTACCTACATCCATGTAAGCAACGCCGGTTTTCGCTAACGCTACAACCGGCTTATTCCGGCCTGCATGGCTGGAGCCGGACGGGGGTAATGCAGGAGCAATTACCGAGGAGCAAGTATCTGTCCATGCAAGTCGTAGCTTCGCGAGACGGGAAGCTGGAGCTTCCCATACTGAGTTCCCACGGTGGAGCTTGGGAACTAGCGCACTAGACAGTGCGCTAGACAAGATGTAGGTTGTCAGGGTATGGACACCAAAAGCATTTCCCATTACCTGGCTAGGTTTTTTGTTCGACAAATAATATTTTTTTAGGAAGACAAGCATGAATAATTGGACATTAAGAGCGAAACTTATTGGTTTATTAGCCGTGTCGCTAGCGGCGCTGGTTTTGGTAGGCACGGTCGGCTGGATAGGGCTGGAAAACACCGCGGGAGCATTGGCCGAAATCGGTAAAAACCGGATGCCGTCGGTGCTGGCCCTGGAAATCATCAATGAGGCGCAGACGGCGGCACGCTCAAACAACCGAAAAGTGTCCCAGTATGAGAACGATTACAAGGCGCAAGACACCTTTGCCGAGATACTAAAAGACCGGGACAAAATATGGCAGCGCGTCGAAGAGGGCTTTAAGATCTACGAGCCACTGCCGCAAACCGCCGAGGAAACCGAAGTCTGGAAGTCGTTCGTCAAGGAATGGAATGAATGGAAGGCCTTGGATCTGAAACTGGCTGAAACCATCGCCGCCATGGTCAAAAATACCGACGAGCAGAAACAGAAGGCGCTGTTTGCCATTTTTTATCAACAGCTTGTCGATTCAAGGCCGTTGTTTGGCAAAGCCGAAACTTCTCTTGATAAACTCGTCGACCTGAACATTGGCTACGGCAATGACGCTGTGACAGAGGGCGACAAACAGGTCAGCTCATCAAAGATAATCATGCTGGGTTCGGCCTTTGGCCTGCTGATCACCTTGTTGCTGATGGGGCTGTGGATTTTACGCAGCATCTTGCAGCAATTGGGCGGCGAACCGGCCGTGGTAGCCGAGATTGCCAACAAAATCGCAGTCGGCGATTTGTCTTCGGATATCAAGCTGAGCGCGGACGACACCACCAGCGTGATGAATGCGATGAAGCGCATGTCAACTGCGATCCAAACCGTGATTGCCGATGCCAACCTATTAACCAAAGCGGCCGAAGAAGGCCAATTGGATACCCGAGCCGACGCAGCCCAGCATCAAGGCGATTTCCGTAGACTGGTCGAAGGCGTCAACGCTACGCTGGATGGGGTCGTAGGCCCGGTTAATGCGGTGATGGCCTCGTTGTCTGCGATGGAACAGGGCGACCTGACCCGGACGGTGGATGCCGATTACCGGGGTAAGTTACGTGAATTGCGCGACATGGTCAACAACACCATCGATAAGCTGTCCGGCGTGATTGGCGAGGTACGTAGCGCAGCCGACGCACTGTCCAGCGCATCGGAAGAAGTCAGCGCCACCGCCCAAAACATGAGCCAGGCAACCAGCGAACAAGCCGCCAGCGTCGAGGAAACCAGCGCTTCCGTCGAGCAGATGTCGGCGTCGATCAACCAGAACACCGAAAACGCCAAAGTCACCGACGGCATGGCGACCCAAGCCAGCAACGAAGCGGTGCAAGGCGGCGAAGCGGTTAAAGAGACCGTCAGCGCGATGAAGAGCATCGCCGGAAAAATCGGCATCATCGACGACATTGCCTACCAAACCAACTTGCTGGCCTTGAACGCGGCGATTGAAGCCGCCCGGGCCGGTGAACACGGCCGGGGCTTTGCGGTGGTCGCCGCCGAAGTGCGCAAACTGGCCGAACGCAGCCAAATCGCCGCCCAGGAAATCGGCGAGCTTGCGGAAAGCAGTGTCGATATGGCCGAAAGCGCCGGCAAGCTGCTGGATACCATCGTGCCGTCGATCAAGCTTACCTCCGATCTGGTGCAGGAAATTGCCGCGGCCTCTGAAGAGCAGTCGGCAGGTGTAGGCCAAATCAATACCGCGATGGATCAGCTCAACCAGATCACCCAGCAGAATGCCAGTTCATCGGAAGAGTTGGCCGCCACCTCGGAAGAGATGAGCGGACAAGCGGCGCAACTACAGGAGCTGATGGCGTTCTTTACCGTGGGCGATAGTGCCGGTGCGGTATCCAAGGCGCCCAATGTCAAGCCTTTCAAGCCTGCGGTTAAAAAAGCAGTGATCGCAAAACAGGCGCCTAACGAAGCCGAATTCGTAAGATTCTAGGGGGCGGGCATGAAGGCAATCGCACAAACGGCACAGACCTTATCGACCACGGCCGACAGTCAGGCGCTTGAGGAGCAACAGCAATATCTCACCTTTATGTTGAGCGGTGAAACCTATGCCATCGGCATACTGCGCATCAAGGAGATCATCCAATACGGCCAACTGACCGAAGTGCCGAGGATGCCGGATTTCATCCGCGGTGTCATTAACCTGAGGGGAGCAGTGGTGCCGGTGATCGACCTGAGCGCCCGTTTCGGCAAGCCCCCCACTGCGATAGGTCGGCGCAACTGCATCATCATTATCGAAGTAGTGATGGGGGAGGAAACCCAGAATATCGGGGTGATGGTGGATGCGGTCAACGCAGTGCTGGAGATTCCGGCCGACGAGATCGAACCGGCCCCGACTTTCGGCACCAACATCCGCGCCGACTTCATTGCCGGGATGGGCAAGATCAACGGCAAGTTTGTGATCATCCTGAATATTCAGCATGTGCTGTCGATGGACGACATGGCTGCGCTGGCTACGGCGGGTTCTGCGCCGCCTGCCGAGCTGGTGCAGGTGGGGTGATGTCAACACGGTTGATTTGTGTCTACGCGGATTCCCAAGCTACAGCGCTCATCGTTATATACATCTTGAGCCGGTTCCTAAATCTCCAGTCTGGGAATCGGCGCAAAGGATTGTCAAGGACATTGCCGAGCGCTGGAGTGCAGGCTTCGCCTGCAAGCGCAAGCACCAAAAGTAGGCGCTTTAGGCGAAGCTTGCCCCCCGTTGCAATAAGTCGTAACGATGAACATAGGCTTACACAGGAACGGAGACGACTCAGGCATTCTTACCGGATGACGGCATCCCACAGGCGCTTATATATAAAGATGAGAGCTCCAGCGTGGAAGCCCGAAAAACGAAGCTTCGGCTTCGCGAGACGGGAAGCCGAATTCCCGGCAACTAGCGCAAATCGATTTTTAATCGCTGCCGGACTGTTGATGGCGGCAGGTGTTGCCGGAGCCGAAGAACCGGAAGCCACGCCTTACCGGCCTACGGTTTCCAACCCGGCGGCCTTGCCGGAAATCGAACTGGGCGGGTTGCATACCAGCGGCGGCTCCGAACAGCAACGCGACGGCGTGCCGTTTCTTGCCAAGTACGCTTTTAATGCCGATTGGGGCGTCATGGCCGGAGCCGACCTTTACGATCGCGCCATTTCGTTGGACGGCATAGAGGCGAACGGCTTTGGCGACACCCTGCTGACCGTCAAACACCATCATGACGTGTTCGAAAATCTTGAGTTGGGGTTTGAAGCAAACGTCAAACTGCCTTCAGCCAAGTTGCCTTGGCTAGCGGCAGAACCGATGAAAAGCTCAACGGCATCGTCAGTACGCGTTTAGGATCGGCTGCAGTGGATATTAACCTGGGCGTGACTCGGCTGGGAGCGTATGGCGAAGGCGAAAGCCGTTATCAAGTGACGTGGGCGGCCGCGATAGCGCAGCCGGTGACCGAACGCTGGACGGTGTCGGCCGAGATGTCGGGTACGGATCGCCAGGGTACGCGCGGTACGGCGCAGTTTCTGGCCGCGCTGAGTGATGCGTTAAACACGCGAATCGTGCTGGATGGCGGTTTTGCGCTGGGTGTTGGCTCTACCGCGCAGAACTTGAGTTTGTTTACAGGGATGACGATGTTGTTGGGGGACTGAGTTGTTCGTCGCGGTATTCCCGCAGGGGAATGCGGCCATTACCCATTGCCTGATGGCATTGCACAGGTTTTTTTACAGTAACGTTTAAATCACTTAAACATAAAGCGCTCATGAACGAATTAAAAGCTATCGCGGCAATCAATGAGGAAATCAAGGCCATTGTTTACGCGGCGGAAAACATCAGCCTGACTGCGACCAACGCGATGCTGGTTGCCCGACAAGCGGGCATTAATGCCGTGGGCTTCAGCGTGGTCGCGCGCGAACTGAGGATGTTCAGCGAGAAGATGGCGGCCGCCATGCAAGAGCTGGCGAAGCTGATTTACCGGCAGGTGGTGGTCACTGCAAGCAAGCGTCATCGGGCGCGTAGCGTGGTTATGCTCGCCCGGACCGGAGCTTATGGCGAGTTGGCGCAGGCCCGTATCGCTCCTGCATACGTACGCAGTCAAGCCGATGTGGATGAAATGGAGCGACTTATCGCGGGCATGCTGCGCGAGTTGCAGATTACGATGAGGCGCACCGCAAAGCAATGCGCCACCGGCTTGGTGATCGCCCGTTCGGCGGGCATTGAGGCGGCTCACGGCGGCGCCATGACGCCGGTATTACGCCAGATTGCGCAGGGTGTGGAGGACGTTGTCGGCAATATCGCCGAGCGCGTCAGGAAACTTGAATCACGACTGACAGAGGCCGGGTTATGAAAAAAGCGACGATTATTTATCAATCCGGGCAACACCAGTGGATTGCCGTAGCGCGGGACCCGGAGCGGCCTAATTATTTGATCGACACCAACGAATACCTGATTACCGACGGCAATACCGCTCTGTTGACTGATCCGGGCGGTTCGGAAATCTTTTCAATGGTGTTTGCCGCTATTTGTGAAGCGTTCGATCCGGCGGACATCGGCGTGCTGTTTGCCTCTCATCAGGACCCGGACATTATCTCATCGCTGTCGCTGTGGCTGGATTTTAACCCGAAACTCAAATGTCATCTCAGTCGTTTGTGGACCACCTTTGTCCCGCATTTTGGCGGCACTGACGAAACCTTTATAGGGATTCCTGACGAGGGCTCGACGATTGCGGTCGGCAAGTTGAAGTTGCAAGCGGTGCCTGCGCATTACCTGCATTCTTCCGGAAATTTTCATCTATATGACGCAGCCGCGCGGCTATTGTTCTCGGGTGATATTGGCGCGGCGATGCTGCCGGACGACATGAATGATTTGTTCGTTAAGGATTTTGATCGACACATTCAGTATGCGGAGGGCTTTCATCGCCGCTTTATGGGTTCGCCGGAAGCCAAGCGCCTGTGGTGCGAGCGCGCCGCCGCTATGGAAATCGACATGCTCTGCCCGCAACACGGCGCAATTTATCAGGGCGCGGACGTAGAGCGTTTCATTAATTGGTTTTCGGAGTTGCAAGTGGGTTCCGGGTTGATATGAAGCAACGCAACGGTGATTTCACCTTGTTCCCACGCGCTGCGTCGCTGCCATTCATTAGTGAGTGCTGGTTCCCAAGCTCCAGCTTGAGAATTCGGTGTGGGAAGCTCCAGCTTCCCGTCTCGCGAAGCTGGAGCCTGGGAACCAGAGCAAAGAATTTTTAAGGAAGTTGCCGCGGCGTGGGAACGATAAAGGAGTGAACAAAATGACTGCATACGTAATTAACAAACCTAACCTTCTCTCAGTGGTATTGCACGAAAAGGAATTCGCACAGTTTCGCGACCTGATCTACCGCATCGCCGGCATCAGCATGTCGCCCGCCAAGAAGCCGCTGGTGACCAGTCGCTTGGCGAAACGCCTTAAACACCATGGTTTGGGAAGCTACGGCGAGTATTTCCAGATGATTACCGCAGCCAACGGCAAAACGGAACTGCAAATGGCGGTGGATTTGCTGACCACCAACGAAACGCACTTCTTCCGCGAACCCAAGCATTTCGAGTTCCTGCGCCACAGCGTTTTGTCGGCGCGGAAACCCGGCAAACCCCTGCGCATCTGGAGCGCCGCCTGCTCCAGCGGCGAGGAACCCTACAGCATTGCGATGCTGCTGGATCAGGTGTTAGGCACTGCGCCGTGGGAAATCGTTGCCTCCGACCTGAGCACGCGGGTGTTGGAAAAAGCGCGCACCGGCCTTTATCCTATCGGGCGGATGCCGGAAATCCCTTGGCATTACTTGTCAAACTACTGCCTTAAAGGCACCGGCACTCAGGAAGGAACGTTGCTGATCGAGCGCAAACTACGCGAACGGGTGCAGTTCATGCACTATAACCTCACCGAAGCGCCGCCGAAACTGGGCGAATTCGATGTGATATTCCTGCGCAACGTCATGATCTATTTCGACCTGGACACCAAACGCCAGGTGGTAGCGCGCCTGCTGTCGCTGCTGCGCCCCGGCGGACATTTCCTGGTCGGCCATTCCGAGACGCTGAACGGCATAAGCGAAGACGTACGCCTGGTGCAACCGGCGGTTTACCGGAAGCTTTGAGATGACAAGGCCTTCGCATCCTTTGGATATATTTCTTCATCCCGGCGATCATTACTTCGCAGACCGGGACACCTGCATTCGCACGGTGCTGGGATCATGCGTCGCGATGACTTTTTGGCACCCTCAATTGCGGGTCGGGGGAATGTGTCATTACATGCTGCCGGAGCGCGGCAGTGAGCGCAGAACAGCCGACCGGCCGGGGCGCTATGCCGATACGGCGGTTGCCCTGTTGATGGAGGAAATGGCTGTCGTCGGCGCTCCCTATAAGGAATATCAGGTCAAGTTATTTGGCGGCGGCAATATGTTTCCCGAAACGAATAAGAATATGAATGCGATGTCCCAGATCGGCAGCAGGAATGTGCAAGCGGCGCGGCAACTGGCAAAACAGCACGGTTTTACCTGCGTAGCCGAGCACTTGGGCGACATCGGGCACCGTAATGTGATTTTTGAGGTGTGGAGCGGCGAGGTTTGGGTTAAGCACTGCGATGTGTCGTCTATAGCCGAGCTTGAAACCATAAACAGGAGTCTGGGATGAGCCGGATCAAGGTACTGATAGTGGATGATTCCGCCGTGGTGCGCCAGGTGTTGACCGCAAACCTGTCGCAAGATCCGGGTATTGAAGTGATCGGCGCCGCGTCCGATCCGGTGTTCGCCATGGCCAAGATGGCGGCGCAATGGCCGGATGTAATCGTGCTCGACGTGGAAATGCCGCGCATGGACGGCATCACCTTTTTGAAAAAGCTGATGGCCGAACGGCCCACGCCGGTAGTCATCTGTTCCACGCTGACCGAGAAAGGCGCGGAAACCACCATGCAGGCGCTGGCGGCGGGCGCGGTAAGCATCGTCACCAAGCCCAAGGTAGGGCTCAAGCAATTTTTGCAGGATGACTCGGAAAGCCTGGTGTCCGCCGTCAAAGCCGCCGCCCGCGCCAATCTGCGTCGACTGACCGCATCGGCAGCCGTGCCGGTGCAGGCCAAATTAACCGCCGATGCGATTCTCCCTGCCAGTAGCCACGCAATGGCCGAAACCACCGACCGGGTTGTCGCCATCGGCACCTCCACCGGCGGCACGCAGGCGCTGGAAGTGGTGCTGACCGCTCTGCCGCGCGTCTGTCCCGGCATCGTTATCGTGCAGCATATGCCGGAAAAATTTACCGGCGCTTTCGCCGATCGTTTGAACAAGCTATGCCAAATCGAAGTGCGCGAAGCCGTCAATGGCGACCGGGTGCTGCCGGGACTCGCACTGATTGCGCAAGGCGGGCGGCACATGCTGCTCAAGCGCAGCGGCGCGCACTACCGTGTCGAGATCGTGGACGGGCCGCCGGTCAGTCGGCATCGTCCGTCGGTCGATGTGTTGTTCCGTTCGGTCGCCAAATGCGCAGGCAAGAATGCACTGGGCATCATCATGACCGGGATGGGCGATGACGGTGCCAAAGGCCTGAAGGAAATGCATGACATGGGCGCGCGCACCGTGGGGCAGGATGAAGACAGCTGTGTGGTGTACGGCATGCCGAAAGAGGCGGGAAAGCTGGGTGCGGTGAACGGGGAACTGCCGCTGGCCCGGATTGCCGGTGAGATTGTGGCCTATGGCGGCGGGCGATAATGATTTTTTTCCTCGTTCCCACGCGCTGCGCACGGCGCTAATGATAGTGGATGGTAGCGTAAAAACCGCCAGCCTATGGTCGTCTTTCTGCATCGCATCGTCGAGCGTGATGGAGACACCGGGCTTATTTTTTACGGCCTGGGCCGGAAGGGCTGCGGGTTATGGGGTTACTCGCGCGAGGCCATCCTGTCCGGTAACTTCGATGTATTGGGGTGAGTGATTTTCCTGTTATCTGGGTGAACTTGATGCAAACTAGCGCCCGTTTGCTCAGCCGTTTCGCAACTTGGTCAAAGACTGCCAATCCAAATCCGTTTCGAATCTGTTGGAGTGGGAACAGTCATTGTTGTTCAGCGATAGATTGCACAGGTGAACACTGATAAACTGAAATATAAAGAATTTAGCTAAAAGCGAGGCTAAAAGCGGGCGTGGGAACGAGGAAGCGTTTAAACGGTCTGTTTATAAAAAACAATCTATTTAATCGGTGTTGATTTGCGGCTGAATAGTTACAAACTTTGGATCTGGAGAGAGTCATGAACAGCGCAACGGCCGCCGCCGACAAGCCTGTCATTTTAATTGTCGACGATACCCCGGGTAATCTGGGTGTGGTGGTGGATAGTCTGGAGAACCGTGGCTACCGGTTACTGATAGCCCAAGACGGTGCGGAAGGCTTGAAACGCGCCGCTTTTGTAAAGCCGGACCTGATTCTGCTGGATGTGATGATGCCGGGGTTGGACGGTTTCGAAATTTGCCGACGATTAAAGAGCGATCCAGAGACAGCCGATATACCGGTAATTTTTATGACGGCACTGGCAGAGAGCGAACATAAAATCACCGGCTTCAAGGCGGGCGGCGTCGATTACCTTAGCAAACCCGTGCAGATTGATGAAGTCATTGCGCGGGTCGGTGCGCATCTGAACTTGAGAGCTATGCAGCGGCAACTGCAGCTACAGAATGTGCAATTGCAAAGGCATCAAGAGGAACTGGAGCAGAAGGTCGCCCAGCGTACCGCTGAGCTGAGTATCGGCAACCGCTTGCTGCGCGAGGAAATCGAGGAGCGCAAGCGGGTCGAGAATACGCTGAAGTTCATCGCCCAGCGTGTCTGGATGGAAGGCGGCGAGGCGTTCCTGACTGCGCTGGCGCGTTATTTGGGCCGGTTGCTGGAAGTGGATTATGTGATTATCGATAAGCTGGCCGCGGACCCGGGCTACGCCGAAACGATTGCTATCTACGCCAAGGGTGAAGTGCTCTCCAATATGCAATACAGTCTCAAGCATACGCCTTGCGAGAATGTTATGGCAGGCGGGTTGTGCTGTTATCCGGCGGATGTGCAACAGCGGTTTCCCGAGGATACCCTGTTGATGGATATGCAGGCCGAAAGCTATATCGGCCTTCCGCTTTGGGATTCCGCCGGTAAGGTCATCGGCCTGATTGCGGTGATGGACGGCAAGCCGATGCGTGACGAACTTACCGTCACATCCATGCTGCAGCTGGTGGCGACCAGCGCTGCGGCGGAACTGGAGCGTCGGCAGTCGGAGTTGGCGATCGCCGAGTCGCGGCAGTTCCTGATCAGGGTCATAGACGCCATTGCCGATCCGGTGTTTGTCAAGGACAGGGAACATCGCTGGATTCTGCTTAACCAGGCCTGTTGCGAGCTTATCGGCCGCCCCCGGGCCGAACTGTTGGGTAAACCCGATTCAGACTACTTCCCGGAGCACGAGATGCGCGCATTCCGGCAGGCTGACGATGCGGTATTCGACAGCGGATTGGAAAACGTCAGCGAAGAAGACATTACCGATGGTCAGGGTGTCAAGAGAACGATTTCCACCACGAAAACCTGCTTTTCGGATAATAACGGGCAACCTGTCCTAGTCGGTATCATCAGGGATATGACCGAACGCAAGCAGTACGAATTGAACCTGCTCAAACGTGTGCAACTGGAAGAGCAACTGTCCTGTCTGGCAGGCAGTGTGCCGGGTTTCATCTACACCATCCGCTTGAGTCAGGATGGGCATACCAGTTTTCCGTTTGCCAGCGCGGGCATTGAAAATATCTTCGGACTGCGCCCCGAAGATGTCCGTGACGACGCGACCGTGCTACGGGCGCGCTACCATCCCGACGACTTGCCGCGGGTTCTCGCTCATAATGAAGAGTCCGCGCGGACGCTGACGCCGTTCCGCATCGAAGTCCGTATTTTTCATCCCGACAAGGGCATGCGCTGGATCGAAATCCGCTCCACACCGCAACGGCATCAGGATGGCAGCACCGAGTGGCACGGATTGATAATCGACATCACCGAGCGTAAAGAGAGCGGTGAGCAACTTGCCTTGCTGGATTACGCGCTCGATCATGTCGGCGAAGCCGTCTACCTGATCGATGAAGACGCCCGTATTCTTCAGGTCAACGAAGAAGCGAGCAGGATGCTGGGGTACACGCGGGCCGAATTGCTGACGATGCGGGTGCTCGACATCGACCTCGATTTCGACCCGGAACGATGGCGACAGCACTGGGGCGAGTTGCTCGCCGGGATGAGCACGGTAACGCTGGAGACCCGTCATCAAACGAAAGCGGGCGGCATTGTCCCGATAGAAGTTAACGCTAATCCCATTGTCTACCAGGGGCGACACTACAATTTCGCCCTGGCACGCGATATTACCGAGCGAAAACGAGCTGAAGAGGCTCTGCGCGAGGGCGAGGAAAAGCTGCGCGACCTCTATGAGCTTTCTTCGCTGGGTATCGCCCTGACCGATATGAACGGCCGTTACCTGGAATTCAACGAGGCTTTTTGCAGCATCTCCGGCTATCCTGCCGATGAGCTCAAGACGCTGGACTATTGGACATTGACTCCGCAGGAATATGCCGCCGGGGAAGCCGAACAGCTTGAGTTGCTATCCCGTACCGGCCGCTATGGCCCCTACGAGAAGGAATATCGGCAAAAGGATGGCACGTTGGTGCCTATCCAGCTGAACGGCACGCTGATTACCGGCAAGGATGGGCAGAAATATATCTGGTCCATTGTTGAGGACGTTACCGAGCGCAAACAGATGGAAGCGAGAGTACGGCAACGGGAACAGGAATTTCGCGTGTTGGTGGAAAACTCGCCCGATCTTATCTTTCGTTACGATAAGGGTTGCCGCCGTATTTACGTCAATCCGGCCATGGAACGGCTAACCGGAAAGTCGGCTGCTGAACTGATGGACAGAATGCCGTCGGATGCCTCGGTAGTCAGCGCGGGCGAAGAGGAAAAGCTGGTGCAGGCGATCAGGCAGGTGCTGGAAACAGGTCTGACTGCCGAGAGCGAGGTGGAGTTTATCGCCGGCGATGGGCGGCGGCATTATTTTCATAACCGCTATGCGCCGGAATTCGGGCTACAGGGTGAGGTGGCGGGGGTGATCTCAATTGCCCGCGACATTACCGAACGCAAGCTGGCAGAAAAATTGCGCGATCAGCGTGAGCGGGAATTACGGACGCTGGTGGATAATCTGCCGACCATGGTGGTGCGCTACGACCGCGGCTTCCGGTGCATTTACGTCAATCCGGCTTATTCGCAAATCACCGGCCGTAGCGAAGCGGAAATGCTCGGTAACCCGCTCAGAAACGCATGGCGAGCCACCAATATTTCTGCGCAAGCGTACAAAGCTATTCTGGCCGACGTGATGGGTAGCGGCAAAAAAGCCGAGGTGTCGCTAGAATGGAGTGACGGCGACGGCCGCCTGATCAGTCATGCGATGAAAATAGTGCCGGAATACGATGCCGATGGGCAAGTGAGCGGCGTGTTGGCGTTGGGTTTCGACTTAAGCGATCGCCGTCAGCAACAAATTGTCGAAACCAACCGCCAGCGCGTGTTCGAGAAAATGGCGCACGGCGACAATCTCAACGGCATTCTGGAGCAAGTGGCTTTGTATGTCGAATCTTCAAAGTCAGGACGGCGCTGCGCGATTTTGTTGTTGGATGATGAGCAAAAACGTTTGCAAATCGTGGCTGCGCCTTCGTTTTCGGAGTCTTCCAGGGCAAGGCTTAATCCGCAGCTGCTGGGCGAAGCGGGCGGAAGTTGCGACGACTGGGCTGCTTCGATCTTGCGTGGCGAGCGGGTAATTGTGCAGGATATGGGCAAGCACCCGTGCTGGTCGTTTTATCGGGAGTTCATCCCCGAAAGCGGGGCTGTTGCCTGCTGGTCGGAGCCGATTTTTTCCTCATCCAACCAGTTGCTGGGCGTCGTAATTCTCTATATCAATCAAGTCGGCGCCCCCGATGAGGCCGATTTAAGCCTGCTGCAGCAAGCCGGGCATTTAAGTTCCATCGCCATTGAACGCAAGCGCATCGAACAGCAAATGTACCGCCAAGCCAGTTATGATCAGCTGACCGGGCTGCCTAACCGGCGCTTGTTCGGTAACCGTCTGTACGAGGAAATCGCCAAGGCCGAACGCGGCGCTTATAGTCTGGCGGTACTGTTTATCGATCTGGATCGTTTCAAGGAAGTCAACGACACCTTGGGCCATGAGGCCGGCGACGATTTGCTGGTGGAAGCGGCGCAACGCATTCGTTCATGTGTGCGGGAATCGGATGCCGTGGCGCGCTTGGGCGGCGACGAATTTGTGGTGATTTTGTCTAAAGTCGACGACGTTGTTCCGCAGGATCGGGTGGCGCAATGCATCCTTGATACCATGGTACGGCCGTTCCGGCTTGGCGAGCAGAATGCTTATGTCTCCGCCAGCATAGGCATTGCCGGTTATCCGCAGGATGCAGATAACGCCGAAGTCTTGATCGGCTGTGCCGATCAGGCGATGTATGTCGCCAAAAACATGGGACGCAATTGTTTCAGTTTCTTTAACCACGGCATGCTGGAGCAGGCTCGGCAACGTCTGGAACTGGTCAACGACTTGCGCGGCGCGCTCGGTGCAGGCCAACTTGAGGTGTATTACCAGCCGATAATCGAAGTTGCCAGCGGTCGGGCGGTCAAGGCCGAAGCGCTGTTGCGTTGGCATCATTCCGAACTGGGCATGGTGCCGCCCGACCGGTTTATCCCTATCGCCGAAGAAACCGACCTGATTCAGGAAATCGGCGCCTGGGTGTTTCGCGAGGCTGCGGACACCGTTAAGCGCTGGCATGCCTTGAGCGAAGAGGATGGGGTAGGGCAGATTAGCGTCAACATGTCGCCGCGCCAGTTCACCAAAGATAGCGGCGTTCACGCTTTCATTGATTATTTGCAGGCAGTCGGTATCGATCCGTCCTATCTCGTTGTCGAAATCACCGAAGGCCTGTTACTGGATGATTGTTCGGCTGTTACCGAGAAATTGGAGCTGTTGCGCGCGGCAGGGATTCAACTTTCTCTGGATGACTTCGGCACCGGTTATTCGGCGATGGCCTATTTGAAAAAATTCAATATCGATTACCTGAAAATCGACCGCTCCTTCGTCCGCGATCTGGAAACCGATCCCGGCGACCGAGCGATCGCGGAAGCCATTGTGGTGATGGCGCACCGGTTGGGCTTGAAGGTGATAGCGGAAGGCGTGGAAACCGAAGGCCAGCGGGCGTTGCTGATGGCGGTCGGCTGCGAGTACGTGCAGGGTTATCTGTATGCCAAACCGATGCCGGTCGAGGCGTTTTTAGCGTATGTCGCAGGGTAATCTTGCCAAGCCATGCGCATATTCCGGTCCAGCCTGAACGATGATTAATTCAAGAGGTAATGGTTTGCATAAGGTTAGCTGATTGCTCAAACGGCATTGGCCGAAAAACCTGAAAGCATCACCGAATCGGTGGATAAATCAAAATCTGAATTATAATTGACGCAATTTTTTGGTGAACTGGATAGAGCTATGCGGCAAACAATAAAGGCAAAACACGAGCTTCGCTTGTACGAGCTTAAAAAAGCGGTGAACGATTTTCTTGAGTTCACTGAAAATTTAACGCTGCTTCAGGCGGTTAATGAAAAAGCGCAGGAGATGGCCCAGGCGGTTGACATGCTGCAACAGTTGTTACAGCAGGGTTCGGCTGCAAATAAGCTGGTTAAGGCTATTAATGCTTCCGAGGCCGCGACTCTGCTTGATGAGATTGTCGATGTCGATGCGGTTGGCGAGTTGGAAGCTTATATGTTGTCGGCGGCAGAAGGTATTGAAGATGCCGAGGTAACGCAGTTTTTAACCGAGGTAATGGACAAGGTTGAGCGTAAATATAATCTGCTGCTTGAAAAAGCGCATGCTTATAATGCGCTACTTAAAGCCTAAACAAGCGCGGTTCTAGTAATTGCGTTGGACAGAAAACATCGCCAATAACGTCAACGCTTGTTTGTATTCGGAATCAGGCAGGACGCTTAATGCGGATATCGCTTTCTGGGCTTCCTCGTCGGCGCGCTGTTCTGTGTAATCAATGGCTTTAGTGCTTTGCACGATGGCGTAAACTTCGTTAAAGACATCACGGTCACCATTTTTGATCGCATCAATAATGATTTTGGCCTCGCTTTCGCTGCCGTTTTGAATGGCGTAAATCAGCGGTAAGGTCGGCTTGCCTTCGGCAAGGTCGTCGCCGAGATTTTTGCCCAGTTCGTCTTTGCTGGCTTTGTAATCGAGTGCGTCATCAATCAGTTGAAACGCGATGCCCAGATGCTGTCCGTATAGTGCCAGGCCTTGTTCGGTTTCGGTTGACGCTCCGGCGATAACGGCGGCCAATTTGGTCGCGGCGCTGAATAAGATAGCGGTTTTTCTGGCAATAACTTCAAGGTATTTTTGTTCCGTCGTCTCGGGATTATTGCAGTTTAAAAGTTGCAGTACCTCGCCTTCGGCAATGGCTGTGGTGGTTTTTGACAGGATTTCCATGACTCGCATATTACCGGTACGCACCATCATTTCAAATGCGCTGGAATAAAGATAATCGCCTACCAAGATGCTGGCCGCGTTGCCCCAGACGGCATTAGCGGATTCTTTACCGCGTCTGAGGTCGGAGTCGTCCACAACGTCGTCATGCAGCAGTGTGGCGGTGTGGATAAATTCAATGACCGCCGCCATCAGCAGGTGGTTATCGTTGGCTCCTCCCAGCGCCTTGGCCGCCAGTAACAGCAGCATGGGGCGTAATCGTTTGCCGCCGCTGCCGACTATATAATGGCCCATCTGGTTAATGAGGACAACATCGGAACTTAACTCGTTAATAATGAGCTGATCGACAGCTTTTGCCTCGGCTGTCGTTAATTTTTTGATTGAATCAAAATCAATGGGTGCAGTAGTGTTAGCGGGGGATTGTGAGTGCGATGCCATTATGTTGTGCTGCGTATAAGTTTGGGTTATTTTTCATGGTGATAGCTATGAAAATCAAATTCTGTTAAGCTATTATAACTTAATAGAACATTAATCGCCCATGCTATTGATTGGGGTGGTTGAGGGTAATAGCTTTTTTGTGCTATTTTGGTAAGATATTCAGGCCGTCGATTTAATTTAGATTGACTTGGTCCTGTTTTAAAAATATAATTTTTTGTTCACTTTAAACAGATTAATGCTTGATGGAGCTTGCGCCGATGTATGCGGTAATTCAAACAGGTGGTAAACAGTACCGCGTAGAAGAAGGTACTTACTTAAAAATAGAAAAACTGGAGCTAGGCGAAGGCGACAGCATTGAATTCGATAAAGTACTGATGATTCAGTCAGACGATGCTGTTAAGGTCGGCATGCCTTTTATCGAAGGCGGCAAAGTTACAGCGACTGTCTTGTCTCAAGGTAGACATGCAAAAGTCAAAATTATTAAATTCAGAAGACGTAAGCACCATATGAAACAAATGGGGCATCGTCAGTACTATACAGAAATCCAGATTACTGGCATTTCTGCTTAAGATATTAGGAGTTACAGATGGCTCATAAGAAAGCTGGTGGTAGTACGCGTAACGGACGTGACTCTAATGCGAAAAGATTAGGTGTTAAGCGTTACGGTGGAGAGAGTGTGACGGCGGGCAATATCATCGTTCGTCAACGTGGAACCAAGTTTCACGCGGGTGACAATGTAGGTTGCGGAAAAGATCATACCTTGTTTGCAACGGCTGATGGCAAAGTGGTTTTTCAGGTTAAAGGACCTAATAACCGCAAATTTATCAGTATTGTTGCTGCATAAGACATACGGCTGTATCGCGCCATAGCATGGCGAGACAGTTAGGTCGGGTTTGTGTAACCCGGCAACTTTAAAAAAAGCTCCGCCGTTCATGGCGGGGCTTTTTTTGTTTTTATCGGTTGAGTTTGAAGTTTGGCGGCATGTGATTTATGAGATTTGTTGACGAAGCGGAAGTTCGCGTAGAAGCGGGCGATGGCGGCAATGGTACTATCGGTTTTCGGCGCGAGAAATACATTCCTATGGGCGGTCCGGATGGCGGCGATGGCGGCGATGGCGGCAGTGTTTACCTGATTGCGGCAGAGAATGTAAATACTCTGGTGGATTTTCGGTATCACGCGGTGCATCGGGCTCAGCGTGGGCAAAATGGTATGAGTCGTAATTGTACCGGCAGGAAAGGCGATGATTGCTATGTGCCGGTGCCGCTTGGAACGCAGGTTTCGGACGCGGAAACGGGCGAGGTCATAGGCGATTTAACCAAAATCGGCCAAACCTTGCTGGTTGCCCAGGGCGGTTTTCATGGTCTGGGTAATACGCGTTTTAAAAGCAGTGTTAACAGGGCGCCGCAAAAAGCCAGTAAAGGCAGTGAGGGCGAGCATCGTAGGCTTAATCTGGAGCTGACGCTGATTGCCGATGTCGGTCTGCTGGGTATGCCTAACGCCGGAAAATCCAGCTTGATTCGCTCGGTATCGGCGGCAACACCCAAGGTTGCCGACTATCCATTTACGACCTTGCATCCCAATCTGGGTGTGGTTAGCGTTGATGATTTACGCAGTTTCGTTATTGCCGATATTCCCGGTGTTATTGAGGGTGCTGCTGAAGGCGCTGGTCTCGGCTTGCAATTCTTAAAGCATTTGCTGCGTACCGGCTTGCTGTTGCATCTCATTGATGTGGAACCCTACGAAAGCATGGAATCGCCGGTGCAGGCAGCTAAAAAGATCATTCACGAAGTCGAAAAATGGAGTGATGAGTTGGCCGCCAAGCCGCGCTGGCTGGTGTTGAACAAGATAGATCGTCTGCCTGTTGAGGAAGTCGACGAGCGATGCCAGGCTATTGTCGATGAGCTGGAATGGACGGGGCCGGTCTTTAAAATTGCGGCGATTAATGGTGATGGTACGAGAGAGTTGATGTTTGCCATCATGAACTTTTTGGAACAGCAGCGGCGAGAAAAAAGTGAACAGGACTGATTTTGCCAAAGTTAAGCGGGTTGTCGTCAAGATAGGCAGTTCTTTATTGACCAAGGGTGGTCAGGGCCTTGATAAGGTTGCCATTGCTGCCTGGGTTGAGCAGATGGCCGGCTTAAGGCGGCAATCTATCGACGTGATACTGGTTTCTTCGGGTTCTGTGGCAGAAGGCATGTGTCGTTTGGGTATGAAGGTGCGCCCCAAGACATTGCATGAGCTACAGGCGGCCGCATCTGTCGGTCAAATGGGCTTGGTGCGCGTATTTGACGATAATTTTCAGCGGCATCGCTTGCATGCGGCGCAGGTGTTATTAACTCATGACGATTTATCGGACAGGCAGCGCTATTTAAATGCCAGAAGCACGCTGCTGACCTTGCTCAAGTTTGGCGTAGTGCCGGTTATTAATGAAAACGATGCGGTGGCAACCGAAGAAATCCGCTTTGGCGATAATGATACGCTGGCGGCATTGGTTGCTAATCTGGTCGAGGCCGATTTACTGATTATTTTGACCGATCAGCAGGGCCTGTTTACGGGAGATCCCGGTTTGCATCCCGACGCGAAATTAATTTCCGAGATCAGTGTTAACGATGGTCGGCTGGATGCAATGGCTGGCGATAGTCGTAGTGGCTTAGGGCGGGGCGGCATGTGTACCAAAGTACGGGCGGCGCGGCTGGCCTCCAGGTCCGGCGCTGCGACAGTGATTGCTGCGGGCGCTGCCGACAATGTTATTACCTCCGTAATCTCCGGGGCTGATTTGGGTACCTATCTATTGCCGGACATAGAGCCGTTGGTGGCCAGAAAGCGCTGGCTTGCAGGGCAGTTGCAGGTTAAGGGGCAGTTGGTTTTGGATGCGGGCGCGGTCAGGATGTTGCGGAATGAGGGCAAAAGCCTCTTGGCTGTCGGTGTTAAGTCGGCATCAGGCCGGTTTGAGCGCGGCGAGCTGGTTTCCTGCGTCGATGAAAGCGGCTTGGAAATCGCGCGCGGACTGATTAATTACGGCAATGCCGACGCCCAATTAATAGCGGGCAAGAACAGTTCGGAATTCGAAAATATTCTGGGTTATTTCGACGATTCAGAGCTGATACATCGGGATAATCTGGTGATTATTTGACGCGATTAGCGTGCAATAAAAAAGGCCGTAACTCAATGAGTCCGGCCTTTTTTATTGAGTAAGGCTAAAGCGATTAAGCGATAGCTTTTACTTTTGCATTCAGTCTGCTTTTACCGCGTGCGGCTTTATTCTTGTGAATAATGCCTTTGGTAACTGCTGAATCGATAATCGGAACGGCAGTGTTGTAGGCGGCTTGCGCTTTTTCTTTGTCGCCAAGCTTAACTGCGGCAATGATTTTTTTGATGAATGTGCGTAAGTTGCTACGTTGTCCTGCGTTGCGAATACGGCTTTTTTCCGCTTGTCGCGCACGCTTTTTAGCTTGTGCTGTATTAGCCATAGTGTCTCGATTCTTGTGGTAAGTTAATTAAACCGTGTATTATCATTACAAGTGATATTATTGTCAAACTTTTTAACGCATCATAACAGGAGCAGCGTTGAGCAGGCAGCTTTTTAAATCGACCTTAGTTGTCGGCGGCATGACTTTGATCTCTCGTGTTCTAGGGTTTATCCGGGACATGTTGATTGCGCATATTTTCGGTGTGAATTCGGCAACCGATGCGTTTTTTGTAGCATTTAAAATTCCCAATTTTTTGCGTCGCCTATTTGCCGAGGGCGCTTTTGCACATGCTTTTGTCCCGGTACTGTCCGATTACAAAGAGCGGGGCAGCAAGGCCGCGTTAAAACAGTTTATCGATAAAACAGCCGGAACCCTTTCCGTGTTTTTACTGCTGATTACTGTGGTTGGCGTCGTTGCCGCCCCGGTGCTGATCATGCTGCTGGCTCCCGGCTTTATGTGGCAAGGAAGCCAATATGAGTTGTCCGTGCAACTGTTGCAGATTACCTTCCCCTACTTGTTTTTTATTGCACTGGTGGCTTTTGCCGGTGGCATTTTAAATGCGCACGGACAATTTGCGATTCCCGCCTTAACGCCGGTTTTTCTGAATATCTGCATGATTGCCGCCGCGATCTGGCTGGCGCCATTGATGGACGAGCCGGTCACGGCCCTAGCGTGGGGCGTTTTTGCGGCGGGCATCGTGCAGCTGTTGTTTCAGCTTCCCGCGTTGATGCGCTTGGGACTGATGCCGAGATTAAGACTGGGTTTTGATGACGCGGGCGTTAAACGGATTATAAGCCTGATGCTACCGGCAATTTTTAGCGTTTCAGTGACGCAGATTAATTTGCTGCTGGATACCTTGATTGCCTCGTTTTTAACCGTCGGCAGCGTGTCCTGGCTGTATTATTCCGATCGTTTGGTGGAGTTTCCGCTGGGTATTTTGGGTCTTGCGCTGGGGACGGTCATTTTACCGAATTTAGCCAAAAGCCATGCTGCGGAAGACACCGCCGCTTTTTCAAATGCGCTGGATTGGGGCTTGCGATTGGTTGTTTTGGTAGGATTGCCTGCCACCATCGGTTTGCTATTGCTGGCCGAGCCGATGCTGTCGACGTTATTTCAATACAATGAATTCGGCGTCAGCGATGTGCATTTTGCTGGAAAGAGCTTGAAGGCGTATTCACTTGGCTTGCTGGGGTTTATCCTGATTAAAGTGTTGGTGCCGGGCTTTACCTCGCGCGGCGACATGAAAACGCCGGTGCGATACGGGGTTTACGCGATGATAGTCAGCCTAGCTCTGAATCTGGCGCTGGTATTCCCGCTGGCGCATGCGGGATTGGCGTTAGCGACATCCCTGGGCGCTTTTTTTAACGCCGCCTTGTTATTGATAAAATTACAAAAGGACAATGTCTATCAACCGGCAACCGGCTGGTGGCTGTTTTTTGCCAGAGTATTTCTGGCCGCAGCAGCGATGTCAGCCGGATTATATTATTTTATCGATGCAGATTGGTGGAATCACTGGGATTCCATGGAGCGCGTGATCAACCTAGTGAAATGGATAGGGATAGGCTTGGTAATTTATGCAGCAACGTTGCTGTTAACAGGCTTAAAGCTAAAGCATTTGAGTGGGTATAGGCACGAGTAAAGCTTGGTCGGGGGCATCATTCTCCGGTAGTTCTAGATTGCAAAAGAGGCGCGATGTATATGGAATTAATCAGCCTTTTGCAAGACAGCCACTGATGTATTTATCATGTCATGCAATAAAAGTAACCTAAATAATATCGGCGGAATATTTAAAAATGGATAGTAAATTAAAAGTTATAAAACAATTATTAAATACTGGGGCAGCATTCACCTTTCATAACTTTTGTTACCCAGATAATGATTACCCTGGTCAATGTGCTGGCGCTGACACCTCTGATTGGATCGAGTGGAAAACTCGCGCAAAGAACGTTGTTATTAAATCTATGGCAGATGACTCGCCTGCGGTAATGATGGCTAAACAAGCCATAAGAATTTATACATCTGGACACGGTCCAGATCAATTTGAACGCGCAAAGGCCACACTTCTAAAGGCACTTGCAAACACAGAAAATGCATTAAGAGAAGATATATTTGGTGAGCTTAGAGATGAGGAAAGCGAAAGTTCATCGCCAATATTCTCAAATAAAGTATTTATTGTTCATGGGCATGACGCAGAACTAAAGAATGATGTTGAGAGATTTGTGCATGAGATAGGTTTAGAGCCTATTGTTCTTCATAGACAAGCAGACAATGGTGACACCGTAATCGAGAAGTTTGAAAAGAACAGTGATGTGGGATATGTTTTTATTTTATTAACACCTGATGAAATTGCATTTACTGTTGACCAAATGAATGTTTCAGATGATTTAAGGCAAAAAGAGTACCGAGTTCGGCCTAATGTAATTTTTGAATTTGGCTATTTCGTTGGCAAGCTAGGGCGCTCAAGGGTTTGTTGTTTATACAAGGGAGAGGTTACCATTCCTAGCGATCTTGGTGGCTTAGTGTACAAGAAGGTAGAAAATTCTATTGAGTCTCAAGCCTATGCAATTATCAAGGAACTAAAAAATGCTGGTTATCTAGTTAAGGTTTAAAAATATACAGTTAAGTAGGCTAGAATAAGCCGGTTCGAGCGACAGCGAGAACAGGATTTTCGGCAAAAACAGCCAGTTAATACGACAGACTTGTCGGATTAAAATTTAACACTATAATGTCATTTATTGTAAAAATGACTTAGGTTAAATATTTGCCATGAATCAACAAGCAGCCAAAATTTCAGCAGGCGGCCGTATTGTACTTCCCGCCCAAATGCGCGCCAGCCTTGGCATCCAGGAAGGCGACGAATTGCTTATCTCGGTCGTCAACGGCGAAATCCATATCACCCCTAAAGCGCTGGCTTTGCAAAATGCATTGGCAATCGTCCGCAAACATTTAGCAGGCAGCCCCGATTTGAGCGATGCACTTATCGCAGATCGACGTGCAGAAGCCGCTAATGAATAGCTCAGTGGTACTCGATGCATCGGCACTGCTGGTACTCATTCAAAATGAGGCGGGAGCGGAGATGGTCAGTGCCGCCATCACCCAAGGCAAGGCGATGATTTCCACAGTTAACTTAAGTGAAGTCATTGGAAAGTTGGCTGAAACCGGAGTGCCCAAAACTGGGATTGAAGCTTTTCAAGCCGAGCTGCCGATTGAGGTTGCTGGCTTCAATGAAGCGATGGCGTTGGAAGCCGGCATGTTGCGGCTAACAACACGCCAGCTGGGTTTGTCGCTAGGCGACAGAGCCTGCTTGGCTACTGCGCGAGTGCTTGGGAATTTACCCGTTCTGACAGCAGACCGCGCATGGGCCGATTTGAATATCGATTTAAAGATTACCCTTGTTCGTCCTTAAATCAACCTTGCGTTAACCTGACTTCCGCTTCGCGGTATTTCGCCGCGCAATACTCTGCCACTTCAGCGGGCAAATGCGGCCCCGGCGCGGTTTTATCCCAGTCCAGCGTTTCCAGGTAATCGCGGATGTATTGTTTGTCGAAACTGGGCGGGCTGATGCCGACCTGATATTGATCGGCAGGCCAGAACCTTGATGAATCGGGGGTCAACGCCTCATCGATCAAGTATAAAACACCGTTATCATCCACGCCGAATTCGAATTTGGTATCGGCAATAATGATGCCCCGTTCTTTGGCGTAGGCGGCGGCCTCCTTGTACAATTTCAGGCTGGCGTCGCGCACTTTTTCCGCCAAATCCCGCCCCATCAATTCAACAGTAAGTTCAAAAGAGACATTCTCGTCATGCTGATCCACTTCGGCTTTTGTGGACGGCGTATAAATCGGCTCAGGCAATTGCTGCGCTTGCTGCAAGCCTTCGGGCAGTTTAATGCCGCAGATAGCGCCGGATTTTTGGTAGTCTTTCCAGCCGGAGCCGATCAGGTAGCCGCGCACAATGGCTTCAACCGGCAGCGGTTTTAATAACTTGACGACGATAGCGCGGCCTTCAATCTGCGCGCGTTCGGCGGCATCGGGAACCACCTGTTCCAGCGGAATGTCGGACAGGTGATTGGGCATGACGTGCTTCATTTTTTCAAACCAGAAGTTGGATACGCTGGTTAAAACGCGGCCTTTGCCGGGAATCGGATCGGGCAAGATTACGTCGAATGCCGACAGCCGGTCGGTGGTTACAATCAGCATGTGCTTGTCGTCAATGTCGTAAATATCGCGCACTTTGCCGCGAGCGCGGAGCTTTAAAGATGACAGTGTTGATTGGTATAGAGCTTCTGGAGCGGTCATAAGTTCTCGCTGAGTGTCAAATAGGGTGATTTTACCAGTTATTAATCTTGGAGTCCGCATCATTCCATAAACCGCAGCTGGATCGTGTGGAAGCCGCTCCACTGCGGTTTTCAGACTGAATATTCCTAGCGGAACATATCCTTATTAACCGCTTTTTCCATAGCCATTTTTGCAGTGATAAGGCCTTTATCGACCATTTCTTTCATATTCTGATCCAGCGTCTGCATGCCGTCCTTGCGCCCGGTTTGAATCGCCGAATACATTTGCGCCACCTTGGCTTCACGAATCAGGTTCCTGATAGCGGCGGTACCGACCATGATTTCATGTGCGGCAATGCGGCCACCGCCGATTTTTTTCAGCAAAGTTTGCGAAATAACCGCCTGCAACGATTCGGAAAGCATGGCCCGGATCATGTCTTTTTCTGCGGCAGGAAATACGTCGATAATACGGTCGATGGTTTTGGCGGCCGAGGTCGTATGTAACGTTCCGAACACAAGGTGACCGGTTTCCGCCGCCGTCATTGCCAGACGAATGGTTTCCAGGTCGCGCATTTCGCCGACCAGAATAATATCGGGATCTTCACGCAGGGCTGAACGCAACGCTTCGGTAAAGCCGTGAGTATCGCGATGGACTTCCCGTTGGTTAATCAACGATTTTTGGCTCTCATGAACGAACTCGATAGGGTCTTCTACGGTGAGGATGTGCGCGTAATCGTTGCAGTTAATATGATTAATCATCGCTGCCAGCGTAGTCGACTTGCCGGAGCCGGTAGGGCCGGTCACCAGAACCAGGCCGCGCGGTTTTTGGCATAACTCTTCGAAAAACCTGGGCGCCTTCAAGTCTTCAAGGCTCAATATCACCGAGGGAATCGTTCTGAATACAGCGGCTGCGCCACGCTCCTGGTTAAACGCGTTAACCCGAAACCGGGCAACGCCGGGCAATTCAAACGAAAAATCGGTTTCCAGAAATTCCTCATAATCTTTGCGCTGCTTGTCATTCATGATGTCATAAATCAGCGCATGCACTTCCTTATGATCCAATGCGGGAATATTGATTCGCCGAATATCGCCGTCAACCCTGATCATAGGCGGGAGTCCCGCCGACAAATGCAAATCCGACGCTTTGTTTTTAGCTGAGAAAGCCAGCAATTCGGCAATATCCATAACATCCTCTTGAAGACAAAAATAAAATTGTCCTTATACCATAGTTCATATTTTCATTTTTTAAATGTGTGTTGTCTAATAACCGGTAACTCACTGACAACGGACACCCAATGACAACCATAACTGAAAGACTCAAACACATACGTTCGCAGATCCGCGATGCGGAACTTGCCTGCAACCGTCAGCCCGGATCGGTACTGTTATTAGCCGTCAGCAAGACCAAGCCAAGCGAAGATATTGCCGCCGCCTATCAATCCGGACAACGCCATTTCGGCGAAAATTATTTGCAGGAAGCCTTGAAAAAACAGCAGGAACTGGGAGCTTACGCTATTACCTGGCACTTTATCGGCCCCATCCAATCCAATAAAACCAGGCCGCTGGCGACGCATTTCGATTGGGTACACAGTGTGGACAGTTTAAAAATAGCCAAACGCCTGAGCGAACAGCGCCCGGCCCATTTGCCGCCGTTAAATATTTGTCTGCAAGTCAATATCAGCAACGAACCGAGCAAGTCCGGCATTACCCTGGACGAATTGCCGCAATTGTGCGAACAGATTGCCAAACTGCCTAACCTGAAGCTGCGCGGCGTCATGGCCATTCCGGCTCCGCAAGACGATTTTGAGCAACAACGCCAGCCCTATAAAGCACTGTATCAGGCCGTCGCAAAATTGGGACAACCCGAGCTGGATACCTTCTCGTTCGGCATGACCGGGGATTTAAAAGCCGCAATTGCCGAAGGCTCCACTATCGTCAGAATCGGCACCGCGTTGTTTGGCGAGCGGAATTACGGCTGACAAAATCTTCGCCGTGCAGTGTTTAATCGGCCGCTGATGTATACAACTGCAAGACATAAATGACGCTATAGGTTCATTTTCAGCTTTGGCTTACATACGCCTACAATTTTTTACGCCACAATTGCGCGCCACATCGCCAACGAAAGCCAAGACCGCCATCCTGCGTTATGTTTGGATAGAGTCGGTTGGCCGCTGGGTGACGCGCCTAACACGATAGGATGAGCTTGAAATCGGCGAAACGGCATTGTCGTAATAACTCTTGTAACGAATGACTAGCGGAGAAAAGTATGGGAAATCTTGGCGGAAAAATCGAACATGTTGTGGTACTGATGATGGAAAACCGGTCCTTCGACAGCATATTGGGGCAGCTTTATCCCGAAAATCCCGGATTCGACGGGCTCACGGGCAATGAAACCAACCCGAATCACGGCAAGGATGATGTCAAGGTGTGGAACAGCGGAAATATCGACCAGAAATCCATGTCGATTCCCGATCCGGATCCCGGCGAACTCTGGAACGACATTAACATGCAGCTGTTCGGGCTCGACGGTAAACCGGGCAGCGAAACTCCGGCGATGAACGGCTTCGTCAACAACTATGTCAGGCAAACCGCCGACGCTTCCGGAAACTATTCGCCGGAATCGATCATGCATTACTACACGCCGGCGCAGCTTCCGGTGATCAGCACACTAGCGAAGCAATTCGCAGTGTGCGACAACTGGTTCGCCTCCGCGCCCTGCCAGACCTGGCCGAACCGCTTCTTCCTGCATTGCGCCACCGCGGAGGGATATGAAAACAATTCGCCCGCGCGTTTTCCTTACCTGATGGAGACGATCTTCAACCGATTCAGCAATCCTGATGCATGGAAAATCTATTTTCACGATTTTCCCCAGACGCTCACCCTCAGCCGTTTGTGGCCGCATATAGATCGGTTCAGGCTTTTCGAGACGGAATTCGCGAAGGACGTTGCGGCGGGCAAATTACCTTCCTATACCTTTATCGAGCCGCGTTATTTTCCGGACGTGAAATTGCCCAACGACCAGCATCCCCCGCACCATGTGGGAATGGGCGAGGATCTGATCGCAGAGGTTTACAATGCGCTAAGAAGCGCGCCGACCTGGGAAAAAACATTGCTTGTCATCGTCTACGACGAGCACGGAGGAAACTACGATCATGTCCCGCCGCCGAAAGCCGTCCCTCCCGATAACAGTCATTCCCAACCATTCGGCTTCGACCGCTACGGAGTCCGGGTTCCGGCGGTGCTTGTCTCTCCCTATATCAAGGCCGGAACCATCCTGAAGACACCGGTAGGGTCATCTTTCCCCTTCGATCACACCTCAGTCATCGCTACCCTCAGGAAATGCTTCGCTCTCGGCGCGCCTATCAGCCATCGCGACGCCGTCGCCCCGGATCTCGAATGCGTGCTGAACCTCGACACCCCGAGCAATCTCGGCCCGGATAAAGTCGTGCCCTTGCCCTACGCAGTCAGTCCCGACGAACTTGTAAAAGCATTGAACGCGCCCTTGAACGACTTCCAAAAGGCGATGCACGAAGCGGCTGCCCACCTCCCGATTCGCGGGGGGATAAATATTCTCGACGACATCGAGAATCATATCGAGAATCTGGTGAAGGGGACAATGCCTGAAGTTCCCGATCACAGGACCGCTGCCGCCGCGATGCCATTCATCAGCGAAAAATTGCGCACCTTTTTGGGCAATGTCGCCAAGTAACCGATTATTTGTCACCGGTACTTTGGGAGCGGCGACGATCAAAAAGGAACATTCAAACCGATGAACCCATAACTCGGCCTAAGTTCCGGGAAAAAAATAAAAAGAAGGAGAAATCTATGTTTAACAGTACCACCTTGGAAGTCGCAATCGGATTCGTCTTCTGTTACGCCTCCGTCGCGCTTATTGTCAGTTCAATTAACGAAGCCATTGCATCTGCCCTTAAGCTGCGTTCCAACTCGCTGTTGGAGGGCGTCAAATCCCTGCTCAATGATCCAAAGTTTGAGGGGCTTGCTCTCAATGTATACAACCACGGTTTGGTGAGTCATCTAGGCCAAGGAAATGCCGAAAATGCACAAGACCTCAAAAACAAACCCTCTTATATCGATCCAAAGCATTTTGCTATTGCCCTTATCGATAATATACAGACCATACCCGGCGATTTTGCACAGCTAGGCAAGGACATCGACGCAATGAAAGATCCCCAGTTAAAACAACTGCTGCAAGGGATATATGGGCGAGCCTCAGGACAGATTGAAAATGTTCATGCTGAAGTGGCAGCATGGTTTGACGCCGGGATGGACCGGTTATCAGGCGACTACAAGCGCCGCTCGCAGCTGTATTGCCTGATAATCGCCTGGGTCATTGCAGCCCTTTTCAACATCGATAGCTTTCACCTCTTCACGACACTTTGGCAGCATCCGGCAATTGCAGCGGGGATCAGCGCGTCGACGCCTTCGGCAGATATTTTATGGAAAGAATTCATGTCCTTACCGATAGGCTGGACAGCCGATACGCCACGGCTAAGCGGCACCCAATTAGCGGGTTGGCTAGTGACCGCATCGACAACTCTTTTCGGCGCGCCGTTTTGGTTCGATCTTTTGCAGAAACTGGTTCGCCTGCGGGGCACCGGCAACAAACCGGGAGCCGACGGAAAACAAACTGCATAAAAATGGCGACAAAGCCTGAGTCAGCACAGGAACCAAAATTTAAACAAAAGGAAAAAATAATGTCGTATACAAAAACAATCGGCAAAGCGGTCTTGGCATTGATTCTGGGCTGGAGCCTTCCGGTTTATGCGGACGGCCAGCCTGGGCAATTCGACTATTACCTGCTGACCCTGTCCTGGTCGCCGGAGCATTGCGCCGAAGTGCCGAGCGACAAGCTCCAGTGCGATGGAGGAAAGCAATACGGATTCGTCGTGCATGGATTATGGCCGCAATATAATAAAGGTTACCCCGATTCCTGCTCGACGACTCCCGCCGTTCCCGAAACGGTCGTGCAGGAAATGCTTCCCATCATGCCCAGCGAGAAACTGATCCAGCACGAATGGGAAAAACACGGCACATGCAGCGGCGAAAAGGTCGGCGAATACTTCGGCCTGATCAAGAGCGCTTTCCAGACCATAAAAATCCCGGACGCTTTCGCCAATCCCGGCCGTCAGGTCAATACATCGGCAGCCCAAATCCGCAAACAGTTTCAGGATTCGAATCCAAATGTGCAGATGGCCGTTGCCTGCAAAGGCGAATATCTGCAAGAAGTTCGTCTCTGTTTCGACAAAGCCATGCATCCCAAGACATGCAGCTCCGGCGTTAGAGACCATTGCCCCGCTTCGGCCGTGATCATGCGTCCGGTCAACTAACAGCTCAACAGGGTTGTCGTGGTGTTATCGAAACAGGGTGCTCAGTTTTGGTCGGCTAAAATCAACGCCATCAAGTCGGTCACGGTATTAGCCATGGTCAGGCGTTATCGGGAGGACAGCGAAGAGGGCTATCAGTCGCGGTGCAAGGTGGAGAAATGGGAGCTGCCGTTAGTTGAGGTTGTTTTTGATGATACTTTCATTGGATGAGGATGTGGGCTGGTTTTTATCTGCATCTGCTAAAGCGGCAGTTGGGGCGCCGCTTTTTAGTAATCCAGCCTATACGCGGCCACAGTACGTTGCAAAAAAATGGCATTCCCTTGAATTCTTTAAGTTGTAACTCCTTGAAATGTAATACACCTGCAACTATTAAGAAGCCACATCACCTATTGTCATTAACTTATTGTTTAAATATATGTTTTTTTATGGAAAAATAGCGGAAATTTTAATTTATGCCTTGCTCCACTTAAAAAGAAAGGGAAAAGAATGAAAGAGTTAAAGTTCTCAGAAATAAGCTTAGATAATTTCGCTAAAATCTACGAAGAAATGACCAACTTGGTGCGCAAAGACTTGGCGGGAGAAGTGTTCTTTTCAGGTAGCCATGCTGAATTCGGAGAAATTACGTTATATCAGCCTAAAGGCGGTAATAACGCGATTATGCTCCAACATGACAAACCGATCAGCGAAACTCGCTTTGACATCCCTGAGTTTTGCATTTCCCTTATAGCCTAAAACAAAAACGCTTCATTTCAGGCCAGGACTTTAAAATAGCGGCTGCTAAGGGCGTTGATGTTGACAATGCGTCCTTAAGCGGTTTGCACCTCCAGCCATGCAGATTCTACAATTCAACATCCAATCATCGGTAAAGAGTCATCTTCAAGAGTGATATGGGTGTTAGCCGTATTACGTCATTTTGACCCGATCCCCAATTAATGATTGCCGCTGGTAAAAGGCCCCTTTGGCGTGCCTGCACCCGCCGGCTATTAACTCGAAATTCAGCTCTTTGCAAATCCATGCTTAGTAAAATCGGTCATTAAGAGGTTGATTCGATATAATGCTAGCGTGCAGAAAAATAATGTTTTTTGAGGGGGTAACAATGACTGATAAGAATAATGAAAAACACAAGATAGTGATTGTTGGCGGCGGGGCGGCGGGTCTTGAACTTGCTACCAGTCTGGGTAAAAAATTAGGCAAAAAAGGCTTGGCCGAGGTGATGTTGCTGGACGCTTCTCCGACGCATATCTGGAAGCCGTTGTTGCATGAGGTTGCAGCCGGTACGTTGGACGAATCCGAGCAGATTGAATATCTGGCCCAGGCGCATCGGAATCATTTTCGCTTCAGGCTGGGTAAGATGGAAGGCTTGAACCGGCAGAAGAAGGAAGTTTATGTCAGTCCCACGCTGAGCGACAGCGGCGAGGAATTAATCCCCAGACGCACTTTCAGTTACGATACGTTGGTGATGTCGGTCGGTAGCATCAGTAACACCTTTAATATCAAGGGCGTGGCGGAACATTGCCTGTTTCTGGATACCACCGCTCAGGCATTCAAGTTCCAAAAGCAATTGGTTGAATCGTATATCAAAAGCCATGCCGGTAAAAACAATGCCGACGATAAGACCTTGTCTATCGTTATCATTGGCGCGGGAGCCACCGGCGTCGAGCTGTCGGCGCAATTGCACGAGGTGACCGATCTGCTGGCGGTTTACGGCCTGGATGAATCCAGCGATGTGAAATTGACCATTATCGAAGCGGCTAATCAATTATTGCCTGCATTGCCCGTCAAATTAGCCAATGCGACACAACAACAGCTGGTCAAGCTGGGCATCGACCTTAAGCTGGGTCGCCGGGTGATTGAGGTAACCAAAGAGGGTGTTCATACCCATGATGGCGAACTGGTGCCTGCGGATCTTAAAGTCTGGTCGGCGGGCATTAAAGCGCCGGATTGGATGAAAGACCTGGACGGCCTGGAAGTTAACCGGATCAATCAGTTGGTGGTCGATGAAACCTTGAAAACCAGTGACGATAATATTTTTGCCATAGGCGATTGCGCGGCCTGTCCCTGGCCGGGGCATGACGGCAATGTGCCGCCGCGAGCGCAGGCGGCGCATCAGCAGGCATCGACTTTAAGCAAATCGATAGCCAACCGCTTACACGGTGGCAAGCTGGTGAAGTATGTTTATCTCGATTACGGCTCGCTGGTTGCGCTTGGTAAATACACCACCGTCGGCAATCTGATGGGTAATCTGATGGGATCGGTCAGCATCGGCGGCTTTATCGCCAGAGTGGTTTATCTGTCCTTGTATAAAATGCATCAGGTGGCCGTACACGGTTATTTCAGGACGGCAATGTTGACGCTTTCCAATCTATTCAGGCGTAGCGCTCATGCAAAAATAAAAATGCATTAGAATTTTTTATGTACCTACGCCTGCGTAGTGACTTTTTTATAATTATTTACAAAGATCAAAAACATGTTTGAAATTGAATACGAATTCCGCGAAGAAGATTTAATCCATTTTAATGAAATACAGTTCATGAGAAATGAAGATATACAAAACAATATCAGGAAAAACCGCTGGATAGTGCCGGGCATCATGGGGCTTATCGGATCGTTTTATTATTTTTATTACGGCGATATAAAGTCGTCAGGGTATGTCGTTGCTATTGCGATACTTTGGGCATTGTTGTCTCCAAAAATCATGATGCTGGATTTGCGCAGGCAGATACTTAAAAACTATACCAATAAAGAAAAGATCAATATGTTCGGCTCCTATACGCTGAGCATTGATCCTGCCAACCCCAATTACCTGTTGGAAAAATCACCCAGCGGCAAACATAAAATGGCCTGGAGCGAGCTGGTCAGGGTGGAATACGGTAAACGCTATGTTTATATTTATATTAGTTTGAATACCGCACTGGTTATTCCGGTAGAAACGGTCAAAAAAGGCAATCTTGAGCAATTTGCCGAACAGGCGGAAAAGATGATTGAGCGGTTTGCGTAGAAAATACACGGCATTGTGTAGCAGGGTGGGTTTTTTATCCTGCTGAACGCCATTTCGAATCTTCCTTGTGGGTTAAAAAGCCATGATTACATCAATATACGCATCGCTCGCAGCCTTGTTAATAGTGAGGCTTACGCTTTCGGTAATAAAACTGCGTAGGAAAAATCGGGTCAGTGTTGGCGACGGCGGAAATGACGGGCTACAGCTGGCAATTCGCGCTCATGCAAACGCAGTGGAATATATTCCCATCGCACTGATGCTCTTATTAACGCTGGAATTAAATGGAGCGCCGAAAATACTTATCCATATATTGGGTGCTACATTGATAATCGGGCGGATATTGCATGCTATCGGACTTCCCGCAAAGGATTTCAAGAAAAGAGTTTTGGGCATGCGGATAACCATTTATCTGTTAATCGGCTTGGCCGTGCTGAATATTTTATTTTTTGTGTTTGCCGGGACGTTTAAATTTTAGCGCGTAGGATGGGTAGAGCGTAGCGACTTGTAAAGCATGAAGTGAAACCCATCATAGACAAATCACCTTGCGATGGTTAGAGGCTATAGCTTCTAACCATCCTACAACCCACGAACCAGCATAATCTCCTTTACCTTGAGCCTTTTATTTAAATGCTAAATTTTAAAAATATAGCCCTTCGCCGTGGCGTACGGGTTTTGTTTGACCACGCTTCCTTCACCATTCATAAAGGCCAAAAAGTAGGCTTTACCGGGGCTAATGGCGCGGGTAAGTCCAGTTTATTTGCTCTGGTCAGAGGCGAGCTGCATTTGGATGAGGGCGATTTTTCCATGCCGCCGGGACTGGAAATAGCCCATGTTGCGCAGGAAACACCCGCCACCGACTGCTCTGCGATCGATTATGTCATTGACGGCGATCAGGAATTGAGACGTTTGCAAAAGCAATTGCTTATTGCCGAACAGAATGATGACGGCTTGAAACAGGCCGAATTGCATGCGGCCTTGGAAACCATCGGCGGTTATACCGCACAGGCCAGAGCCTCGCGGTTAATGAGCGGTTTGGGTTTTACCGCCGATCAGGAAACCAATGCGGTCAATTCGTTTTCCGGCGGCTGGCGGATGCGGCTTAACTTGGCTCAGGCCTTGATGTGCCGCTCGGACGTACTATTGCTTGATGAGCCCACCAACCATCTGGATCTGGATGCGGTGATCTGGTTGCAGGACTGGTTGTGCAAATATCCCGGCACCTTGTTGCTGATTTCCCATGACCGGGATTTTCTGGATACCATTACCGATCACATCGTGCATATCGAGCAGAATAAGGCCGAAATTTATACCGGCAATTATTCGGCTTTTGAACGCATGCGCGCAGAAAAACTGGCGCAACAGCAGTCATCCTATCTAAAGCAGCAGCGGGAGATCGCCCATATGCAGAGCTTTGTCGACCGCTTTAAGGCGCAAGCCACTAAAGCCAGACAAGCGCAAAGCCGTATTAAAGCCTTGGAGCGCATGGAGCTGATTGCACAGGCGCATGTCGATTCTCCGTTCGACTTTAGCTTCGCCAAGCCGGGAAAAATGCCCAATCCGCTATTAACGCTGGATAAGGTTGATATTGGCTACGATCAAACCTGCGTGATCAAACAGGCCGGGCTGTCCATATCGCCGGGCGACCGTATCGGTTTGCTCGGGCCGAATGGCGCGGGTAAATCCAGTTTGATTAAGGTGCTGGCAGGCGATATGCAGCCGTTATCCGGTAAAAGAAATGAAGCGGAAGCGTTAAAAATCGGTTATTTCGCCCAGCATCAACTGGAGCAGTTACGCATTGATGAAAGCCCCTTGTGGCACTTGCAACAACTGGACAAGCAGGCGACCGAGAAGGATTTGCGCAATTTTCTGGGCGGTTTCGATTTTCGCGGCGACAAGGTGATGGAAGCCGTCAAACCCTTTTCCGGCGGCGAAAAAGCGCGGCTGGTATTGGCGCTGTTGGTTTATCAAAATCCCAATCTATTGCTGCTGGATGAGCCGACCAACCATCTGGATCTGGAAATGCGTCATGCCTTGAGCGTGGCCTTGCAGGACTATGAAGGCGCCATAGTGGTCGTCTCGCATGACCGGCATTTATTGCGCTCGGTGACCGATCAGTTATTATTGGTGTCAGGCGGCAAGGTGCAGCCTTTCGATGGCGACCTTGACGATTACCGCGTGTGGCTGACCGAGCAGAAAAAAGGCGAGGAAAAAACCGTCGTTGACAGTGCGCAGACAGTATCGCGGAAAGATCAAAGAAAGCTGGATGCAGAACGCAGACTAAAACATAAGCCTTTATTTGACGCCCTGAAAAAAGCTGAAATCGCCGTTGAAAAATATCATAATGAACAGCGGCAACTGGAACATCAATTGGCCGATCCTGCCATTTATGCGGAATCGGAAAAAGAGCAATTAAAAAAGCTGATGGAACGGAAAGTAAAAGTCGATAAGGCGTTGGATGATGCGGAAGCGGCCTGGATGGAGGCTGAGGAAAAGATCGAAGCGGTTAAATAGGTGTAGGGGCGACCGGCCGGTCGTCCGCTAACAGGGAAAAATCATGTTTGAAGTCATAAAGCTATTATTTGATATTTGCCTGTTTAAAAAAGGGCCGCAGGATTTACCGCCTTCCGTATGGTTGTTGCGGCTGTTGATCGTTATTGATGTTATCGTCAGTTTTTTAATGGTAAGTATCCGTACGGACTGGCTTAACTCGCTGTTACAGGCTATTGTCGGGGCCTTGTTGATCGTCGGATTTAGCTGGCTGATGTTATATGTAAGTCAAAAGCGGGAGCGATTTTATCAAACGAGCTGCGCCATACTGGGTACCGATGCGTTAATTAGTTTTTTCGCGCTGCCGGGAATGGCCTCAATGATGATAGGAAGAGGCGCTTTACTGGCATTTATTCTAACAATAGCTTTAATGATTTGGCATTGGGCAGTTACCGGGCATATTTTTCGCAATGCGCTGGGACAAACCTGGACTTTTAGTTTAGGCTTGGCGTTTTTATACATACTGGGATCTTATCAGGTGATGGCTTTATTGTTTCCTGAAGTTGCCGGTGTTAAATAGGAGTCATCATGGAAAGCTACAAACATATATTACTGGCGGCCGACTTTTCCGAGCACGGCGAGGCTGTTGCCGATAGAGCGAAGGATTTGTCCGAGAAATATCAGGCAAAACTGAGCATTGTGCATGTGATGGACAATTTGTTGATTACCGATGCGGCTTATGGATCGACCATTCCTTTTGATCTCGATTTAACCGCCGAGTTAATGGCGGCGGCAAAAAAGAGACTGGTCAATTTGGCTGACAAACTCAATATTGCTGAAGACTGTCGGTGGATGGAAACGGGCAGCCCTAAATTGGAAATAATCAGGGTTGCTGAAGAAAACAAGGTGGATTTAATTATAGTGGGCTCGCACGGTCGGCATGGTTTCGCCCTGTTGCTGGGTTCGACCGCAAACGGCGTGTTGCATCATGCGCTGTGTGATGTTTTAGCCGTACGTTTACGCGACGATAATTGATCTTGATTGAGACTGGCTGGGGCGGTATTGTAGGGGCCTCAGAGAATAAAGGGCGACCGATGGGCGTCCACTTTTAAAAGGTAGATGATAAATGATTGGACAGATTGAAACTTATGATCCCGATTCGCAAGCCGGGGTGATAAAAACCGAAGGAGCGTTGTTTACGTTTCATTTAGATGATTGGGTTGCGGACGTACCGCCGGATGAAGGCGATGACGTTAACTTTGATGTTCATGGAACAATTGCGAGCAACATTACTCTGGTGGGCGCGTATTTGGAACCGCCTAAAGCCGTAAAATATAAATACCTGGCTGCTGTGCTGGCGTTATTTTTGGGTTGGACAGGGGCGCACCGGTTTTATCTGGGCTTTTACCGGATGGCCTTCATACAGTTAACGCTGACGGTGATACTTTACGTAACCGGATTGCCCGGATTTGCGGCGCTCTGGGGGTTTATAGAAAGCATTCTGCTGTTTGGCGGACAGATCAACAAAGATGCTAAAGGTCGTCCTTTCAAATAGTTTTCTTAAAGCAGGAAGACAAAAAAAAGCCCTTGCGATGTGAATCGCAAGGGCTTTTTTTAAAGCTGTTTATTCCTTATTTGGAATAAACATTAGCAGCAGTTAAGCCTTTTGGACCTGATTCGATGTCAAAAGTGACCGTGTCGCCTTCAGTCAAAGTTTTGAAGCCTTCGCCCTGAATAACTGAATGGTGAACAAAAACGTCTTCGCCGCCATCAGCAGGTGCAATAAAACCAAAACCCTTCGTGTTGTTAAACCACTTTACAGTGCCTGTTGCCATTTTGAAACTCCTAAAATAAAAACTTACGGTTAACACAGAACTACAACATTGATAACCGGACAACCTAACAATTTAGGAATCCCTTAACTCAACATCTGTTTTCTGACGCAGGGTATTGTACTGTTTTTTTGATGATACTGTCATCAGCAGATTGTATAAAAAGCCGTCCGGCGTTAAAGATTCGGGATTGCTTGGCAGGTGATTGTTACTCATGGAGGGAGAAAGTGTGACGCTGTCATTCATTCATTCGCAAGCTGTCGGTTGTGTGGGGCGATAGGTTAATACCCAAATCCTTTGCGGGTTCTAACCGGCAACACCGCAATCATTGGTTGAACACCTGAGAATCGGGACTTGCCCAAGCGCTTTTAATTAAGTGCTCACGGCCTCGGTATGTGCCTTAATTACTCGTCTTCCTGCCGTTCAATCTTATCCAGGCGGGCTTCCATTTCGGCATCATCGGGCGATTGATAATCGCCATCAGGTTTGGGCGCAAAAAGCCGGGAACAGACCAAGCCCAGCTCAAACAGCATCCACATCGGTACCGCTAATAATGTTTGCGAGATGGCATCGGGAGGCGTTAAAACAGCTCCTACGATAAAGGCGCCGACGATGACATAAGGACGTTTATCGGCGAGGTCGGCGGGGGTTACCAGTCCGGTCCAGACCAATACGATGGTGAATATCGGCACCTCGAAGCAAACGCCAAACGCAAAAAACAGGGCCAGAACAAAATCGAGATACTTGGCAATATCGGTCATTACCGCTACACCTTCGGGTGCGGCGGCGGTCAAAAAGCCGAAAACCAGCGGGAAAACCACGAAGTAGGCAAAGGCCACGCCCATATAAAACAGCAGGGTGCTGGCAATCAGCAACGGCAAAATCATGCGTCGTTCCCGTTTATACAAGCCTGGTGCGACAAAGGCCCAGAACTGATAAAGGATATAGGGAACGGAAATAAAGATCGAGACTACCAGCACCAGCTTAAACGGTGTGAAAAACGGGGAGGCCACATCAATAGCGATCATGGTGCTGTTTTTCGGCATGTGCTGTAGCAGGGGGCCGGCCAGGAAGCTGTAGATTTCATTGGAGAATGAAGCCAGCCCCAAAAATACCACTAATACGCATAAAACCATTCGCAACAAGCGGTTGCGCAATTCAATCAGGTGACTGATAAAAGGCTGCTCTCCAGTCTCATTAAAATTATTTTGGCTCATGTTGTTCGGTTGTTATATCTGTCGGCAACTGCTCCCTGTGTTGCTCTGGTTCGGGAACGGCTCCTGCATCCAGGTCATCCTGCGCCCTTGAAGTCGTCGGCAACGGGTCAATCGTGGATTTGAGCGTGTCGGAGGTTTCGTCAATAATTTGCTGAACCTCTGCGATGCCGGACTGCTCCTTGAATATCTGGCGCAATTCTTCGGCTTGCAGTTCCAGCTTGATTTCTTCCTTGACGGAAGCCACCATGCTGCGTGTTTTACCCAGCCAGAATCCTGCAAGCCTGGCTACCTTGGGCAATCTTTCAGGACCTATCACCAATAAGCTGACCAGACCGATCAGACAAAGTTCCGAGAATCCTACATCAAACATAGGAATTAATCTTTATCGGTTTTTTTGGAAGTGACTTCGCCCTCAATGGCTTCACCCTTATCGGCGGCCGGCTTGTCTTCCTCGCCTTCTTTGATGGCCGTGCGAAAGCCTTTGATGGCTCCACCCAGATCGGTGCCGATATTGCGTAAACGCTTGGTGCCGAAAACAACAATGACGATGGCTAATACAACTAATAAGTGAGTAACGCTGAGACCCATTTTTAACTCCAATGGAGACGTTGCAAGGCAACGCCTTATTTGCTGGAGACCTTGCAAGGCAAAGTCTTTACTTGTTACGTTGCGCCTTTTCTTCCAGACCGGACAAGCCGAAACGACGTTGCAGTTCCTGCAATACATCATCCGGCCCCAGTCCCTGATCGGCCAGCAACACCATGCAATGAAACCACAAATCGGCAGTTTCATAAATAATCTGTTTTTTATCGCCGCCTTTAGCGGCGATGACGGTTTCCGTCGCTTCTTCGCCGATTTTTTTCAGTATGCTGTCCAGCCCTTTGGCATACAGACTGGCTACGTAAGATTTATCGGCAGTTTCCAGTTTACGCTGTTCCAGAATTTGCGCCAGTTGTTGTAATACGTCGCTCATGATTTTTTATAAATAGTTTCGGGATCTTTCAAAACCGGCTCGACGGCTTGCCATTGCCCGTCAACCAGGCTGCGATAAAAACAGCTTTCACGACCGGTGTGGCAGGCAATGCCGCCCTCTTGTTCAATTTTAAGCAGAATTACGTCTTCATCGCAATCCTGGAATATACCTAGTATTTTCTGCCTGTTCCCTGATTCTTCACCTTTGCGCCATAATCTTCCGCGCGACCTCGACCAATAAACCGCATAACCTTCGGCGACGGTTAGCGCTAATGACTCACGATTCATCCAGGCGAACATCAATACTTTTCCGGTTTCCGCCTGTTGCGCAATAACCGGCACCAGACCGTCCTCGGTCCAGCGTATCTCGTCCAGCCAGGATGCACTCACAGGCGCACCTCTATACCGCGTGAGGCCATGTGTTGCTTGGCCTGTTCAATGGTGTATTCGGCAAAATGGAAAATACTGGCAGCCAACACCGCATCCGCCTTGCCTTCAATAATGCCGTCAGCCAGGTGATCAAGATTGCCTACGCCGCCGGATGCAATCACCGGCACCGGTACCGCCTCGCTAATGGCGCGGGTTAACGGCAAATCGAAACCTTCACGGGTTCCGTCCCTGTCCATGCTGGTCAGCAGGATTTCCCCGGCGCCGTAGTCAACCATTTTTTTTGCCCAGGCAATCGCATCAATACCTGTCGGCTTGCGGCCGCCGTGGGTAAAAATCTCCCATCGATTGGGTTCGCCTGCTTGACTGACTTTTTTGGCGTCTATGGCGACCACGATGCATTGCGAGCCGAAACGCTCCGCCGCCTCGCGGACAAATTCCGGGTTTGCAACCGCCGCGCTGTTAATGCCGACTTTATCGGCTCCCGCATTCAACATGCGGCGAATATCGTCCAGTGTCCTAATGCCGCCGCCGACCGTCAGCGGAATAAAAACCTCGCTGGCCACCTGCTCAACGACATGAACAATGGTGTCCCGATTGTCATGGGTGGCGGTAATGTCCAGAAAAGTGATTTCATCCGCGCCTTCGCGGTCATAGCGTCTGGCGATTTCTACCGGGTCGCCGGCATCGCGAATATCGACAAATTTTACGCCTTTAACGACGCGGCCATTATCGACATCCAGGCAGGGAATAATGCGTTTGGCTAAACTCATGGCTATTCAAATGATTCTGCTAATTTTTCGGCCGCTTCAAAATCCAGGGTGCCTTCGTAAATCGCCCTGCCGGTGATGGCGCCCATAATGCCTTCATGAGCGACAGCGCCCAAGGCCCTGATGTCATCCATATTGGTAATGCCGCCGGAAGCGATAACCGGAATCCGAATCGCGCGGGCTAATTTCGCTGTCGCCTCGACATTAACGCCGGACATCATGCCGTCCCTGGAAATATCGGTGTAGATAATGGCCTCGACGCCGTATTCCTCAAAGTGCTGGGCCATATCGATCACATCATGTTTGGACAGTTTGGACCAGCCGTCAATAGCCACCTTTCCGTCTTTTGCATCCAGCCCGACGATGATGTGACGCGGATATTCCAGCGCCATATCCCTGACAAAATGCGGCTCGTTAACCGCCTTGGTGCCGATAATGACGTATTCCACGCCGGCATTAAGATAAGCCTGGATCGTTTCTTCATCGCGAATGCCGCCCCCTATCTGCACAGGCACATCGGGGTAAGCTTCGACGATGGCATGAATCACGTCGGCATTTCTTGGTTTTCCGGCAAACGCGCCATCCAGGTCGACCAAATGGATTCTTTTTGCGCCCGCGGCAACCCATTTGCCTGCTACGGCGACCGGGTCATCGGAAAAAATCGTATTATCATCCATTCGTCCCTGACGCAAACGAACACATTTTCCTTCTTTTAAATCGATTGCAGGTATTAACAACATAACTTATAAAATCCTCAGCGGCGTGTAATTATTATAGGGGCGGATTTATCTGCCCAAAGACGAAATACCCAGAGGGTACAAGTGAATTCATCCCTATGCTTGCCCATCCCAATGCATAAAATTCTCCAACAGTTGCAAACCAACTGCCTGGCTTTTTTCAGGGTGAAATTGTACGGCAAAAACATTATCTTGTGCCAAAGCGCAGGTAAATGCATCCGGGTATTGCGTAGTCGCCGCCATTATCGCTGCATCATTCGGCTGAGCGTAATAACTATGCACGAAATAAAAGCGGCTGTCTTGGGGAATATTTTCCCATAGCGGATGTTGTTGCAGCTGATGAACTTCATTCCAGCCCATGTGCGGAATTTTCAGGGAATTTCCGTCGCTGTCTTTTAACGATTCGGGGAAATGTACGACATGCCCGGAAAAAACGTCCAGGCATTTTATGCCGCCGTTTTCTTCGCTGTCGCTCAATAAGGCTTGCATGCCTAAGCAAATTCCCAGTAAAGGCTTGCTTTTGGCAACCTGTTGGATAACATCGGATAAGCCCAATTGATTGAGCGCCTGCATACAATCCCGTATCGCGCCGACACCGGGAAAAACCACCCGGTCAGCGCGAAGGATCGAATCGGCATCGGACACACAAACAACATCGGCTTCAGGCGCTGCATGTTGCAGGGCCTTCACGATTGAATGCAGATTACCCATTCCATAATCAATTACAGCGACAGAAGACATAAGAAATACAGGAAGGTTAAAGGCTGCCTTTGGTTGACGGCATCATGCCCGCCATGCGCGGGTCGGCGGTAATGGCCATGCGGATGGCGCGGCCCATGGCTTTAAAAATGGTTTCGGCGACGTGATGGGCGTTTGCGCCTTTCAAGTTGTCGATATGCAAAGTCACACCGGCATGGTTGACAAAGCCTTGAAAAAACTCGCGGAACAAATCAACGTCAAAACGGCCGATCATGGCTTTCGGATATTTAACCTCATAAAACAAGCCGGGGCGTCCGGAAAAATCGATGACGACTCGCGACAATGCTTCATCCAACGGTACGTAGGCATGCCCGTAACGAACAATGCCTTTTTTGTCTTGCATGGCTTTAGCGAACGCCTGGCCTAAGGTAATGCCGATGTCTTCAACAGTGTGGTGGTCATCAATATCCAAATCGCCTTTGGCTATAATGTCCATGTCAATCAAGCCGTGTCTGGCAATTTGATCGAGCATGTGCTCAAGAAAGGGTACGCCCGTCGAAAATGAGGTTTTACCCGATCCATCCAGGTTGATTTTAATTTTGATTTGAGTTTCAAGCGTATTTCGCTCTACTTCTGCAGTACGTTGATCCATGTTTGCATTATGTATATTAAAGACTGTCGGCATTTTACTATGACAAGCAAGATTTTGCAGTGTTTGTTATTTGTAAATGTGCAGTTTATAAAACGGTTCATGGACGCAGGTCCGGTTACGGAGAAGACGATGTTTTTGGTGAGCAATTGGACAGACCCGCGCAATGGCCGAGCCTGCTCAGGCCGCGATGTCGATGTAATTTTGAGCGTACATTATGTTAAGCTTTGACTGGCTTTTTTTGTGGTTATTTTTTGAGACAATAGCCGTGTCGCCAAAATAGGAGACGGATTTTAAGAAAGATCAATAGGATGTTGCCAAGGATGGAACGAAATGCCAACCAAACCGGCGATTTTTAGTCCCAGCACACCTCTCCGTGTTCTGGGACTTTTTTTTGAAATCAGCACAGTGTACTTACACTGTAATCGACCATTCGCACATCCCGATGTGGATAAACCTGCCCCTTGGTTTTCCTGCCATTAAGTGGTTTTTTAATAATGTGCTACCCTTCAAACTAGATTATCTTGTTAATTTAGACATTGCTTTCGTTTTTCGCCTACTGTTGGTGATGATGTTCGGGTTGATAAAAAATGACTGGTTTCTCAATATTTTTATTCTTGATAGGCCGCAATAATTCTCCAAGGAGCAAGTTGTGAATGATGCGTCACCTACAGATGGACTGACATTTAAGCTGAGCGATGACGGCAAGTTGCTTGCAACATTTGAAGCGAGTGAATGCAAACCTCCGCTGGATGAAGCAACGATCAAAGCGGCATTGGCTAAGCAAGGCTTGTCCAATCTGTTTCTGCATGAAAACGCACTCTCAAATTTGGTAAAACGGTACAACAGTCCTGGCGAGGGTTTTGTGCTGGAAATTGGCGAGCGCCGGGACGGCGGATGTACGCTCAAAATTGACGACGACAAAATGACCGCCAGGCTTACTTTAATCCCTCCATACGGCGGCGCACCCGTCGCGCTATTTCAAATCCAGCTGGCTTTGCAGGAAAAAGGGGTCGTCAGAGGCATCATGACAAAAGAAATCGAGGCGGCTTTAAAGGAAGGCTACGCGACAGAACGTATCATCGCTCAAGGGTTGCGCCCCGTGCGGGGTATTGACGCGCGTTTTCAAAGCCTGATACCGCAAATAAGAGAACGGAAACCCCAGGTCAACGAGCGCGGTATCGCTAACTACCGAGATCTTGGACAGCTTATTGTGGTAAGGCCCGGCGATCCGCTGATGTGCCGTACCCCGCCCACCGAAGGTAAAAAAGGCTGGGACATTACCGGGCAAGCGCTTATGCCTCAACCTGGGCAGGACGTACAGTTTGCCTCTGGGCTACAAGGTGTAGAGTTGGACACGGATGCCGAACTTGACCCGGATAATAACTCTCTACTGTTGGCTGCGATCGCCGGTCAACCCAAGTTGGTTCCTAATGGCGTTGTGGTGGAACCTACCATCGCGCTGTCGCTGGTGGATATTTCAACCGGAAACATGAGTTTCGATGGCACGATCAATATCAAAGGCGACGTCAAGGACGGGATGAAAATCCACGCGACTGGAGATGTGTTCGTGGGAGGGACCGTCGAAGCGGCAGAAATTGAAGCGGGTGGAAATATCGTTATAAAAGGCGGCGTGATCGGTCATAGCGAACATAGCAGCGATCCAAACGAAGTGTCTACCTTTAACGCGATAATTATCAGCAAAGGTTCAATCAGCGCGCACTTTGCCGAAAACGCCTGTATGGAAGCGGGCGTAGATATTATTATTGAAGAGTTCTCCATGCATAACCATTTGACCGCACTTAATCGGGTGTTGGTGGGGAAATCGGTCGGAAAAAAGGGCCGCATCATCGGCGGCATTACCAGTGCATCGGATCTGGTAAAAACAGCCATAATCGGTTCGAGCGCGGGTTTTGTAACCAAGGTCAGGGCAGGTTTCAACCCTTACCTTCAGGCCGAGCAGGACCGGCTTAAGGTTGAGATTGACGCTCTTGAAAAGGAGCTGGAGGACCTGAAGAAGATTATCGCCTTTGTTCTGGCGCATCCTGAAAAAGATAAAAACGGCTTATTAAACAAAGCTCTCCACACCAGGGAAAAGATTGAAGCTGATTGCACCCGGCTTCATGTCGACCGAACCCACCTTCTGTCGGAAATGACTCTTGCCGAGCATGTCCAGGTTATTGTCGAAGAGGCCGTTCATGCGGGCGCCGAAATCCAGATTGGAAATGCTGTTTGGAAAAATAACGAAGAACGAGGTAAAGGTGTTTTTCAAATCGTCGAGAATGAAATTGTTTTTGGAAACATCATGTTGAGCGTCAATGAATCACACTGAAACAGGAAAACGCTATCTCCTGGTTTGATTATTGACAAGGATAGATGTGATAAAATCCCTCTCGGGATAACACAAACGGGGGATATTACGTATTGCCCGCTATCTTCCTCCTGTTCTCATCCTTTACCTGCATAAAGCCAGGGATGGAGTGTCGTAGAGCCTGTCGGAGCCTATCTTGACAACGTTCGTGGCTTTAAAAATGAACAAGACAAAAAACATTAATAAATACTGAGAAAATACTATGAAATTTAATCCATGTACTGATAACTGCACTTACGAAGGAACTCGTTGCGAAGGCTGCGGCAGAACGCACGAAGAAATAGCCGAAACTAAAAAGCTGGTCATGGCGGCAGTGGATTTTGCCCAAACGCAGGGTTATGAAAATATTGAGGATTTTGCAAACGCTATCGGACAGAGCATACTTAAAAAACTAAAGAAATCCGCTGCAAAAAAATAGAGGGGTTAGCCAAAACACCTATGACAATCGCCCCTGAAATTATCGGCTATTTAGCCGCAACACTCACTACCGCCTCCTTTGTGCCTCAGGCAATATTGACGATAAAAACCAAAGATACCGAATCCCTTTCTTTGGGCATGTACAGCACCTTTACGCTGGGTGTGTTGTGTTGGCTTATTTACGGAATTTATCTTGACGATAAGGCCATTATTTTTGCAAATGCAATAACACTGCTGCTGGCTGCGTCGATTCTGTTTTTCAAGATATACAACGAAGTGTACAAGAAAAAAGCATAATCAAATTTATGCCCGCTGGAGAATCTCCAGCGCATTGCCGTCCGGATCACGGCAAAACAGCGCTTGTCGACCCGACTTGCTCAAGGTGTAGGCGATACCGTTTTTATCCAGTACCTCCCGAACCGGCGCCAGTTCCTGCACACTTAAGGCGATATGTCGGTCACGACCGCCGTGCTCGGGACGGCCGGTGACCGGGTCGGGATTTTCCAGTTCCAGTAAATGAATCTGCTGCGCGCCCAACTGCAACCATGCGCCCGGAAAGCCCAGATCGGGCCGGTCGGTTTGCTGCATGCCGAGCACATCGCAATAAAATGTCAGCGAAGCGACGGTATCGGCAACAATGAGACTGGCATGATGCAGGGTAAAATTAAAATTTGGCATTAGGCTATTTGGAAAGTTTATCTAAATTACAAGTTTTTTACTTTGTCCAATACGTCCTGGGCATGTCCCTCGGGCGTGACGCCATACGCGGCATCGACCAATACGCCTTCTTTATTAATAATGAAGGTGGAACGAAGCATCGCCATGCTTTTAACGCCATTTTTTTCCCGTTCCTGCCATACGCCATAGCTTTCACAAAGTTCGCCATCGACGTCGGCCAGTAAATCCACTTTCAGGTCGAATTTTTTGATGAAATCTGTATGACTGGCGCAAGTATCCTTGCTCACACCGATAACCACGGTATCCGCCTTGGCAAATTCCCCGGCAAGCTGAGTAAACTGATTTGCTTCTATGGTGCAGCCCGGCGTGTCATCCTTGGGATAAAAATATAACACGACATTCTTTTTCCCCAAGTAGTCGGACAAATTAACCGTTTCATTAAATTGATTTTTTGAGCTGAACAGGGGAGCTTTTTGGTGTTTTTCTAACATGGGAATCTCCTTGCGAGTTCACGGATAGTTAAAACCTGAAACCGCAGTGTAAGCGCAATCAAAGTTTCACTGCAAGCCCCATAAAACCCGGAGGTATGTGCGTTAATTAGTCTGGGGCGTGAAAAAAGCTTCTTTTATTCACCACGAACGACTGCAAGGACAGATTTTTGCTCCTGCAAAATCTGCATTCCCCACATCCCTGTGGGTTATGCAGGAGGTAGAGCACCAACAGTAGGCGCTTTAGGCGATGCAGGAGCAATTGCCGAGGCAGGAAGGACTCGAAGTTTTATTTCTTCGTGTCCTTCGTGCCTTCGTGGTGATAATCTTTTAATTAGTTATCTGATTATCAATCAGAAATTACGATCACGCTTTATTCTCGCCGCCGAACAACTCCAGCAAACGCGGCAGGAAATTGGCCAGTTCCAGCGACATAATCGAGAAATCCACATCAAACTGCTCTGCTTCAGAGTCGGTATTAATGTCGGACACTTGATCCTGAATCAGGTCAAGAAACTTAAGGCGTTTAACGGCCAGATTTTCATCGATAATGAAAGAAATACGATCAGCCCAATTCACCGCCAGTTTGATGACTTCTTTGCCGGTATCCAGATGGTTCTTGATTTCCGGCAGACTCAGGTCATGGCGCTTGCAACGGATAATGCCGCCTTCCTCTTCCGGCGAGCGCAATTCGCATTCGTCTTCGATAGTGATGTCGTCCGGCGCCTGATTATTGACCAGCCACTCGGTCATGACTTTGACCGGTTTTTCGATGGTGTTGAGCGGTACAGCCGGTAGCGATCCCAGGCATTTGCGCAAACTGCTCAGCAAATCTTCGGCTTTTTTGGCCGAAGCCGCATCGACGATCAGCCAGCCGCCTTTAGGGTCGATATAGGCGTAAGTCTTGTTTGAGAAGGTGAAGGCTCTGGGCAACAACTCAAAGATAAGCTCATCTTTGATAGCCGTGCGTTCTTTTTTGGATAATTTACGGCCTTGCTGTTCTTCGGTTTCAAGAATCTTGTCCTGCATCATTTCATTGACCACAGATGCAGGCAGGACACGTTCTTCTTTTTTTCCGCACAGCATCAAAAAGCCGTTCGCGCTATGCACCAGCTGTTCGGACGATTTTCCCAGCGGTGAAGTCCAGCCGAAAGTAAATTCTTCATGACTGCCGCAGGGGCGAAAAGCCATTTGTTCAAGTTTTAGTTCCAGGTCTGCTGGAGCCAAAGTGAAATCTTCAGTAAGACGAAAAATGCTCAGATTTTTAAACCACATGTGCAACGGAACCTTTGTAAATAAAATGACTGTGCATTATCGCAAATTTGGCGATGTAAAAATAAAGTAAATGAGATAAATAATAGAACGCCGATGACGCGGATTAGACAGATTTAAACGGATTTTTTTTTTATTCAGTCACGTAGGTCGGGTTAGGCGATAGCCGTAACCCGGACACATTCGCGCAAAAATGTCGGGTTACGCTATCGCTAACCCGACTTACGAGGCTGCCTAATGTAAAGAATCAAAACCAAATCAACTTCCCCGCCATCACAAACAGCAGCAGCGAAAAATAGCGTTTTAATTTTTCCGCGGGCAGCTTATGGGCCAGCTTTGCGCCTATCGGAGCGGTATAGATACTGGTCAGCACTATACCCAGAAAAGAAGGCACATAAATATAACCTAAACTCCACTCCGGTAACTGCGACGCTTCCTTGCCCAGCAGCGCATAGCCCACCGTTCCCACCAAAGCTAGCGGCAAGCCGCAGGCGCTGGCTATGGCTACGGCATTGCGCATCGGCGTTTGGAAATGGACTAAAAAAGGCACAGTGAGCGTGCCTCCGCCTATTCCGAGTAGTGACGACAGCAGCCCCATGATGCCCGCCACACCAAAATCCAACTCTTTGGAGGGTTGCTTTTGTCCGGGTTTCGGCTTGAATTGCAACGCCATTTGCACACCTACAGATAAGAGATAGATGATAAAAATAAAGCGTAATACGTCACCGGCTATATGGTCCGCGACCACGGCTCCGACAGCCGCGCCGATCATAATCCCCGGCCCCATCGCCCGCACTCTATCCCATAACACGGAGTTCAAGCGATGATGTGCCAGCACCGAAGAGATCGAGGTGAAAATAATGGTCGCCAGTGAGGTTGCCACCGACATGATCATGACCAGCTCTGCGGGAAATCCTTGCCCGGCAAACAATACCGCTAAAACCGGCACAATAATCAGGCCGCCGCCTATCCCGAAAAGTCCTGCCATTAATCCTGAAACGGTGCCTAATAAAAGACTGGCTAAAAAAATTGCGATCACTTTATTCCCCTGATGTGTGTCGGTCGGCCGTGCGCCATTATGCCTTTTTTTGAATGCGGCTGTGCTATTCTAGGCGCATTATTAAACGGCTTGAGTAACTGAGTGGAAATATACCTTGTTGGCGGTGCGGTGCGCGATAAATTGCTTGGGCTTCCGGTCAAGGAACAGGACTGGGTAGTGATCGGCGAGACCCCCGAATCCATGGTGCGACAGGGATTCAGGCCGGTAGGCAAGGATTTTCCGGTATTTTTGCATCCGAAAACGCATGAAGAATATGCATTGGCCAGAACCGAAAGAAAAACCGCGCCCGGTTATAAAGGCTTTATCGTACACGCATCGCCCGATGTCACTCTGGAACAGGATTTGATCCGCCGCGACCTGACCATCAATGCGATGGCAATGACGCCAGAAGGGCAGCTTGTTGATCCTTACGGCGGGCAACGTGATCTTGAAAAACGTATTTTCCGGCATATTTCACCGGCCTTTGCCGAAGACCCGGTGCGCATATTGCGCGTCGCCCGCTTTGCCGCCCGATACGGTCATCTCGGCTTCACGCTGGCTGAGGAAACCCGGATTTTGATGCAGTCCATGGTGACGGCGGGGGAGGTCGATCATCTAGTTCCCGAACGGGTCTGGGCGGAATTGTTTAAAGCGTTGGGTGAGAAATCGCCCGGCGCTTTTTTCTACACCTTAAAAGATTGTGCGGCACTGGATAAAATTTTCCCGGAAATAAATGGTTTATTCGGCGTGCCGCAGCCGGAAAAATATCACCCCGAAATCGATACCGGCATTCATGTCATGCTCTGTTTGGAGCAGGCGGCGCGTTTGTCATCCAGCCTCGAAGTCCGGTTTGCGGCATTAGTCCACGACTTGGGCAAGGGCATGTCGCCTAAAGAACACTGGCCGCATCATTACGGGCATGAAACCCAAGGGCTGCCCATTTTGGAACACATGTGCAGCCGTTTGCGGGTGCCCAACTCGTTTAAAGCGCTGGCCTTGCAAGTCATGCAATACCATACTCACTGCCACCGGGCTTTTGAATTACGCGCCTCAACAATAACCGATATGCTGGCCGCTTTGGGAGCCTTTAAGCCGGTTAATAAATTGCCCGAATTTTTGCTGGCCTGCGAGGCGGACGCTAGAGGCAGAACCGGGCTTGAAAACATTGCCTACCCTCAAGCCGCGCTGTTGAGCGGCGCAGCCAGGGCGGCGGCATCCGTTGACACCTCGGCTATCCTGAATGGCGAACTTAAAGGGGCGCATATCGGCGAGGCGATTCGCCGCTTGCGAATCAAGGCCGTCGCCGAGTTTATCAAAGCGGAATAAAAGCCCCGGCACCGGGAAGGGTGTTGAATAATGCCGCAAAGATCATTATAGTTAAATTCCTTTTTTACCTTATGTTGTAATCATAACCATGCCTTCTTTCGACATCATTTCCGAATTCGACAAACACGAGCTTACTAACGCGGTTGACCAAGCCAATAAGGAAGTCAGCACGCGCTTTGATTTTAAGGGCACCGACTCAAGCTTTGAATTGAATGACGATAAAGTGATCATGACGTCTCAATCGACGTTCCAGTTACAGCAAATGTTCAGTGTTATTTGCGCAAAACTTACGCGACGCGGCATTGATATAGCTTGCATGGAGACGGGCGATGCAAAGCCAAGCGGCAAGGGAATGCGTCAGGAAATTACCATGAAGCAGGGGCTGGATAAGGAAGTGGCCAAAAAAATCGTTAAATTGATTAAGGACAAAAAACTGAAAGTCCAGGCCGCCATTCAGGGCGATCAGGTCAGGGTGACCGGCAAAAACAGGGATGATCTACAGGATGTGATTAAGATGCTGAGAGAAGAAAAGCTGGAAATGCCGTTGCAGTTTGAGAATTTCAGGGAGTAGAAGCAAAGCTCAATGAATCTAAATTTCGCTAAAAACAACGTCTTCTTAGAGTTCCCACGTTCCACGCTCGTCGTTATACACAAGTATTTTTAAAGCGCGTCATCCCGGCAGGGATTCATGTCAGGCTATCCTGCCTGACACCCTTGGGGTTAATGCAAATCCATTCCAGACGGATTTGTGCCGGGATCCAAGCTACATGGACATGCACAGTTCACCTTTATGGCGCTGGATACCCGCTTCTTTACCCTCGTTCCCACGCGCTGCCTCTTGCGCATACGGGACGCAGCGCGTCCGGCACTGCGTTCCCAGGCGGCGCGTGGGAATGAGGGTAATATCCGCTATAGGGCGTGCCGTGCATGCCTTATAAACCAAGGCGCGCACGGCACGCCCTACTCCCAGCTCATCAGTTATGAACGAAAGCCAATATGATAATTTAATCGGAAAAATCTACGATGCTGCGGTCATGCCGGAGTTATGGCCGGTTTTTTTGGAGCAGCTGTCAGAGATTTTCGGAAGCAGGGGCACCGTCATTTATCTGATGGATTTTGCCAGCCGCAGTCCCACTTGCCGTAGCGATGAAGTTTCTTTTATTCAATCCGCCCGTACCGACCCTGAAACCATTGTGTCTTACGAACGTTATTATTCCAAGGTCAATGTCTGGCTTGAAAACTCCAAGGATTTACCTGAAGGCGAATTGATAACAACTGATCGCTTGTTTCCCGTGCGGGAACTTGTCAGGACTGAATGGTATAACGATTGGCTTAAACCTCAGGGTTATTTTCATGCGATGATCGGTCATCTTCTCAAGCAGGATACGCTGGCGGTGCGGCTGTCGATTTTCAGATCCAAGCAACAACCGTTTTCCGCCGACGAAACGGCAGGGTTCGCGCGCTTGGTGCCACATTTGCGCCGTTCTTGCATGATTCACAAAAGTTTTTCCGAAGTTAAACGGGTGCTGGCTACGGACACCTGCCTCTTGAACCGCTTGCCGGTCGGATTAGTCTTGTTCGATAAGGGCGGCCAAGCCGTATTTGTCAATCAGACGGCCGAAAATTTAGCCCGCTGTTCAGACGGCTTTTGCCTCAATGCCGCAGGTCGCTGCCTGGCCGGTAACGCTAACGAAACCCGCGCTTTGCGCCAGTTAATCGGCAATGCCGCAGAGCGGGGGCAAGGCAACGCGATGAGCTTGCATCGGAACCACTCAAATCGTCCGTTATCGGCCATCGTCGTCTCTCTACAAAACCAGCCGGTACCTTTTATCGGATCGGGGCCATCCGTTGCCCTATTTATTTATGACCCGGATAGGCCGCTCGATTTAGACGACAGCCTGTTGACGCAATGCTACGGACTGTCTCCGGCCGAAGCCAGACTCGCGACCGCGTTACTGCGCGGACAAACGCCAAGCGATTATGCCCAAACGCGAGCCATCAGCAATAACACGGTAAAAACGCAGCTAAAGCAGGTGCTGGCAAAAACGGGAACGCATCGACAATCCGAACTCATACAATTGCTGACAACGGGGTTCGGCATGCTGGCAGCTCCGGCCCAGGCTGCCGTAATAAAAGATTGATCTTCGGTTGCTTATATTCGTTGGGCGGAATGGCATTCCAAAATTCACCTTAATAACTGGTGTTACGCACTGTCCACGAAAAACACGAAAGACACGAAAGAATAGAGGGCCGTATGTTTCCCAGCTTACGGTGTGCATCTTTCTAATCTTGACGATGGGCTTTACTTATTGTTCCTGTACCCGGTTTTTTTCGTGCTTTTTGTGCCTTTCGTGGACTACGCTTTTTTATTAGGTACATGCGTAACATCAGTTAATAATTTTCCTTTTTCACCCGAACGGGTGACGCGTTGTTAAATCGATTGGTTTAAATTGTTGACTCATAGGGCATTACAGCCGGTTCAATCTGTTTTGAACGCGATTGGATTGTCTAATAAAAAGTTTTTCCTGAGTAGCCAAATTAAACTGGAGTACAGATGAATTTCCGCAATTTCTGCCGCTATTTAGTCGGCAGCTGCCGATTGGCGATTCACTCCCAACTTAGAATTTTAGCAAAAATAACTTCCTCTGATGGTTACCGCGTTTTGCTTGGGAATGATGATTCCAGGACTCGCCTTGCCCCAACGTGCTACGTCACAGCCATTAAGTGGGTTCCCAAGCTCCAACATGGGAACCCGGATGACGAAGCTCCAGCTTCGCGAGACGGGAAGCTGGAGCTTCCCGCACTGAATTCCCAAGCTGGAGCTTGGGAATCAGCACCAATAACATCTTATGGTTCCCAAGCTCTGCGTGGGAACGATGAGTTAGTTATTGCCGATCCTATCCTTGCCGCTATCAACCCATTGATAGGCTTGCTGCTTTTGATACTGGCGGGATGCAGCCATCAAGACCAAGACCGGCAAACACTCCGTCCGGTCAACGTTATCCGGATAACGAGCCAACAGACACAGAACAACAGGCCGTTTCCCGGCGAGGTTCGGGCGCGATTTGAGACGACTTTATCGTTCCGCGTGGCTGGAAAACTGATAAACCGCTCGGTCGATATGGGGGATCGGGTGCGCAAAGGACAGATGCTGGCAAGGCTTGATTCCAGCGATTACCGGTTGACCTCGCAAAGTATCAAAGCCCAGCTTATAGCCGCTAAAGCCGACCGCAAATATAGCCGGGACGACTTAAGCCGGTACCGGGAATTGTTCAATCAAAACATTATCAGCCGGCCTGAGTTGGATCATCGCCAAACGCTCGACATTAGCGCACAGCAAAAGGTTGCTGCGCTCGAAGCCCAGCTCGGCGAGGCAGGCAACCAGTTGGCTTATACCGATTTACGGGCCGATCGCGACGGCGTGGTGACGGCGCTGGAAGTCGAGGCGGGACAAGTCGTCGCCCCCGGCCAGCCGGTTATCAGGATAGCCCAACTCAATGAAAAGGAAATCCCTATCGACATCCCCGAGCATCGCGTTACCGGAATCGATCTACAGCAGGACGTCGCCGTGACGCTGTGGGCCGACGGCGACAAGCGAATCAAGGCGCGTATCCGAGAGATCGCAGCGGCAGCCGATTCGGCCAGCCGCACCTATCGTGTCAAGGTGACTCTGTTGGAAGGCCGAGACGATGCACGGCTCGGCATGACGGCGACGGTTTGGATACCTTCAAACACGCCTTCAAATCCCACCGTTCCGCTCTCGGCCGTTTTTACTCCCCAGAATCAGCCTGAACAGCCTAGCGTCTGGGTGGTTGACGAGCGCACCTCAACCGTCAACGCCGTGCCGGTACGGATCGGCGACACGCTGAGCGGCGAACGGGTTGCCATCACCGGACTTGCAGCCGGGCAACTGATCGTCAGCGCCGGTGCAAACCGTCTGGTCGAGGGTCAATCCGTACGCTTGCCGCACCCCGTTAAACCCGCCGTTGACGCAAACGAGGAAGCCCGTCTATGAGAGAATTCAACCTGAGCGCCTGGGTGCTGGAGCACCGCGCTTTCACCGGTTTCATCATGGCGCTGTTGCTGTTCGGCGGGATTTTTGCCTATTTCCGCCTCGGCCAACGGGAAGACCCCGAGTTTACCTTTCGGGTCATGGTGGTCAAAACCCTCTATCCGGGCGCGACCGCGCAGGAGGTCGAACAACAGCTGACCGACCGCCTGGAAAAGAAAATCCAGGAATTGCCGAACCTGAATATTTTGCGCAGCTACTCCAAACCGGGCGAATCAGTCATTTTCGTGACCCCGCGCGAAGATACGCCGCCCAAGGAAATCCCCGATCTGTGGTATCAGGTGCGCAAAAAGGTCGACGACATTCGCCTGACTTTGCCGCCCGGCAGCATCGGGCCGTTTTTCAATGACGAATTCGGCGATACCTACAGCCTGATTTATGCCTTCTCGGGAGACGGTTTTAGTTACGCCGAGCTGAAAAAAGCGGCCGACTCGGCCCGCCAACAACTGTTGCGGGTCAAGAATGTCGAAAAAGTCGACCTGATCGGCACCCAGGATGAAAAAATTTACATCGAATTTTCCGACAAAAAACTGGCTGAACTGGGACTGGATGCCAACGCGGTCGCCGAGGCCTTGCAAGCGCAAAACAGCATGACTTCAGCGGGAACGGTGTACACCGCCCAGCGTAATTTGCCGATCCGACTCACCGGCCAATTCGATTCGGTGGACAGCATCGCCAAATTGCCGGTGCCTATTCAAGGCCGCACCTTGCGCGTCGGCGATTTCGCCCTCGTCAAGCGCGGATACCTTGACCCGCCGGAACTCAAAATGCGCATTAACGGCAAGGAAGCCGTCGGCCTCGGCATCACCATGAACAAACGCGGCGATGTGCTGGAACTGGGCAAGGCGCTGGAAGCCGCCAAGATTCAAATCGAGGGCGAACTCCCGGTGGGGATGGACGTCGATCAGATCGCCGACCAACCGCGCGTAGTCAACAAAGCCATCGGGGAATTCCTGTCCACCTTCTTTGAAGCCTTGGCCGCGGTGCTGCTGGTCAGCTTTTTGAGTCTCGGTTTCCGCACCGGCTCCGTGGTCGCGCTGACGGTGCCGCTGGTGCTGTCGGGCACACTGCTGTGCATGTTGCTGTTCGGCATGGAAATCCACCGCATTTCATTAGGCGCTTTGATTCTGGCGCTCGGCTTATTGGTCGACGACGCGATGATCTCCATCGAGATGATGGCGCGCAAGCTGGAGGAGGGTTGGGACAGGATCGATGCGGCGACTTATGCTTACCGCGCCACCGCTTTTCCGATGCTGACCGGCACCTTGGTCACGATTGTCGGCTTCCTGCCGGTGGGTTTGGCTAAATCGCAAGCCGGCGAGTACACCGTTTCGATATTCCAGGTGATGGGCATCTCGCTGTTGCTGTCGTGGATCGGCGCGGTCGTTTTTACGCCCTATCTGGGTTTCCTGTTGCTCAAGGTTCAGCCCCATAGTGCGCACGATCACGACTTGTTCGACACGCCTTTTTACAATCGCTTGCGCCATTGGGTAGAGTGGTGCGTGGAGCATCGCAAAAAAGTCATTATCGCTACCGTCGCCTTATTCTGCGTTGGCGTAGCGACGTTGACCCAAGTTCCCGAACAGTTTTTCCCGCTGTCGAATCGGCCCGAGGTCATCATCGACCTGTGGCTGCCCGAGGGCAGTTCTTTTGCGCAAAGCGAAGCAACCACCAAGCGCATGGAAAACATCTTGAGCGAAGACGGGGACGTGCTGAACTACACGGCCTATATCGGCGGCGGCACGCCGCGGTTCTTTCTGCTGATCGTGCAGCAGCTGGCCAATACCAATCTCTCCGAGTTTGTGGTGATGACCAAAGACAATGCCGCCCGCGAGCGAGTCATGCAACGCATTCGCTCGGCTTTCTCGACCGATTTCCCGGCAGTGCGCGGACGCGTCATGCGCCTTAACGTCGGCCCCCCGATGGATTATCCGCTGGTGTTCAGGGTGCTCGGAGAAGATCCGGAGATCGTCCGGAACATTGCCGACCGGGTGACCGAGGTCATGCGTGCCAATCCCAACACCGTGGATGTGAACGACGACTGGCACGACCGGATTCCGTCGCTACGCCTGGTGCTCGATCAGGACAAGGCCCGCGCACTCGGCGTCTCTACCTCAAGCCTGTCGAAAACCTTGCAGGCGCACTACACCGGCATTCCCGCAGGGCAGTTCCGGGAAGACGATAAGCTGATCGACATCGTCTGGCGGGCGCAAAACGATTTGCGTACCGCCGCCGACCGCTTACCCGACGTGACTGTGCGCACCGGCAACGGCCGGACCGCGCCGCTGTCGCAGTTCGTCACGTTCGAAACCGTGTTCGAGGACGGCGTGCGCTGGCACCGTAACCGCTTCCCGGCCATCTCGGTACGGGCCGACGTGATCGACGGCAAGATGGCTCCCGACGTGGCGGCTGAGATCATCCCGAAACTCAAACCTATTCAGGATCAATTACCGATCGGCTATTTCCTGGAAACCGGCGGTTCCAAAGAAGACGCCGGGATCTCCCAGAAATCGATCCTGGTCTGGATTCCGTTGGTTCTGGTCGTGACGCTGATCCTGCTGATGATGCAATTGCAGAATCTGTCCCGGACCTTCCTGGTGTTCGTCACCGCGCCTTTAGGCGTTATCGGCGCGGCGTTCGCCCTGCTGTTGTTCCGGGCGCCGTTCGGCTTCGTGGCCTTACTGGGCATCATCGCCCTGTCCGGCATGATTATGCGCAACTCCGTGATATTGGTGGACCAGATCGAGCAGGACCAAAAAGCCGGACTCGATATTTGGACCGCCATTGTCGAATCCACGGTACGGCGCTTTAGGCCCATCCTGCTGACTGCGGCGGCGGCCATTCTGGCGATGATCCCGTTATCGCGTAACGATTTCTTCGGGCCTCAGGCTATCGCCATAATGGGCGGGCTCACTGTCGCCACGGTGCTGACGGTTTTCTTCCTGCCTGCGCTCTATGCGGCGTGGTTTGGGGTGAAGCGTGCTGAATCATCGGTGATCTTGCCACCCGGCAAGGGAGCTTCCCAATGAAGCTAAAAAAATTAATAGGTCCACGAAAAGCACGAAAGGCACGAAAATGTCTGAATAGATACCAAGCTATTATCCTAAAAACAAAACAGCTTTTCTCATTCCCACGCGCTGCGTGGGAATGCAGTCAAGGCGCGCTACGCCGCGAGCACGACCAGCGTCTTACGTATACGGGACGCAGCGCGTGGGAACGAGGAAAATGACAATGCAATGCAATCTATTAATTATTTTCGTGTCTTTCGTGATTTTCGTGGACAAACTGCCGTTTTTCAAAATAAGCAAGCAGCACTGGCTAATTCTGGCGATGCTGCTTGAGTTGAGCGCTTGCACTCCGACCCGTGTCGACGCTCCAATAAACAGGGTAGCGCCGCCCAAGGATTGGCATCATGGCCCCGATGCCCGGACGAATTCCAATCCGGCTGATCTTAAAGAATGGTGGCAAGGGTTTCAGGACCCGAAGCTGAACGCCCTGATTACCCAGGCATTGGCGAACAATCACGATCTCAGGATCGCCGTAGCGCGCGTTCGGGAAGCCAAAGCCATGACTACCGTCGTCGAATCGGCGCTCTATCCCGGCATCGACCTGTTCGGCTCCGGCGGCAGGGAAAAAAAGATCGACCGGGTCATAGGCGCACCGACCCCGCAAGGCCTGGGGCTGTTCACACCTACTGCCGATATGATCACCGGCGGACTGGCCGCGCGCTGGGAAATCGACCTGTTCGGCGCCCGGCACTTGGAAGCGGAAGCCGCCACCGCTCAGGCCGAAGGAGCCGAACAGGCGCTGCATGCCGTCCAAGTGGGATTGCTGGCGCAACTGGCGACGAACTATTTGGAACTGCGCGGCGTGCAGCAACGTACCGGCATCCTGCGGGAAAATATCAATATCCAGCGGAAACGCCTGAGGGCGCTACAGACATTCAACCATGCCGGATTGGTCAACCAAGCGGATATCGCCGGTCAGGAAACCTTGCTACGCACCACCGAGGGCTCGCTTCCGGTTCTCACGAGTGCGTCGTCCAGCCTGATCCATCGTCTTGCCGTGTTGCTGGGTGAGCCGCCGGAAAATCTGGAAAGCCGCTTGGCTGATGCCGATCCGTTGCCTGCAAATTCGCCGAACATCCCCGGACTTTTACCTTCGGGTTTACTGGAACAACGGCCGGATCTGCGCTTGGCAAGAACCGAAGTCAGCGCAATGGCGGCCGGTCTTGGCGCGGCGCGGGCCGATTTGTTCCCGAAGTTGGTGCTATCGGTCGACGGCGGTTTCGGTGCGCTGGCGGTGGGCGGCTTTCCAAGTCTTGCCGAGAGTGTTTATGCGCTCGGTTCGGGATTGACCGCGCCGATATTCAATGCCGGACGCATCCAGGCCCGCATAACTACCGCAGACGCCAGGCTGGATCAAGTTGCGGCGAACTACGAAAAAGCCTTCCTGCTCGCCCTGGAAGACGTGGAAAACGCTTTCGTTGCGCATGCGGCTTCGCTGGAGCGCCGCGACCGGATGGCCGAGGCCGAAACGGCGGCAGAGCAAGCCTACCGGCTCGCCAATGCGTTATATCAGCGCGGGGCCAATGATTATTTGTCCGCGCTGGACGCCCAGCGCAGCAAACTCGTCGTCGCCGATGAACGCGCCAAGGCCGAAACTGCAGTGCGTGTCGCCCTGGTTTCAATTTACCGGGCTTTGGGTGGCGGATGGTCGGCCGAAGGTGCTCATCAATAGTCGTAACTATTCAGCACGAAGCACCGTCAGCTGTTCCGGGTAAGAAAACCCAGTCTATTCTTGATAGATAGGACAGTTAACTCTGAACCGCCTGCCAGACTCAGTCAAAACAAGCCTATGATGAATTTAGGATATACGGCGGTAAGTTTTTATCAGACAATTGATGTATGTATCACGTTAGGCGTTCTGAAACAAAGGGTGAACTCTTGATCAAACTAGCACAAAACGACAACGAAATAGCCGACTGCTTCCACGTCATGATCCAGTCAATTGCTTTGCTCGTAGAATACACATCGACATTCCCGTTTAGAAAGCTGCCAACTATCAGGGTAGGCGAGCATCGATTGTCCTATTTGGAAGGAACGATTAGCATGGCTGTGCCGTTTTCATTGACGGGAAGTCCGGTCGCGTTTCGGCGGCCGGTTGCATCAAACAGTAGAGCGAAGGGGGATACATGGCGTATTTTATCGGCATTGTGATTGCGTTAGCCGTATCGCTGTCGGCTACATTCATCGGATTCGACAAAGACCGTGCCTTCTACCCAACCGTATTGGCCGTCATTGCCTCGTACTATGTCCTGTTTGCGGTTATGGGCGGATCTATCGAAACGGTCTTACTTGAGCTCGCAGGCATGTTCGCTTTTATGGGTGTCGCCGCTTTAGGCTTCAAGCGCAACCTATGGCTTGTTGTTGCCGCATTATTCGTGCATGGTATTTTCGATGTCTTTCATGGAAATTTCATTTCCAATCCAGGCGTGCCTATCTGGTGGCCTATGTTTTGCCTTACTTACGATTTTGTAGCTGCTGTTTATCTGTCTTGGCTACTGTATCAATCACGAATAGCAGTGAATTCCTAATCAACACTGTATTTTAAATTATGCATCAACTGTAGCAGCCAATGAAATTCAGTCAGTTCGGTTCCGATAATGGAAAAACAGTGATTTACTTTCATGGCGCGCCCGGCGCACCGGAAGAATGCGCAATTTTCGATCTTTATGCTAAAGAACAAGGCTTGACGTTTATTTGTTTCGACCGGTTTTCCGGCGATTATTCGACAGCCGGTGAAGCTTATTATCAGTTTTTGGCGCAGGAAATTTCAAAGCAAGCCGCCGGGAAAGAGGTCGATGTTATCGGTTTTTCAATCGGTGCGTTTATCGCGCTACAGACCTGTCGCTATCTGGGCAACGGAGTTCGGAGTTTGCATTTAATCTCGGCTGCCGCACCGCTGGATGCGGGCGGTTTTCTTGAAGACATGGCCGGGAAGCGAGTTTTTCAGTTGGCAAAGACAGCCCCGACCCTATTTGTTCTGTTATCTTACTGGCAAGGGTTACTCGCGTTGTTTTTTCCCAATGCCTTATTTCGCTTGTTGTTTGCCAGCGCCGCGGGTGATGATAAAGCATTGTCCGTCGACCGCGCGTTTCAATCCCGCATCACCCAAGTATTGAGATCGTGCTTTATTGGCCGCGTCCAGGGCTACGTTAGAGACATCAGGGCTTATGTACAGCCCTGGAAAGACACGCTTTCCGACATCGGCGTCAATACGCACATCTGGCAGGGGGCAGAGGATAGCTGGTCGCCGGTCGCAATGGCGGAATATTTGGCATCGGCGATTCCCGGCTATACTTCGACCGAGATATTTAACGGCCTGTCGCATTACTCATGCCTCTATCGGGCGGCGCCTGAAATATGCCGTCAGCTAGGTGCTGCTTCTGATGATCTGCGCTCACCGCCCATCCATTAGGTTCTCTACGATGAAAATCATCCTCATGCGGCACGGAAAGCCTGTCTTGGCCCAAACGGGCCGGATTACGCCAGCCGAAATGGAGCGCTGGATCGAGCATTACAACCTTTCCCAGGTAAAAGCCGACAGCGCGCCCTTTGCCGGTTTGCAGTGGATCGATTCCGCTACCTGCATCGTCGCAAGCACTACGCCTAGGGCGTTGTCATCTGTCCAAGCATTGGGGTATACAGCGTCGGTTGTCGATGCCGTGTTTTGCGAGGCGCAACTTCCTTTTGCTCTTTGGCGCTTTCCTCGTTTGTCGCCTTTCGTTTGGGCGGCATTCTTCCGGTTGTTTTGGTTTTTGGGCTATTCACGAGGTTCCGAGTCAGTCCAGGCGACTAAAACCCGCGCCAAGACGGCTGCCTGGAAACTTATTGCTCTTGCTGAGCAAGGTCCTGTTTTGCTTGTTGGGCACGGTATTATGAATCGCCTCATTGCCAAAGAGCTTATCGCTTTGGGCTGGGTAGGCCCCGCCAAGCATCAGAGCAAATACTGGAGTGCCGGTGTTTATCGGTTTTAAACTTAACCCTACTCCAATGAGCGCATAACAATGGGCTCAATCAGGGCGTGCCGAAAGGCCGTCCCTTATCTTTAGTCACGGGAGCGGCAGTGCGTTTACATCATATGGCGTTGGCAATAGTGGTTGTTGCAATTTGGGGAATCAATTTTGTTGTCATTAAAGTCGGCCTTAAAGAAATTCCGCCGATTCTGCTTTGCGCGCTGAGATTTTTTCTCGCCGCGTTTCCGGCGGTCTTTTTCATCAAGCGCCCGGCCGCTTCGTGGCGCATGGTGGTCGGCTTCGGGTTGGTGATGTTCTCGCTACAGTTCGCATTGCTGTTTTCCGGCATGTACGCCGGGACAACGGCAGGGCTGGCGTCTTTGGTGCTTCAGATGCAGGTGTTTTTCACGATTTTACTGGCGGTGGTATTTTTGGCCGAAAAACCATCCGTTTGGCAAATCGTCGGGGCCTTGGTTTCCTTTTCCGGAATCGGGCTGGTTGCTTCGAATATTGGCGGCGACGTTTCGCGTTATGGTTTGCTTCTAATCGTCGCCGCCGCTGCCTCGTGGGGAGTCGGCAGCCTGATTTCCAAGAAGCTCGGCAAAGTCGATATGCTGGCGCTGGTCGTTTGGGCAAGCCTTGTTGCTTGGCCGCCGCTGTTAGTTTTGTCGTTTTTTTTGGAACAAGGCAGTTGGCGTGTTGAGCTCATTTCGCATATTTCGTGGCTCACTATCGGCGCGATCGGCTATATGGTGTATCCGGTGACCCTGCTTGGCTTTGCCGCATGGAGTTGGCTATTTAGCCGCTATCCGGCCGCGACTGTCGCGCCGTTTACTTTGCTGGTGCCGGTATTCGGGTTCGCGGCTTCAACGTTAGTCTTGGGGGAGCCTCTTTTCGCCTGGAAGATAAACGCCGCCGCTCTGGTTATTGCCGGTTTATGCATCAATCTGTTTGGGCCGCGCATTGCCGTTCGCATCCGGCCGGGTTAGGCGCATCTTCATTGTTCATCATTTTGCCATCCGTCTACATAGGCAAATAAACGGTAACTACTCAGCCGCTAGAAAAATGGAACGCTGATGACGCTGATAATTATGATTAAATAAGATCTTATCTGTGCTCATCATATTCATCCGCGACATCTGCGTCCCATTGTGTTTGAGATCGCTGAATAGTGACAATAAACGCTATGATTAAGGCCGTAAGCTAGCCGTGATTGAAAGCCGTGAATATTTACGCCCGGATTTTTTTGTAAACAAAATAGCTAATGATGGCGAGGCTGAGCCAAATGGTAACCAGCGGTCCGACGACATAATTGTAGCTGCTGACCAGGTAAAGATATTCGGAGTTATAGTCGGTATTGAACAAACTGCCGTTCATTTTTATTTGCCATACCCAACCGGCATGACAGCCGATACAGAGACCTAAGCTTTCTTTTATCTGTGTCCTGAGCACGGCAAGAAAAGCACCGACCGCCAGCAATGAAAGGAATGACGAGGCGTTTTTCGGATTCAGTACATTGGCAAATGCTTCACCTAACAGGATAAAGCCGCTTGATAGATGAAAATTCTGTTGGGATATTTCGGTTTTGCTATCCAGAAAATGCAGCGCCGCAAAATAAGCCGAGCTGATCAAAATGGCCGCAACAACCGGCATGTTCTTTTTTAAGCCTGCCAACAGCATGCCTCGAAAAATCGATTCCTCAACGACGGCAATCAGCAGGGACAACAATAAGGAAAGAATGGTTTTTTCAGCGATGAAACCGACAGTCCACGGCTGCGAGTTATCAACAACATCGATGCCGAGAACATACAAAACAATAAATACCGGCATCAGGGTAACCAATCCGATTCCGAATCCTTGCGGTAACTGCTTCAAAAATGTCGGTTTTGCGCTAAATCCCAAGTCTTCTTTTTTAAATTTCAGGTAAGCCATTGCCGGAAAAATACTCAGCAGCAGGAATATCTGCGTTAAGCGGGTGATCAGTTTTCGTAATGCAGACGGATCATCCAGGCCTAACGCGATCAAATAACCCAACAGACAAGCCGTTGATGTTGCCGCCAGCAAAACCAGCAAGGGCACTATTGAATAAGCAAGGTATCGTTTCATCGTTGACTCTCAATTTCCGGATTTGTAATGTTGCCAAAGTCGCCCCACAACATCTGGACGGCGGCTAAGGCGGCAAGCGATGCGGTTTCGGTTCTTAATATGCGGCTGCCTAAACGGACTGGAATAAAGCCGGAGGCTTTGGCCGCGTCTCGTTCCTGATTGGAAAAACCGCCTTCGGGGCCGGTCAGTAGAGTCACTTTCATGGTTTCAGGTTTTAACTCCGATAATGTCGTTTCTGCATAAGGGTCGAGAAACACTTTCAGACCCTGTTGGTTGCCTAGCCAGTTTTGTAGTTGTTCAACTTCCAGCAAAGGGGGCAGGCTGGTTCTGCCGCTTTGTTCGGCGGCATGTTGAACTATTTTTTGCCAATGCAATAAGCGCTGCGGTTTTTTTTCGCCTTTGAATTGCACCACACAACGTTCGGTCAATAACGGTGTAATGTGATTAACGCCCAGCTCTACGGCTTTTTGCACCGTCAAATCCATTCGGTCGCCCCGCGAGATGCCCAAGCCTAAAGTTACCTGCAACGGCGATTCGACACTCCGGTCACTCCATTGCTCGACATCAATCAGCACGGCTTTTCGGCTGACTTCGGCCACGGTGCATAAATATTCTCCGCCGTGGCCGTTAAATAAAATGATGTGGGCGTCTTTTTTTAACCGCAACACCGTTCTGACATAATGGCCGTTGTCATCGTCCAGTTCGATAAGTTTGCCTGTAGCCAGTGGCGCCGATGTATATAATCTGGAGACTCGCATAATCAGTCCTTAACTGCTTGTTGTATGCCTTGCCAAGCGACCTCGGCGATTAACAAAAGCTCATCCTCGGTCGCAATGTAGGGCGGCATGAAATAAATGACGTTGCCCAGGGGCCGCAATAAGACACCTTTGGACAGCGCGTATTGATAGACTCTAAGCCCGCGCCGTTCCTGCCAGGGATAAGGTTCGCGGGTGTGTTTGTTTTTGACCATTTCAATCGCCAGGATCATACCGGTTTGCCGGACTTCGGCGACATGCGGATGGTCATGAAAACGCAGCGCCGCTTTTGCCATCATAGCAGCCAAAGAACGGTTTTTTTCGATGATGTTGTGTTGCCGGAAAATATCGATGGTGGCGAGTGCGGCCCGGCATGCCAGCGCATTGCCGGTATAGCTGTGCGAATGCAAAAATGCGCTCATCGATTGATAATCGGCATAGAACGCCTGATACACCTGATCGGTGGTCAATACCGCCGACAACGGCAAATAGCCGCCCGTCAAGCCTTTGGACAGGCACATGAAGTCGGGGCTGATTGTAGATTGTTCGCAGGCAAATAACGTCCCGGTGCGCCCGAAACCGACCGCGATTTCATCGGCGATTAAATGCACATGGTATTTATCGCAGGCGGCGCGCAGCAATTTCAAATAGACCGGATCGTACATGCGCATGTTACCGGCGCATTGCACCAAAGGCTCGATGATGATCGCACAAACCGTATCGCCATGTTGTTGCAGCGCCTGTTCCATCAGCGTGAAGCGGCGGGTGGAATAATCCGCCCACGATTCGCCGGGTTCGCGGTGATAACAGTCCGGGCCGGGCACGGTGATAACGTCCATTAATAATGGCGCGTAGGTTTCTTTATACAGCGGCACATTGCCGACCGCCAGCGCGCCTAGGGTTTCGCCGTGATAACTGTTTTCCAGGGTGATGAATTTGGTTTTTTGAGTTTGTCCTTGGTTGCGCCAATAGTGAAAACTCATTTTGAGGGCGACTTCTACCGCAGAGGAGCCATTGTCGGCATAAAAACAACGGTTCAACCCTTGCGGCGTAATTTCAACCAGTTGTTCCGCCAGTTTGACGGCGGACTCATGGGTGAATCCGGCAAAAATTACATGCTCCAGGGTATCGAGTTGGTCTTTTAATGCCGCATTGATGGCAGGATTGGCATGTCCGAATAAATTGACCCACCATGAGCTGATCGCATCAAGATAGCGGTTGCCGTCAAAATCTTCCAGCCAAATGCCTTGGCCTTTTTTGATCGGGATAACCGGGAAGGTCTCGTGATCTTTCATTTGCGTGCAGGGATGCCACAAAACGGAAAGATCTCGATTGGAAAGGGATTGGTTGGACGACATAAGCTAAAGGCTCAGGTTGATAGTCGTTCCCAATAGGGCTTGGGAACGAGTGTAATACGTACTGCAAATGCGGATTTGGAACACGGCCCTGTCTGATTGATACCTTTAGTCTTGAGGCCTGATTTGCAAATTCTCCAAAATCGCCAGGGTAGGCGCGGCCTGATTCATGGTGTAAAAATGCAGTCCCGGCGCACCGCCTTCCAGCAAACGTTGACAAAGGTTGCTGACTACATCCAGGCCGAATGCTTGTACGGATTCTCTGTCATCGCCAAAACTTTCCAGGCGTTTTCTGAGCCAGCGGGGAATATCCGCGCCGCACATTTCTGAAAAACGGAATAATTGCGTATATTGGGTAATCGGCATAATGCCGGGTACGATGGGGATTGTTATGCCATTTTTCTCGCAGGCATCGACAAAATGAAAATACGCTTCGGCATTGTAAAAATATTGGGTAATGACCGCATTGGCGCCCGCAGCCACTTTACGTTTGAAGTTTTTAAAATCTTCCACTCCGCTGGCGGCTTGCGGATGTACTTCGGGGTAGGCGGCAACATGAATCTGGAAATGGTCGCCGGTTTCCTGGCGGATAAACTCGACCAGTTCATTGGCGTAGCGAAATTCTCCGGCCGACATCATGCCGGAAGGCAAGTCGCCTCTTAAAGCGACAATTTTAGTGATGCCATTGTCTTGATAGTCCTTCAGAATCGCGCGAATATTGGCTTTGGTCGAGGCAACGCAGGATAAATGCGGGGCGGCGGAGATACCTTTGGATTGAATATCAACGACCGTAGTGAAGGTTTTATCGCGGGTCGAACCTCCGGCGCCAAAGGTAACGGAAAAAAAGTCGGGATTGAGTTTTGCCAGTTTGCTATGAACAACTTGTAAACTTGCCGCGCCTTCTTCTGTTTTTGGCGGGTAAAATTCGAAACTGAACAGTTTAGGATGTGTTTTTTGTGATTGCATTTTATGGTCTCACTGACGGGAATCTGATGACTGCATGGCCGTAGGAGGTAAAGCAATGCAGGAGCAGCATAGCGGTGTGCCGGAATGAATCGTTTCCACGGTTTGCCGGGATACCGCTATAGACGCGTTGCGTCCCGTGCCGCAACAGCGGCACGGACTGCATTCCCACGGAGTCGTGGGAACGGTGATTAATCAATAACGATAATGATCAGCTTTAAACGGTCCTTCAACCGGAACGTTGATGTATTTGGCTTGCGCATCGGTTAGCACGGTCAAATTCACGCCCAATTGTTTAAGGTGAGATCTTGCGACTTTTTCGTCCAGTTTTTTAGGCAGTATGTAAACCTTGTTTTCATACTGTGCCGCATTTTTCCAAAGTTCCATTTGCGCAAGAACCTGGTTACAGAATGAGTTAGACATCACAAAGCTTGGATGTCCGGTGCCGCAACCCAGATTTACCAAACGACCTTCCGCCAGAATGATCAGGCGTTTTCCGTCAGGGAAAATCACATGATCAACTTGAGGTTTGATGTTTTCCCAGGTGTATTGACGTAATGAGGAAATTTCAATTTCCGCATCAAAATGGCCGATATTGCAAACAATCGCCTGATCTCTCATGGCAACCATGTGCTGATGGGTGATGATATTAAAGTTGCCGGTTGCGGTAACAAAAATATTGGCCAGCGGTGCCGCTTCTTCCATGGTTACAACGCGATAACCTTCCATAGCCGCTTGCAATGCGCAAATCGGGTCGATTTCAGTGATTAATACTGTCGCTCCGAGTCCGCGTAACGATTGCGCACAACCTTTGCCGACATCGCCGTAACCGCAGACTACGGCGATTTTACCGGCAATCATTACGTCGGTGGCGCGCTTGATGCCGTCAACCAGCGATTCGCGGCAGCCGTACAGGTTGTCGAATTTTGATTTGGTGACCGAGTCGTTAACATTGAATGCGGGAACTTTTAACGTGCCTTTGGCGACCATTTCATACAGACGTAATACGCCGGTAGTGGTTTCTTCGGACAAGCCTTTAATGTCAGCCATTAATTCGGGATATTTTTCATGCATCATGACGGTTAAGTCACCGCCGTCATCCAGAATCATGTTCGGACGCCAGCCATCAAGACCGTCGATTGTTTGCGCGATACACCATTCGGCTTCTTCTTCGGTTTCGCCTTTCCAGGCAAAAACAGGGATGCCTGCCGCCGCTATTGCCGCCGCGGCATGATCTTGGGTAGAAAAAATATTGCAAGAAGACCAACGCACGGTTGCGCCTAATGCAGTCAGGGTTTCAATCAATACCGCTGTCTGAATAGTCATGTGCAAACAACCGGCGATACGCGCGCCTTTTAAGGGTTGTTCCGCACCGAATTCTTCACGCAGAGCCATTAAGCCCGGCATTTCTGTTTCGGCGATATTGATTTCCTTACGTCCCCATTCTGCCAGGGCAATATCGGCAATTTTATAATCTTGTTGGCTCATTACGTTTTCCGTTTTTAATATTTATTTAAAGGCCGGCAGCATCTTTTAATGCGTCAACTTTATCTGTTTTTTCCCAGCTAAAGGAGTCTTCGGTACGACCGAAATGACCATACGCCGCTGTTGTTTGGTAGATAGGCTTTAATAAGCCCAGCATTGCAATCAAGCCTTTGGGTCTTAAGTCAAAAGTATCTCTGATAATTTGTACCAGTCTTTCTTCACTGATTTTTCCGGTACCAAAGGTTTCAACCGTGATAGAGGTAGGTTCTGCAACACCGATCGCGTAAGAAACCTGAATTTCACAACGCTCGGCTAATCCGGCTGCAACAATGTTTTTTGCTACATAACGGGCCATGTAGGCTGCAGAGCGGTCAACTTTTGAAGGATCCTTGCCTGAAAACGCACCGCCGCCATGTCTTGCCATGCCGCCGTAAGTATCAACAATAATTTTACGTCCGGTTAGGCCGCAGTCACCAACGGGGCCGCCGATAACGAATTGACCGGTTGGGTTAATGAAGTATTTGGTATCTTTATGCAGCCATTCTTTAGGTAGAACCGGCAGGATAATTTCGTCCATTACCGCTTCATGCAATGCTGTGGTAGCAATTTCAGGTGAATGCTGAGTAGACAAAACAACCGCGTCAATCGCTACGGGCTTGTTATTTTCGTAGCGGAAAGTAATCTGGCTTTTTGCATCGGGACGCAGCCAAGGCAAGGTTTTATTTTTACGTACTTCAGCCTGACGTTTAACCAGCAGGTGAGAATAGGTAATAGGGGCGGGCATCAGTACATCGGTTTCATTGCTGGCATAACCAAACATTAAACCTTGATCGCCTGCACCTTGCTCGTGGTCGTCGCCCTCATCGACGCCCATCGCAATATCAGCCGACTGTTTGCCGATAGCGTTTAAAACCGCGCAACTTTGGCCGTCGAAACCTATGTCGCCGTGATCATAGCCGATGTCGCAAACGACTTTCCGGACCAGGGCTTCAAGATCAACCCAGGCATTGGTGGTTACTTCGCCCGCCAAAACGACCATTCCGGTTTTTACCAGCGTCTCGCAAGCGACACGTGAGCGAGGGTCTTGTGCCAATAAGGCATCAAGTACCGCATCCGAAATTTGATCCGCAACCTTATCAGGATGCCCTTCTGAAACTGATTCTGATGTGAAAGTATAATTATTGCTCACGATACCACCTTGTTAAAATGTAAAACCCAGATGTACAAAAGGCTGCCGAGGCAGCCTTCATTGTGTATGGTGGGCCCTGTAGGACTTGAACCTACGACCTGCCGATTATGAGTCGGACGCTCTAACCAACTGAGCTAAGGGCCCTAACTATTATTTACTCGCCATCCAAAAAGCACCTTAATTGCTCTGATCTTGAAGGATGTCTGAGTTTCCTCAACGCCTTGGCTTCAATTTGACGGATTCTTTCACGCGTCACATCGAACTGCTTGCCCACTTCTTCCAGCGTATGGTCGGTATTCATGTTAATACCAAAGCGCATACGCAGGACTTTCGCTTCCCTTGCTGTTAATCCCGCCAATACGTTTTGTGTTGATTCACGCAAACCGGCAATCGTTGCAGCTTCAACCGGGGACAATACTTTAGCATCTTCTATGAAATCTCCCAAATGAGAATCTTCATCGTCACCGATAGGTGTTTCCATTGAAATAGGTTCTTTGGCTATTTTCAATACCTTGCGAACTTTATCTTCCGGCATTTCCATGCGTTCCGCCAGTTCTTCCGGTGTTGCTTCCCGTCCCAATTCCTGGAGTATCTGCCTGGAAATTCGGTTCAATTTATTGATCGTTTCGATCATATGCACCGGTATGCGAATAGTTCTGGCCTGATCCGCAATGGACCGGGTGATGGCCTGTCTGATCCACCATGTCGCATAGGTTGAAAACTTGTAGCCGCGGCGATATTCAAATTTATCGACTGCTTTCATTAAGCCGATATTGCCTTCCTGGATCAAATCCAGAAATTGTAAACCGCGATTAGTATATTTTTTAGCGATTGAAATGACCAGCCTTAAATTGGCCTCGATCATTTCTTTTTTCGCGCGTCTTGCCTTGGCTTCGCCGATAGACATGCGCCGATTAATGTCTTTTAGCCCGCTAATGGTCAGGCCATACTCGGCTTCTATATCGGCCAATATTTTTTGGGCTTTCCTGACTTCTTTTTCGCGCTCTTTCAATGTTTCCGAATACTTGCTTCCTGCATTCAAATACTGATCAAACCATTCGGAACTGGTCTCGTGCTCAGGGAAAGAGGCAATAAACTCCTTGCGTGGCATCTTTGCATAATTGATGCAAATATCCATAATGAGCTTTTCCTGTTCACGCACAGCGGTAACGCCATTAGGAATAATAGCCGTTAATTTCTTTAAATATTGTGGAGTCCATTTAAACTCCATGAACAAATCAGCTAATGCCTCAAACTCTTTGTCCGTTTTGTCATTCGAATAGCCGTGCTTTTTGATGGCTGCGGCAGCCGTTTTCAACTGCTTCCTGAGCGCTTCAACTTTCTCTTTGACTTCTTCGTAATTTAGCCCTTTCGGCTCTTCTTCTGCCGGAGTCTCTTCGACATCCTCGCTCACGGGCAGGGCGGTGACAAAGTCCTCGGGCTCGCTTAAATCGACAAAGCCGGAGATTAAATCTGTAAGGCGGATGCCGCCTTCTTCGCCGGAAATATTGTCAAATGATTGCAAGAAATCTTCGACGACGATACAGGAGCGAGCAATGGCTTTAACCAGTTGCTGTTGTCCTTCTTCGATGCGTTTGGCAATTTTCAATTCGTCTGCGCGAGTCAGTAATTCCACCGAACCCATTTCCCGCATGTACATGCGTACTGGATCCGTGGTTCTGCCGAACTCGCTATCAACAGAAGCTAAAGCCGCGACTTCTTCCGCATCTTCATCGTCCGTAGTAACAGCCGCTGAGTCAGTAATAAGGGAGTCTTCATCGGGCGCAACTTCGTAAACCTGAATCCCCATATCATTGATCATGCCAATAATATCTTCAATTTGCTCAGGATCAACAATATCGCTGGGCAAGTGATCGTTAACCTCAGCATAAGTCAGGTAACCCTGTACTTTGCCTTTGGCTATCAATTGTTTAAGTTGGGACTGCTGTTGTTCTTGATTCATCATTTACTCACTGAAGACTCTGCTCGACCTGACTTCGCCGAACCGAGAATTATACTACGAATTCCTATTATTTGGCACCAAAATTTTGGCTGTCAGCATTTTCCGCAGCAGCTCTTTCTCCTGTGCATCCAGTCCTTCTGTCTTGCCTTTATTCAGTAATCCGGTTAAAGCAGTCTCTCTGGCTTGAGTTAATAATCTGTCCAGAGAATCGCAAAATACCGCCTCTATCTTGTCATCTGCAACCTGTGAATCCAATAAAGCTAATGCTTTTATTGGTTTTTCTTCGGCGGTATCTCGATAACACTCCATTAAAACGGCTGCATTTGCCGGATTTTTGTCTGCAATCATTTGCAGGATATTTTTAAACAGGGCTGCGCCTGAAAATTCCAGTCCGCTCCAGTCAATCTCTCGCTGCTCAATCAGTTCCGCCAGTCTGGGATTCTGAACCAGCAAGGCGATTGCAACCCGCGCCGACGATAACCTGCCGCCATCCTGAGGGCGATTTCTGGCTATCTTCCGATCTTGTTTCGAGCCTTGTTTAGCAACAAGTGTAGTTGCATTCTCCAAAACATCCAGATTGGCCCAGCCGGATAATTCTTTTAGTCGTGCAAACATCATCTCTTTAAAAATGCTTTCCGGCAATTTCTCCAGATACGGTTTGGCTTTGTTTACCAGTTGTGCTCGCCCTTCCATTTCGGATAGATTCAGCTCGTTCGAGAAATGTCCGAAAAAATACTCCGACAGGGTTTCGGCGGTCTGCATGCGACCAATAAATCCATCAAGCCCTTCCTCTCGCACCAGCGAATCAGGATCATGATTTTGCGGTAACAGCATGATGCGAATCTGCCGGCCATCTTTTAGGCTGGAAAAAGCCGATTCCATAGCTCTCCATGCTGCTTCCCGTCCCGCCTTGTCGCCATCAAAACAAAACACCAGTTCCGAGGAGAACCGGAATAATAAATCAAGGTGCGCTTGCGATGCTGCCGTTCCCAGGGCTGCAACCGCATAATGAATGCCAAACTGAGCCAATGCGATAACATCCATATAACCTTCAACGATCAAAATCCTTTGAGGTTTGGGATTCTTTTCAAGAAGTTCATATAAGCCGTAAACTTCTTTGCCTTTGTGAAATAGGGACGTTTCCGGAGAATTCAAGTATTTGGGTAAAGAATCGTCGAGAACTCTTCCTCCAAAGCCTATAATGCGGGCGCGTTTGTCCCGGATGGGAAACATGATTCGGCCGCGAAAGCGGTCGTAGGGCTGGCCGCTCTCTTTGCTGACCAACAATCCGGCGTCGAGTAGTAATTTCTGGTCAAAGCGGCTCGCCAAGGCTTTCCATTCGTCAGGCGCGTAGCCCAGCATGAAATCGCCGGCACAATCGCCGCTGACCCCCCTGTTTTTTAAATACTCAACCGCCTTTTTCCCTTCGTCGCTAGTCCGCAGTTGTTCGGCATAAAAGGCGGCTACCTGTTCCATCAGTGCATACAGGCTGTTTAGGTCGTCCTTCTTTTGCTTGGGCTGATATTCGGTTGACTCCCGGGGAACGTCGACCCCGACAAATCCTGCCAGATCTTCAATCGCCTCGACAAAATCAAGGTGACTAAAATCCATCAGAAAGCTAATGGCGTTACCGCTGACGCCGCAGCCAAAGCAATGAAAGAATTGTTTTTTTCGGTTTACGGAAAAGCTGGGGGTTTTTTCGGCATGAAAAGGACAGCGGGCGACAAAGTTGTTACCCGTTTTTTTTAGAGGGACGTGCGAATCGATTAAATCGACAATATCAACCCGCACTAACAGCTCATCAATAAATTCGCGAGGGATTCTACCGGACACACAGTGCTCCGACGACTGCACGAGTGCAGGAGATAGGGCAATGCGAAAACAATTGCCAGGGAAAACCAGTAAAAAAACTATCCAGCTAGTGCAGCCTTTATTTTAATACTTACGGCCGACATATCGGCGCGCCCTTGCATTTTTGTTTTAAGCAAAGCCATGACCTTGCCCATATCTTTAACCGATTCTGCGCCGGATTCCGCAACGGCGTCTTTAACCATTGAATCAATTTCGGTTTCGGTCAGGGCCTGAGGCAGGAAATCCTGAATTACCGGAATTTCAGCCTCTTCAATGGCGACCAAGTCATGTCGACCGGCGTCCGCAAACTGTCTGATAGATTCGCGGCGCTGTTTGAGCATCTTGTCGAGAACCAAAATAACCCGCTCATTATCCAACACAATGCGCTCGTCTACCTCGACCTGCTTAATGGCGGCCAAAATCAAACGAATCACGCCCAGTCGTGCTTTATTGCCGCCTTTCATGGCGGCTTTCATATCTTCTTTGATACGATCTGTTAACAAATCCATCGTATTAACCTTGGTTTTACAGTGCAGGACGTCCGCGACGTAAGTTTTTCAACGCATAACGTTCGCGCGCTAATTTCTTCAAGTGACGCTTAACAGCAGCAGCGCCTTTGCGTTTGCGTTCTGCAGTTGGTTTTTCATAAAATTCGCGACGACGCACTTCTGCCAATACACCCGCTTTTTCACAAGCGCGTTTAAAACGGCGAATCGCAATATCAAAAGGTTCGTTTTCTTTGATTTTTACTGACGGCATTATAATGACCCGAATATGTTAATATTTAAAAAGTTAGGATTGTTACATCCACTGAACAAACAGAACCCTTAATTATACCTTTACTTTTATAAATTTCAAAAACTCAATGTACGTTTTAGGCATAGAAACATCTTGTGACGAAACCGGCGTCGCGATTTATCACTCCGAACAAGGCCTGTGTAGCCATATTTTATACAGCCAGGTTGCAATGCATAGCGAATATGGCGGCGTTGTTCCCGAGCTGGCATCACGCGACCACATTCGGAAATTAGTGCCGTTGATCAAGCAATGCTTGCAGGAAAGTCAGCTAACCGGCAGTGATATTAACGGCATTGCTTACACGGCAGGGCCCGGCCTGATGGGGGCGTTATTGGTTGGCGCGGCAACGGCCAGAAGCTTGGCTTGGGCCTGGCAAGTTCCGGCGATTGCCGTTCATCACATGGAAGGGCACCTGTTGGCGCCGATGCTGGAAGAAAACCCGCCAGAATTTCCTTTTGTTGCATTGCTGATTTCCGGGGGACATACCCTGCTGGTACAGGTTGAAGGCATCGGTCGCTATCAATTATTAGGTGAATCCCTTGATGATGCCGCCGGTGAAGCTTTTGATAAAACCGCGAAAATGCTGGGCTTGGGTTATCCCGGCGGGCCGAAACTGTCTGCACTGGCAGAACAGGGCACGCCGCAAATTAAATTTCCTCGTCCAATGACCGATCGTCCCGGATTGGACTTTAGCTTTAGCGGCTTAAAAACATTCACCATGAATACCATCAACGCCTCCGGCAAAACCGATCAGGATAAAGCCGACGTCGCCGTCGCATTCCAGCAGGCGGTTGCGGAGACGCTGAGTATTAAATGCAAACGGGCTTTGCAACAAACCGGATTGAAAAGATTGGTTATTGCCGGAGGCGTCAGTGCCAACAAGCAAATTCGCGCCAGTTTGACCCAAATGGTTGCCAAGGAAAACGCCCAGCTTTATTTTCCACGGCTCGAATTTTGCACCGATAACGGCGCGATGATTGCTTATGCGGGTTGTCAGCGTTTAATGGCGGGTCAGCAGCAAGGGCTGGAGATTTATGCACGGCCTCGTTGGCCGATTAGTGAGTTGGATTAATTCAGGCAAAAGATTCAAGGCGAAGGGCGAAAGTTCGTAGGGCGGTTTCGCGCCAGCAAACCGCCAATCAACGCTCAAGCCATTTAGTAAATCTCTTGGAACATTATTTCAAGTTTTTCAGTAATTTGGTTTTCATTGCCACCCATATAAATCCTGAACCATTCTTCCTCGTCTTTCGAAATCTGCATAGATGATGGACGCTGACCGTTTAATATTTCAAGTAGCGGAGCCCAACAGCAGGATAGTGAATTAATTAGACTAAGCGGGTCGTTGTTTTCTTGATGCTCAGGTGTCTGCAACATCAATAGTCTTCTGGGTAACCTTGGGGTTCCATGGATTTCTGGTGATCGAAGTCCACGATCAAAGCGGTAAGCCTTTAGCAAGACGTGTGCAAAATAATGAAATTGATTTGTGGGACTGCACAACCACTTTTTAAATGTTCCGATTTTTGAATTCTTTTTGCCTACCTTAATTAGATTGCCCTCCTCAATGCAATGCAGCAGCTCCATGAATATTTCCATGGCGATTCTGCTTGAGATAATTTGAGCTTGCCGAATAGCGCCTTCTCGCAACCTAAATGCAGGAGAAACCCAAGAATTTTTCTCGTCATATTCAGGTGTGAAGAGAAGCTTGTTCGCAAAACCACTGGATACTGAATGGACTTGCATTTGAACCAGGTAGGAAAACGTAAGGTATGCGATATGTCTTTTTTCTTTGTCTGGCAGGACTGCGACTCTTTGAGTCGAAATAATCTCGCTTACAAGTGAAACTGGGAATCCTTCTTGAATTTGTCCATATCGTTCACGAACACTTTGAAGCAATAATTCATCCATTCTCTGAATAAGCTCATTCAGATTCAAGCTGTCCAATTCATTCTCAGAGATCGAGTAAAACATAGAATCTACCTGTCACTAATAGAAGTGTAAGAAAGTTGAGAAGCACACATTAGTCCACCGTTGCATACTTTGACCGGATAGCCGACCGTTGCGCAATTTAAAGGTACGCACAGCGTACCCTACGAGGTGGACTATTGACTAAACTTGGTTGCCGGCTGATTTTTAGCCTTTAGCCTTGCTCGACTCTTCCCCAGCCAGCAGCCGCTGAATATTGCTCTTATGCCTCCATAGCAAGAAAACCGTCATCACTGCGGACGCTGCAACGATAGCTTCGTCTCCGACTATGAACCAGGCAAAAACCGGCGACAGGGTCGATGCGACTAACGCGGACAAGGATGAAATCTTGCCCAGCTTATAAACTAAAAACCAAGTTGCCATGAACGCAAAACCGAGCAGCCAGGAAAATCCGAGCAACACGCCGACCGATGTTGCAACGCCCTTGCCGCCTTTAAAACCGAAAAACACCGGATAAAGGTGGCCTATAAACGCCGCCAAACCGGTCGCAGCAACTAACTCGGCGGGCAGTCCCAGCACATTCGCGGCATAGACCGGAAGTAATCCTTTCAGCGAGTCGCCCAGCAGGGTAATCGCCGCCGCTTTTTTTCCGCCAATACGCATTACGTTGGTCGCGCCGGGATTGCCTGAACCCTGTTCGCGAGGATCGGGCAATCCCATCAGGCGACAAATAATAATTGCACTGGAAATTGAGCCTATCAGATAGGCGGCCGGAACAAACAACCATTCAACCATTGAGTAACCTTTTCATCATCAGAACTTGTAAGCAAAGGGCGTTTCCCTGATACTTACCGCTTTTAAAAAAACACGCATCATAACCGGAAAACACAATGGACATCATATTTTTAGGCGGGTTGGAAATTGAAACTATCATCGGTATTTATGACTGGGAAAGAGTGACCAAACAAACCGTCATTCTTGATATTGAGATGGCTTTCGATATTCAAAAAGCCGCTGAAACCGATGATATTCAATACACGCTTGATTACAAAACCGTTTCTCACCGCATTATTTCTTTTGTTGAGGCCAGCCAGTTTTTGCTGGTTGAAAAATTAATTTCAGAAATAGCCGACATTATCCGTAACGAATTTAATGTGCCTTGGGTGAAAATAACCCTGAATAAAAAAGGCGCGATCCGCGGTGCCAGCGATGTCGGCATTATCATTGAACGCGGGGAAAGAATATCGTGACCAGAGGCTACATCAGCATTGGCAGCAACATAAACAAGGATGAGCATATTCCTGCCAGCCTGCGGGCGCTTGAGCAAGCTTTTGGCGAACTGGCGGTCTCAAGTATTTACGAAACCGAAGCTGTCGGCTTTACCGGCGATGTTTTCTATAATCTGGTGGTGGGTTTCGATTCCGATTTGGAGGTGAAAGCGGTTACCAAACAACTTAGGCAAATTGAGCTGGATAATGGCCGCACTCGCGACAGCCGGAAATTTGCTGCGCGCACCCTTGATCTGGACCTGATTCTATATGGCGACCTGATTGTCAATGATGGCCGCTTGCAAATACCAAGGGATGAAATTGAACATTACGCCTTTGTGCTTGAGCCTTTGGCCGAAATTGCCCCAAGTTTGCAACATCCAGTCAGTCACATCAGCTACGCCGAGCTTTGGGAACAATTCGACAAGAGCGATCTCAGGCAAAAGCGCGTCGCACCGTCCTGGGCTTCAACAAAATAGGGTGCGTCCGCCATCGACGGTCAGTATCTGGCCTGTGATGTAACCGGCATCCTTAATCAAAAAAAGTACCGCCTTGGCAATATCAAGCGGCTCGCCGCTCCGCTTTAAAGCCACCCGTTGCAGTATCTCCTGTTTGGCCGATTCAGATAAATCGTTGTTCGGCCAGAGTATCGCTCCCGGAGCCACGCCATTGACTCTGACCGCCGGTCCCAGCTCTTTGGCTAAAACCTTGGTCATGGCGGCCAGTCCGGCTTTTGAAATGCTGTACACGGGATAACCGCTTAAGCCCCGTTCGGCATGGATGTCGATAATATTGACGATGCAGCCCTTATTGTCGGCCAAAGTTTTCGCCAGGGCTTTCGCCAGGAAAAACGGCGCTTTTAAATTACCCCCCAATAATTCATCCCATTGTCGTTCGGTCACATCAGCCATAGCCGTCGGATAAAAGGAGGAGGCATTGTTGACCAGCACATCGATACCGCCCCAGGCGAGACAAGCTTCCCTGGCAACAGCCTCCAGCTCGGCCATGTTCAGCAAATCGGCCTGCATGATTTTTGCCGAACCGGGGCGCTGTTGATTCAATTCATCGCAAAGCTGCTGCGCTTCCGCTGCCGAAGACCGGTAATGCAGAAAAATATTACAGCCCTCGCTATGCAGTAGCCGCGCACAGGCTGCGCCTATCCGTTTAGAGGCGCCGGTAATCAACACATTTTTCGCATGACTGTTCATCGTGTTTTCAATCGGCTTTGTAGATCAAGCTTTTACTTGCGACTTCGTAAACATCTTTGGAAATCGCTTCGGTGGTTATAATCCGTTCCAGTTGCGCTTTCATCAATGCTTGCCTGCCTTCGTCATATCTGCGCCACGCCGTTAACGCGCCGACCATGCGCGAGGCAATCTGCGGATTCAATGTGTTCAGCGCGATAATCTGGTCGGCGAGAAATTGATAACCTTGTCCGTTGGACGCGTGAAAATGCAGCGGGTTAGATTGGCTGAATGCGCCGATCAATGACCTGACCCGGTTTGGATTTTTTAGATCGAACGCAGGATGCTGCATTAACGCCTGCACGGTCGCAAAGGTGTCGGGCATGCTGTTGGAGGCTTGCAGCGTAAACCATTTGTCTATAACCAGCGCTTCCGCTTGCCATTGGCGGTAAAAGCTGTCCAAACACTGCTGTTTGGCGGGATGCGGGTTATTGACAATGACCGTCAGCGCCGCCATTTGGTCGGTCATGTTCTTGGCGGTGTTGAATTGCTGCTGGGACAAATGATGAATGTCTTTGTTTTCCAGCTTGCTTAGATAGCTTAAGCAGGTGTTTTTGATGCGTCTGCGACCGATTGCGCCGGCGTCGAATTTGCCGGACTCATCCCGATGATTATTCAGGTATAAAGCCAGGAGCTGTGTTTGCAGCTGCTCGGCCAAAGCTAGCGTGACAAATTCGCGGGCGGCATGGATGGCTTCTACATCAACAACCTGCATTTGTTCGGCCAGATAGGTTTCCGAAGGCAGGTTTAATAGCAAAGAAAAATACGACAAGTCGTCCCACGGTTGTTCCAGCACCTGCTTAAAGGCATTAATCATAATGGGATTGACGTGCATGTCCCTGCCGTTTTGCAGATCGGCAATCAGTCCCATAATAATCTGTCCGGCCAATTGCTGTCCGGCTTCCCAGCGATTAAAGGTGTCGCTGTCGTAGCTTAACAAGAACGCCGACTCTTCCAGACTGCGTTCCATCACCAGTTTAACCGGCGCTGAAAAGCCTCTCAGGATGGAAACCACCGGCTGCTCGGTTAAACCTTCAAAGATAAAGGCTTGTTCGGACCGGGTGAGTTGCAGTATGACTTCATCGCAGGCTTGATCGCCGTCTTGCAGCTTGCAAGGCGCGACGGAGCCGTCTTTATTAAGCAAACCCACAGTGACCGGAATGTGCAGCGGTTCTTTGACCGCTTGTCCAGGCGTCGGCGGGCAGCTTTGGCTGATGGTTAAGGTCAGGGTTTGTGCGGATGGATCATAGTGCTGCCGGGCCGTTAATAGCGGCGTTCCGGCCTGGGCATACCAACGGCGGAATTGGGTCAAATCGATGTCGTTGGCGGCTTCCATGGCGCTGACGAAATCATCGCAAGTCACTGCCTGTCCGTCATGACGCTCAAAATACAAATCGCTGCCTTTGCGAAAGCCTTCCGCGCCGACCAGCGTACGGATCATGCGCACCACTTCCGCGCCTTTTTCATACACGGTCAAGGTGTAAAAATTGTTGATTTCAATATAGGCGTCAGGGCGTATCGGATGCGCCAACGGTCCTGCGTCTTCGGCAAACTGACGGGTGCGCAGCATGTTGACATCTTCGATGCGTTTGACGGCCTTGGAGGTGCGGTCGCCGGTAAATTCCTGGTCGCGGAATACCGTAAAGCCCTCTTTCAGGCTGAGCTGGAACCAGTCCCGGCAGGTGATGCGGTTGCCGGTCCAGTTATGGAAATATTCATGGCCGATGACGGCTTCGATATGTTCATAATCAAAGTCAGTCGCGGTATCGGGTCGTGCCAGCACGAATTTGGTGTTGAATACGTTAAGCCCTTTGTTTTCCATCGCGCCCATGTTGAAGTGGCTGACGGCGACGATCATGTATAAATCCAGATCGTATTCGCGGCCATAGACCTGTTCATCCCAGTGCATGGCGTTTTTCAGCGATTCCATGGCATGGTCGCATTTATCGATGTCGTGTTTTTCGACAAAGATTTGCAAATCAATGTCGCGGCCGGATTGCGTGGTAAAGCGGTCTGCGATGCATTCGAGTTGTCCTGCAACCAGTGCGAACAAATAGCACGGCTTGTTGAACGGGTCTTCCCAGGTTACCCAGTGGCGATTATCCGATAATTCGCCCTGAGCGATTTTGTTGCCGTTGGATAATAAAACCGGATAACGGTCTTTGTCGCCGACCAAGGTTGTGGTGAACAGCGTCATCACATCGGGGCGATCCAGAAAATAGGTGATTTTCCTGAAGCCTTCCGCCTCGCACTGGGTGCAGAGCATGCCGTTGGAGAGATACAGACCTTCCAGGGCGGTGTTGGCTTTCGGGTTAATCGCGTTTTCGATGCTCAGCACAAAGCGTTGTTGTTGCGGAACAGCATTAATGATTAGCGAGTCCTGGGTTTGCAGGTATTGATCTTTGCTTAAGTCATTGCCGTCGTCCAGATTAATGCGCATCAGTTTCAGGTTTTCGCCTGATAAGGTCAGCGATGTGTCGCGAGACTGGCTGGCCGGATTGCGGCTCAGGGTGAGTCGCGAGCTAACCAGGGTGTTTTCGTCATCCAGGGTAAAATTCAAGGCGACGCTGTGAATCAGGTATTCGGGGACGGTGTAGTCTTTTAGATAGATGGTTTGTGGATTAGGGTCGCGCATTATTTATACCTGCTGTTGTGATCGGAAGATCTGATGTTTGGGGTGGCGAACAGCGCGATTAACAGCCAGGCTGCCAAAAAGCAAACGCCGCCGAAGGGGGTGATCATGCCTAGCCAGGTATGATTGAGTAGTGCCAGAGCGTACAAGCTGCCGGAAAACAGCAATATGCCCGCGAACATCAGCCATCCTGCCCAGTGTAATAATTTGGAGTCGGGCGCTTGCCGGTGGATCAGGGCAACGCCGATCAGGCCCAGCGCGTGGTACATTTGATAGGTCACGCCGGTCTGGTAGACGGTCAACATCTCCGGACTGATGATGGTTTTTAAGCCGTGAGCGCCGAATGCGCCCATGCCGACGCCGATTAATGCGCTTAACGCGCCGAGCGATAAAAAGATCGACTTCATCATTTTTCCATCAGTCTGGGCATCAGCTGTACCAGATTACAGGGGCGGGTGCGGTGATCCAATTGTTCCTTGATCAGCGCATCCCAAGCGGTGCGACAGGCTCCCGATGAGCCGGGCAGGCAGAAGATATAGGTCGCATTGGCGACTCCGGCAATCGCTCGGGACTGAATGGTTGAGGTTTTAATGTCCTGATAGGACAGCATCCTGAAGATTTCGCCGAAACCGTCCAGCAGCTTGTCCAGCAACGGTGCAACCGCCTCAGGCGTGCCGTCCCGGCCGGTGACGCCGGTACCGCCGGTGCTGATCACGACATTAACATCATCTGCGGCAATCCAGTTTGAAACAGCCGCCCTGATTTGATAAATGTCGTCAGGCACTATTTTCTTTTCGATAACCTGATGACCTGCTTCGGTTGCGCGTTCCGCCAGGGTTTTGCCGGATACGTCGTCGGCATCGGTGCGGCTGTCGGAAACGACCAGTATCGCAATGTTAAGGGGGATGAAGTTTCTATCTGTAGTCATGTTTTTTAAAGGCGAAGGGCGAAGGGCTAAAGGCGAAGGCGTAAGGTTCGAAAGTATGCCTCTTTCGCCTTTTGCCCTTCGCCTTTCATCTGATTACTTTAACACAACAAAGAATCCTTCCTGTCCTCGCTGGATGTTAATCAGCAAAGCGCCATTCGGATCAACCACTTGTTGTAACTCCTCAAGATTGCGGACGCGATAGCGATTTGCCGACACGATGACGTCGCCGGGACGCAAGCCTGCACGCCAGGCATTAGACGCCGTGTCGATTTTTTCCATCAAAACGCCTTCGATCTGGTTTTTTAGCGGCGTGCTTAACAGCGTACCTTGCAAGGTACGATGCAGCTTTTCTCCCGCCAGTTGCGGCATTTCCTGCTTGCCGATCGTTGCGGTAACCTCTTTCTTTTCGTTGTCGCGGAAGTATTCCAGCTCAACTTTATCGCCAATTTGCATCAGGCCGACGATATTGCGTATGTCATGGCTGCTTTTAATGGGTCGGCCATTCGCCGCAACAATAATGTCGCCCGGCTCAAGTCCTGCTTTTGCTGCGGGTGAGTTACTTTCTATCCGGCTGATCGCGGCTCCCTGTTTGTTTTTTAAATTAAACGCATTGACCAGCTCGGGCGTCAGGTCCTGTGTGGTTACGCCCAGCAAGCCGCGCCGAACTTCGCCGTGCTTGACCAGCGACTCCTTGATGGTCATGATCATGTTGGCCGGAATCGCAAAGCCGATACCGACGTTACCCCCGTTGGGAGCGAGGATTGCGGTGTTCATGCCGACCAGTTCTCCGCGCAGATTCACCAGCGCGCCGCCTGAATTGCCGGGGTTGATCGAGGCGTCGGTCTGGATAAAATCTTCGTAGCCTTCTATACCCAAGCCGGAACGTCCCAAGGCGCTGACGATGCCGGAGGTTACGGTCTGCCCCAAGCCGAATGGGTTGCCGATAGCGACAACAAAGTCGCCGACTCTCAGTTGGCTGGAATCGGCAATCGGCAGCATGGTTAAGTTCTCGGCAGCAATCTGGATGATGGCGACATCCGCTTCAGGGTCGGTGCCGATTAATTTAGCTGAAAGCTGGCGGCCGTCATTCAATGTTACCGTAATTTTGTCAGCTTTATCAATCACATGGTTATTGGTCAGGACCAGTCCTTGATGGCTGTCGATAATGACGCCGGAGCCCAGGCTGTTTTTTTGCTGTTGCCGCTGTTGCTGTTGGTTGGGTACATTAAAAAACTGGCGGAAAACCGGGTCCTGCATCAGTGGATTTTCACTGACCAGAATATTGGTCGAGGTTGAAATATTGACCACGGCCGGCATGCTGCGCTCAAGCATGGGGGCCAGAGACGGCAATGCCTGTCCCTCCGCATAGGGCGGCAAACCCGCTTGTGCAACTGGGGCTATGCAAAAGTACACAGGCAATAAAGTTATAAAGAACAACTGTTTTACTGATTTAGTATTCATCATGGTTTTCCGGTGTTTGTGAAACATGCACAATCTATAATATATGAGTAAAAATGTTTAATACAAGGTATGGTAAAGTAGATTTTTTTAAACAATCAGCACTGTCATTTAACCGTTATCTTGCTTAAAATATTTAAATGACCGTAGATGTCAATTCTGAAGATGGGCTGATTATTCGTAAACTAATTCCGCTCGCAACATTGCCGGGCGCTCGGTTTAATGCGCTATGCGCTGAAATGACGGTCGAAGAAACACAAGACGGTTTTTTGTTTAAAAAAGGCGATGTATCCCCCCAGCTTGTTTATCTGATAAGTGGTGAGGTTACTCTTCAGGCGGCTGGACTGGTTGTTGAAGTCATTGCCGCCGGCAGTGATTCCGCCAAGTTTGCGTTGGCGCACCAGATCCCAAGAAAAATTGATGCAGTCGCGAACGGAAGAGTGCGTTTTTTGCGGCTGAATGCTGATATTGTTAATAATCCACTCTCCCTTGCTTATAAAGAGGACAACAGTTACATGGTCATTGACGAGACTGAGGGCGATCCAGACGACTGGATGACAGCGTTATTGAGATCGCCTATTTTTCAACGTCTTCCCCCCGCTAATTTACAAAAAATCTTAATGAGTTTGGAAGTCGTTCATTTTAAAACGGGCGAAACCATACTCGAACAAGGCGGCATAGGGGATTATTATTACCTGATTAAAAATGGGCAATGCCTGTTAACGCGTAAGCCGTCACCCAACGCAAAAGAAATTAAATTGGCTCAGCTGGCAAACGGCGATACGTTTGGCGAAGATTCATTGCTTTCCGGCGCGCCCAGAAACGTGACTATTACGGCGTTGACGGATATTGTTTTATTGCGCTTGGACAAAAAGCAATTTATATCCTTAATTAAAGAGCCTTCTTTAAAGTTTGTCGATTATGAGGGCATGCAGGAAGCGATAAAACAGGGCGCGGTTTTGCTGGATGTCCGTTCGCAGGATGATTATGAACACCAGCATCTTGATGGCAGTATTAGTGCGCCTTTTTTCTCCTTAAGGATGCAGCTTAAGGCAATAAGCCATGAAAGGCCTGTCGTTGTCGTTTGTCAGGATGGTAAGGTCAGTGAAGCTGCTGCATTTTTATTGCTCAGGCATAAAATTGACGCGATGATTTTGAGCGGTGGGATGGAAAGTCTTGCGGCATACGCACCGTCCCCAGAGATAAAGCCGAATATTACGACTGAGTCGGAAAATGAAGCGCTTCTTTCCGGTGAAGGTCACGTTGAAAGTGATGGCAGGAAGCAGTCCGCCAATATCTTGGAAGATCAGGTAAGCGCCCTTAAGCTTGAAAATGAAGCGCTCAAAAGTGTCAACCAACAGCTCAATGATAAGTGCATAAAACTGGAATTTGACAAACAACATGCCGAAAAGCAATGTCGAATATTGCACAAGCAGATGGAGAAGCTAACCCAGGTACTGGATAAGCTAAAAGGAGGTTAGGTCGGGTTGCCCTCAGGGCATGAAAGCGGCAGGGTAGCCCGGCAGTCAGATTGCAGATGCCGGGTTACGATATGCTGGGTTTGTGCCTATGGGGCAGTTGCCGAGAGCGCCAAAAGCAGGCGCTTCAGGAACGCAAACCGAAAAGAAGTTTTTAAAGCCAAATAATTATTTGATTTTTGCTTCTTTGTAAATAACGTGTTTACGAACAACAGGATCAAATTTTTTGATCTCCATTTTTTCGGGCATAGTCCGTTTGTTTTTTGTTGTTGTATAAAAGTGTCCGGTTCCTTCGGTCGAAATCAGTTTAATTTTATCGCGCATTTTTTTATCCTCTTAAGAAATGTCGCCGGCTTTACGCAAATCCGCAAGAACGGCATCAATACCTTTCTTGTCGATGATACGCATGCCTTTGGTGGAAATTCTGAGGCGAACCCAGCGGTTTTCGCTCTCTACCCAGAATCTGTGGTGTTGCAGATTCGGACAAAAGCGTCTTTTAGTTCTGTTGTTAGCGTGTGAAACGTTGTTACCTGTAACTGGGCGTTTGCCTGTTACTTGACATACTCTGGACATGATTAACCCCTAATGCGTGCCTAAATTCAAAAGTTAGCCGAGCTTTATACCAAAAAATCTTTTCAAGGTAAATAACAATCTATAAAATAAGACGAAAGGTGAAGGGCAAAAGGCAAAAGAAGCGGCCTTTCGCCTTGAATCTTTTGCCTTTCGCCTAAAGTACTTATCAGGAAAAAATAATGCCCATTAAGCTCGGCATGGTCATGGATTCCATCGACCATATCAACATCAAGAAAGATACCAGTTTTGCCATGTTACTCGAAGCGCAATCCCGAGGCTGGGAGCTGCATTACATGGAGTTGAACGACTTGTTCCTCCGAAACGGCAGAGCGTATGCCAGAACGCGGACGATTAAAGTTCAGCGGGATGAAAAAAAATGGCACGAGTTTACGGCGGAGCAGGACATTCCTCTGGACGAGCTGGATGTGATCATGATGCGCAAGGATCCGCCTTTCGACCAGGAATATATTTACGCAACCTACTTGCTGGAACGTGCGGAAAGCATGGGCGTTTATGTGATCAACAAACCGCAGTCTTTGCGGGATGCCAACGAAAAGCTTTTTACCGCATGGTTTCCGCAGTGCTGCGCGGAAACTCTGGTTGCCAGGGAGCCTGCCAGAATCAGGAGCTTTTTGCTGGAGCAGGGCGAAATCATTTTAAAACCGCTGGACGGCATGGGCGGCACCTCTATTTTTCATCTGCGCCAGGGCGATCCCAATCTCAGCGTGATTCTGGAAACCATGACCCAGTACAACAGCCGCTACGTGATGGCGCAAAAGTATCTGCCGCAAATTGTCGACGGCGATAAGCGTATCTTGCTGGTTAACGGCGAAGTCATACCCTATGCCCTGGCGCGTATACCCGCCCAAGGCGAAACCCGGGGCAATCTGGCGGCGGGCGGACGAGCCGAAGGCCGACCATTAACCGATCGGGATCGCTGGATTGCCGAGCAGGTCGGACCTACATTACGGGACAAAGGCCTGGTTTTTGTCGGCATTGATGTGATTGGCGATACGCTCACCGAAATTAATGTCACCAGCCCTACGTGCGTTCAGGAATTGGATCGCCAGTTTGGCTTGAATATTTGCGGTCAATTAATGGATCATATTGAAACGACCCTGCAATGAGAGAAAATCAGGTAATGTTTGATCCGCCTGCGCCGCTGTCTAATAACGATTCGTTATTGGTCGCCTTATTTTTAGCGGCCGTCATTCATGTTGTGATCGGGCTGGGGATAAATTTCACCGCGCCGCAACCGGAGCAAGTCAGCCGGTCTATTGATATTACCTTAGTCAATATGCCGACCCCAAAAGCCCCTGAAAAAGCGCAATTGTTGGCTCAGGAAAATCAGCTTGGTGCAGGTGAACAAAGCAAGAAGCCGGAGCCGCCTCCGCAACAACTGCCCAGCCAAGGCAATAACCCGGCCAAGCAGGTAAAAAAGAGCGAGCCCGAACACAGCGAGCCCAAAGCGGCGAAAAAGCTGATCACCCAGAAAAAAGCGGAAAAAAAGATCGTGACCGCAAGCAAACCGGATACCGGCCAGCATACTGAAAAACACCCGCAATTGACGGCGGAAATGCTACAGCAACAAATTGCGCAATTGGGCACCGAAATCAGGCTTAACCAGCAAACTGCCGAGCAAACCAAGATAAAATTTGTTGACTCGGTCAGCGCCCATAAATACGTCGCCGCCCAATACATGAAAGATTGGGAAGACAAAGTGGAGCGTACCGGCAATCTTAACTACCCGGAAGTGGCGGCCAAGAAAAACTTTTCCGGCACTTTGACCATGGATGTCGGAATTAAAGCAGACGGCAGTATCTACAGCATACGCATCAACCAATCTTCGGGAAATCCGGCATTGGATGAGGCGGCTAAAAAAATTGTCCGGATGAGTGCGCCCTTTGCGCCATTACCCGTAGAGCTGCAGAAAGAACTGGATGTTCTGGTGATTACCCGGGTTTGGAAGTTTTCTGATGAATCGGGCATGACCTCGCGATAATGCAGTAACGTAGGTCGGAATAAGACCACCCAAGCGGAAGCGAAAACAGGCGTTTCCGGCGATTTGTGCGGTGTGCGCCGGAAACACCTGTTTTCGCTTCCGCTCAAACAGGCTTATTCCGGCCTACGGGGTTGGTAATTGCCAGGATTTAGAAGATTTCGGATGAATCAGGCATGACCACGCTATAAACATTTGCTTAAGTTATCATAAACTTTGATACTAATATCCATGAACCAAGCTACTTACTTAACCGACCAGTTTATTATCGCCATGCCCAATCTGGCGGATCCCAATTTCTTTCATACGGTTGCCTACTTGTGTCAGCACAATAAGGACGGTGCCTTAGGCATTGTCATCAACCGGCCGACCGACATGAAGTTGGGTGAGATTTTCAAACAGATGGATATAAAAGTCACGGCGCCCGCTGCGGCTGAAACGCCCGTTTTTGCAGGCGGCCCGGTGCAACAGGAACGCGGCTTCGTGGTGCATACTTCAGGAGGAGACTGGCATGCGACCATGGCGGTTTCAGAGACTATTTCCCTGACGACGTCCCGAGACGTGCTTGAAGCCATTGCCGCAGGCGAAGGCCCGGAGCAGTATCTGATTGCTTTAGGTTATGCCGGTTGGAGCGCAGGGCAATTGGAAAAAGAAATCATGGATAATTCATGGCTTAACACGCCTTCCGGCAAGCAGGTTCTGTTTGACACGCCGGTCAACTTGCGCTGGAGCGCGGCCGCCGACCAGATCGGCATTGATATTAATCAGTTGACCGCTCCGGCAGGACATGGCTGATTCCATGCTGGATTCGTTTGAACGCAAACCAGACGCCGCACCTGCTCCCGGCAGGTTTGCGGCATACACACCATCCTTGGCGATCACCGCGCTTGTTCCAGACAAGCCTGCGGCATACACACCATCCTTGGCGATATAAACCATGCAAGACCCCTTACTAGCCAAAACTAACGCCGACACCTATTTAGGTTTTGATTTCGGCACTAAAAAGATAGGCACCGCCGTCGGTCAAACCACTACCGCTACCGCAAGTCCGCTGCAAACCATTCGTTCGATTAATCAAAACCCCAATTGGGAAATAATCGGCAAGCTGATACAGGAATGGCGCCCCGCCGGTCTGGTGGTCGGCATATCAAAGCAGGCCGACGGTTCGGACAACCCGGTAACGCCGCGCATGCTAAAATTTTGCAGACAGCTGGAAGGGCGTTATCAACTACCGGTTTTTCAACAGGATGAGACTCTATCGACATTCGAAGCCAAACAACTGTTGTTTGATGAAGTCAGCGTCAGCGCAAGCAAACTCTGGGAAGTGCAAGACCAACTCGCCGCCCAGCTTATCTTGCAAACCTGGCTGAATGAGCATACCCATATAGGGTAGTTAGAAAAATATGACTGCATGGATGCAGGAGGTAGAGCAACGTAGGAGCAGTTGCCGAGAACGCCGATGACGCTGATAATTATGATCAAATAAGATTTTTCTTGTTTGAAAGAGCCTTATGCTTAAACGCCGGCTTCAGTAATTTCTGAATATTTATAATTATCTGTGTTCATCATATTCATCCGCGTCATCTGCGTTCCATTTGATTTGGTAACGCTGAGTAGTTACAAAAAAGGACCATTAAGTGTTAAAAATCCCCGAATTATTAGATAACCTGGAAGCCGAGCTAAAACGCATTATCGACGAGCGGCAGCTGGTTAATCCGTTGATGATAGGCATCCGTACCGGCGGCGTGTGGATTGCCGAGCAAATGCACCGGCGTTTAAATATCAGCGAACCGTTGGGGCTGCTGGATATTTCATTTTACCGGGACGACTTTTCGCAAATCGGCGTCAATCCCAATGTAAAGCCCAGCCAGTTGCCGCCGCACATTGAAGGCCGCGACATTATCCTGATCGATGATGTTTTTTATACCGGCAGAACCATTCGCGCGGCAATGAACGAAATTTTCGATTACGGCAGGCCGAACCAGATCGTTTTGGCGGTATTGATAGAGCGCGACGGCAGGCAAATCCCGCTTAACCCGGATTGCGTCGGCGCGAGGATCACCTTAAATGCCGATCAGCGGATCAAACTGACCGGGCCGGAACCTTTGGCCGTTCACCTGGAAACCATTGAAGCGGTGGCATAAGCAATGACTGATAACCTGCAATTAAATGCGGAAGGCAAGCTTAAACACTTCCTGACCATTGAAGGCCTGAGCAAGAGCTTATTGACGGAAATTCTCGATACCGCCGAGTCGTTCGCCGGTATGTCCGAGCACCAGGTTAAAAAAGTGCCCCTGTTGCGCGGCAAGACCATCGTCAACCTGTTTTTTGAAAACAGCACTCGCACCCGGACGACCTTCGAACTGGCCGCCACGCGCCTGTCCGCCGACGTAATCAACATGAATATCGCGACCTCGGCCACCTCAAAAGGCGAAAGCCTGCTCGACACCATACGCAACCTGGAAGCCATGTTTGTCGACATGTTTGTCGTGCGTCATGCGCTCAGCGGCGCGGCGCACTTTATCGCCCAACAGACCGCACCGCATATCAGCGTCATCAACGCCGGAGACGGACAGCACGCCCATCCGACCCAGGCGATGCTGGACATGTTTACCATACGCCAGATCAAGCCGGATTTCTCCAGCCTGAGAGTGGCCATTATCGGCGATATATTGCATTCCAGGGTGGCGCGCTCGGAGATCCAGGCCTTAAATACCTTGGGCGCGGCTGAAGTCAGGGTGATTGCGCCCAAAACCTTGCTGCCTGCACATGTGGAAAGTCTAGGCGTGACTGTGTCGCATAATTTGACCGAAGGGCTGAAAGATATTGATGTGGTGATGATGTTGCGCTTGCAGAAAGAACGCATGAGTTCGGCGTTGCTGCCCAGCGAGAGCGAATATTTCAAATGTTTCGGACTGACCGAAGAAAAATTGAAAATCGCCAAACCCGATGCGATCGTCATGCATCCCGGCCCTATCAACCGGGGCGTGGAAATCGATTCCAAAGTCGCAGACGGTCCGCAGTCGGTGATACTCAAGCAAGTCAGCAACGGCATCGCCGTGCGCATGGCGGTCATGGCGATGGCGATGCAAAAGCAGGGGGCGGCGCAATGAAGCGGATACGCATAGACCTCGGAAGAATCATTGATCCGGCCAACAACATCGACCGCATCGGTTCCGTGTATATCGCAGACGGCAAGATCGTTTCCGTGACTGACGAACCTGTTGGTTTCAAGCCGGATACCGTCATCGATGCCGAGAATCAAATCGTTTGTCCCGGTTTTATCGATTTAAGCACCCGCTTGCGGGATATGGGCCACAGCCGCAAAGCGACCTTTAAAAGCGAAGTGCTTGCCGCAGCCGCAGCCGGTATCACCACCCTGTGCCTGCAACCGGATACCGTACCGGTCATCGATACGCCTGCCGTTGTCGAGCTGATCAAGGAGCTGGCGGAAAAAGCCGATTATCCGCAAATCTATGCAGTCGGCGGGCTCACCCAAAAACTGGACGGCGCGGAACTGAGTTCCATGTTGTCGCTTAAACAGGCGGGCTGCATTGCCGTCGGTAATGCCAATCAGCCGGTGAAAAACCTGTTGATATTAAGACGGGCCATGGAATATGCGGCCAGCCATGATTTATTGCTGATGTTTCGACCCAATGATTTTTGGCTGAGCAACAACGGTTGCGCGCATGAAGGCGCAGTCGCCACCCGCTACGGCTTGCCCAGCACGCCGGAAGCCGCCGAAACCATCGCCCTGGCGCAATGTCTGGAATTGGCCGAGCTGACCGGTTGCCGCGTGCATTTCGGCCAGTTAAGCTGCAAGCGCTCGGTGATTAAAATCCACCAAGCCAAAAAATACGGCTTAAAGGTTAGCGCGGATGTCGCCATTCATCAGCTGCACCTGACCGAAAACGACATGACGCCTTTTGACAGCGCCTATCATGTATTGCCGCCATTACGTACCGAGGCGGATAAACAGTATTTAAGGAAAGGCCTGGCCGGAAGCACCCTTAACAGCATCTGTTCCGACCATCAGCCGCATGACCTGGATGCCAAGCTGGGTGCGTTCCCGGAGACCGAGCCGGGCATGTCATCGCTGGAAACCCTGTTGCCGTTAATGCTCAAACTGGTCACGCAACACGCCATCACGCTGGAACAGGGCATCGCCTGCTTAAGCGCAAATCCGGCGCGGGTGCTGCGCTTAAATAGCGGCGCGTTAACGCCGGGTTTTTCGGCCGATGTGTGTATTTTCGACCCGGAACGCGAGTGGCAGGTGAATTCGGCAAACTGGAAAAGCCAGGGCGTCAATACGCCGTTTTGGGGGCAAACCTTGAAAGGGCGGGTAACCCATACCTTGCAGGCCGGAAAAATTATTCACCGGTTATAGAATCCAGCATAACTTCAGGTGATAATCTTTTTTTAAGTAACGGAAAGACCACAACATGATGCAAAAAAGAACAGCTCACCAGATCGCCGATGTGCTGATTGAGGCTCTGCCCTATATCCAGCGTTTTAAAGGCAAAACCATCGTGGTTAAATTCGGCGGCAACGCCATGGTTGATGAAGAACTCAAACACAGCTTCGCACGGGACATCGTGCTGATGAAACTGGTCGGCTTAAACCCGATCGTGGTTCACGGCGGGGGCCCGCAAATCGGCCAGCTGCTGGAAAAGCTCGGCAAAACCACCGGCTTTGTCGACGGCATGCGCATTACCGACAGCGAAACTATGGACGTGGTCGAAATGGTGCTGGGCGGGTTGGTCAACAAGGAAATTGTTAATTTAATCAACATGCATGGCGGCAAAGCGGTCGGTTTGACTGGCAAGGACGGCAATTTCATCCGCGCCAAAAAACTGCATCTTACCCCCCGTGGCAAGCTTGCCCCGGAGATTATCGATCTGGGCCATGTCGGCGAAGTGAGCAGCATAGATCCGGCGGTTCTCGATATGCTCGGCGGCAGTGATTTTATCCCGGTTATTGCACCGATCGGGGTCGGCGAAGATGGACATTCCTACAACATCAATGCCGATCTGGTCGCCGGAAAGATTGCCGAGCAATTGAAAGCCGAGAAACTGATTTTACTGACCAATATACCGGGCATACTGGATAAACAGGGCGCGCTGCTGACCGGTTTATCGATCAAAAAGACCGAGGAGCTTATCGCCGACGGCACCATTTCCGGTGGCATGATCCCCAAAACCCGCTGCGCCACCGATGCGATCAAAGGCGGCGTCACCAGTGTGCATATCATTGACGGCCGAGTCGATCATGCGGTGCTGCTGGAACTGTTTACCGATCAGGGGGTTGGGACTTTATTGCTTAAGGGGTAATTTATAAGCAATGTTGGGTAGCAAAAAAGCCTACACGGTTTCAAAACTCCTGTAATTCAGAGAGTGGTTTGTCGCCCTCAATGACTTGGGCATTGGACGTGTAGAGCTTCCACGACACCTTGTGCTGCTCACGAAGCTGGTCATATACGCTGTCGTTTACTTCGTACTCAATGAAGTGGGTTTTCAACGGAACGATGTCAACCGACTCACCCGGGAAAATACGGTCGTTTGACGAAGATTCGAGTTGAACATATGCTTTCCCCTCAATGCGGATTTCGTCGCGATCATAGTCGTCAGCGCTCAGTGGGACGAACGCGGGGAAACAGATTTTCAACTTCCAGCTATCTTGGGCTTCATTCATGGTGTTCGTATAGGTAGCGATGAGCCGATAGCGGTGAATCTCGGCTGTTCTTGAGATGGCCTTGAAGCGAACATCAAGGAAGAGGCCGAGTGGTTCCTCGGGGTGGCTCAAGCAGTGTTCCCACCATTGATCTCGGTGTGCTTTAAGCTCTCTCGGGGAATATTTTGTTCCAAGCGGATGACGGGAATTGAAGTGTCCGGCCTCGGCATGACATCTAAGGCAAAGACATATCGCGTTTTCGAGGGCATTCACACCGCCATCGGCTTCTTGGATGATGTGATGAACATTCACGTTTCGGCCGCCAAACTCGTGACACACGCAACACCGACGGTGCGACTTGACTAGGGCGATGTCTCTGACTTCTCGGGGAAATGGCATAGGTTGGACTCGTAGGGACTTGGGAGTTTCAGTGGCAGGTCTAAAATTATGACCTATAAATATAGGCATGACTCTGCAACTTTATTTGTTGAAGATAAAGATTGCCACATCTGCGAGTAGTGCTTGGTTCCCTTCTAACAACACAACGATTAATTAAGGTAAATCCTCTCATGGTGAGTCAGTTGATTTTGCATAAAAATCATCGAAAAAAGCATTAAATCCTTTTGCCTCAAGACCTAAGCGCAATTTAGTATCGCCAGTCCACAGCAATCCATTCATTTCAATCGTAAGCGCAACGAATAGCATATCTTTTGGATCAACATCTTTTACCAGTTTCCAAGATTTTTGCAGTGCGTCAACGGAAATTGTATTTTCATCAAAAAAATCGATATGTCTGATAAGCTCATAAAGAACTTCCAAAATTTCGTCATGCGAGTGTTTGCTGATTTTGCAGATTCTTTCTTTATGTTTAAAAAGTTCTACAAAGCCAAATTTCGGCATTAACAAAGTCTGTTGGGGCTCTAACAAAAACGAGGCGATTGGCGAGTTTTTATTTACCAATGCCGAAAATACGATATTGGTATCGACAATAATCGGCTTCATTGAATTTTTGCTAAAAAACGGGCTTGGTTTTCGTGCCACCATTTTTCTTTTAATTCATCATCAAGCGCCATTGCATCGTCGGTGGTCATTTGGCTTTTCGAGAGCAATTCTTTAATGCGTAATATTTCTATGAGCCGCAATAATTCCCGAGAATTTAGATATTCTTTAGAAAAAGTTAAATTTACAGTATTTTCAGTGGCTTGATAGTTCAACATAATTGTTCCCATTTTAAATGGTTATAGCCAAGTAGAACGAGCAGGCTTTGTTGCTGCCCCACTATTTTCCGGCATTTGCGGTGTTTTGCATATTCATTGTAACCAAGTAGGCTAGGCCCCGCGTACATTTATTGAGCTTGGGGTGAAAAACGGTGCACGATGTGAATCTTACATAACTTCGTGCCCTTCGTGTCTCGGCAACTGCTCCTGCGTTGCTCTACCTTCTGCATCCATGCAGTCGTTCGTGGTGAACTCATACTACGAGCGTAATATCCGTTACTTACCTACCGCAGCCTCAATATACGGCCTGAACGCCGACCTTATATCACGCACCTTCTGGCTGGCGCAAAGCTCAGCGCCCAGCGATGATTCCCGGCAGTGAATATCGAGAAAAAGCTGCTGCTTTTTATTTTCATCTTCTATTTTTGAAACCGACAAGCTCAGGTCGCTGTCGTTTGCGGGCGCGCGGCCCATAATCAATTTGTCGGTATCGGTGTCAATCGGTGTCGTGGCGTTGGCTTTGATAAAGTCATGCGCGTTAGCCCAGGCCTTTACGCATAGCGCATCGGTTTCGCAGGCATACAGGCCGATCTCATCGGCGACTTTAGCTTGTGCTGTTTTGTCCGTCGCTTTCGATGGATCTGTATTTTCCTGGGTTAAGAATTTAAAGCGCTCAATGTTGGCTTCAAACTCGGCTTTGGCCCGATTCTTTTTTTCGATTTGCTTGTTTATTTCGGCATAAGCGACTTGTATCTGTTCTTCTGTTTGCTTGATCTCGTCCAGCAAGTTTTTTGGCACTTTTTTGCCGTTTCGTTCGAGTTCTGCGGCTTTCTTTTGTTGGGATGCCAGTTGATCTTCTACGCGTTTTAAATTGCCTTGAGCCATATTCCGCTGGGCATCCAGAGACTGCAAGGTTGCGTAAAGGCTCGCTTCCATGTCCTTCACATTACGAAAAGTGCTGAGCAGCACTTTGTCGTTGGCCGCTTGCTGGGCGATGATTTTTTCCTGGGCTTTTTTCAGGGCGTTCAGCCGGTTATCGATAGCCTGCTGTTCTTTGGTTTTTTCCTTTTCGGTGACTTCAACAACCCGGCCTTTTTCGTTTAGCGACTCCCGGCGCAATTGAGACTGTTCCGGCGGCACCTGGTCGGAGAAAATGGTTTCTCCATTCTCATTGACCCATCGGTACATCTTTTTGGCAAATGCGGACTGGCTGCTTAGACAAAGGAAACAAACTAGAAAAAAACTGACTGAAAAAGTGCGTGCTTGCATGGCTGAGGTGTGATTTTTTCAAGAAAAATAAATTATAAAGATAGCAGATACTGAAGAGTAGGCGAAGGGCAAAAGGCGCAAGGCGAAAAAACAAGCCGTTCTTTAGTCTTGAACCTTCTCGTATTTATGCAAAACGCAACCGTTACAAAGAAATATCAAAGTGCAGGGAATCCGGCAGGGAGGGGAGCTTTTTTGGCGAATTAATGGCGATACGTTTTTCCCGCCCGGATTCGCCCGTTATGAGCTTGCAGGCCGATTTGCTGACGCCAAACTCATCGGCTATGAATGCAATCAGGTGCTGGTTGGCTTTGCCGTCGATCGGCGCGGCTTTGACTCTCAACTTCAAGCGCTCGCCGTGCAGTCCCGCCCATTCATCCTTGCTGGCTTTGGGCTGAACATGGAGATTCAAGGTTAAAACTCCATGTTCCCAATGGTACCAGTTCAACCGATCAAGCTGGCTAATTGATGCAACGGCGGCAGTATGACCATTTTCGCCAGCTGCAACAGCATTAACGCGGCCAACGGCGACAAGTCTATGCCGCCCAGGTCGGGAATGAATCTGCGGCAGAGGTTAAGCACAGGCTCGGTCAGGCTGTACAAGATAGACGACGCAGCATTAAACGAGCCGGGATTCATCCAGCTGAGGATGGCTCTGGCAAATACCGCATAGATGAAGATGTTGATCAGCAACGACACCAGTTGGGTCAGCGATAAAATGGTCAATGCGCCGATACTGATCGCGACGCCTTTCAGCAGCAATATGGAAAAATCGGCCAGTGTTTGCAGGGCGAATACCAGCACCAGCGAGGACGTATCGATTTTGCCGATAGACGGTACAAAGCGGCGCAGCAGTTTTAACGGCGGATGCGTCGCCTTGACCAGGAATTGGGAGATAGGATTGTAAAAATCGGCGCCGCACCATTGCAATAAAAAGCGCAGCAGCACCGCCAGGATATACAGTGAAAACAGCGAGTCGATGACAAAAATAGCCGGGTCGGTCATGTAGCTAGAATCCATTATGAATTCTCCATTTGTTTAGACATTTCAATAGAGCGGTCTCGTGCCGCGTGTAACGCTTTTGAAACCAGCTCGGTAAAACCGCCTTGCTCAAAAGTCTCTATGGCCTTTTGCGTGGTGCCGCCGGGCGAGGTGACGCGCTTGCGTAACTGCTCAGGCGATTCGGCCGATTCCAGCGCTATTTTGGCCGCGCCTAATGCGGTTTGTTGCACCAGCAAACGCGCGGTCTCTTGGGTCAAGCCCAGTTCCAACGCGGCTTTTTCCATGGCTTCCATCAGCAGGAAATAATAAGCGGGACCGCTGCCGGAAACGGCGGTCACCGCGTCCAACTCGGCTTCATCCTCAACCCACAGCGCAATGCCGACCGAACGTAAAATGTTTTCTGCCAGGTCGCGTTGTTCGCCTGTCACCTTGTCGTTGGCATGCAATGCGGTAGCGCCGGTCAACACCAGCGCCGGGGTGTTGGGCATGCAGCGCACGATGGCGGTATCCGCGCCCAGCCAGCGGCTCAAGCTGTTCTGGTTAATGCCGGCGGCGATCGATACCACCAGCGATTTTTTTTGCTGAATCTGCGCGGCGATGCTTTGCGCCACAGCGCTGAGTGTCTGGGGCTTGACCGCGAGGACCACGACATCGACCGCATTAATGATGTCGTCATTGTTTACCGACGTGTTCACGTTTAGCTGTTTTTTCAGGGCGGTTAGCGTGTCCGGGCTAATATCCGACACCCAAATCTGTTCCGGAGCATGGCCGCTGGCAATCAATCCGCTGATCAGGCTGGATGCCATATTGCCGCCGCCGATAAAACCTATCTTGTTTGTTTTCATGGTTGATAATGTGTTGGTTGAGTTGAAAGTATTTTACCCTATATAAGGTCGGCATGATAAATCACAAGCCTTTTGATCTGACAAGCTGTGCTACATTACGCGCATCAAACGATAAACCCATATAAATTGCTGCATAACTATTAAAATAGAACGCAGATGACGCTGATAGTTATGATTAAGTAAGATTTTTCTTGAATTGTCTGTGTTCATCATAGTTATCGGCGTCATCTGCATTCCATTGTGCCTATATGATTGAAACCATTTACATCGAAGAAGCCATCCTGCAACACCCGCGTGTGTTGGACATCGTGGCGCGCTTCCCGCAAGCCAGGAAAATAACCTGCGGCCGTTACGGCGAAGTGTTTAACCCCAAAGCACAAAACTTCCGCCTGCAAAAGCAACAGCCCGCTTTGATACTGGCGGAAAAATATAAAAACTTTGCGCTGTCTGCGCCCGTAGGTTACGGCATCGGGGCGGAAAGGAATTACTATTTTTCTCACATGCTCAATTGCCTGTACGATTGCCGCTACTGTTTTTTGCAAGGCATGTACCAGTCGGCGAACTATGTGCTGTTTGTCAATTACGAGGATTTCCAGCAAGACATCCGGCAACTGTGCGCAGATTCACCTGATGAATCGCTGCATTTTTTTTCCGGCTACGATTGCGACAGCCTGGCCTTGGAGCCGGTCACCGGCTTTGCCGAGCAGTTCTTGCCGTTTTTTGCAACGCTGCCCAACGCCTGGCTGGAACTAAGAACCAAAAGCACCCAGGTCAGAAGCCTGTTAAATCGCGAGCCGCTGCCGCGCTGCATCGTGGCGTTCAGCCTGTCGCCGGATGACATCGCCGCAAAAGTCGAGGATAAAGCGCCGTCGGTGCAGCGTCGTATGGATGCATTGTGCAAATTGCAGGAACAAGGCTGGCAAATCGGGTTGCGTTTCGATCCGCTGATTTATCAATCAGGCTACCGAGAGCAGTATCGGCAGTTGTTCGAGCAGGTTTTTTCCCGTATCGATTTAAACCGGCTGCATTCGGTCAGCCTTGGCGTGTTCAGATTGCCGGAGAACTTCTTTAAAAAAGTGCACAAACTTTATCCTGAAGAAAAACTCTTTGCTGGGCCCTTGGTCAGCCAGCAAGGCATGGTGTCCTACAAGCAGGAACTGGAGCAGGAGATGATGCACTACTGCACCGAACAACTCTTAAATTACATTCCAGCCGCCAAATTTTTTCCATGCATGTAACTTCGCATAAACAGGCGATGAACAATTTTGTATTTACCACGAAGACACGAAGGACACGAAGAAATAAAACTTCGTGTCTTCGTGGTGAAAATTTTAAATGAGATCCTATTTATGAACTCTATTAAACGCACCGTTCTGGTGACCGGAGCCAGCTCCGGCATCGGTCGCGCCATCGCCAGGACTTTATTGCAACAGGGCCATCATGTCATCGGCGTGTCCCGAGATAGCGGCAAGTTTATCCGGCAGATGGATAACTTCACTCCCGTGCAACTGGATTTAAGCCGGTTAAATGACATACCGCAAAAAATCCGCGAACTGGAGCTAGCCTTCCCCGGAATCGATGCGGTGGTCCTGTGTGCCGGGCGGGGCCAGTTCGGCTCGGTGGAAGAGTTTTCCTATGCGCAAATTGAAGACTTGATGACCCTGAACTTTACCAGTCAAGCCTTTTTGGTTAAGGCGCTGCTGCCTGCCTTAAAGCGCAAAGATCACGGCGATTTGATTTTTATCGGCTCGGAAGCGGCTCTGAAAGGCAGCCGCAAAGGCGCGATGTATTGCGCCGCGAAGTTTGCGGTGCGCGGTTTTACCCAAGCCTTGCGTGAAGAATGCGGCAAAAGCAATGTGCGGGTCTGCCTGATTAATCCCGGCATGGTTAAAACCGCGTTTTTTGAGCAACTGTCTTTCGAGCCGGGCGATGAGCCAAGCAATTTTATCGAGCCGGAAGATGTCGCCGAGGCGGTGTCTTACGTACTGAATTCACGGGCGCAGATAGTGATCGATGAAATCAATCTGAGTCCTTTGAACAAGGTTGTGAAGTTTAAAAAGCCATGATTAAGCAAGAATTGCAAGAATCCAACCGTATCGAACTCAAACGCGAATTGACCGACACGCTTGAAGAAGAGTTGATTGGCTCTAACCATTCCCGACAAACCTTCCAGTCCTAAACAACGTTATCTTACCGCCAAGCCGGAAATTAGTAAGCCTCATGAATAAATTACATCGACAAGAGATGCCATGCTTTCGGGATGGTTTGAACTGCAACAAAGTCCATACCGTCACACAATCGTTAACCATTGAAGAAGGCTTGCCGGCAGAAATATGCTTACACGACTGATTGTTTATTTCGCTTACTTCCTGAAAGCATCGAAGCGCTACCAACGCACCAAGCTGTTTTTCTATGACCTGTTGGAGAATGCCGGCAGCCCGCTTAAATCATATTTCGATGTTTTTATGATTTGCCTGGTGATGCTCAGCGTTTTTCTGCTGATTTACGAGGTGGATCATAAATTGGGCGAAAGCGAGGTGTTGTTCGAGCGTTGCGTAATCAGTCTGTTTATCGCCGAGTATTTGTTGCGGGGTTGGCTGTACAGCGACAATCACAAAATCATTCTTGAGCATTATGAAAAGGCCGAATATTTGAATGTTCCTTTTCGTCTGGGCAAGGTTGCCGGAATCATTCTTGCCAAGAAAATAAAGTATATTTTCACCCCTCTGGCCTTGATCGATTTGCTCGCTATTTTGCCGACTTACAGGCCGTTGCGGGTCATGCGGATATTTCTTCTTTTTCGCCTGTTTAAGCTGTTCCGCTATTTTAATAGCATCAAGGTATTTGCCAGGATCTTGGTCAGCAGGCGTTTCGAGCTCGTTACGCTGGGCATTTTTTTGGGTTTTCTGGTGTTTATCGGCAGCACGGCCATTTATTTGTTTGAAAACCCCGCTAATGGCGGGCAGGTTAAAAATCTGTTCGAGGGGTTTTACTGGGCTGTCGTTACCGTGGCAACCGTCGGCTACGGCGATATATCACCGCAGACGACCGGCGGACGCATCATTGCAATGGTATTGATTCTGGTGGGTCTGGGCGTCTTGTCGTTTCTGGTTTCCATCATCGTTACGGCATTTAATGAGGAGATGGACGAGTTGCGCGAAAACAGTACTTACGCCGCACTGAACCGCTTTGATGACTTTATTATTATTTGCGGATTTGGCCGGGTAGGGCAGCATATCGCCAGACAACTTGAAAAAGACCAACTGAATTTTGTTATTATCGATCCCAAAGAAGCTAACGTCTTAAAAGCAAAGCGCTTGGGCTATCTGGTTATCCATGAGGATGCCAGCAAAAACGGCGTGATACAGAACGCGGGTATTAATAACGGTGCAACGGCGGTTATCTGTACGACCGGCGATGATGTGATCAATGTTTATATCACGCTGACCAGTCGGCATTTAAACCCGGGTATCAAGATTATTTCCCGCGCCAACAATCAGGATAATGTAAAAAAACTCTACCAGGCGGGCGCAAGCAATGTTATCCAGCCGTTTGAAATAGCCGGCATGGTGGTCGCCGAATATATCGGTCAGCCGGTGGCTTTTGAGGCGATTTTGGGCATCATCCGTGAGGAAAGCCACATCATCATGGAAACATTGTGCGTGTATTCCGGCTCATTCATTGAGGGGATGAGCATCGCCGAGATTGACTTTGAAAAAAGGAAGCTGATGTTGCTGGGGATAATCAGCGCCAATCCGGTGCATCAAAAACATAAGAACAGCTATCCGATAAAAAATCAGCATTTTTATTTTAATCCGGAGTCATACTTTGTATTACGGGACGGCGACTTGCTGGTCGTTATAGGCAGGGAATACTCTATCGACTATTTCCGTGATCAAATTGAAAAAAGCCGGTTAAAACGCGGGAGAAAACGATGAAACGCATTGCGGTATTTGGCTACGGTGTGATGTCTTTGGAAGCGATGAGCCGATTGAATCAGGAGCAATGCAGCATTATTTTTATCGGGAAAGACGATGCCGAAGCCGCGCTGGTCGCAGAAAAAGGCTTTGACACCACAGTCATTGATTTTCGCAATGACGATGCGCTTAGATCGATAGGCATAGGCACTGATGTCGATACCCTGTTTTGTTTTTATCCCAGGGATTTCGACAATGTGTTTTTAACTATTTCAGCGCGAGCGATTGATAAAAATATTACCATTGTCGCTATTGTTGACGACCCTGAATCCGCTGAAAAATTATTGGCCGCAGGCGCTAATAAGATCATCGATCCCTATGAGATTTGCGGCAGGAAAACCCACGAAATGTTAACCAAACCGGATATTACCAATATTCTGGATAATACTGTTTTCGGTCGGTATGACTTGAATATGGCGCAAGTGGAAATCCCTAAAGGCTCCTGTCTGGAAAACACCAAAGCCAGCGACTTAAAGTTGAATGAAAAACATAATCTGATTCTGATCGGCGTTGTCGATAGGGAATTAGGCGATCAATTGCATTTTGCAATCGGCGAAAAAGAGCACCGCCTGGATGCGGGAGATATTCTGGTGGTGATGGGGCCTTCACGGGAAATAAAAGCGTTTAAAAAAGAGGTCGAGCAATGTTGAGCTTGGCGAATTCAACCCGGATAAAGGACCTGGATGTTTAAAAATCCTTTTATTAAACAACTGTTCGGCAGTTTTCTGGACTTGGCGCCTATCCTTGCGGTTGTTTTGGTGTTCCAGGTTTTGGTTATCCGACAATCTATTCCCGATGTCGGTAATTTAATCGCGGGCACTTTTTTCGTTGTTCTCGGCCTTACCCTGTTTGTTCACGGGCTTGAGCAAAGCCTGTTCCCAATCGGCGAATCGATGGCTTATGCGCTCGCCCGCAAAGGCAGTTTGTTCTGGCTACTCACTTTTGCCTTTTGTCTGGGTTTTGGCGCGGCGGTCGCCGAACCGGCGCTGATTGCGGTTGCCGAAAAAGCTGCAAACATTGCGAGTAATGGCAAGCTGATAGAACAAACCGATGCGGCAAAGGCCGGATATGCACTGGGCTTGCGCATTACCGTCGCGTTGTCTATCGGTCTTGCCATTCTGGTCGGCGTATTGAGAATTATCCGGGGCTGGCCGGTGTATTACCCGGTTTTTTTCGGTTATGTTTGTATTGCCATCATGACGCCTTTCGCGCCTGTCGAGATCATCGGCATCGCCTATGATTCCGGCGGCATCGCTACGTCCAGTATTACCGTTCCGCTGGTGACCGCCCTGGGTGTCGGTTTGGCGACATCAATCAAAGGCCGTAACCCGATGACCGATGGTTTTGGGCTTGTGGTCTTGGCGTCGGTGATGCCGACGATTTTCGTGATGGCTTACGGGATGGCCATATGATCGACTGGATAATGCATTTTTCGCTGAAGCTGTTGGAAACCTGCCGCGATATTTTTCCGGTTGTCGTCATTATGATCGACTGGTTAATGCATTTTGCGCTGAAGCTGTTGGAAACCTGTCGCGATATTTTGCCGATTGCCGGCATTATCATCGGGTTTCAGCTGTTGGTCATTCGAAAACCTTTGGCTCATCCCCGAAAAACCATTATCGGCTTCTTCTATGTCTTGCTGGGTATTGTTTTTTTTCTGGAGGGACTGGATTTAGCATTGTTCCCGCTGGGAAGTTTGATGGCGTCGCAACTGACGACGCCGGTGTTTCTGGGCATCAATCCCGGCGAGCAGAACGCAAGCTGGCAAGCCTATTACTGGGTGTACATATTTGCCGCCAGCATTGGCTTTGCAACGGCGTTGGCTGAGCCTTCCCTGCTCGCTGTCGCCCTTAAAGCCGAACAAATTTCAGGCGGCACGATCCGGGCCTGGGGATTAAGAATTTCTGTTGCCATCGGTGTGGGTTTCGGTCTTGCCCTCGGTACCTTTCGAATTGTTACCGGTTCGGAACTCTATTTATACATTATCGGGGGCTATCTCATCGTCATGATGCAAACCCGGTTCGCCCCTAAGCTGATTATCGGTCTGGCCTACGATTCGGGCGGGGTAACGACATCAATGGTGACCGTGCCGCTGGTTACCGCATTGGGTTTGGGACTGGCCTCTGCGGTGCCCGGTCGCAACCCGCTATTGGATGGCTTCGGCTTGATCGCCTTTGCCAGTTTATTTCCCGTTATCGCTGTCCTGGGTTACGCGCAAATCGCGCAATGGCTTAGCAAAAGCAGTCTTTCATCCAAACCTTGAGGAACACCATGCATTTCAAATTAATTATCGCATTTGTCGAAGACGACAAGACTGACCTGGTGCTTGAGACGGCGCGTGAAAACGGCGCTAAAGGTGCAACCGTCGTCAGTAATGCTCGCGGCGAAGGCATGAAACAATCGAAAACCTTTTTCGGCCTGACTCTGGAGACCCAGCGCGATGTCTTGATGATGCTGGTCGAAGAACATCTTAGTCGGCATATACTGGAAGCCATTGCCAAAGTTGCTCAATTCGACAACAAACCCGGCACCGGCATTGCCATTCAGATCGATGTTGAAGATGCCGTTGGCGTCATGCATCAGGTTGAACAATTAACCCATGAACTTGAGGACAAAATATGATTGAGCCACGCATTGTAATCCGCGTCAAAGATGTAATGAAAACCGACTTTGCCACCATCGACGGCGTTGCTACCATAGAAGATGCCCTGAAAAAGATGAAATCGCTTAAGACCTCAGTGCTTATTGTTAATAAACGCCATAAGGATGACGAATACGGCATGATTAATTCCGGCGATATTGCCCGTCATGTGTTGGCGAAAGACCGTGCGCCGGATCGGGTCAACGTCTATGAAATCATGAGTAAACCGGTGATTTCGGTATCTCCCGATATGGACATCCGCTATTGTTCGCGTTTATTTGCCAACTATAATCTGGTCAGGGCGCCGGTTATTGAAAATAACAAGATTATCGGTGTGGTCAGCCCGAATTCATTGGTGTTGGATGGAATGTATAAGGCTTGTATGTAAGGTTCAAGGCGAAGGGCGAAGGGCGAAGGGCGAAGGGCGAAATTTTACGCTGGTTCCCAAGCTCCAGCTTGGGAACCCAGATAGCGAAGCTCCAGCTTCGCGAGACGGGGTTTCCGGCACCTAATTCCCGAGCCGGAGCTTGGGAACTAGCAAATCCTTGTAAATCCGTCTGATCAGTGTCGCCTATTTTTGGCATCCGCGTTCTATTATTAGCGGAGTAGTTACAATAAACTCTTTATTAAGGCATTATATCATGTTGAAATTGTTAAGATTTAATTCGAGAATCTGGTTTTTTCTGGGCTTCCTCGGTTGTGTGTTTTTGCTGTCGATGGGCGCTTATTTCCAATTTGTTCAGGGCCTAGATCCCTGTCCCTTGTGCATTTCCCAGCGCATTGCCATTTTGCTGACCGGCCTGGTTTTTTTAAGCGCCGCACTCCATAATCCGGGACAAACCGGCGTCACCGCTTATGCCATATCAGGCGCGGTAACGGCTTTGTGCGGCGCGGCTATTTCAACCCGGCATGTCTGGATACAACACTTGCCGGCCGATAAGGTGCCGGAATGCGGACCCGGTCTGGAGTATGTGCTGCAAAACTTCCCGTTGTTTGAAACGGTCAAGTTAATGCTGAGCGGTACCGGAGATTGCGCCAAGGTGGATTGGACCCTGTTGGGTTTCAGCATGCCTGAATGGACATTGCTGGCTTTTGTAATGCTGGCAACCCTGAGCCTGCTGCAAATCTGGAATTATAAAGGGTCGGATGATCGCTAGGGCATTGGCTTTAAAACAGGTTTTAAATACCTGTCTTCTATGACAGTACACAGGATTTAAGCTGATCCTGACAATCCACATTTCATCCTGTACCTGACACATGCAATCACTGATTGATCTTTTCGGTCTTAAAGACCTCATTCCTCATGGCTATTGCCTGTCGTGGAGCCCGGTATTACTTTGGCTGAACGTCGTCTCGGATTTGCTGATTACGCTCTCGTATTATTCCATTCCCTTGATGCTGGTTTATTTTATCCGGCGGCGTAAAGATTTGCCCTATCCGGGGCTGGCTGTCATGTTTGCCTGCTTTATTGTTGCCTGCGGCAGTACACATTTACTGTCGGCTATCACGATCTGGATACCTTTATATTGGCTGGACGGCTTGCTTAAAGGCTTTACTGCGATTATTTCGGTTGCCACCTCCGTGTTGATGCTGCGGGTTATTCCCGGCGCCTTGTCTGTGCCCAGTGCCGCACAACTGCAAGCCGAGATACAGCAAAGGAAAACAGCGGAACATGCCTTGCGCGAAAGCGAAAATAAACTCGCCACCATTCTCGACAGTGTCGAAGCCTTTATCTATATCAAGGATTGCAACTATCAATACCAGTACGCCAATCAGCCGGTGCAGCAAGTCTTTGGCAAAGCGCTGGAAGACATCATCGGAAAAACAGACGATGCTTTTTTTGATGAGGCTACCACGGCAAAATTGCGCGAAAATGATCGCCGTGTCCTTGGGGTGGGTGAGCGTACAGCGGCCGAGAATATTTATATCCACAAGGATAGCGCCATTGCCCGCACCTATTTTACCGTTAAGCAACCGCTACGCCGGGAGGATGGCAGTATTTACGGTTTGTGCGGAATTTCTACCGACATCACCGAGCGCAAGCAGATGGAAGAGGCGCGGAAAGAGGCGTTGAGCCGCCTTCAGAAAATCGCCGGTCGGGTACCAGGCGTTGTCTATCAATATCGTTTGCGGCCCGATGGCAGTTCCTGCTTCCCTTTCGCCAGTGAAGCCATCCATGATATATACCGGGTCAGTCCGGAGGAGGTCCGCGAGGATGGGGCCAAAGTGCTTGCCATTCTTCACCCGGACGACTACGACGGTATTGGCGCCTCCATCCAGCAATCGGCGCGAGACTTGACTCCGTGGCGCTATGAATATCGGGTCAAGTTCGACGATGGCACGGTGCGCTGGCTGTTTGGCAACGCGCTACCGCAGAAAGAAGCGGACGGCTCCACGCTCTGGCACGGATTCATTACCGACATCACCGAGCGCAAGCAGATGGAGGAGAAGCTACGCGACAGCGATGCCTTTAATGTCAGCGTGCTTAATTCGCTGACTTCGCACATCGCCGTGCTGGATGCGCAAGGTGTTGTTGTTGCCGCCAACAACGCATGGCGGCAATTCGCGCAAGAAAACGGATTATTGAAGTCCAGCCAGGATATGCTGGGATTTAACTATCTGGATGCATGTAACAATGCCTTTAATCAACCTTATGGCGATGAGGCAAGTGTTGTTCGGGAGGGCATTACGGCGGTGCTGGATGGCGAGCGGGAAACGTTTCACTTAGAGTACCTGTGTCATTCGCCCGCTCAGCAGCACTGGTTTTATATGAATGTGTTGCCATTGCACGGCTCATGTCGCGGGGTTGTGGTCAGTCACAAAAATATCACCGAGCGCAAAAAGGCGGAAGAGGTAGCACTGGCCGCTTCTCAATACGCCCGCAGCCTGATTGAAGCGAGTTTGGATCCCTTGGTGACGATCAGCGCAGAGGGCAAGATTACCGATGTCAACACCGCCACGGAACAGGTGACCGGCGCGGGCCGAGACAACTTGATCGGCAGCGATTTCGCGGACTATTTCACCGACCCCGGGAAAGCGCGGGAGGGCTATCAGCGGGTGTTTTCTCAGGGATTTGTGACCGATTACCCGCTGGCTATTCGCCATGTGTCGGGCAAAGTTACCGACGTGCTTTATAACGCCAGCGTGTACCGTGACGGCAATGGCAACGTGCTTGGCGTGTTCGCCGCAGCGCGCGACATCACCGAGCGCAAGGTAATGGAAGATGAGCTAAAAAACAGTGAGGCAAAATTCCGTTCGATTATCGAAGTTTCCCCGGTGCCGATGGCGTTGAATGATGAGCGGTTGAACATTACCTTCCTGAATCCGGCGTTTGTGCAAACCTTCGGTTACACCACAGATGATATTCCCACGGTGGCAGACTGGTGGCTGAAAGCTTACCCTGATCCGGATTACCGGCACTGGGCCGAGTCTACCTGGCAAACGACACTGGAAAAAGCCAAACAGGAACAGACCGGTTTCTCGCCCATGGAAGTGGCTGTTCGCTGCAAGAACAACAGCGTTAAAATCGTGTTGGTGACGGCTGCCGAGGTGATTCATAACGATGTTGCCGGTATGCATTTGGTGGTGCTGTACGACATTACTGAGCGTAAACAAATCGAAGCCGAACTGACCCGCTCCAATGCCGAGCTGGAGCAATTCGCCTATGCGGTATCCCACGATATGCGCCAGCCGTTACGCATGGTGACCAGCTATTTATCCCTGATTGAAAATGCATTGACCGGCCAGCTGAATGAAGAAACGCAACAGTTTATCGATTTTGCGGTGAACGGCGCAAAACGCATGGATGCGATGATTTTGTCGTTGCTGGAGTATTCACGGGTAGGCCGTGTTTTTGAAGCTAAAACACGGCTTAGCAGTCAGGCCTCTTTAGATGAAGCGCTGGCTTTTCTTAACCCTGAACTCAGTGCTTGCGGCGGCGCAATCAAAGTGACCGGCGATTGGCCTGAAGTGTTTGCCAGCCGTGATGAATTAACGCGCCTGCTGCAAAACCTGATCGGCAATGCGCTTAAATATCACGACGAAAATCAACCGCCGCAGGTTGATGTTCATGGAACGATCAGCGCCGGATCGTTACGGGTGGAAGTGCGCGATCAGGGTATCGGTATCGAGCCGAGTCAAAGGGATCGATTGTTTAAGGTGTTTTCGCGTTTGCAGGCGCGCAGCCGCTTTGACGGCACCGGTGTCGGCTTGGCTTTGTGCCGCAAAATCGTCGAACATCACGGCGGTACCATCGGCGTAGAATCGGCGGGCGAAGGGCAGGGCTGTGTGTTCTGGTTTGAGTTGCCCATTGTGAATACTGTAATTTCGGAATAGAAATGCGCCCTTTATGTTTCTACGCCCTAATGGGCGGTCAAATTTTTAGAATAGTAAGATACCCAATGATTTTTTTCGTTTGGAGTTTTCGAGCACGGTTCAAACAACAAAAATGCGCCATTTGGAAAATCCCCATTATTTTAATGTTCAACGCGGCATTGATGGGTTGCCAGGATTCATCGTCCGAAAACCAAGAGCAGCGGGGCGCAAAGCCGCTACAGAAAATTACGGTTGCGTATACTTATCAGCCGCAAAGCACCCTGGTTCATGTTGCTGTGGCTAAAGGCTATTTCGTAGCGGAGGGGCTCGATGTCCAGCCGCTGATGCGCACCTTTGGCAAGGCAGCGCTGGAAACGGTTATCGGGAATCAAGCTGATTTAGCGACAGTCGCGGAAACTTCGATCATGTTCAATGTACTCAAAGGCGAAAAAATTTTGGTGCTGGCCAACATAGAAGCCAGCTCAATGAATAATGCCGTTGTCGCAAGAAAGGGCGCCGGTATTTCTGCGTCCGGCGACTTGAAAGGCAAGCGCATAGGCTTCACACCCGGCACCTCGGGGGATTTTTTCCTGGATTCGCTATTGACGGCAAACGGATTGACCCGGAGCGAAGTCCAGCCGGTCTCCATGAAACCTGATGAAATGCAGGATGCCATGATGGCGAAGAAGGTCGATGCGGTGTCCACCTGGAACTATCCGCTGACACATATCAGTCGGCAACTGGGGGATGATGGAATGATCTTTTATGACCGGGAAATCTATACCGAAACTTTCAACATTGCCGCACGGCAGGAATTCGTTCAAAACAATCCCGAGATAGTCGAACGCTTTCTCCGCGCCCTGATTAAGGCGGAGGATTTCGTTGCCAAGAACCCGGATGAAGCGCAAGGCATCATGTCTGTAGCGACAGAAATAGACAAGGATCTCATCCGCGATGTCTGGAAGGACTTTAATTATCACGTCGTGCTCGATCAAACGCTGCTGCTCACGCTGGAGGATGAAACAAGGTGGGCGATTAATAACAAGCTGACCGACCAGACCGACATGCCCGATTACCTGAGCTACATTCATCTTGATAGCCTCAAGGCCGTTAAACCCGAAGCCATCAGGATGAACCGGTAAACAATGCGCATTACTACCCGATTAAGGATCACGTCAACTGTTACGGTAGTTGCTCTCGTCATACTGGCACCGATGCTTATTTGGTCGTTCAGCGAATTCAAGAACGCAAAAAACGACTACCTTCTTGCCGACACGATCAAGGTTAATTTTTTTGAACGGGCCTCATTCAGGGATCAGTATTTCCTATACCGGGAGGAGCGAGCGCGGATGCTGTGGGAAAAAAACAAAGAAACCGCAGATCAGCTATTGCATCAGGCCAACAGCCAATTCCATCGTGAACAAGACCGGCTTAATTTAGAACGGTTGTGCAAAAGCATTGAAGATACCGCCGTTATTTTCCACCGCATCGTCAATAACACCGAGATATTGAAAACAGCCGCCGGCAATCGCCAGGTTTATCAAGAACTCGATAAAAGGCTCTACAGTCAACTGCTGATGAAGGCCGGCGCGGTCAGAGATATGGCGACCGCTTTGCAGGATGCAAGTGCTCGGCGTATTCAGTTGAGTTATGAATATATGACCCTCATTGTCGGTGTGTTTGCATTCACGCTGGCGCTAACGACCATTCTGACCTCCATACAACTCGACAGGTTGATACGCAGACGTTTGGAGCCGTTGCATGATGGTGCAAAAATTGTTGCCGACGGCGACCTGGATTACAGGATCCGGTGTGGAGGTACTGATGAATTTGCCGAACTCGCCTTGTCCATCAATTATATGACGGAAAGCCTGCAAGTTTCCGCCAAACAGCTTGAGGCAGAAATCACCGAACGCAAGCAGGTTGACGATAAGCTGGCGCGCGCCCATGCCGAATTGGAACAGTTTACGCGTATTGCCGCACATCATTTGCAGGAACCGGCGAGGCGTCTGGTGAGTTTTGCGCAACGCTTGCAATCACGCCTACCTACAGAACAGCTAAACGAAGACGCTATAGCCTCGTTGCATTTTATTGAACAAGGCGCAGCACGGCAAAGCGCTCTGGTGCGCGATATTCAATTGTATCTTGCCGCCGATCAGCCGCGCAGTACGATGGAAACGGTTGCCGTTACGGCCGCTATTGCCGGCCTGCTGGAGCATAGGGCGACGCTAATGCGTGAAACGGGTGCGCAAGTCGATTACAATGACGCGCCTTCCGTTTATATCGACCGTCCCCGCCTGAAAGATATTTTCAGTATTTTGCTGGACAATGCCCTGTGCTATCGTCATCCTAAGCTTACGCCGCATATACGGATTAGTGGCGAAGCGAAGGCAGGCCGGGTCATTTATCGCGTCGCAGATAATGGCGTCGGCATTCCGGCGGAGTACCGGGAGCGCGTTTTCGGAGTATTTGAGCGTTTGCAGGTTAACGACGATCAAAATTCCACGGGCATCGGTTTGGCAATCGTCCGGCGCATTATTGAAAGCTGCGGCGGCTCGGTAACGATACAGGAAACACCGGGCGGCGGCACGACCGTGTTATTTGATTTACCTGCGTAAATGTCGGCTTATGCTAACCCAATCCAGACAAGAGATTTTATGATGACCGAAACCGGCAACTCTCACTTCGTTGAAATTTTACTGTTGGAAGATGAACCCTCTGATGCCTATTTAGTGAAAATGGCCTTAAAAGAAGGCAAAGTATTGGCGCATTTGCATCATGTGGTTGACGGGCGTGAAGGACTGGATTTTTTAAACAGGACGGAAAAATATGCCGATGCGCCGCGTCCGGATTTGATTTTTCTTGATCTTAATATGCCGCGTATGAACGGCAGCGAATTTCTAACCGTTATCAAGGCGGACGATCGTTTTAAAGGCATTCCGGTGGTGGTGTTGACGACTTCCGATGTGGAAAAAGACGTCATCTGTTCTTATCAGCTCGGGGCCACCAGTTATATCACCAAGCCTATGGATATGTCGCAGTTTATCAAGGCCATTCAGCAGATTGGCGAGTATTGGTTTAGCCTGGTGCGTTTGCCGCAAGGTTATAAGCTATGAGCCGAGGCCAAGCGATTCGGGTATTGCTGGTAGAAGACGAAGACGGCGATGCGCATCTGGTAAAAATGAAACTGGGACAAACGCAGAGCGGGCATTTTGAGGTGACCTGGACTCAATCACTTGCTGATGCGCAACGCTGTTTGGCGGCGTCGTCTTTCGATGTAATTCTGCTGGACTTGTCATTACCCGATTCGGAAGGCTTGGCGACCGTTCACAGTGCGCGAGTCATGGCGATCGATATGCCTATTGTGGTGCTCAGCGGGCGCGGCGATACCGATTTTGCATTGACCACTCTGGAGGCGGGCGCTGTAGATTACATGGTCAAGGGTGATTACGGTTATGATGGCTTGGCGCGGGTGATTCGTTACGCATTGTTACGAACCGAGATGGAGGCGCGCAACAACTTGCTGATCGCGGCATTGGAGGCGGCGGCAAATGGCGTTGTCATCACCGATAAAGATGCGACTGTTATATGGGCCAATTCGGCTTTTGGTCGATTAACCGGTTACAGCCCTGAAGAAGCGGTGGGAAATAATCCGAATCAATTGACCAAATCCGGCTTACAGAATGCAGACTTTTACAAGGATATGTGGACGGTTCTTCTGGATGGTCAAAATTGGCGCGGCGAGCTTGTTAATAAGCGCAAAAATGGCAGCCTGTATCACGAAGAACTAAGCATTGCCCCGGTAAAAAACGGTACCGGCGAAATTACCCATTTTGTCGGCATTAAAGAAGACATTACCGAGCGCAAGGAGATGGAAGCGCAATTGCAAAAATTGGCCAGCACCGATCCTTTGACCGGACTATTTAACCGCCGCGTATTTTTGGAGAAACTGGAGCTGGAAAGAGCGAAAGTGGCGCGATTGCCCCATTATTCAGCGGTGTTGTTAATGCTGGATTTGGATTTTTTTAAGCGCGTCAATGACGCTTACGGCCATGCCACCGGCGACATAGTGTTAAAGGTGTTTGCCGAAATAGCGCGCAACACCTCGCGGGCCATTGATATTGCTGCGCGTCTGGGCGGCGAGGAGTTTGCTATTTTGCTGTCCGGGGCTGACAAGAACGACGCCCTGATCATGGCGGAACGCTTGCGCGAGCAAGTTGCAAAGACCGTTATCGACCATGAGGCGGGCCCGGTGCAGATTACCGTCAGCATCGGCGCGGCTACTCTATCGGTTGATGATATTAATGGCGAAGCGGTGTTGCACCGCGCCGATGTGGCTTTGTATGAAGCTAAAGACCGGGGGCGTAATCAAACCTGCTGGTTTGGTTTTTAGCAAGACCCGCTGGATAGCCGTCTCATTGTTTGCGCGCGCCGCGGCCGTGCGAATGGTCTCCTCTACAAAAAATATTGATTGGAATAAATAGCATGAAACATATTTTATTGGCACTGTTGCTGGCAAGCAGTTTTTCATCGTCGCACGCTGCAGAAAAGCCAAGCTCTTTACATCAGGCAATCGACGGAAAGCAGCGTTCAGCAGAGCATAAGCAGCGGGATAAATACCGGCATCCGCAGCAAACGTTGGCGTTTTTTGACGTAAAGGACACTATGACAGTCGTCGAAGTCTGGCCGGGCGAAGGCTGGTACACGGAAATTCTTGCACCTTATTTAAAAGATCACGGCAAACTGTATGCAGCGCATTTTTCAGCCGATGCCGACGAGCCTTATTTTAAAAAGAACCTGCATGAATTTGTTAAAAAGATAAAAAGCCAGCCGAAAGTTTACGGCAAAGTTGAGTTAAGCGTATTGCAGCCGCCGAAATTTTTGCAAATCGCCCCTGAGGCTTCAGTTGACCGGGTTTTAACGTTTCGCAATGTACATAATTGGATGAAAGGCGATCAGGCCGCGGCGGTATTCAATGCGATGTACAAGGCATTAAAGCCGGGTGGAATTTTAGGTGTTGTGGAGCATAGAAATTCAACGTTAAAGCCGCAGGATACCAAAGCGCTATCCGGCTACGTCACTGAAGACTATGTGATTGCGCTGGCCAGAAACGCGGGCTTTGAGTTTCTGGATAAATCCGAAATCAATGCCAATAGTAAAGATACCAAGGATTATCCCGAAGGCGTCTGGACTTTGCCGCCTGCTTTAAAGCTTAAGGATAAAGACAGGAAGAAATATCAGGCTATCGGCGAAAGCGACCGGATGACGATTAAATTTATCAAGCCCAAGTAAATAGTGATCACCGGTTTTTGCTGGTGGTCACGCTAAAATTTGTGAAGAAATCCACACATTGGACCGGTGTTAAGTGAAACCAGAATGCAAGCGACAAAATAGCGGATATTTGCGACATAAAAAACAATAAGTGGTTGAAAAACAAGTAAAATAAAATAGTGCATAAAAAATGTTCAAATTAACAAAACTGTAATAAAAACCGCTAGTAAGCGTTGTTAAAAACTATTTTTACACAGAGTTATCCACAGATTCTGTGGGTAACTCAAATAGTCTAAATCGTATAGAGACTTAGCCTTAAAACATCAAAAATAATTCAAATATTATGGCCAAGTTGCAAAACGGGAATGAGCTGATTTTCAGGGTTGCCATTGCCGTTCCTGTTTATCGATTATTTGATTATCTCGCCCCGGAACAATTTGAGCCGACTCATATCAAACCGGGCATTCGCCTGGAAGTGCCTTTTGGGAAAGCTAAAAAAATCGCCTTTCTGGTCGAGTGCGTTCAGCATAGCGATGTGGCAATCGGTAAATTAAAACGTGTCGAGCGGATACTGGACGAAAAACCGCTATTATCAACAAAAGACTTGGCGCTGCTGCATTGGGCCAGTCGTTATTATCATCATCCCTTAGGCGAAGTTTTCAGCGCGGCTTTCCCGGTGGCGCTACGCCAAGGAAAATCAGTCGTTATTCAAGCAGAAAAACGCTATGCCTTGACTGACGCGGGCAAAGCGATTGATAGCGAGCTGCTGAAGCGGACGCCCAAACAAAAAAGCGTACTGGAAAAATTTCAGGCACACCAACACAGTTTGTCCGAAGCGGAACTGTCCGCATGGAATGAAAACTGGCGCGCTTCGGTAAAGCAGCTGGTAGACAGACAATTACTACAGCTTGCCGCATCATCAGAGTTCGGGGCAAGTGCTTCAGAATCAATCATCAGAAACACTTCCTTGCAGTGCAACCCGCAGCAGCAAGCGGCGATAACTGCAGTATGCGACAGCCTGGGGCAGTTTGGCGTTTTTTTACTGGAGGGCGTGACCGGCAGCGGCAAAACCGAAGTGTATATGCAGATTATCCACACCGTGCTGGAACGGGGTCAGCAGGTTTTGGTGTTGTTGCCGGAAATTACCCTGACACCCCAGCTTGAGGAACGGTTCAGGCAACGATTTACCGTCAGCATTGCCATTTCGCATTCCAAATTGACCGACCGGCAGCGCGCTTGTGCCTGGCTTACCATGCAGCGGGGTGAATGTTCCATTTTATTGGGGACCCGATCCGCCTTGTTTACGCCGCTAAAAAATCCCGGCTTGATCATTCTCGATGAAGAGCATGATGCTTCGTTCAAGCAGCAGGAAGGTTTTCGATTTTCCGCCCGCGACGTCGCCGTGGTGCGCGGCAAGCTATTGAATATTCCGGTATTGCTGGGCTCCGCGACGCCTGCGTTGGAAAGCCTGCATAACGTCGATAACAAGCGTTACCGCTTGCTGCATCTGCCGGAAAGGGCGGGAGATGCAACTGCGCCGGTCTTGCAGTTGTTGGACATCAGGAACAAAAGAATGCAGGAGGGACTGTCCGAAGCGCTGGTTGCGGAGATACACAAAACCTTGGCAAGAAATGAGCAGGTATTGTTATTCCTAAACCGGCGAGGCTTTGCGCCCACCCTGATATGTCATGGGTGCGGCTGGGTTGCGCGTTGCCGGCGTTGCGACGCCAATCTGGTGATTCATTATGATGAAGGGATATTGCGTTGCCATCATTGCGGGCAGGAACAACGCCTGATTAAGCTCTGTCCCGCCTGCAAAACCGGGGAATTGACGCCGTTGGGATTGGGCACTGAGCGGGTGGAAAAAGTGCTGGCGGAATTATTCGCCGGTAAAACGATTGTTCGCCTGGACCGGGATTCCACCCAGCGCAAAGGCTCATTGGAAAATTATTTGCAGCAAATCAATCAGGGTTCGGTGGATATTATTCTGGGTACACAAATGTTGGCGAAAGGTCATCATTTTCCCAATGTGACGCTGGTGGCGATACTGGATGTGGATAGCGGGCTGTTCAGCATTGATTTTCATGCCCCGGAAAAGCTGGCGCAAATGATCGTACAAGTCTCAGGCCGCGCCGGACGAGCGGAAAAGCCCGGTCGAGTGATTATGCAAACCCGGCAGCCGGAGCATCCTTTATTAACAACGCTGATCAGGCAGGGTTACAACAGTTTTGCCAAGACCGCGTTGGCGGAGCGCAAGGATGCGTCATTGCCGCCGTTCAGTTATCAGGCGTTATTAAGGGCCCAGGCTCTGGATGCCGAGATGCCGAAGCTGTTTCTGCATGCGGTTGCTGAACTGGCGCAGGAGCACAGCAAGGGACATACCCATATTTTGGGGCCGGTTGCCGCGCCCATGGCCAGACGAGCCGGGCTTTATCGCTACCAATTACTGTTTCAGAGCAGCAAGCGACCGGAGCTGCATGCGTTGCTCAATGTGCTGATGCCGAAAATTGAAAAACTCAAACAGGCAAAAAAAGTGCGCTGGTCGCTGGATGTCGATCCGGTGGATTTGTACTGACGGTTAAGGAATTTTCACGAAGAAAAATCGTAACTACTCAGCCATCAAATACAATGGAACGCTGATGACGCAGATAAATATGATTAACGCTGATAACTCAATAAAAAATCTTATTTGATCTTAATTATCCGCGTCATCAGCGTTCCATGCCTATTTTTCCAAGCCGATAAAATCCCAAACCTTGTGCGAAAAGGTCGAGTCTTTATGCTCAGGCACCGGTGGGCCGTTCGGGTAGTTTAACTCATAGACTCGGGTGGTATCTTTGGCAAGATCCGGCAGTTCAAGTTTAGTGTAGGCTTCCTGCATAATTTGCAACGCATAAGGAACGGCAGGCGTGCGCTGGTATTTATCAACGACAGTAGAGGCCCTGTTGATGGCGGCAACATAAGCCTTGCGTTTCATATAAAAACGGGCGACATGGACTTCATACATCGCCAGATTGTTTTTAAGCTCAATCATGCGTTGTTGGGCATCGGCTATGTATTTGCTGTTGGGGAACCTGCGAGTCAGTTCGGCAAAATTGTCATAGGCGTCACGGGCCGTCCCAGGGTCGCGTTGCGAAGTATCGGTAGGGAGGAAGCGATCGATAAAGCCTATGCCGCGATTGTAATTAACCAGGCCTTTTAAATAATAAGCATAATCGACGCTGGAACTGCGCGGATTGATTTTGATAAAGCGGTCGGCGGCGGCGATGGCGGCCTCAGGATCGCTGTTTTTGTAATAAGCGTAAGCAATGTCCAGCTGTGTCTGAGCGGATTCATCGCCAAAAGGATAGCGGGATTCAAGCGCTTCGTAGAGCTTGATCGCCTTGTCATAATTGCCTGCATCCAGCGCCGTTTTGGCTTGGCCTCGAAACTTCTCGGCATTCCAGTCGGCATATTCGTCTTCGGTGTCGGAATCGCCGGAACCGAGGCTTTTAAGCGTCTCGCAGCCCTGAAGAGACAGGCCTAAACAACAGATAAATAAAAATTTAATTAAAATTAATCGCATAGTGCTAACGACACGCTGTAATATAAGGGGTTTTTCTCGCTGGATTTAACTGCGATACTTGAGATGGCTTGGGTATCCGGCGAGTATAACTTAACAATGGGTTAATCAGAAGAACTTGTTATGACAAGATTAACGGAAGAAGTGCCATTTGAAATGGCCGGCATGCGATTAGATCAGGTGCTTGCGGAACTGTTTGCGGATTATTCGCGTAGTAAACTGCAAAGCTGGGTTAAATCCGGGCGAGTGCAGGTCAACGGGCTGACACTCAAGCCCAGAGACAAGCTGGTCGGGGGCGAAACGATAGCGTTGGATGCCGAGGCGGAAATAGTAATAACCGCCGAACCGGAGCCAATTCCGCTGGAAATTATTTTTGAAGATGAAAGTCTGCTGATTGTGAATAAACCGGCAGGCTTGGTGGTGCATCCGGCGATAGGAAACTGGAACGGTACGCTGTTAAACGCTTTGCTGAATCATGATTCCAGTCTGGAAACCCTGCCAAGAGCGGGCATTGTGCATAGGATCGACAAGGAAACCAGCGGACTGTTGATGGTTGCAAAAACTTTGCAAGCCCATAACAGTCTGACGCAGCAGCTACAGGATCGGGACATTACCCGCGAATATCTGGCGATTACCCGTGGCCGCATGACGGCCGGCGGTACGGTGGACGAACCTATCGGCAGGCATCCTACCGACCGTAAGCGCTATGCGGTCAGGGAAAATGGCAAGCATGCCGTGACCCATTACCGGGTTGGTCAGCGTTTTACCCGCCATACTTTGGTTCAGGTTAAGCTGGAAACCGGCCGTACCCACCAGATCAGGGTGCATATGGCGCATATTCGTTTTCCGCTGTTGGGCGACCAGGTTTATGGCGGACGCTTTCAAATGCCGCCCGATTGCAGCGAACGGTTGGAAAAAGAATTGCGCAGTTTCAAGCGGCAGGCCTTGCATGCGGCAAAGTTGGGTTTGCAGCATCCGGTTACCGATGAATATCTTGAGTGGGAACAACCGCTGCCGGAGGATATGATTCGGTTGTTGGAAGCGTTGGCGGAAAATGAGCGGGACTAAACACTGGCTGACTCCGGACTGGCCTGCCCCGGCCAATATTCACGCGGCGACTACGTTACGCACCGGGGGGGGCAGTTGCGGCGTCTACGCCAGCCTTAATCCGGCGATGCATGTGGGCGATGACGCTCAGCGGGTTAAGCAAAACCGGCAGATTATTAAAGAGTTGCTGGGTTTGCCTGGCGATCCGGTTTGGCTGGATCAAATACACAGCAATCGAGCGGTACAGGCGACAAATCCCCCCTACCCCCCTTTGCAAAAGGGGGGTAGGGGGGATTTGCAACCAGCCGATGCCAGTTATACGGCTGAGCCGGGGGTTGTATGTGCGGTGATGACGGCGGACTGCTTGCCGCTACTGGTTTGCGCGGCCGACGGAAGCCAGGTGGCCGCCATTCATGCCGGGTGGCGGGGCTTGCTGGCAGGCGTGATCGGCAATACGATCACCTCAATGCAAATCCCCCTCGCTCCCCCTTTTACGAAGGGGGAGGCTGGTCAGTTCGACGCTGCCGATTCCAATTTCCCCCTTTGCAAAAGGGGGGGCAGGGGGGATTTTCTGGTATGGCTGGGGCCTGCAATCGGCCCTGACTGCTTTGAAGTAGGAGCAGAAGTACGGGATGCTTTTCTGGAAAAATCACCAGCATTCATAACGGCTTTTAAACAGCAAAGCAGCGGCAAGTGGCTGGCGGATATTTATCAGATGGCCCGAATTGATCTGGCTACGCTGGGCATCGATAAGATTTACGGAGGCGGTTTTTGTACCGTCACCGAACAGGAACGGTTTTATTCCTACCGCCGGGATAAACAAACAGGGCGTATGGCTACGTTGATTTGGAGAGAATAAAGAGTGAGTTTACTGATATTAATTATCATCTTTACGGCGGTTGGCGGCGTATTAAGCGTTATGGCGGCCGCCGTTTTTCTATTGTTACCTGATCATCGCAGGGCCGCGGTGTTGCCGCACGGGATCAGTTTTGCGATTGGCGCGTTATTGGCGGTCGCCTTTTGGGGCTTGATTCCCGAGGCCTTTGCACAAATTAAACCTGAGCAGTTTCAAGCGTTATCCGGGACAATTTTAGCGGGCGTGCTCGGTTTTTTTGTACTGGAAAAGTTACTGATCTGGCGGCATTGTCATTCCGGCGATTGCGAGGCGCACGGCGATGAAGATGAGCACGAACATGATCGCGGGCATAGTCACAGTCACGGCATGGCCAAGTCAGCCGGTGCGTTGATTATTCTCGGCGACGGCATCCACAACTTTGTCGATGGCGTTTTAATCGCGGCGGCGTTTTTGACTGATGTGCATTTGGGGATAGTTACCAGTCTGGCTGTTGCCGCGCACGAAATTCCTCAGGAAGTGGGGGATTTTGCGATTTTGCTGCACAGCGGCTATTCCAAAAGCAAAGCGCTTTTCTACAACATGCTCGCCAGTTTGACCACGGTTTTAGGCGGCGTGTTGGCGTACTTCGGGCTGGAAGATTTGCATGCCAGCCTGCCGTATTTTCTGGCGCTGGCGGCATCAAGCTTTATTTATATCGCGGTAGCCGATTTGATACCGTCGTTGCATAAAAAGACCGACATGAAGACATCGTTGCAGCAGATAGCGTTGATTGCTATGGGGGTGTTGTTGATTTGTTCATTGCACGGCATTGCACATAATATGGAAGTTTAAGACGAAAGGTAAAAGGCGAAAGACAAACGCTGCGCCTTTCGCCTTGTGCCTTTCATCTGCTTTTTTAAGTCACCACATCAGGCTCAGTCCTGCCGGTGCGTTTTTTAACTTCGCAAAACTGCTCGGCAAGGCCGATCAACTCCGCCAAGGCCACTTGGGCATCCTGATCATGCTTGGATGCATCTGCTTCAAAGCGTTCCAGATAGATTCTTAAGGTTGCGCCGACGGTTCCGGTTCCCGATAAACGGAAAATAATGCGGGAGCCGTTTTCAAAGCCGATGCGTATGCCTTGATTGCTGCTGACGCTGCCGTCTACCGAGTCCTCGTAACTGAATTCATCGGCATATTTAACCGTATAGTCGCCGAAGGTTTGTCCCGGCAATGCGGGCAATTGGGACCGTAAGTGCTCAACAATGCCGTTGGCGATGTCCATTTCTACGGCTTCGTAGTCGTGTCTGCAATAAATATCCCGGCCGAATTTTTGCCAGTGTTCATGCACGATGTCGGCAACAGATTGGCGTTTTCTGGCGATTAAATTCAGCCAGAATAATACCGCCCATAGACCGTCTTTTTCCCTTACATGATCCGAACCGGTGCCGAAGCTTTCTTCGCCGCACAGGGTGATTTTCCCTGCGTCCAGCAGATTGCCGAAAAATTTCCAGCCGGTCGGCGTTTCGTAGCAGGGGATGTTGTAACAGGCGGCGACGCGGTCAACTGCTTGGCTGGTGGGCATGGAGCGGGCCACGCCGCGCAAGCCCTGGGCATAAGCCGGAATTAAATGCGCGTTGGCCGCCATAATGGCCAAGCTGTCGCTGGGCGTTACGAAAATGTTGCTGCCGGTAATCATGTTGCGGTCGCCGTCGCCGTCGGATGCGGCACCGAAAACCGGGGCTGATGAACTGAACATGCGCTCGGCCAATTCCTGGGCATGCGCCAAATTGGGGTCGGGGTGATGACCGCCGAAATCTTCCAGCGGTTCGGCATTAATGACTGAATCAGGTGTTGCGCCCAAGATGTCTATCAGTATCCGTTTTGCATAAGGGCCGGTAATGGCATGCATCGCATCAAAGAGCAGGGTGATGTAACCTGAGCTGATGCTTTGTTTGAGTAAGTTGAAGTCGAAAATAGACTGCATGAGTTCCGCATAATCAGTCACCGGATCAACGATAGTAATGTTAAGGCCCTCTATTTGCTGAGTGCCGATGCGATCCAGGTCTATGTCTTCAATATGGGCGGTTTTGTAGCTGTCGATAGTAAGACTGCGTTGATAAAATGCGTTGGTATATTTTTCCGGGGCAGGGCCGCCATTGCCGACATTGTATTTAATGCCGAAATCTTCGTCAGGGCCACCCGGATTGTGGCTGGCGGAAAGAATCAGGCCGCCGAATGCGTTATTTTTTCTAATAATATGTGAAGCAGCCGGGGTAGACAGTAGCCCGCCTTGACCTATAATAAGTTTACCGAAACCGTTGGCTGCCGCCATCTTGATGATGATTTGTATGGCCGGTCTGTTAAAATATCGCCCGTCACCGCCCAGTACCAGCGTTTTTCCGGTAAAGTCATGCAACGAGTCGAAAATTGATTGAACAAAATTTTCCAGGTAACCGGGCTGTTGAAATACTTTAACTTTTTTTCTAAGTCCGGATGTGCCTGGATTTTGGTCGTTGTATGGATGCGTTGTGATAGTTTCTATTTGCATGCTGGATCCTTAATTCGACAATTAACATGGTGACTAAAGTACACCAAAATTCTTATCTAGTGTAGAGCATTTATGTTGCGAATTTATTTATTGCTGTGTTGTAGTTTGTTTTCTTTTGCAGTAATTGCGGATGATGATGTCTGGCTTTTAGTGGACACGAAAGCGCTCACTATTGAGGTAAAAAAAGGCATGCAGACGCTTGAGACCATAAATGATATTGCTATTGGTCGAGGAGGTGCGGGGTTTAAAAGTCATCAGGGTGATAACGTTACGCCTTTTGGAAGTTACAGGATCGGCTGGGTTGGCGAGAGCAGTTCTTTTCGAAAATTTTTCGGCTTAACGTATCCGTCCGCAGAGGATGCCCAAAAGGCCTTGGAAGAGGGAGTTATTAATCAAGTGGCTTATAACAGCATTATAACCGCTCATCGGTTTCATCAAGTGCCGCCGCAAAATACGCCTTTGGGGGGACGAATCGGCATTCATGGTTTGGGGCGGGCGGATGAAAAAATTCATAAATCGATGAATTGGACACATGGATGTATCGCGTTGACTAACGGTCAGATTGATCATTTAAGCCAATGGCTGGACAAAGGAACCGTAGTAAAAATAAAATAAAACTGGAAAATAATTTAAAAACAGTGCAAAATTAAAGCTAGTAAGCGTTTTTTTGTTGTAATAACTTTAAGAAGGAAAAATAATATGAAAAAAGTAATGAAATTATCAATGGTTGCTCTGGTTGCTAGCTTGGTTGTTGGTTGTGCAAGCACTTCAGACATCGAAAACTTACAATCACAAGTTGATGGTTTGAAAACTTCAGTTGCACAAGCATCTGCTGACGCTGCTAGTGCAAAAAGCGCTGCTGATTCAGCTTCTTCACAAGCTGCTTCTGCTGAAGCTGCTGCTAACCGTGCAGCTCAGTATGCTCAAGACACAAACAGCAAACTGGACAGCATGTTCAAAAAATCAATGATGAAATAAATCATTGCTGATTTGAAAATAAAAAGCCCGGTGGGATTCCACCGGGCTTTTTTTTTGAGTGCATGATTCAGTTATTATGATTTGAATCCAAGCAATACCGACACATGGTAGAATAAAGCTTTTTTTTAATTCACCACATTCATGCGTCTAATTAGAGGATTATCTCATTTAGAACCGTTAAAAAACGGTTGTGTATTGACGATTGGAAATTTTGACGGTCTGCATTTGGGGCATAGAGCCGTGATAAAAAAGCTGGCTGAGCGAGGCGCGGCATTGGATTTGCCTGTCATTGTTATGACCTTTGAACCGCAGCCGCTGGAGTATTTTCTGGGGGAAAATGCGCCGTCACGGTTGATGCGCTTGCGGGAAAAAGTAATCCAGTTTTCTAAATTGCCCGTTGATGATTTGTTGATATTGCGATTTAATCAATATTTTGCCGACTGTGATGCCGAGCAGTTTATTGAAGATGTTTTAGTAAAAAAATTGAATATAAAGCATCTGGTTGTCGGGGATGATTTTCACTTTGGCAAGGCCAGGCGCGGAAATTTTGCCATGCTCAAGGATAAGGGCAAGCTATTCGGTTTTGATGTCGAAGATACCGGCTCTTATCAAGTAACCGGTCTTCGAGTCAGCAGTACCCTGATCAGGGACGCGTTGGGCGAGGGTAATTTGGCTTTGGCTGAGAAATTGCTCGGTTGCTGTTATTCTGTTTGCGGACGTGTGGCGCATGGCGACAAACGCGGACGAACCATCGGCTATCCCACCGCCAATATACAAATGTTTAGAAAAAACACCCCCGTTAACGGCGTGTTTGCCGTGACCATGACCGGTATTGATGGACGCGAGTTTGACGGTGTTGCGAATGTAGGCACCCGGCCCACGGTTGATGGCGGTTCAAAGGTAATACTGGAAGCGCATTTGTTCGATTTTGATAGAGAAATTTACGGACGTTATGTGGAAGTGCATTTCAAACAAAAGATCAGGGATGAAATGCGTTTTCAGTCATTGGATGAGCTTAAAGCCCAGATTGTGAAAGATGTGGCTGAGGCCAAAGCCGCGCTTAGCTCCCTGCACGCTTGCAGTATATCCCCCCTCCCTGGTGATAAAGATTTTTGCCGAGTTTAATTGTTATGACGATGGATTATAAAAAAACACTGAATTTACCCAACACTGCGTTTCCGATGAAAGGCAACCTGGCTCAACGTGAGCCGGAACGTCTAAAAAAATGGAACGAAGCCGACTTGTATAACAAAATCAGGCAGGAATTTGTCGGAAGGCCCAAGTTTATTCTGCATGACGGCCCTCCCTATGCCAATGGCGAAATTCATATCGGCCATGCGGTCAACAAGGTATTAAAAGACATCATCGTTAAATCTAAATCGTTAAGCGGTTTCGATGCGCCTTATGTGCCGGGCTGGGATTGTCACGGTTTGCCGATTGAATTACAAGTCGAGAAGAAAATCGGTAAAGCGGGCGTTAAAGTCTCCCCTGCCGTTTTCCGAAAAGCCTGCCGCGAATATGCGGGAAAGCAGGTCAACATACAAAAAGAGGCCTTTATCCGGCTGGGTATTTTAGGCGATTGGGAGCATCCGTATTTAACCATGGACTTTGCTTTTGAAGCCGACATCGTGCGCTCGCTAGGCAAAATCAGCCAGAACGGCCACATAGCAAAAGGCGCCAAACCCGTACACTGGTGTACCGATTGCGGCTCTGCATTGGCTGAAGCGGAAGTCGAGTACGAAGACAAACATTCGCCTGCGGTCGATGTACGTTTTCAGGTCGTTGATGTCGATGGATTTTTGAGCCGGTGCCATCATGTGCCTGAGCATGAAGGATCCGGGCCGTTATCGGTGGTCATCTGGACGACCACGCCGTGGACCTTGCCGGCAAACCAGGGCGTTGCGTTAAATCCCGATCTTGAATACGCCGTGGTGCAATGCGAAAAAGACGGCAACAAAGAGCGTCTGGTCGTTGCAGAAGCCCTGCTTAAAGATGCGATGCTGCGTTACGACATCGAAAACTACCATGTAGTCGCTTACTGCAAAGGCGCAGAGCTGGAGCATCAGTTATTGCAACATCCTTTTTACGATCGGCAAGTGCCTATCATTTTGGGCGATCATGTCACTACCGAAGCCGGTACCGGCGCGGTGCATACGGCGCCGGGTCACGGCCAGGACGATTATGTGGTCGGTTTGAAATACGGCTTGCCGGTTGATAACCCGGTCGGCAACGACGGCGTTTTCCTGCCGAACACGGAAATCTTTGCCGGTGAGCATGTGTTCAACGCCAATGCCCATGTCCTGGAAGTGCTCGAACAACAAGGTAAATTACTGCATCACGTAGCGATACTGCACAGCTATCCGCATTGCTGGCGGCATAAAACCCCGATTATCTTCCGGGCCACGCCGCAGTGGTTCATCTCGATGGATAAAAACAAACTGCGCGAGCAGGCGCTTGATGAAGTCAAGCGCGTCGCCTGGATTCCTGAATGGGGTCAAGCGCGCATTGAAAGCATGATGGAAGGCCGTCCTGACTGGTGCATCTCCCGTCAGCGCACCTGGGGCGTACCGATTACGTTTTTTGTCCACAAAGAAACCGGGGAATTACACCCGCGCACCGCTGAATTGGTTGAGCAGGTGGCTCAGCGCATCGAACAACAAGGCATAGAAGCCTGGTTTGAACTGGACGCGGCCGAGTTATTAGGCGATGAAGCCGAGCATTACGAAAAAATGACCGATACGCTGGATGTCTGGTTCGACTCCGGCGTAACCCACGCCTGCGTGTTGGAAAAGCGCGAACAGCTGAGCTTTCCGGCCGATTTGTATCTGGAAGGCTCCGATCAGCATCGCGGCTGGTTCCAGTCATCGTTGCTGGCTTCGGTCGCTATGAATGAGGTTGCACCGTACAAGGCTGTGTTGACGCACGGCTTTACCGTCGATGCCGACGGCAAGAAGATGTCCAAATCAAAGGGCAATGTGGTTGCCCCGCAATCGGTGATGAAAGATCTGGGCGCGGATGTGTTGCGCCTATGGGTTGCAGCGACCGATTATCGCGGCGAGATGACCGTGTCGGATGAAATTCTAAGACGCACCTCGGACGGCTACAGACGCCTCCGAAATACCGCGCGATTTTTGCTGTCCAACCTGGATGATTTTGACCCGGCGCAACATTTGGTTGACAGCAAGGATTTGCTGGCACTGGATCGCTGGGTTATGGACCGAGCGTTCGCGTTGCAGGAAGAAGTCAAAATCGCCTACGAAACGTATCAGTTCCAGCATATTTACCAAAAAGTGCATCATTTTTGCGTGATCGATCTTGGCGGCTTTTACCTGGACATCATCAAGGATCGTCAATACACCGCAAAAGCCGACGGCTTGGCGCGGCGTTCGGCGCAAACCGCGATGTACCATGTGCTTGAAGCGCTGACCCGCTGGCTGGCGCCGATCATCAGTTATACCGCCGATGAAATCTGGCAATACCTGCCGGGTGAGCGTAGCGAATCGGTATTTTTGGAAACCTGGTATCAGGGTCTGGTTGAACTGGATGACGATTCCGCTTTTAACCGCGAGTTCTGGCAAAAAGTCATGGCCGTTCGAGCCGCTGTCGGCAAGGAACTGGAAAAAAGCAGGGCCAAAGGCGACATCGGTTCCTCGCTGAACGCGGAACTTGAACTGTATTGTAATGCCGAGTTTTTTGATGTCTTAAAGCAGTTGTCGAATGAGCTGCATTTTATCTTTATTACCTCCAATGCTTTGGTCATCGCTGAACACAATGCGCCTGAAGAGGCTATTCAGACTGAAATTGAAGGTATTAAATTAAAAGTTGTCGTTTCCGAACATGACAAATGTGTGCGTTGCTGGCACCAGCGGCCTGACGTGGGCAAGCAAGCGGAACACCCGGAACTGTGCGGCCGTTGCGTGGAAAACGTAGCGGGTGATGGCGAACACCGGCACTATGCGTGATTTCATTATGTTGAAATGGTTGTGGTTGTCGTTGCTGGCGTTAGTTCTGGATCAAGGGAGCAAGCTTGCCATTGCGGGTTCCATGAAGCTGTATGAATCCATTCAGATCATGCCGTTTTTTAAGCTGACCTATGTACACAATACCGGCGCGGCTTTCAGTTTTCTAAGCGAGGCCGGCGGCTGGCAGCGCTGGTTTTTTGCCGGATTGGCCTTGATGATCAGCGTGGTCATAGCGGTTTGGCTGACCCGCTTGAAAAAACACGAGACCTTGCTGGCGGTGGCTTTGGCGCTGGTTTTAGGCGGCGCGGTCGGCAATTTGATTGATCGCTTGGCTTACGGCTATGTGATCGATTTTCTTGATGTTTATTACGAGTCCTGGCATTGGCCCGCTTTTAATATCGCAGACTCCGCCATTACCTTGGGCGTGGTGTTAATGCTGGCGGAGTCGTTTGGCTTAGTGCATCCGAAAGAGCCGGATTTATAATAGAACGCGGATGCCAAAAGTAGGCGCCTCTAGGCGACGCAGATGATTATGATTGAGTAAGATTTTTTTGAATTATTCTGAAAAATCAGCTGATCGTTAATTTGAGGTTATCCGCGTTCATCATAAATATCTGCGCCATCCGCGTTCCATTTTTCGGTTACTTCAATAGTCCTAAAAGTCTTTGCCAGTCAAAAGATGCGCCCGGATCGGTTTTTCGCCCAGGCGCAATATCGCTATGCCCTGTAATGCGTTGTGTCGATAGCTTGGGGTAAGTTTCAAGCAACGTGCGAATGACCGTAGCAAGTTGCACATATTGCCGGTCGGTATAATCGACAAGTTCGGTGCCTTCAAGTTCTATACCGATAGAAAAATCATTACACCGTTCCCGGCCTTCATATATAGATTTCCCCGCATGCCACGCGCGTTTGTCAAACGGTACGTACTGAACGTATACGCCATCGCGCTTAATCAGTAGATGAGCCGATACGGTGAGTTGGTAAACATCTTTAAAATAAGGGTGATCGTCAGGATCAAGCTGATTGCAAAACAGCCGGTCTATATAATGATTGTCGAATTCGCCGGGCGGAAGGCTGATGCAGTGAATCACCAGTAATGAAATATCCGCAGGGTCAGGCCTTTCATCAAAATTGGGTGAAGGAGTCCGGGTAATGTCGGTTAACCAGTGCTGGTTTATATTCATGGGCTAGTTAAGAAGTAAAAAATGGAAATAAAGCACAGTATTCAGGATCAATACGCATATTATTAGTCAAAACACTATTGGGGGACTAGGTGATGACTAATTTATTTTTAAATGACGGCAGAACTGTTGCTATGAGCAACCGGCAGCAAGTAAATTCAGATTTGAGTAATGTGAGTAGAGCCGAGATATTAGGCAAAATTAAGCCGATTTTTTTTCAGCATTTTGAGCAAGCGGTTGAGGATTGCTGTATGCGAATCGATCTTGAATTCGGTTTGCAGTTAGGCAGAAATCGCGAAAAAATGGGCAAAGATCAATATACAAAGCTGCTGGAATATCTTCGTTTAATTCGAAGAGATATTAAGCAAAACTATTTGTCCAAAGTTAGCGATATTTTCGACGACCATCATCAAAAAGCTGATGATGGCGAAGGCGGACAGTTAGATTTTTCTAAAATTTCGCTAATCGGAGATGATGCGGTAAAAGAAAATCATGCAATTACCCAGATCATCCGTCAGTGTGAGCGTTTATATTATGAAGAATTGACCGCTCTTAATAAGCATCTTACGCTCCAACGGGGCAAACAAGCTATTGCGGACGGTCAAAATCCGATATTCCCGGAAAAGTTGGTTCGCGCCTTGGTTGAGGTCGTTAAGCCTCTGAAGTTAAATACAGAGGCACGGATTGCGCTGTATAAAGCATTTGAAGCCAATGTCTTTAGTCAGCTGGGGTTTATTTATGGTGAGCTAATGACACGGTGCGAAACCGCTGCGACTGCACGGATGCAGGACGTAGCACAGCGTAGCGGCGTGCCGAGTCCGACGCCGTTATACGTAGTGGGCGAGATCCGGGAAGCGGTTGAGCCGGTTGCTGCGAATGCTGAGCAGCCCAGTGCGGAGTTTAGGCTATTACAGGAAAAACTGGAGTTATGGCGATTGGCTCATTTTCCTTCCACTTACGATCTGATTTCAGCTACCGGAAACGTATGTTACCAGCAGTTTGAAATAAAAAATGCATTGCAAGTTCTTCAGCTGGTTACTGACGATTCAGAGCCGAGTGAAAAAACGCAGCCGTTAAAATGGCGGGTGCTTAAAAAACTGGAGGAGCTGAGTTTTAGCGTCGATGTCAGGGTTTTGGCCAAACACGATGAAGACGTGTTGGATTTGGTGGCTTTAATTTTTAGCGAAATAGAGCAGGATAAATTGCTCGAAGATTCCGTAAAAACAGCTATTTTACGGTTGGAAATTCCGCTGGCAGCGGCCTCTGTGGGACAATACAGCATTTTTACAAGCGAAGGTAATTCTGTCCGGCTGTTACTGGATGACTTGTTTGCGGCAGGGATGTTTTTAAATGCGGATGAGGATGAGGATGACGATCGGTTAATTCAGGAGCGTATCGCAAGCGCGGTTAAAAAGATGACCAAGCATAGTGGATTTGAACTTTTCGGCTGGATGGCAGAGGCGGAAGAATTTGCCGGCTACCTGAACAAGCAAAAACAGCGCTGTCAGAATATCGAGCAGAACGCTAGGCAGTTTATGATAAATAAACAAGCATTGGACTCAAGCAGGAAAATAGTTTCTACAGCCATTGAAAACAGCATGAAGGGCAAAAAGCTGCCGACAGCGATAGTCGAATTTCTACGGGGTGTTTGGGCAGATGTTTTGCTGGATGCTTATACGCATAAAGATGAGCAGCCGGAACAGTGGGAAAAATCGGTGCAGGCCATGGATGAGCTGATTGTAAGCGTCATTGCTCCGGCAGATGATAACGAAAGAAAGCAGATATTAAAATTGTTGCCGGGACTGATTGCGGAATTAAGGCACGGTTTGAAGAAAATTTCATACGATAAATCCGCACAGTCGCGTTTTTTTAAAGATCTGGCCGTGTGGCATATTATCTTAATGGATAAAAAGGAAGCTAAAAAAACGCTAGGCGATACTGATAAAGCCGGGACGGCGTCTGTCGAAGGCGGGCAAATAAAAGCCGAAACGATAGCGGACCATAGTTCGGCGCAGGCCAACATTCTTGCCGAGGGAAGTTGGGTTGCATTCACTTCGGAATCAGGGCGGCAATGGGGCAAGTTGCTTTGGAAAAATGCCGAAAATATGCTGTTTGTCGGAAAAAGCGGAGCAAAAATATTTGAAATTCAAGTAGCCGAGTTGGCGGAAAAGCTGCGATTAGGGCAGGCCGCCCTTGTTAAGGCTAGTGAAGAAAAAATCACCGAAAGAGCACTTTCAAAATTAATGAGCTTATGACAGAACAATCGAAAATGGTAGATATAAAACGCTTCCTCGAAGAAGACATCGGTTCCGGCGATATAACCGCAGCCATCATTCCTGAAGCGATGACGGCTGAAGCCGAAGTTGTTACCCGTGAAGACATGGTGCTGTGCGGTCAGGCGTGGTTTGATGCGGTATTCAAATCGCTGGATGCAAGCGTTAAGATCAACTGGCTGGTCGCTGAAGGCGAGTCGGTCGGTAAAAATACGCTTTTATGCACACTCAGCGGAGCGGCGAGAGGTTTACTGACCGGCGAACGCACCGCGCTGAATCTGTTGCAAACCTTGTCTGCTACGGCAACGGTTGCCAGACAATATGCCGACGAGGTTTCCGGCACGGGCTGTAAGGTGCTGGATACCCGCAAAACCATTCCGGGCCTCCGAAATGCGCAAAAATATGCGGTCGCCTGCGGCGGTTGTTATAACCATCGGATCGGTTTGTATGACGGGGTCCTGATCAAGGAAAACCACATCATAGCGGCAGGTTCCATAGCCCAGGCAATCCGGTCGGCGCGTGAATTGACCTCGGTTCCGGTGGAAGTGGAGGTCGAATCCATGCAGGAATTTTTGGAGGCTGTCGCGGCAAAGCCTGACCGGATCATGCTCGATAATTTCAGCTTCGATGATATGATCGCGGCGGTAAAATTAAATGCCGGAGCCATAGAGCTTGAGGCTTCCGGCAATATCGGCCTGGATAATATCAGGTTTGTTGCAGAAACAGGCGTCGATTACATTTCGATCGGCGCATTGACCAAGCATGTCAAGGCGGTCGATTTATCCATGCGCATTAAGCTGGTGCATTAACATGATTGAAAATGCGGAGACATTGGTTAAACAGATCAGTCACGGTGTCTATGTGATCGGTGTCGGCAAAGGCGATCGTCAAAACGCCTTTACTGCAGCCTGGGTGATGCAGGTGTCTTTCGATCCTTTGTTGCTGGCGATCAGCATTAATCCCGAGCATTATTCCTATCAATTGATGAAGGAAGGCGGCGTTTGTACGGTTAATGTGCTGGGGCGGGAGCAGTATGCGCTAGCGGAGCATTTTGGCCGGTCCGCTCCGGATAAGATGGCAGGATTTCAATGGCAGACAGCCGAAACCGGTGCGCCGGTTTTATCCGAAAGTTTGGCTTATTTTGATTGCCAAGTCAGCCATTATGCCGATGCGGGCGATCATAAAATCGCCGTTTGCAAAGTGGTCGCTACGGCAACGCTTAATCAGGGACGGCCATTGCTGTACAGCCAGACCGGCGATATGGACGGCAGTAGCCAGTTTTCAGTGGTTAGAAAATAGAACGCGGATGACGCGGATTTGGCTGATAAACACGGATAAAAAAATAAATCCGCGTAAATCCGTCCAATCTGCGTCATCCGTGTTCTATTAATCGCAGTTATACCAGCGGAAACATCTTATCGGGATTCAGTATGCCGTTCGGATCGAATTGGCGCTTGATGTCCCTCATCAGTTCCAGAGAATTCGCATCCAGTTCCCGATCGACAAAATCCCGCTTTTCCAGGCCTACGCCATGCTCGCCGGACAGTGTGCCGTTTAGCGCCAGCACCAAGGAAAAGATCTCATCCAGACAAGCGTGGGCTTTTTTGCCTTGTTCGGGCTGATCAGGATCGAGCAATAAATTGACATGGATATTGCCGTTGCCCGCGTGACCGAAGTTGATAATGGGCAGGTCGTATTTCTTTGAAAGCTCGCCCAATCCCGCTATCAACGCAGGCATTTCGGTAACCGGGACCACCACATCTTCATTGATTTTTTTCGGAGCCACCTTGCGCAACGCCGGAGACAGCGCTTTCCGGGTTTGCCAGAGCGCTTTGACTTCGGCGTCAGTCTGAGCCAGTCTAATATCCAACAGTCCGTCATTTTTGGCGGCAGCGGCCACTTTTTCAGCGGCCCTGTCCAACCCTTCCAGCTGCCCATCGACTTCGATCATTAACATCGCACCCGCATGTTCGGGCAGATCGGATTCCGAATATTGCCGAATCATGTTGATCGCATTACCGTCGATAAATTCCAGCGCACAGGGAATCACCGGCTGCGACATGATCGCGGAAACGGCTTTGGCCGCATCGAAAACCGAATTGTAAATGGCCCTGAGCGTTTTGGTGGCTTCCGGCAGCGGCGTCAGTTTTAAGGTGGCTTGGGTGATAATCGCCAGCGTTCCTTCCGAACCGAGAATCAGCCGGGTCAGGTCGTAACCGACCACGCCTTTGCTGGTATGAACGCCGACGCGGATTTCCTTGCCCGCGCCGGTGACGGCGCGCAAGCCTAAAGTGTTTTCCCTGGGCGTGCCGTATTTTACCGCCCTGGGACCTGCGGAGTTATAGGCCAGATTGCCGCCGACGCTACAGAAAGCGGCGCTGGTCGGATCGGGCGGCCAGAAAAAGCCCCGCTCTTTGGCGATGTCCTGCACCTGCTGGTTGGTCATGCCCGGTTCCACGATGATGTAGCGATTATCGGGAGAAAATTCGACCAGTTTGTTCATGCGTTCCAGCGACACAATCAGCCCGCCTTTAAGCGGAGTGGTCGCGCCGGTGGTGCCGGTGCCGCGTCCCCTGGCGGTCAACGCAACATGGAACCGGTTGCAGGCGTTAACGACGCTGACGACCTGTTCGTGCGTGGTCGGAAAAACTACGGCTTGAGGCAGTACATGGCGACGGCTGTTGTCATAGCCGTAAGTCCAGCAATCTTCAGGCGCAGTCAGAATATCTTCGGCAGCAAAAATCTCAGCTAACAGATTTAAGAAACCGGCAGGTAAGGGGGCTATATTAGTCAATGTATTCAAAAACCGTAATGATTTGGTTGACGTCGGATTGGTGTCTGGCCGCGTCTATGGCGGCAGCACCCTCGTTTCTATGTACCAGTCCCATCAGGTAAACCGTGCTTTTTTCAGTGATGACTTTTACCCAGGATGCATCGAATCCGGGTATTTGAGTTAACGCAGTTTTGACTCCGCCGGTAATCAACGTGTCGTTGGCGCGGAAATTAAAAGGGCTGGGCTGGGCAATAATCAGCTTGTTGTGTACCAGTTTCACGTTGGGAATGACGCGAACGATGTCGATAATCCGGCTGCGAAATTCTTCCCTGGGCGTCTCGCCGGTGACCAGCACCGCGCCGTTGTATGCGGTTATATTAAAGTGGCATTTGTCGCGTAAGTCGTAATAGGCATTCAGCTTGGCGCCGGCATTATCTTCGATAGCCTCGTCAGCCAGGATGGCATCGCGGCTGCGGCGGTCGTTTAATAACGACAGCCCGGTAATTTCGGCTCCGCCCGCCGTAATCGTTGAACAGCCGGAAATAAAAAGGCTGTGTGCCAGTAGCAGTAATAACAGCGTTTTCATGATTCAGCCGCCAAATAATTGATGGTCGATTAAGTCGCACAGGCAATGGGTAATCAATGCATGGACTTCCTGAATATGTATGCTGGAGTCTGACGGTACGCGAATTTCTATGTCGATTTCATGGAGCAACGGCGCAATCATGCCGCCGTTATTGCCGGTCAGGGCGATGACGGTGATGTCTTTATCGTGGGCTGTGCTAATGGCTTTGGCGATATTGGCAGAATTGTTGCCGTCGGTGTAGGCAACCAATATATCGCCGCTTTGTCCCAAGGCTCTCAGTTGCTTGGCGAAAATATCATCAAAATGATAGTCGTTGGCTATCGCGGTGATGGTGGTCGTGTCGGTGGTTAAGGCAATGGCGGGTAACGAAGGCCGGTCGCGTTCGTACTGGTTAAGCATGGCCGATGACAGCAACTGGGCGACAGCCGCCGAACGGCCATTGCCGCAAGTGATTATTTTTTTATCATTCAGCAAGGTTGCGACCAGTCGTTGCGAGGCGAACTCGATCAGTTCGCCGAGGCTGGTCATCGTATCCTGCTGGGCTTGAATGCTGTTGGTGAAGTGGTTAATTATGCGATTTTGTAGGCTCATGGCGAACGATTATAAAGGCTATCATTCGAGCCTGCGATATTTTTTAAGTTCAACAGCTTGAAGGTTTTTTGACGGCTTCAGCAGTTAGAAAAACGGAACGCTGATGACGCAGATGAATATGATGATCACAGATCATTCAATGAAAATCTTATTTCATCATAATTATCAGCGTCATCTGCGTTCCAGCACAAACACTGTGCCGAATCGATACTAAAAAAAATCAATAAATAGTGTCCAGTTTGGAAATGCTGAAACGTCGTTAGGGAGTCACATTAAAAATTTACCAAGGACTCCCCCAACATGAAACAACTCGCTTTACCGTTAATTGCCGGTCTGCTCTATTGCCAGAATGTACTGGCCGAACAGAAATTGCACGTCGACATCCCCTCTCAACCGTTGGCAACCGCACTGGAGCAGTTTGAGCAACAAACCGGCGTGCAAATTCTCTATGCCGCCGATGCCTTGTCGGGGAAAACATCGCCGCAGCTTGCCGGGCAATACACGGCGCAACAGGCGCTGAAAATCCTGCTGGATAAATCGGGGCTTGCCTACCGGTTTACCGACGATCATACCGTTGCGGTCAAGCGTGTCGAACCGGCCGATACTAATGACGTTGCCGACGATAAAAAAAACGCCGTCCATAAATTGGATACGATCGTGGTGACCGCCACCAAAACCGAACGCCCGATGTCGGAGGTGCCCGCCACCACGGCGGTTATCGACGAAAAACAGATCGCCAACATGTACAGCCGCGATACCACCGATGTGCTGACGCGTGCGGCCGGCGTCGATATCGCCCGTAGCGGAACCAGCGGTATTGCGACACTTAATATTCGCGGCACCGGCTCGCGTCGTTCCTCGGTTTTGGTCAACGGCCAATACGCGGAGTTCCTCGACACCGGCATCGGCAACCGCAATACCTTGCAGACTGTCGACTGGGACGATGTCGAACGGATCGAAGTCGTCCGCGGTGCCGGTTCGGCGTTGTACGGCCCCAATGCGATGGGCGGCATGGTCAACGTCATTACCAAGGAAGCGCCCAAGGAAAAGAATGTGACGCGACCGTTCTTTGTCTTCGACAGCTTGCCCACTTATGGTGGTGGCGCATCGACGGGGGGCACCTTGGATGATTTCAGTTACCAGCTCAACGTCAAACACCTGAGCTCGGACGGCTATAAAAGCACACCGAACCCCGCCTTCTTTCCCGGCTCTACCGGGACGGTATCGCATTCGCTGCAAAACGGCGGCTGGGACAAAACCATGCTCGGCGGACGCCTGGGTTACCGGTTGTCCGAACAATCGAAGCTGAAGTTTGCGTTCAATTATATGGACGAATCCGATCTGGCGTTCGACCGGGTCAATACGCCGCAAAACGGCCAATACGGTCAGTACAGCCTGGAGTTCAAACACGATTTTTCCGACCGCTTCGATGTGACCACCACGGTCAGCCATCGCAGCCATGTCGCCGACCTGACCTTCGATAATTATTTTTATCCGTCGACGATCACGAATATCACGCCGAGTACGACCTTATTCGAAGATGCGCAGAAGCTCACCGGAGAAGTCCGGGCCCGCTGGATGCCCGCTCAAGGCCATGCCCTGCTGTTCGGCTATAACGCGGCCCAGGATTGGACCAAGGTCCGTAACATTACCACCCTGACCGGCGTTGAAACGGATCGCCGCAATGCGGAAATTCAGAACCACGGCTTATACCTGCAATACGAACTGGAGCTTTCCAACAAGCTGTTCGTATCGATGGGCGGCCGTTACGACTGGTTCGATTACGACATCAATGCCAATATTGCCACGCCGAACACACAGCGCCTCAGCAAAACCACGTTCGAGACCTTTAATCCCAGGGGCGGCATCCGCTATAAATTCAACGACGATATTTCGGTTCACGGCAGTATCGGCACCGGTTTTCGCGCGCCCGAACCCAGCGCCGTGGTCGGCGGCGTGAACAGCGCATTTGTTGAATTACAACCCAATGCCGGTCTGAAACCGGAAACCTCGGACAGCTACGATCTGGGGATCGATTTTGACACCCCGTTCGGTCTGCATGCCGCCGCGACCGGTTTTTTCAACGATATTTCCGACTATATTCTGTCATCGCGTACCCGCGCCGGCAATAAAACCATCCTCCAATCCCAAAACCTGGCCAAGGTGCATACCTACGGCGCGGAACTGGAGTTGACGCAGCAGATCACCGATCACTTCAGCCTGTTTACCAACTACACCCACACCATTGCCCGAACCGCAGCGCCGCTGTCGGCTACAGCCAGCGGGCTGCCGCAGGAAGGTTATCAACTGCCCAATGTTCCCGAACATAAAGCGGCTTTCGGCCTGCTGTTCGACTCCTCGCGTATCAGCGGCCGTCTGGAAGGCCGTTATGCGAGCAGGCGATTCATCAGCGGCGACAGTTTTAATCAATCCAGTTACGGCTTGGGGTCTTATGTCGTGGCCGACATCAACGCCACCTACCGGCATCCGATCGGCAACAAGAAGACGCTGGATTTGACCGCCGGTATTAACAACATCCTCGACCGGCAGTACGAATCTCGCGGCCAAGGTGTCTATAACGAACCGCGGATCGGTTTCATTAAACTGGGGCTTGAGTTCTAAAAACCGTTTGCGGTGCCGGGGTAACTCAATACTGTTGGCTTAAGTGGTGCAAAGCCCTCTCCAGCGGGAGAGGGTTGGGTGAGGGGAAATCAAAATAAGGAAAAAGGCTTATTTGAATCCCCTCATCCCAGCCTAATCATGTCGGACTGTCCTGTCCGCCACCCTGCGGGCGAGTGCAAATCCGCTCCCGGCGGATTTGTCCCTGAGGGAGAAGGGGCGGATGCTCTTAAGTCAGCATTATCGCCGGGGCAACCCGGTGCCTCCGATACCCGGACGGTATCGGCTTGTTTCCAAACGCTTCATCGTTTGGAAGTAACGGAAAGTCGGTCACAACTGGCGTTCCAGCGGACGGCGTCAAAGAGGATTCTGTCCGCATTTCGCCCTTAAGGGCATCATTAATAATGAGGTATCAACCATGTTAAATGAAATCAAAATCGACGATCTGAGTGTCGCTATCAAAAACAGCATCCATACCGCAATGTGCTGCCATGGACCTATGTGCGATACGGATTGCGCACACTAACCTTGCCATTCGATCGGGAAGCTTCCGGGCTTCCCGATCTCTACCTTATGCTGGAGTTTGTTGATGGATACGTTACTGAAAGAATTTCATGTATTAGGCACACGGATCGGCCCTGTCGGCTTCCATGGCCCGTCTGCCAAGTTTTTCGAGTTGTCGCCCGACATTGCCGCGACCGTATTGTCGTTGGAAAAAGACGAACAATCCTGGTACGCGCTGCCGCCGATGGAACGCGAACGCATTGCGCTGGCTTTGCAGGCAGCGTTACCGGACGAGCTGGATTCAAGAACCAACCTGCTAGGCGAGAGCAGCCGGTTGACCGGTTTTTATCTGTTCGTCAGCCAGGAATGCAACCTGGCTTGCAGCTATTGCTACGGCGACGGCGGCGAATACCGCAAAGGCAAAATGATTATGGACGAGCGCACCGCCGACAATTTTATCGATAAATTCATTACCGACCAAAATCCCGGCTACCTGATCAATTTCTTCGGCGGCGAGCCCTTGCTTAACCTGCCGCTGATCCAAAAAATCATTGATCGTGTCCGGGCCAAGACCGAACCGCTCGGCATCCGCACGGTGTTTAACATGACCACCAACGGCACCGTCTGGAGCAGCAAAATTGCTGATTTTGTCGGCAAAAACATCGATACCCTGACCGTCAGCCTCGACGGTCCCAAGGACATTAACGACGCGCAACGGCCCGCGTGCGGCAATTTCTCGGCTTACGACAAGACCGTGCGCACTATCGGCGACCTGAAGGAACAAGGCTCGCGCTATACCATCCGCACCATCATGACCAAAAACAGCTTCGGCCGGTTAAAAGAAATCTATAGCCATAATTCCGAACTGGCCGGCAAAGGCGGCGTCGGCTTGAGTACCGTCGATGTCGACGACAATCATGCGCTGGGCTTCACCGATCATGAACACCAAACGCTGGTCGATGAGATCGTCGAAATCAACTCGGAAAGCTTGCGCTCGCTGGCGGACAGCGCCAACCCTCAATTCAACGAATACACCAGCGAACTGTGCAATCTGCTGTTCGGCCGCCAGTATAGGCCGCGCCCCTGCAACGCAGGACAAACCGTGCTGGCGGTCGCCGCCGACGGCGATCTGTATCCCTGTCACCGTTTCGTTGGTTACCAGGAATTTTGCGTCGGCAACGTCAACGACGAGCAGCCGCTGAACGCCAATTACAGCGAACTTTGCCGGTCGTTCAAGGAAACCTCGGTCGATAAAAACCCGCATTGCAGCGGCTGTTGGCTGCAACATCTGTGCGGCGGCAGTTGTTATGTCATCTCCCATTTGCGCGAAGGCGACGTGTTCAAGCCGCCCGCCCGCTATTGCCACCTGAAAAAAACGGTTTACGACCGCTTGTTGAGCGAGTTTGCCGAGATCATGGCCGATCCGGCCAGAAAAACCCGGTTCGTCGACAATGTGACAAGCTACTTTCACTGAGCAAGGGGCTCTATTATGAAAAAGATACTCTATTGGCTGTCGGCCGCTCTGCTGGCAGTATTGACGCAAAACTGTTTCGCTGCCGCCTGCGGGCCGGTCTACGGCGCGGACAGTATCGCCCAGGATAAGGACGGCAATATCTGGGTTGCCCATTATGAGGATGTCCGGCTGGGCCGGCTTGAGCCGAACAGCGGCCGATTCGAGGAATATTTGCCCACCACCCAGGCCAATTCGGCGGTATTGAACCGGAATGACAAAGACGGTTTCAGCTACAAATTCGATTTCGGTTTCAACGGCTTGGCGCTGGACGATAAACGCGGCCTGGTTTGGTCGCTGATCTTCAATTCGGATAAGGTTATCCGTTTTTCGCGCAGCGACCGGCTGTTTACCGAGATCGAGCTGCCCGGCCGCAGCTTCGGCCGTTTCGTCTTGCCTATCGATGCCGACGGCAATCTGTGGATATTGGCCGGGCCATGCTGCGGGCAGGAGGGCGCTATGCAGTTGGTAAAGATCAGCCCGGACGCCTCGAAGCAGGTGTTTCCGCTGGAAGTGAAGCGCGCCGTTGCGCCGAACGTGGCGATTGCAGGCAACGGACAGGGCTGGGTGTCGCTGACCCAGGACGATGAAAAGCAGGCGGCGTTGTATGCGTTCCGCGACCAACATTTCGAGCGCATTGCCCTGCCGGCCGAGATAGGCCGAATCATCACCCGTCTGTATGTCGATGCGCAGGGCGATCTATGGCTGGCGGAGGGCGACGCTATCTGGCGGCTGCACGGTAAGGAATTCAAGCGCTATACGATCCCGACTCCCGGCGCGCATCCGTCGGTTCTAGCCGACGACGGCCATGGCAATCTGTGGTTTACCGAATGGCATGGCAATAAAATCGGCCGGATTGCGGTCAATGGCGACATCACTGAGTTTCCGATCCCGCCGGAAGAAGAGTCGCCGTTGGCGCTGACCGTTGCGGCCGACGGCAAGGTCTGGTTTTCGACTATGTTCAATTACGACCTGTTCCGTCTCGACCCGGCCACCGGGAATATCCAGAGCTTTCCACTGCCGACGCCGAGCAACTGGTCGAAAAATGCGGCTGCCGGATTGAGCGTTTGTGTGATCAAGCCCAAGGATGCGTTAACCATGGCGGCGGCCAAAGCATCCCCGGTTCCCGCAGAAGCCAAGCCGTTACGTCATCCCAAAGGCTATCCCGACGAACCCGGCGCGGCGGCATTCGAGCAGAATTGCCACACCGCTTGCCACAGCTGGTACCGGATGGATAAGGCGGCGAGTCGGCGTAGCGATTGGCGGCCGACTGTGGAGGGGATGATCGACTTCAACAAGGCAGCGATCGCAATCGAACAGCGCGAGCTGATCGTCGATTACCTGAATCGGCATTACACGATGGCCAAACATTGATGCACTGCCGCATTTTCCGGGCCTGCCTGCTGCTATGTTGCTTGGGGACGGCCTTGGCTGACAACAGCCGGGAAATCATTAGCGCAGCAGAGATCGAGCGGGAAAAACCGGCCAGTCTGATGGAGCTGTTGCGCAAACGCGGCGGTCTCGGCGACAGCTCCGGAGCGCTGAGTTTGCGCGGCGTACCCAAGATAGCGCTATACGTCGACGGCTTTTCGCGCGGCGGCGCGGTAACGGAACTGGAAAAAATCAAACCGCAGGATGTCGCCAGTATCGAAATCATCCGCGGTGCCGCCTCCAACCGCTACGGCGCAGATGCGTTGGGCGGGGCGATTATCATCACCACGCTACAGGCCAAACCGCAATGGGAGCTGGGTCTGGTGCAAGGCTATGACAGCCTGGACAGCCATTACAGCCGCGCCATTGGCTCTGGCGCTGTCGGCGGCATCGATGTCAGGGCTAGTTTCGAAGATAGTCTCAGCAACCGCTGGATGGTTCAGCGTAACAACAGTCCGCTGCTGTCGATGGCGCAAACCCAGGACAGCCGGTTCGCCAAGCGCGGCGGCGACATCAAGTCCAGCTATCGCAACGACTGGCTGACCGCCGGCGCGGAACTCAACTATCTGGAACAAACCCGCAATTACGGCCGGCCCAATAATTACAACGAATACACCACGGTGCGGCCGAAGTTGTTCTCCGAAATGCGCTTCGGCGAGCTGAAACTGAACGGCAAGCTGATGTACGAAGACAACCGTACCGATGTGTTTCGCGACATCGGCGGAACCCAGGATTTGGCGTTGTATATGCAAGGCCCTGAAACCGAAAACAGCGTCAATCTGGAAGTGCAGGCCGATTACCATGCTTTCAACGCCGGGCTGGTTTATGCGGTCAATCAGGCCGGTATCGAGCAACGTCTGGCAAGCAACGGCCGGCGTTTGTTCGCGATGGACAGCACTGTTGATCGGATAGGCCTGTTCGGCGGCTACGGGTTGGACTTTTGGGACGATTGGCATCTGGATGCCAGCGGCCGCTACGACCAATACGATTATTCCGGCATCTCGATTTACGACGCGGGTCTGGACAGCCGCGAACCCGATGCGTTCAAGAAAGCCTTCAATCCCAAGCTGGCGCTGTCCTGGAAAACCTTGTCCTGGCTGTCCTTGCGCGGTTCTGCCGCCACCGGCTTCATGCCGCCCGATCCGGCCACGCTGTATTTCCGGCAGACGCGGCCTAATTACGTCGTTCTGCCCAACCCCACGTTGAAGCCTGAGCAATCGACCACGTTGGATTTTGGCACCGAAGCCAGCTGGCAGGGCGGCAAGGCGGAATTGACCTGGTTCTACACCCTCTGGACCGACAAGATGGAAAGCCTGGTGACGTCCGGTGTGCCGAATATCAAGCAGACCGTCAATCTCGGCGCATCGGAATCGAAGGGGCTGGAATTGAGCGTCAACCAGAGCCTGGTGGATGCTTTGAATCTGGCGCTTAATTACACCTTGACCACGACCAAAATCACCGAGAGTCTGAACGGCGCGATTATCGGCAACGAGCTGGCGTTTCAACCTCGCCACCGGATTAATGCGGTATTGACCTACACCGGCATTCCCGGCCTGACAACCCGGCTTAATCTGCATCACGAATCGGAGCAATACATGGATTTTCGCAATCTGAGCCGCGACGCCAACGGCTATGCCTGGCTTAACAAGGCTTATACGACGCTGGATTTTCTGGTCACCAAGAAAATCGGCATCGACAAGCACAGCGTCAACCTGACGCTGGCGGTCAACAACCTGCTCGATAACCGTTTTGAAAAAAGCCTGTTTCAAAGCGATCCCGGCCGTATCGTGCGCGGCGAAATAGGAGTTAATTTTTGAGAACGTCAACGAGCAGCTGGGACATCGATGCCGACAACATAACCAAGCGCTATCCTAACGGTCATCTCGCCCTCGACGGCATCAATCTGCAAGTGGCTTGCGGCGAAGTACTGGGATTGCTGGGGCAGAACGGTGCGGGCAAAACCACGTTACTGAAGATACTCTGCGGACTGTTGCAACCCAGCCAAGGGCGCTTGACGATGCTGGGCATAGACGGCCGCAGCAAAGCCCATGAAATCAAACGCTATCTGGGCGTTGTGTCCCAGGACATCAATCTCGATCAGCCATTGACGGTGCGCAAAAACCTGGAACGCCATTGCAGCTATTTTTCCGTTCCGCGCAGCCAAGCCCAGCAGCGCATCGACGAATGGCTGGCTTTGCTCCAACTTGAACAAGCCGCGCAGCAAAAGATCCACCAATTATCCGGCGGCAACAAGCGCAAAGTGATGATCGCGCGCGCCTTTATCACCGAACCTAAAGTGTTGATTCTGGACGAACCGACCAATGCGCTCGACCCGTCGGTTCGAGCCGTGGTTTGGGACAGGATTCGCGCCTTTTCGCTGGCCGGCGGCACGACGCTGTTGTCTACGCATCATTTTGAGGAAGCCGAGCGTCTTTGCGACCGCGTCGAATTGATCCATCAAGGCCGACTGCTGAAGCTGGACGGCGAGGAATCTTTGGAAAGCCGTTTCCATGCACTGACCTCCGAGGCCGGGCAATGAGCGGCTTTTGGGCGTTTGTCGGCCGCGCCTTGGGTGAATCTTTGGATAACTGGCGTTCTGCGCTGTTTCGGATGTTGTTCCAGCCGCTGATTTACCTGCTCGTTTTCGGCAAAATCCTGGGCCGGGCGTTACCGGATAGCGGTTATTCGCTGGTTGTCGCGCCCGGCATCGTCTCGATGCTGGTGATGAGCGCGGCGCTGAGCAATATCGGCGGAATATTGACCCGTGGCTATTATTTTCGCAGCATGGAAGGCTGGCTGCTGGCGCCGTTGACGCTCAGAAGCCTGATGCTGGCGTGGATTACCGGCACGGCGCTGACCACAACCGCCGCGGGTCTGATCGGCAATCTGCTGATTTACGGACTATTGGGCTATGTGCCGGTATCGTTGCCTGCCGATCTGGTTTGCCTGATTTACGGTGCGACGGTTTTCTCGCTGCTCGGCTGCATCGGATACACATTGCCGCAGACACCCGCCAAGGCCCAGGATTTCATCGCTTTCTTGCTGATGCCGATGATGTTTCTGGGCTGCACTTTTTTCAGTTATGCGATGCTGCCCGAGCCCTGGAATATCGCGGCCTTGCTGCTGCCGACCACCTATCTCAGCGAAGCTTTGCGCATTGTCTACGGCAGCCAGACGTCCACTCTCGATCCGGCAAGCATCGCCATCGGCGGGATGTGTGCGCTGCTGTTGTTATTCGCGATTGCCGACTGGTCGTTCAGGCGGCGGTTCCGCAATTTTCTCTGGTAACCGGCCAGGGAGGCTGGAGCTGCTGAAAATAGGCCATATCACCTGTTTTGTGTTTTTTCACGCAGTAAAATGCTCAATAAAAACAATAACCAATTGAATTTCAAGGATTATAATGTTGGCGCGCATCCTGCTTGTCTAGCTTGAATAATATGCCGACAAAGGACGCCCGATTATGACCGAAAAAATATCCCGCAATATTTTGCAGGGTTGGTTTCAACATTACTCATCCGATCTGCTGGTATTTTTTTGCCGAAAGGTTGGCGAACCGGACGCCGACGATCTGGTTCAAGAAGTTTATCTACGCGCGCTGACCTATCCGCTGTCGGCCAACATTATCAAGCCTCGCGCCTTTTTATTCAGGATCGCCACCAATCTGGTTGTCGATCATGTCCGCAAACAAAGTTACCGCCAATGCGACAATTATGAAGAGATTGAAGACAGGACGATTACCAGTCTACTGGGGCCGGAGGACAGTTTGTGCGGGACGGAGCGGTTGAAAAAATTTCGCGATGCGCTGGCGCAATTGCCTGCGGACCACCGTCAGGCATTCCTGCTGAATCGTTTCGACGGCCTGTCGCATATGGAAATCGCCCAATTCATGGGGATTTCCGACAAGACAGTACAACGTTATATCGCTAAAGCCTTCGATCATTGCCTGAGCTGTCTTGAGTTTTAATGGTTAGGCGATTTATGGCGCTTGTGCCTGGCATCAAGAACCTGACAAAATAACCGTTGTTTCTTGAAAGCGTCGGGGAACCGCCGTTATAAAGCTTTTTAAACGGTTTCCGGCAAGTGTTATGTGGACTTATCGAATAATAATAACAATTTATGATAGAACAACCTCATTCCAGCACCATCCGACAGCAGGCCATTGACTGGTTGGTACGCAAGCAGTCCGGGGCTTTTGCCGTTGCCGAGCGGCAGCGATTTGAACAGTGGCTTACCGCCGATCCTCTGCACCGCCGCATCTATGAGCAAGTAGAGCGGGCCTGGGGAGGTTTGCCTTGTCCGCAAGCCGAATTGTCCGCCGCACGTAAAAAAACAAGCCGGTTGCGATTACTACACCGCCCTTTGATGTTGGCTAGCGCCGCCAGCCTGCTGTTCGCCGTCGGACTCTGCATCAAGGAAGGCTGGCCTTTAGTCGACGGCAGCGTGTTTCAGACGGCAAAAGGCGAGTTGCGGCAAATAACTCTGGCCGACGGTTCGCTGATTGAACTCAACTCGGATACCGAGCTTGCCGTTCATTACAGTTGGCTAGGCCGGTCGCTGGAGCTGGTGCGCGGCGAAGCCTTGTTCAGCGTGGCTCCCGGCAAGCTGCGTCCTTTTGAGGTATCGGCCGGGGGCGGCAAGCTTCGCGACATCGGCACCCGTTTCGATGTTGCGATCGGCCCTTCGGCAAACCGGATTTCGGTATTGGAAGGCGCGATTGATCTTCGTTTACCGGCGACAGGCGAGCAACGCCAAACCGGGGCCGGGCAGATGATGACCTATAATGCCGCCACCGTCCTTTCCGAACCCGCAGCCGCCGATGTCAAAAACTTTGCCGTTTGGCGAAACCGCAAGCTGATTTTTCGCAATACGCAATTGTCTGAAGTGGCTAGGGAGCTGGAGCGTTATCATTCCGGGCATGTCCGTCTTGTCGACCCGTCCCTGAACGGTTTGACGCTCGGCGGGGTTTTCGACAATAACGATCTTGAGCGTTTTCTTTCCACCTTGGAAGCGGTTTTGCCGGTTGATATTAAGCGCGGCAAAAACGGCGATGTGTTGATCGATCGCCGCCGGTCATGATCCTGCAAACGCTTGGCTGGTCGCGCGGCGATCTAAAATGCATTTTGTACCCAGTCGATGTTGCCGTTGCCGGAAATGGCAACCACGTCAAAGCGGATAGGACCGTCTGTTTTGTGGGATGACAGGTAAATATGGGTTGCGGCGATGATGCGTGATTGTTTGGCGCGGGTGATGCTCTCGACGGCGCTGCCGTATTTATCGGTTTTACGAAACCGGACTTCGATGATAACCAGCGTCAGTTTGTCGGTCATTATCAAATCGAGTTCGCCTTGTTTGCAGCGGAAATTCCGGCACACCGGCTTGAGTCCTTTGTCGATCAGGAAATCGTGGGCTTGTTCCTCGGCGCTTTCGCCGCGAAGTAAATGCGCCGCTTTGGTCTTGAGCTTAGTAAACAGCATGGTTGATCGGGGTTTTTGGCTCGGGTATCGCTCCGGTATTTTCGGTGCTAAAGCCGCTTATTTCAGGTTGTCCGTCCATGAACTTGGCGCAGATCAGTTGGCGTTTGATGCGTTGGTCGGCGGTCAGCGATAGATTTCCGGTTGCGCCGGGATAGGCATCGGTTTCCAGGTTATCCAAGCGTGTCGCCAGGTTATAGGCATCGATACCCATTGCAATCAGGCGTAAATAAGCGCTGGGAAATTGCTTCCAGGTTTCTTTTAGTGCGTCCATGTTGAGTTCTCCCTGATAGGCTTTGTTGAATAACCAAGGGGTGTCGCAAAAAGTTATTTTATTGAGGTCGGTATCCAGCGATGCGTTGACTTGTCCGGTGTAAACGGTAGGCATTGCATAAACGGGAAGGTCGCCCGCTTGATAAAATTGGAGTTGGGGATTGATGGAGCGCGCTTCTGCGCTATAAGCGCTTAACAATATGGCATCGGCATCCTGCCGTCTTCTCGGCGTATATTTTACGCCGGGTATCAACGCAAGGATTTTATTGTAACGTTGTTCGCTTTCATCCAGGTTGAGCAGCTTTTGAATGGGCGCAGAAAAGTCGGTTTCCTTGGGGTTATAGGTTTGTGTTTCCAGGACGGTGCCGCCCTGATCTTGCCAGTCTTCTGTTAGGTAGTTGGCGATACGTTTGCCCGGCGCGTTTTCAGGAACAAGCATCAGCGCTCTTTGATGGCCGTCCTCCCACGCTTTATGGGTGATTTGATCGGTATCATCCAGCGGACTGAGGCTGAACTGGTAGAGTCGGTTTTTTTGCAGGCCCGGAATATGATTTAATGCCAGCACGGGGATGTTAAAGGTAACGGTATCGGCCAGGCTTTGGATCTGCTCTTTCGCCAACGGGCCGATGATCAATTGGGCTCCTTCTGCGACAGCTTGGGTATATAAGGTTTGCGGGGACGATTGTTCGCTGTCGTAAAAGCGAAGGGTAGGTTTGGTCGCGTTATCCGCATGGTTGTAGGCTGCCATAAACCCAGCACGGATGGCTTTGCCGGCTTGGACAAAAGTCCCCGATCCGGGCAACAAGAGCGCGATTGCTTTGGCTTGTGGCGCATTTTTCGGCGAGTCCTGAGGGCGATCCAGGAAGCTTAAGTCGGCAGGGTGTGTCGGAAAGGTTGCGCGCCATTGGCTTATTTGAGTATCAAAATCAGGCTGGTTTATATTTTTTAAAATGATGGTCAAAGACATCCAGCCGGCTAAGGCGTCTGTTTGGTTGGTCTGTAAGGCGGTGTCAGGCAGCAGGCGCAATGTTTCAAGAATGGATGCCTGATTTTTTTCAAGTTCAGCGGGAGACGTTATTAGCGGGTGTAGCTCAATTCTGGATTTGGCGCTGTCCAGCAGGTTTCCGGTTAATGAGTAGGCAAAGGCCTGCGATTGAAAGTATTTAACCTGATTGTCTCGGTTCAGCTGTTGCGGTTGAATCTGCGCCAAGCTTTCAATAGCCTGTTCAGCCTCGCCAAAGCTGAGCTGGATCTGGGCATAAAGGAGACGCAGCTGAGTATGTTGTTCGGGCGACAGCTCGGCAGGATTAATGGCGTCGGCACCCTGTTTTGCGGAATTGCCGTCCCCGGCCTGGATTAAGGATTCGACGGACTGTAAGCGCTGCTGATTTTGTTCCAGAGACGATGGTGTTGAGGGATGCTGGTATAATTCAACCATTTGGCCCGGCTGGTCGTTCCTTATTAAGGGTTGTGTTACCAATACTTCGTGCTCAGGCAGTCGCTCCTGCATTGCCATATTTTCTGCATCTGTGGGATTCGTGGCAGCGCAACCGGAAAAAAACAAGAGGCCGGGAAGCAGGACGCACAATAATGGCGGCTTATATTTTGGTCGCATCTTTTTAGAGATTTTCAAGTGAGTGTATCGAATGTCAAGTGAATGCGGCAAATTATACGTTGTTGCTACTCCGATAGGTAATTTAGCGGATATTAGTTTCAGGGCGGTTGAAATATTAAAACAGGTTGATTTGATTGCTGCGGAAGACACTCGGCATGTAAAAATGTTGCTACAGCATTATGGCATCAGCAATAAACTGATTTCGTTGCATCAACATAATGAAGATAAGGCCTCCGCCGGATTGCTGGAAAAGCTGCGCGAGGGTTTGTCCATTGCGCTGGTTTCCGATGCCGGAACGCCGCTGTTAAGCGATCCGGGCATGCCGCTGGTGAAAATGGTCAAGGATGCGGGTGTCGATGTTGTGCCTGTGCCGGGCGCCTGCGCGTTGATCGCTGCATTGTCCGCTGCGGGATTGCCGGTTACTCAGTTTGTATTTGAAGGCTTTTCGCCGAGAACCTCGTCGGCGCGAAAAGCGTTTTTTAGTGAACGGTTGCTGTGTCCGATAACCTGGGTATTTTATGAGTCCAGTCATCGGATTCTGGCTTCATTAAAGGATATGGCGGAGATACTGCCGTTGGATCGGCAGATTGTTATTGCCAGGGAATTGACCAAGCTGCACGAAACTATCGTGAAAACCAGTTTAGGCGAAGCGCTTAAGTTGGTTGAAGATGATGCCAATATGAGGAAAGGTGAGTTTGTGGTTATTGTCGATGGCGCTGCCATCGATAAAAAAGAGCAAATCATTACGCCTGAACAGGAGAAAATATTGAGGGTGTTGCTGGGCGAGTGCTCGATTAAGACCGCAGTTGCACTAGCCGTGGAGATTACCGGCGTCAGGAAGAAATTGTTGTATCAGGCCGCATTGGATATGGAGAAGGCGAAAGAGGCTTAGAAGCTCCGTTAATGCTGATTGGAGCGTATTTCTGGTCTGTTTTTTGCTTATTAATATAGCCTCGCATATCGCATTAATCCGAATGTGTGATACACTAGGGGCTGAAAGAGTCGGCTGAGCAGTCGCTGTTTTATCGCAAGATAAGATGGAGGAAAGTCCGGGCTCCATTGGGCAGGGTGCCAGGTAACGCCTGGGAGGCGTGAGCCTACGGAAAGTGCCGCAGAAAATATACCGCCTGTCACTTGTGACCGGTAAGGGTGAAAAGGTGCGGTAAGAGCGCACCGCGCAACTGGTAACAGGAGTGGCATGGTAAACCCCACCCGGAGCAAGATCAAATAGAGGGACAGACGCGTGGCCCGCGCGGTTCCTGGGTAGATTGCTTGAGCTGCAGGGTGACTTGCAGCCTAGATGAATGACTGTTCTCGACAGAACCCGGCTTATAGGCCGACTCTTTCTTCCTTTTTCCGAGCATTTCTGTTCGGGATTCATGGCGCTGCTAAAGGCGCAAAAAACTGCCCGATAATTATTGCGGCAGTATCTTTGATTCAGTCCTCATTTTTCATCAAAAAAGCTGGAAATTTTCGATAGCTTTATACTTAAAGTACTTTCTCACCAATATTACACATTTTGTTGATAAGGAATGGGAATTATTTTTCCATTTTTTGTGTGGTTATAGTCCATTCTGATGGTGATGTAAGTCATTGTCGAAAAAGAAAGAATCCAACATGAAATCGTCCTTGACTAGGGGTTATTTGAAATCTATAGTGGACACAAGTGGAGAAAAATGGGAAAAAATGGTTTTTTTTGGGTATCCGGGGTAAATCTTGTTTCGAGGCATTAGTTCAATCAACTTAGATGGCAAGGGGCGTCTTGCTATTCCTACCCGTTACCGGGAGGAGTTGCAGGATTGTTGCGAGTGTCAGATGGTTGTTACGGTCGCTGTAAATGAACGATGTGTTGGAGAGAATGGTTGCTTGTGGCTTTATCCGATGCCTGAGTGGGAAAAGCTTGAGCAAACGATCAGTAAATTGCCTACCTTAAATAAAATGGCCGGTAAGTTAAGACGGTTTGTTATCGGTAATGCATCTGAATGTGAAATGGATGGTCAGGGGCGTCTGCTGCTGCCGGAAAAGTTGAGAACATTTGCAAATGTGGACAAGAAAATTGTCCTGGTTGGTCAGCTCAATAAATTTGAACTCTGGAATGAAGAAGCCTGGAGTGCAAAGGAAAGTGAATGGCTGGATGGTGACGATAATGAAGGGTTGGAAGATTTAGGCTCATTATCGTTTTAATGCGGGAGATTTGTTAGTGGAACATTTGCCCGTTATGTTTGCAGAAGCTTTGCAGCAGTTGGCTATTAAAGAAGACGGCGTTTATCTGGATTGTACTTTTGGTCGGGGTGGCCATAGTCAGGGGATTTTAAATCTACTGGGTCCATCGGGGCGATTGCTGGCTTTTGATCGGGACTTGGATGCGATTAACTCCGATTATGCGCAGGCCATGCTGGAAGATAAACGGTTTAAGCTGAAACACACACATTTTTCTGCGCTGGAAAATATAGGTGTAAGTGAAGGTTTAGCTGGAAAAGTTGACGGTATATTGATGGACCTGGGGGTGTCGTCGCCTCAATTGGATAATCCGGAAAGAGGCTTTAGCTTTTTGCGCGACGGACCCTTGGATATGCGGATGGATGGCAATTCAGGTGTTACGGCGGAACAGTGGCTGGCCGGCGTTGATGAAAAAGAGCTGGTTAAGGTTTTATTTGAGTACGGCGAGGAGCGGTTCGCGCGGCGCATTGCTCGCGCGATTGTTGAAAGAAGAGCCGTATCGCCAATTACAACAACCAGAGAATTGGCAAAGTTAATTGAAGACGTAGTGCCGGGCAAAGAGAAACACAAGCATCCGGCAACCCGCAGTTTTCAGGCAATCCGTATCGAAATCAATAGCGAGTTGGATGAGTTAAAGGCTGTTTTGCAACAGTCCGCCCAGATTTTGAAACCCGGTGGGCGATTGGTAGTTATCTCTTTCCATTCATTGGAAGACCGAATCGTTAAACGCTTTATCAGGGCTGAGTCCGGAGCCAAATATAATCCCGGCAAATTACCCATTAAAGAAATCGATATAGCTAAGGGTATCTTGAAGATAACAGGTAAAGCCTTAAAAGCAGGCGCGCAAGAAATTGCTCAGAATCCAAGGGCACGAAGCGCAGTCATGCGCGTAGCCGAGAGAGTCTAAGTGGCAATAAGTCGCTATATAGGGATGGCTGGGTTGATATTGGTGTTGTTGGTATCCGCTCTGGTCGTAATTTACAGCAAATATCAGTCGCGATTAATTTTTATTGAGATCCAAAAGCAAGAAAGAGCGCTGGATCAGTATGAAGTGGAATGGGGGCAGCTGCAATTGGAGCTGACAACCTTGGCAGAACAGAATCGGGTAGAGCAAGTGGCGCGGGAACAATTGAAACTGGTTATGCCATTGCGGGAAAAAATCATTTATATAAAACCGTAAATGATACATTTTCAAGGCAGAAACAGGGCAAACAAGCCGGTCGGTCGCATCGGTTCCCGACCGATTGCGACACTTCCGCCATCCCTGGCGGTCGGCAATTTTTCAGGGCGGTCGCATCGGTTCTCTACCGATGGCGATACTTCTACCATCCATGGCGGTCGCAGGAAAATAGTAGTCGTTTTTATAATGGCTTGTATGGCGGTGCTGGTTGGTCGGGCTGTCGATCTGCAGGTGTTGAATAAACAGTTTCTTAAAGATCAGGGAGATATGCGTCATGTCAGCGATGTGCCGGTTTCGGCATACAGGGGCATGATAAAGGATAGAAATGGAGCGCCGTTGGCAATCAGTACGCCCGTCGAGTCCATTTGGATGAATCCGCAAGAGGTGGAATCGACAAAAGAAAACGAAATCAGGCAAATGGAAAAGTTGTTGAATTTGCCGAAGGGAAAAGTCAATGAACTGGTTAAAGGCGATGCGCACAGGCAATTTGCGTATATTGCCCGCCAGATCAGTCCGGTGGTTGCCGACCAAGTCAAGGCATTGAAGCTTGCGGGCATTTATTTCGAGCGCGAATTCAAGCGTTTTTATCCGGCAGGAGAGGTTTCCGCGCACTTAGTCGGTTTTACCGATATTGATGATATTGGTCAGGCGGGACTTGAATCGGGATATGAAAAATCATTAAAGGGAATTCCAGGCAGCAAGCGGGTTATCAGGGATGGACAGCGTCGAATTATTGAAGATGTAGAAAATATAAAGGAGCCGGTTGCAGGCCGGAGTCTGGAGCTAAGCATTGATCAACGCATCCAGTACTTGGCATATCGGGAATTGCAGCTTGCCGTTAACCTTAACAAGGCAAAATCAGCCGCGCTGGTGGTATTGGATGCAAAGAGCGGGGAAATTCTGGCGGCAGTGAATCAGCCGTCATTTAACCCGAATAGCAGGAAGAGCTTAAAGGAAAGCCTGTACAGGAACAGATCGTTAACCGATGTATTCGAACCTGGATCGACGGTCAAACCATTCGTTGTCGCGGCTGCGCTGGACGGGGGATATGTCAAGCCAAATGAGGTTTTTGAAACCCACGGTTTTTACCAGGTTGGGAATCATCTGGTTAAGGATGTGCATAATTACGGAACGCTGGATTTGACAGGCGTGCTGAAAAAATCCAGCAATGTTGCGGTCAGTCAAATGGCATTGCGAATGCCGCCGGAATATTTTTGGGGGATTTACAATAAGCTCGGTTTTGGCGTTGCCGCCGGTTCCGGCTTTCCCGGAGAAGCCAGCGGAAGCTTGCTTGATTACCAAAGCTGGCACGAATTTGATAGGGCGACTTTGTCATTCGGCTATGGAGTAAGCACCTCTGCACTCCAGTTGGCAAGAGCCTATACGGCATTGGCAGACGACGGCATCTTACACTCGGTTAGCCTGTTAAGGCGGGATGAAGATGTTGATCAACAGCGGGTGTTTTCAGCCAAAACGGCCAAGAGAGTCAGAGCCATGCTGGAAACGGTGCTTATGAAAGACGGTACCGCTTACGAGGGCAGAGTCGATGGTTACAGCGCAGCCGGTAAAACCGGGACGGTAAAAAAAGCCGGTGCGGGCGGGTATGTCGAGAAAAGTTATTTTTCTGTTTTTGCGGGCATGGCACCTGCCAAGAATCCGCGATTGATTATCGTGGTCATGGTTGATGAGCCTTCTGCAGGTCAATACTACGGGGGGATAGTCTCAGCCCCGGTATTTTCCAAAGTGATGGCGGGGGCTTTGAGAGTGTTGGAGGTTGCTCCTGATCAGCAGGACAATATGCCCATCTTGTTGACACGAAAAGGTCAGTAATATGACTACAGGGCTGAATGATCAGCGTAGCGGTGTGCTGCGGCTGAAAGACTTATTAATCGGACTGACCACATTTTCAGATCAGGACGATATATCGGTCGCCGGCTTGGTTTTGGATAGTCGTGAGTTGGTTTGCGGTGATGTCTTTGTTGCGCTGGCCGGTGCCAAACAGCATGGCTTGGCCCATGTTGAACAGGCTATTAATAATGGCGCCTGTGCAGTCATTTTTGATCCTGCCGGGAATGGTCGGCAGCTGGCAGAGGCTTTTCGGTGCGACAGCTCTACGCTGGTACCGATGATTGCCGTGGAAAATCTGGGTTTAAAACTGGGCGAACTGGCCGCACGTTTTTACGGCGATCCATCGCAGTTTATGACCGTTATCGGCATTACCGGCACTAACGGTAAAACGTCTTGCAGTCAGTTTTTAAGCCAAATGCTGGATGACTGCGGGATTATAGGCACGCTCGGCTGGGGCGAGTGGGGCAGGCTTAACAAGACGCTGAATACCACGCCCGACGCCTTGGCAATTCAGAAAATACTGGCTGAATTATTAAAGGATAAAAAGCGCACCGTGGCGATGGAAGTTTCTTCGCATGGTTTGGAGCAAGGCCGGGTCAACGGCGTGACATTTAAAGGCGCGGTATTTACCAATATCAGCCGCGATCATCTGGATTATCACGGCACGATGGACGCTTATGTACAGGCCAAGTTGGAGTTGTTAAAACAGCCGGGCTTGGCTTTCGCGGCGGTGAATTTGGATGACGATTACAGCGAGCGGATTATCGCCGCCGTACCCGAATCGGTGCAGCTATGGCAATTTAGCGCTAAGGGAAAAACAGCGGATTCAGGCGAGTGTGTTAGTGCGGAAAATATCCGGCACAAAACGGACGGCATCGAATTTGACGTGCGTTTCCGGGATGAACTTCAGCGGGTGCAAGTGCCTCTGTTCGGCGACTTTAATGTAGAGAACGTCCTGGCCGTTTTGACCGTCATGCTGGCCATGGAGGTTTCGTTGCAGGAGGCCGTTAAAAAACTTGCCGGTATAAAGCCGGTTGATGGCCGCATGGAGCGATTTGGCGCGGAGACCGATCCAATGATTTTTGTGGATTACGCCCATACCCCCGATGCCTTGGACAAGGTTTTATCCAGTTTGCGCAAGCATTGCAAACAGGCTTTATGGGTGGTTTTCGGTTGTGGCGGAAACAGGGATACGGGTAAACGTCCGCAAATGGGAAAAATTGCCGAACAATGGGCGGATCATGTGGTGATTACCGATGACAACCCGCGTTACGAAAACGGACTGGATATAGTTAATGATATTTTGGCCGGTTGCAGTTCGACTGCCAAGGATGGCGGAAGTGTCGCAACCGGTATGGAACCGGTGCGACCAGCGAAGGTTGAAGTTATTCAAAACAGAGAACAGGCGATACAAAAAGTGGTGGCAAGCGCGGCTAAAAACGATTGCATAGTGATTGCGGGTAAAGGCCATGAGCAATATCAGGAAAGCAATGGCGTGTGCGTACCTTTTAGCGACAGAGAGGTTGTGATCGATGCGTTGAATAGGCGCAAGGTTCAAGGCGAACGATGAATATGATGCTGAGTGAGATTGCGGCATGTGTGCAGGGAAAATTGGTCGGGGAGGATGTTGCCATCTCATCGGTCAGTATCGATACAAGAGCGATAAAGCCGGGACAGCTTTATGTGGCGATTAAAGGCCATAATTTCGACGGTAATGAGTTTGTGGCACTGGCGGAACAAGCCGGAGCTGCTGCGGCCATCGTACATCAGGGCGTTGCAGTAACGGTGCCGCATATCGTGGTTGACGATACGCGGTTGGCCTTGGCTGAATTGGCAGGCGTTTGGCGGAAAAAAGCGGCAGTGTCTGTCGTCGGCATTACCGGCAGCAACGGCAAAACCACCGTCAAGGAAATGGTGGCGGCAATATTGAGTGTGAATGCTGACACGCTGTTTACGCAAGGCAACCTGAATAACGATATTGGGGTGCCCTTAACCTTGTTGCGCTTGAACGAACAACACCGGTATGCAGTCATCGAGATGGGCGCAAACCATCCCGGCGAAATTGAATACACCAGCCAATATGCGCAGGCTGATGTTGCCATTATTACCAATGTGGGAGCCGCGCATATAGAGGGTTTCGGCAGCGTTGACGGTGTCGCCAAAGCGAAAGGGGAAATAATCCAGACGCTTAAGCAGGACGGCGTGGCGGTGCTTAATCGCGATGATGCCTATTTCGACTCATGGAAATCGATAGCCGGAACAAGAAAGGTCATTTCGTTTGGGATAGATGAGCGGGCCGACGTGACGGCGCATTCCGTTAAAACGGAAATTATAAATCATGCATTCGCCACTACCTTTGAATTGGTGACTGCAAAGGGCGAGTTGACGGTAAAGCTAAAGCTCGCAGGACGGCATAATGTCGTGAACGCATTGGCGGCCGCTGCGGCATGCCTGGCGCTGGACACGGATCTGCAACAGATTAAACAGGGGCTGGAAAGCGTAAAGCCGGTCACAGGACGGTTGCAACCGCTGGTAAGTCGCTTAGGCAATATCGTTATCGATGATACCTACAACGCCAATTCGGCCTCACTGAAAGCGGGACTGGATGTGTTGGCTAACTGTGACGGGAAACGCTGGCTGGTTTTAGGGGCTTTTGGCGAATTGGGGCCGGATAGCCCGAAAATACATGAACAAATGGGTGAACTCATTAAATCAAGCGGCGTCGTGCGTCTTCTGGCTGTTGGTTCCGATGCCAGAAATACGGTAAAGGTTTTTGGCGGAGGAGCCACTTTTTTTGACACCCAAAATGATTTAATTGAAATGTTAAAGCAAGAACTCAAAGGTGATGAAGCGATTTTGATCAAGGGGTCAAGGGCTCAGCGCATGGAGAATGTAGTGGCCGCATTGGTTGAAAACTTCAGGAAATAAATAATGTTACTTTATTTTGCAGATTATTTGATGACCTTTGATGGGGGGTTCAGGGTATTTCATTACCTGACCTTTCGCGCCATTCTTGGTGCCTTAACTTCGCTGGTTATCTCTTTTATTATCGGCCCGGTAATGATCAGGAAGCTAAGCCGCAACAAGATCGGGCAAAGCATCCGCGAGTTGGGCCCTCAATCGCATTACGAGAAAGCCGGTACGCCTACCATGGGCGGAGCCTTGATATTGGTTGCAATTGCGATCAGTACGCTGTTGTGGGCTGATCTGGGCAATCGCTATATCTGGGTTATTTTGCTGGTGACTATGGGTTACGGCATTATCGGTTTTGTCGATGATTATAGAAAAGTCATCAAGGGCAACAGTGACGGTTTGTCGGCTAAAGCCAAATATTCCTGGCAATCCGTTATAGGTCTAATGGCGGCTGTTTTTCTGTACAAAACCGCAATACTGCCGGCGGAAACGCAATTGATTGTCCCGTTCTTTAAAGACGTCATGCTGAATATGGGCTGGATATATATCGTTCTGACTTATTTTGTCATTGTTGGAACCAGCAACGCAGTCAACTTGACCGATGGGCTGGACGGACTGGCGATTATGCCGACCGTGATGGTTGCCGCCGGCCTGGGGATTTTTGCCTATTTATCAGGCCATGTGACTTTTTCGCAATATTTGGCAATACCCTATTTGCCTAATGCAGGGGAGCTCATCGTATTTTGTGCGGCGTTGGTCGGTGCCGGATTGGGTTTTTTGTGGTTTAACGCCTATCCCGCGATGGTATTCATGGGAGATGTCGGCGCGCTGGCGCTGGGCGCAGCTTTAGGCGTATTGGCGGTGCTGGTCAGGCAGGAAATCGTACTGATGATTATGGGCGGTGTATTTGTCATGGAAACGGTATCGGTGATTATTCAGGTGGCCTCTTTCAAAATGACCGGAAAGCGTGTTTTTCGTATGGCGCCGATACATCATCATTTTGAATTGAAAGGCTGGCCGGAACCTCGGGTTATCGTGCGATTCTGGATTATTACCGTCATTCTGGTGCTGATCGGTTTGGCTACCTTGAAGCTGAGATAAGCAATGAATAAAGCCAGCGTCCCTCTCCAGAATTCTGTAAGCAATGCAGCCATTACCGTATTGTTAAAAAAGAATTTTGCATTGGACCCGGAAACGGCCAAGGTTTTGGTTGTGGGTCTTGGCAATACGGGAATTTCGGTTGCGCATTATTTGCAAGGCTTAAACTTTAACTTCGCCATTATCGATAGTCGCGGCAAGCCGCCGATGATGGATGAGTTTTTTCAGCAAATGCCCGATACGCCGGTGTTTACCGGCGGATTTGACGAGGCCGCGTTTAAAGTGGCGACGCATCTGGTGGTCAGTCCCGGCGTGTCGCTGAATGAACAGGCGATAATGAAAGCCATTGCCAATGGTTCGAAAATAGTCAGCGATATTGACCTGTTCGCCTGTTCTGTCGATGCCCCCATCGTCGCCATCAGCGGCTCCAATGGTAAAAGCACGGTGACTACTATGCTGGGTGAAATGGCAAAGGCGACGGGAATGAAAGTGGGTGTAGGCGGAAATCTGGGGACACCGGCTTTGGATTTATTGGCGTTAAATGCCCAACTCTACGTGCTGGAACTGTCAAGCTTTCAACTGGAGCGAACTTCAGCCTTGAATGCCGTTGCAGCGACCGTACTCAATGTCAGTGCCGATCATCTGGACAGGCATGTTGATATGGCCGAATACGCACGGGAAAAACAAAGGGTTTTCAGGGGCGATGGCGTCATGGTCATCAATGCTGATGATCCTGTTGTCTATGCCATGCGGGACGACAGTAGAAAGGTGTTTACCTTCTCGATTAACAAAAAAGCCGATTTCTATCTTGGCTACAAGGATGATACTGAATACCTGATGCACGATGACGCGTGCCTGATGCCGCTGGCCGAATTGCCGCTTGAAGGCAGGCATAACGCGGCAAATGCCCTGGCGGCATTGGCCTTGGGTGTGGCTGTCGGATTGGATGAACAGATTATGTGCGATGCCTTGCGCATATTTAAAGGGTTAAGCCACAGGATGCAGCGGGTTGCGGAAATACGCGGCGTTACCTGGGTTAATGATTCAAAAGCGACCAATATCGGCGCCTGTGTTGCGGCTTTACAGGGTTATGCGCGCAAGGTGATTTTGATTGCCGGTGGCGACGCGAAAGGCGCCGACATGAATGAATTGACGCCTGCAATCAAAGAAAAAGCAAAAAGCGTGGTGTTGATGGGTAAGGACGCGGGCCTGATAAAGCAGGCCCTGAATGGTTGCGTCCCTGTTTATTCGGCAGACAATATGGCGCAAGCGGTAGAGATTGCAGCGGGTCTTGCCGATGTCGGCGAAAGCGTCTTACTGTCTCCTGCATGCGCCAGTCTTGATCAATATAAAAATTATCAGGATAGGGGAGAGAAGTTTACCAAAGCAGTATTGGCGTTGGTTGACCGCTCCGGTAGTTTTCCGCCATCCGTGGCGGCCATATGAGCAGCCAGCTACTGCGGAGTTGGTTGCATCTGTTTCTTACCGATTGCGACACTCCCGCTATTCTTGGAGGTCGGTCACATTTGTTCCAGACAAATTGTGACACTTCCTCCATCCATGGAGGTCGTAAATGAGATTATCGCGAGCACGGATCGGTCGATTTCATTTTGATCCGGTATTGCTGATTGTGACTACCAGTTTATTGTTGATCGGCTATGTGATGGTGGCATCCGCATCATTGCATCTGGGTATCAAAATGACCGGTAACGGTTTGTATTATCCTGTCAGGCAGTTGCTGCACATAGGTTTGGGGCTGGTTTTCGGCGTGATCGTGGCGGCAGTTCCAATGCGGATCTGGGAAGAGAATGGCCCCCGGTTGTTTTTAGCGGGATTGCTGCTGCTGATTATTGTGCTGATCCCCGGTCTCGGCGTAAAGGTTAACGGCAGTGTGCGTTGGCTGTCGATAGGCGGAATGAGGATACAAGTATCCGAAGTGGTCAAATTTTTTTCCGTCATCTATATGGCCGGGTATGTCACCCGATATCAGGAGTCGGTGCAGAACGCGGCTTTCGGGTTGGTTAAACCGCTGGGGCTGTTTTCGGTGGCCAGCCTGTTGTTGTTGCTGGAACCGGATTTCGGTTCAGCCGTCGTTATTATCATGATCGCCATGGGCATCATGTTTTTAGCCGGAGCCAGATTATCGCAATTCATAGTGCTGCTGTTGATCATTGGCGTACTGGCAATGTTGTTGGTTTATTTTTCGCCTTATCGTCTGGTTCGGGTCACCAGTTTTATGGATCCATGGGCTGATCCGTTGAAAACCGGATTTCAATTAGTCCAGGCGCTTATTTCGTTCGGACGCGGGGAATGGTTGGGCGTGGGCTTGGGTAGCGGCGTGCAAAAATTGTTTTATTTACCCGAAGCTCATACAGACTTTTTGTTCTCGGTGATAGCGGAAGAATTGGGTTTGTTGGGCGTGGTTACCGTGATCGGTTTATTTTCGGTATTGGTATGGCGCACTTTTACAATAGCAGTGGCCGCCGAACAGGCAGGCCTACGGTTTTCCGCATTTATTGCCTATGGATTGGGGATTTGGTTCGGCTTTCAGTCATTTGTCAACATGGGCGTCAATATGGGGATTTTGCCAACTAAGGGTCTGACCTTGCCGTTGATGAGTTATGGCGGCGGCAGCATGATGATCATGTGCTGTGCGGTTGCATTGTTATTCCGGGTGCAAAGTGAAGTCGCCGAAATAAATGCCGGTACGCCAAAGAGAAATCGGCATGGCTAAGCGCATCGTAATCATGGCTGGAGGAACCGGCGGACATGTTTTTCCTGCGTTGGCGGTGGCTCAAACGTTGATCGAAAAAGGCTGGCAGGTCAGTTGGTTGGGTACGCAGAAGGGTTTGGAAGGCCGGGTGATTCCCGAACAGGGTATAGAGATCGACTGGTTGTCGGTTGCTGGTGTACGGGGCAAAGGCTGGTTGTCGAAAATAACAGCCGTATTGTTGTTGATAAAGGCCTGCATCCAGGCGGTGAAAATATTACGGAAGCGCAAGCCCGATGTGGTATTGGGGATGGGCGGGTTTGTAGCGGGGCCTGGCGGATTGATGGCAAAACTATTAGGCATACCGCTGATCATTCATGAGCAGAACCGGGTGCCAGGTACCACTAACCGGTTGCTGGCGGGTATGGCTAATCAGGTATTGGAAGCGTTTCCGGACAGTTTTAATAAAAAGCTGAATGCCAGATTTACCGGCAATCCGTTAAGAAAACAATTTGTAGAATGCGCTTCACGCAGAGAAACGCATCCGGGCATTAACATATTAGTTGTCGGCGGCAGTCAGGGCGCCCAGATATTGAATGAAGTTGTGCCTGACGCTCTGGCTGAATTAAACGGTGTAGAAGTAAGGCACCAAACCGGCACGGCCATGCAGGAGCAAGTCGAGAGCCGGTATAAAGAATTAGACGTGAAGGCGGAAGTGAATGCCTTTATTGAAGATATGGTGTCGGCCTATCAATGGGCGGATCTGGTGATTTGCAGATCCGGCGCAATGACCGTCAGTGAAGTGGCGGCAGCAGGGATTCCGGCCATTTTTATACCGTTGCCGAATGCGATTGATGACCATCAAACAGCCAATGCCCGGTATTTAGCCGATGTCGGTGCGGGGCTGATATTGGGGCAAAAAGATTTGAATGCAGCAACGCTGGTAGAACATATAACAAAGGTACTTAAGCAATTGGATGTCATGAGTAAAACTGCAAAAGAATACGCACGTTTGGATGCGACGGAAGTTGTTGCCGGTGTTTGCATGGCCGAGGTGGGATTATGACCTTTCCTAAAAGCCAGATACAGACCCAGGCATTAGGTGGCGTCGACCGGATACATTTTGTCGGCATAGGCGGCACCGGGATGAGCGGCATTGCCGAGGTGTTGTCGAACCTTGGCTATCAAGTCTCGGGTTCGGACATCAAAGAAAGTGCGGTGACTCAAAGGCTGGCCAGCCTCGGAGTGATCATCAACATCGGGCATAAACGAGAAAACATAGCCAAGGTCGATGTGGTGGTCGCTTCCAGCGCCATAGACCGCAGCAATGAAGAAATAGACGAAGCTTATATTCAAAGGGTACCGGTCATTCCGCGCGCGGAAATGCTGGCTGAGTTGATGCGTTTCCGGTTCGGCATCGCCGTTGCAGGGACCCACGGCAAGACCACAACCACCAGTTTGACTGCAAGCATCTTGGCCGAAGGCGGGCTTGACCCGACCTTTGTGATCGGCGGGCGCTTAAACAGCGCAGGCAGCAATGCCAAATTAGGCTTGGGCAATTATTTGGTCGCCGAAGCCGATGAAAGCGACGCGTCGTTTTTATATTTGCAGCCGATGATGGCCATCGTCACCAATATCGACCAGGATCATATGGCGACCTATGAGGGCAGTTTCCAGCGCTTAAAGGATACCTTTACCGAGTTCCTGCATCATCTGCCTTTTTACGGGTTAGCGGTGATGTGCCTGGATGATGAAGGTGTCAGGGCGATCCTGCCGGGAATATCCAAGCCGGTAACGACCTATGGCGTCCATGAAGATGCCGATGTGCGTGCGGTCAATATCAAGCAAGAGGGTATGCATACTTCTTTTGAAGTGTTGCGCAGAGGCGACTATCCGTCGTTGCATGTCACTTTGAATATGCCGGGCTGGCATAACATGCTCAATGCACTAGCAGCGATTTGCGTCGCCAGCAAACTGGCGGTCGATGATGCGGCTATTATCAGGAGCTTGGGTGCATTTAAAGGCATAGGCAGACGTTTTCAACTTAACGGTGACTTGCCGATGGGTGAGGGCAAACTGACACTGGTTGACGACTATGGACATCATCCGCGCGAGATTGCTGCGACGCTTGAAGCCTTGCGTCAGGCTTGGCCGGATCGGCGCTCAGTCGTCGTGTTTCAGCCGCACCGGTATACCCGGACCAGGGACTTATTCGAAGATTTCGTGCAAGTGCTGTCTACCGTTGATGTGTTGATCCTGATGGACGTTTATGCCGCAGGTGAAACGGCGATTCCAGGCGCGGATGGCCGGGCATTAAGCAGGGCCATCCGTGTGCGCGGACAAGTTGATCCGGTCTTTGTCGAAAACTGGGAAGAATTGCCGCAAATATTGGCGGGTATCGTCTTAGCCGATGATGTGATATTGACCATGGGCGCAGGCAATGTCGGGCAGATTGCCGCACAGTTGCCGCAGTTGTTGGCAGCTACTCTCGCTTTGGCATGGTAAATAAGTAAAAGTAACTTACTTTTAAATCAATAAGGTATTGTTTTGTAATTACTTTTATTAAGATGTCAGTATGGCCTAGGTGGTTTTGCGTATGTATTTCTGCAGGTTAATGCCGTACATTAATATCGCTAAATCTTAAAATGGGGGAGTGTTGTCATACATTATTGGCAATCCCCTTAAAAATAGACAGATCGTACTAATATTTTGTTGATATTTACCAGTTAAATCGATTACTTAATAAATTATGCAAGTGTTAATAAGTTATTGTTTTGAAATGATGTTTTATGAAATATCAACTACGCCTTGTAGAGGCATTGTAGAGCAGGGTCTCTACAAGAAATGACCATTGAAATGACGACTTCATCGACGCAGGAGCAATTACCGAAAGGCCGTTTGCTAAAGCGTGAAAAACTGGCGAAATATACCAGTTGGCGAGTTGGCGGCCCGGCCGATCAACTGTACATTCCGGAAGACCGGCAGGACTTGATCGCATTTATAAAGACGCTGCCTGAATCCGAGCCGGTGTTTTGGATGGGGCTGGGTAGTAATTTATTAGTCAGGGATGGCGGTATACGCGGTACGGTGATTAATACCAAGGGACGATTAAAAGAGATGAGCTTGACCGGTGACGGCTCGGTTTATGTTGAAGCGGGGGTTCCCTGCGCACATGTGGCGCGCTTTTGTGGAGAGCGGGGCTTAACCGGAGCAGAGTTTTTGGCGGGCATACCCGGAACCATGGGCGGAGCCTTAAAAATGAATGCCGGAGCTTTTGGCGGGGAAACCTGGGCTATCGTTAAAAGCGTGGAAATGCTGGATGCGTCGGGTAACGTAACCCATAGAAAGCCTGATGATTTTAAGGTGAGTTATCGGTCTGTAAAGGGCTTTGAAAACGAGTGGTTCCTGGCTTGCCTGTTGACTTTACAGCAAGGCGATACCGCAGTGAGCCAGCAGAAAACAAAAGGTCTATTGGAAAAACGGGGGGCGACGCAGCCGACCAATCAGCCCAGTTGCGGGTCGGTATTTAAAAACCCGGAAGGCGATTATGCGGCAAGGTTGATAGAGCAGACCGGTTTAAAAGGCTACGCGATCGGCGGTGCTTGTGTGTCGGAAAAACATGCGAATTTTATTGTCAATACCGGCAATGCAACGGCAGCGGATATCGAAGCCCTCATTCATTATGTACAGGATAAAGTGGAACAGCAGCAGGGGATAGCCTTGCAGACTGAAGTTTGTATGGTAGGTGAAGCAATATGAAAGCAGTGGAGTTAAACAAGCCTGAGCAATTCGGCCGTGTCGCGGTAATGATGGGCGGTTCGGCGGCGGAAAGGGAAGTCTCGTTAAGAAGCGGGGCGGCCGTTTACGAAGCTTTGAAACGTAAAGGCGTGGATGCGATTGCCATTGATGTAACGGGCAGCCCGATTGAAGCGTTGGCAGGACAGAAGTTTGACCGGGTATTCAACATTATCCACGGCCGCGGCGGCGAAGATGGCGTGCTGCAAGGGGTGCTGGAAGTATTGGATATTCCTTATACCGGTAGCGGCGTGATGGCATCGGCATTGACTATGGATAAGCTTCGAACCAAGTTGTGCTGGCAGGGTTACGGCTTGGTTACGCCCAAATGGTGCTTATTGAAAGACGAAGCCGATCTTGACGGCTGCATTGAAAAACTGGGATTTCCGGTTATCGTCAAACCGGCACAGGAAGGTTCCAGCATCGGCATGAGCAAGGCAAGCAATCGGGATGAGTTGTTGACGGCTCTGAGCGTTGCGGCGAAATACCGTTGCGATGTCTATGCGGAGGCCTGGGTTACCGGTAAGGAATATACCGTTGCGGTGTTGGATGGCGAGGCATTGCCGGTTATTCGCCTGGAAACGCCCAATACATTTTATGATTACGAAGCAAAATATCAGGCAACGACGACGCAATATCATTGTCCTTGCGGCCTGAGTCAGGACCAGGAACTGTTTATAAGGGATTTGGCGGTAACGGCCTGCAAGGTAGTTGGCGTTAAAGGTTGGGGAAGAGTGGATGTGTTTATCGACGACTTGGGGCAGTACCAGTTGATTGAAGTTAATACCGTCCCCGGCATGACCGATCACAGCTTGGTGCCGATGGCGGCCAGACAGGCGGGTATGGATTTTGAAGAATTGGTTTGGCGTATTTTGGAAACCAGTTGCGGGTAATGGGTCATGCATAGCTATTCCCGTCATGCACTTTTACGAGCAAGTGCAAGCCGGCTCCAGGCAAGTTTGTGATGGGCGCGGTAAAAATCATGATGACCGTATTGCTGTTGGCGGGTTTGGTCTGGATGACGGGTTACGGCGTTAAGCGCATCCCGATTAAATATGTGCGTACCGAAGGAGTTTTTCAATATCTCAGTAAGGACGAGATAAAGACGGCTTTGCAGCCTTTGGTGATGACCGGTTTTTTCGATGCCGATATGCAGGCTATTCATCAAGCTGTTTCGCAATTGACTTGGGTCGATACCGTTACGGTTAAACGAGTCTGGCCTGATGCGATAGACATAAAGATACGCGAAAAGAAGCCCTATGTGCGGTGGGGTCAACAAAGCCTGGTCAGCACGCGGGGCGAGATAATTACACCGAAGAATATAGACCAATTTAAAAACTTGCCCATATTGCAAGGACCTGAGCTGCAACAGGTGAAGACGCTGGAAATAATGAAGGGCGTTAACACGGCATTAGCCGATCAGTCCATGAAAATGGCGGAGTTTACGATTAACGATCGGTGGGCATGGAAGATTAAATTAACAACGGGCTTGGAAATACTGTTGGGACGAAATGAACAGCTAAAGAAATTACAACGGTTTTTGAAAACACTGGATGTACTGGGGCAAGAACAGGTTGAAAAAATAGCAATAGTCGATTTGAGGTATCCCAACGGATATGCGGTTTCATGGAAGCCTGAAACTGAAGAAATTGACTGGAAGAAAATTGCCAATCCGCAACATGAAATAGATGGTTAATCTTATAAGAGTGACACAGAGTAAACAAAATGGCGAAAAAAACAGAGCGTAATTTAATAGTCGGGCTGGACATCGGTACGTCAAAGGTCGCGGCTATTGTTGGTGAACTTACCAGTGATGGCAATATAGAAATAATAGGCATTGGATCAACACCATCGCGCGGTCTGAAAAAAGGGGTTGTGGTAAATCTGGAATCGACGGTGCAATCGATACAGCGCGCTATTGAAGAAGCTGAATTAATGGCAGGATGCCAGATCAGGTCGGTTTATGCGGGTATTGCGGGCAGTCATATCAGAAGCCTTAATTCTCATGGCATCGTGGCCATTAAGGACAAGGAAGTGACTCAGTATGATATAGACAGGGTGATTGATTCCGCTCGCGCGGTGGCAATTCCTGCGGATCAGAAAATCCTGCATATTTTGCCACAGGAGTTTGTGATCGATCTTCAGGAAGGTATCAAGGAGCCGATCGGGATGTCGGGTATTCGTCTGGAGGCCAAGGTTCACATGGTCACCGGCAGTGTCAGCGCTTCGCAAAATATCGTCAAATGCATCCGGCGCTGCGGCCTGGAAGTTGATGACATCGTGTTGGAGCAATTGGCATCCTGCAATTCGGTGTTGACCGATGATGAAAAAGAATTGGGTGTTTGCCTGATTGATATTGGCGGCGGCACCACGGATATTGCGATTTTTGTAGAAGGCGCCATAAAACATACCGCGGTGATCCCCATAGCGGGCGATCAGGTGACCAATGATATTGCTGTCGCGTTGCGTACGCCGACGCTTAATGCCGAGGATATTAAGCGAAAATATGCCTGTGCCTTAACGCAGCTGGCGAATGTGGATGAAATTATCGAGGTCCCCAGTATCGGCGATAGAGCGCCGCGCAAGATTTCAACGCAAAATCTGGCAGAGATTATTGAGCCTCGCTATGAAGAATTAATGCTGCTGGTTCAGTCGGAATTAAGGCGTAGCGGGTATGAAGAATTAATTGCCGCCGGGATAGTGTTAACGGGCGGCAGTTCAAAAGTAATGGGATTGATCGATTTGGCGGAAGAAATTTTCCATATGCCGGTGCGTATGGGTGGGCCGCAAAATGTGACAGGGTTAACCGAGGTGGTGAAAAATCCGATTCACTCTACAGGAGTCGGTTTATTAATGTACGGAAAAGAACACCAGGGTGTTGGCAGGGGCATTGATTCTGACGGCCCCAGCGTGTTCTCAAGAATGAAAAATTGGTTTCAGGGTAATTTCTAATAGTTTTGTAAATAATTAAGGGGCAGCGGCAATGGCAATGAAATATGAATTAATGGATATGAGCAATGAACATGCGGTCATCAAAGTTATTGGTGTCGGCGGCGGCGGTGGCAATGCGGTTAGCCACATGGTTGGCAGTCTTGTGGAGGGCGTTGAGTTTATCTGTGCAAATACCGATGCGCAGGCATTAAGAAAGTTAAACATCGATACGATTATCCAGTTAGGCGTTGAATTAACCAAGGGTCTGGGCGCAGGTACCAATCCGGAAGTTGGAAGAATGGCCGCCGACGAAAACAAAGAGCGTATCAGGGAAGTTCTACAGGGCGCCGATATGGTTTTCCTGACGGCAGGCATGGGCGGCGGCACGGGTACCGGTGCGATTCCTGTGATTGCCGAAATTGCCAGAAGCATGGGCATTTTGACAGTTGCCGTGGTGACCAAACCGTTTTCATTTGAAGGCAAAAAGAAATTGGCAACTGCGGAGCTGGGTATAGCCGAGCTTGAACGGTTTGTTGATTCATTGATCATCATCCCGAATCAAAAATTATTACCGGTACTGGGCAACGATGTATCGTTGGTGAATGCATTTAAAGCAGCTAACGATGTGTTATTGGATGCTGTGCAGGGCATTACCGAGCTTATCGTTCATCCCGGTATGATTAACGTCGATTTTGCGGATGTCAGAACGGTCATGTCCGGCATGGGTGCTGCAATTATGGGTACAGGCTCGGCAAAAGGCGAATATCGGGCGCGTGAAGCGGCTGAGAAAGCTATTGCCTGTCCATTGTTGGAGGACATTAATTTACAAGGTGCGCGCGGCATTCTGGTTAATATTTCCGCCGCCGATATGGGCATTGCAGAGTTCGATGAGGTGGGTAATATTGTCCACGAGTTTGCTTCTGAGGATGCGGTTATCAAAATCGGCATGTCGATTAATCCCGAGTTAGGCGATGAGATTAAAGTGACTGTTGTTGCAACAGGAATGGGCTTGCCGTCTCGAGTGGTTAAGCTTGCGCCGAAAGCGACAGCCGGATACGTTAATCAAAATGTGGCTGGTGAAGTCAGTTATGAAGGCCTGGATAAGCCCACGGTCATGCGTCAAAACAAAACTGAAGGCAGAGAAACACGTTTTGGAGCTCAACCTAAAAAAGACATGGATTTAGATTATCTGGATATTCCGGCTTTTTTAAGGCGTCAAGCTGACTAACGAGTGCGGGTAACAATGGAATCAGTCTCCATTTTGGAGGCTGATTGTGATAAGATTTGCGCTTTTTGCCCTCTTTACTTAGCGTTATTGATTTTATGATTAAACAGCGAACTTTAAAAAACACAATCAGGGCAACAGGTGTAGGGCTACACACGGGCGATAAAGTTTATTTAACTTTACGCCCGGCTGAAGCGAATACGGGGATCCGGTTTCGCAGAGTCGATTTGGAAACTCCGGTGACCATTGAAGCAACGCCGGAAAATGTTGGCGAAACTATGCTCTCGACAACCCTGGTTGCGGGCGATGTGAAAATTTCAACCATAGAACATTTGCTTTCGGCTTTTGCCGGATTAGGTATAGACAATGCGATTATCGATGTCAGCGCCGCAGAGGTTCCGATTATGGATGGCAGTGCCGGGCCTTTTGTATTTTTGCTCCAGTCTGCCGGGGTCGAAGAACAGGACAGTCCGAAACAGTATATCCGCATAAAGCGTAGCGTAAGAGTTGAAGACGGTGATAAATGGGCTGCTTTTGAACCCTTTGAAGGATTCAAGGTCACTTTTACGATTGATTTTGAACACCCGGCTTTTGAAGAGCATGTGAAAACCGCCACCATGGATTTTTCATCGACTACTTTCGTCAAGGAAGTGAGTCGAGCCAGAACTTTCGGCTTCATGAAAGACATTGAGATGCTGCGGCAAAATAACCTGGCTTTGGGTGGAAGTCTTGATAATGCCATCGTGGTTGATGATGATAAGGTTATCAATGAAGACGGTCTGCGCTATGCAGATGAATTTGTTAAGCATAAAATTCTTGATGCGATAGGCGACTTATACCTTCTGGGGCATAGCTTGATTGGCGAGTTTACCGGTTATAAATCGGGCCACGGCTTGAACAATAAATTACTCCGCGCTTTATTAAATGATAAAGATGCCTGGGAAATGGTTACCTTTGACGATGAAGAAAACGCCCCGATTTCTTTCATGCGTTCTGCCGAGTCACCCAGACCTGCTGCATAAGGCGGCTGCGAGCGCCAAGCGCCTGGCTGATTTATCAGGCCGGGGCTTGATGCTTCGACAGTTTTGCCAGCGTTGTACTTAATCTCAGCAGCGCCAACTTCAATTGCTCATCCGAAACAGTCAGGCTGTGGTTATGGATGAACTCTATTTTTTCTGCCGAAGGAATGTTCGGTTTCCTGCTCGGAGACGCTGTCTGCAACGTCTCTACTCTAACTTTAATCTGCATAATCGAGACCGACTCCCGGGTTACCGGAGCGATAGCGGCGAGAATCGCGCTGTTATAAAAGCGTAGTTGCGACGCCCAGGCAGCCGTATCGGTATAAACCAGCAGTTTCTTGCCATTAACAACACAGTGCAGTGCATGCTGGGCTATCGTCGCCGGCAATACCTCATGAATACGCTGTAATACCTGTTTTTGCTGCTCAATCTGGCTGTAAAAGTGAGCGATAGTGCGGCTTGAGAATGATAATGCCGCTTTAAAAGAAGTCGGTTTTTTGGCCATGAGTATTTGTCCGTCAATCAGCGTCGAAAAGTCTTCACCGAATTATTGGTTTATCCAGGATAGTGGGATATAGTTAGACTTTGTAAGGGAATAGCCGCTTTAATGTAATAATCCACTAGTATCATATCCACAAACATCCAGAAAGATAAGGCCAGGGAGATAAAGTGAGACAGTTTATTCAGGGTATCGCAGAAAACAGCCATTATCAGGCAACGCATTTGTTGCAGATTCTAAGACAGATCCAATCCCGTTATCATTATATACCGGAGGCAGCGATAGAACAGCTGTCCGGCTTGCTAAACATTCCCCGGACGCAAATCATCGGCGTCGCTGAATTCTACAGTTTTTTTCATCTGGTCCCCAAAGGGCAATATGAGCTATTGATCAGCGATTCAATAACGGATCATATGTTGGGTAAGAAAAGCTTGCTCGATTATCTGGCAAAGAAGTTGGATGTTGCCGTTGGCGAGGTCCGGGAAGATGGCGTGGTCAGCCTGGATAATACCTCATGTACCGGCATGTGCGATCAGGGTCCGGCCGGTTTGGTTAACGGCCATGCATTGACCCGCTTGGATCGTTCCGGAATTGATAAAATCGCAGAGCTGATTAATCAACAAAAACCCTTGGACGAATGGCCTGAGGAGTTATTTCAGGTAGATGACAATATTTATAAAGCCGGCTTACTGCTGAATCAACAGATTGAACAAGGCGCCGCGCTTAGATCGGCCTTTAAACGAGGCATCAAGGAAACGCTGAAAGAAATTGACTACTCGGGGTTGAGGGGCCGGGGCGGCGCCGGATTTAAAACGGCGATCAAGTGGCAATTCTGTTCGGAAGAGCAGCAGACTGAGCGCTACGTGGTATGCAATGCGGATGAGGGCGAGCCCGGCACGTTTAAGGACAGGGTGTTGCTAAACTCCTATGCGGATCAGGTTTTTGAAGGCATGACGGTGTGTGCCGCGATTATCGGAGCCAAACAGGGATTTTTGTATTTGCGCGGCGAGTATTTACATCTTTACGACAAGCTGCAAAGTATTTTGGCTCAACGTCGTCAGAACAGTTTACTAGGCAATAATATTCTGGACACAGGCTTGGATTTCGATATTGAAATCTGCTTGGGTGCGGGCGCTTATATTTGCGGTGAAGAATCGGCGTTGATCGAGTCGCTGGAAGGCAAAGCCGGTATTCCGCGCAATCGCCCGCCTTATCCCGTTACTCAAGGCTATTTGGGTAAACCGACCGTAGTCAATAATGTGGAAACGTTTCTGGCGGCGGCCGGCATTGCGGTCAATGGCAGCGACTGGTTTGCAAATATCGGCACTGAAAAATCTAAAGGCACCAAGATACTCAGTATCAGCGGGGATTGCGTGCGTCCCGGCATCTATGAATATCCGTTCGGCACGATAATCCAAACCGTCTTAAATGATTGCGGGGCGGACGACGTGCTCGGTGTGCAGGTCGGCGGGCCATCGGGAACCTTTATTTGCAATCAGGAGTTCGATCGCAAACTGGCTTTTGAAGATTTGGCCACCGGCGGGTCATTCATTATTTTCAATTCCAGTCGCAACATTCTCGACATGGTTCATAATTTCGCGCATTTTTTCGCGCATGAAAGCTGCGGATTTTGTACGCCATGCCGGGTCGGAACCTCGTTGTTGCAAAAGCAGATCGACAAGATTGTCGAAGGTCACGGCTCTGCGGGCGATGTGGTTGCGCTTGAAGAACTGTGCCAGCTAGTCAAAAACTATAGCCATTGCGGCTTGGGTCAAACTGCTGCGAACCCGATATTAACAACGCTGGAACGCTATCCCGATTTGTACCAAAGCCGATTAAAAGAAATCAGTTACGAACCGGGATTCGATTTGGATGGTGCGCTGGAAACGGCGCGGCGTATGGCGAATCGGGATGATGCTGGCGCGCATTTGGCTCAGACTCAGATGGAGAGCGAACATGAGTAAAACAATTACTATCGACGGAAAAACTATTCCTTTCGAAGACGGACAGACCATTATGGATGCGGCGATGGCGGCAGGTGTCTACATCCCGCACTTATGTCATCAACCGGAGTTTACTCCGCACGGCAGTTGCAAGCTGTGTACGGTAAAAGTAAACGGACGCAACTGTTCCGCCTGCACCTTTCCAGCAATGGATGGTCAGGATGTACTGAGTGAAACCGAAGAGTTGATCAATGACCGGAAGAGAATCACCCAGATGCTGTTTGTAGAGGGTAATCATTTGTGCCCAGGCTGCGAAAAAACCGGCAATTGCCAGTTGCAAGCCGTCGCCTACCATTTGAATATGCTCGACAACCATTTTCCGCTGTTTTATCCGGAGCGGGAAGTGGATGCTTCTCACCCTGACGTGATGATCGACCATAACCGCTGTATTTTTTGCACACTGTGTGTACGCGCCAGCCACGAAAAAGACGGTAAAGACGTGTTTGCGATCAGCGGTCGCGGCATCCACAAACATTTGATCGTCAATGCTGAAAGCGGCTTGTTGAAAGATACCAACATGGCAGCTACGGATCACGCGGCGCACATTTGTCCAACCGGCGCGATATTGATAAAACGTACCGGTTATCAGGTGCCGATTGGCGAGCGTATTTACGATCACAAGCAAATCGATCAAGTAAGTTTAGCTACGGAGCATCCTAAACATGGCGAATAAAATTAGAGTAGCAACAACGTCGCTGGCAGGTTGCTTCGGTTGTCATATGTCGTTTTTAGATATAGATGAGCGGATGCTGCAACTGGTTGAAGTTGTCGAGTTCGACCGCTCGCCGATTACCGATATAGAACACTGCACGAACTGCGACATCGGCCTGATTGAAGGCGGCGTATGCAATTCCGAAAACGTGCATGTCTTACGGGAGTTTCGTAATAACTGCAAAATCCTGGTTGCGGTTGGGGCCTGTGCAATTAACGGCGGACTGCCCGCCATGCGTAATCATATTCCGCTCGAAGAATGTCTGAATGAGGCATATTTGGACGGTATTGGCGTGGAAAATCCGCAGATTCCCAGCGATATAGAATTGCCGTTGTTGTTGAATCAGGTACACCCGATACATGAAATCGTCAAAATCGATTATTACCTGCCCGGCTGTCCGCCATCAGCGGACGTGTTCTGGAAATTCCTGACCGATTTAATTGAAGGGCGCGAACCATCCTTGCCTTATGAGTTGGTTCATTACGATTGAACGATTTTGATAGTAGGCCGGAATAAGCTGGTTCGAGCGATAGCGAGAACTGGCGTTTCCGGCAAACACCGCTCGGATTTGCCGGAAACGCCACCTCGGGCTACTCGCTTGGATGGTCTTATTCCGGCCTATTGGGCTGTGTTCCCATAAAGCCAGCATCTATACAAATACGGGAATTATTATGTACGAACATTTAGAAACAGCTGAAAACAGGGACAGTTTAAAACGTGTTGTCGTCGATCCTGTCTCGCGCGTTGAAGGACACGGCAAAGTCACGTTATTGCTGGATGCAGATAACAAAGTCCAGCAAGCCAGGTTGCATATCGTTGAGTTTCGAGGTTTTGAGCGGTTTATTCAAGGCAGGCCGTATTGGGAGTTGCCGGTTTTGGTGCAGCGTTTGTGCGGTATCTGCCCGGTCAGTCATCATTTAGCCGCCGCCAAAGCCATAGACCAACTGGTCGGCATCGATCCTGAAAACTTGCCCGTCTCAGCGGACAAATTAAGACGCTTGCTGCATTTCGGGCAAGTGCTGCAATCTCACGCCCTGCATTTCTTTCATTTATCCAGCCCGGATTTGCTGTTCGGCTTTGAAAGCGACATCAGCAAGCGCTCGATTGTTGCGGTATTGAGCGAATATCCCGAAATCGGCGTACAGGGCGTAAAACTGCGCAAATACGGACAGGAAGTCATCCGCATGGTGTCGGGCAAACGTATTCACGGCACCGGCGCGATTGCCGGGGGCATGAATAAATCGCTGACTAAAGCCGAACGCGACTACCTGCTCGAAGACATCGACCAGATGATAACCTGGGCGGAAGGTTCGGTCGCGTTGATAAAAAAAGTGCATTGCTCCAACCTGCCTTATTACGATGATTTTGCCACTATACGTACCAATTACCTAGGGTTGACCAAACCTGACGGCGCACTGGAGCTTTATCATGGCGGCATCCGCGCCAAGAATGAGCACGGCGAAACCATTATGGATCATATCGATTATTGCAAATATAACGATTATATCCATGAAGAAGTCCGCTCATGGACCTACATGAAATTTCCGTACCTGCTGTCACTGGGGCAGGAACAAGGCTGGTATCGGGTCGGGCCTTTGGCGCGGGTCAATAACTGCGACTATATCGACACGCCGTTGGCGGAAGCCGCCCGCGTCGAGTTTAAAGCGCACAGCGGCGAGGCGATGGTGCACAGCACCTTGGCATTTCACTGGACGCGGCTGATTGAAGTCCTGCATTGCGCCGAAAGCATTAAACAGTTGCTCAATGCCCCGGACATCATGGGCTCTGATCTGGTCGCGCAAGGCGAAAAGCGTTATGAAGGCGTGGGTGTGATTGAAGCGCCGCGCGGCACCTTGTTCCATCATTATCAAGTCGATGAGAACGACATCGTCACCAAAGCCAACCTGATCGTCTCGACCACCAGCAATAACATGGCGATGAATGAATCGGTGCGGCAAGTGGCGGCGGAATATTTGTCAGGCCGCGAACTGACCGAACCGTTGTTGAATAACCTGGAAGTGGCGATACGCGCTTACGATCCCTGTTTGTCCTGCGCGACCCATGCTGTCGGTAAAATGCCGCTGCAACTTGAGTTGGTCGATGCCGAAGGCAATTTGATCGATAAATTGGTCAAACACAGTGACGGTCAAATTGAGCGGAATAATGCTTAAACCGGTTTTGCTGTTCGGCTACGGCAATCTCAGTCGCGGCGACGATGCGCTGGGGCCGCTGCTGCTGGAATATGCCGAAAGCCATTGCGGTTTGGACGAGGTTGAAGTCTTGACCGATTTCCAGTTGCAAATCGAACATGCGCTGGATCTGGAGAACAGGCGCTTGGTGTTGTTTGTCGATGCATCCATAGCCTGCGTCGATGCGTTTGATTTTACCTTGCTGGAACCCGCCAGGGATAAAAGCTACACAACTCACGCGATGAGTCCGGCCGCGGTTTTAGACGTGTATCAATCAATAAAAAACCAAACGCCGCCGCCGTGTTTTCTGTTGAGCATCAAAGCCGAGCAATTTGAACTGGGCGATGGATTGAGCGCAAATGCCGAAACTAATTTAGTTGAAGCGTGCTCATTTGCAGGGCGGTTATTAAGCAATCCCGACCTTGATTTCTGGCTGAAACAGGCGAATGCAGTATGATGGCAGATTCATACCTGCGGATGGTACATGTCAATCTGACTATAAACGATTGATTGAATATAGGGGCTTTTTGCTGAGATTGATGGGCGACTGGTGGGCTATTTTACCGCAAGATGCCTAATTATTAAGATCGTAGGGGCGAATTGCATCCGCCCCGAAAAGTGAGCTCAGAGTGAAATATTATTTTCTTTCCTTGAGCAAATCCCTGATTTCAGTCAATAGCAGTTCTTCTCTGGATGGTTCTGTCGGTGCTGCAGGAGCTGCGGCTTCTTTTTTCTTAAGACTGTTGATGAACTTCACCGCCATAAAAATAACAAAGGCGATAATCGTAAAATCAACCAGGGCTTGAATAAAATTGCCATAATTAAGCGTCACGGCAGGCGCGTTTCCAGCGGCTTCTTTTAGGATGAATGCCAGCTTGGTAAAATCCACACCCCCGATTAATACGCCAATCGGCGGCATGAATACGTCGGCAACAAGGGATGAAATAATTTTGCCGAAAGCGGCGCCGATTATGATGCCCACGGCCATGTCAATAGCATTGCCCTTTATGGCGAATTCTTTAAATTCTTGTAACATGCTCATAATCGGTATCCTTCAGTTTTTGGTTGTATTAACGAGGTGACGCTTTGTCTTCGCCCCTGGCAGAAAGCTTAGGGCAAGTGGGCGTATGGACGATTTCGGGTTGAAGCCCCCCGTTTTCTCCTTCCTGATACATTTACTTTTTATGTTCCTGCATTTTTTGTTGGCGATGCTCCATCATTTGAGCGTGATGTGCCTTCATAAGCTCCAATTGCTGTTTTTTTAACGCTTCTTTTTTAGTGGCATCTTTCTCTGACAAAATCTGATTTGACAGGTCATGCATCTGTAGCATGTGTTCCTGCATGGAGCGCATATGTTCATTTTTTTGTTCTTCAGACTGGCAACACTTCATGTCCATGCCTCCCATGCCCTGATGCGCGCCCATTTCTTTCATTGGCTCGTCGGCTTTTTGCGGTTCAGCCGCGGAACTGATCATGCTTATGGGTAACAACAGTAATAGGACGGCAGTTGATTTATATAAATGTTTCATCGGGATTACCTTTTGGGGTTGCGTTGATGGGGAGTCAATTGTATGTAAAATCAGAATTCTGCAGAAGTGAATGTCCGCTATTGGCGGACGAATAAACAACACAGGTCATTTTAGATTTATTTGATTGTACTTCAATAAGTTAAAACACCTAGAGAAACTGTCTCAATAGAACTTTATGACTGAGCAATGTTCATTTTTTTACCAGAAAGCGCTTTGCCAAAGTCCATCACAGCCAGTGAATCAAGCTGAAAAACAGTGAGGTGTCATCGCGGTCAAAATCGTGTTGCACCCTAAAGCTGGATTCAATGTTGTCGATGCGTTTGTGATAGCCCAACAGGCCGCTGACGCCGTTTTGCCCCGGATTCGGACTGGTTATGCCAACCCCCACAAACAGGGCGCTGACCAGACTGTCAGTGCCGAGCAATTGGCCGGGATAAAGGGCGGTTTCCAGCGTCTCTTCACGGATGCTGTTAGGCAGGGTTTTATGAATAAAGCGGAAATTGACAAAATCGCCGACTTCCCACGCGGTAAGGCGACGGTTGAAATTGGGATTCAGGAAGCCCAGCGGATTGGCAAACTCCACGCCGGTCGGTCCCATGGCGCGGCCAAGCCGGGCTTCATGACCCAAAAAACCTTTGCGAAACCCCAGGCTGCCGGTCACCATCATATCTTTGGAGCCGTTAACTTTGCCAATGGTGTTATCAACATAAAACATTTCGATGGCCGGGCGCAGTTTGTTTGCACCCTGGTCGGGCGCCACATAACCCACGGTGCTGCGCCATTGTTCGCCATCGCTGCCCCAACTTGCCATCAATTGCTTGTTGTACAGGGCGAGGTAGCCGCCGGGGTCGTCTTGTCCCTGAAAGCTCTGCCATTGCGTGGACGCAATATATTTAATGGACTGCCACTCGTTCCGGTAAGACATTTTGGCGAATTTAATGTCCTGATTGCTGAGATTCCTATCGACAAATCCGCCGCCAAAGCCCAAGCCGGACGGTAAGCGGTATTCGCCCTGTACCTCGGTTTGTTTGCTATCGCCCTGCAGAACTTCCTGTGCGCCCAGAATTAAATCGCCGAGTTCGGGGCGCGTCAGCAAGGGACGCGCAAAGCCGCCAAAGTAGTTAATGTCCTGTCCGCCTGTTTCAGATACCTGTACTCCGTGACCGCCTTTAAAAATCGGAGTCCATAAGATACTGTTGACCTGAAAATCGCCGTTATCCTTACGGTCGTAGAAAGCGTCAAGCTTGCCGCCTTTGAAGTAGGGAGAATCGATGCCGCCTGCGTAAAGGCAAGGCTGAGCGGCCATCAACAAGGTAAAAAGCAGGATCTTGAGCGGCACGGCAAAGTTTTCCTTGCGCTGAATGGAATGAAGTTATGAGGTTGGTCGCCCCCGTATCTATATAGGCATATCGTCCCGAAGCGCCTGCTTTTTGTACCCTACTGCACTCCGTCCAGGGCGTTATGCATTGATGGTTTTTTCTCTTGTCCCACTAATAGGCTCTGTTTGAAGGCGTCCGCAGGAACCGGTCGGCCGAATAAATATCCCTGGAATTTCTGACATCCGTAACGTGTCAGAAGCTCACGTTGAATCGTCGTTTCTACCCCTTCGGCAATGACGTTAATATCAAGATTTTTTCCCAGCGCCAGAATGGTTCGGATGATAGCGGAATCATGGTTGTTAAAAGCCATATTCCTGACGAATGATTGGTCTATTTTTAACTGCTCCAAGGGTAGTTTTTGCATATAAGACAGCGAGGAATAGCCGGTGCCGAAATCATCCATTGAAAAATTGACGCCCAAATTCCTGACAGCATGCATTTTAGCGATAGTGTCATCCACATTATCCAATATTACCGACTCGGTAATTTCCAATTTGAGCAAAGCGGGGTTGGCGCCGGTTTCCGCTAACATAGCACACACGCGTTCAACAAAATCAGCCTGACTAAGCTGTCGGCTGCTGATATTTACCGCCAATTTCAGCTCGCGGGTTTCAGGATGTTTTGCCCAGTCGACCAAGGTTTCGCAGCCTTGTTTCAATATCCAATAACCGATAGACAGGATCAGGCCGGTTTCTTCGGCGAGCGGAATAAATTCGGCTGGCGAAATCATGCCGCGCTCGGCCTGATTCCACCGAATCAGCGCCTCCGCACCGACCGGCCGCCCTGAGGTATCGACCTGTACCTGGTAATGTAAACTCAATTCGCCGCGATCCAACGCATTGCGTAAATCGGTCTCCAAAGAGGCCCGTAAATTTAGAGCTTCCTGCATTTCGGGAATAAAAGCGCGTATCACATTCCGCCCGGCTTGTTTGGCCTGATACATGGCCAAATCGGCGCGTTTAAGCAGTTCTTCGCTGCTGGTCTCGTGGCCCAGGAACAGTACAAAACCGATGCTGCCCGTGGAATAATGTTCGACAAATGGTTGCAGTTTATTGTCGATATTACTCTTCAACAGGTAGAATTCAGCCAGATTGCTGCGGATTTTTTCGGCAACGGTGTGGGCCTGAACGGCCGCCTCAATCTCCTGTTCGTCGAGGCACTCCAGCATCACCACAAACTCATCGCCGCCCAGTCTGGCCACGGTATCGACTTCCCGTACACAGCTTTGCAAGCGTCGTCCCACTTCAATCAGCAATTGATCGCCGCGATCATGGCCCAAGGTATCGTTAAGCGTTTTGAAGTTGTCAAGATCAAGAAACATCAACGCGCCGTGCGTCTTGTTACGGTTGCTGGCGTTGAGCGCCAGGTTGAGTCGATCGAAGAGTAAAGTGCGGTTGGGGAGCTTGGTCAGGGAATCGTAGTAAGCCAAGTCCTTGATGCGCTCTTCATCGGCTTTGCGCTGACTAATGTCGGTGAAGGTGCCGACATAGTTGGTAACCGCCCCTTCTGGGTTGGTGATCGCGGTTATGCACAGCCATTCAGGATAGATGTTGCCATTTTTTCTTTTATTCCAGATTTCGCCTTGCCAGTATTTATCGCGGTTGATGCTTTCCCACATGGCCGTATAAAATTCAGGGGTCTGCCGACCGGATTTAAGTATGCCTGCGGATTTGCCGATCACCTCATCAGCACTGTAACCGGTTAACTGGGTAAATGATTTATTGACGCGCAAGATATTGTTATCGGCGTCGGTAACGAGTATGCCTTCCTGGGATTCAAACGCCGCTGCCGCAATGCGTAGTTCATGCTCGGCTTTGAGTCGCAGCTTTTCGCGGTCGAAATTATCCAGCGCATAGGAAAGATCCTCAGTCAGTCCGCGCATCAGGTCGATCAGGTCGGGGGTAAAATAGTCTTGTTCAGCGGAATAGACGGCAATCGCTCCGATGCAGTGGCCGCCACGCATCAGCGGGAATGCCGCCGACGCGTTAATATTTTCCGCAGCGGCCATGGGTTGCCAAGGCTTGGTACTGGGTTCATTGAGAAAGTTGTTGAAAATTTTCGGTATGCCTTCCCGGATTGCCGTTCCCATCGGTCCGCGCCCTTCCGGCAATGTCTCATCCACCGAGACTTTGATATTCAGGAGGAGGGGCGAATCGGGATGACTGGCGGCTACCGTACGCACCCAGCCATCCGGTTCAAGCATGCCCACCCAAACCAGCTTAAAGGCGACATGATCGGCTATGATCCGGCAGACCTCATTCAGCAACTTAACTTCGTCCGACTCGCGCACAATAATGTCGGCGCTTTGGGTCCATGCTGCATACAGGTGGTTGATTCGCTCTCGCTGCCGTTCGGAATTGCACAGGGCGTCCAGCATTTGATTAAAGCCGTGCGCCAGTATACCAACCTCATCATTGCCCGAGATATGTGCGCGCACGTTAAGGCTTCCTTTCTCGACCTCGGCGGCTACCCGCATCAGGTGATGCAATCTTCTCGTAAGCCTTCGCGCCAGCAGTATTGCTGCGGTCAATACGGTCAGCGCCGCGAACACTATAAAGTTTACGCCCATAGTCACAACGGAACGAAGATTGGCATTGACCCCGTTCATGGTCATTTCTATCCGCGCCCATCCAACATGGCGCAGTCCGGCCATGACCGGTGCGGCAACATCGATTTGCCGGGTATTGGCCAGCAACACTTGGGTTTGGGGAGGGGCGCTTAACAATTTTTGATTTTGTGCGTCAGTAACGAATAGCCCGGCCTCGTCAGGACGCGAGGAACTCAACACTTCACCGCTCAACGATAAAATATAGGCCCGTTCGAGATCGGGTAAGTCGACAAAGCCCTGCAACACTTCCTTTAATCCGGCAATATCATTGGCCAACACCCATGAAGAACTGCTGCTGGCTAGCGATGTCGTTAGCGATTTACTCTGCTGCATGGCGGCGCTATAAAGAAAATTACGTTGCAGCTCGAATAACAGGCCTGCAAGTCCTATCATCATGACCAGCGCAACACCGCCAAATGACCATGCTAATTGATGTCGAATGGAACCGCTAAAAAGAATCCGCTGCATTTTGCCTCGATTATGGGCGGTCGTTTTTATGTCCATTTATTCTAAAGGCCGTACTGTTTTGATAAAGGTTGCAATAAATGCCTGCACCGGTTCATAACTGTCGTCATTAGCCGGTTCAAAACGGGTAACCGGAATACGTGCCAACATAGCTCGGCCTTGCTCATGATTGGCAAGATCAAACAGCAGCGCGGCAAATTTGTCTATCACCGCAGTCGGCAGGTCCTTACGCACTACCCAGCCGTTGTTTTGTAACGGCTCGGTTTGCCATTTGACTTCGAGCTGATCGGCTAACTGGGGATTCTCTTTGCTGAATGTTTTCCATGGCACCGGCCAGGTTGCTCCAGCCGCGACATGTCCGCGCAAGACGTTGATGATGGAAGACTCCTGCGAGCCGACATAGCGGTTTTCGATGTCGCGGTTAATATCAATGCCGTGGGTATGCAGATAATACTGAGGCATCATGGTTGCAGCCAGCGCAGTCGGCGCAGGGTAGGATACGGCTTTGCCCTTGAGATCGGCGACGGTGTTAATGCCGCTGTCGCGACGTACCAGAATAATACCGCGAAAATCATCGTCATCGGCCATCTTGCCAAATACGCGGTAGCCATGCTTAAGCGAGTTAACGGTTTGATAAGGATTGGGCATGGCAAAATCGAAATGTCCGCTGTAGAGTTTCCGGTCGAATTCTTCATAATTGCGCGATGCTTCCAGGGTAAAATCCGCTTCAGGCATGTTCGCGTTAAGAAAATCGACGATGGGACCGTAAACTTCAAATAGCCGTTTAGGATTATGCAATGGATGGATACCTATTATATATTTGGGCGCCTTGGATTTGCTTTGCGTGCTGAAACTGGGTTCGTAAATATCGTCGGACTGCTTGTTCCAACCCGCAAGCAACGGTAAATCCAGTAATAATTTCCACCATTTCATGATGACGGTTTCTGGGTGTTGTTCGGAACCCTCTTTCGATATTTGGGCGGTCTTGGCTTTGTCCGTTACGGATTCCAAGGGGGAGGCGGCGGCAGAAACAGTGAAGTTAAAGATCACCAGCAGCGTTATGAGACTATATCGGCGTAAAATTTCAATCATTATATTAAGGTCGAAGCTCTGCGGCAGCGGTCATCAAGTTACGCTACGTTAATCTGCAAAATAGGTATTATTACGTAAGCGAGGCCAATGAAATGATACTCGTAATGAATAAGTTTTGGAATTTTTTTGAACCGCTCTTGTGCAGGGCGGGCCTTAACTTCACCATGACAATAAGCAAATCCTGATTGTCATAAAAGGGTAATATGTAGTTTGTTAAAATGTTCCGTTTATTCTTATTCCAATTTAATTATGCCTAATTTAAATATTCTCGTTGTTGAAGATGAAGATGCCATCAGGGAGATGTTGATGATGGTGCTTGAGCAGGCCGGCTTTAGGTCGATTGCGGCGGCGGATGCCGAAGACGCGCAAAAAGCCCTGGATGAGGCCTTGCCGGACTTGATTCTGCTGGACTGGATGTTGCCGGGCGTCAGCGGTGTCGAATGGGCAAGGCGCTTAAAGAAAGATCCCATGTACCGGGAACTGCCTATTATTTTACTGACGGCGCGAGGCGAGGAAGAGGATAAGGTGAGAGGTCTTGAAATCGGCGCGGACGATTACATGACCAAGCCCTTTTCCCCTAAAGAGCTCGTGGCGCGTATCCGCGCCGTTTTACGCAGAAGCGGAAAAATAAATGACCTGGCGCAAATCACCTTGGGCGACCTGGTGCTGGATACCGAACAGCACCGGCTCAGCATCGGCGATAAACAACTGGAAGTGAGCCCGACCGAGTTCCGTTTAATGCAGTTTTTTATGACCCATCCCGACAAAGTATTCAATCGCACCCAATTACTGGACCAAGTCTGGGGGCGTAGCGTATACATCGAAGAACGCACCGTTGACGTGCATATACGAAGATTACGAAAGATTCTGGGCGAACACGGCCGGGAGGATCTAGTTCAAACCGTGCGCGGTTTCGGCTACCGGTTTTCAGTAACGGATTCGGCAACCCCCTCTGCATCCCTGTCGTCGTAATCAATATGGATGTTTGGCAAAAAGAACTTATTACCGCATTACTGCTGTTTTTAGCGGTGTCGATAGTCGGTGGAATGACCGGGCTTTTTATGCCCTTGGCGCTGTTGCTGACGCTGGGCATTTTAATGCGCCAGCTGTTCCAGATTAGCCGCTTTGAAAAATGGATACGAACCGGGGGCCGAGCCAAATACCCCAAGACCAGCGGCATCTGGGAAGAAATTTATTACCACGTGTACCGCATCAAAAAGAACGAGAAAAAACGTAAAAAGAAACTGGGCAAAATGGTTGACCAATTTCGCCAGTCCACCGAAGCGTTACCGGATGCAGCCGTCGTTTTAGGCGCCAATGACGAGATTGAGTGGGCGAATAAAGCGGCCAGGGAAGTTTTCGGCTTGCAGCAATCGGATAAAGGCCAGCGCATTCCCAATCTTATTCGATTCCCTGAATTTATCCGCTACCTCAAATCCGGAAATTATAACGAACCGGTCATATTGCCTTCCCCGGTAAACCATCGCATAACGCTGGCGGTGCGGATTATCACTTATGGCGCAGGCTTGCGCCTGTTATTGGCTCAGGACGTTACGGAGCTGAAAAAGATGGAAAGGATGCGCAAGGATTTTGTGGCCAATGTGTCGCATGAACTCAGGACGCCTTTGACCGTACTAAAAGGTTATCTGGAAACCTTGCAGGACATGGATGACGGAGAGTCGCCCTTGCTGACCACCTCGTTTCAGCAAATGCAGGGACAGACTGATCGTATGCAGCATCTGGTCGATGATTTGCTGTTGCTGACACGACTGGAAACCCGGCAGAAGAAAACCGAGTGCGTTAATATCCCCGCTTTATTAATCCAGATCTGCAAGGAAGCGGAGAGGTTGCACGGCAATGTTTCTTCCCGGATCGAATTAACCCTGGAAACGGATAAACATATCGCCGGCGAAGAGCATGAATTGCGTAGCGCCTTCACCAATTTGCTGGGCAATGCACTTAAATATTCGCCCGAAGATTCGGTAGTAAAAGTGCGCTGGTATCGGTCCAACGATAGTATCGTGCTGGATGTTGAGGATCAGGGCGAAGGTATTGCGGCGACCGATATTCCCCGCGTGACCGAACGATTTTACCGGTCTGAAGTCAAGCGCGTTAAGAAGGTGGGCGGCACCGGGCTGGGCTTGGCTATCGTCAAACATGTGTTGATGCGGCATGACGCCAAGTTAAATATAGTCAGTGAATTGGGGAAGGGCAGTTGTTTCAGTTGTTATTTTCCGGTTAAGCGGGTTTGCAATTAACCGAGTCATGCCCGACACGTTATGACGGCAGTGCGCCGCATGCCTTACCCGATCGAACTTAGACATCCTCACGATTCGCTATTTACCCCGCCTAAACAGTCCGCTTGAAAACAAGCGGACTACCCCCCATGTTAGCAGTAACTTAAAAAACTCCCAGATGAGGCAAATATTATGCGTATGGACAAATTAACCAGCATGTTTCAAACGGCTTTGGCGGATGCACAGAGCATGGCCTTGGGCAAAGACCATCAATTCATCGAGCCGATCCATCTGATGATGGCCTTGCTGGATCAACAGGGCGGCAGCATCCGGCCGCTACTGGCCCAGATGGGTACCAACACGCAGTTGCTGCGTACCGAGCTGGTTAGAGAACTAGAGCGTATTGCAACGGTCAGCGGCTCCGGCGGCGACGTGCAGATTTCCAATGAATTATCACGCTTGTTGAACTTGACCGACAAACTGGCGCAAAAACGCAATGACAAATTCATCTCCAGCGAGCTGTTTTTATTGGCGGCTTTTGATGAAAAAGGCTTGCTCCAGGACTTGCTTAAAAAAGCCGGCGTCACCAAGCAGGCTGTGGAAAAAGCCATCGATGCAATGCGCGGCGGCCAGCCGGTCGATGATCCTAATGCCGAAGAGCAGCGTCAGGCCTTGAAAAAATACACCATTGACCTGACCGAACGCGCGGAACAGGGCAAGCTTGACCCGGTGATCGGACGGGATGATGAAATCCGCCGCACCATTCAGGTTTTACAGCGCCGCACCAAAAACAATCCGGTGTTAATCGGTGAACCGGGCGTAGGCAAGACGGCGATTGTTGAAGGTCTGGCGCAACGCATCGTCAATGGCGAAGTGCCTGAAGGCATCAAGGGCAAGCGGGTATTGGCTTTGGATATGGCGGCATTGATTGCCGGCGCCAAGTTTCGCGGTGAATTTGAAGAACGCCTGAAAGCGGTGTTAAACGATCTGGCAAAGCAGGAAGGGCAGGTGATCTTGTTTATCGACGAGCTGCACACCATGGTCGGCGCGGGCAAGGCCGAAGGCGCAATGGATGCGGGCAATATGCTGAAACCGGCGCTGGCGCGCGGCGAATTGCATTGCGTCGGCGCTACGACGCTGGATGAATACCGCAAATACGTCGAAAAAGATGCGGCCCTGGAGCGCCGATTCCAAAAGGTGCTGGTTGATGAACCGTCAGTTGAAGACACTATCGCCATCCTGCGCGGCTTGAAGGAAAAATACGAAGTGCATCACGGCGTCGATATTACCGACCCGGCCATTATTGCGGCGGCAAACCTGTCCTATCGCTATATCGCCGACCGGCAGTTGCCGGACAAGGCTATCGACCTGATCGACGAAGCGGCCAGCCGTATCCGCATGGAAATCGACTCCAAACCGGAGGAAATGGACAAGCTGTACCGGCGTTTGATTCAGTTAAAGATTGAGCAGGTGGCGCTTAAAAAAGAAAAAGATGCCGCCTCCAAAAAACGCCTGGAAATTTTGGAAGAGGAAATCGCCGACCTGGAAAAAGAATATTCCGATCTGGAAGAAATCTGGAAAGCCGAAAAAGCATCGTTGCAGGGTTCGGCATCGATCAAGGAAAAGCTGGAACAGGCCAAAACCGAGCTGGAAGCGGCCAGCCGCGCCGGTGATCTGGCGAAGATGTCCGAGTTGCAATACGGCATTATTCCGGCGCTGGAAAAACAGCTGCATTCAGCCGCACCGGCCGAAGCGCAGAAAATGACCTTGTTGCGCAACAAGGTTACCGAAGAAGAAATCGCCGAAGTGGTGTCGAAATGGACCGGCATTCCGGTGTCGAAAATGATGGAAGGCGAGCGCGACAAGCTGCTGCACATGGAAGAGCAGCTCAGCAAGCGGGTGATCGGTCAGGAAGAAGCGCTGAAAGCGGTCAGCAATGCGATCCGCCGTTCCAGAGCCGGGTTATCCGATCCGAACCGTCCGAATGGCTCGTTCCTGTTTTTGGGGCCGACCGGCGTCGGCAAAACCGAGCTGTGCAAGGCGCTGGCCGAGTTCATGTTCGACACGCCCGATGCGATGGTGCGCATCGACATGTCCGAGTTTATGGAAAAGCATTCGGTGGCGCGTCTGATCGGTGCGCCTCCGGGCTATGTCGGTTATGAAGAAGGCGGCTACCTGACCGAACTGGTCAGGCGCAAACCGTATTCGGTCATCTTGCTGGATGAGATTGAAAAAGCCCATCCCGACGTGTTCAACATCCTGTTGCAGGTGCTGGATGACGGCCGCTTGACCGACGGGCAGGGCAGAACGGTTGATTTCAGGAACACCATCATCGTGATGACCTCTAACCTCGGTTCGGATGTGATTCAATCGCTGTCCGGCGAGGCGCTGTATTCGGTGATGAAAAACGCGGTCATGGACATCGTCAGCACCAAGTTCCGGCCTGAATTTATCAACCGGATCGATGAGGCGGTGGTCTTTCATTCCTTGGGCCGAGGACAGATTCGCGCTATTTCCGGCATTCAAATCGATTACTTGCGTAAACGTTTGCAGGATCGCGAAATCGGTTTTGAGATTTCAGAAGAAGCGCTGGATTTGTTAGGCGAGGCTGGCTTTGATCCGGTTTACGGCGCAAGGCCGATGAAACGGGCTATCCAGCAACAGCTTGAAAACCCGCTGGCTCAGAAGATACTGGCAGGCGATTTTGTCGCCGGAGATACCATCAAAGTCGATGTTGAACATGAGACGTTGCGGTTTTTGAAGGGTTAAGACGTAATGCTTTGAAGCCGGACGGGGCATGTTACCCCGTCCGAAACGTAGGGCGTCGTTTAAGTGTCAGAGTATTGCTGAAACGTTAGGAGCGGGGTTGCAAACCCCGCTCCGCTTGAGAAAATAAACGCAAATCACCTTAAAACTTCAAAACACATTGGTACAGGATTCCCTAACTTCCTTAAGCTCTACAGCAATTTCCCGACGCATACGGAAATCCCGCCTCGTGTGAGCAATGTTGTAAGGAATATTAGGGTTTTTTTCATACTTTACGGCGGTACGGATAATACCTATCCATTGCCGGTCATTATCTTCCATTTCTTTAAAGCGATTACGAATGCGCTCCAGTTCCTGATTACAATAGGTGATAAAGCCGGCCGCATAAAATACGCTGTTTTTCAGGTAATCCAGCAAAGCCGTCAAATCGCCATTAATTTCAGCAACAACCGCTTCAAAATTGTCCGGCTCATTGACTGACATATTTTCCGGTTCTTCGGCAGCTTTTTTGGCTGGGGGCATCGCTTCAGCAGCAACCGCATTAACAATATCTTGTATCACTTGACTTTTGGCAGGCGGCTTTTCCGCCACTTTGGCGCGGCTGCCGGCTGCGCCGCTTTGGGTTAATTTTGTCCACAATCCGTAACGTAAATAATGCGTCAGGCCGCCTTCGTGCTTAGCTTTATCGTCGCCCTGATAAAATGCTTCCAGGGTTTTTATTTCGGCAGCCCGCTCATTTAACAACCGTTCCCTTGCGTGCAAGGGTTTGGCGATAAATGCTTCAACGGCAACCCGGCTAAAGCGTAAAAACAGCACTTGAAAACCGTGACGGATACGCGCTTGCTCAAGGTTTTCATCAACATCGGAATGCAGCAGGGTTTTGCGTACTTCTTCGGTTTCCCACAGCAGGCTTTGAGTTTTAAACGCAATTTGGTCGATAAGCGCCTGTAGCGCTTGCGCCAACTGATCGGTCAGCTCCGTCTCAAATTTTTTCTGGATTTCCCGAAATAATTCCTCGCGAATTTTGTAATTGCCCTCGCGCGGGTCAGGCATGGAGATCGTACCGCCTGCCGTGTAAATTCGTTTTAATTCATCCGGCTGGGCTGTGGTCAGATTAGTGAGCAAAAATTCGATTTTTTCATCGTAAGCGACATGCAGAGCGGCCAGTTCAAAATGTTCCGAACCCACCGCATCGGCTTCTTTGCGGCCCTGAATAACCTCGGCATACCAGGTGTCGAAATCTTTTTTGATGCGTTGCCATTCGCGGCCCCACCACTGATTAAAATCTTTGCCGAGCAAATCGTCTTCTTGGATTTCGGTTTCATCAAATACACCGTAAATCGGTTCAAGCTTAAGCAACACTTCATTGGCAATTTGTCGAATACCGCTAACCAACGCATCGCAACGCCTTTCCAAAACGCCCGAACGCTCGTGGTCGATGTAGTAATTGATTGATTCTTTTAAAGCAACCATGCCGTCGTTAATGCCAAGCTTTTTCATTTTAGCTTTATCGTCAGCGTTTTTAGTGCGTCTTAGGGTGTCTTCGGAAGGGATGCCGAACTCGACCAAATGAGCGCGTGCGCAAACCGGGATCAACCGGCGCTCAGGCACTGATGGCCAATAGCTGCGGTGCTTGGTATAAGTCTCCTTGAAATCGATCTGGTCATCCATGGCGTCGGCTTGGGTCAGCACCACAAACACCTTGTCAGACACTTTTACACTGGGGTCTTCGGAATCGGCAATGACCAGCATTTCTTTTTCAGGGCCGGTGATGGACGGCTGCTTCATTTCCTTGGCGTAAATAATGGCATCGCAGTTTTTTAGCCGCTCGGTCGCTTGCTCGGCATGCATTAAAATGCCGGAGTTAAAGCCCGGCACATCATGGAAAATAATGTCTCGGTCGCTGCGCAAACGCACGGTTTTCAACTGAATGCGCTTAATAGCAAGGGATTGGGCCCGGTTTTTAAACACGGCCGACTGTAATTGCTCGCTGATTTCGCCAATATCGACAAAGTGTTGGCTAAAGCCGCTCTTCTGTTTTGAAAACACCGAAATCTCGCTAAGATGTTTTTCCGTATCATCAAAATCTTCTTGTATTTCTTTGCGCTCGCGTTCGCTTAAAATGCCTAACAGCGCATCACGCCGCTGCATTTGAAGTTTGCCGATTTCTTCTTTGCTGTAATATTGTATAAACAGCAGTTGATCTTCTTCGGTTTGGGCAGACCATATTTCTGTACTGGTGAAGGTACAGCGCTCACGCGCAGACGGCAAAATTTCCTGCCCTAGCCAGGCATTCAGTAACGCGCTTTTGCCTGCCTTTTCTAAGCCAATCACAGCGACCTCGAAACGGTTGGTATGCAGGCGCTCCAATTGCCTGTTTAATCGCGGCCGCTCAATATTGAGTCGTCTTAGCAGATCAGGGGGAATATCCACGCCGGTCTTATTGCTCAAAGTAATCAGTTTATCTGCCAATACCGATGTTTTTTCGAGTCTGGCCAATTGTTTTTGACAGGTTTCTAACCAAGTAGTCATAAATATTCCGAAATTACCAAAGAGATGAGACGAATTAAATTACCATAGTTTACCGCATTGCGAATTGCCTCAGATAAAAAACCGGTAAAACGCAATCTGCAGGGCGTCAACAGCCTGGCGTATGCGGGCTCAAGGCATGACAAGGCTGATTATTCGGCGCATTGCCCTACACCAACATCAACTCCTGCAACACCTTAATCTCGTCCCTGATCTTCGCCGCCTGCTCGAATTCAAGATTTTTTGCATGCTGATACATGGTGTCTTCCAGTTGTTTCAGTTTTTTGCTCGCCTGCTTGGGGGTCATGGCTGCTTTATAGTCGGCCGGGAATTCAGCTACCTTGTCTAGCAGTTTATTGGCGCTGGTCATGCCTGCGCCGGGTATCGAGACTTGCATAATATCGGTGACCGACTTGAAAATAGTCTTCGGCTCTATGTGGTGCTCGATATTGAACTGGTGCTGTTTTTCACGGCGACGGTCGGTTTCGTCTATCGCCTGTTGCATTGATTTGGTGATCTTGTCACCGTACAAAATAGCCTTGCCGTTGACGTTTCTCGCCGCCCGGCCGATGGTTTGCACCAGCGATACGACCGAACGCAGGAAGCCTTCCTTGTCGGCATCGAGTATCGCAACCAGCGACACTTCCGGTATATCAAGCCCTTCGCGCAGCAGGTTGATGCCCACTAGCACATCGAACTGTCCCAGCCGCAAATCCCGGATGATTTCGACCCGTTCCACGGTATCGATGTCGGAATGCAGGTAACGCACCCGCACCCCGTGTTCCATCAAATATTCGGTCAAATCTTCCGACATTCGTTTGGTGAGCGTGGTGACCAGCACCCGCTCTTTTACGACAACGCGTTTGTTGATTTCCGATAACAAATCATCGACCTGAGTGGTGGCCGGGCGCACTTCCACGACCGGATCAAGCAAGCCGGTCGGCCTGACCACCTGCTCGGCAAACACGCCTGAATGCTCCCTTTCGTAGGGCCCCGGCGTTGCCGATACGTAAATCCGTTGCGGCGCTTTCAGCTCAAACTCATTAAACATCAATGGGCGGTTATCCAGCGCGGAAGGCAGCCTGAAACCGTATTCGACCAGCGTTTCCTTGCGCGACCGGTCGCCCTTGTACATCGCGCCGATTTGCGGCACGGCGACGTGGCTTTCATCAATAATCACCAGCGCATTGTCGCGCAGGTAATCGAACATGGTCGGCGGCGATTCGCCCGCGCTTCTGCCGGACAGGTAGCGGGAATAGTTTTCGATGCCGGAGCAATAGCCGACTTCCAGAATCATTTCAATATCGAACAGCGTCCGCTGTTCCAGCCGCTGCGCTTCGACCAGTTTATCCAGCGAGCGTAATTGTTCCAGACGCTCCTTGAGTTCCACCTTGATCGCGTCAACCGCTTCCAACAGCTGCTCGCGCGGCGTCACATAATGGCTTTTCGGGTAAATCGTGTAGCGCGCCAGCCGCCGGATGATTTCGCCGGTCAGCGGATCGAATAACGACAGGCGTTCCACCTCGTCATCGAACAACTCTATCCGTAACGCCTCGCTGTCCGACTCGGCCGGGAACACGTCGATGACCTCGCCGCGCACCCGGTAGGTTGCCCGGCGCAAGTCGATGTCGTTGCGGGTGTATTGCATTTCCGCCAGTCGCCGCAGGATGTCGCGCTGGTTAATCATGTCGCCCTTGACCAGATGCAACACCATCTTGAAGTACGATTCCGGCTCGCCCAATCCGTAAATCGCCGAAACCGTGGCGACGACGATGGTATCGTCCCGTTCGATTAACGCTTTGGTCGCCGACAAGCGCATTTGCTCGATATGCTCATTGATCGCCGCATCTTTGTCGATGAAGGTGTCGGACGCCGGAACATACGCTTCCGGCTGGTAATAATCGTAATATGAGACAAAATACTCGACGCTGTTTTCAGGGAAAAACTCCTTCATCTCGCCGTAGAGTTGCGCGGCCAGGGTTTTATTGGGCGCCATGATCATGGCCGGGCGCTGAACCTGGTTAATCACATTGGCGATGGTGAAGGTTTTGCCGGAACCGGTCACGCCCAGCAAAGTCTGATGCACTTCGCCGTCGCTCAAGCCCTCGACCAGGGCTTGTATCGCGGTAGGCTGGTCACCGGCAGGCTGGAATCGGCTGTGGAGTTTAAACTTCTTTTTCACTTGGATTTCTCAATGAACATAACTACTTGAATTGTTCCCATGCCGGAGCGTCATTAGCTGCATTACCACAGCGGGGCGTGAAACCGAGGTAATTCACAAAAATGGGTTAAAAAACTTAAAAGATTATCACCACGAAGACACGAAGTTTTATTTCTTCGTGTCTTCGTGGTGAATAATAAACTTTTAACGCCGGATTGTTAGTAAGCCATTATACATAGGGTATAATTCGCTTTACCTTTGACATTGATTTTACACGGGGAAACATGAGCATCAAACTTTCTAACAGAGTCCAGGCAGTTAAACCATCACCTACGTTGGCGATTACCGCCAGAGCCGCGCAAATGCGTGCGGCGGGCAAAGACATTATCGGCCTTGGCGCCGGTGAGCCGGATTTTGACACCCCGGATCATATCAAGGCTGCGGCAATTAAGGCTATTGAAAATGGTCATACCAAATACACCGCAGTCGACGGCATAGCCAGCCTGAAAAAAGCCATTATCGCCAAGTACAAGAACGATAACGGTCTTGATTATGAAGCCAAACAGATTCTGGTTTCCTGCGGCGGCAAGCAAAGCTCATTCAATTTGACCCAAGCCCTGCTTAACGCAGGCGATGAAGTCATTATTCCCGCGCCGTTCTGGGTTTCCTATCCCGACATGGTGTTACTGGCTGACGGCGTGCCGGTTATTATCGAAACCACTCAGGCACAAAATTTTAAAATTTCGCCCGAACAACTGCGCAAAGCCATTACCGATAAAACGCGGCTGATCTTTATCAATAGCCCGTCGAATCCGTCCGGCGTTGCTTATAGCTTGGAAGAGCTTAAAGCGCTGGGCGACGTGTTGAAGGATTTCCCCAACATCATTATCGCCACCGATGATATGTACGAACACATCCTCTGGAAGAAGGGCACGTTTGTTAATATTTTAAATGCGCATCCCGAGTTTTATGACCGCACTGTGGTCATGAACGGCGTATCCAAAGCCTATTCGATGACTGGCTGGCGTATCGGTTATGCGGCAGGTCCTGCGGATTTGATTGAGGCGATGACCACTATCCAGTCGCAAAGCACCTCCAATCCGACCTCGATTTCACAACATGCCGCCGAAGCCGCGTTAACCGGCGATCAAAGTTTTATCGACAATATGTGTATTGAATTTAAAAAGCGCCATGATTATGTCGTTGCCGAACTGAACAGCATTGACGGCGTTGAATGTCTTGAAACCGACGGCACGTTTTACGTGTTTCCTAACGTGGAAAAGCTGATTGCCAGACTGGATAACATCAATGATGATCTTGGCTTTTCGGAATATTTGATCGAAGAAGCCGGTGTTGCGTTGGTGCCGGGTTCTGCGTTCGGCACGCCTGGGCATATCAGAATTTCGATAGCCACCAGCATGACGAATCTGCAAAAAGCTATGGAGCGGATTAAGAAGGCGATTTAAGTCTTTTGTAGGGGTAAGGAGTGAACTTTAACAAACATGTAGGAATGCTACTTTGCCCCTATGAACAGTCAACCAACGACCGATTATTTTCGTAATGACATTTTGCTTAAGCGTCCGTATCTACAGCTTGAATGGTGTCAAGCGGCGCTACTAAACCCGGTTCGCCGGGAGATTCAACCTGACGGGCGCATTCGCCATTGGGTGTTTGTACCTGAGTTGGACAAATATTTACGGGTGGTAACGTTGAGTGATGGCGTTACCCTGCATAATGCTTTCCCAGACCGGAGATTTAAACTATGAAGCTAAGCTACGATAAAGAAACCGATTCGTTGTACATTCATCTATCCAATACGCCGTCAGTGGATTCCGATGAAGTCGCTGATGGTGTAGTTCTGGATTTTGACGGCAATGGCACGCTGGTCGGAATTGACGTGCAACACGCCAGCGAAAAGACCGATATTCAATCCGTGTCATTATTGCATTTGCCTTTACATGATTTGCAGGCGGCTTGAGGTTAAAAGATACGCACAGCGTACCATGGCTACCCATCCTACGCGCTTATCATTAGCCTTACGATGAAAATATGAAATTTGAATTGAAACCATATAATCGTGACTTAAGTGATGATGACTTGCTTAATGATCTTCGTTTTGTTGCTCAACAACTCGCCAAGGATTATGTGACTAAAGATGAATACAATAAGCAGGGGCGTTTGTGTTCTGCCACATTCCAAAAGAGATTTGGCTCTTGGGGAAAAGCCAACGAACTTGCAGGATTGAGAAGAATTATGAATTTCCAAGCAACATCTCAAGATTGTGTCGCAGACATAAAACGTGTTGCTGCTTTATTGGGGTCAGATTGCATCACAGCAGAAGATTACAAAATCTATGGAAATTTCAGTCTTCCCTTGATTTCCAAACGAGTTGGATCATGGAAAAGTGCAATTGAGAAAGCCGGGTTAAGTCTTTCATTACATTATAATAATTATATTACTAATGATGAATTGTTCGAAAACCTTGAGCAACTCTGGGAGAGACTTGGAAGGCAACCAGCCAAAAAAGATTTCTTTAAACCGTTATCACGTTATTCTTATTCCACTTACCCTCGCAGGTTTGGTTCCTATAGAAAAGCCTTAGAAGCCTTCGTTTCATCATTTCAAAATGAGACGGCTGAACAAAAAGAACAAATAACCGTTGCCAATCAAAACGGATTATCTGTAACTACAATTCATAAAACTTCAAGAACCGTGTCTTGGCGAATAAGATTTTTAGTTATGCGTCGAGATCATTTTAAATGTTGTTTTGATGGAACTAGTCCAGCTACACATCCAGGTACTATCCTAGTAGTAGACCATATCAAAGCTTGGGCGGAAGGTGGAGAGACAGTAATGGAAAATCTGCAAACTCTATGTCAGACATGCAATGGTGGCAAGAGTAACCTACCCATGAATGAAGAGTAAAGAAAAGGCTAACCAAGGTATCTACCGAGCTTACCAACTCTCCGTATATCTATAGAAAGCCACGGTTTCGCAGGCACAACAAGCGAGACAGGGTATTACCTCGCTCCACCTTCGATGTCTAACATGGCAGTGGTTTCATCTATGTGTTGCTGTGCGGCAATATCCCGTTCGTTAGTGGCATCCAAACGGTTGAAATCCACTCTACCGTCAGGCAGTGACGCCGGATTTTCAGGATCAATACATATTCTTATTGTGTTCATGTTGATTTCCCACGTTGATTAGCATTTGAGAGTGCGCAATTTGCGTGTAACGTTTTTTTTCAGTTTCTACATTATCAATACTTACGGCGCTATCGCTTTCAACGTATTCAATAATGGCTTTTTCTTCGGCAGAAGATTTAGCTGTGGTGCTTGGCTCCTTCCAAGCATTTCTCTTGGCTTTAGATAAGTCCAAGACATTTTGAATGTCATCACCCTCATCAAAATTCTTGTCAAATTCATTAGCTTTCATATAAGACTACCTCTTCTTTTCGTGATCTGCGGACAGATATAATTCTAAAGCTAAGCAAACGGGCATGAGCCGCTTAGATTCCTACCAACTCCCCGTATTTTCCATAGAAACCCACGGTTCCGCAGGTGCCAGCGGCGCGCCTTTTTGTAAAAGCTCGATAGAAATATTATCCGGCGAGCGTATAAACGCCATATGCCCGTCACGCGGCGGACGGTTGATGACTACTCCTGCATCCATCAATTTTTGGCAGGTTTGATAAATATTATCGACTTCAAAAGCCAGATGACCGAAGTTGCGCCCGCCCTGATAATCTTCGGTATCCCAGTTATAAGTCAGCTCCAGCAATGGCGCATGCATCTTTTTGGCTAGCTCGGCATCCTGCGGCGCATGCAGATAGACCAGCGTAAAACGCCCGGCTTCGCTGTCCATCCTGTGGCTTTCGGCCAGCCCCAGTTTGTTGCAATAAAAATCGAGGGATTCGTTCAGGTCACGGACCCGAACCATAGTGTGTAGGTAACGCATAGCGATGGTCTCCTTCAAGATAGAATTAAATAACTCCAGCCGTGCCGGTTAATCCTCCAAGGCATGGCCGCAGTGTTTGCAATAATCGGCATCGAAATCATGCCCGGTCTGGCCGCAAGCGGGACAGGCGTCATTCCTGACTTTTCCCGCCGTGTACGTCCTGATCAACTCGGCGCTATAGATGCCGGTGGGCACCGCAATAATGCCATAGCCCATGATCATGATCGTCGAAGCGAGCAGTTGGCCCAGCGGCGTTTGCGGCGAAATATCGCCATACCCGACTGTCGTCAGCGTCACAATAGCCCAGTAGACCGATCTCGGAATACTGGTAAAACCGGCTTCCCTGCTTTCCACGACATACACTAGCGAGCCGAACACAATCACGAGCATGAATACAGCATAAAGAAACACCATGATTTTACGCGAGCTTTTATGCAATGCCGCCATCATAACCTCAGCTTCGTCCATGTAAGCCGACAGTTTAAGGATACGAAAAACCCGCAGCAGCCGTAAAATGCGTATCGCGAGCATGGCCTGGGTGCCGGGAAACAGTAGAATCAGGTAGCTGGGCAGTATCGAGATCAAATCGACCAGGCCAAAGAAGCTTTTGAAATACAGCCAGGGCCGGCGAACGCTGATCAAGCGCAAGCCGTACTCCAGGGTAAACAGCAGCGTAAATAGCCATTCAATAATATATAAGGCTTGCGCGTACCGGTTTTGGATCGCTTCGACGCTATCGAGCATGATCACAATCACGCTGAGCACGATGCTGATGCTCAAAACGACATCGAACGCCTTGCCCATCGGCGTCTCGGAGCCGAAAATAACCGTATTGAGCGATTCCCGCCACGGCGATAGCGTTTCGCCGTCGTTATAATAAGGGTCTGTCGTTATGGGTGCTTCTTGTGTACGCATGACTTTTTAGATTTGCCCGTATCTGAAACAATCGATTGTATGATCATTGACCATGCCGGTCGCCTGCATGTAAGCATAACAAATGGTGCTGCCGACAAATTTAAAGCCGCGTTGTTTAAGGTCTTTGCTCATCGCATCGGATTCCGGCGTAGAGGCGGGAATATCTGCGTGAGTTTTGCGCGCATTGCATAGCGGCTTGCCGCCGACAAACTGCCAGATATAGCTATCGAAATTCGCAAATTCCCGCTGAACTTTTAAAAAAGCCTGTGCGTTGGTGACGGCCGCATTGACCTTCAACTTGTTTCTTACGATGGCCGGGTTAGCCAGCAGCGCGTTGATTTTTTGGTCATCGTAACCTGCAACCGTTTCGGCATCAAAATTATCGAAGGCTTGTTTGTAGCCGTTGCGTTTGTTCAAAATGGTTGACCAGCTTAAACCCGCCTGTGCGCCTTCAAGAATAAGGAACTCAAACAGCAGTCGGTCGTCATGCACCGGTACGCCCCATTCAAGATCGTGATATTGCTCTTCAGACGGACTGGACAGCGCCCATATGCATTTTTTCATTGGTGACTCTGATGTTAAAGTTTAAGTGCTGGTTCCCAATCTTCGGGGACCGTGAACTAACGTATCTTTCACATCCCTGTGTTCTGGATCCCGGCAATCCCTGCCGGAATGACGCGTTTACGCGGGTTCCCAAACTGAGTTCCCAAGCTTGAGCTTGGGAACTAGCGCAAACTTCGTGCCTTCGTGGTTTTATGCTTTATGGCCCGTTGATAGCTGCATTGTTGACAATACCCACCTCAAACCGCATCATCAATCCACGTTATCCGCTGACTATTTTAACCCATGAGTAATGACACCCTGCAAATTCGCCGTATCGCTATCGATACTTATCATGAAAACGTCGCTTACCTGCATCGCGAGTGCGGCATTTACCGGGCTGAGGGTTTTCAGGCACTGTCTAAAATTCTGGTTAGCACCAACGGTTCCAAGGTGCTCGCGGTTCTTAACGTAGTTGATGACAGCTCCATCGTTCAGCCGGGAGAACTGGGCCTGTCCGAACAGGCATTCGCGCAGCTCAACGTCGCTGAAGGCTGTCTGGTCACCGTCAATCATGCGGAAGCGCCGAAGTCGATGGATGCGGTGCGCCGCAAAATCAACGGCGAACGTCTCGATCAGGAGGACTTTATCAGCATAACCACCGATATTGTCGAAACCCGCTACTCGAAAATGGAAATGGCCGCATTTCTGGTCGCGACCGGGCAAAACAATCTGGATCGTGACGAACTGTTTTTTCTTACCCGCGCCATGCTGCAATCCGGCGACACCATGAATTGGCATGAATCGCTGGTCGCCGACAAACATTGCATCGGTGGCATCCCCGGCAACCGCACTTCGATGCTGGTGGTGCCTATCGTTGCCGCGCACGGCATGTTGATACCGAAAACCTCCAGCCGCGCGATCACCTCACCGGCGGGGACGGCCGATACCATGGAAGTACTGGCCGAAGTCAATCTGACGCCGGACCAGCTGCACGACATCGTGCGCAAGGAGCGCGGCTGTTTGGCCTGGGGCGGCACGGCGAAACTCGCACCGGTCGATGACATGCTGATTTCCGTCGAGCGCCCGTTGGGCATCGATTCGCAGGGACAAATGGTGGCGTCGATCCTGTCCAAAAAACTGGCCGCCGGTTCCACGCATCTGCTGATCGATATTCCGGTCGGCCCCACCGCTAAAGTGCGACATATGAACCAGGCGCTGGCTTTGCGTAAACTGTTTGAATTTGTCGGCGACCGGCTCAATATTCATCTGGAAGTGATGATTACCGACGGCCGCCAGCCGATAGGGCGGGGCATAGGCCCGATACTGGAAGCTCGGGACATAATGCAGGTATTGCAAAACGATCCTGATGCGCCGTTCGATTTGCGCCAGAAGTCTTTGCAGCTGGCAGGGCGAATCATTGAGTTCGATCCCGATGTGCGCGGCGGACAAGGCTATGCCATTGCCCGCGACATACTCGAATCGGGTCGGGCCGGCGCTAAAATGAATGCATTGATTCAGGCGCAAGGCGCAAAAACGATAGACCTGCACCCCGGCAGCCTTTGTCATGAGGTTGTTGCCTGCTGCGACGGCGTAGTCACGAGTATCGACAACTTTCAAATGGCCAGAATCGCCCGGCTTGCCGGTGCGCCGATGATGAAAAAAGCGGGCGTCGATTTGTTAAAGAAGCTGGGCAACCCGGTAAAGACGGGTGAAATCTTATACCGCATCTATGCCGAATTCCCCGCCGATTTTAAATTCGCCCAGGATTTAGCCGCACAAAATAATGGCTACACGATAGGCAGCGAAGAACAGATTATCAAGTCGCTGATTGCCTTTTAACTTCCCATGATGATACTCGCCTTTCCCGACTATATAAGTCAGGCACAACGCCTGGCGTTCCGGCTTGCCGCACCGCTGGCGGAGGTCGTCCTGCATCATTTTCCCGACGGCGAAAGTTTGATCCGTCTGCCGCCGTCACTGCCGGAACACGTTATTGTTTGCCGCAGCCTTAATCAGCCCAACGACAAATTGATTGAACTGTTGCTATGTGCCACCACCGCGCGGGAGTTAGGCGCCAAACGCCTTACTCTGGTTACGCCTTATTTAAGCTATATGCGCCAGGACATCGCCAATCAGCCCGGCGAGGCGGTCAGCCAGCGCATCGTCGGCAAGCTGCTTGCCGACTTGTTCGACGATGTGCTGACCGTAGATCCGCATTTGCACCGTATCTCGGCATTGACCCAGGCGATTCCGATTAAAAACGCGATCAGCCTGACCGCCGCCGATGAAATCGGAACTTTTCTGAAACAACAATTCAACCATGCGCTACTGTTGGGGCCGGACTGCGAATCGAAACAATGGGTTGCCGCTATCGCCGAAAACATCGGTTTCGATTACGCCATTGCCAAAAAAAACCGGCTCGGCGACAAACAGGTTGAAATGAGTTTGCCGGATGGCGATTACCGAAACAAACCGGTGATCATCATCGACGACATGGCCAGCACCGGCAGGACGCTGGCTAAAGCGGCCGGACTGCTGCAAGCCGCAGGCAGCAAGGACATTTACGCGGTCGTTACCCACGCCCTGTTTTGCGGCGATGCTTATGCCCATATCCTTAAAGCCGGGGTCAAAACCATCTGGAGCACCGACAGCATCGATCATCCGAGCTCATGCATTAAGCTCGACGCTCTGCTGGCGGACGCGATTAAGGCAATTACTCGATAAAGCGTTGACTGCTGAGTCGGGCGTGCCGTGCGCGACTGCTCCGTCTAAATCTAACGCCCTATGGCGCGCGCGGCACGCCCTACATGAAGTAATATGCACGATACTTTTAATCACTGCTATTAGTTGATAAAGCGTTGACAGACCTAAGACCAGTTAATAGACTGAGGCCTTTTTTACAGCAACGATAGACTGCAAGCTTGCCGAACATTGTTCACCCCGATTTAACCACTTTAACAGGACTCATTTATGCGCATTAAAAACTGGCTGATTGCCGCCTTATTTCTCGTATCACCCTCGCTCTATGCACATACCGGAGGCCATATCGAACACAGCTTGATGAGCGGCTTACTGCATCCTTTAACCGGCATCGACCATTTGCTGGTATTGCTGGCGGTTGGCTTGATTGCGGCCAAGCAGGGCGGCAAAGCGGTGTTTGCATTTCCCGCTGTTTTTCTGGCATTGATGGCTGCCGGAGCCTTGCTTAACGCTTATGCAGTGCAAATTCCGTTTGTTGAATCGTTAATCGCCTTATCGCTGGTGGTGTTTGGCTTGCTGGTCACTATCAGTCAAAAACAACGCGCTAAAATACTCTTTCTGGGCGTATCATTTTTCGCCGTATTCCACGGCTATGCGCATGCCGCAGAAATTCCGGCCGATTCCAGCGCCGTCATGTACTTCTCGTCGTTAATGTTGATGAGTCTGGCCATTTGCCTGGGCGGTTGCGTAATGGGTCTGAGCACGGGTAAACGCATGAACACCCTGTTTTCATTGGTATGCTTAAGCAGCGGCCTGTATTATTTAGCCGCCGGTTAGTCAGCCGGTTACGAACAAGATTGTGCCCCGCTAAATAAAGAATCCTTTAAAATAGCCAAGCCGGTAAAAGCTATTTTCCAAATACAGTCGAAAAAACTAACACCGCGTAAAATCGGGGCTACTTGTAGCCCCGCCATTTCCTAAAGCAGGATAAGTCACCTTGTGTAACACCCATAAAGAAGTTGTACCGGCAAGAATCGATTATATTGATGCTTGGCGGTTTCTGGCCGTTGTCATGGTCATTCAGTCGCATATTTTCGTTTACAGCGGCTTAAAAGTCCCCTTATTAACACCTTATTTAGACCAGCTGGACCGGCTCGGCGAACTGGGGGTTTTGGTGTTTTTTGTGATCAGCGGTTTTGTGATTTGTTCCGGCCTGGTCGCGGAGAAAGGCCGGACCGGTACGATTTGCTTACCCGCATTCTATGTGCGCCGGTTTTATCGGATTATTCCGCCGCTTTGGCTGTATCTATCCTGTCTTTTGCTGCTTAACGCAACGGACATTGTTGAAATATCGCCGCAACAAGCGCTCACCTCAGCCTCGTTTTTATGCAATATGCCGTTTCCTGACGGCTGTTCATGGTTTGCAGGACACACCTGGACGCTGGCTTACGAGGAGCAGTTCTACCTGATTTTTCCGCTGCTGATCCTGTTCGTACCCCTGATCAATAACAGTTTGCGCTTTGCTTTGGCAATAGCCGGTCTGACTATCGCCTCGGTGTTATTGAACAGGGCAGGTCATCTGTTTTTTGGCGAATATTTCATGTACTTTATTTTTCTGCTCATCGGCTGCTGTTCCGCACTGTTGCCTGCAAATATTATCAGCCGCATTCGTCAGATGCATGTTGCGGTCTGGCTAATCGTTATCGCTCTGTTGCTGATTTGCATAGGCTATGTGCCGGATGGCATCGAAAAACAGGTGAAGGTGATTTGTTACCCGGTGTTGATTCTGCTGATGGTGCTGGGTACGCCCACGCAGATTAAAGCGATTGCCCTTGTTTTTAAAAACAAACAGTTATGCTATTTAGGGCGGATTTCTTATACGGTGTATTTGTGGCAGGAATTAGTGACGGGGAATTACGTCGGCTGGTTAACCTTTGTTTACATCGCCGTTGTTTTTGGGTTCGCAATGATCTCGTATCGGTATATTGAATCTCCGTTTCAAAAAATGGCCACTTCGATGTCCAATGATTTGAAGGCCGCCGCTGTCTCCGCATCGTTAACCGGGTATAAACAAGATCGACAATACTAAACCCTCGCCCGGAAAGGCCGAGGGTTCTATGCGCTTAGCTACTCCGCTTGAGCCGCAAAACTATGCACCCACACCAGAGCGTCGGCTTCCCAGGTCATCCCGGCGTGCATTTTCAAGATAATATCCCGGTACATATCAAGACTGGGATAGCCTTCCGCCTTGGCATCGGCATCGGTCATGTCACCTAAGCGCTGACGTTTTAAATCGGTAACAACAAAAGTCATCCCGTCCAGGTTGAAAGTTTCGCCGGGCAAGCCATACACGCCATCACGACGTTGCTGCGTTTTCATTCCGGCTTTTGTCGCCTCTACCAATTTCGGATGAGTGACCAGGCGGTCTATGGAACAGGTTTTCTCTGGGTAAGCTTCCATTATTGATCCTATCTAAATAAAAAAGTTCTATTGTACACCAAGCAATCCAGGCCTGTAGCGGCGGGCATCCGCCATTGTTCATATTGCCTAAACTAATTTCGGTACGAGCCGATAATAAAATATGAGTAATTTTTATTTCAGGGGCCAAAGCTAATGATCATAAAAAGTTCCGCAATCCAGTTAAATAGCCAACATCAATTGTTGAAGAGTTCTCAGGAGTCCGAGTCGCTTCGATTTTGGAAAACCCAGGAGCAGCCGACAGACAGAAATGGGACGAGCCAAAAACAGCCGCTGACAGATGCAGTCAGTCTGAGTAAAACGGCCCAAACGCTTAAACCCGAAAAACAATCGCTCGATCTGAGTGAGGCGCCTGATGCCGAGCATGGGGTCATGATGCTGATTATAAAACAGATGGTTAGAGAGTTAACCGGCAAGGAGTTCAAGCTCTTTTCGCCGAGTGAACTGACGGCCAATGCTGATAATGTAGCGGTAACCGACGCTAAAAACGTGGAAATAGCAACAACGCCTCCGCCCGCAAGGCAGCCGCCCTCTGCGGGTTTCGGTCTTGTTTACGAGCATCATGCTTCTTACCAGGAGTCTGAAAGCGCAAGCTTTTCCGCCACAGGTTCGATCAAAACCCAGGACGGAAAAAGCATCGAGTTTTCCGTTCAATTGAATATGAGTCGCGAATTTATGATGGAAACAAATACGTCCATCACGGCCGGCGATCCCGAAAAGAAAGTCGATCCTCTCGTTATCAATTTTGCCGGCAATGCGGCGGAATTATCGCAAACCCACTTTGAATTCGATATTGATGCCAACGGCACCGCTGAACAAATCGCCACATTAAGGCCGGGCAGCGGTTTTCTGGCGCTGGATAAAAATAAGGATGGCGTTATCAATAATGGCTCTGAGCTGTTCGGGCCGAATTCCGGCAACGGATTTGCTGAGCTGGCCCAATATGACAGCGACAGTAACGGTTTTATTGACGAAGCCGATCCCATCTATAAAAGCCTAAGAATCTGGCAACGACACGAGGACGGCAGTCAGCAGCTTATTGCGCTGGGCGATAAAAACATCGGCGCCATCTACCTGGGACACGCCACCACGCCATTTCAATTACGTAGCGCCGATAACCAATCGCTGGGGGAAATTACCGATACCGGCGTTTATTTAACGGAAGACGGCAAAACCGGAACCATTCAGGAGATTAACTTGACGGTATAACAAGGAACTGCGGGATAGCGATTGTTGATATAGGTATTCGTACCAATAAATTTCATCTGCCTATTTTGTTAATCTATAAGTGACAAAGAGGGGCGGGACGCCCTGTTTTTGTCGCATTATCTCTCTTACAAAGACCACCCCCTTTTCTCTCTGGGGTGGTCTTTTTTTTGATCGGCATTGTAATCTTCCATTGTCCTGCGCGGATATATCATTCCTGAACAATCCTTAACGACCTGATCCTGTTGATAGCGGCAGCCAGTTCATATTTGCGCGGCATGGAAAGGGTGCCCGGATAATCAGGCTTCAATATGTCTAATCCGTGTTTGTTTATTTCGTCCTCCAGCCAGTCTATCCAGAAACGGATAGTCTCAGGTTCATCGCCCAACCGCTTTAGTTGAGCCCGCAGCGCCAACAGGCAATAGCCGATAGCTAGAATTTGCGGCGCTTCCGCGATTTGCGCCACCGTATCCAGGTTGACCAAATCCATGCCGTATTCCAGTTGCCTCGGTGCGTTGCGTAAGTCTTTTATGCGTTTGGCTAGGGTCTTGTTCAGGCGCCGATTGATATAGGTAGGGTCGAAATTATCGATTGCCAGGCGGCGCGACGCGGAAAAATCGGGGAGCGGTGTATCTTCCTCCGCTATCGCTCCAAGTCTGTTGCGCACCTTGGCGGTAATGTCGTCGCAACGGTAATTGTCCATCAGCAAACAGGTATCGGCTTTCTGCAAAAAATAACCCAGGCCGCCGACTACAAAAATCATCGAGACACGCTGTTTTTTCCACAGCGATCGCACCGTCGAATAAAGCGGCTTGATGGGCTCTTGCGTCGCATCCAGGATTTTTTTGATCAACTCATCGCGCACCAGAAAATTGGTTGCGCAGGTATCTTCATCAAATAGCAGCAACCGGCTGCCGCTCTCAATGGCTTCGACAATATTGGCCGCTTGCGAGGTGCTGCCGCTGGCGTTGTCGGATGAAAAACAATCGGTTTTAAGGCCATTCGGTAAGTCGCCGATAAAAGGACTGATGTCGACATCCCGAATGCTGCGCCCCTCTTCGGCCCTGATAAAAAAGGCATCCTCCCGAGTCACTACATATTCCCGTCCGTCGCCCGGAATATGCGCGTAAACCCCGGCTAAAATCGCCTGCATCAAGGTCGACTTGCCGTGATAGCCGCCGCCGGTAATGCAGGTGATGCCCTCTTTAATGCCCATGCCGGTTATGCTGCGGCCAGTCGATAAAGGAATTGTTATTTGTAGCGATGCGGGGGATTGAAAGGTTTTAACAAGCCCGGATAGAGAAGGCCTATCATCGACGCCGCTATGCCGCGGCAGTTTGGCATCATTGGCGATAAAAGCGACCAGAGCCTGCTGCTGCATAAACTGAATGATTTCGGTGCGTGTTTTTTGCACATCGACAAATTGCTGGAGCAGCGTTCGGGTCTGCTGGTCGTAGTGTTGGTAGAAAAATGTCGCGTCAACAATTGCAGTCAGTTCCCGGCTCAACATGATCCATGCCTGTTCGGCATCAAAAACGCCGCCGCCTTGCCCTTTAGCCGGCAGGCTGATGATAAAGCGCAAATAAACGGCCTTGTCATCAAACAAAACGCTATCCCTGATCAGCATCTTTTGGCTCAAGGCAATGGTGTTAAAAGAACCGCTGCCGTCTTTACCGCGATTTTGCTGCGCGAACCGGTCAATGCCGTGACGAAAGCGCCGAATCAAAAAATCGGCTACCGCCAGTTTGCACTCGGCGGTCTGCAAAAAATGCTCGGGGAGTTGACTGTCCGGTAGCGCTATTTTTACGGATGCAATGGAAGCAGGGTTAGCGCCGGGGCTACCCTGCATTTTGATAAAGCTGAGTTCAAATCGGGGGAAATGATAGGAACCGCACAGCTTCCGGATGTCCTGAAAAGACTGGTCGGCGAGAGACGAGAGTAGCGGTTGTAATTTGTTCACATTCCCTCCTGTCTTGCGGTTTTAAAAACCGGAGAAGTTAATGCGCTTTAACATCCTTTACCTGAAAGTCCAAAGCAGCAATCAACTTCATTTTCACTAAATTATCATCGATACCTAATGTTTTAAAAGCGGCTTTTATATTCATGGTTTTTAAGGCATCAACAGAACCGAACCTCAAACTAAACAGCCTGTTTTTCTTGCCTTCAGGAAAGCTATGCATTATTTCATTAATGCGATCATCGATAAGCTTCCTTGCTTTACTCAATTCCGTGGCGACTTCCGGTTTCAGCCCGGCTGATAATTGCTTGCCCGGCAATGCCCCGGCTTCAACCGGACAATCCGGCTGAAGCTTTTTGCGCATATCCGCCAATTTTTTACTTTGCCCATGAGCCACCAACAGATTACGCTCAGTAACGCTCACTTTTTGCCGGTTTGTTGCAGGGCTATCGGATGTTTTTTTCATCGATTAGAACGGGATGTCGTCATCATACGGCGCATCGAAATTGTCATGGCTAGGGCCTTGTGGGGCGGATGGCTGGCCTTGACCGGAAGATTGATAATTTTGTTGCGGTGGCTGGTTGGACTCGTTTCTTTTGCCGACCAAATCGATAATGTTGGCGTTAAGCTCCAGGCTGGTTTTAGTTGAACCGTCTTGCGCCCGATATTCACTTTGGCTCAGTTCGCCGGAGACAAATACCTGTTGGCCTTTTTTCAAATAATTTTGCAACTGTCCTTCTGCGCGCTTGCCCCACACCGCACACCTGATCCATAGCGTTTGCTGCTTATCGCCAAAGCCGATATTGTTGGCTACGGTAACGTTCAATACCGCTTGGCCTGACGGCAAATACCGGACTTCTGCATCGCGGCCCACAGTGCCGGTAAAACTAAATACGTTGCTCATTTTTTTCTCATTGGTAGTTAAATTGATAATGCGGCTATTATCGACTGGTTCCATCAAAAAGAAAAATGCAAAAGCTCGGATTGGTTTTTATTATTCCCCGATAAAGTCCTATTGCTTAATCGAAGCACTGGAAAGCCAGGCTAATTTAAGAGAGTTGCTTCAAAGATACTGTAAACGAAACTGGATGCATGCCAGCTAAAGATTGTTTTGGGTTTTGGCGCAAAATGGGTCAAGCCCAGAGTAATGATTTTTTTACTAATTTAATCAATGTATTGTTGTGCTATGCTTTCTTTTTTAGAAAGTTAAGCATTACGCACACTCATACCTTTACAACAATCCAAGCATTGCAGCTTTTATCGTAGCTGAAGTTTTGTTGGCAGCATTCAACTTAGTGACGACATTATTGATATGAAAGTTGACAGTACGCTCTGCAATATTGAGGATGCACGAGATCTCGCTAGATGTTTTGCCATCAGCCGTCCACCGAAGCACCTCTATCTCGCGGTTTGACAATGTCACATTAACTTCCTGCATCAATTTCGGCGTCAAGCACCGCGACATGCCTAAGTGCGCTACTTGGGTCAGCCAGGCCATTTTGAATTTGTTGGCATCAAGCTCTATTTCAGTGATCGGCTCATTTGAGCGCGCAAGCGTTAACATGCCGACAAACCCGTTGAAATCACGGCTGGATTGCGCCCAGCCAACGCGCAGTCCAAATGAGCACGCTTCCTCCCATAGATCACTCGCTGGACTGAATAAGTCATCTGTCCATATAATTGGCAAAAGTGAGCGCATGGCGTGTTGCACCGTGGGGTCAATTGCAAGATAATTTTTGGCTTGATATTGGGCTTGCCAAGCTGTTGGGTAATTATTAAACATCAATGTCTTTGGGTTCGTTAAGGGAAGTGGCATACGCAGGCCATAGGCGCAATGGTCAAAGCCAAGTTCCTTACTAAACGAAAGAATCGTTTGAAAAAGCTGGTGTGCGCATTGAATAGACTGCAATGCCTGAAGTTGAGTTTCTTGCCAAGCCTTCATAGATTCCTTTACGTACGAATGTCAGGTTTTGCTAGTGTTTAAGTTATGTCGTCTTCGGCCGAAAGATGCTCGCCGAAAGCGTAAGTCTGTCAGATTTGACACTATCGACAAGTATTGACTTTGTGTAGTGTGTTTTGTTTTATCTTGTTCTTAGCTTAGTTGAGAAAAACATGCATCCTGAAAATATAACTGGAGTAGATATCATCACTATTTCCCCTGATGGCTATATACGCCTAACTTTTGAAGAGTTCCGGCAAGTTTCACTTGTACATTTAATGTCTGGCCTTGATGAGGGGGATAATCTTCCTTTGGAACAGGAAGGAGCAACCTTTGCTGAGTTTACAGGCTACACTGACTGGGTCAGTGCCACCAGTCCAGCCATTAGCATTGGGTGGGACTGGATGAATCAGTTTTCTCAAGCAGGGGGAGTCTACTATAAAAGGGTGAGTAAATCGAGAAGTAATCTCATGCTGGTTGACGCGAAACAACGCGACTTAGGACCTGACAAGACTGCCGCACTGATTGAAACAGTAGTTGACGGGATTGTCTGGCAAATCGTAGTTCAAAACTATATAAGCACACGATACGCGTCATAACCTGTAAATATTGACAGTTGTTTCTAGCGGCAAAAGTCATTCAAACGTGTCCTAAGAAAGATTTTTTAGGAGAGATGTACGTAGTTACGGGTAGACCGGAAGAACTCTCGCAAGGCTGTACTCGAAACTCGCCTGCTACCGCCACAAAGTATTTGCGGAACGATTTGGCCGGCAACTTCAAACATTTAATTATACGGAACAGGACCTATTCGGCCGTTTTGCAGTAACCGTAGTGAGAAAGAAAGTTTTCGTCAAACACTGACGCACATCTTGAGCAGTTGCATGGAAGTGGGTCTGTCGTTGATCGTTGCCGACAGCACGCCCTATACGGCGAAAATACTACAAGACCTTGGCGATTTCCCTTGGATAACGCGTGTCCCGGAAACGATCGGGGAGTCGCTATTTTTGCGAAAGCTTTTATGGGCATCCCTGCCCAACAAGCGGCAAAAGCTATGCGACCGCTAATGCCTGCGGCTGCCCCAGCGGTCCTGCTTCATTCGTTGGATACCCAGCAAGGGGTATCCAACATCATTCTCGCAATGACTCGACGCGATGTCGGAAAGCCTGCATTTTCACTACGCAAAAAGCGCTTCGTGAAAACACATGCGCTATCGCTTCTGGGGACTACTCGACTCCTGTCTCGCAGCGACTGACTGCTAAGCCGCATAAATTAATCATAATGATTTCCATAATAGTAAAAAGAATGCTGTAATTTACTGCTTTTTTCGGTGGTTACTAAAAGTTGTAAATATTTTCCAAGAATATGTTTTATAGAAGAAAGTTTGCTAATAACTTTTTACCACCTTCAGTTGCGAAAGATTCAGGATGATATTGAATACCTTCGATGGGATATTTCTTGTGGCGAACTCCCATAATTACACTGCCATTTAAAGCGGCATCGATTAAGTTTTGCTTTTGCCCGGTTACTTCATCTGCGACAACTGATGTAATTTCCAGGCAGTCGGGCAAACTAGCCGCATCTACCATTAGCGAGTGGTAACGCATTACTTCAAAGTTTTGTGGCATGGAACGATACAATCCACGTTCGTCGTGTTGCACCAGTGATATTTTTCCATGCATGGGTACTGGAGCACTCACAACTTTCCCACCAAAACAATACGCAATACCTTGCATACCAAGGCAAACCCCCAGCAATGGAGTTGATTTACCGAGCTCTAATATGACATCACTGCATATCCCAAAATAATGTTTATCGCTGGGGGTTCCTGGCCCCGGTGAGATAATGATACGGTCAGGGTTAAAATCAATAACTTGATTGATAGTTATCTCATCGTTGCGTTTGACACTCACATCAAAACCAGCGAACCCAAGTTTTGCCGATAGAATTTCGCCAACGTACTGGTACAGGTTATAAGTAAAAGAATCGTAATTATCTATAATTAACACGCGCATGATTATTGTTCCTTTTCAAAGCTGGCAAGAACACTGCGCATTGCGGAAAGCTTGCGTTCAATTTCCTGATACTCGTCAGCCGGGTTAGAGTCATAGACATTGCCTCCACACGTTTGCACATAGCCGTCTTCACCATTGATAAACACTGAGCGAATGGGAATTGCAAACGTGCAATCGCCATTAAAACCAAATTGGCCAACGGCACCACCATACGGACCGCGAGGATCAGATTCTAGCTCGTTTATAATTTTAATGGCTTCAATTTTAGGCGCCCCGGATAGAGTTCCGGCTGGGAAATTTGAAGCCAGGGCAGAAAACATATCTTCCTTTTCATTCAGAATACCGACAATTTCTGAAGAAATATGCTGTACATGAGAGAAGCGTTTTATATCCATTAAACTACGGACTTTGACCGTACCATAGCGCGCTACCCGACCCAGGTCGTTACGGTGCAAATCCACTAACATATTGTGCTCAGCTATTTCTTTAGGGTCGTTTAATAATTCCCTTGCCAGTTGCATGTCTTCAATAGCATCCGCACCTCGTCTTGCGGTGCCGGCAAGCGGGAAAGTTTCCATTTCGCCATCACGTAAACGAAACAAAAGTTCTGGCGATGCTCCAATAATTTTTTGCCGATCAAACTTAAGGTAAAACATGTGCGGAGAAGGGTTTACTTCCCGTAATTTGGAATAAATATGGGTTGTGTCGCCAATGATCTTGTAGCGAGTTTTGAAGCCTACCTCACATTGAAAAATTAACCCTGATCGGATATATTCTTTAACGTTTAACACTGCTTGTTCATGCTCTTCACGAGACATTGAGTCTCCTAGGCAAGTGCATTCGGTTTCTCCAAAATCCTCTTCTTCTTGATGGAGTAAGGCCTTTATTTCTTCAATACGGTTTTTATTATAGTAATAGTAAAATATTTCACCTGTCATCTGATCGTAAACTAGCCCATCAAGATATACGCCAAATTTAAAAGGCTCGAACGATTCGCTTGTTTGAAGATTAAGTGTCGGCTCAAAAAAATTTATAGTGTCGTATCCTAAATAGCCAACTAATCCGCCCGCATACCGACGCGATATAATGTCCTGAGGAACAATTTCTCTAAGCGCATAATAAGAATTTTCACACTGATATTTTTCAGTTTTTTCTGTGCGGGTGTCGGTAATACAGAGCGTATGCTTGTCTTCCGCGTATACAATTTGAGCGGGGTCAAATCCTATAATATGATTACGGGAAACCCCGCTCTCCTCGCCAAGGGATTCGAATAAAAAACAGTGTTGATATTTTTTTTCAATTTTTCTAAATAATTCGAAAAAACAATCGTCCTCAGAAAGCTTTATATAGTTGGATTTTCCGGGTAGTTGTATTTTGGGGATGTGTTGGCTGTCCATATTAGATTTATTTATATCAGGATTGCTGCGAATATGTTGTAAGGCATTCCGTTCCAGTTCAAAAAATTTGCCGTTACGGTATGCTCTAGCTCCTCGAGTAACCGTTGCAATACCAACTTTTAATTTGGTGGCAATTTGTCGCTGAGGGGTGTTTTCTGTAAGCATCTGAAAAATTTGCAAGCGATGCTCGATGTCTTCCAGTTCTTTGGACGTCAAAATAGCTTCTAATGCAGCCCCCATAAGCTTCGGGTCGGATATGCCGCAAAGCAAATTCACTAAGTGCCGTCGATATTGTTTCTGTGTATTCATGTACTAGTATTGTAGTACGCACTATAAGCTATTGCAAATAGAGAGTTTGCAAAACAGGGAGGGACAGCGAAGCAACTTTTTTGAGTTTTTCAGCATGCGCAGCTCGAAAGCCGGGATGCCACTCCGAAACGTTTGTTCCAATTTGCCGTCGACTACCCGCAGCGGCAAAAGTAAATGTTTGAAGTGGCTACTGATGAGGGACAATGGCTTGCGTGCGAAAGCGGCCAAGAAATATAAAGCCACAACCAACAGCTCCTTGTCTGTTGCGCCCAACCTGCTATAACAAAATTTTACTGCGGATGTGCCTGACCCAAAGTGGATGTCGGACATCACTTATATTTGGACGGAAGAAGGCTGGTTGTATTTGGCGGTGGTGCTTGAGCTTTATTCCCGCAGGGTAATTATTGGTTGGGCTATCGGCGAGCGTATGACAGCCGCTTTGGTGTAATGGCATTGTGGCGTCGTCACATACCGAAGGGGCATCATGCATTCAGATCGGGGTATAGCCAGTATTGTTCTGCCGCTTATCAGAAATTTTTTAAGCTAAAAAAATCGCTTAGTTAAGTGTCCGTGAGATCCGGGCAAGAGCATTTTACGGCTTACCGTCCCATCGGACAAAGTTATTCAGTAGCGCCAATCCTGCATGCTGGCTTTTTTCTGGGTGAAACTGCACAGCAAAGATATTGTTTTTGCCGATTGCCGCGGAAATTTCTTTTCCATAATGGGCTTCACCCATCACATAGCCGCTATCATCATCCGATTCTTTTTCTACAAAAAAGCTATGTACGAAATAGAACCTTTCTTCATCGTCTATGCTATGCCACAAGGGGTGATTTCGCGTTTGTTTGACCTGATTCCACCCCATGTGAGGAACCTTTAGCTTTACGCCTTTCTCCATTAAAGGGGTGCCAAAAAAGCGCACATGACCGGGGAATAGGTCGATGCAATCCACACCGTTATTTTCTTCACTGCGGGTCATCAACGCCTGCATGCCAACACAGATTCCCAGGAAAGGGCGGTCTTGGGAAACTTCTTTTATCAGCTCTTCAAATCCTAAGCGGCGAATCTCGGACATACAATCCCGAATTGCTCCGACGCCAGGCAAAACAACCCGGTCAGCTTCCCGAATCGTTGCCGCATCAGAAGTGACCAGTACTTTTGTATTTTCAAGCCCGGAATAAGAAGCGACATGCTTAATGGCTTTGGAGATAGAATGGAGATTGCCCATTCCGTAGTCGATAATTGCTACCGTATTCATTCAGTTAACTCTAAATTAGAAATGATTAATCGGTTTCTTTCCACAAGATTATGGGGCCTGAAATACTGAAATATTCGAGTTCCCGGAAGAATAAAAGCGTTCCCTCAAAATTACGCGGTAACTATACAGTAAATCGCACTAAAAAATACAGGGCGGATTAATTATGGATGTAATCCTTGAAAATTCATTGGGCGTGGGTGCGCAAATTAAAGTCATTGGCAAAAGCTCCTCCAAAATTTAGAGCGGATGTTTGCAGCGTTGAGCAGTATGGCGGGCAGGTTGTGTTTTTCTGAGCCAATGGCGAAACTTGAGAATCGTGGTTTCGCCCGGCAAGACATCGATCGCTAACGCGGCCAAAGCCGCAAAACGGCAGACGCTGTCTATCTCATACAAGGCATCTTCTATTTGCCGACCGAGCAACTGAATCACTGTTACGTAGAGTGTATACGCAGAATGGTATTGGTTGTCGACCGCGGCGATCGGTGCCGGGATAGTGCGGTTCGATCTGTACCGATAACGAAGACCGGGCTCGACCTGTCAATGTTGACAGTTGTTTCTAGTAACCAAAATCAGTCAAATACGCCTTAAGAAACACTTTTTAGGAGGCATGATGATTCACGTTGTTACAGGTAGACAAGAAGAACTCCCACATGGGCTTTACTCGAAAGTCGCCCACTACCGCCACAAAGTGTTTGTGGAGCGACTTGGTTGGCAACTCCAAACATTTAATTATGCGGAACAAGACCAATTCGATCGTTTCGATACGGTCTACGTTATATCGCGCGACGAGCGGGGAAATATTTCCGGATGTGCTCGCCTACTGCCTACCACTCAACCTTATCTTCTTGGGGACATTTTTCCACAACTCCTCAATGGAATGCCTCCGCCAAATTCACCGGATGTTTGGGAGTTATCACGTTTTGCCGCCGTGGATTTTAATGCGAAAACATCATGCGCATTAGGGCAGTTTTCTTCGCCCATTACAATAACGTTACTTCAGGAGGCTATCGCCTACGCTGCTTCACAAGGCGCAAAGCGCGTAATCACGGTGTCACCGGTTGGCGTCGAGCGGTTGCTAAAGCGTACCGGGTTTCACTCACATCGAGCGGGGCCGCCAATGGTTGTTGATGGGCATCCGATTTTTGCGTGTTGGATTGATATTGCGGATGAGCCACAGTATTAAATTAGATATTAGTCGTGAAGATAAAAAGCACCCTCACCGAATACCTGAAGTTAACCTGACTCATAGGAATTCCAGGTTCTGTTGACGCTTTACCAATCAGTCAGAATAGAGCGTTTTGTAGGGAATGAACCGGATAAAAGTAAGCGATAAAGAGTGGGATTGTATTTTGGTCAGCTTAAAGAAATTGCCTGGAGTTCACATAGGTCTGCCGGATATCTGTAGGCAGTTTGTTAGTGCCTTTTTGTGGATATTACGTTCGGGTGGCTCAGTGGCGTATATTGCCGAAATCAGGGGCGTTTTTATGTAGGCCATGAGACTCCTGTCTCTGGCAAATATCCTTTAATATATCTCGTCCCACGATCCACCAATCTCAATTTTGCCGAGGGAGTTGAGGTTTTCGCAGATGCCAAGATGACGATGGCTCTTTTAGATCACATTATTCATCACTGCGATATTTTGGAAATCGTCAAAGATGGTGGCGCTTTTTACTGTCCGTATTGATGATGTTAGGAGTCAATTGGTCTTTGATAGTGGTGCGCAATTATCTTGTACCCCTCTTTTTCCCAAAAGGTATGTCCTCTTTCATTTGAGAGGTAGCAATTTAGCTCGCTCGCAATGCAGTCTTGTGATTTTGCGTATGCGTACACCCACGCCATGAGCTGCTTACCGAGCCCTTTTGAGCGATACTCATCCAGTATGACCATGTTATCTGGCTCGAAGTGTTTGCCGACATAGTATTTTGTCAATATCCACAACCCGCAGATACCGATTAATTTGTCATCGTCATATAAGCCTGCACATTTGTAACCCTGAGCGACCATTTCACTAAGGCGTTGCCGAAGTGTCTGCTCCGGAATCTTGGTATTTAATACGCGCAGCAAAGGGATGATAGAAAATATATCCTCGCTTGGAATTAACTGGGTAGTAATGTTGCCGTTCATTGTTCCTCCTAATCAGCAAGATACTTCATTTGACCCTACGCAAAAGCTCAAGCTTCAGTAAATGACTGCCGCTATGATTTGATTGACCGCCTTGGTGCGGTCTGACCCGAACATGGTGCGGCGGGTCTTGAGATTGTTCATTATAGTGCTGATCCAAAGGGATTTTGGCGTGTCTTTGGTTTTTACAGCTGCCAACTATGATGGCTTGGTACCGGCAACCCGCTTCGGTCATTGTAGCGAAACAAGCCAGGCCATCAAGAACCACAAATTGGACTACTACAATGCCAAGATATTGCACGCTTGTCTATTTTTGTTAAATAGATGATATTTCACTCGCATAACCGCTAAATGCCATAGCTGCCCCGAGGCTTCACAGACTCCGCAAACATACTGTCGTTGCGCAGGCGGCCTTAATGAGTTGTCTGGCAGCACAATAGCCGGAGCGGCTGATCTCCAATACCTGGCAGCTCTGTTGAACCAGCCGGTAGCTCATTTCAGTTCTCGGGCAAAGAAGGCTGAAGCCTTTTTAAAATATCGTTATCCTGCCGTAGTTGACGAATGTCCTCTTCCAATTGGCAGATACGGTACTGATCAGCAGTGAACGGCAGACCGATGCGTTTTTCGATCGTGACCTGTTTTAACCAGCGACGTACTGTGGTTTAACCCAGATTCATATTCTGGCAAACCTGACTAATACTCAGGCCTTGGTCTTTAATCATTTGTACCACTTGCAACTTGAAGTTGGCATCAAACGTTCGACGTTTTTGATTCATAGTTGAATTCCCCTGGCTTTGGTTGAGTTATTTTATCAACCTATCGGGCTGTCCGTTTTTATTAGGCCACTACAGCATTTTTGGTGATTACCCGCATTCAGCCCGTCACTCCGCATACAGGACAAAGCCATACTTTGTTCTCAAGTATCACAACATCGATAACAACTCTGCATCCAATACAACACGATCAATTTGTTTGTGAGTCATTTTTTTCTCCTGCCGCTATAACTCAGCTATCAAATGTTACTAAGGAGTCTATCGACGACTGAACCCACGTTGGTGTATCAGCTTTGCTTATGCTGGTCGTATTGCCCAGATTTAACTCTATAGACCCCAGCGTGGAAATCATCTTCAATTCTGAGGTTACTTGCTCCAACTATTCAAGCTGTTCCAGCAATTCCAACAAATCCGTTTGGTTAATATTTTTTTTAAACTTCCGCATGGTTTCGATCAGTCTATGATAAGGCGCTTGTCATGCGTTGTTGCACCAACTCAGCGAGCTGATCGGAAGGGTAGTTGAGTTATTTTGAATCGGAAATTTGCTGTTAAGGCAGCAGCGAAGCGTGAATTGAATCTTTTTGGTTTTCACTTGCCGCTGAATGGACCCTGTGTATGATCAAGGGGGCACCTTCAAAGGTAGCAAAGAAGTAGTAATGGTTTTGCGTAGGCATAAAAAAAGGAGCCAATAACTTATAAAGTTATTGGCTCCTTTGGTATTCTTTGGAGCTGGCGATGGGAATCGAACCCGCGACCGGCTGATTACAAATCAGCTGCTCTACCGACTGAGCTACACCAGCAAAGAAGCGCGTATTATACACAATAAATCTTCCTTGGCTAGTGTTTTTGTGGATTATTTTGGTTTTCTTTTCGTTTTATTTTTGTTTGCAGAATACGGTTTGCTTTTTCCGGAACGGGGATTGTCCAGTCCGGTGTATTTGGTTTTAAAGCGTTGAATTTTGTCGGGCGTTTCAACTGTGCCTTTGGGCTGAAAGGTGGGGATCAAATGCTGCTTGCCGTTGCCGATTAAATCGCTGCGACCCATGTCTTTTAAGGCTTCGCGGAGCAACGGCCAGTTCTTGGGGTCGTGATAACGCAGGAAGGCTTTGTGCAGACGGCGCTGTTTGAAGCTCTTGGGTATGGCAATGTCTTCAGCAGTTCGGCTGACTTTACGCAACGTGTCTTTGCCGGAGTGATACATGGCGGTGGCGATGGACATCGGCGAAGGCAAGAATGCCTGCACTTGGTCGGCCCTGAAACCGTTACGCTTTAGCCATAATGCCAGATTAAGCATGTCGTTATCGGTCGTGCCGGGATGGGCTGCGATAAAGTACGGAATCAAATATTGCTCTTTACCGGCTTCCTTTGAATACTTGTCAAACATTTCCTTGAAGCGGTCGTAAGTGCCCATGCCCGGCTTCATCATTTTGGACAATACGCCTTGCTCGGTATGTTCCGGGGCGATTTTAAGGTAGCCGCCAACATGGTGGGTAACCAGTTCCTTGACGTATTCCGGCGACTCCACGGCTAGATCGTAACGCAAACCGGAGGCGATAAAGATTTTCTTGATGCCGGGCAAGGCGCGGGCTCTGCGGTAGAGCTTGATCAGCGGCGTATGATCGGTATTCAGGTTGGGACAAATGCCGGGGTAAACGCAGGACGGCTTGCGGCAAGCGGCTTCGATTTCCGGGTCTTTGCAAGCCAGTCGGTACATATTGGCGGTAGGGCCGCCCAAGTCGGAAATATGGCCGGTAAAAGCGGGCGAGGTGTCGCGGATGGCTTCGATTTCCTTGATGATCGAATCTTCCGAGCGGCTCTGGATGATGCGGCCTTCATGCTCGGTGATCGAGCAGAACGTGCAGCCGCCGAAACAGCCGCGCATGATGTTGACCGAATGCTGGATCATTTCAAAGGCGGGCACGTTGGCGTTGCCGTATTCTTTGTGCGGTACGCGGGAATAGGGCAGGTCGAACACGCCGTCCATTTCCTTGGTGGTCAGCGGAATCGGGGGCGGGTTAATCCATACTTGCCGGGAACCGTGCAGTTGAATCAATGCGCGCGCGTTGCCGGGGTTGGTTTCGCCATGCATGACGCGCGAGGCGTGAGCGTACAGTATCGGGTCGTCTTTTACCGCTTCGTAGGCGGGCAGGCGGATGACGGTTTGTGAGCGCTGGTTTCTGATCTGCAATTTATCAAAATGAATGACTTTTTCGTCTGTATCGCTCTGTTCCGGTTTTTTATCGCACGCAGGCTGTTCCTGGTACGGGTCGATAGGCACCATCGTCGCGCCCGGTTTATCCACATCGGTGGAATCTTTAACCGCCCAGCCTTCCGGTATTTGTTTGACGAAATGCACCGTGCCGCGTATGCCTTTCAGCTCCGATATGGCTTCGCCGTTAGCCAGGCGATGGGCGATTTCGACGACTTGGCGCTCGGCGTTGCCGTAAACCAGCAGGTCGGCTTTGGAATCAAGCAGCACGGATTTCCTGACCTTGTCCGACCAGTAATCATAATGCGCGATGCGCCGTAAGCTGGCTTCGATGCCGCCGATGATGATAGGCACATCCTTGTAAGCTTCGCGGCAGCGGTGCGAGTAGACGTTGACGGCGCGATCAGGGCGTTTGCCCGCCGCGCCGTTCGGCGTGTAGGCATCGTTGGAGCGGATTTTCTTGTCCGAAGTATAACGATTGACCATGGAGTCCATATTGCCGCCGGTCACGCCGAAAAACAGGTTCGGGCGGCCAAGCTTCATGAAGTCTTTGGCGCTGGTCCAGTCGGGCTGGGAGATGATGCCGACCCTGAATCCCTGCGCTTCAAGCAGTCGTCCAATCAGTGCCATGCCGAAGCTCGGGTGATCGATATAGGCATCGCCGGTTACCAGAATTACGTCGCAGGCGTCCCAGCCCAGTTCGTCCATTTCCGCCTTGCTCATCGGCAAAACAGGGGCAACGCCAAAGCGCTGCGCCCAGTATAAGCGGTAACTAAAAAGGTTGGGTTCGGTTTGTAAGGCGCTAGACATTATTTTTGTATCGAGTTGCTGAGGACGCTGGCATTGTGTTTGGCAATCTCTTTTAAATAAGAGATAAATTCAATTTGGTAAATCTGTTCAAGGATGATGGCTCTGGTTCTCAAGTCTTTCATGGAATGGAGCGGGGCTTCTTCATTAAAGGCCAGGCCGATAATATTGCCGCGGTCCGGAACGGGAAGAAACAGGATTTTCCAGTCAAAAGTCCGCCCCAGCCACAGGGCAACCTGTTTGAATAGGGGGTTGCCGGCACCGCCCCAAAGATTGATGACCAGCATACCGTCTTTTTTTAACAGCATTTTGCAGGCATCGAAAAACGCATGGTTACTGATCGACGGCGCCATGCCTTCATGGTCGAACGCATCGATAAACATCAGGCTGTATTGCTCGCTTTGGCTTTCGGTTCGTTGACGCACATATTTCGCGCCGTCGTCGATAATAACTTTCAGGCGCGGGTCGAGCGGCAGGCCGAAATGACTGCGTGCGATTTTGACCACGCTTTCCCGGTATTCCACGACTTTCAAGCGGCAGTCCGGGAAATGATGCAGTAAATGCTTGGTTAATGAGCCGCCGCCCAAGCCGATAATCAAGGCCTCGTCATCCAGCGTGGGTTTGAATAATAGCCAGCTGGTCATGGCCCGCACATAATTCAGGTACAGCTTATCCGGCTCGGCCAGCAGCATACTGCTCTGCCGGGGAAACGAGCCGAAGTGCAGCGACCTTACGCCGTCACTCTCGACAACTTCTAAAATGCCGTCATCATCGTGGCTTTCGTGGATAACGCGGCCTTCATATCTATACATAAACGCGGTAAGTTCTTAAAAGATTGGCTAAACATTATACAGGAGAATAAGGTTTAACTTGTGAGTGTTGATTCGGTTACTGCGGGAAATCCGTGAATGTAGCGGAATGAAAAGAATTTATTGGTCGCGAAGTCGGATCGGTTTTTAAGCTGAAATACTGATGAGCGAATGCAAAATATGTACTTTTGACGTAGGGCAGGATGACGATGTCGTCGCGGTCGTTAATATCGATGATGCTATTCTGGAGGAAGATAAGGCCGGGGTTCAAGAGATTGAACCCCGGCTTGAGGCTAAAACAATCCGGTAATTTTACCGTTATCATCAATATCGATTCTTTCCGCCGCAGGAACCTTTGGCAAGCCGGGCATGGTCATCATGTCGCCGGCAATCGCGACGATAAAGCCTGCGCCGTTTGCCAGTCGGACATCGCTGATTTCAACGACATGCCCGGAAGGCGCGCCCTTGGCGTTCGGGTTGGTTGTAAACGACATTTGGGTTTTCGCCATGCAAATCGGGAACTTGCCGTAATCGGCATTCCATGCGGCCAGTTGCGCTTTGACTTTAGGATTTGCGGTGACGCTGCCGGCTCCGTACAGCTTGGTAGCGATGGCTTCGATTTTTTCCCAGAGACTCAGGTTTTCGTCGTAGACGTAGTTAAACTCAGGTTCACGATTGTCAACGATATCGCTGACTGCATAGGCTAATTCCTCAGCGCCCGCGCCGCCGTTCGCCCAATGCTTGGAAACCACGCATTTTGCGCCCAAGGCTTCGCATTTGTTCTTCAGCAAGGCGATTTCCGCATCGGTATCGAACGTAAAGTGGTTGATGCACACGACGCAAGGCAAGCCGTAATGATGGGTGATGTTGTGCAAGTGGCGCTCAAGGTTCTCAAAACCTTGTTCCAGCGCCGCCAGATTCTCCTGGTTTAATTCTTCCTTAACCACGCCGCCGTGGAATTTAAGCGCTCTTACCGTAGCCACCAGTACCACGGCAGACGGTTTGAGTCCGGCCATGCGGCATTTGATGTCGATAAATTTTTCAGCGCCCAAGTCGGCCCCGAAACCCGCTTCGGTGACCACATAATCGGCCAGTTTCAGCGCGGTTTTGGTGGCGCTTACGGTGTTGCAGCCATGGGCGATATTGGCAAACGGTCCGCCGTGGATAATCGCGATATTGTTTTCCAGCGTTTGCACCAGGTTCGGTTTTATCGCATCTTTTAGCAAGGCCGCCATCGAGCCTTGCGCGTTCAGGTCGCGGGCGTAAACCGGCGTGACCCGGTCGGATTTATAGCCGATCACGATACGGCCCAGACGCTCTTTAAGATCCGCGCGGCTGGTCGCCAGACATAAAATCGCCATGACTTCGGACGCGACCACGATGTCGTAACCGTCTTCACGCAAATAGCCGTTGGCCGGGCCGCCCATGCCGACCACGATGTTGCGCAAGGCGCGGTCGTTCATGTCGACAACACGTTTCCATTGGATGCGCCGTGGGTCGATATCCAGATCGTTGCCGTGATTGATATGGTTGTCGATCAACGCCGACAGCAGATTGTGCGCCACGCCGATTGCGTGAAAATCGCCGGTAAAATGCAGGTTGATGTCTTCCATCGGCACCACTTGCGAGTAACCGCCGCCCGCCGCTCCGCCTTTTACGCCAAAGCACGGGCCTAATGAAGGCTCGCGCAGGCACATCATGGTTTTTTTGCCGATGCGGTTCATCGCATCGCCCAAGCCGACTGTAGTCGTAGTTTTGCCTTCACCGGCCGGGGTAGGGCTGATCGCAGTGACCAGAATCAGCTTGCCGTCTTGTTTATCGGACAGGCTGTTGACGTATTCCAGCGACATCTTGGCTTTGTAATGGCCGTAAGGGTCAAGGTGTTCGGCGTCGATGCCGTATTGTTCTTTAACCAAACCGATGATCGGCTTCATGTTGGCTTGTTGGGCAATTTCTATGTCTGACATTGTTTATCCGGAGTTGATGTTTGGTATTTGTTTAAAGATTGATGTGAGGATATTGGAGGTCGGCGGCTAGTTATGACCGAGCAAGCGCCCATCTAATTCGCGGTAGGCAGGAAAAGCTGAGTCGAAACTGAGTAAGCGGGCATCATAAAGCAGTGCGGTCGCTATAATAATTCTATCTTGCGGGTCTTTGTGAGGCTCAGGCAAAGCAACTGCCTGGATACCGATTTGAGCCGTTACAGGTAGAATCCGAATATCTGTGCTTTGTTCTAGTTGACTAAACCAGTGCTCAAAGGGCATATTTAAATCGATTCGTCCGTGGCGCACCAACCAAGCCATTTCAAAACACGAAATAGCCGAGACACTCACTTCGTCCGCTTCCTCGATTAACGCAATAATTTCCGGCGACAATTTCCCCGGTATTTGATTAACCCACCAGTGCCAGATATGCGTATCCAGTACAATCATTCAAGTTGTCCCCAGTCTGCTGCCGAAACAGTAGACATTACATCGCCTAACTCCTTTACTTGACCGGCAAATTGCGGGGGAGGTGTACGACGTTTTTTAGCCGGTTTTGGCTCGGCCTCATCAATAGTCATCACTATGACTTCTACCCGTTGGTGGGCAAATGATGCAGGCAGATCGATAACAAGATGCGGCGTGTCCAGAGTTTGGATGGTGCGTTGAATTTGCATGGCTGCTCTCGGAATAAGTACAAAATTTTGTGAAGTGATCGCTCTGTAGGTTGGGCATGCTGTTTATGCTCGACATCCTCAGGTTCCAATATAACGGTGAATTTTTGGTTTGTTCGTCGTCGACTCATCACTAGCTAAAATGTCGGGCAACGAAAAGCAGTTGCCCGACCTATCTATTAACTGTAAACCGGAAACCGAGCGCAAAGATTGCTGACTTTTTCGCGCACTGCTGCGATTACGCTTTCGTCTTCCATGTTTTCCATCACATCGCACATCATATTGGCGATTTCGATCATTTCCGGCTCCTTGAAGCCGCGTGTAGTCGGAGCCGGCGTGCCGACACGAATGCCGCTGGTCACGAATGGCGATTGCGGGTCGTTAGGCACGGCGTTTTTGTTGACGGTGATATGCGCTTTGCTCAATGCCGCATCGGCCGCTTTGCCGGTTATGCCTTTGGCAATCAGCGAAACCAGCATTAAATGATCGTCGGTGCCGCCGGAAACCACATCAAATCCGCGTTTCATGAATACTGCGGCCATGGCCTGGGCGTTTTTAATAACCTGTTGCTGATAAACGCGAAACTCCGGTTGCATGGCTTCTTTAAATGCAACGGCTTTGGCCGCAATCACATGCATCAACGGGCCGCCCTGAATGCCTGGGAAGATGTTGGAGTCGAATTTTTTCTCCAGTTCCGGGTTGCTTTTGCACAAGATCAAACCGCCGCGTGGGCCGCGCAATGATTTGTGCGTGGTGCTGGTGACCACGTCCGCAATCGGCACGGGGTTGGGGTATAAACCGGCGGCAACTAAACCGGCGACGTGCGCCATGTCGACAAACAGGTATGCGCCTACTTTATCGGCGATGTCGCGGAATCGTTGCCAATCCCAGATGCGTGAGTAGGCGGAAAACCCGGCAACCAGCACTTTGGGTTTGTGTTCCAGAGCCAAGGCTTCAACTTGTTCATAATCGATTTCGCCGGTTTCAGGGTGCAGGCCGTATTGAATTGCGTTATAGATTTTACCGGAGAAGTTGGGTTTGGCTCCGTGCGTTAAGTGGCCGCCATCGGCAAGGCTCAGGCCCAGAATGGTGTCGCCCGGTTGAATCAGGGCCATGAACACCGCCATGTTGGCTTGCGAGCCGGAATGCGGTTGCACGTTGGCGTAATCGGCACCGAACAAGGCTTTGGCGCGGTCGATGGCTAATTGTTCGGCTTTGTCGACGAATTCACAGCCGCCGTAGTAACGCTTGCCGGGGTAGCCTTCGGCGTATTTATTAGTCAACTGCGAGCCTTGCGCTTCCATAACCCGTGGGCTGCAATAGTTTTCAGAGGCGATTAGCTCGATGTGATCTTCCTGGCGCTGGCGTTCTTCTTCCATTGCTTGGAACAATTCGTCATCGAAGCCTTTGATGGTCATTGATTTTTTAAACATGGTGTTCTCCTGAATTAATATTTTTTGTTTAGGGTGCAGGCTGGATCAGCAATATTTGCAGATCGGCGACATTGGTGCCTGTCGCGCCGGTATTCACTAAGTCGTCAGACGTTTTTAAAGCGGTGTACGAATCGTTATTCTCAAGTAGTTCTGTCGGATTTACGCCTGCTTGAACCATGCGTTGTATCGTGTTGCGGTCAACGATACCGCCGGCCGCATCGGTGGGGCCGTCGCGGCCGTCGGTGCCGCCGCTCAGGAATGCCCAGTTGCCGGTTAGGCCTTGTTGTTCTGCGGCAATCGCAAAAGCCAGCGCTATTTCCTGGTTGCGACCGCCGCGTCCATCGCCTTTTAAGGTGACTGTGGTTTCGCCGCCCGCCAACAGGGCTATGGGGCTGTTTTGTAGGGTGATTTCGCCTAAAGCGCCTGTTTTTTGCAGTCGCCCTTCAATACACTGGGCGACTAAAGTCGCCCCTACAGTTCTGGCCTCGCCGCATAAATGATCGCTGTACAGTTTTGTCTCGTAGCCCAGATTCTTAGCCGCTTGCAGCATTGCGTTGACGCTGATGGCATTGCTGCCGATCAGGGTATGTCCGGTGTTTTTAAATACATCATCGCCCGGCTTGGGTGTTTCTTCAATATTGCCCAGCTTACCTTGTTCCAGATGCTGGCGGACATTGATCGGCACCTGATCCCAAACACCCTTGGCTTTCAAAATATCGATGGCATCGGCATAAGTGGTGGCATCGGCTACTGTAGGGCCGCTGGCAATGGCGCTTAGATCATCGCCCAACACATCGGACAAAATCAATGCATGCAAACGGGCGGGCGCTGCCATCCGGGCTAGGCCGCCGCCTTTTAGTCTCGACAAATGTTTGCGTACGCAGTTAATCTGGTTGATGGTCGCACCGGAGGCCAACAATAAATCGGTGGTGGCAATTTTTTCCTGCAAGGTAATTTGATCGGCAGGGTAGGGGATCAGCGCCGAGCCGCCGCCGCTCACCAGTACCAGAACCAGTTCATTCTGTTGAGCATTACGCACTCGCTCGGCAATGATCTTCGCGGCGTTAAGCCCGGCCGCATCGGGCAGCGGATGCGATGCGCCGATCACGTCAACATGATCGATGCCGGTTACATTCTCGTAATTGGTAACGGCTATGCCTCTGCCCGCCAGCATCCCGGCAGGAATGATTTCCGAAGCGGCTTGCGCCATCGCGCAGGCCGCCTTGCCGAACGCGATCAGATGGACTTTTGAGCAAGAGCCAAACAGCTCTGGGACAAGGTGGCGTTTAACCGCCTGATAAGGATCGGCCGCCGCTATGCCTGCCTGAAAAATGCGGACGGCATCTTGTCTTATCGATGCCATGTCGGCTTGATCTGCTAAAGGGCTCATGTCAGGTTATATGAAGGCAATGGGTGCTGTTTATGCCATTTCCTTAGCCAGCGCGAAGATATTCTCGGCATCGAAAACCTGTTTGTTGTCTTCAAATAGCTTTGCGATACAGGCGCGGTGTAAGGCCAGTTTTAGCGATCCAAAACCGATGGCGCCCCAGATGATTTTGCCGTTGCGCAGGTTGCCTTTGTCCATCACGTCAGTGCCGCCTATCCCCAAAGGAGGCGTGGCGTTTGCATCGGCGATCATCTCAATGTTGGCATTATGCTGCCATTGGTCGGCCGAGAGCAGTTCTACCCCAGCCGCACCGGTTGCAAAAACGATGTTTGCCTGTTCGATGGCCTTGGCGCGGGCATCGTTATCGAATGCTTCAACAGGGGTCAGGTCTACGCCAAAGCGCGCTTTCATGTTATCGCAGGCTTGAACGGCGCGCTCCATTTTACGAGCGGTCAAGGATACCTCTGCGCCTTCCTTTGCCAGCATCGCCGCAGCGCGTTGACCTACCGGGCCGGTACCGGCCAACACCACTGCTTTTTTACCGGCCAAAGAGCCGCTGGATGCAAGTTTTGCAACAGCGGCGGCGGCGGTGGTATTGCTGCCGTTACTGTCGAGCATGACCGACACCTGAAAGCCTGGAAAAAAGTGTTTTTGCACGGCAGTAAATAGCGCCTGACCGGCGATCATGTCGCTGCCGCCAACAAAAATAGCGGTATTTTTCTTGTCTTTGGGCGCACGGGTAAAGATCGTGCCTTCTACCAGAGCCGTGATATTTTCAGGCGTCAATCCTCCGTGTCCGATGACATGATCTGCACCGCCGTCATAGGCTACAACAGTATCGAAAACTGAAGGGTGAGTGTCTGTATCGAATTGGAATAACAGTTTTTTCATTAACTTACTCGTGGTGGGTTTGGCTAGTACGCATGAATACGATTATTAAACCGGCATATTATACTCAATAAACTCAACAGTGCCTTATTTAGCCTGCTTCCTGTTTGGGCGCGGCTTGAATCTCGGCCATGTTTTTTTGATATGCTTGCTTGTAGAGGCTTATCTTCGTTATTATCTGTAAGAATGGATTAATGCTGCGGTTGTTGTGCGTTATCGGGAATGGATTTAGTGGCAATATTTTCCGATTATCTTGGTAGCTTTATCGAATAAGCTTAGGAAAAAATATAAAAATCAAAGGAAAAACAGATGAAAACACCCGTTCACATTGCTGTAACCGGCGCCGCAGGCCAAATCAGTTATTCTTTGTTGTTTCGATTGGCTGCCGGCGCGTTATTGGGCTACGATCAGCCGATCGTATTGCATTTGCTTGAAATAACCCCGGGAATGAGCGCCTTGCAAGGCGTGGTCATGGAGTTAAAAGATTGCGCTTTCCCCTTACTGCATCGCATTGAAGTCACCGACGATCCCAAAGTGGCGTTCAAGAATGTTGACTATGCATTTTTGGTTGGCGCGCGGCCAAGAGGGCCGGGCATGGAGCGCAAGGATTTATTGGAGGTCAACGCAGAGATTTTTGCGGTTCAAGGTAAAGCCTTGAATGATGTCGCAAGCAGAAAGGTAAAGGTCTTGGTGACCGGTAACCCGGCCAACACCAATGCCCTGATTGCGTTGAGCAATGCGCCGGACTTAAAGCCGGAGAATTTTTCCGCAATGACACGGTTGGATCATAATCGGGCGCTAAGCCAATTGGCTGAAAAATGCGGCGTTTTGCCGGTCGATGTAAAGAACATGACGGTTTGGGGCAACCACTCGACGACGCAGTATCCCGACATTCATCATGCCAAGGTCAAAGGCCAGGATGCCTTGTCGTTGGTTGACAATGATTGGTATGTCAATGAGTTTATCCCCGTCGTTCAGCAGCGGGGCGCGGAAATCATTAAAGCCAGAGGGCAATCCAGCGCCGCATCGGCCGCCAATGCGGCGATAGGCCAGATGAAAACCTGGGCTTTGGGCACCGAGCCGGGCGACTGGGTGAGCATGGCCGTGTTATCGGACGGCCATTACGGCATTGAATCCGGGTTGGTTTACTCTTTCCCGGTAACGGTAGTTGACGGCGAAGTTAATGTTGTAAGAGGCCTCGAAATTAACGATTTCAGCCGACAAAGAATGCGCATTACCGAGGCTGAATTAAAAGAAGAAAGGGATGCGGTTAAGCATTTGTTGAGATAAACAATGGCTTAACTCAAGCCTCTTTTAATGGCTTCGCGGTGAAATAAAAAATCAGATTTGCAGGACTATTATTTACCGGACATGGTCTTGCCAGCCTTTCAGGCAGCCGTCATTAAAGGGCGCATGACTGAAGATTGTAGTCATCTGGAAATGCACAATAGCTTCATGGTTTCGCCACGGTGAATTCAATTTTAATGTCCCCTATCATTCGATTCGACCATGTCTCGGTCATTGTCCACGAAAAAACGATTCTATCCGACATCAGCTTCACGCTATTTCCCGGAGAAAAGGCTGTGTTATGCGGCAAATCCGGCTCCGGTAAAAGCAGCATACTGAGAACCTTGCTGGGCCTTCATCCTATAAAGTCAGGCACGGTTTACTTTCAGGAACAACCGCTAACGCCATCATCCGTTCAGACCGTTCGAAGCTGTACCGCTTACATTGGGCAAGAACCGATGTTGGGGGCTGAAAGCGTGCGAGAAGCACTGCTGCTGCCTTTTCAATTCAAAACGCATCGCGATCATAAACCTACGGAAGCGCAACTGATTGAGGTCTTGCAACGACTGCACCTGCCCGCGGACATTTTACGCCAGGAAAGCAGCCGCATTTCCGGCGGCGAAAAACAGCGCATTGCGCTGGCTCGAGGCCTGTTATTGGGCAAAAAGCTGTATCTGCTGGACGAGGTGACCAGCGCATTGGACGCGGAAAGCAAACAAGCCGTGTTCGATGTTTTTTCCGATCCGCAGTTGACGGTCCTTTCGGTGACTCACGACCCTGAGTGGTTGGAGCGTTGCGGCATTGTTTTTGAACTTGAAGCGGGTCGATTGACTCAGGTGAAGCGTAATGGAAACACTTGATATTGCGCTGCCGCGGATGGCGCTGCTCTACGGCCTCTGTTTACTGCCCTGGTTTCTGCTCTGGCTGATCGGTTTGCGCTTGAGCCGGGATATCGGCATCAGCATCCTGCGCATGAGCATCCAGTTAGCGCTGGTTGGGATCTACCTGAAAATGCTGTTCGATCTTAACGATCCCTGGCTCAACGGCTTATGGATATTGGTGATGTTGTTGGTCGCGGATTTAAGCATTCTGCGCCGCGCCGGACTTAAAGCGCGCTATTTCGTGCTGGCTACCTTTATGGCTATTGCCTCCAGCATACTGTTCTCCACCGCTTATCTGGTGATTCTGGTCATTCAGCCGACGCACTTTTACGACGCCCGATATATCGTGCCTTTGGCGGGCATGATCCTCGGCAACTGCCTGCAAGGCAACGTCATCGCGTTGGAGCGCTTTTATTCGGCGCTCCGCAAGAACGAAAACGAATACGCGACCTTTCTAATGCTGGGTGCGACGCGCTGGGAAGCGGTGCTTCCGTATTTTAGGGAGGCTGTCAAAGCCGCGATCAATCCGACCATCGCCGGAATGGCTACCATGGGACTGGTCTCCTTGCCCGGCATGATGACCGGTCAAATCCTGGGCGGCAGCGAACCGTGGCTGGCGGTGAAATATCAAATCGCCATCATGATCTGTATCTTCACCAGTACCGCCATCGCCTGCATCATCAACTTGAAGCTCAGCCTGAATATTGCCTTCAATGAATTTGATGTGTTGAGGGATGAAGTGATTGATAAGCCTTGATCCTAGAAAAAGCAGTTGATTCACGAAAAACACCAAGATGATTTCCAATAATGAATCCACGAAAAGAATCGTCCACGAAAGACACAAAAAGCACGAAAAATCCGCAACACATTCTTTCGACTGTTTTTTTCGTGTCTTTCGTGCCTTTCGTGGATAAATCGCTGTTTTTAGGCTGTTGGTCATCCCTTCTATTTAGCCATGAAATGAAGCGTGGCGACAGTCCCTCGGTTGGGTTCGCTGTTAATGACCACCGATCCGCCATGCAGATCCATGATGGATTTGACGATGGCGAGACCCAGCCCGGTTCCTTCCGCCGAGCGTGCAGGATCGACGCGGTAAAACCGGTCGAATAGCTTGGGCAAGTGTTCCGTCGCGATACCGCAGCCTGTGTCTTGCACGCTGACGCTTGCCGAACCGTCGTCAGCCGAATCCAGCGATAAGCGGATTTCTCCACCGTGCGGAGTATGCTGGACGGCATTAAGCAGCAGGTTGCTGAGGACGCGTTTGAGCAGTTGCGCATCGGCATAAAGAACCCCCTGACCCTGACAGACCAGACGAACGCCTTTTTCCTCGGCCAAGGCTTCATGGTAACTGCAAACCGCTTCCAATTCCGCTCGGCCATCCAGACGAGTCGTACGCAACGGGATCCCGGTGTTTTCGGCCCGCGCTAGAAACAGCAGAATTTCAACCGTTCGCGACAGTCGTCCGTATTCTTCGAGGTTGGATTCGAGAATCCCACGGTATTCGTCGGCGTTCCGTGGTTTGGACAAGGCTACCTCGGTTTCGCCCATCAGGTTATTGATCGGGGTGCGCAGTTCGTGCGCCAGGTCGGCGGAAAACTGGTTCAGTTGCGCAAAGGATTTGGACAGCCGCAGCAGCATCGCATTAAAGGCGGATGCCAGGTTGGACAGTTCTTTGGGAGTGGCGGCCGGGTCTAGCTGTTCATCCAGTTGAGCGGCGCTGATGCCTTCTATATGCCGCGTCATTTCGGCAACAGGGCTCAAGCCGCGTCGGGCGACAAAAATAGCGGTTAATGTTGAAAACAGCAGGCCGAAAAACAGCGCCCCAATAAGGTTGCGTCGGTATTTGGCAAGAAGCGCCGCTTCATGTGAAATGTCGAGGGCGATTTGAATGGTTTGCTGCGGGGCGGATTTGCTCGACGCCGTCATCAGCATTAGCGTTCGTCCGTCGGCAATTTTCTGAGCTATCGCATTTTCGGTAACTAGCGGAAACTGCGTTGCAGTCGGCAAGGTTTCCATGCCCGGCGTTTCGCTCAAGCTGCGTCCGCTTTTATCCAGAATTCTGGAATAATAACGACCTGCCGGCAAGTCCATGCCTTCGCTTTGTTCATCCGCCAGTCTTTCCAGATTCGGCGGTTGTTCCAGCAGCACGGTGCGCAACAGCTGAATCTCTTTTAACAGGAACTGCCTGTTGTCCTGCGCCAGGGTTTCGGCCAGTGTCTGATGCAGATACCAGCCGATAGCCAATAAAATCACCGAGGCCGAGACGATGTAAAGCAGCGTGAGCCGGGCGGTAATCGACCAGGGTTTAGCGCTCTTCAAGGACATAGCCGACTCCCCGGACGGTGTGTAGCAGTTTTTGCGGAAACGGGTCGTCGATTTTCTGCCGCAGGCGGCGTATCGCCACGTCCACGATATTGGTGTCGCTGTCGAAATGGACATCCCAAACCTGTTCGGCGATCAGCGTTCGCGACAGCACTTCCGCAGGCCGTTGCAGGAACAGCGACAGCAAGGCGAACTCCTTGGGCGACAAATCCAGCCGCCGGCCGTTACGAAACGCCTTGTGCCGAATGGGATCGAGCGCAAGGTCGGCTAAAGCCAAATGTTCCGCTTGCCGTGCGGGGCCGCGCCGGAGAATGGAGCGAATGCGCGCCAGCAATTCGACGAAGGCGAAAGGCTTGACCAGATAGTCGTCGGCGCCGAGTTCCAGGCCTTTCACCCGGTCGTCGATAGCATCGCGCGCCGTCAAAAACAGCACCGGGGTTTGCTTGCCGCCGCGTCGCAGCTCCCTAAGCACAGACCAGCCATCGCGCAACGGCACCATCACATCGAGAATGATCAGGTCGTAAGCGATTGTCGTGGCGAGTAGCAAGCCCTCTTCGCCGTCAATGCCGACATCGACGATAAAGCCTTGCTCGGTCAGCCCTTTGTGCAAATAGGCGGCGGTTTTCTTTTCGTCTTCGACAATCAGGATGCGCATGGCGGGACGCTGTTGAAGATGCCAAATACGACTATGATTTTCATGTTGACTTGCCAGGGTGACAAACGTGCAGCGGCGAAACCCAAACACGCAGCAACAACGCGGCGAACAAAGCGCAGGCTGCGGAAAATCCGAAAGCGGCCAGCGGACTTGTCGCTTGCCACAGCCAGCCGAAGATGATCGAGGCCGGCAGCAACATGATGCCGGCCGTCAGGTTAAACCAGCCGTAGGCCGTGCCCAGCACTTCGACCGGTACCATATCGGCGACCAGTGCCTTCTCGGCACCTTCGGTTGCGGCCATGAATAATCCATAGAAGGCGAACAACGGCCACACCAGCGAGGGCTGGCCGTTGAGTCCGAGCAACAGGTAAAACACGCTATAAACCATCCAACCGCCGATAATGAGGCGGACGCGTCCCACTTTGTCGGACATAGCGGACAATGGCGCTGAAAACAGCGCCGCAGTCAATGACACCAACGCCCACAGCAGCGGCACCTGATATTCGGGCAAGCCCATGTCTTTCGCCCGTAATAGCAGGAACATGTTGGAGGCATTGCCCAGCGTGAACAGCGCCACTACCAGCAGATAACGCTTGAACGGCGCGGGCAGTGCTTTCAAACTCCAGTTGAATGGCTGGACAGGCGTGTCGGCGTCGCGTTTAGGCTCCTTTACGGACAAAGCCAGGATCACCGCTATCACTCCGCCCAAGGAAGCCCAAAGGAAAACATCTTTCAACGGCACATGCTCGACCAGCAGCCAGGCCGCCAGCAGCGGTCCGACGACGGCACCGGCGTTGTCCATAGCCCGATGCAAGCCGAAAGCCAGCCCGCGATGTTCCTTGGTTACCGTCAGAGCCAGCAACGCATCCCGAGGCGAAGTACGCAAGCCTTTGCCCACGCGATCTGCAAAGCGCAGCACCAAAACCATCGGCCAAGCTGTGGTAAAAGCCAGTAGCGGGCGAGCGATGGCCGCCACGGTATAGCCGCCGACCACCCAATGCTTGGTGGATTGCAAACGATCCGACATCACGCCGGAAAACAGCTTTAACAGGCTGCCTGTCGCCTCGGCGATGCCTTCGATCAGACCCAAGGCTTTGGGGCCGGCTATCAGCACCGAGGCGAGGTAAATGGGCACCAGAGGATAGACCAGTTCGCTGGCGGCATCGTTGAAAAAACTGACCAGTCCAAGCAGCCAGACGGTGCGGGGTAATGCGAAAAGGGTTTTTAACATCGACTCAACATATTGGACTTAATGGCGGTGCTGTACGGACGCGGTTGCGGTCAATGAGCAGGCATGATTGGTTGTCCCTTGTTCAACTTGCAAGGTGCTGTGATGGACGGAATACTGTTCTTTCAGTGTTTGCGCGATGTCATCCATAAATGCATCGCCAGGGTAGCCGCCGGGCATGACCAAATGAACCGTTAACGCAGTTTCGGTGGTGCTCAAGCCCCAAATATGTAAATCATGAACGTCCGTCACACCGGCCAATTGACGTAGGTACAGGTCGATTGCAGGCGCATTTATCTGCCCAGGCACGGCACTCAAGGCCAATTGCAGCGCATCACGCAACAAGCTCCAAGTGCCGATCACGATCACAACCACAATCGCTAAACTGATGGCCGGGTCGAGCCAATACCAGCCGAAATGAAACATTGCCAGACCGGTTAGTACCACGGCGAGCGATACGGCAGTATCCGCCACCATGTGCAGGTAAGCGCCTCGAATATTCAAATCATCCTTGCTGCCTCGCCTCAACAGCCACGCGGACAGCCCATTGATGACGATCCCAATCGCAGCGACACTCGATACCGTTAGACTGGCTACTGCGGGTGGTTGTGCAAAGCGTTGACCGGCTTCCAAGGCAATCGCCCCGCAGGCCACCAAAAGTAATGCGGCGTTAGCGAGTGCCGCCAGAATGGAGGTGCTGCGCAGTCCGTAGGTATAGCGTTGACTCGGCTGTCTGCGCGCCAACATAACCGCACCCCATGCCAACAGCAGACAGAGCACGTCGGATGCATTATGCCCCGCATCGGCCATTAATGCCGTGGAGTTGGCGATGAAGCCGTAGGCGAACTCAATCACTACAAAGACCAGATTCAGCAATATGGTGAATATGAAAGTGCGGCCTTGGTTGTTGAGGGTGCCGTGATGGTGTGCAGCCGAATGATCGTACTGGTGATGATGCCCTGATGAATGATCGTGTATGTGATGATGTGCCATTACTTATAAGTCCTCGTTCGAGAAAATAACTGGTGATCTTGGAACGGCATAGCCCTTTCCCGTTTTTCGCTTAGATTCGTCCTAAGTTCGTATCATATAACTGTACATCTGATATTACGCATTGTCCGCAAGAACCGCAAAAAGGCGGTTTGATAATAGATAATGGGCTGTGGCCGATGAGGCTAGGGCGTGCCGTGCGCGCCTTAGCTACCAAGGCGCGCACGGCACGCCCTACAGCGAATATTCCCATGCAGGGGATAACCTATCTGTTAGCTATTTTTTTACGGCTGTAATGGATGGTGTGTAGCATCAGTTTATATCTAAATACCCACCCGGTCGATCATGCTAGTTCTTTGCACCGCCGGTCGTTCCTGCGTTTAGAGGGTGTAATCGAACTTTTTTTCGAGCCTTCGCATCGCAAAATAAACCGTCGGCGTGGCGACCAGGGACAGTAACACGGAAAGCGTCAGTGCTCCAATCACCGCAATAGCCAAAGGTTTCAGCATGTCCGATCCGGCGCCGATGCCGTAAGCCAAGGGCAAAAGCCCCAACGCCGCCGCCAGCGAAGTCATTAATACCGGTCGCAAACGCCGCCGCCCCGATTCTACCAGCGCATTTTCCAGAGTGACACCCTGCGACTCGAACCGGTGTACCGAATCCAGCATCAGGATACCGTTTTTCGCCACCACGCCGATACCGATGATCGCGCCCAGCAACGCAACAATATTGACCGAAGTGCCGGTCAAGTACCAGGCCAGGACGGTACCGCACAAGGCCAGCACGGAACCGAACACAATGGCGATGGGTTCGTAAAATGAGCCGAATTCGACCAGCAACACGGTAAACACCAGGAAGATGGAGGCCAACAGCACCACCAGCAAGTTATGGAAAGACTCCTGCTGTTGCTGGTAGAGTCCGCCGAATTCCAACACGCCGGGCGGCAAGGTCTGATCCTGACTGAGTTTGGCCTTGATTTCGGCTATGGCGCTGCCGAGGTCGCGGTTTTCAAGTCGGGCGGAAACCGCCACCAGTTGCCGCAGGTCTTCGCGGTGCAGTTCCAATTGTCCCGGTTCTGTCGCCACGTCCGCAACTTGCGATAGTTTTACGGTTCTGCCGTCCAAAGACCGCAACGGCAGTTCGCGCAGGCTGGCGATCTGGCCGGTTGTGTCGGTGTTCATCCTGACGCGGATATTAACGACCCGGTCGCCTTCCAACACATAGGAGGCTTTTTGTCCGAGCATCGCGGTGCCGACCGCCAAGGCCACATCGTTGACGGTCAGGCCGAAGCGTTGTGCGTCGCTGTCGCGCACTCTAAGGCTCAACGACGGGCCGGTGGTTTCCAGGCCGTCGAAAGTGTCGACGACGCCGTCGATTTTCTTAAGTTCGGCTTCGACTTGCGGGGCTTTTTGCTTGAGCCATTCGACATCGGTGGAGAAAAGTTTGATCTCGATAGGCCGGGGCGACCAGGTCAGATCGCCGATCAGGTCGTTAAGAATGCCTGCAAACTCCCACTCGATTCCGGGCACGGCAACATGAAGCTGTTTGCGCAGATCGGCAACGACCTCGTCGGTTTTTCGTTGCCGTTCCGGTTTTAATTTAACCAAAAAATCGCCCATGTGCGCTTGCGAAATACCCAAAGCCAGCCGCGCGCCGGTGCGCCGCGAATAGCTTTCCAGCTCCGGCATGGCGCGCAGGATATTTTCGGCCTGGCGCAATTGCCGGTCGGTTTCTGCCAAGCTGGTGCCCCACGGCGCGCGGTAATCGAGCACAAAGCCGCCTTCATCCATAAAGGGCAGGAATTCGCTTTCCAGTTGTCCGTATAGCCAGACTCCCAATGCCAAAATTAACATGCAGCCGGTCAGAACTTTCCCGGTCTGTTTGAGTGCCGTGTGTAACACTTTTTCGTAACCTTTGATCAGGCGTTCCAGCCAACTTGATTTAGCACTGGACGGTGACTGCCTGTCAGTCGGCATCCACCAAGCTGCGAGCGACGGAATCAGCGTGACGGCCAGCACCAGCGAGGTCAGCAGCGACACCACCATCGTCAAGGCCAAGGCCCGGAAAAAACAACCTGCAACACCATCCAGGAAAGCCAGCGGTATGAACACCACCACCGGCGTCAGCGTCGAAGCCAGCAAAGGCCGGAAAATGTCCGCCAAGGCCTGCTGTACCGCTGCCAGACGTTGTTCGCCTGCGGTAATTTTGGTATGAACGGCTTCCACCACCACAATGGCGTCATCGATAATTAAGCCGATGGCCGCAGCGATGCCTCCCAGCGTCATTAAGTTAAAACCCAGTCCCATGATGCGCAGCATCAGCAGGGTAATCAAGACCGTGGCCGGAATCACCACGGCGGCGATCAAGGTCGCCCCCCAATTTTTCAGGAACACGTAAAGTATGACGACGGAAAGTATCAGCCCCAGAAGAATGGCCTCCCAAACGCTCCGGATGGAATCGCCCACCAACAGCGATTGGTCGTAGAAAACCGATGCCTGCATACCCGGCGGCAAGGCTTTTTTTAGCGACTCCAGTTCCTGTTTCAGTTGTCTGGCGATGTCGAGGGTACTGCCGTCCGGCTGGCTGTAGACATTGAGCAAGACGGCATTAACGCCGTTCGCGGTGATGATGTTGAAGGCCGGTTCCTGGGTGCGCTCAACCCGTGCAAAATCCTTGATGCGGATCGGATGAGCGCCGCTTGCAACCGCTTGTGCGGCTCCGGCAATCGGCGTGTTGCCGGTAACCGAGACGGTCAGGTTTTCTATGTCTTCGACAGTATGGACGCGACCGTCCACCACCGTCAGATAGAGTTTGTAATCCTCCTCCAGCATGCCGGTCGGTGCGATCAGGTTGTTCCTGACCAGCGCGTCGGTGACTTGAGCTAAACTCAGATTCACGGCTTGCAAGCGTAACGGATCGACGATGACGTGATATTCCGGCGCCCGTCCGCCGACGATGCCGGTGCGGGCCACGCCGGGTATGCGCAGCAAGCGAGGGCCAATCGTGTAACGTGCCGTTTCCCATAGCTCGGTGAGTGAATGTGCGGGTCCGGTAAGGCTCAGGCCGACCACCGGAAAGGCGGCAAAGGTCAAACGCCAAACCGCCGAGCTTGCGGTCGCCGGTAGCGCTTTTTGCACGACCGCCAGCCGCCCCTGCACGAACAGCTCGGCCTGCACCATGTCCGTTTGCCAGGTGAAAAACACGTTGATTTCCGCCGAGCCGCGCCCGGTTTTCGAGCGCACGGTGCGCACGCCGGGAATGTCTTTCATGGCCTCTTCGACCGGGCGGGTGATGGTCGCCATCATCTCGTTGGCGGGCATCACGCCGTTGTCGATCAGGATGACTACCCGCGGGAAATTGGTCTGAGGGAAGATTGATGAAGGCATGCCCAGCGCCGCGTAGGCACCGGCCAAGCACAGTGCGACACAAAGGAAGGCAATGACCAGGCCGTGGCGGGTGGCAATCGTAGTCGTATGGGGCATTTTATTCATGGACATCAGCGTATGTAGAGTGAGTAATCAACCACGAAGATGCCGCGCTAGTTGAAAACGCATTGTAACCGGAGTGCAAGCAAAGCTTGCTCTCCGGTTGCCAATAGCTTCCACACGCCCCTCGTTCCCACGCGCCGCGTGGGAACGAGAACAATATGTATCATTTCAACACCCGGATGCGTGTCTCAGGCGGCAGGCCGTAAACGCCTTGGGTCACGATAGCCATGCCTTCCTGCAAACCCTCGCCCGATATTTCGATCAGATTGCCGTCGAGCAAACCCGGCTTGATGATTTTTTGTTTGGCGTTGTCGCCGTCAATCACGGCAATCAGGCTGACTCCGTCCCTGGTCACTACGCTTTCGATCGGAACCGCCAAGCGATCAGGACGCTCTTCGACGGCGATGCGCATCTTGACGAATTGGCCCGGCCGGAAGCCGGAGGCCTTGCTTAGAGTGGACCGAACCAATACGGTATCGGTGAGCGGATCGACCTGAGCGCCGATAAAGGCCAGTTTCCCCTGTTGAATCGGGTTACTTCCTGCCGAGCCGGTGCTGATTTCCGCCGCTTGTCCCAAACGAAGCGCAAAGGCTTCCAGGCTGGGCACACGGATAGCGATGTCCAGGCGATCCATGTCAACCAAGTCCGCTAATACCGTAGCCAAGCTCACCGCCTCGCCGACTTTAAAATGAATGGCCGCCACAGTGCCGGACAGAGGCGCCTTGATCTGCAATAACTCGCGTTGGGTCTTGGCGTTGAGTAAATCCTTGCGGGCGGTTTGCAGCAGTAGCTCCGCTTCGTCATAAAGCTTGCGCGAGATGTTATCGGTAACATTCAGTTGCTGTTTGCGCGCAAAATTCTTTTGCGCGAATTCGACGACCACTTCGGCTTTGGCAATCAGCGCATCGGCGCTACGCGTATCCAACTCGAATAATAAATCCCCTTTTTTGACCTGTTGGCCTTCTTCGCAGTAGGTTTGCGTGAGAATGCCCGTCATCGGCGCGGCGATTTTCGAACCGGCCGCCGGTTTGTCACCGGTCGCAGGTTCCGGTTCGACCGTGCCATAAGCCATGACATAGCGATGCAAAGTGGCCTTGGCGATTTTGCCTGTCTGCACGGCCACTTCGGTGGCAAGCTCCGGCTCATCAGCCGAAACAGCTGTGTTAGACCAAGCTATGCAGGCGGGCAGCATTGCTATTTTTAGCCAAAGGACAGGTTTCATTGGAGCGTTTTCCTGATGGCGGAATCGGAGATTAATGTCGCAGTGAGCGTGGAAGCAATGGGATAGCGTAAGGTGTCTTCCAACGCATTGAGTGCTTGTTGGGCCTCGACCAGCACATCCAGCCGGGCACGTTCGGCGGCAGCGCGTTCCAGTTTCGCACCGAGCAGAGCCTGAGGGTCGGTTTCCCCCGCTTGAAACAGGGCTTGGGCTGATTGCAGGTTCTCTTGCTGAAGTCGCATTTGCTTTTCGGCGTCGGCCCATTTGGCGAGTACCGCGCCCAAGCCTGCATGAGTGCGGTCAATGTCACCGAGGATGCGCATTTGCAAGGCTTCGAAACGCACAGCAAGCTCACGGCGTTTAGCCTCGGCTTCGGCAATGGGGCCTTGATTTTGATGTAATATCGGCAATTGCATGGTTGCGCCTAAAGCCCAGCGATGCTCGCCCATTTCCCAGGCATAACCGGGATTGGCCTGGATGTTGGGATACTGGTTGGCGATTTCGAGTTGCAGGGCGGATTGCGCAGCCGCGTAATCGGCCAATGCGGCCAATACATCGGGACGCTTCTGCAAGGCAGTTTCTCTCAATTGGCCGACTGGAATGAGGTTTAAATCAGGTAGCTGGGCAAGCTTGCTAAAATCGAACTCGATTCCTGTCAAGGCATCAACCGGCACACCGACAGCGGTGGCGAGCAACACCCAACTTTCCGCGCCTCTTTTTTGCGCCGCGCTGACATTGAGTTGCAGTTGGGTCAATGCGAGATGCGACCGAATGACTTCGAGCCGGGTAATTTCGCCTACTGTCATTTGTTGTTCCAGCCGTTCGGTCATCGCCTGTTGAATAGTCAGTTGCTGTTGCAACAGATGTTCGGCTTCCTGCGCGGCATAAACTTCCAGCATCGCCAGGCGTAACCGCCCGCGTACCAGCCAAGCGGTATCTGCCACCCGCAAACGCGCCGCGTCGGTCAGATGCTCGGTTTTAGCTATGCGAAAATCACGTTTCCCGGCGGTTTCGATCGGAATGCTGATGGCGCTGGCCGCTATCCAGGGGACGGCTGCTGTCGCCAGGTTACGCACCCAGGTCGGTGTGACCGTGATGCTGGGATTGGGGCGTTGGCCTGCCGTCGTGATAGCGGCATCCATCGTTTCAGCTTGGGCGCGGGCCAGAGCGAGATCGGGATGGTAGTAAATAGCTGCCAGCGTTAGCCGGTCAATATCCCAGGCTTTGGGAGACTGTCCGGTTTTGTTTGCGAGCACGCTATTGATATAGTCCCTCAGCCCAGCGCTGGACAGCGCGCGGGCTTCGATGCGAGCCGCAGAGTCGGCGGGATTTAGCGGATGATCCTCAAAGCGGGCGCAACCGGTGAGCGAAAGGCTCAACAAGGTAAGGAGAAGTGTCGGATGGATGAGTCGTTGCATGTTTGGAATGTTAACAGTCCATTCCAAACAGCAGCATGACAAGCAGATTACAATCTTGTCAGAATTGAAAGGTTATCTGTCAACATGAACGAAGTCATGCAGGGTAGGTCGTGCATACCACTTTCATGAGCGGAAAAAACAGGGGGTAGCATTCTAGGCTGCCGGGAAGCCCATTATTCAGATTATGTTTTCCCCTTGTCCTGTTTCGATTCGGCCTTTTTAACGCGGATTTTATTGCCCGCGACATCCTTGTCGTTGAGGATATTCATTGCCGCCTTGGCCTCGCCTTGCTTGGGCATCTCAACAAAGCCAAAACCCTTGCTGTCGCCGGTTTCGTTATCCATTACCAGGGTGCAGGACTGCACGGTGCCGTGGGCTTCGAACATAGCCCGAAGCTCTGCTTCTGTTGTGGTGCGGGCTAGATTGCGTATCAGTAGTTTCATAGGATTGCGTAAATATCTATTAATAAAGGTAGTCATGTAGTGTACGCCATGCGTGCCCTTTCAATGTAAACTTAACTAAGGCCACACGCAACGCATAGGCTTTTTACGGCCTTGTTAGGCAAAATAACCCATCCAATATGCGATGCCGGTGCCTAAGAATAGACATGAAAGACAGTCGGCCGGCAATACCAGTAAAAAGCTGATGCGAAAAAATCATGAAGGTACAAAGCATCGCAGTTCCTCGCATCCCATGATCATTTATGCTTCAACAGCCAAGCGTGGCCAGAAATAACCTACGCCAGATTGGTTGACGTTTAGGTTATAGATTTTTACTTTTTGAGCAAATTGTTCTGATGTTGTCTCAAACTCATTGTATTTAGGCATGGGTATTTCCTTCGTACACGTAACGCTTGAATTCATCGGATTACATGCAGTTTGCAACCCGATATTAATTCGTTCTCAGCAGCCTCGGCTCTTAAACAACCCGATCAGGCAGATGGTCCCCGGCAAAGAATGCGGCCAGGTTGGCTAACACTTTTTCGCCCATGGCTGTGCGTGTTCCTAAGGTGGCGCTGCCTAAATGCGGCAGTAGCGATACATTATCGAGGGTCAGGAAGCCTTCGTGGACATTAGGTTCCCCTTCATAAACATCAAGACCTGCTCCGGCAATCCGTTTGTTTTTGAGCGCTTCAATCAGCGCGGCGCTGTCAACCACATCGCCTCGGGCAGTGTTGATTAAGTGCGCGGACGGTTTCATCAGGTTGAGCATGTCGGCATTGATTAAATGCCGGGTTGCCTCGCCGCCGGGGCAGTGCAAGGACACATAGTCGGCTACTCGCAGAAGGTCTTCTATCGACTCGCAACGGGTCGCGTTAAGGTCGTCGGTGACATATTCGTCGGCCGGACTGGGTTTGAAATAGACGATTTTCATGCCGAAGCCGTGATGGGCTTTTCTTGCCATGGCTTGTGCGATACGGCCGAAGCCGATCAGGCCCAAGGTTGCGCCGGTTACATCGCTGCTCAGCATGTGCGTCGGGCACCAGCCTTGCCATTGTTTGGCGCGAACCAGACGGTCGCCTTCTGCGCCGCGACGCGCGGACATTAACAATAAGGTCATCGCAATATCGGCGGTGCTGTGCGTCAACACGCCGGGGGTGTTGCTCACAACCAAGCCTTGCGCCTTGGCGGCGTTAATGTCGATATGGTTGTAGCCGACGCCGAAGTTGCCCAGGATTTTACAGCGTTTGTTTTCGACGTTGATCACGTCGGCAGGAAATGAATCGCAAACGGTGGGGCAAACGGCATCGTAATTTTGCAGGGCGGATTTGAATTCGTCTGCGCTTAAAGGCCGGTCATCTTCGTTTAAAGTGACATCGTAAAGGGCTTTGAGTTTGGCTTCGACTGAGGCAGGCCACTTGCGGGTAACAAAGACTTTGGGTTTGCTCATGGGGTATCCTCATAAGGGCAATGCCGTTAAGTAAAGGATTCAGCATTTGTTGAATTTGTAATGGAACGCGGATGACGCAGATGAATATGATGAATACAGATAATTCAAGAAAAATCTTAGTTGATCTTAATTATCAGCGTCATCAGCGTTCTATTTTTTTATCGTTTAATTTGCAGTTGAACGATAGTATTCAATTGCCGCAGCAACGCCGACGCCCGGCTTGAAATCAAAACCATTGTCCAACATCGCCATTTCAACGCCTGCGATTGCGCCCAGCATCGAAACGTCGTTCATATCGCCGACATGGCCGATACGGAAAGCTTTACCGGCCAATTCGGATAAACCGGCGCCTAAAGAAATGTCGTACCGGCTAAAAGCGGTGCTGATTACATCTCTGGCATCTTTGTCCGCAGGGACAATAATCGCAGTCACGGTGTCCGATGCGAAACCGGGTTGGGCGCAGGTTGTTAATCCCCAAGCGGCAACGGCTTTACGAACGCCTTCGGCCAAACGGTGATGACGGGCATAAACATTTTCCAAGCCCTCTTCCTGTAACAAGTCTAACGCTTTGCGCAAGCCGTATAGAATAGGCAATGCCGGTGTGTAAGGCGTGTAGCCGTCTTTGTTGGTGTTCATCTGGTCTTTTAAGTCCAGGAAGCAACGCGGATAGGTTGATGTTTCAACGGCTGCTAAGGCTTTTTGGCTGAATGCCAGAAACGCACCGCCGGCGGGCATCATGAAGCCTTTTTGCGAGCCGCTGATGGCTCCGTCAACGCCCCATTCGTCCATGCGAAAGTCGAGACTTGCAATAGAGCTGACGCCGTCAACGAATAACAGTGCAGGGTGATTGGCCGCGTTCAGGGCTTTACGAACGCCGCCGATGTCGCTGGTAACGCCGGTAGCGGTTTCGTTATGCGTCGCTAAAACAGCCTTGATTTCGTGGTTGGTGTCTTCTTTTAGACGCGCTTCCATTCTGTCCAAAGGAATGCCTTTGCCCCAGACTTCTTGATGAATTTCGACGTCGAAGCCCAGGCGTTTCGCCATTTCAGCCCATAAATGGCTGAATTGACCGAAGCGATAGATTAAAACCTTGTCGCCCGGATTTAAGGTGTTGGTCAACGCAACTTCCCAGCCTGCGGTGCCGGTCGCGGGGAAAATAAAGGCTTGTCCGGTTTCTGTTTTAAAGATTTTTTTCAGATCTTGTAAAAGAGGTGTCAGCAGTTTTGGGAACACAGGAGAGCGGTGGTCTTCCATGTTGACATGCATAGCGTTAAGAATTTCATTTGGCACATTGGTAGGGCCAGGAATATATAGGTGGTTACGACCAGCCATTGCATTGCCTCTTTGTAGTAGTTGAGTGATTGAAATGCAGCTTGGGCATTGAAAAAGCTAATGTCCAAAAACTGGCAATAATGACATAGCCGCTAAAAATCGGCAAGGTTAGATTAGGGCTTGAGCTGGGAAATAAGCTTTAAAAATTGACTTTGAGACCTCTGAAAGTAAAATGTGCGGTTGATTTAAGATCGGCTTAAGCCGCATATGTCGGGATTGCCTAGCGTAACCGACACTGGCAATGGTAGCCGAAAAATGTCGGGTTATGCCAACCTGAACGGATTTACAACATTGAAATTAGGAAAGCACAAATGAGCCACACCTTATATGCAGCGTCAGTTCAACGAGTTCAACGCTGTGAATTAGCCGTTCCGGGATCTAGCCCTGAAATGTTTGAAAAAGCGATGAGAAGTGGCGCTGATTTTATTTTTCTGGATCTTGAGGACGCCGTAGCGCCTGACGACAAGTTACAAGCCAGAAAGAACATTATTGAAGCGATTAACGACCTGGACTGGAAAGGACACGGCGTCACCATTTCAGTGCGCATCAACGGTCTGGACACCCAGTACATGGTGCGTGACGTGGTGGACCTGGTCGAGCAGTGCGGCGCAAAGCTGGACACGGTTTTGATTCCTAAAGTGGGCGTTTATGCCGATGTTTATATGGTTGAAGCGATGCTGAACCAGCTGGAAATGCAACAGGGCCTGAAAAACAAGATCGGTATTGAAGCCTTGATTGAAACGGCATTGGGCATGGCGAATGTTGAAGACATTGCACGCAATGGCGCATCGGGTCGTCTTGAGGCCTTGCATTTCGGTGTGGCCGATTACGCCGCAAGCAACCGTGCCAGAACCACTAACATCGGCGGTTTAAATCCTGATTATCCTGGAGACCAATGGCATTTTGCGATCAGCCGGATGACGGTTGCGTGCCGAGCTTATGGCTTGCGTCCTATTGACGGTCCTTTTGGCGATATTAAAGATCCCGAAGGCTACAAAACGGCCGGAAGACGGGCGGCGGCTTTAGGCTGTGAAGGTAAATGGGCGATACATCCGTCACAAGTGGAATTAGCCAACGAAATATTTACCCCGCCTGCGTCTGAAGTTGATAAGGCAAAACGCATACTGGCTGCTTTGAAGGAAGCGGCAGCGCAAGGTAAAGGCGCGGCAGCATTAGACGGTCGTTTAATCGATGCCGCATCGGAAAAAATGGCCAATAACGTGGTCAGAGCTGCCGAAGCTATCGCAGCAAAAAAATAAACAATTTTGTAGATCGGGTTTGCTCTAGGACACAAGAGGGCAGCGTAATCCGACAATCGAAGCCGAAAATGCCGGGTTAAGTTGCGTTAACCCGACCTACACAACACACAAATAGGAGATGCTGTGGATATTCATGAGTATCAGGCGAAAGAAATTTTAAGCGGTTACGGCGTTAAAATCGCCGAAGGCGGCATGGCCTACAGCCCGGAAGAAGCCGTGCAACGCGCCAGAGATATTGGCGGGCACATTTGGGCGGTCAAAGCGCAGATTCATTCCGGCGCGCGCGGCAAAGCGGGCGGCATTAAAATCTGCAAGACCCACGATGAAGTTGAAGCGGCGGCGGAAGCGTTATTAGGCAAAAGACTGGTCACTCATCAAACCGGTCCTGCCGGTAAAGTGTGCGGCAGATTGTATGTCGAAGCGGGAACCGACATCGTCAAGGAATTGTATTTCTGTTTTCTGGTTGACCGTAGCTCGGAGCGCATTGTGATGGTCGGCTCCGCTCAAGGCGGCATGGAAATTGAGGAACTGGCCGAAAATAATCCCGATGCCATTACCAAAATTTATATCGAACCTGCCGTAGGTTTGCAAGATTATCAGGCGCGTGAAATGGCCTTTGCTTTGGGCCTGGAGCCTGAGTTATTGAGCCATGCGGTTAAAACCATCAGGGGCTGTTACCGCGCCCTGCGTGAGCTTGATGTCAGCATGCTGGAAATCAATCCGCTGGTGGTTACCCGCAGTAACGAGTTGGTCGCTTTAGATGCCAAAATGGGCTTTGATGACAACGCCTTGTTCCGTCAGCAAAAAATTTCCGAACTGCGCGATAAAACCCAGGAAGATCCTCGCGAAATGGCGGCTGCAGACCGTGGCTTAAGCTATGTCGGCCTGGATGGTGACATCGGCTGCATGATTAACGGCGCCGGTTTGGCAATGGCGACCATGGACATGATTAAACTGGCCGGCGGCGAGCCTGCCAACTTTCTCGACGTTGGCGGCGGTGCATCGGCTGAACGCACCGAAAAAGCCTTTCGGTTGGTGTTGGCCGACAAGGGCGTCAAAGCCATGCTGGTTAATATTTTTGCCGGTATCAATCGTTGCGATTGGATTGCCGAGGGCGTTGTTGAGGCGGTCAAGAAAATCGATATGAAAATACCGTTGATCGTCAGATTGTCAGGTACCAATGTTGAAGAAGGTCGCCGGATTATCGCAGAAAGCGGTTTGCCTATTATTACCGCAGAGACCTTGGCCGAAGCGGCTGAAAAAGCGGTGCAAGCGCGCAATGAAGCGGTTGCAAAAGAAGCGGCACAGGGAGCATAAAGATGGCTATTTTAATTGACGAAACAACACGCATTATTGTTCAGGGCTTTACCGGAAAAATCGGCAGTTTTCACGCTCAGGACATGATTAACTATGGTTCTAACGTAGTCGGCGGCATCACTCCCGGCAAAGGCGGCCAAACCCATTTAGGCTTGCCGGTTTTCAATACCGTCAAAGAAGCTGTACGCGAAGTTGGCGCAGAAGCCAGCATTATCTTTGTTCCTCCTGCTTTTGCCGCCGATTCCATCATGGAAGCCGCTGATGCAGGCATTAAATATTGTGTGGCGATTACCGACGGTATTCCTACCCAGGACATGATGACGGTTAAAAACTTCCTGCGTCGTTTTCCCGTAGAGAAAAGAATGATCCTGACCGGTCCCAACTGCGCGGGCACTATTAGCCCGGGCCGCGCCATGCTGGGCATTATGCCGGGGCATATTTACATGCAAGGCAACGTCGGTATCGTCGGTCGGTCAGGCACCTTGGGTTATGAAGCGGCTGACCAGATGAAACGCTTGAATATAGGCATTTCGACCTCTGTCGGTATCGGCGGCGACCCGATCAACGGCAGTTCGCACCGCGATATTTTGGAGAAATTTGAAGCCGATCCGGAAACCAAAGTGGTTGTCATGATTGGAGAAATCGGTGGTCCGCAAGAAGTTGAAGCCGGGATGTTTGCCAAAGAACACATGACCAAGCCGGTAATCGCTTATATCGCCGGCTTAACGGCGCCGGAAGGTCGGCGCATGGGTCATGCCGGTGCGATTATTTCATCAGCGGGTGAAAGCGCTGCCGAAAAAGTAGCTATACTGAAAGAGTTGGGAGTTACCATCTGCCCGACACCTGCGGCTATGGGTGAGACGGTGGCGGCAGTGCTGGCCCGGTTGTAAGGAAAAGATACGAGCCGAAAGGCGAAGGGCGAAGGGCGAAAGATATAAGGTTTTTAGCCTTTTGTCTTTCGCCCTTCGCCTGCTTTTATTTTTAACACTCACAAGGCGTAAATGAAAATACTTATTCTTGGGGCCGGTGTTACCGGTTCATCGGTTGCCGGAGCGCTGGCAAGCGAGGAGAACGATATTGTCGTCGTTGATTTCAGGACGGAGTTGCTCGACGCGCTAAAAGAGCGTTTCGATATTGCCACGGTTGCCGGTAACGCGGCACATCCGAGGGTGCTCGAACAGGCCGGAGCCCGGACTGCCGATATCATTATCGCGGTTACCGACAGCGACGAGACCAATATGCTGGCGTGTGTGATCATCAATGCGCTGTACAGTCGGCCGAAAACGATTGCACGGGTACGTGCTGTCGATTACTTGAACAATCCGCAATTGTTCGGTCCGAACGGCATTCCGGTGGATATTGTGATCAGCCCGGAACAAATCGTCATGGAAGCTATCCGTAATTTGATCGAGTTCCCCGGTGTTCAGCATATTTCCGATTTTGCTGATGGGTTGGTGCGCCTTTTTTCGGTCAAGGTGGTGGCGGATGGTTCCTTAACGGGTAAAAAAATCAAAAGCCTGAAAGAGCGCCTGGTCGGCGGTAAAATTCGCGTGGTGGCTATTTTTCGGCAAGGTATTCCGCTGACAGTGAATGGCGAAGCCGTTATCGAAACGGGCGATGAAGTTTTTTTCGTGGCGCCTCGTGAAGAGGTGCGGCGAATATTGAAAGAGTTGAACAAACTGGAAGCTCCGATAAGGCGAATTATCATTGCCGGTGGGGGCCATGTCGGCAAGCGTTTGGCGCTGGCGCTGGAAAAAGATCATCAAGTAAAAATCATTGAAAAAGATCCCATACGAGCCAAAAAAATCTCCAATGATCTTGATCATACCGTGGTGCTTTTAGCGGATTGCGCCGATGAAGCGCTGTTGCTTGACGAGTCTATCGACAGTACTGATTTGTTTTGTGCGATTACCGAAAATGACGGAGTCAACATCGTTTCCGCCTCGTTGGCAAAAAGTTTGGGCGCGCGCAAGGCTATCTGTTTACTCAACCATGTTTCGTATAGCAAGCTTTTGCCCGGGACAGGAATTGACGTTGCCGTGCTGCCCAATCAGGAGACGCTCGGCAGTATTCTAAAACATGTGCGTCGCGGTGACGTGGCGCAAGTCAGTTCGCTATGCGGCGGTACCGCCGAGGCCATCGAGGCGATTGCGCACCAAAGTAACGATCTGAATTCTGTCGTTGGATTTCGGGTGGATTCTATTAATTTTCCTGAAGGCATTGTGATGGGGGCGCTGATTCGCAATCAGCAAGTCATTTCGATTCACCATGAGACGGTATTCGAAGAAGGTGATCATGTGGTGATGTTCGCGATGGATAAAAAATTGGTCGCAAACATCGAGAAAAAATTTCAGCCTCTTTAATTAAGGGCAGGCGAAAGGCCAAAGGCGAAAAAACTTTCGCCTTTGGCCTTTCGCCCTTAATCTTGAACCTTTCGTCTTGAATCTAATCCCATGAATGTCATCTTTACTATCATCAATATTTTCGGTTTAGTCACCATAGGGTTCAGCGGCTTAATGGCCACTTGCTTGTTGACCTCGGTCATAGCTGATGACGGCGCCACCACGGCTTTTTCTCAGGGTTCTTTGATTACCTTATTGCTGGGTGCGTTGATGTTTATTCCGACGATACGAATACCTAAAAAGGTGTCAAGGCAGGCCGGTTTTTTGATGGTAGCGATTACCTGGTCAATAACGCCGGTGTTTTGTACCTTACCGCTGATGATTTACCAGCCTGAACTTGGTTTTATCGACGCTTATTTCGAGACTGTTTCCGGTCTTACTACAACCGGCGCGACCATATTCAGCGGTATTGATCAGTTACCGATGTCGATAAATCTGTGGCGGCATGAATTGCACTGGATAGCGGGCATGGGCATCATTATTTTTGCGGTAGCTATTTTGCCCATTCTGGGTATCGGCGGTATGCAGATGTATATTGCGGAGTCGCCGGGAACAGTCAAGGAATCGGACTTGCCGCCGCGCATAGCGCAAACCGCTAAAGCTTTGTGGCTGGTCTATGCGGGTATTACCTTGGCTTGTATTGTTGCCTTGCGCTTGGCAGGTATGAATTGGTTTGATGCCATTTGTCATGCCTTTTCCGCAATGAGTTTAGGCGGTTTTTCCACTCATGACAGTAGCGTCGGGTTTTTCAATTCGTTATCCATTGAGGTGGTATTGATCATCTTCCAATTACTGGCGGCGATCAATTTCGCCACCCATTTTGTGGCGCTTAGAAAACGCTCGCTAAGCGCTTATATTGATGATAGGGAGGCAAGAGTTTTTCTCGTTTTGGTGTTAGGGAGCTGCTTGGTAACGGCATTGGTGCTGTGGCATGCGGGTACCTACCCAGACTTTTTTACTGCGTTACGCTATGCAACGTTTAATCTGGTCTCCATCGCTACCGATTGCGGTTTAACCACTCAGAACTTTAATCAGTGGCCTATTTTTGTGCCGATGTGGATGTTGTTTTTAAGTTGTGTTTCAGCTTCTTCCGGTTCCACCGGCGGCGGCATTCGGATGATTCGTACCATCATCCTGATGAAGCAGGCGCGTCTGGAGTTGTTTAAGTTCATTCACCCTTTTGCGGTTAAATCCATGAAAATCGGCGACACCGTGGTGAGTAATAAAATTGTCGCTTCTGTGACCGGATTTATTTTTCTGTATTTCATCAGCATTGTCATTCTGGTATTCATGCTGTTGTTGAGCGGCATGGATTTTATAAGCGCTTTTTCGGCGATTATTGCCTGTTTTAACAACGCAGGGCCGGGTCTCAATCAGGTGGGGCCTGCAACCAATTATGCCAGTTTGAGCGATGTTCAAACGGGTATCTGCATCTTTGCAATGCTTCTGGGGCGGGTGCAAATATTTTCCATTGTTATTTTATTTGTACCGGAATTCTGGAGAAAATAATTTACGTCAATTGTTAAGTGCGGCGGAGATTTTTGCTTTAAGGGTAGCCGTGTGAGCGCTATAACGAGTTACAGTAAAGATGGTTAGATCGAGGGGGATACGGCGATAAGGCGAGGCTGGTATAGTAATTTCGAGCTTGTCTTTGGCAAGCAAGTTGAAAGCTTGTAAAAACGAAAAGCCCGGCTTATGCCGGGCTTTTCGGTACTGCTAAGCGCTCTATTTACAGTTGAATAGAGCTAGAAACTTTTTGTTTAGAATCATCTGGGTTGTCGATGCAGCCAGTCAATCCAACAATCATTAATGCCATAGCTATAAGAGATAAAATTTTATTCATAAGAATATCCTCCAAAGGGGTTTCAATTATTTTTATTAATTTGCGCCGTTAAATTAAAGCACATGCATTTTATATCATGACTGGAATGATGATGCAATAATAAAAAATCAATAATCATCGGCATAATTAAAGTTCGTTGATATTGTCAGGCAGATCAAAAGAAATTCGGTTGTCAGTCCATTTTGCCGTTCCGATAGTGGTCCACGGAGATGTGAAATTTTTGTGCAATTGATCTTCAACCCAGTAAGAAGGGGCGCTGATTTTTTTAAGCTTTATGTTGAAAACGACGTTATCAAGGTTCAAGCCGATTTTCTGTCCCCAAAAAGCAGTGACTTTCATAATAAATTTATGCAAGCGTTTGTTGTCAATGTTTGGCGTAACGGCAATGTTGGCCCACATCGAGTGAACTCGACCCCAGTTGGGAGCAAGAAGACGTCCTTGTTCATTGACAAAAGGCAGCCAGCGTTCAGCGCCATTTTGGTCGGTGTAAGTGATCGCTAAAATATGATCGTACCCTGCAAAATGGTCGTGCAGATAAAGCGCGTGCGGGGTAATGCCTAAGAAGGTCTGTGAGATCATCAAAACAGCGTTGCTGGCTTGTGAGATGGGATTTTGAGGGCTATCGGCATTGAGTCTGTAAATAAGCCCGTAATGGACGGAGCTGTTTAATTGCAAAACGAGTAGCGCTAGTAATATTTTTGAAAGCTTTCTGGAAAATGCCTGCGGTTTTTGTGCGGCAACGCCTTCAAAAAATTGATGATAGAGAGTAGTGTCCGGCAGGACTTGTGGTATCGGGCAAGCGGATGAGCAAGGGATGCGATTGCGTGTATCGGCAATGGAGCGGTATTTTTTTAAGGCAAATTGATGAATTCCCGGAAGGTTCAAAATAAGACCGATAGGAAATAAATAACGCATTTTTATAAAGATCCGGGCATAAGTGTCAACGCCCGAATAAATGCGGTTAGTGCGATCCAGTGCGTATAAATCGGTTAAAAGTGTTTCATTATTGATGGAAGCAAGCGCTGGGTAGTGTGCTGCGTGTTCCTGAGCGCTTTTAAAGTCTATGCAGCTGAATAGGTCGAAATGATTAAGGATCAGGACGGTACGATTACACAAAGGGCACAGCTGGTCATAAAATACGGTAAGAGACGGCTGCTTTGCGGTAACCAGTCGGCCAATGCAACGCCACCACTTAAAAGGGACGAGTAAAGTATAAAAGCTGAGCATTCCCAAGCCAAAAGGGTAAATATTAAAAGATAAGGTAATGCCAAGATGCAGTCCGAGGCCGACTAATAAATAGATTATGCGTAACCGGCGCTGGGTAAAAAAGAAGATAAAGGTAAATTGGAAGATTAAAATCGTGTAGCCGAGAATGTTTTGCAGTAGTGTGTTATTCAGCAAGGACGACATGTCGATGGCTGAAACATAATAAGGCTGTGTCGCGGGTAGCCAAGTACCGAGGCCATTGCGCCAGTGTTCGGCAAACATTTTGTGTATGGCTGAGTCAAAGTAGAGAAAGCCGAGACAAATAGCAACGGGCAGGGTGTAGGCAAGGGTTGAAACGGTTGGTTTCGGATAGGCGCTGTAATGGGTAAAAGGGGTGCTAAGCTTATACCGAAGGTTGTCTATTGAAAATGCCCGATCTCCCGGCATAAACAGTAGGAAAAATCCCGCTCCGATCATGAATAAATCAAAGCCGCCATCAAAATCCCGTTGCATGGGGGTGAAGTTAACAAAAATAATCCAGATAATGTAATTGCAGGTCATTGCAAATTGGTAGCGGTAACCCACCACAATAAAAGCGGCAATAACGCCCCAAAGGCACAAGAAAAAAGGAATCATCGGGAATTCGACATCTATATAGGGTATAGGGTCGAAAATTAAATGATTAAAATACAGCAGGAAAATAATTTCCTGTAGGGTGATTAGACCGTAAAAAATCCGGAATAAGCCTATGCCAGTGGCAGGAGCCTGCTTGGAATGAAGTTCTAGAATTTTGCTGGATATAAGTTTATACATTTCATGATTCGAAAAATCGAGAGGATGTATAAATTATATAAGAAATGTAGGGTTTATGTATTGAAATGTGCAGACAAAACAAAGGCCGCACTCAACTCGTAAAGAGTTGAAGTGAGCGGCCTAAGTTAAGATTAAATCGGTAAACGACTTATTTTTCGTCGTCTGGGTGCTCGGCGAATACCCACTTTACGAGGAAGTAGCCAGCAGCTATAACTACAACCGCGCCGACCATACCAGCTGGTTCTTTTAACATTTCGGTGATATCTAAGATCGCTCCCATGGGATGTCCTACCTATAATTTTGTATTTTTAGAAATATTGCTAATTACATAGCAAACGGAATGAGCATAATACTTTAGGGAAAGTTAAAGTCAAGGCTTATTGTTGTGTGTTTTTGTTGATGAGATGTAACTATTGTTTCCGGTTGAAATTTATTGCTCGATAGCCAGTGTGGTATAGTTTAAAATCTGTTTTTGAGTGCTGATACATTTTGAGATAAGGAATTATGATGAATAGATGCGTTAAAATATTACCACTGGTCGCAATTTTCTTTACGTTATCGGCGAATGCTGACGTTCAACTAAAAGATAATTCTGAAATTTTAGGGAAATGGAATCTTCATGATGAAGCGGTTTCGTTAACGGGTCCCAAAAAAGCGGTGACTCAGGAATGGGAGTTTAAGGCGGATGGAACTCTTATTTCATCTGCATCCGATGTCGCTGGGCGGATCAGCGCGTTAAAAATTGCGTTAAAATATTCCATCGAAAATGGAGAAATCAGAAAACAATCCTCTCCTGGACGAGAAAAATATGAATCCTGCAAAGTGGTTGAAAAAGAGGGTTCAAACATGATATTAAAGTGTACATACTTTTTCTTTCTAACAAAAAAATAATTTAAAAAAGGATATAGCTATGATAGGTGGCATTGTAATGATTTTGGTAGCCCTCTGGATTTACCAGTCGGCTATGAGAGCAAAGACGAGTAATGTAATGATGTGGGTCGCGATTGGTGCGGTTGCCTTTTTTGTAGTGCAGCTGGGATTTATCGATGTCAATCTTTATATTTTAGAGGCAATACGAGGTGGTGAGGGTGGTAGCGACTACGAGCGTGATTTAACCAGTATTGGCGATAGGAAAAATGAAGGCGGTTTTCAGGGGTTTGGGGGTGTTCTGCTTTCATTGTACTTGGAACTGATGCCGTCAATCGTCGGCGTTTTAGCGGCTGCGCTGATTCGGGTAAAATTTATTACCAAGGAGCCAATTACAGTCGGCAATTTATTTGGCGACATTAAAGAAATGTTTCAAAGCATAAAACAAAGCTTCAAAACGTCGTCTGAAAAGTAAGGTATAAAGCTGGTTATAAAAAAAAGCCCAAGTGATGCTTGGGCTTTTTTTATGGCTGCATTGTTTTCTGGATTAGAGGTTCTGCTATCTAAATACTATTTACCTAAAATAGTAGAAACAAGAAAGACAAGACCGGAAACGAAAAGCACAGTAAAAATTAATCCTGCAATAACATACGTTACGAGAGATCCCTGTGTGAAGTCCTGTTGCCTGTTATCGTCGCTTTGCACGCCAATGGCGGCAGCTAGAACGCTCTTTATGACTTGAGTAATCGTTGGTTTTGACATGCCCATCTCCGGCAAAAATAGTGAAAAATAATAGTGCTTGATGACGTTTTAAGCAATGATTATATCCAAATTAAATAACCCCCTGGACCGTTCCTATGAGCAAAACAGAATTATTAAAGCAGTGCTTGTCCCAAAGAATCTTATTTCTCGATGGCGCGATGGGCACGATGATCCAAAGCTACAAATTGGAAGAAAAAGATTATCGTGGCGAGCGTTTTGCCCAGTGGGAGGTTGATCTTAAGGGAAATAACGATCTTTTATCGCTGACCCAGCCGGACATTATTAAAGCCATTCATAGCGCGTATTTTGAAGTCGGCTCCGACATCGTTGAGACCAATACCTTCAACGCGACCAGCATCGCCATGGCCGATTATAAAATGGAATCGCTGGCCTATGAAATGAATGTCGCGGCGGCGCGTGTGGCTAGAGAAGCGGCTGATGAATACACCCAAAAGACACCGGAAAAGCCGCGTTTTGTTGCCGGCGTTTTAGGCCCTACCAACCGCACGGCCTCCATGTCACCCGATGTTAACGATCCGGGCTTTCGCAATATCTTTTTCGACGACTTGGTTCTTGCCTACACGGAAGCCACTCAAGGCCTGATTGACGGCGGCGCGGATATTATCCTGATTGAAACCGTCTTCGATACGCTGAATGCCAAAGCTGCCATTTTTGCGGTTGAGCAATATTTTGAAAAGATCGGCTACAAATTGCCGGTTATGATTTCCGGCACCATTACCGATGCATCGGGCAGGACGCTGTCCGGGCAAACCGTTGCCGCTTTCTGGAATTCACTGAAGCATGTTGAGCCGATCTCGTTCGGTTTTAACTGCGCGTTAGGCGCAACAGAATTGCGCCAGTATATCGCCGAATTATCGAGTATTGCCGACACGCATATTTCCGCACATCCCAATGCGGGCTTGCCTAACGAGTTCGGAGAATACGACGAAACGCCCGAAGCGATGGCCGAAGAGCTGGCCGATTGGGCGAAAAACGGCTATCTGAATATTATCGGCGGATGTTGCGGAACCTCGCCTGCGAATATCAAAGCGATCGTTGACGCTGTGCAACAATACAGTCCAAGAATAGTTCCGGAGATACCCAAACAGTGTCGATTATCAGGACTCGAACCCCTGAACATCGGGCCGGATTCATTATTCGTCAATGTCGGCGAGCGCACCAACGTGACCGGTTCGGCGGCGTTCAAGCGACTGGTTATTGAAGGTGATTTTGAAGCGGCATTGGATGTCGCCAAACAGCAAGTTGAAAACGGCGCGCAAATTATCGACATCAATATGGACGAAGGCATGCTGGAGTCCAAGGAAGCGATGGTACGCTTTTTGATGCTGATCGCGTCCGAGCCGGACATTGCCAAAGTGCCGATTATGCTGGATTCGTCCAAATGGGAAATTCTGGAAGCCGGACTTAAATGTATTCAGGGCAAAGGCGTGGTGAATTCCATCTCGCTGAAAGAAGGTGAAGCCGCGTTTATTGAACACGCCAAACTGGTACGTCGCTATGGCGCGGCAGTTATCGTCATGGCTTTTGATGAAGAAGGGCAGGCGGATACCAAGGCCCGGAAAGTCGAAATATGCCAACGGGCTTACAAGATTCTCACCGAACAAGTCGGTTTTCCGCCCGAAGATATTATTTTCGATCCCAATATATTCGCCGTCGCCACCGGCATTGACGAACACAACAATTACGGCCTGGATTTTATTGAAGCCACCCAAGAGATCAAACGCACTTTGCCTTACGCGCTGATTTCCGGCGGCGTGTCCAACGTATCGTTTTCGTTTCGGGGCAATAATCCGGTACGGGAAGCGATCCATGCGGTGTTTTTATATCATGCCATTCAGGCCGGCATGGATATGGGCATCGTCAATGCCGGTCAATTGGCGATTTATGAAGATATTCCCCGAGATCTGCGCGATGCGGTTGAAGATGTTATTTTAAACCGGCACGACGGCAGCGGTACCGATAAATTGCTGGAACTTGCCGACAAATATCGCGGCGACGGCAGCAGCAGCGCCGGAAAAGAGCAGGATCTGGAATGGCGCAGCTGGCCGGTCACCAAGCGTCTGGAACATGCGCTGGTTAAAGGCATCACCGATTACATCGATGAAGACACCGAACAGGCAAGACTGGAGGCCGAAAGACCGTTGCATGTCATTGAAGGTGCGTTAATGGACGGCATGAACGTAGTCGGCGACTTGTTCGGCGCGGGCAAAATGTTCCTGCCGCAAGTGGTCAAATCGGCGCGGGTCATGAAAAAGGCCGTGGCTTATTTGATGCCGTTTATGGAAGCCGATAAAGCGGCAGGCGAGCGGCAAACCAACGGAAAAATCCTGATGGCGACGGTAAAAGGCGATGTGCATGACATCGGCAAAAATATCGTCGGCGTGGTCTTGCAATGCAATAACTATGACGTGATTGATATGGGCGTGATGGTGCCCGCCGAAAAGATTTTACAAACCGCGCGTTTGGAAAACGTCGACATTATCGGCTTAAGCGGCCTGATTACGCCGTCGCTCGACGAAATGGTGCATGTCGCCAAAGAAATGCAACGCCAGGGCTTTACCATTCCGTTAATGATAGGCGGCGCGACAACTTCGCGTGCACATACCGCAGTCAAAATCGCCCCGAATTACGACGGCCCGATTGTTTACGTGACCGATGCATCGCGCGGCGTCGGGGTCGCCAGCAACCTGCTGAGCGCCGATTTAAAAGACGAGTTCGTCAACAGCGTCCGGGAAGAATACGAAGAAGTCAGGGAACGGCACAAAGGCCGGGAAGCCAAAACCAAGCAACATCCTTTAGAAGACGCCCGGCGCAATAAATTCAACTGGGGCAACTACGAGCCGGTTAAACCATCGTTTCTGGGTATCAAGGTCATCGATCATTTTCCTTTGGATACGTTGGTCTGGTACATCGACTGGTCGCCGTTTTTCCAAACCTGGGAAATGGCCGGAAGCTATCCCAAAATACTCGATGACAAAGTCATCGGCGTTGAAGCTAGAAAGCTGTTTCAAGACGCGCAGGACATGCTGAAAAAAATCATCAGTGAAGAATGGGTGACCGCCCGCGCCGTAGTCGGATTCTTCCCCGCCAACAGCGACGGCGATGATGTCGTGGTATACACCGACGACACCCGCAGCCAGAAAAAGGAAACCCTGCATCATTTGCGTCAGCAGAACGTCAAAGCGCCGGGCAGACCCAATTATTGCCTGTCCGATTTTATCGCCCCGGTTGACAGCGGCAAAGCCGACTATATCGGCGCTTTTGCGGTAACGACCGGCATCGGCATAGAGCAAAAACTGCAAGAGTTTGAACTGGATAATGATGATTACAGTTCGATCATGCTCAAAGCGCTGGCCGACAGATTGGCCGAAGCGTTTGCAGAATACATGCACCAAGTAGTCAGGAAAGAGTATTGGGGCTATGCTAAAGATGAAACTCATGAGGCCGATCAATTAATCAACGAAGCCTATCAAGGCATACGGCCTGCGCCCGGTTACCCTGCGTGTCCCGATCATACCGAGAAGGGCAAACTGTTTGAGCTGCTCAATGTGACCGAACATACCACCATAGAGCTGACCGAAAGTTACGCAATGTACCCGGCCTCTGCGGTAAGCGGCTGGTATTTCTCCCATCCCGAGTCGCAGTATTTTAATGTCGGCAAGATAGATAAAGACCAGCTGCAAGATTACGCCAGACGTAAAGGTATCGCGGAAGAAGTCGCCGAGCGCTGGCTGGCCGCGCATTTGCATCATTGATATGCGCTTAATGTTGTTCGGCACATCCGGCTGTCATCTTTGCGAACAGGCGGAGATTATTGTTAACGCCTGTGTGCCGGATGGTGTTGAGGCTGTGGATATTGCCGAACAGGAACAGTGGCAGGAACTATACGCGATACGCATTCCGGTTTTGTATGATCCGGTGACGAAGCGGGAGCTCGGTTGGCCGTTTGATCAAGCCGAGGTTGATGATTTTATTGATTGCGTAGCCCATATTTAGCGTAGCGGAATATGGGATGATCGAAGCTATGAAGCCCCCGGATCCTACAAGTCCCATTCTCAGGCTACTTGCTGCTTTTTTGCGTAATGACCTAACGGCCAAATTCTGTTAAATTATATGATTTCATAAGATCACATTGGACATGTTAATGTTTGGGAACAAAGAAGCGATAAGACTGACCAACAAGCTGATTGTAGTGCTTGCTACATCGTTTAATCATTTTCTAGCCATTTTGCTGATCGGTTTTGTTGGTGGTGCTTTATATTCATGCTTGCAGGGATGGCTTAAACCAACGAATATTCCAAGTCCTTCTGATGCAATAGCTGTTGCAAATACCTATATTGTTTTCACGACAATTATATTTGTTGGTGTAACTGTCATTTTAGCAATTGCTGGATATATTTTTACTCATAAACTTTCTGAGTCACAAGAAGCACAAGAAACAAGAATCGTTGAAAATTTAATTAAAGACGTTCAGAAAAATGAACAACTGGGTATAAAATTAATCCAGGCAGTATTAACTAATGGCGATGTACAACGCATGCTTGACAGCCATATTCTATCGAAACTCGAAGAATCTCTTAGTATGATTGAAAGCGATGAAATTGCCACAGCCGAGCAAAGCATGAATAGAGTAAATGCTCTTCAAACATTATCCAGCAAGATTAGTAGGAATGGGAGGCCATCGTGACTGAAACTATGATGAACTATTCAAATGCTTCTGAACTATTGGATCATTTAAGAAGCGATGGAAAAATTGTTTTCCAAGCACCAATCGATGTTTATAAAGTTGCCAATGAATTAGGGATTTGCTTTGAGGATGACTATTCTCTTCCTCCTGCAACTATTGGAACTATTTCTTTTCATGGTGTAACCGCCACTGTAAAAATCAACCCGTTTCAAAACAACTATATCCCTAGAAGACGGTTTACTTTGGCTCATGAAATAGGCCATTTCTGTTTGCATCGAGCAAAATCACAGAATGGATTTTCTGATTCCATGCATACTATGAGCCGCACTGAGAGTTATTGGAACCCTATTGAATCTGAAGCCAATAATTTTGCTGCCCAACTTCTCATGCCAAAACCATTAGTTATGGAAGAAGGTCAGCAGGTCATTGATGACTACACTCATTACTATAATACCGATACCATTTCTGCCGGTGAATTCGTTGAATTAATGGCTGATAGATTTGTTGTTTCCAGTAAGGCCATGGAATACAGACTGAGAAATATTGGCATCATCAAGTAAGCCGGGTAGATTGGGCATGCTGTTTATGCCCAACATTACGATGTTTCAATTTAACAGCCTTGTAGTACGCTACGTACCTTTCTATTAGGTATGATCGGCAAGTAAAACAAGCCATGTAGGGTACGCTGTGCGTACCTTTCGGCTATGTATGAAGCAGGGCCGTAGGATGTGCTGAACAAAGTGAAGCGCATCAATCGCGAACGATGCGGTTCCTATCGTCACCACATCCTACCCACTCCGCACATCTTACGGTCTTGATGTATTAGAGGCGGCCTAACCAGTAGTCGGGTCTGCGCCGCTTGTGTGCATGGCAAGGATTTGAACGACCCCCTCGACATCTCGAAAAATAACATTGAAGGGAAACCAAGCGGGACGGGGTTTGTAACCCCGTTCCTAACGTTTTTGCGATGTCTGAGCTAAATGGTTACACTTAACCAACGCAAAACATTACGAACGGGGCAACATGCCCCGTCCGGCTGTTAGGCAAAGCTGTAAGGCGGATTATTTGTAGGGTGGATTCGCCGCTAGGCAATCCGCCGTAACTACGACAGGTTGTCATCGGCGTTGTGTGTTGATTGGCGGTTTGCTGGCGCGAAACGGCCCTACGCTACTCTGCACATCTTATGGTCGTACGTGTTAGAGACGTCCTAACCAGTAGTCAGGTCTGCGCCGCTTGTGTGCAACGGCAAGAATTTGAACGACACCCTCGACATCTCGAAAAATAACATTGAAGGGAAACTGTTTGAGAAAAATACGCCGAATGTTGGGTTTGCGTTCAATACGGTAACGATGCGGCGCATGGACAACGTTTGCCATAAGTTCCTCTAGCTCAGCAAGATACGCAACGCCAAGACCCGGCTGTCGAGATTCAAAAAACGCGATGGCTTCAAAATGTTCTGCTTCAGCGCCGGGATGAAAGTAATAACTCACCGCAATAATGCCCGCGCTTTGCGGCTAACTTCTTCGGCGGGGATAAGTTGTACAATCCCCTGATCTATTTCTGCCGCCCTGCGCTCTGCCTCATCAAGCCATGCCTCTTCGATTTCATGCTCAGACATATCTTCCAGACTTAACAATAGCTTATGGGCGAGCTTGGCTCTATCCGATACAGGCAGAAGCAAAGCTTCGCGTTCAATTGTGGTTGGGTCCATAGTTCGCAATCGTTTGATTAAGAATGGCACTAAAGCTATCAGAGCTCGGTAAGGTATGCAACTGAAAACAGAAAAGTCGGGCTTATGCCCGACTTTTCTAAGCTTTATTTAACTGCATTCCCCATCTGACGAGGGAGCAATCCCTTTAAGCCAAGCATTAACTGCCGGCTCCTCGACTTGATGAACTCCCTGTGCTCTGGATTCGCTCCGCGCTCTAACAGATCCGGCATTAATCTATCTGGAACAGATTTGCATTAACCCGAAGGGCGTTAGGCAATATAGCCTGACGTGAATCCATGCCGTATTAGTAGCGATAAGCGTTGTTCAGTCGTAAATAGCGGTGTCCGTCACTCCTGAATGACAGATTTAGCCTGAAGATCGGCATGATAGGACGACCTGACCATCGGCGCGCTGGCGACTTGTTTAAACCCCAGGGCCTTGGCAACTGAGCCGTATTCATCGAATTGTTCGGGGGTGATGTAGCTTTGAACCGGCAAATGGGCTTTGCTGGGTTGCAGGTATTGGCCTATGGTCAGCATCGAGCAGCCGTGGGCTAATAAATCTTTCATGACTTGATGGACTTCGTCCGGCTGTTCGCCTACGCCGAGCATCAGGCCCGATTTGGTGGGGACTTGCGGCTGGGCTTGGTGGAATTGTTGCAACAAATTCAGCGAGCCTTGGTAGTCGGAACCGGGGCGGACTTGTTTGTACAGCCTGGGGACGGTTTCCAGGTTGTGGTTGAATACGTCGCAGGGTTGTTCGGCTAATAGGGCTACGGCTTTTTCAATTCTTCCCCGAAAGTCGGGAACCAGAATTTCTATTTTGGTGGTGGGCGTTTGCAGGCGGATTTTTTCGATGCACTCGGCAAAATGCCCGGCACCGCCGTCTCTTAAATCATCGCGGTCTACCGAAGTGATGACTACGTACTTCAAGGCCATGACCTGTATCGCATCGGCTAGGTGTTGTGGTTCGTCTTTGTCCAGCGCCAGCGGCTTGCCATGCGCGACATCGCAAAAAGGGCAGCGGCGGGTGCATAAATCGCCCATGATCATGAAGGTGGCGGTGCCGTGCTGAAAACACTCTCCCAGATTGGGGCAGGCGGCTTCTTCGCAAACGGTATGCAGGTTGTTTTCGCGCAGCAGTTGCTTGATGCGGGTGACTTCATCGCTGGCCGATATTTTTATGCGTATCCACTCAGGTTTACGTAAAGTCGTTTCAGCAGGCTCCACTTTGATCGGGATTCTTGCCAGCTTTTCGGTGTTGCGCTGGTGAGATTCGGGCGTGGAACGAGAGGGCGCTTGATAAGTCATTTTTGTAATGCCGTAATGATAGCTTGGGTAACAGGAATGGCGAGTTCAGCATTGCTGACAGTCACGCCCAGATCGGCCAGTTGGGTAACCTCAAGTCCTGAATAACCGCAGGTATTGATATGGTCGAAAGGGCGCAAATCCATGTGGTTGTTGATACTCAGGCCATGATAGCTGCAATTTCTTTTAATGCGCAGGCCGATGGAACCGATTTTTTTGTTATCTACGTAAACGCCGGGGGCGTCGGCTCTGGCTACGGCGATAATGCCGTGTTGCGCCAAGGCGAAGATCATGGCTTGTTCCAGTGTGGTGACCAGTTGGCGGACGCCGAGATTCAGACGTTTAATATCGACCAGAATGTAAATAATCAGCTGGCCGGGGCCGTGATAGGTCACTTGTCCGCCACGGTCGGAATTAATGACCGGAATCGCGCCGGTATTCAGCAGATGCTCACGCTTGCCGTTTAAACCCAGTGTATAAACGGGAGGGTGTTCGGTCATCCAGATTTCATCGGCGGTTTCTGCCTCGCGATTTTGGGTAAATCGCTGCATGTCTTGCCAGGTGGATTCATAGGGCTGAATGCCCAGATTGCGGATGGTTATCGGCATGAGGCGACGTTGCGCTGCAACGACTCTACAAAGCCATCAAGACATGCGGATGGTCGGTTAAGTCCTGATAAATAGCATCCAGTTGCTGCTTGCTGGATGCTTCTATGATTACGGTGACGGCGATGTAATTGCCGTCTTTGCTGGGGCGTGTGGTCACGGCGTTTTCGTTAATGTCGGTAACATGGCGACGCACGATTTCTATAACCAACAGGTCAAATTCCTGATGGTTTTGCCTACAGGGATGTAGGTAAGGGGCGTGAGCAGGAGCGGAAGCTTTGCCCATTGCCTTGATCGGGAATTGGCAGGGGAATTCTAATAGGGTTTCTTCGCTCATGGTCGTGATTGCTTGTAAGCTTGGAATAATTGATTCATGATTCGCCATATGGGGCCGGGTTTGCCGTTTGCAATGGTTTCATTATCAAGTTGAACAACCGGTACGATTTCCCGTGTAGAGCTGGTTAACCAAATTTCGCTGGCTGTTT